>ENA-ORCQ01000006-ORCQ01000006.1-marine-metagenome-genome-assembly--contig:-NODE-6-length-669909-cov-8.571187_pt1 | contig 669909 bp, 589 predicted proteins | sample MGYA00237780_ERZ508510 | MGnify/ENA primary metagenome ERZ508510 (study PRJEB26181, sample SAMN06268981) | marine metagenome | isolation source: Tt an E2 anaerobic enrichment on eucalyptus from sediment...
TCTTGGACATTATTGGAAGTCCTCCTCGTCGTTGGACTCCACCTTAATGACCTGTCTAGAAAACCGCTACCACCTCTATATCCCGCAATATACATAGTCGGGATTTTTAATTTTTAGTGGTATTATAAAAAATAGGAAAATTATTTCCCCCAGATGTTCATAATTTGCAGTAGTTGCAAGATGCTGTGTGCGATGGTGGGACGAGTTTCTCGTGGGAGGAGATGATTTTTAGGGTGTAGGTGTTTTGTTGTTTCGTGTTCATTCTTTCTGGCCTGCCCCGTCAGGGCTCTCCAGTCATACAAGGTCGTGAATGCGGCAATCGGGCTGCTCAGATAGTCTTCGGCCATGCCTCTGAAGGGATACTCCCTGCGGGTGCTCTTTGTCTCCTGAGCAGACACTGAGCTTGACCTCCAACCGCTTGATATGGGTATGCAGTGTGGCAAGCTCTTCCTGTAGTTCTTTTTTCTTGCTTTCGTCTTTGGATATTAGGCTAGGCTTTCCCCTCCCTCAAAAGCTTTCCTGTGGAGATGCTCCATATGGGAAACGTGCCAGCCATATCGTTTTAAGCTGTCGTCTTCATCGTCCCGAGTAAGATTGCATAAAGGAGTCTCGCAACGACGTGTAAAAATGAAATTTCAGGAAATGTTATTTTGGGAAAATGGTGTTTGTCGTACAATTGCAGCCTGCCGCAATTTCTTACAATCCAGCATTCCGCCGGTGCGTTACGCAAGTGCTTTGCCTGCAAAGCCTCAAATGAATCCGCCTGATTGCCGAGCGGATCGCGTCGGGGCGGGGTGGAATTCATTTCTGGAGAAAAAGATATGCGGTTGTGGCGGAAGTTGATGATTGGTCTGGCAAGAAGCGAATCCATTACCGGGTTCATGCACGGTTCCCGGCTCATGAATCGTTTTTCACGGCAGTTCGTGGGCGGAGGAAATGCGCTTGAAGGTGTTCAGCGTGCCGACGAGCTTCGTAAGAGAGGGATCTCGGCGTCAATGTTCGTGCTGGGAGAGTATGAGGATACTGAAGAGCGCGTGCGCTCCATGGTGTCGGACCTGGAAGAGGTCTTTCCTCTTTTGCGGGAAGCCGGACTGGACCAGCATGTGTCCGTGGACCCCACTCAGATCGGATCAATGCTTTCATGGGAATCGTGCCGTGAGAATGCTGTCCGCTTGGGAGAAGAAATGGCGGGGCATGCTTCAGGCCGGTGCACTGCGCTTATGGTCGACATGGAAGACGCCTCGGTGACCGCCCCAACACTTGACCTGTATGCTGCGTTGAAGGACATGGGACTTCCTGTCGCAGTCACGGTTCAGGCGTACTTGCATCGGAGCAGGGAAGATATTGAAAATCTGGTTCAAGGTGGGGCCATGGTGCGCCTGGTCAAGGGGGCCTTTGCGGAAGACGGATCTGTCGCCCTCACGTCCCGAAAGGACATAGATGAGCGTTACCGGGAGTTGCTGGGGGTGCTCTTCAGCGACCAAGCCAGGGAGAGCGGGGTGTATCCGGTTATCGGCAGCCATGACCACAGGATGATCGAGCATGCGGTCAAGCTTGCCGATGAACGGGGATGGTCGCGAGAGCAATGGGAAGTGGAGATGTTGTTGGGAGTGCGGCCGCAGTACCAGAGCGAGTTGGTGCGCCAGGGCGTTTCGTTGAGAGCGTACCTGCCCTATGGGCGCAAATGGTGGCCCTACAGCGTTCGCCGTATCGGTGAAAATCCTCGAAACCTGTGGTTTGTCGGTCGATCCGTTTTTGGCGTGTAGCGCATTGATCCTGTCATCATGCTGTTTTTCCGCCCTGTGTGAATTGTCGATGTTCTTCAGTCAATCAGTCATGATAAAGGCTCAGAAGAATTTTTTTTGAGCCTTCTTTTTGTGGAATATACAAATTAAAATCAGGTTGACATCCAGGGAGGCAGAGCACGATTCTCTCCTTTGAATTCTTGATTTTGTGTTGCATTCCTTTCATAATATTCATTGAAGTCTGGTGATTGTCTTGCCTTCGAACGGCTCGTTGGGAGTTCCTGATGAAAATCGAAATGTGGATGATGTTTTTTAGGGAAAGGCCCGGTTTGCACTGATGCTGACCGGGCTTTACGCTGCGATGAGGATGCTCCGCTTCCATTGCCGCCATGGGGAGAGGTCAATCCGGACTTTCGGCAACCAGTACCCGGTTGATGACGTCCATGAGTCGTTCCATGTTTACCGGTTTGGCAAGGTAGTCGTCGGCGCCGGCGGCGAGAAAGGTGTTCCTGTCGTTTTCCGAGGCAAAGGCGGTGAGAGCCACGATCGGAACGTGATTATGCCGGTCGTCTGCCCGGATGGCCTTTATGGCTTCAAGTCCATCCATGACCGGCATCTGGATATCCATCAGGATCAATGCATAATCCTTGCCGTCGAGCTGTTGCAGCGCCTCGGCGCCGTTTTCCACACTATCCACGCGATAACCGACTTCTTCCAGGAGAGCCCGGATGGCCATTCGGTTGATCCTGTCGTCTTCCGCCAGAAGGATCGAAGATTCGACCGGATCGGCGGCGCAGGGAGTTTCTGTCGTGAGTAAAGGAATGGGGTCGGGCGTCTGCCTTGCCTGGAAAGGAAGGCATACATGGAATGTGGAGCCTTGCCCGAAAGTGCTGTCCACAGCAAGGGTTCCGCTCATCAGGAGCACCAGTTGCCGGACGATGGACAAGCCGAGTCCAGCTCCCTGATATTTTCTTTCGAATCCTTCGTCAGCCTGGGTGAACGCTTCAAAGAGAGAGTCGATATAGTCGTCCTCGATGCCGATACCGGTGTCGGAGATGGAAAACAGGATCCGGTAGTGTTCGGGCGTATTGTCGGGGAGAGGAGACACTTCCAGGCGGATGTGTCCTTTCTCTGTGAATTTGATCGCATTTCCCACCAGGTTGTTGAGAATTTGCTGCATGCGGACGGGGTCGCCGAAGAGATGATTTTCGGTTGCATCGCCTATGGCTACTTCCAGGGACAATCCCTTTTCCTGACAGGACGAGCTGAACAGTTGTTCGACAAAGGAAAGAGCCTCCCGCAGGTCGAATGTTTTCTCCGATAAACCGAGCGCGCCGGACTCAATTCTGGTCAGGTCCAGAATGTCGCTGAGAAGGGAGGCCAGCCTTTCGGCGGACTGCACGGCCAACTCGACATATTCCTTTTGCATGTCACTGAGCCGGGTGGTGATGAGGAGTTGATGCATGCCCATGATTCCGGTCAACGGCGTCCTCAGCTCATGACTCATGTTTGCCAGGAAGATTGTTTTGGCGTGATTGGCGGATTCCGCTTTGGCCTTTTCCTCCAACAGCTCCGACTGCTTTTGCAGCAGTTGTTCATGCGCAAGGTTCAGTTTGCCGACCATTTCGTTGTAGGCCACACCGATGTCCAAAAACTCCTGCGGGAGCTGCTCTATGCCCATGGCTGTGCCGAATTCGCCTTTTCCGAGTTTGTTGAACGCCTGTCTGAACCGTTCCTTGGCGGCTTCGAACAGGGCGTCCCGGGGCAGGACGGTCATGCAAAGCCAATCCGTGGAATTCAGATAGACCCAGTACAGCAGGAACTCTGTTGAATTGCTTCTGATCGTGCAGCCCGCCTCCTGGGCATACAGTTCCTGCAGATTCAAGCCTGCAAAAGCCTCGTGAAGTTCCTCGAACGATATGAGGGACGATTCCCCTTTATCCATGTCTTTACTGAAAATACCGTGGCTGCTGGCGATGACCATGCCCTCCCGCTGTACCACGCAGGTCATCTGTGATTCCCTTGCCGGAGTGAGAACCAGTGGACGAACCAGGCTGTCCACCAACAGATCGATGCTCCAGAGGCCGACGAATTCGTCATCCAGGTATACCGGAATGGAACCTGCGACGATCAATCCCTGCCCAGCATAGTCGACATGCGGGGGAGACCACCGCACTTCCCGTTGAGGATTCGCTTCCGGGGCCACGGAGAGGTACGTATGATACTCGGACCATTGAAAATCAGGCGTGATGGCCGTGATTTGATCAATGAAGGGGTATTGCAGGGCCGTGCCGGTGACATCCTGGTAGTATATCCAGACCGCGCCGGGTAACCGTTGGTGCAGGGCCATGAGTATCGGCCCCATGTTCCTGTGGCAGAACATCCGATACCGTGCGTCAGGGGCGTTTCGTTTTTTCGAGGGCCATGAGAAGCTCAAGGTTTCCTCGGGAAGCGTTTTGCCGCGAAAAGCGGCGAGGTTGGGCAGACTTTGATAGAACCCGTCTTCATCCACCCCGAAACCGTCGGTTTCGAGCCAGGCGTGTATCTCTCGTTCATCATGGGGGTTGTGCTGAAACAATGTGTGGGTAAGGCAGGAAAGATAATGAAGGATGTCTTCGACTCGGTCCAGTTCGCAGGAAATGCCCCGTGCGACGATTTTGAGTTGAGTCTGTATGCGTTCTAACTCAAGCATGGTTTTCCTTCCCTGCGATATTGTCTGCTCCGGCCTATTCTATCGATACGCCCCGGTGTGCGGTGATGATATTATTATCCTGGAGAGGGGGGGATGGCCGATGCAGGAGGTGAGGATTGTCGGTGTGCTTCCCAGGGTGTCGGAAGTTGAAATATTCTTATGGGAAGACAGTCGGGCGCAAACGGTCAGGCCAGCCTCATGTCCTTCCTCCTCTGATGGATTCGGAAACATTGGGGGCATGTATTTGTCCTGTGTTCAGTCCTTCCGTCTTTTCCTGTTGGCGGCTTGGCATATCTGCAGGAACTCATCTCTTCCGCAGCCGGTATGGATGGCCCATTTCAAACCGAACGGAGCCATGAGAGTGGTCACGAATGCCATGAGCACCAGGGCGGAAAACTGTATTTCCGTGAGCAGCGGGGTGGCGATGATACCGGCGTTCATGAGCGCGTTGCTGTGATTCAGGGCAATGGCTGCAACAACCAGTTCCACGGCTCCGCGCCCGTTCATCCCGAAACCGACGATGACCGATTCCCATGCGGACAGGCCAAAAGGCCTGGCCGCAACACCGCACCCCAGGAGTTTTCCAACCACAGCCGCTCCGATGAGCACCAGCGTGAAGATTGCGAAGTCCCATGAAGCTATGAATTTGATGTGAAATGAGAGCGTCGCAAAGAATATCGGCACCAGGCTGCCGTAGCTGAGGCCGTAAAAACGATCGAAAATGGCGTTGTGAACAGCTTCGTCATAAAAGGATTCGTGTTGCATGAGTTGTCCTGCCAGGAATGCGCCGATGACCATGTGCAGCCCCGCCATTTCGGCCAGAAAGGCCATGAAAAGGGCCACCAGCATCGCCAGAAGAAAGGCCTGGGCCTCCATCTTGTGGAATTTCAGACGCAGTTTGGGAACCAGCCAGTTTCCCAGGTAGAATGTCCCCGCAAAGAAAATCGTCACCTTGAAAAGGACCAGAAGCATGGCGACGACGTCGAAAGCGCCGTTTCTGGTGATGCCGAGCAGGACGGACAGCCCCAGGAGTGAAAGGATGTCGTCCACAATGGCCGCACCGATGATGATGTGCCCGACTCGGCTGTTCGCCAAACCCATGTCGTGCAGGATGACGGACTGCACCGCTATGGCGGTTATGGATAATCCCAGACCCACGAACAGACCTTGGTACAGGGTGCCGTCAAAAAGCATGCATATGCCGACGCCGAGTGCAAAGGGCAATACAAAGCCGAAGACCGCCACGACGATGGATGTGGCGGCATGTTCCAGCATGCCGTGTATGTCCAGTTCCATGCCCGTGTGGAACATGACCAGAAAGATTCCTATTTCCGCGAAAAGCGTCAGGGCCTCGGAGGGAGCGATGAGGCCCAGCACCGGAGGGCCGAGAAGCATCCCGGCCAGGAGTTGGCCGATCATGGAGGGAAGGCCGAACCGTTTGAACAGACTGCCTATGACCCAACTGCAGACCAGGATGAGCACCAGGTCCATGAGCAACTTGGTTGTTATCACTGCCACCTCCAACGGTATTGCCAGAGATTATCTTATACACTCGAAATCGGTATTTTGGAACGCTGTTCAAGTGGTCGCTGTAAAGGCGTTCGCCTGATATCCGCCGGACAGGGAAAGGCCCCCAGCGGCATGTCGGATGTCTTATTGGGTGCGGGTATCTGTGGACAGCCGGGCAAGGCGTGTTATGATGGCCTGTAATGAAATACGACCATTTTCTCCGGTATATCTGCCCCGGACTCGGGCTCAACTGGCGTAAATACCGTCGCAAAGGAGCCCGGCGAGGAGTTATGACCCGTATGACCGAGCTTGGAATTGCCTCCTTCGAAAGCTACGCCGACCACATACGCCTTCATCCGGAGGAAGGAGAGCGCCTCCCGGACATCATGCATATCACGGTGACCCGTTTTTACCGCGATGCGACGTGCTGGGAGGGGCTCGGCCGGGTGATGCCCGGATTGGCGGCTTCAGGGCGGAAGGTTCGCTTTCTCAGCGCCGGATGCTGCGGTGGGGAGGAACCGTATACGCTGGCCATCGCATGGAAGGAACTGTTTGAGGAGCGTTTCGGTCCGGCCGATATTCTTGCCGTGGATATGGACGAGGCCGGGCTGGAGCGCGCCCGGAAGGCTGTTTACGACAAACGCTCCCTTCGGGAGTTGCCCGATGCCTGGCGCGAGAGGTGGTTCATTGCATCGGGAAGGCGGTTGCATCTGTCGCCGGAAATAATGAGCATGGTCCGTTTCGAACGGTTGCATCTCGTCAATGATGCATTGCCCGGGTCGTTCGATCTTATCATGTGCCGCAACCTGTTTTTTACATATTTTACTGAAGATCGGAGGTTCAGGGCCGCCCTCGTTTTATGGGAGGCCCTCCGGCCCGGCGGAGCGCTCATGATCGGCGAAAAGGAGGGACTGGGCCCGAGAGAGTTGGACATCTTCACCCCTTGGCCCGGAGCTCGTTGTTTTTTCCGGAGAGCGGCGTGACGAGGTGATGTCGGCATCTGAAGTTACAGGGGAGCGGTTTTTCGGATAAATTTTCATCATGTACCATCCGGAGAGCAAGATGATGGCGGGCGAGCCGAGCTATATCATTTTTCAAGCGGCAGGGGGGCTGCACGGCCTTTTTCGGGAACGGGTCGAACGGACTCCGGAGCGGGAGGCGTACCGGTGCTTTTCTCCTGAAACGGCGTCCTGGAGAAGCATCCGTTGGCGGGAAATGGGGGATATGCTTCGTTTTTGGAAGGCCGCCTTGAGGCAGGAAGGGCTGCACCCGGGAGAACGGGTGGCCATAATGCTCAGAAATTGTCTTGAGTGGGTGCTGTTCGATCAGGCCTCCCTGGCGATGGGGTTGGTCGTCGTTCCGTTGTACGTGAATGACAGACCGGAGAACTGTGCCTACATTCTGGAACAGACACGGGCGCGGCTCCTGCTTGTTGAGAATCAGGCGCAATGGCGGAGGATCGAGAAAACGGATGCGGCGCTGGAGCATCTCACAAGGGTTGTCACTCTTCAGCCGGCCGGAGCCGGTGACGGACGCCTCCGTGTCCGGGAGCTTGATCGATGGTTGCCCGGTCGGGCCGAGGATATCCCGGTCCATGCGTGTGGAGCGGACGATCTGGCCACCATCGTTTATACCTCGGGCACGACCGGTCCCCCAAAGGGTGTCATGCTGAGCCATGCCAACATTCTCTCCAACTGTCGCGCCGCACTTCAGGAACTTGTCGTCTATTCGGACGACCTGTTTCTTTCCTTCCTTCCCCTGTCTCACATGTTTGAACGGACCGCAGGTTATTACATCCCGATCATGTCTGGGGCATGCGTCGCTTTCGCCCGTTCCATTCAGGAACTGGCTGTCGACATGAGAACGGTGAAACCGACGGTTCTCGTTTCTGTCCCACGCATCTTTGAACATATTTATTCGAAGATCCAATCGCGGCTGAAAAGGCGCTCTGCTCTGGCCCGCCTGCTGCTGACGTTCACCGCCAAGGTCGGCTGGCGCCGGTTTCAGTTCCTGCAAAAACAAGCGCCTTGGAGTTTTCAGCTGCTGCTGTGGCCGATTCTGAAGCACTTTGTCGCGGACAGGATTACGGCCCGCCTGGGGGGCAGACTTCGTCTGGCCGTGAGCGGTGGGGCCCCTCTTTTTCCGGCGCTCGCTCAGTTTTTCATCGGAATGGGGCTGCCGATCATCCAGGGGTACGGGTTGACCGAAACAAGCCCCATTGTCTCCTTCAACCGCCCCGAATCCAATGTCCCCGGCAGCGTCGGTTACCCTCTTGCCGGGCTGGAAGTAAAAACGACAGGCGAGGGGGAACTGTTGGTCAAAGGGCGGAATGTCATGCTCGGCTATTGGGGAAACCCGGCGGCGACGGCTGAGACCATTGACACCGAAGGGTGGTTGCATACGGGTGACCAAGTGGAGGTCGATGAGACCGGCCGTGTCTTCATTACCGGCAGGCTGAAGGAAATCATTGTCCTCCTCAACGGCGAGAAGGTCCCGCCCGAGGATCTGGAAATGGCCATTGCGATGGACCCCCTTTTCGATCAGGTTCTGATCATTGGGGATAATCGCTCTTACCTCTCGGCCATAACCGTTTTGAACGAGGAGAGTTGGAAAGAGTGGGTGCGTTCCCTTGGACGGAATGTGGACGATCAGACCCTGATCGGTGATCGCGAAATACAGTCCCGTCTGCTGCGCAGGATCAGCGAGCGTCTTTCCTCTTTTCCGGGCTATGAAAAAGTACGCAGGGTCATCCCTTCCTTCAGCCCTTGGGAGATTCGGGATGGCCTGATCACTCCCACACTGAAGCCGTGCCGCAAGAAAATCGAGGCCCTTTTCGCCCAAGACATAGAAGCATTGTACAAATGACGTGCAGTTCATGCATGCCGCCTCTTGCGAAAAGACGGTATCTGCTTATCTCCATACGTATTTATTTTTGACGCCCCCTTGAGGGGCGGTTACAAGAGCGTGGGTTGATACACCATTTTTGAAAGCTTATTCCCTGGCTGGGTGTCCAGGAATTTTTTTTATGCGGTCCGGCAAGAACTTTTGAGGAGTCATAGAAAATGGGCATGAAAATAGTAGCGGCAGTGAAAGATGATCATGCAGAGATCATCAAGGTATGGGAAGCTTCAGTCCGTGCCACACATCTTTTTTTGTCGGAAGAGGACATTCTGTTTCTCAGGCCGTTGGTCTTGAATGAATACCTGCCGGCCGTCGAACTCTATTGCGTAAAAGATGCGTCGACGAAAATTCATGGCTTTTTGGGGGTGCTCGACGGAAAGGTCGAGATGCTGTTTCTCGATCCTCAAAGTCGCGGTAACGGACTGGGGAGGCTGTTGCTCGATTTTGCTGTGGAAAAACTGAGAGTCACCAAAGTGGATGTCAATGAGCAGAACCAAGCGGCGCTGAATTTCTATGAACATATGGGTTTCAAGGTCGTGGGCCGTTCTCCTGTGGACGGGACGGGAAAGCCGTTTCCCATCCTTCAGATGGAGTTGCGGTTACAAGAGTAGAATGAGACGAAAGCAACTGCTACCGTGCAGCAACGACTGCCGGGAAGACTCTGAGGCGGGATTTCGATCCCGCCTTTTTGCTGAGGTGCAGAGAGGAAAAAATAAAAGATTTTTCACAGCACAAAGTCTATGTTTTCTAATTTTTGTCTAAATTTCATCCCTTAGTGAAACCATAGGGGTTTTAAAAGCAACTACTTGTAATGAGAGGTCCCAATTCTCCGGGAGTGCCCCGGCCAAGATTCCCATCCCATTCTTGAATGGTTTCGTGGAAATTATTGATTCGGAATGTTCAGAGTATCAAAGGGTGATTTGATGAATCGTTTTTCTCTCTTTCTTGTTATTGCTTTTCTCAGTATGGCCGCCCTTGTCACAGTTGCGTTGTCCGAGGCAAGGCCGAGCGGATCGGCGAGAATGCCGCCGCCTCCTTTAAAGAACGGAAAGGACATGCCTGCACCGCCGCCGGACGGCGGAGCTCGGAAGGCCGAGCTGAAAGGGGCCTATACGCTTTCAAGCGATACCGCTTCCACCGATAATGGGCTCTTCATTTCGGATAAGCAGGATACTTCCGCTGTTTGGGTGAAAAGGAAGGGCTATCTGCACCTCTATAATCCGGAGGTCAAGACGACCGGCAGCACTTCCTCCAACGAAGGCAGCAGTTTTTTCGGACTCAATGCCGCGATTCTTGCGAGCGAGGGCGGAAAGATAAACATCCAGAAGGGGAGCGTCCTTTCCTCGGGGTCGGGAGCCAACGGACTTTTCGCCACGGATAAAGGCTCCGTCATCGTGGCGAAGGGCGTCGCCATCTGTGCGACAGGGGAAGGCGCCCACGGCATTATGGCAAGCAATGGAGGCGTGGTCACGCTTGAACGCAGCAGCATCTACACCCGTGATGCCCATGCGGCCGCCATTGCGACCGACCGCGGTGGCGGAATCATCACGGCGTCGAATTCCAAGCTTGTGACCAAAGGCGAAGGGTCTCCGGCCCTTTACTCGACAGGAGCTTTGACCGGAACCAACCTCTATGGCGACGCCGAGAACTCGGAAGCCATTGTGATCGAAGGCAAAAACTCGGTAGTGCTGGAGGACAGCGCCATGATCGGGCGTAAAAACGGCGCCATGATCTACCAAAGTTTTTCCGGCGACGCCCAAGGCATCGGCGGCCTGCTGTCGATGACCGGCGGCATTTTCACCGCCGTGACCGGTGCATTGATTTATGTGACGAACAGCTCGGCCGAGGTCATTCTGAATAAAGTTGCTCTCCAAAGCGCATCAGGCATACTGGCGCAAGCCCGCGCCGACCGGTGGGGACGCCCTGGTGAAAACGGCGGTCATCTGGACTTGAAGGTTGCGCAGGTGGACATGGCGGGAGATCTCATTGCCGACGGAGTCAGCAGCATTGCTGCGAGTTTGAAGCAGAAGACTACCTTGAAGGGGAAAGTCGTCAATGCAAGCCTTTCCATAGATCCCTCCAGCCAGTGGATAGTCACTGGGCCTTCTTTTCTCAACGGGCTTGCCCCGGCCGGGAAAGAGACGCTCCGGCGCATCAAGAGCAACGGATTCTGCATAACCTACGATGAGGCATTGGACAGCAATCAATGGCTCGGGGGCAAGCAGTATGCGCTTCAGGGCGGAGGCGTTTTGATGCCGAAATAAGATATCCCGGATAAACAATCCGATGTGTTGCCCGGAAGGCAACCAATGAACAAGAAAGGGCGGAGCATGGTTCCGCCCTTTCTTGTTCATTGGTTCGAGTTGTCCGCACATCCCGGGGCGAGAGTACTACTCGTTGCGTTTCTCTATGGAGATAATAGTCTGAAATGACAACTGGATATGGTTTATTGATTGTGCATGGAGTTTCTTTCTTCTATGGTTGTGCTAGCTTTGTATTATAAAATTAAATACATTTTAGACTGACAAGGAGAACGGAATGTCGCTCATTTTTGTACACTACCCAAGCTGAAGCACTGCACGCAAGGCCAAGGTTTGGCTGGATGAAAGAGGCGTTGATTTTGAAATCCGTCACATCGTGAAGGAAACTCCCACTGCGGAAGAATTTCTTGCGTGGCAAAAGATCGCAGGCGTCGACAAAAAGAAGTTCGTGAACACCAACGGCAAGAAGTACAAGGAACTCGGTTTGAAGGACACCATCGATTTCTTGTCCGACAAAGAGCTCTTCGAGCTGATCGCAAGGGACGGCATGTTGGTGAAGCGGCCCATCCTTGTCGGAGACGATTTCGTTCTCATCGGGTTCAGACGGAAGGAATGGGAAGCACTGAATTTTTGATGTGGCTGCGCCGAGCACCAGATTATCCCGTCAAAGGCCGGACGACGGAGTCGTCCGACTCTTGCGCGTCTGCAATGGTTCTCCTTTTTTTATGAACTGGAAGTACCGGGTGATTGACCTTGCATGGTTCCGGATGTATCGGGGAACCGGATGAAGAAAACAACGTTATCCAATATCACTTCGGAGAGTGTCACGCTGGCTGCGGGCCTTGGGCGCAGCCGATAGACGCAGCCGGTAGACGCTTTGCCCTTTTCAGGTGCGGGCGTTTTTCCCGTCAGAACCGGCGGGGTCTTTGCGTTCATCGTTCGCAGCCATTCCACCAATCAAGAGTCTTGCCGGGCAGTTCCGACACTCGCGTGTCCGGAATGCTCTGGCTTTAACTGCCGGTTCATCGCCTTTCTCCATGGATCGGATTTGAAGATATGATTGCATCAAGGAGTGATGACATGAAGATACGACACGAGAATAGCACGGATAAGAACGTTATCTCCGAAATAGAATATGCCGCGTTCAAGAATCATCCTCAGCATGAGTCTGGGGCGGAACCTGTTGAACACCAGATTGTGGAACGTCTTCGCGACGCGGGAGACCTGACCCTTTCCCTCGTGGCGGAATTCGATGGTCTACCGGTCGGGCATATCGCCCTGTCTCCCGCCGTGGTGGGGGAAGACCTCGACGGCTGGTTTCTGCTCGGTCCTGTCGGCGTTGTTCCTTCTCGGCAGGGCAGGGGAATTGGCTCCGCCCTGGTGCGGGCCGCGCTGGATTGCATGCGTGAACAGGGGGCGGCAGGGGTCGTCCTTGTCGGGGAGTCGGGGTTTTATCGGCGTTTCGGCTTCAAGTGCCTGCCGACGTTGAGCTACCCGGGGGTCCCTGAGCAATACGTTCTTGCCCTACCGTTCGGCGACCGCCTCCCCTGCGGGGACATCAAGGCCCATGAGGCTTTCGGTCAGGACGTTTGATTTGATCCGTAAATAACGACAGGCTCCGGCGATGGCCGGAGCCTTTTGACTGTCCGCAGATGGAAAGGGGGTGTTGTCCTGCTCGAACAACTTCAATATGGTGCTTCTCGTTCAAGGAAATATAAATAGTTGTGTTGTAATATGTTGATTTTCAAGGATGTTGCAATGACCCCAGCGATAAATAAAGCAAAGCAATCAAAAATCCGGTTCGTTATTCATGAATATGAGCATGATCCGGCAGCCGAGTCCTATGGCAAGGAAGCGGCCGAGAAGCTGGGCGTGGAGCCCGAAAGGGTATTCAAGACCCTGGTGGTGGCCTGCGGCGGCAAGGACCTGACCGTGGCGGTGGTGCCGGTCATGCGGCAACTCGACCTGAAGTTGCTGGCCAAGGCTGTGGGGGTGAAAAAGGTGGCCATGGCCGAGGTGAAGCAGGTGGAGCGCGTGACTGGATATGTGGTGGGTGGCGTCAGCCCCCTGGGGCAGAAAAAACAGCTTCCCACGGTCATTGATGCTTCGGCTGAAGCCTATGACACCATTTTTGTGAGCGCCGGGCGCAGGGGCATGGATATCGAGCTGTCACCGCAGGATCTGGCCTCTCTGACACGCGCCGGGTTTGCCCCGGTGGCCCGATAGAGACGACATTGCATCGGAAAGTGTAATCTGTGCCTTGTTGAACGGAAGTTTTTTTGTGGGAAGAAACAGGCCGGAAGTGGGATTTGTGCATTGAAACAAGCTTTCTGCGACCTAAGATGTAGTGATGCATGACACTCTTGTCGAACGGGTTTACAATTTTACCTTAATCTGTGTGGCAAACTGGTTGAAATTGTTTGGAAAGTGGTAGTGGTATTGAAATTGCTATTACCGTTGCATGAAGACCTATGCCGCCATAATCCTGAGCTTTGCGCTGGCGCTGTCTGTGAGCGTCCAGCCTGCAAAAGCCTACGTACTTGTCGAATACGACGAAGTGTACACGGGGGCGTTGCCGGCAGGACCGACGCCGTGGTTGACGGCATTGTTCGAAAATCCTGGAGAGGATCTCTCCGGATACTCCTTTGCCGAGGGCGTGCTTCTGACCTTGGCCGCTCCCAACCTGACCGGCACGGAATTCGTTTCCGACTGGTACTTCAACTTTGCCAAGGATGTGCAGCAGCTTGATTTCGAGTTTCTGGCAACGGAATTCCCGGACAGCGTGGTGCCCGCTGTGACCACCCTTGAAGAGTTGACTGCCGACAGCAAGCTCTTCCACGCGGGGGCAGGCCTCAAGTTTGCCATCAATATTCCTTACGCCACGTCCAACTCCAACGAGGGAACCTCCGGCCGGTTCATGGAAGGTATGCTTTCCCGCTTCCTGATCTCCAGTACGGAAGCCATTTCGGCCCAGGATTTCAACGTGGTTATCGACAAAAACGACGAGTTGTTCATCTCCGTGGCCCACATCCAGGCCATCGACGGTGAAGAAAGCGCTTGGGTGAAGGGTTGCGATCCGCCTGAGATCGTGCCGGAGCCGTCGTCCTGGCTGTTGTTGGGGCTCGGAGGGCTGCTGGTTGCGGCAAGAAGGTATTTCTTCGCCTAGTCGCTGTACCCTTCAGAAGATCAAAGAAAGGAGCTTGCGATTTCGGATCGCAAGCTTTTTTGAATGAACCTGCGCGGGGGAGCGTGCATGTGCCGCTCTATTTTTTGTGGGGTCATCCCTTTTTTGTCTACTGGTGAGCTGTGTGCCGGTTTTGGGCCGTAGAAAAAATAATGGCTTATGATGAGATCAGTTTGAATAAATATCACAGGCGGTTTCAAAAAGCCGGGGACTAAGTCCTTGGCTTTTTTTCGGCCGTGTAAAGAAAAATGACATATACCCCACTGGCAACAACATTTGGACTATGCTAGTGGCTTAATTAAGTGCCCCCGAGGACTAAGAAGTGGTTTTTCCGAACCGTATTTGTCTAATCCGCCGGAATAAGCCCGGCGGCAATCAGAGTTGAAGTGGGTAAGTTATTAGTCATAGATGACGACCCGATGATCGGCCGCCTTATTCAGTTGATGGCCGATAAAGTCGGATGCCAGTGCCAGGCCGTGAGAACCATCGCGGACGGTATCGAGTACCTTCGTTCCAATTCCGTGGACATCATCTTCCTCGACCTGCTGTTTCCGGAGGGAAACAGCATCGGAGCTATTCCACAAATAATGGATGTATCCACCGACAGCAACATCGTCATGCTCACCGGAGAGCACGGCTACAAATTTATTGAGGATTCCTTCAGCGCCGGAGCCATCGACTACATCCTCAAACCCATCAATTTGCCTCGGTTCAGGAAGATTGTGGACAGCCTCGGGCAGATGAAGAAGAGCGCGGCGGCGAAATTCACGATTGATCGTTCCGACATCATCGGGGATAGCCCTAAGGTTCAGCAGTGCATCGAGCGGTTGGCCAAGGCCGGCGCAAGCAACGCCAACGTACTCATCGAAGGGGAAACCGGGACCGGCAAGGAATTGTTTGCCAAGGCGATCCACAAGAACAGCAGCCGGAAGGACAGTCCCTACATAGTTGTGGACTGCACCAACCTTCCGGTCAATCTGGCGGGGAGTCTGCTCTTCGGTCATGAGCGCGGGTCGTTCACCGGGGCGGACAGAAGCAAAAAAGGCTTGTTCGAGCTTGCCCATAACGGCACCATCTTTCTGGACGAGATCGGTGACCTGGATCTGAGTATTCAGAAATCCCTGCTGCGCGTTCTACAGGAGAAACGCTTCAGGCCGTTGAGTTCCGGGGCCGAAGTGGCGAGCGACTTCAGGTTGATAGCGGCGACCAACAGGGATCTGAAGGCCATGGTTGAACTGGGGACTTTCCGCAAGGATCTGTATTTCCGTTTGCAGGCCTTTGCCATCCAGCTGCCCCCCCTGCGGGAGCGAAACGGGGATATCGAGTTGCTTGCCCATCATTACATCAACATGCTTTGCGAAGAGAGCAGCATTCCGCCTCTGAGCATGGATGAGGAATGCCTGAGCGCCTTGAAGGCCTATGACTGGCCCGGCAATGTTCGCGAGCTGGTCAATGTTCTGCAGTTGGCCATTCACAAGGCCATGTTTGAGGAGCGCCTGACTTTTTATCACCTTCCGCAGCAGTTGCGCATGTCCAAGATCGTACGCGATGCGGAAGGGCTCGAAGACGATGGTAAGGAGAGGGCGTGGGCCGGCAGCGGCTGCAACTTCACTCCATCCGGAAATATTGAGGAGTTTCCGGAGCTGAAGGAAGTCCGCAGGCAGACCATCCGAAATATGGAGCAGAACTATATGCGCCAACTGGTATTGCTGTCGGAAAAGTCCGCCAAGCTGGCCTGCAAGATGTCAGGGCTCTCCCGGGCGCGGCTTTACGAGCTTTTGAATAAGTATAACATTTCCCTGAGGGACTCGTGATGTCGTCGAGGTCTGTGCCCGGCAACGCGGGTCGTGAGGGATTAACTGGTTTGGAAAGGCTATGAACCGAGCGACTTATAATAAATTGATTCAGATAGTGGTCAAGGAACGCCTCGCTCTGGGAGAGCACCCGGAAGCGCAGCGTTATATTGAGGAACGTACCGCGGGGTTGCCCTCCGTCAAGGATGACCGCCGCAGGGCCGCCCGTGTTGAGGTCGAGCTGCCCGCAGTGGTCATGCTGCACAATGAGGGTAACGAATTCGTTTGTCTTCCCGCGCAGATAAAGAACATTTCCATGAGCGGAGTCTTGCTGGAGATTGCCGACAAGGGACATCTCTACACCGATACCCTTGGGCGTATTGAACGCTTCATCATCAGCTTTTTCGTCCCCGGCGAGACCGCGCCGGTGGCCATCGAATGCCAGCCGAAGCGGCTTGAAATGAAGTACAAGCTGGAGGTGGGCGCCCAGTTTTTTCGAGATGAGTTGAAGTCTCAGCGTTTTTTGATGTGACCCGTCACGGGGCATCGGCTTTCGGACCGTTTGTCAACGGTCTCATTCCAATCCATTGAAATCATCTGCATTCGGCCCCGCAGACTACGATCTTGTTGCGCGGTGACACCCTGGCCGCCGCATACGCCTGGGCTGATCCTGCGAACAATTCTTCTGAACTTGTCACTTCCCTCTCTTGTATGCCGCAGATGCCGAAGGGGACTGAGATGTGCCGCCCGAGCTTGAGCTTTTGCAGCTCCGTGCGGATCTTGCTCATGACCCTGTTGGCCGCAGTCTGTGCGCCGTCCACAGGGGTGTTGGGCAGAAGCAGCGAATACTTATCCTGTTCCAGAGCCGAGAAGATATCGCTTTCCCTGATGGTGGATGATATGGTTTTTAAAACCAGTTTGTTGATTTCTTTAGGTTTTTTTCCGTATGCCTCAGCCTCTCTCCCTAACTCGTCTATGGAGAAGATGACCAGGGAGAGTGGGAGGCGGTAGCGGGTGCTGCGTTTGAATTCCAGTTTGAGCGCCCTGTAGAAAAAACGTTCGGTGTAGAGGCCGGTTAAAGGGTCGGCGATGGAAAGTTCGTCATTTCTTTTCCAGGCTTTCCGGAGCGCAAGGATGGTGGGGATGAAACAAGCCAGGGTGTAGATGAGCAGCGGGGCGGTGTCGCGCCACCGGAGATGCTCCGGTAGCATGGACAGGATGATGAACCAGCCTGCAAGGAAAAGAGCTATGAGGAACGCGAGGGAATAGTTCTCCCACAATTGTTTGATATTCATGGTGTTGCCCCTTTTTGATATGGTTTGGCCTCTTTTCTCTTTCTGTGTTTTTATCGACTCCCATTTTTTTTATTGAAGTACATTCTGGTATCCGCCGCATCAATGAGTTGTTTGAAGTCGTCCGCATCGTCGGGATAAACGGAAAAGCCGATTGAACACTTCACTTCAAATTCTGTGCCGTCGATGATCATGGGGGTCGCCAAAATGGCCTTGATCTTGTCGGACAGGTTGAAGAGGTCCGCTTCCTGAGAAGTGTCCGGCAGGATGAAGGTAAATTCATCTCCTCCGTAACGCGCAACCGTGTCGGACTCCCGAACCGAACTTTGCAACCGTCTGCCCACCTCCCTAAGCAGTCCGTCCCCGGTGGAGTGGCCATGCTTGTCGTTGACCTGCTTGAAGCCGTCCAGGTCCATGATCATTATGGAGAAGGTTCCCTTGTTTCGCCTGGCCCTTTTGATCTCCATGCTCAGACGTTCTTCGAAGAGCAGCCGGTTGGGGAGCTGGGTCAGTCGATCTTGATAGGCCAACTTGCGAATGGCGTTTTCCGCATTGTGCTGCGAGGTTATGTCCTGAATGGAGAAGACGAAGCCCGCCAGATGGTCGTTGCGTTCAACCGTCCGCAGCCGGCATTGGATGCATCGCTGTGAGTCCGCGGTCTTTTTCCAGCTTGTGATGACCTGTTCGCCTGCGTTGCGTGCCTTGTCCAGGGCCGTGGAGAATTCGTTCATGGATATTTCGCAATATTCCGGCAGCACCCGGATATCTCCGCCCAGAGTCAGGCTGTCAGGCCCAGCCAGGAAATCGGACATGGCTTCGTTGAAATAGATGATTTTCAGATATTCGTCCGTGCCGACGATGCCTGTGCGAAAGGAGTTGCTCAAAACCGTATCCAGAAACATGGCCTCATGAAAGGGGCTTCGGGGAAGTGAGGGAGGGTGCCTTGGGGCCAGGGCCGGGTAAAGAGTGTCGTTGGCGATGGATTTGGTCATTTCGGCCATGGTGATCGTGCCTGTCGGAGTGGTTCCGTCCGTGACCACGAGGATGGAGCAGCCGGCTGCGAGGCAGGTGGAGAAGGCGTCCTTGAGCAAGGTGTTTTCCGTGGCGGTTACCGGCGGTTTGACCTTTGCTCCCAATTCGGTGTTCCAAATGTCACAGCCTTGCTCGATAAGGGCGCTGATATCGATGTCGGTCAGGACTCCGGAGAGCTGATCGTTGTCGTCGAGGGCGATCGCCACCCTGAGTTGCTTGTCGAAAAGTTCCTTGTGCACCGAATAGATCTTTTCGCGGGGGCTGATGCAGACATGCCGGCTCGTGGTCATGAATTCGCTGACCTTCGGAAGCAGCCACGGGGCCATGTAGGCAAGCGCCTCGTGCGCCGTGGTCCAGCCGGTCATGCCGTGCGCATCGGAGATGAGAAAGATGTAGTCTTCGGTAATGGCGTCGTTCAGAAGGTGGGCATGGACCGGATCGCTTTCATCCACAACCTGGACTCTGGGTTGGGCATAGTCGTCCATGTTCGTGTTTTCTGCAGTTTGCATTGCCAGGACTGCCGCGGCGCTGACGGCTTCATATACGCCGTTGGGCTGAAGGACCGGAAAGAGGTTGGTCCCGGAGGCCCGCATGGCATGGGCGAGTTCCTCCAGTGATATGGGGACCGGGTGGTCCGGCATGGAGTGGTGAGGGATTTCTTTGAATAATATCTGCATATTGTGTCTGCCGTATTCATTGGAGATTTGTCTTGGGCACAACAGCAAACAAAACTGATTGTAACAGGGCGAAGAAATGCTCTTCTGTTATTTGACTCTTGGCACATTTGTAGCATGAAAGCATGTGTTTTCCTAGGATAAAATTTATTACATGCGGTTGTTGTTCTTAGTGAATACGTCATCTTAAAGTAATAATTCACGAAAGGTTGGAAACAATGATGGCACAGAGCCAAATTTGCATTGCTGTAAACCAAGAGGAGAGTCGTGCACTGCAACAACTTGCTCAAGAGAAAGGTGTTGAAGTTACTGACTATTTAAGAGAACTCCTCTCGAGGCATCTGCAAAAGAGTATTGTTTTCAGTAAAATACTGAACAGGCCTGATCTGCGCGCGCATCGACGGAAGAAGGTGTCAATTCTCGGCGTCTCTTGTGTAAGGTTCTCCGACGGGGAAATGCGGAGTTATCCGGTTGTCGTGGAAGACATCTCAAAGGGCGGGATCCGTATATCCTTCAGAAGCATCGACGGCGCACTGATGAACAAGATCGCGCTGGCTGACCATTTCGAAGTCGTCTTCACGGTTCCCAGCACCACCCGTACCGTTTCCTTTTATTGCAGAAAGAGGCGCGCCACCCGGATTGAGGGCCTGAACCTGGCGGGAAGCTTTGAGGACGCGCATGAAACGTGTCTGAATCTTATATCCAAGATGATACTCGACGACAGGCAAGCGCTTCCGGGACATCTTGACGCATGAAGGGAGGGCAGCATGAAGAACATGAGTCGCGAAGAAAGGGCCAAGGCCATTGAAAAGCGCCGCACCATTCGTATCAGGCGCTCATCCCTGACCAAGAACAATCTGGAGGACATCGACAAGCCGTCCATCAAGGTTTGCGAAACCCTGGATGAATATCGCCAGGCCTTTCGCGTGGTCTACAAGGAGTATGATCATGCGGGATATATCCAGAAAAAGCATCCCCGGGAATTGTATTACAACATTTACAGTCTGCTTCCCACCACCTGTGTTTTTGCCTTCAAGAGTTATCTGACCGTCCTGTCGACATTGACCCAGGTGCTGGACAGCGAATTGTTCGGCCTGCCCATGGACGCCCTTTACAAGCCCGAGATAGATGAATTGAGGGCGCAGGACAGAAAGGTGGCCGAGGTCTGCGCGCTGGCCACTCCCCAGGAGGGGCGTTGGCACAATCTGCTCATGTTTTTGGGGAAGGCTTATTTCCAGTATGCGAACCTGATCGGGGTCAACGACATTCTGATCATGGTCAACCCGAAGCATGTCTCCTTCTACAAAAGCATATTCATGTTCGAGGAGTTTGCCGAGGAACGCTTTTATCAGCCGGTCAACGCCCCGGCAGTCGCTTTGCGTATCAACTACGACCAGTTTTGGGATAAATTGAAGGAGACATTCAGGGATCAGGAATTCGAGACCGACCTGTATACCTTTTTCAACCGCATCCATAACACGGGTGTGGATAAGTTCATGACTTTCGCCAAGGGGAGGAATGCGCCCCTCGATTATGATGCGGCGAAATATTTTTTCGCGCATCGTCCGGAAATTCTGGACAGCCTCAACGACGAGCAATATGACTATATAGAGCGGCTTTATCACAAGGCGTTGTTTAGTGGAGAATCTCCGGATGCCTGCGAGCGCGAGATGGCCGGCGTATGAACGAGAGCGATACCGCGGAACGTTTGAGGAGAATTGCCGGCGATTGGGGGTTTGCCGACATTTACTCTTACAATGAAGAGGCTTTTTCGCGAAGTCTCGGATTTCTTGACGCCCAAGATATGGATACGCTGGTCCGTTCCAGGGTGGCGATTCCCGGTCTGGGCGGTGTGGGCGGCGTTCACGTCATCACCCTGGCCAGGAGCGGGGTGGGGCGGTTCAATCTGGCCGACCTGGATAACTACGAACCAGCGAACATGAACCGTCAGTTCGGCGCCCGGGTGCAGAACTTCGGTCGCTCCAAACTCGATGTCATGGTCGAGGAAGCCCTTTCCGTCAATCCTTTCCTGGACATAAAAACCTTTCCCAATGGGGTGACCAACGACAATCTGGATGCGTTCCTGGACGGTGTGGACGTGGTCCTGGACGGCCTCGACTTCTTTGTCTTCGACGTGAGGCGCAAGCTCTTCAAAAGGGCTTATGAACTCGACATACCGGTGATCACGGCCGGTCCGCTCGGTTTCAGTTCGGCGCTTTTGGTCTTCACTCCAAGCGGCATGCCCTTTGACGAATATTTCGACATCGAGGACGGTATGCCCGACCGCAAGAAATACATTCATTTCGCCTTGGGTCTGGCCCCGGCAGCACTCCATTCGAAGTACATGGACGCCTCGGTTGTGGATTTCGACGCCGGGAAAGGGCCGTCCATGAACATCGGCTGCCAGATGTGTTCGGCACTGGCCGGAACCGAGGCCCTGCGTATCCTGCTGAACAGGAAACACGTCAAAGCAGCACCGTATTACGTGCAGTTCGACCCATATCGTCGCAGGTTTGTGCGCGGCAGGTTGCGCAAGGGCAACAAGTCGAGGCTCCAGGCAGCCAAGGCCTGGTTCTTCGAGGAAGTGCTTTTGAAGAAGGCCAGGCGTATCGGCTGCGAACCTGCGGAAAAGCCCAAGACGTCGGGCGAGACCACTTATTGGCCTATGTTGCTCGAATATCTGGTCAAGGCTGCCGTCCAGGCCCCTTCCGGGGACAATATTCAACCGTGGCGCTTCGTTGGTGGGGAAGAAACCCTGGACGTGTATATGGATCCAGAGGTGGATGATTCCTTTTTCAATGTGCATAACATAGCCACCCTTATCGCCACCGGGGCAGCAATCGAGAACATTGCCATTGCCGCAACTGCCTGCGGCCTTGCTGCCGCCATTTCACTTTTCCCGGAGGAAGGCGCTCCCGACCTGGTGGCCGGAATCCGGCTCAGGAAGTCTCCGGACGTCAGGGAGGACAGGCTTTTTGGCTCCATCTGGCGGCGCAACACCAACCGCAAGCCGTTTGAAAGGAAGCCGCTTCCGGATGGAATATGCGACCGGATCTCCCAGGTGGCCAAAGAGAGCGGCGGCGACCTTCATTGGGTCAACACCCCGGATGAGTTGGAACGGTTGGCCAAGGCCGTGTTCATCGCCGACCGTATCCGAATGGAGCGCGAGGACCTGCACAAGCATTTCATCAAGATGGTGCGTTTCTCGGATGAAGATGCTGAGAGGACGCGCGACGGCCTGCCGCTCAAGAATCTTCACGCCGGGATGGCGGGTGAGCTTTTTCTGAAAGCGACCAAGTCCTGGAAGGTCATGCGCGTGGCCAATGCGCTGGGCGCCGGCAAGGTCGGAGCCCGTTTTGCCGAGCAGGGCATCATCAACAGCGGTGGGGCGGGGCTTCTGACCATACCCGGTATGCAGCCGAACGACTTTGCGTCGGGCGGGCGCGCCTTGCAGCGCGTCTGGCTTACGCTGACCCATTACAATCTCCGCATGCAGCCCATGACCGCCGTGACGCTCTTCCGGCTGGCCTGGCTTCTGGATGGTCCCGAAGTTTTCTCTACCAGGCATCAGGACATGCTCCGCCATGTCTGGTCCGAGTTGGAGACGCTTTATCCCGAAGCCTGGAAACGTGGGCCGGTCATGCTCTTCAGGGCCGGCTTCGGCAAGCCCATCCGCTACGGCACGTATCGGCGTCAGTCCGATTCTTTCCTCTGAGACACACTCCATTTTTTGGGTTGATGGATTATGGGCCGTCTTCCGGATGCCTTCATGGTCTTTGCGGCGAAGTTCGGGGGCTTTCCCGTGAGCCTTGGGCGGAAGTGATTGCCCTGAAGTTCTGACATCGGTGGCAGGCAGTGCAATGCGCACGAAATTGTTGCGGCTGGAAGCCTGCAAGGGGAAAAGATAAAGCGGGCATGGTTTGCACCATGCCCGCCCTTATCGGTACAAGGGGGAAGTTCTAGAAATTGAACTTTCTGCGGAATCCGATCAGACCGAGCAGCCCCAGACCGAGGATTACAAAGGTTGACGGTTCGGGAGTGGCCACCAGGGTGACGTCTCCGGCGGTGGAGAAGTCGGCGATGAAGCCGTCGGAGGTGATGATAGCGGAGCCGGGAACCAGGTTGTTGGTCAGGTCGAAGACAAAGAAGCTGCTCAGGTTGGGGTAGCCGCCCAGACCGGGGTACAGGCTCGGGTCAAAGGTGATGACGGTGCCGAGCAGGTTGGTGAGGAACCGGACGATCAGGTCTGCCTCGCCGCTGAGGAAGTTACCGATCAGGTTGTTGTCGGAGGCCTCACCTTCGCCGGTCTCAATGGACATGTCGGCAATCACGACGGAATTGCTGGGATCATCGTAGTCACCGGCAAGCAATTGGACGTCGCCGGAAGTGTATACATATTCGAAGGAACCGTCTGGGTTGATGGCCGAAATATGCCCGGCGAGGTTGTCGGACTTGAAGTAGAGGTAGTTTGAGGTGCCGTCCACGTTTACAAAGCTGGGCAGCACGATGCCGCTACCGGTGGTCATGGACACCGTGTACATGACGGAGGTGGCGGTAAACGGGTCTCCCACGTCCAGCGTGCCGTCGCCGCCGAAGCTCTGGTTGATCGACCCCTGACCGCTCACACTCAGGTACTGAACGTCGCTGATGACGCTTCCGCCCCAACTGGTCAGGTCAAAGTCCCAGCCGTAGATAACGGCGGCCTGAGCAGAGATAGGCATTGCAAGCAGTGCCATCGCCATTGCCAAATAACCTAAAAACTTTTTCATTGCTGTGCCCCCTGTTTTGGTTTTGTTGGGCACTATGATGCAGCATGCGTGCCAATTGTTATATATTTGTATTTGCATACTTTTTTCTATGCAAGCGGGGTTGGGAAGGCTTCCGTGTGTTAAGGGTTTCGACAACAAAAAAAGAGAAGTTGACAGTTTCCCCTACCAGAAATACCAGGCGCCCGTGACAAGGACATACAAGGCCAGAATCAGGTTGGTCACCCCGTGACTGAGGATGCATTGTGCCAAGCTGCCGGTTTTCCAGTAAATGAAGTTAAAGGCGAGGCCCGCAAAGATACCTGCCGCCAGGAGTTGGTGTTCCAGGCCGAAAAGCACGGCCGTGGCCAGGAATGTGAAAACGGTATAGGTGCCCGCCCTGACTTTCATGAAGTTCTTGTGAATGAGGTAGCGGGCGAGAAAAGACTTCCAGAAAAGCTCTTCCATGATGGGGACGCACACCGCTGCGCCGAGGACCCTGCCGAAGATCAGGAAGAGACGTTCCGCGGAGTTTTGGGCAATGGTGGGATCATAGCTGGTCAGTTCTCCCTGGACGGCGAAAGCGGTGTCCAATTGGATCCAGGCGACAAAGACGGCTACTCCCACTCCCGCTGAAAGCAGGGAGTGCCCAATGTTTCCGAGGGATTTCCAGTCCATGTCCGTATACGACTTGCGGAAGGCGACCAACGCCGCCGTCACCAGTACGATTTTCACGGGATAGAGACGCAGCATGAACTGAGGACTCGGCGGAGAACCTCCCCAGAGCGTGGGGATTTCCGCGGCAGCAATGAAGAGCATGTACAGGCCGAAGGGCAGGACTCGGGCGATGGTGTCATAGGTGGTCTGTTTCATTGGGTTTCGTCCAGGGTTGAATGTTGGGGGACCTGTCCTTTTACTGTGCTGGCCCGCCGGTCGGTATGGATGAAGACGTCGCCGGTGAGACCGGTGAACAGGTTGTCGTGAGGTTGCAGCCTGATAAGCACTTCAATGACCTTGGTGTCCGACTTGTCCTGAGGGGTGTCCATGTCGATGGTCTTGGGGCCGACCAGGGCGCCGACTCTTTTTACACTTCCCGTGATGCGTTGGTTTCCGTAGGTTTCCGAGGTGAAAAACGCTTTCTGGCCTTCCTTTACTGAGGCGGCATAGCGTTCATCTATTTCAGCCCGGATCTGGAAACTGCCGACGTCCGCCACGGTCAGTACCGGGCATTCGAAGAAGATGGACACGTTTTCGCCGGAACGGCGGTGGATCCTGAGCACCTCGCCGTCGACCGGAGATTTCAGATTTGTCTTGTCCAACAGGAACTTGGCTTCCTGGGCGAGCTTTCTGGCCGCGTCATACTTGGCCCAGGACATGGCGATGTCTTCCTTGCGGGAAAGGTTCTTGGTGATGAGGTGACGCTGCACGGCTTCCTCGTATTCCTTTTGGGCCACATGGAATTCCACCGTGGCCCTGTCCACGTCCTCTCTGGCGATGAGGTGCTTGGCCAGCAGCTGCTGGCGGCGTTTCATCTCTATGCGGGCGTTGTCCATGACGGATCTGAGGCGTTGCACCACAGCCCAGGCTTCGCTCTTTTCCTCTTTTCGAGCGCCTGTCACCAGCTTGTCGTATTGGGCTTTGACGGCTGCGGCCTCTGCCTCGGCAGCCTCCAGCCTCGCCTGGTATTCGTTGTTGTCGAGGGTCGCCAGCACCTGTCCTGCGTTGATTCTGTCGCCTTCCTCCACATGGATGGTTCCGATGATTCCGTTGATGTCGAAGGCCAGGCGGCGTTCTTCGGAAACCGGCTCCACTCTGCCGAAGCCGGCGATCCACGAGGAGTGTTCGTCCAGAGGGGGCATTGCCTCGAAGGGAGGAGTCTGGGCGGTGATGTCCGGAAGGTGGTCCGCCAGCCATCGGGGACGTTGACTGTGAATGAATATCGCGGCCGCCAGGGCCAGGCAGATGATTGCAACAACAATTTTCATTCGTCTTCTCCAACGGCCGCGTGTTTGTTTTGAGAATTCGAAATTCTGCCGTCCTCAATGGTCAGGAGCCTGTCCGCATATTTCACGGCCCTGGGATCGTGGGTCACGATGACCACGCTGTGATTCTTTTCATGGGCCAGTTCCCTCATCAGCTCCACCACCTTCCTGCCGTTGTCGGAATCCAGGGCGGCCGTGGGTTCATCCGCCAGGATGACACTGGGGCGTCCAGCCAGGGATCTGGCAATGGCCAGCCGTTGCTTCTGTCCTCCGCTGAGGGTGTCGGGCATTGCCAAAGCCTTTGGGGCCATCCCCACCGAGCCCAAGGCTGTAAGGGCCTGCTTTTTCGCCTTTGGGCCTGTCATTCCTCTGATGTCCAAGGCCACCAGAACATTGTCCAGTACGTTCAGAGTGGGGAACAGGTTGTACTCCTGGAAGATGAAGCCGAGGTGCCTGAGCCTGATGCGTCCCAACTGTTTCTGGCTGAATCCGGAAATTTCCCGTCCCCTGATGACAATGGAACCGGAACTGGGTTTGAGGATGCAGCCCATGATGGAGAGCAGCGTGGTCTTGCCGCTGCCGGAGGGCCCCATGAGCATGAGCACCTCACCTCGCCTGACCGAAACCGAGACATCTTTGAGAGCATACTCCTTTTGGGCTTTGGCGCCAAAGTATTTGGAGATGTTGCTGAGTTGTATGGCAGTGCCGTTGTTTTCCATGTCATCTCCCTTTGAATACCAGCGCCGGGTCCAACCGCATCACTTTCCTGATGGAAATGAGTGCGGAAAGGACGCACATGGTCAATGTCAGGAAAAACATGATGATCTTGAGGGTGGTGGGCAGCATGATCACCGTGGCCGAAAAGTGGCTCATGTCCGAGATGGCGCTGGCCGCCAGAATACCGAGGCCATAGCCCAGCAGGGCGCTGAGCGTCGCCTGGCTGAGCAGGATGCCGTAGATGTAGGAATTAGGTGCTCCGATGGCCTTGAGGGTCGCGAACTCGGCGATATGATCCAGGGTTGTGGCGTACAGGGTCTGGGCCACCACGACCATGCCCACCACCAGGCCGAGGAACGCGGCGATGAGCAGGCCTGTACCGGCGCCGGTGTTGAACATCCAATATTTCCGGGTCATTTCGCTGAACTCCTCGGTAGTATAGACATCCACGTGGTTGATGTTTCTCAGGAGGGCCGCCTTGAGCGCCTTCGGGTGAACTCCGTCTTTGCCCTTGACCAACAGGTAGGTGAATTCGTCAGGTTCAAGGTGGGTGTAGTGGGAGGCCGTTTCCAGGGCGGCGAACACGAACGGGGAAGTGGTGAAGGACCTGATTCCCCTGGTATAGCCTGCCACACGTGCTTTTTTCTGGTTGATTTCCACGTGTTCGCCCAAGCGGCTCACCCCGAGTTTTTCCATGTACAGCTGATCGATGATGATGGCGTCCTTCAGGTCGAGCATGGCGTTCGACCCGCGTACATAATTCCACGGGCCTCCCATGCTTTTCTCGGTCTCGAATCCGATGATTTCCACGGACTCCTGAAGTCCGTCCGGTTTTTTCCAGTCGGCGAACCTGATGATGAACCTGGCTGCGTCCTTGACCTCCGGAATGGAGAGGGCCTGATAATATTTGTGTTCTTTGAGGGGAAGAGCGATGTCGAAGTTCTTTACTCCCCTGGACGTTACCCAGACGTCGGCGCCCGAGTTGTCGATGACTGCGGAAATGGTGTGCGTAAACCCCAGGAACAGTCCTATCTCCACGGTTATTAGAACAACCGCGAACACGATGCCCGTCAGGGTGACGCATAATCGGACCCCGTCGTGGAAAAGGTTCTGTCTCGCGATTTTGTATATCATGGGCGCGATCCATTTTGATTGTCTGAAACATTTGTTTAGCAATTTTCAGGCCTGTTTTTCCTTCCATGCACGGACACCGTTCCAGCCACAGAGTTTGTCTTTGTGTGAAGGGATTATTTTCTGGCGGTTTGGTGGATGGTATTTCGATATGCAATAGGGGGATTTGTTCAGAAGTCCGAAAAAAGCAGACAGGATATCTATAGATAAAATCTATCGATAAAATAATTTATGATAGATTTATTCCCGTATTCTGCCGAGCCGTACGCCGTGTGGAAACGTCTGTTCCAGATGTGACTTTTTTGGGCGCGGAAAAGGGGGAAGTCGTATTTATCAGCCGTACGAAACAGGGGGAGGGAAATCTAAAACCTTCATCGTCATAGCTGTTGAAAACTTTAACACTGTATTTTAAATATGTATATCAACATGTTATCGTTGTGGCTGTTTTCATCCCCTCAGTTGGACGAGAATATTTTTCACCTATTTTGACATGGGCAACGCCTGTCTGGTTTTTCCGGATGATTTTCAGCTTTTCCACACGATCATGGAATGTTTTTTATGTTAATAAACCGTTTTTATTGAATGAATTTTTTTACATATGCTTTGGCATAAATCTGGCTCCTTGTCGCGAACCGGCGGCCTTGTTTTTAGCGTCGGGATCGTTCCTTAAATTTCCTTTCGGAGGCCCGTTGTGAGCATTAAAATTATTCGTGTTTTATTGACTTGCGCTCTTATTGCTCTTGCCGCGTGCGGACAAGGCGATGTTGCGGACCTTATGAAAGAAGGGCAGCAGCACCTGGAAGACAAGAACTACCAAGGCGCCATTGTCATTTTTAAAACCGTTCTTGAGGAATCGCCCGAAAAAATGGAAGCCCGTTTCGGGCTCGGCAAAGCGTATCTGATGATGGGCAAGCTCGAGCAGGCGGAAAAAAGCTTCGAAAAGTATCAGCGTCAGAATCCTTACGACAATGCCATCAAGCTTGAGATCGGCCGTCTGAAGATCGTCCAGCAGAAGTTTGATGAGGCCATGGACACACTCGCTTCCTATCTGGAGGCTGATCCCGGTTCTGCCGAAGGGTATGAACTGTTAGGCAAGGCTCATTGGGGAAAGGGAGATTTGCAGGAAGGCAGGGCCTATCTGGAAAAAGCGGTTTCCATGGATGACGGGCTGGTGTCCGCCCGTCTGGCCCTTGCCCAGCTTGATCTCGTCCTGGGGGATGTGGAGGCCGCGGAAAAGAACGTCGCCTACATTCTTGAAAGGGACCCGAAACATCATGAAGGGTTGTATTTCAGGGCCAGGCTGGAAGGCCGCCGCAGCGATTTTGACGCCTATCGCGCCACCTTCAAGGAAATAACCGAAGCATACCCCAATGACGCCTATGCCAAGTATATTTTCGCCAAGGGGCTTCTTGAGGCAAAAGAGTATGACAGGGCCACGCAGATAGCCCTGGAGCTCGGTGCCGGCGCACCGAACCGTCCATACGGGAAAAAGATCATCGGCATGATTCATTATGCCAAGCAGGAATACAAGGAAGCGGCCGACGCCTTTTTGGAAGGAATCGCCATTTTACCGGAACCCGAAGGGTATTTCTTCCTTGGCATGAGCTACTACGGCATGGGGGAACTGGAAACCGCCATGACCAACCTGCGCATCGCAGCCGAAAGGTCGGGCAAGTTTCTCAAGGCCCGGGAAATGATCAGCCTCATTCTGCTTCAGCAGAACAGGATCAAGGAGTCCATTGCCGAGGCTGAGAGGATACTCGACATCGACGAAAACAATGTCGTTGCTCGGATCATCATGGGCGACGCCTATATGGCGCAGGGACAGTCCGGCAAGGCCCTTGCCCAACTCAGGCAGATCACGGAAAAGGAGCCGCTTTTCGCCGAAGCCTTCATGAAGATGGGCGCGCTTCATTACGCCCTGGGCGAAATGAAGGAGAGCGAAAGCGCTTTTCGCAGCGCCATGAACGCGGCTCCGGACTCGGTGCGCCCCCGCCTGGTCCTTTCCAACGTGTATCTGCGCAACGGAGACAAGGACCTTGCCAGGGCGGTCCTGGAAGATGGGCTGAAGGGCACGAGGGAGGACGTTATCCTGTATGCCTACCTGGCCCGCCTTGCCCTCACTGATAAGGATGTCGGCAGAGCCAAGAAACTTCTTGCCGAAGCGAAATCCCTGGATGCGGCCAACCCCGCCCCTTATATCATGTTGGCTTCGATCCATCTTTCCGAAAAGAAACCGGAAGAGGCCGTTGCGGAATACGACAGCCTGCTTGAGCACCGGAAGGGGTATCTTCAGGCGTTGCTGAACAAGGCTGCAATTCTGGAGGCGCTTAATCGTCAGGAAGACGCCGAGCAGGTTTACGTGGAAAGCGTCAAGTCCGGTGATCCCCGCGCCTATCTGGCCTATGCAGGCAGCAAACGGAAGAAGCAGGATGCCGAAGGTGCGCTGACCCTCGTGAACGAAGGATTGACCAAGAGCCCCAACAATCGGGAACTCATCAAGATGAAGGCGGAAACGCTTTTCTCCATGAAGCGTTATGACGACGTCCTGACCATGAGTGATGAACTGGAAAAGGTCCAGCGCGAAGCGGGTCTGGGACTACGCGTGCGTGCATACCTCCTGAAGGGTGACCTTGGAAAGGCCATCGTCGCCGCAAAGCAGATGGTGGATCACAGCCCGAAATATCCCGAAGGCTACCTCGTTCTCGCGGACATTTATGTGAAGGCCAACCGTCTCGACGACGCCTTCAAGACTCTGGAAGACGGCGTAAAGAAATGCGGCCGGATTCCGGTGCTGCTGCTTGAACTCGGCAAGTACTATTCCATGGCGGGTGACCTGAACAAGGCGCTGGCCTACACGGATACCATTCTCAAGCGTGATCCCAAGTTTTATCAGGCTTACGCACTGCGGGGCGATATCTATATCCGTCAAGGCAAGGAAAAACGGGCCATCAAAAGTTATAAAATGGCTCTGGAACGGACCGAGCGCTATGTTCCCGTGCTCAACAACCTGGCCATGATCTACCTCAAGGATCCCAAGACTGCTCCCGAGGCGTTGCGTCTGGCCTACACGGCATACCTGCAGATGCCTTGGAACCCTTCGGTCATGGATACCTTCGGGTATGCGCTGGCCGTAAATGGAAGGAATGAGGACGCCATCAAGATTCTGGAGAAGGCGGCATTGGTCGCAAAGGACAATCCTGCCATCAACTACCACCTCGGATACGCTTATCACAAGTCCGGACAGAATGAGCTCGCTGCCGCAAGACTGGAGTCGGTGGTCAATTGTGAAAACTGCGAAAATGCGGAGGACGCAAGAAGGCTCTTAAACAAGATTAACGGCAGTTAACGTCGTTATGTCCGGGAGGGAAGGGAAATGGTTGCCACTACTTCAATAAGGGTGCTGAGGGAGTTTGTGTTCCTCTCCTTTGCACTGTTCTTTTGTTCTTTTCTGATCTTCAATGACCTGAAGGAAATGCTCTCTGTCTGCATGGGCAGAAGCTATGACCTGGGTGTGCTGGCCGGAGTGGTGCTTCTTTCTTCCGTCGCGGTTCACCTGACTCTGGACGAAAGGAAACGGAGAGAATCGGACAGATACAACACACTGTTTATCAGTCTGATTGTGGCCACCAATGCGGCTTTCTTTGTCTACTGGCAGACCGATCTCTTCGTTCGGATTGAAGAGATGGTCCTCCTGGTACTGTGTTTCTTCGGTTTGGTGCAGTCCGGATGGATTATTCTTTCCAGACACTGGCAGCATATTCCCGGCCTCACCAACAGGGTGGTCATTGTCGGGAACGGTCAACTGGCCGAAGACATGAAGAGTCTGGCCTTGTCCTCCAGCGGTCGCTACCGGTTTCAGGACTACATCGAATGCCTGCCCGGCCAGTTTGCGGACATTGACGCCCAGGTGGATAATCCGGCCGGCTACATACTGGAGCGGGCCAAGAAAGTACGCGCCAACCAGGTTGTCGTATCCCTGTCCGAGCGTCGCGGGGCTTTCCCGCTGCATCAGGTGCTCAGCTGCAAATTAAATGGCATGGAAGTCCTTGAAGCGCCCGAGTTCTACGAGCGGGTCAACAAGAAACTCATGCTGGAAAACATCCGGCCCAGCTGGTTCATTTTCGCCAAGGGGTTCAAGATCATCGGCATACGGCGTTTCTTCAAGCGCCTCACCGACATCATTCTCTCCCTGGTGGGCATCGCCATTGTGGCCCCGTTCCTGCCCATCGTGGCTCTGGCCATCAAGCTGGATTCCCCCGGACCGGTTCTTTTCAAGCAGATCCGAGTGGGCAAGGGCGACAGGAATTTCGTCATCTACAAGTTCCGCAGCATGCGTCAGGATGCCGAGGTTCGCTCCGGCGCGGTCTGGGCCAGGAAAAACGATGACCGCATCACCAAACTCGGCCGTTTTCTCAGGAAGTCCCGTATCGATGAAATTCCCCAGTTGTTCAACGTTCTGGCCGGAAGTATGAGTCTGGTTGGTCCCCGCCCGGAACGTCCGGTCTTCGTGAAGAAACTCAAAAAGGTCATCCCGTATTACTCGGAACGTCATTTCGTGAAACCCGGGATCACCGGTTGGGCGCAGGTCCGCTATCCCTATGGAGCTTCGGTCGAGGATGCCATCGAAAAGCTGCGTTACGACCTTTATTACATAAAGAATTATACGCTGTTATTTGACCTTGGAATCATGTTCGGCACCATTTCGGTGATGGCCAAGAAGATGGGCCGTTAACCGTTCGTAATTCGGAATTTACTTCAGCGCTAGGGGGTTGTTGTGAAAAAAATGTTTCTGATCACCATGCTGGTTCTGCTGTTTGCGCCGGGAGTCTGCCGGGCAGGCGATTACGTCATCGGCGAGGGCGATGTCCTGTCCATTCATGTCTGGGGCGAGGAAGAAATGCAGACAACGACCGCCGTTCGACCGGACGGGAAGATATCCATGCCGGGCATCGACGACGTCACGGCCGCCGGATCCACTTTGCCGGAACTCAAGGCGCGGGTGAAGAAGAAGATATCCGCCTTGATCAAGGATCCCATTCTGAACATTTCCTTGGTCAGGAGCGTCAACAGCCGGGTCTATGTGGTGGGCGGCGGTGTCGATCCGCAGGTATTCGACATGACCCAGCGCACGACCCTGCTGCATGTGCTCGCCTCGGTGGGGACCCTCGTCAACGCCGATCTGAACAAGGCCTATGTCTACCGCGACGGCAAAAAGGTGATGACCGATTTCGAAGGCCTGTACAGCCGGGGCGAGTTTGAGAAGGATATCCAGCTCCACCCCGGAGACACCATTTTCCTGCCGGTGAAGTACGACAGAAACGTCTTTGTTCTCGGCGCGGTCAACGACCCCAAGGCGATTCTTTTTCAGGAGGGAATGACCGTTCTGGATGCGTTGCTCCAGGCCGGCGATTTCAACAAGTATGCGGACGAGGATGAAATCACCATAATCCGGAAAAACGGCGGCGAGCAGGTCACGGTCAAGGTGCGCACCAAGGATCTGATCAAGAAAGGCGATCTGCAGCAGAACGTCATGCTCGAAGCCGGCGATTACATCATCGCCCGGGAAAGCTTCTTCTAACGGCCATGATGACTCAATCGTCACAAGACGCCATTTCCAAGGAAGGCGGCATGGATTACATGCGCTACGTGCATTTGGTCATGGCCCGCAAAGGGCTCTTTGTCACGGTCGCCCTGTGCACCATGCTGGCGGCCATCGTGATCAGTTACGTCATGCCCAAGAAATACGAGGCGGAAAGCATCGTCTTCATTGAACAGAACGTCATCAGCGATCTGGTCAAGGGCATAGCCGTCACACCTTCCATGGAAATGAAGATCAAGGCCATCAAGGTGACCATGAAATCCAGGTCCATGCTGCTTAACGTCATCAAGGACCTGGATCTTGATCTCAATGTGCAGAACGACCAGGAACTGGATGGCCTGATCGCCGGGCTGCAGAACCGGATCGATATCGTGCTGGACGAGCGGCGCGGGGTCTTCAAGATATCCTTTGCGGATACCGACCCCGTGTTGGCCCGTGATGTGGTCAATACGCTCACCCGTCTCTACATCGAGGAAAATACGTCCACCAAGCGCAAGGAATCCTTTGAAGCCACCAAGTTCCTGGCCGAGCAGATCGACATTTTCAAGGAGCGCATCGACCAGGCCGAAGCCGATATTGACCATTTCAAGAGTGAAGCGGGAATGATGCTTTCCTCGAACGAGGGAATTCTCAAGCGGGAGATCGACGAGGCCGAGGACGCTCTGGAGGAAGTGCGGATTCGAATGAACGCCTTGGAAACCTCCCGCAGCGTGCTGCTGAACAATACGCCCTTGCGCAAGCAGTTGGATGAACAGCGGATGCACCTGAAGATTCTGCTGACCCGATACACAAGGAACCATCCCGCAGTGAAGCATCTGCAGAGTGCCATAGCCGAAACCGAACGGCAGTTGAACTCCAAGAATCGCCAGGAACTGAGCGCCGTGTACAGGTCCTCGGAGTACCAGGGGATCAAGGTGGAACTCGCTTCTCTGAAGAACATAAAGGAGAACCTGGAGGCCGAGGTCAGCGAAAAGAAGGATGCTCTCAAAAACATTCCGGCATTGCGCACCCGGCTGCTGGAACTGGAGCGCAAGAAGCAGAACGAAGTCATCATCTACGAAAAGCTGGTGTCCAGGTACGGGCAGTCCGAAGTTTCCAAGGAAATGGAACTTCAGGATAAGTCCATGTCCTTCAGGGTGTTGGACCCGGCTGTGGTGCCCTCCACCCATTCCAGCCCCAACAGGCCGCTCATTATTCTGCTGGGCATTGTGGGTGGGATAGGTCTCGGTCTGGGAATCATTGTTCTGATGGATTTGATCAATCCGTCCATCAAGAGCCTGGACGACCTGCGCGAGTTCGGCGTGCCCGTGCTGGCCGTCGTGCCCAAGATGCATGACGAGGCCCTGCTCGCCAAGCAGAAAGTCAGAGCCCGTCGGGTATATGCGGTCGGTCTGGTGGGAATCATCTTCTGTCTGTCTTTCCTGGTGATGGAAGTCTTTCGTCTGGGCGTGGTGGATATGGTCATCAGTAAGGTTTCATCAATTGTAGTCGGTTAAGGGCGAGGAAATCATGAGCAGAATAGAAGAAGCTTTGAAGAAAGCGTCGCAGGCAAGAAAAGAGGGGGCGTCCAAGGCCGAGGAGCAAACAGCCTCCCCCCTTGCTGCTTCGTCCATGCCTCGAAGCCAGGTCTCCCAGGAAATTCTCGATCGCGTGCGGGATCAGCATATGCTTGTTTCCATGAACGATATGTGTTCTCCGGCCGCCGAGGAATTTCGCAAGCTCAAGCAAAGCCTGGTCCGGATGACCAAAAAGGAAAATTTCCAGAACACCATTCTGATCACCAGCGGGACTTCGGGAGAGGGTAAGAGCGTCACTTCGACCAACCTGGCCATCAGCCTGGCTCAGGAGTTCGACCATACCGTGCTTCTGATCGACGCCGATCTGCGAAGGCCTTCCTGCCACGAATTGCTTTGTCTGGAGAACACATACGGCCTGTCCGACTGCCTGTTGGAGGGCCGGGACGTGAGCCAGGGGATGATCAAGACCGGCATCGGGAAACTCACTTTCCTGCCTGCTGGCTCGCCCATGGCCAACCCGGCCGAACTGTTGGCTTCCAAGCGCATGGAACTGGTGCTCAAGGAAATGAAGTCCCGGTATTCCGATAGGTACATCATCATCGACTCGCCGCCGGTGCTGCCCTTTGCCGAGACCCGCACCTTGAGCAGGCTGGTGGACATGACCATCCTGGTCATCCAGGACGGAAGGCTTTCAAAGTATGAGCTGCGCGAAACCCTGGAGGCCCTGAGCGGCGCCCATGTGGCCGGAGCCGTATACACCCAGGCATCTTCGTCCAGCAGCAAGAGCCGTTACAGCGGCTATGGACATTACGGCAACTATTACGGTTACTAACCGGAACACCGGGAAGAAATAATGTACGAGGCGTTCTTCAACTTCACGGCCAAGCCGTTCGATCTGCTCCCCAATCCCGACCTGCTCTTCATGAGCAGTTCGCACGGAAAGGCTTTGTCCTATCTCCGTTACGGCATAGAGGAACGGGCGGGCTTCATTCTTCTCAGCGGCGAAGTCGGGGCCGGGAAGACCACCCTGATTCGGGAGTTGATCAAGAACCACCTTGATAACATGATTTTATCCAAGGTTTTCAACACAAAGGCTGATTCTCATCAGCTCATGACCATGATCAACGATGATTTCGGTCTGGAAACCGAAGGACGAAGCAAGGCCATTCTCATCCGGGAGCTGAACGAATTTCTTATTGATCAGTACGCATTGGGCAAACGGGCCGTGCTGATCATCGACGAGGCTCAAAACCTGACTCCCGAACTGCTGGAAGAGGTCAGGATGCTGTCGAATCTGGAGACGGACGGCGGCAAGCTTATGCAGATCATCCTCGTGGGCCAGCCTGAGTTGCGGGATACCCTGAAGGCGCCGGAGTTGCTGCAGCTTCGCCAGCGTATTCAGTTCAGTTGCCATTTGAAGCCGCTGAATCATGAAGAAATTGCCGAATATATCTTTTACCGGATGGAATGCGTGGGCAACCGGGGCGCCTTGGAGTTTTCCGACGAGGCCATGGAAAAAATCCATGACCTGACTCGCGGTATACCCCGGCTGGTGAACATCCTGTGCGATTACCTGCTTATCGACGCCTTTATCAATGAGCGGCGGGACATCTCCCTCAGCGATGTGACCGAGATTTCCGAAGAGTTGGATTTCGAGGCCCAGTATTGGGACAGTGCGGTTCCTCAAGCCCCGTCCGAGCCCGTTGTGTCGGTTGCGACAGGACGCCGGGCCAAGAAGCTGCCCAACAAGGCTGCGCGGGTGCTCAAGCGGATCAACGATCTGGAATCCAGAATCGATTTTCTGGAACGGGAGGCGGCCCGAACCAACAATAATGCAATGGCAAGTCTGTTGGATCGGCTGGAAGCGTTGGAAAAAAATATGAACTTTCAACAGGAGGGCTTGGAGAGCGTCAAGGCGATGTACTGGAACGCTGCCGCCGGCAGTCAGATGGAGTCGGTCAGGGGGGCTGAATCGGTCACAGCGGAACCCATGAAGCGGGGATGGGTCCACAAATGGCTGTTCGGGAGGGAATAATGTTGAAATTAATGATGTTCCCTACTTGCAAAACAGGCGTATCGCAAGTAATACAGATGAAATTATATCGGAATAATTTTTTGAGGGCTGCTCAGAGAGGAACCCATGCCTGTTTTGTCCAGACTGCCATTTCATCTTTTGTTGATAGCACTCGCTGTAGTGGTTCAGCCTTGTGCTGTCGCCATGGCCGCGGATTTGACCGTGGAGCCGAGGATCTACGTGAACACCGAGTACAACGACAACGTCGAGGAGACGAAAAACGGCAAGGGCGACACCGTCGCCACCGTCAAGCCGGGAGTGAGCATCAAGTATGACCACTCGCGGGTCAATCTGGATTTGTCGTACGATTTCGAGTTCAAGAAATACCTGGGCCAGGTCAAGGATGACGAGGAGAACCATTACCTGAAGAGTTCTCTCGATGTGGAGGCCCTCAAGGATCTTTTCTTCATCGAGGTGAAGGACAACTACAGCAAGGTTTATGAGAACGCGGCGCGGGGCGATCTGCCGGACGGCGACACCAGCACCGGAACCACGGACAGGAACGACTTTTCATTCAAGCCGTATTTCCAGATTCCGGTCCAGGACAGGACGAAGCTGAAGGTCGGAGGCGAGTTCAAGGACATCTGGTACTCCGAGGAAGGCAATATCGATAAGCGGATCTACAGTCTGTTTGCGGATATGGATCATGAATTGACCGATGTGTGGTCGCTGACGGTGGGTGCGGGATATGACCAGCACGAAATGCGTTTCGAAGACGGTGGGTTCAGGCGTTACAGCACAACGTTCGGTACGAAGTATACCTATGCGGAAGGCTCGTACATAAAGGCGGAACTTTCACCGACGTATACGGATTTCAATGACGATAGCGCCACCGATAAGACGTACTATCCGTATCTTCTCGGTATCACACATGCTTTCACCGAGAACCTGATAGGTACGGCGTCTTCTGAAATGAAGTTCACTGAAGATCCGAAATCGTCGGATACGCTCAACACCTTCATTCAGCGCGTCGGGATTGAAAACAAGTACGAGAGGGGAACAATCGAGTTCTCACTGGCATACAATGAATACGAACAAACCGACTCGACCGTCAAAACAGCATACTGGCGGCCGAAGATAGGAGGGACACATAATTTAACGGAACGGCTGGACCTGAATTACAGTGCATACACGGATCTCCATACGAGTCCGGATGATGAAAAATACATATTTGCTTTGGCCGGCCTTCGTTACAGTCTATCCGAATCAGCAAGCCTAGGAATATCCTATCGTTTCAAGCACAGCGACAAGCCCGGCTCGGACGATGACTATGTTTCAAACACGATAGGGGCGAACTTTTCCTGGCGATACTAGGGATAGGTAAACAAGGACAGTAACGGAGGATATCGAATGATTGCATAAAAGAAAGACTGCACGGACCGATTTGCGGTCGCAAGGACGGATGCGATGGGACACTTCACACACGTACGCAGGGCTGCATGCCTGCACACCGAATTCCGCATGACGCGTCCTGCCGGGCAGGATCTTTCCTACATATACATCGCACGAGAGCCAGGTTGTCTTCTTGGAAGACGGCTTGGACTTTTTTTTGCCGACCGAGGAGGGAAGATATGATAAACAGCGCCATCCAGATTCTGGCGATAGGTTTTTCCTTTTTCTACCCGATCTACAGCCTGATCCGGTCGGAGAGGATGCTTTCGGCAGCCTCGCTCCTTGTCCTGCTTTGGCTGGTTTCGGCCCTCGGGGTCTGCGACTTTCTGCTTCCGGAATTTCCGGACAAGGTCGCCCTGCTGAGCTCCATTTCCCTGTATTGCATGGCGCTCCTTTGTCCAGTCAGCATCCTGTTCAGCAATGTCTTCTGCCGTGATTTCATCTTTACCAAGCTACCCAAGGCTCAGCATCTGCTGCTCGCCCTGTCGTTGATGCCCCTGTTCCTGGTGGGCTTTTTCCCGGTCTCCAGCTTCTTCTTTTCTCCTGATTTCGCCACGGACAAGATGCTCTTTCTGGAGCCGATCGCCTTTTTCTTCTATCTGCAGCTTGTCTTGTTTCTGGCCGTCTCTCTTTTCAACCTTGAGGCCACGGTGGCCAACGCTCCCCACGGCGTGCGCTGGAAAATCAAGTTCGCCATGGTCGGCATCGGGGTCATCCTCGCCACCCATGTTCTTTATTTCAGCCAGGGTATCATCTTCAGAGCCATAGATATCGGCTTTGTCTCCCCACGCGCACTTGGCGTGGTCATCGGTCTTTTGCTCATGGTCTACTCCAAGGTCAGCCGGGGCGGCGATGAACGTATCGTCATTTCCAGGCACCTGGCCTACCGTTCTTTCGTGGTTCTTTTCTGCGCCCTGTTCCTTCTGGCTGTGGGACTCATCGGCGAGGGCGTCAAAATCTTCGGAAGCGAATTCAATTCCTATGCCTTCATCATGCTGGTGCTCGTGGCCGGGATCGCGCTCGTGGTCGTGGCCCTTTCCGAAAGTGTCCGCAGGAAGGTCAAGCTGACCATCCAGAAACATTTTTACGGCGAGAAGTACGATTACCGTATCGAATGGAAGAAGTTCACGGACCGCATGACCCATGCCCGGAGCAAGGAAGAGCTCTACGACAACATCCTGACCGTCTACTGCGAGACCTTCGGCATTGTAGGAGGCTGCATGTATCTGCAGGGTCGTCACAGCAGTGACTTCGCTCCGGTGAGCTTCCATGAGATGGATGAATCCAAGCAGTTGCTGCCGGACAATTCCACCCTCATCCGGGCGGTGCGGGACAAAAAGAACATCCTCGATCTGCGCCAGGAGGAACTGGAGCTGGACGAAGAGGTGAAGCTCTTTCTTCAAAAACGGGAAGCCCGGTTCATCGTTCCCATTCATTCCGCCCCTTCCATGGTTGGCTTCATCATCCTTGGAGCGCCCATCAACATCGTGGAGCAGTACGACGACGAGGACCTCGAACTCATGGAGGCCATATCCAGCCAAGCTGCGGCAGTACTCATGAATCTGAGGCTGGGCGACGAACTTGCCGAGGCCCGGGACATGGAGGCTTTCGGCAAGGTGGCCGCCTTTGTGCTGCATGACCTCAAGAATCAGGTTTACCCGCTCTCCCTGTTGGCGGAGAACGCGCGGGAATACATCAATGAACCGGAATTTCAGAAGGACATGCTCGCTTCCCTGTCCAACATCGTCAGCCGGATGAACATCCTCATAAGTCAGCTGACGAATATCCCGACTAAGGGATCGCTCAGGCTTGAGGTGGTGGATCTCATGGAAGTGGCCAGGGAGGCCGCCGAACTGATTCCCAGCGCGAAAATCGAGTTTGTGGGCGGCCCGACCAAGGCCTGGGTGGATGTGGAAGAAATCAAGAAGGTCGCCTTGAACCTGTATTTGAACGCAATGGAGTCGGGTGACGGAGGCCTTATCGAGGTTCATGTGGGAAACGAGCCCGGCCCGACGCTCAAGGTTATCGACTTCGGCAAGGGAATCGATCGGGAGATCCTTCAAGGAGGCTTGTTCGTGCCGTTCAAGACGACCAAGAAAAAGGGAATGGGCATAGGCCTTTATCAAAGCAAGCAGATTGTCGATGCCCATGGGGGACGGATTTTCGCCACCAGCCCGGACGGTGGTGGGGCGGTCTTCAGTGTCCAGCTTCCGGAAGTGTCCGATGCAGACGGCAACAAGGTTTAACACCGGGTGGAATATATGCAGAAGTTACTGATCGTCGACGACAACGCGGAAATCCGTACGCAGTTGAAGTGGGGACTTTCCCGCTCGAATTACGAACTCATTTTTGCGGAGGATGGAGCTGAAGGACTTGATCTGTTCAAGAAACACTCTCCTTCGGTGGTGGCCCTGGACTTGGGCCTGCCTCCCAATGAGAACGGCATCGAGGAGGGGCTTCGTTGTCTGGCTGAAATGCTGCGCATCAATTCCCTGGCCAAGATCATCGTCATCACCGGCAATGAGGAACGCGACGCCGCCCTCAGGGCCGTGCAGACCGGGGCCTACGATTACTACAAGAAGCCCGTGGACCTCAATGAACTGAAGGTCATGGTGGACAGGGCCATGTATCTCCAGAACCTGGAAAGTGAAAATCAGAACCTGCGGCTGCAGACCATCAACGAGAACGGCATCGTGGGTGAATGCCCGGAAATGCTCGCGGTTTTCACCCAGATAGAACGGGTGGCTTCCTCGGATGTGCCGGTGCTCATCAGCGGCGAATCAGGCACTGGCAAGGAACTGGTCGCCAGGGCCATTCACAAGAAGAGCCTGCGGGCGGACATGGACATGGTGCCCATCAACTGCGGGGCCATTCCGGAAAACCTCCTGGAATCGGAGCTGTTCGGCTACGAGAAAGGAGCGTTCACCGGGGCGCATAAAATGCTCAAGGGCAAGGTGGAGTACGCGGACAAGGGAACGCTCTTCCTGGACGAGATCGGCGAGATGCCCATGGCCCTGCAGGTCAAGTTGCTGCGTTTTCTGCAGGAAATGGTCATCACCCGCGTGGGGGGGCGCAAGGAAATTTCGGTGGACGTGCGCATCATCACGGCTACCAACATCGACATCAACAAGGCCATGGAAGAGGGGACTTTCCGCGAGGACCTCTTCTACAGGATCGGGGTCATGAACATCGTCCTGCCCCCTCTGCGGGAGCGTGGCGAAGACATCAACCTCCTGGCCAATTATTTCCTCAAAAGCGTGAGCGTGGGACAGCGTCACACGGCCAAGACCTTCAGCGAGCAGGCTCTGGACTGCATCAACGGCTACGACTGGCCCGGCAATATCCGCGAGTTGGAAAATCGGGTCAAACGTGCCGTGATCATGTCCACCGGTCCGGAAATCCTGCCCGAGGATCTTGGGATGAAAGGGGACGAGGCTCTTCGTCAGAAGCTGCATATGGACGACATCACCCTCAAGGACGCTCGTCTGCTTCTGGAGCGCGACATGGTGGAACGGGCTCTCAAAAAGACCTCCGGCAACGTGGTCCAAGCCGCCAAATCCATCGGCGTCAGCCGCCCCACGTTCTACGACCTGATGAAAAAGCACGGCCTGTGGAACCCCTGAGTTTGCACGGTCGTCGAAGATGAACAGTAGGAAAAGGAAAGGGAACATGCTGCAACCGGTTATTCTCTGCGGTGGAAAAGGAACCCGGCTCTGGCCCTTGTCCAGAACTTTGTACCCGAAACAATTTATCGAGGTTTCGGAAGGTCGCATTCTCTTTGCCGACGTGCTGGAGCGTTGTCAGGGCATGACCGAGGCTGCAGCTCCCATCATCGTCTGTAACGACGAGCATCGATTCCTGGTGGCCGAACAGCTGCGCAAACACGGGATCGAAGGCCGCCTGGTTTTGGAGCCCTGCGGCAGAAACACCGCGCCCGCAGCGGCCGTGTCCGCCCTCATGGACGTCGACAAGGACCCGGTGCTGCTGGTGACCCCGGCCGATCATTACATCGTGGATCCCGCCGCCTTTGCCCAGGCCGTGGAGACAGGCTACGAGCGGGCCCGACAGGGCCGTTTCGTCTGCTTCGGTGTGGAACCGGATCATCCTCATACCGGATATGGTTACATCCATAGGGGGGAAACCGCGTCCCAGGACGTTTTTGCGGTGGGACGGTTTGTGGAGAAGCCTGTTTTGTCCGTGGCCGAACAGTTCGTTTCCTCAGGTGAATATTTCTGGAACAGCGGCATTTTCCTGTTCAGGGCTTCCCGGTTCCTTGAGGAGTTGGAGAAGTACGCCCCGGAAATTCTGGAGCAATGCAGGGAAGCCGTGGACGGCAGCTATCGCGATCTCGATTTCATCCGCCTGGCCGAGGACGCCTTTACCCGGTGTCCCTCAGATTCCATTGATTATGCGGTCATGGAAAATATCTCGGACATCGAGGTGGTTCCCCTGGAAACCGGTTGGTGCGACCTGGGTTCCTGGAAGAGCCTGCACGACATGCACAGCCAGGACGAGGCGGGCAACAGCCTGCTGGGCGATGTCATGGTGGAGGACAGCCGCAATTGTTACGTGCGCTCCTCCGGTCGGCTGGTGGTGGCCTTGGGGCTTGATGACGTTACGGTGGTGGAGACCCCGGACGCGGTTTTCGTGGCCCCGCATGAAAAGTTGGACAACATGAAGAAGGTCATCGATCGGCTCCAGCAGGCGGGCCGCAGCGAAACGGAAGCCCACAAGACCGTTTACCGCCCCTGGGGCAGCTTCGAATCCATCACCGTGGACGAACGGTTTCAGGTCAAGCGCATCGTGGTCAAGCCCGGTGAGGTTCTGTCCCTGCAGAAGCATTTTCATCGCGCCGAGCACTGGGTGGTGGTCAAGGGAACGGCCCGGATCATCAACGGCGACGAGGAGTTCGTGCTCAGTGAGGACCAGTCCACCTACATTCCCCTGGGCAATGTGCACCGGCTGGAAAACCCCGGCAAGATTCCCCTGGAATTGATCGAGGTTCAGACCGGCAGCTACCTGGGAGAGGACGACATCGTTCGCCTCGAGGACAAGTACAAACGGTAAGTCCCGTAAAAGGGGCAGGCAGGGGGATATGATGCGGCGATCAGCAAGGCAGAATGCTGCGGCAGTGACGTTGGCCGAATGGTGCAGGGACAACTGGGTTTCCATGCTTCTGTTCACCGTGGCCCTCGGTCTGGTGTATTACGACATTGTTCGGCAGATGGTGCGGGTCTGGTCCATCAACGACGATTACTCCCACGGGTTTCTGGTGCCGCTGGTGTCGGCCTACTTCCTGTGGAGCTCGCGGGAGAGTCTGTTGAAGACCGAGGTGCGTCCTGCCGATTTCGGGCTGCTGGTGTTTCTTGTCGGCGTGGTGCAGCTTGTGCTCGCCTCCCTGTCTTCGGAGTATTTCAACAGTCGGGCCTCCCTGGTCGTGGTCATGGCCGGGGCGGTCATCTACGCCGTGGGTTGGAAGCCGTTCAAATCCCTGCGCCTGCCCCTTTTTTATCTGTTGCTCATGATCCCGGTGCCGGCCATCATCTACGACACCCTGACCCTGCCCCTGAAGATGCTGGTGGCCAAGATCTCGGTGAAGGGGCTTGTGGCCTTCGGCTACTCCGTGGTGCGCGAGGGCAACATCATCATGCTCCCCAACATCACCCTCGAGGTGGCCGACGCATGCAGCGGGCTGCGGTCCCTCATGTCGTTGCTGGCCCTGAGCATCGCCTTTGCCTTCCTGACCCAGAAGCGGGCCTGGAAACGTTGGCTGCTCATCGTTTCGGCCTTTCCCATAGCCATCTTCACCAACATCCTGCGGGTGTTCTGCACGGGCATGCTCGCCAAGCACTATGGGCACGCTGCCGCCGAGGGCTTTTTCCACGAATTTGCGGGCATGATGGTCTTTGCCGTGGCCATGGTTCTCATGATGCTGTTGGGCGCAATTTTGAGAATAGGAGCGGACAAACATGAATCGTAGAATCATTGCCGTCTGCATCATTTTACTGGTTGCGGGTGCCTACATCCATTTCGTCAAACCCGTGGCAGTGCCCCTCGTCAAGCCGTTCTCCGAGTTCCCGGTTGTGGTCGGCGACTGGCGCATGATCAATGAGGACCGTTTTTCCGCGGACATTCTCCGTGTGCTCAAACCGACGGACTACCTGGCCCGGCAATACATGAACGGCGAAGGGCGGGTGGTGACCCTGTATCTGGGATACCACGGAGGCGACAAGGGAGGCGGGGGCATCCATTCTCCCAAGAATTGCCTGCCCAGCGCGGGATGGTTCCTGGATTCGCAGGAGAAGCTGAACGTGCACGTGCCGGAAGGCCGCAATCTCGAGGTCGTGAGCTCCCTCATGAGCAAGGGGGGCCGGGCGGTGCTCTTTTTCTACTGGTTTCAGGTGCGCGAGTGGGCCATGACCAGCGAATACGCCCTCAAGGCTGCGGCCCTGTGGAATTCTCTTTCCGCGCGGCGCAAGGACGAGAGCTTTGTCCGGGTGTCCATGCCCGTGGACGGGCGCGGAGGCGAGCCGTCCGGCACGCTGGTCAGATTTGTCCAGGATTTCTATCCGGTGATCATGGAATACCTTCCGTCCTGAGGCGGAAAGCGGATTGTCGAGGAGGCGGATATGAGCGAAGCGATCAGGAATGCACTTACCGTGGACGTGGAAGATTTCTTCCAGGTCAGCGCGTTCGAGTCGTGCATCGACCGTTCCCGCTGGGACGATTATCCCTTGCGCGTGGCCGACAACACCGCGCGTATCCTCGACCTCTTTGACGAATACGCGGTCAAGGCCACGTTCTTCGTCCTGGGCTGGGTGGCGGAAAGGCTGCCGGCGCTGGTTCCGTCCATTGCGGAGCGCGGGCATGAGATCGCCTGCCATGGCTACGGGCACCAACTCATCTACGCCATCGGTCCCGACTCTTTTCGCGAGGATATCCGCAGATCCAAGGCCATTCTCGAGGAGCAGGCCGGGCGGTCCGTGATCGGATACCGGGCCCCGAGTTACTCCATCACCAACGATTCCCTGTGGGCTCTGGATATCCTCATTGAAGAGGGGTTCAAATACGATTCAAGCATTTTTCCCGTGTACCACGATACCTACGGTATTCCCGGGGCCAGGCGGTTTCCGCATCTCGTTGCCCGTACCGCCGGTGAACTGCTGGAATTTCCGCCTACCACCTACGAGGTGAGCCTGTTCGGCAGGAAAGTGAACCTGCCGGTGGCCGGGGGCGGCTATTTGCGTCTCTTCCCTGTGGCATTGATCAAGGGAGCCCTCAAGAGTCTGAACAGGGCCGGAGAGCCGGTCATGGTCTATTTTCATCCCTGGGAGATCGATCCCGACCAGCCGAGGATCAAGGCCGGACTCAAGAGTCGGTTCCGTCATTACGTGAACCTGAACAAGACAGTGGGCAAGGTCCGCGTGCTTCTGGAAAATCTGGACTTCGCGCCCATGGCCGATGTTCTTGCAATAGGCGGTGAGCGGTATGCGGCCTGAGTACACCGCCTCCGTCGCCGATCTCGGTTCCAGCCGGGAGGTCCGGGCCTGGAACGAATTCGTCCTGAACGAGCCCGATTCGGTGAACTATCACCAGACCCGCTGGCTGGACGTGGTGGAACGCGCCTTCGGCCACAAGGTTTATCCCCTGTGGGTGCGCAACGACCATGAAGAGGTGCGCGGCATTCTGCCTCTGGTACACATCAAGAGCGCCATTTTCGGCGACTCTCTGACCTCGGTTCCCTTCTTCAACTACGGCGGTGTTTTGGCGAAAGACGAAGCCGCGGCCGCGGGGCTGACCTCCAAGGCCGAGGAACTGCTTGGCAGCACCGGCGCGGACTTTGTGGAACTGCGCCATATGGGCAGACGCATGGAGCGCCTTCCCGCAAAGGCCCACAAGGTGGCCATGCATCTTGAGCTTCCGAACGACTCCGAAGAACTCTGGAGCGGTTTCAAGGCAAAGGTGCGTAACCAGGTCCGCAAGGCCGAGAAGTCCGGGTTGACCGCCTCCTCCGGCAGGCACGAACTGCTGGACGATTTCCATCGCGTATTCGCCCGCAACATGCGTGATCTGGGCACGCCGGTCTATCCCAGGAAATTCTTTGCCACGGTGCTGGACATGTTCCCGGAGAGCGCCAGGATTTTCACGGTCAACCATGAGGAAGGCTGCGTTGCAGCCGGGCTCGGCTCCTGGTTCAAAGGCTCGTTTGAGATTCCCTGGGCCTCGTCCATCCGCGAATACAATCCTTTGTGCCCCAACAATCTTCTTTATTGGCACATGCTCAGGTTCGCCTGCGAGAACGGCTGCACCCGGTTCGACTTCGGTCGCTCCACGCCGAACAAGGGTACTTACCGCTTCAAGAAGCAGTGGGGCGCCCGGCCGGTCCAGCTTTATTGGCAGTACCTGCTTCCCGAGGGAGAGGGAATTCCCGAGGTCAACCCGGACAATCCGAAATTCGATCTGGCCATCCGCATCTGGAAACGGCTGCCGGTGTTCCTGACCAAACTTCTGGGCCCGCATATCGTGAGGAGCATCCCATGATGCCGCGAGCTCTTGCCCCCGCCGGGGTCCCTTTCTTTCTCGGGGATATTTTCGCGGCCCTACGCGCTTCTTGGCGGGGCCGACAGAGCATAGAGGATTTTCGCAGAGAGCTGGCCGACTTCTTTAACCAGGAAGACGTCTTCTTCTATTCCTCGGGCCGCGGTGCGGTGCGGGCAGGGCTCCAGGCTCTTCATTCCCTGGCTCCGGACAGGGACGAAGTGGCCGTTCCCGCATTCACCTCCTTTTCCGTGCCTTCGGCCGTGGTCAATGCCGGGTTCAAGGTCTGCCTCTATGACGTGGACCCTGAAACCATGAGTCCGGACATGGAGAGCCTGAAACGGGCCGTCAATGACAAGACTCTCTGCATCATGGTCTGTCATCTGTATGGTTGTCCCGTGGATATGGACCCGGTGCTTGCCATTGCCCGGGAAAGACATGTGCCGGTCTTCGACGACGCGGCCCAGGCCATGGGGGCGCAATACAAGAACCGCCTTGCCGGAACCATGGGTGATCTGGGGCTGTTCAGCCTGAGTCGCGGCAAGAATATTTCCGCAGTGGACGGGGGCGTCCTGGTGACCAACCACAGCCGTCTGGCCGGAATTCTGAAGGCGATGCCCTGTGATGCGCCGTCCCTGTCGGTGCGGATCAGAACCGGCCTCGCGGCCCTGGCCCTCTGCTTTTTGCTGTATCCCGGACTCTACTGGATTCCCAGCGGCATGCCGTTTCTCCGGCTTGGAGAGTCACGTTTCGACCCGGAATTTACGGTCACGGGCCTGACCGCGTTTCAGGCAGGGTTGGGCTTGCGCATGTTTCGGAGGTTGGCTGGCATCAATGCGGCGCGAAAGGATGTTGCCGGACAGTGGATGGAAAAATTGAATGGACGCAGGGTCCCCCGGGTGGTTTCGGGCGGTGAGTCCGTCTGGCTTCGGTTGCCGGTGCTGGACGGCGTGGATGAGCCCATGCCCGGTATGGGGGTGGTGCCTGCCTATCCCGCGAGCCTGAACGCCATAGAGGACCTGAAGCCTTACCTGCGGCATGCCGAACCGTGTCCGGGCGCGGAAACGCTGGCGCGGGCCGTCCTGACGCTGCCCACGCACTGCTACGTGCGCGGCAAGGATATCGACATCGTAACCCGGGCCATGGCGGCCAATGGAGCGGGATGATGGCCGAGACACTGTTCTGGTTCGCAGCATTGGCCCTGTTCTACGGATTCGTGGGCTATCCGTTGATCCTTAAGGCTCTTGTCGCGTTCAGGACACGGCGGGAACGTTGGGAGGACGCAGATGAACCGCCCTCGGTCGCCATGCTGCTTTCGGTGCTCAATGAAGAGGACGTCATTGCGGACAAGATTCGAAATTTTCGGGAACTGGATTACCCGGCCGAGAAGCTGGAGCTGATCATCGTTTCCGACGGCTGCACGGACAGGACAGAGGACGTCGTCGAAGAACTGCGGGACGAGCGCGTCAGGCTGCTGGTTCAGGAACGGAACATGGGCAAGACCCTGGCGCTCAACCGGGCCGTTGCGGAGTCGGAAGCCGACATCGTGGTGTTCACGGACGCCGACTCCATGTTCGACAGGGACGCGCTCATGCATCTGGTGGCTCCCTTTGCCGATTCTTCCGTGGGACTGGTGAGCGGCCATACCGAGTATCGGGCCGAGGGAAGCGGCGGCGGCGCCTACCGGCGCTACGAAGACGCCGTCAAGGTTCTGGAGTCGGATCTGTGGGGAATCGTGGGGGCGGACGGAGCCGTCTACGCCATGCGCCGGGAGCTGTATGAGCCCATTGTCCCGGAATATATCAACGACCTGCTGCACCCCATCCAGGTGGTCATGCGGGGATATGATGCGTTGCAGGAGCAGGCTGCCGTGTGCCGTGAACCTCTTGAGGAGGCCGGTCCCGGCGGATTCCATCGCCAGACACGGATCATGACCCAGTCCTGGCTCATCGTGCTTTCCCAATTGCCGGGCCTGGTCCGCGCAGGGAAGTGGGGCTTTCTCTGGCAGATGCTCTCCCACAAGGTGGTGCGCTGGCTGACTCTGCCGCTTCTGGGCATCGTCCTGCTGGCCAACCTGTTTTTGGTGGGACAGGGAGGTTTTTATGTTCCGGCCCTGCTGGCGCAGCTGGGATTTTATGCCTGCGCCTATGCCTACAGGCACGAACAGGGCGGTATGAAGCTGATTCCGTATACATTTTTGCTGCTGCACCTCAGTGCGGCCATCGGGCTCTTCAAACACATGAAGGGCGAAACATATGTTTCCTGGAAGCCCAGGAACAACTAGGACGACCCAGGAGTGCCCATTGTGCTGATCCCGGCCAGACAACTTTATTCCCTGCTTACCGCGTCGGAAAAGCGGTATCTCTACGTGCTCGCGGTCATGCTTACGGGCATGGCCGGTTTCGAGGTGGTGGGCGTGGCTTCGGTCATGCCGTTCCTGGCCCTGGTGGGAGATCCCCAACTGGTGACCACCAACCGCTGGATGGCCGAGGTTTACAATTGGTTCGGGCTCGAAAGCGAAAAGACCTTTGTCATCTACTGCGGACTTTTTTCCCTCGCCATGCTCCTGGTCTCCAACGGAGTCCGTTTCCTGGCCTCCTGGGCCCAGCTGCGCTTTGCCCACATGACCAACTATGCGCTCTCCACCCGTTTGTTCAGGCTCTATCTCATGCAGCCGTACAGCTTTTTTCTGACTCACAACTCCAGTGAAATAGGAAAGAACATTCTCAACGAAGCGGCAGTGGTCACCGTGGACATGTTGTTCCGCATGCTGGTCATCGTCTCGAGGGGATTCATCATCGTCGCCATCCTGACATTCATGTTCATTCAGGCTCCTCTGATTTCCCTGGTGCTTTTTTCCTGCTTCGGCGGTTGCTATGTATTGGCCTATCTTTTCACCCGCAAAACAATGGCCCGGGTGGGACACAAGCGGACCAGAGCCATGAGTGACAGGTTCCGCATCGCCGGAGACGCCTTCCGAGGCATCAAGGCCGTCAAGGCCGCCAATTGCGAGCGGCATTTCTTCGACCTTTTTTCCGGGGTGGCGCATGTCTATGCCCGCCAGTGCACCATCAACGAGGTGGTGGCAGTCAGTCCCCGCTTTGTTCTGGAGGTCATCGCCTTCGGGTCCATGATCGTGCTGGTGCTCTTCTTCTTTGTTACGGACCGGGCAATAGGGCAGATTTTGCCCCTGCTGGGCATGTACGCCATCGGCGGCTTCAAGATGATGCCGGCCCTGCAACAGATGTTCGCGGCAGTGACCAACATCCGCTTCTACGCGCCCACCTTGAGGCAGCTTCATAGTGATTTCAACGAGTACAGGAAAAGTGAGGCCGCCTTCAGTGACGGGACCGGGATGTTCGGATTCAACGACGGAATACGCTTCCGGGATGTTTCCTTTGCCTATGATGCGGAAAGCGGGAACGTGCTGGAAAACATGGACGTCACCATTTTCAGGAACGAGATGGTGGGTATTGTCGGAAGCACCGGCTCGGGGAAGACCACGGCAATCGACATGCTTCTCGGGCTTATCGTCCCCGACAAAGGAGCTCTCGAGGTGGACGGCAGGCCTCTTGATCCAGGCAACGTCTGGGCCTGGCGCGGGCAGATCGGTTATGTGCCCCAGAACATCAACCTGCTGGACGACACCGTGGCCGTGAACATCGCCTTCGGGGTGGCCTCATCGGACATAGACCGGGAAAGGGTTGTCCGGGCCGCGAAAATCGCCAACATCCACGACCATATCATGCACAACATGCCGGACGGCTACGAAAGCGTCGTGGGCGAGCAGGGGGTGCGCCTTTCCGGAGGACAGCGTCAACGCATCGGCATTGCGCGGGCCCTGTACCACGACCCGGAACTGCTTATTCTGGACGAGGCGACCAGCGCCCTGGACACGGAAACCGAGAAAGGGGTCATGGAATCCATCAAGACTTTGGCCGGGAAAAAGACCATCGTCATGATCGCCCACCGCATCAGTACGCTTTCGGACTGCGATCGCGTCTTTATTTTGGACAACGGCAGGGTCGCTGCAGTGGGTTCCTATGAAGACCTGTTGCAACGGAACGCGTCGCTGCTGCGGAAACAGGCCGGGCAAAATCTCGGTCCGGTCCATGAACCTGGGGTCTCCGGTTGCGGGGAGGGCGTCTGATGTACAAGATGCGAGACAGGTCTCCCCAGCGGCCGCCTGCGGCGCAGCCTTCGGCCGTTCCTCCTTCCGCCCCTTCCCCGGACAAACAGGGAATTCAGGTCGTAGATTCTCCGATTTTGCTGGGAATCATGCTGCTCACGGTGATCAATTTGCCCAAACTGCATGAACTGGTGGGGTTTTTCGTCTATCTGGAACTAGGCAAGGTGGCCATTCTGCTGACCCTGTTCCTGATCCTGACCGCCAAGGCCAAGAACCCCGTGCCGTGGCTGCGGCTTCCTCAGGTCAAGCTTTTGCTCGCCTACGTGCTTTGGATTTTTGTTACCGCCGTGTCCGGCGTGTGGCCGGGGTCAAGCATCAGCGGCGGTCTGAACTACCTGAAAACGGTCCTCTTTTTTGTTTTGCTGCTCAAGAGCGTTTACACCGTCAGGGATCTGTACAAGCTGGGCTGGGTACTGGCGCTGTCCATGATCGTTTTCGATTTCTGCATCGTGATCCGGGCGAAGATGGGGCGCGCCGATGCCGGGGGATACTCTCTGGACCCGAACGAGTCGGCTCTGCTCATTTCTGTAACCATGCCCTTCCTGTACTATTACTTCCGGGCCAACACGGGGTGGCGGCGCCTGGTCATGCTCCTGGGTATGATGACCGGCACGGCCGCCGTTCTCTATTCCGGATCGCGCGGAGGAGTCCTTTCCCTGTGCGCCGTGCTCGTCTATGCCTATTTCACGGACAAGGGGCCTCTTTTGAAAAAAATACTCCTGGTATCCGTGACCATTTTCCTGGTGTTCATCTCCATGCCGCAAGGCCTTCATGAACGGTTTTCCCGTCTGGGCGACGATACTCAGGATTACAACCTGAGTTTCAAACATGGTCGGAAAATGGTTTGGGAGCGGGCTGTTTCTTTGGTTGAGGATAGGCCGCTGCTGGGCGTGGGCATGAACAATTTTTCCTTTGTGGAATCCAGGGTCAACAACCAGAGCCGGGGAGTGGTGGCCCACAACTTCCTGCTCCAGACCGCCACGGAACTGGGGCTTCCCGGCACTGCCATTCTGGTGGCCCTGTTTGCGGTTTCCTGGCTGCAGCTACGCCGGCTACGGGGCCGCTTGCCGCGAGAGAAATTGACGCATGAGGCTGCGGTGGTCGCCTCCCTGGAGTGCGCCTGGGTGGCCTTTTTCCTCGGTGGGCAGTTCCTGTCCGTGGCCTTCAGTTCCCAGATCGTTTTTCTGGCGGCCTGTACTGCCGTTATCTGGAAATGCAACCTTCGGGGCGATTTCAACCATTTCCCGGAAATGAATGGAGTCGCTCATGCGTAGCGTCGTGCACCGTATCCAGCACTCTTGGTCGCATTTGGGCGAGTCCGTCCGTTCCCAATACGGGGAGGGGTTCTCCGGATATCTCAAGTTCATCTATTACAGTTGTCTGCGGGTGAACGACTTCGTGGTTTACTCCCGGGACATCACGAGAATGTCCGCTTCGGTTAATTCGCTTTCCGGGTTCCGTTTTCGGGAAATGACCCCGGCGGAAATCGATCCCTACCGCCAGGGGCGCATGCTGCCCAAGGAGTTCTTTGCGGACGGGCCGGAAGGTCCCCGTCTGTGTCACGCCGTGTTCAAGGCAGGGAAGCCGGTCTACATCCACTGGGTGTACCAAAGCGGCGAAACAAGCCGATTTCTCAAGCTCTCGCCGGATGTGGCGGAAATAGGATACATTGTCACATTGCCTGAGTTTCGGCGCATGGGAGTCTGCTCCTGGGCTCTGGGGCACGCCTTCAGCCGTCTGGAGAGCAGAGGTGTGAAGAAGGTCGTCACCGTGGTGCATAGCGACAACAGTGCATCCCGTAGGGCCATGGAAAACGTGGGCATGGCAGAGGAAACAGTGATCAGGACCATTGGGCCGTTCAATACCCGGCAGACAGTGCAGGTTGTATGAAAACATGAAAGATATTCTCATGCTTGCGGGGCGGAAGCCCTATCCTCTTGATGACGGCTGGAAAATCAGGACGTTTTTCCTGCTCAAGGCGCTGTCGAAACTCGGTGGGGCCGTGGATCTTCTGGTGTTTGATGAAACCGGCGGCAGGGAGGATTGTTCCGAACTGGAGAAGCTGTGCCGCCAAGTGGTGACCGTTCCCCGGGAAAAGGCCTATGGCTCCTTGGATCTGCTGCGTGGCCTGTTGTTCGCCACTCCGTTTTCGGTGCTCAACTACGAGGACAAGCGGTTTGCCCGGGCCGTTGAAGAACTCGTGACCAGAAACGACTACGGTTACATCCAGGTCGAGGATATAGTCATGGCCCAGTACGCCTGGAAGGAGGCCGATATCCGCAAGGTTTTGGACATGCATAATATCGAGTCCGAACTTTTGTTGCGTTACGCCATAAACACGGACAATCCGTTGCAATCCATGTACGCCCGGCTCACGGCCGAAAAGCTGGAACGTTATGAAATGCGCATGGCCGAGCGGTTCGATGCCGTGCTCGTCTGTTCGCCCGAGGAGCAGACCGCTCTGCGGCACAAGGGATTGAAGACCTCGGTGGACGTCATCCCCAACGGGGTGGACTGCGCCTTTTACGGCAACCAGAGCGGCAGGTCCAAAGAGGATGCGTTGGTTTTCGTGGGCAGCATGGACTACCATGCCAACATTTCCGGCATCCTTCACTTTGCCGACAGGGTGCTGCCGCTGTTGAAAAGCGTTCGGTCCGATTTGAAAATCTACGTGGTGGGTAAGAATCCGCCGCCGGACATCGTGGCCCTGTCGGACGAAAACCTGATCATCACCGGCGCGGTGGACGACGTGCGTCCCTACCTGGAACGGGGGCTCATTTCCATTGTTCCCCTGCAGGTGGGCGGCGGAACCAGGCTCAAGATTCTCGAGGCCATGGCCTCGGGGTTGCCGGTGGTATCCACTCCGCTGGGAGCCGAAGGCATCGATGTGACCCACGGTGAAAACATCATGCTGGCCGGAACTGCAAAGGAATTCGCCGATCATGTCCTTCGGCTCTTGGACCATCCGGACCAACGGCGGGAATTGGCCGACAACGGCAGGAAGTTCGTGTTGGAAAACTACGACTGGTCCGTGGTGACCGCTGGACTCAAGGATCGGGTTGCCATTCTTTCCGGGGGGTATGTATGACCAGGGCTTTTCGCAACGGTTCCGGCAAGCTGCGCGTCCTGTTCGTCAGCTACTACATCGACGATCCGTCGGTTCCCGGTTTTGGTCCCAAGTATGAAAAGCTATCCGAGCGCTGGGAAGGGGATGTGTTTCACCTGACCCGTGAGGACGTGGACTACAAGGCCGGGGATTTCACTTTCCGGGGTTGCAGGTATCTTCGGAGCAATGTTTTTGCCCGCCAGTGGCACTACCTGAGATTCTGCCTGCGCAGGGCCGGGGAGTTGGAACCGTACGACGTCATCATCAGCTACGACCCCATGATCTGCGGGTTCATCAGTATGTTCCTGAAACGCAGGCTCAAGGTCCGGCTGCTGATCGAGGTCAACACCGATCATTTCTTCCGGCTGCCCTCCGAAAGCGGCGGCTTCAAGGACCGGGTCACCCGCTTGGTCAAGAAGGCCATGATGCGGCTTTCCTTCAGTCAGGCCGACGCGGTCAAGTTCATCAACACCCGGCTGGCCGATGAGTATCGGCCAAGGTTCCATATGGCCGAAAACAGACCCTTGCAGGACGTCTTTTTTTCTTACATCGCTACCCAGGCCTTTGAGCCGGAGCAGGCGTCCGACGGGCGAAGCATTCTCATGGTGGGGCATCCATTCGTCATCAAGGGCGCGGATGTGCTGCTCAAGGCCTTTAACCGCATTGCCCCTGATTACCCGGATGTGCAGCTGAAAATAATCGGCATGTGTCACAATCTTCAGGACTATGAAGCTTTGGTGGACGACCCGTCGCGCGTAACCTTTCTGCCGGGGGTGCCCCACAGCGAGATAGCCGAACACTTCAGGCAGTGCCTGTTCTATGTCCTTTCGTCCAGGACCGAGGGCATCCCCCGGGTGCTCATCGAGGCCATGGCCTGCGGCAAGGCGGTTGTCGGCTCGCGTGTGGGCGGGGTTCCGGACGTCATTGCGGACGGCGAAACCGGCCTGCTCTTCGAGTCTGAAAATGATGCGGACCTGGCTGAAAAGATGCGGCTGCTCCTGGATGATCCAGACCTGCGGGCCCGGTACGGAGAGGCGGGGTTGAAGCGGAGTAGGGAAGTCTTTTCTCCGGAAGTGTATGTGAATCGTTATTTTCAGTTCATGGATCGGGTGGTCGGGAACGAACCCGGCGCGGCGTGAGGAGTATTGAGGGAATGGATATGCAGCACGACACGTTTCCCGCCATAGCGCACCTCAGCTTTTCCGGCGATTTCGGAGGCCGCGAAAAGGTGGCCGTCAGCTTGCAGAGGGGCATGCTTCGGGCCGGGTACGATTGTTTCCTGTATATGATCGTCGAGGAAAGGCTGGGGCCGGACCGCAACGAGAATTTGCTCCGTTCCCTGGGTGAGAAGAACGGCAACTGGCGTTTTTTTCGCACGGATAGACGTTTTTCCAGGGTGTTGCTCAAGGAGATCGGGACCTCCCTCAGAGAAGACGGTGTCAGGATCGTGCACTGCCATTGCTATAAGTCATTGTTCTATGCCCATTTGCTTCGCGCCTTGGGCATGACCAAGGCTGCTGTTTTTTACACCCTGCACGGGTTGGTGCTTCGCCCCGGCTGGTCTTCCTCGTTCATCAAAGGCACGCAGACCGTGGGCTTGAGGCTTTGCGACGGGGTCATCGGCTGCTCAAAGGAAATTCTGGAATCGAACATTGCGCCGGGTTGGGCCGGCAAGACCGCCGCCATCATCAACGCCATCGAACCTCCGGCAGAGGACTACGAGGACATTGGGAGGATGAAGGTGGCCGCCCGGCGACGGTTGGTGGAACAATATGGCCTGGATGCGGACAAGCCCATCGTCATCAATGTGGGCAGGTTGTGCCCTCAAAAGAATTTTCCTTTGTACTTCAGACTAGTTGAGCGTTTTCTGCGTGAGAGCCCCAACGGGACCGAGGCCAATTATCTGCTGTTGGGCAACGGCGCTTTGGAGGAGGAACTCAGGGAAGAGGCGCGACGGCTCGGTGTGGATGACAAAGTGGTCTTTACCGGGTTCGTCCCGGACATGGCCGGTGTTTTCACCGGTGCGGACCTGCTGGTGCAGACCTCCATCTGGGAAGGAACGCCCATGTGCCTGCTGGAGGCCAATTCTTTCGGCTTGCCCGCCGTGGTTCCCGATGTGGGCGGCAACGGTGATGTGGTGGATGACGGCGGCAATGGCGCTCTGTTCCCGGTGGGCGATTTGGATACATTGGCGGAAAAGACCCGCGCCTATCTCGAAGACCCGTCGCTGCGGGAGAAACACGGCCGCAAGGCTTTTGAGCGGGTGAGACGGGATTTCAATATTGCGGACTGGGTGAGGCGACATGTGGATTTTTACGCCGACGTCGTCGGCAGGAAAGCATAGGTGGATATGATGCGGCAGTCGGATTTTATACGCCCCATGAAGATTCTCCATGTCGTGTATTCTTTCGGTATCGGGGGGTCCGAGAGCGTGGCCAGAGAGGTCGCCATGTGTCTTCAGGAACGCGGCCATGTGAACATGGTGGTGGCTCTGGAACACGACGGGCCGCTCTCGGGTGAATTTCGCGACAGGGGCATAGCCGCCCACAGCGTCGGGAGAGCCGGGAAAAGCATGCTCCGGGCCATGAGAGACATGATTGGGGTTTGCAAGGAATTTCGGCCGGACGTGATCCATACCCACCATATGTACATGCTTTTCCATACCGTGCCCGCCGCCGTGCGGGTCCGGGCGCCTATTGTGCATACCGAGCACGAGTTCTGGTCCCTGGATACGCGCAAGGGCCGGTTGCTCATGCCGCTTTTGGGCAGGTTCTGCGGCAGGATTACTGCGGTCAACGACGACACCGGCCGGTTCATGGCCGACGAATTGAGGCTCCGGGAAGACAAGTTGGCCACAGTGTTCAACGGCATTGATCTGCGCCGCTTCAATGGCTCCTCCATCTTGTCCCGGCGGAGCCTGGGCCTGTCGCCCGGTGACAAGGTGGCGGTCGTCGTGGCCCGGTTGGAGCAGGTGAAGAACCACGACATGCTTTTGCACGCCTGGCAACGGGTTTGCAGAGCGGTCCCGCAGGCCAGGTTGCTGGTCATCGGCGAGGGCAGTCAGTCTGATATCCTGAAGCTGAGGAACGCCGAGCTGGGCTTGAACGGCAAGGTTATTTTTCTGGGGCCGCGCCGGGACGTGCACGATATCCTGCCTCTGGCGGATGTGGCCGTGCTTTCCTCCCGGGACGAAGGTTTGCCCATGTGTCTGCTTGAGGCCATGGCCGTGGGACTGCCCGTGGTATCCACGGACGTGGGCGGCGTGGGCAGGCTGGTGAAGGAAGGCGAGCACGGGCGTCTGGTGCCGGACGACGATGACGAGGCATTCGCCCGGGCTGTTGTCGATCTGTTCGGAGACGGTGAGCGCGCCCGCGCAATGGGGCGGGCGGGATTATCCTTGGTCAAAGGAATGTATGATCTGGAGACTTCGGTGGATCGCTATCAGGAGATGTATGCAGAGCTCGCCGGAATGAGCCGCTACGCCGAACCCAAGGCAAGTGGAGCGTAGTTGTTTCATGAGGAATTCGGTCAAAAGAATCGTGAGGTTGGTGAGCCTTGTCCTGGTGTCGCCCCTGGTGTTGTCCGTCTGGATAGGGGAACGCATGGGGAGCGGTGCCGTGTCGGGCTGCTCGCAGGCGCTGGCCTTCCTGCCCGGCATCGTGGGGCGTTATCTGCGGGCGGCGTTCTGCGCTGCCGTGCTGGATCGGTGCAGCGCCGACGTGGCCATCGACTTCGGGGTGTTGTTTCCTTACGCGCAGGTGGAAATCGACCCCGGGGTGTACATCGGCCCGTACAGTATCATCGCCGAGTCGGTCATCGGCAGGGACGTGATCATCGGCAGCTACGTTTCGGTCATCGGCGGGCGCCGAAACCATAATTTTTCGGATCTGGAAACCCCCATCCGTTTTCAGGGCAACAGTCATGAGCCGGTACATATCGGCGAGGACTCCTGGATCGGGAACCAGGCCATCATCATGGCCGATGTGGGAAAGAAGTGCGTGATAGGGGCGGGCAGCGTGGTGGTGGACGACATCCCCGACTATTCCGTGGCCGTGGGCAATCCCGCCCGGGTCGTCAGGGATCGTCGGGACGAGAATTGAAGCGGGCGGATGCCCGCGAGTGCAACGGAAGAGAGAAACGTCGGAAGGTGCATATGAAATCATTCTTTTCGGACAAGCGAGTCATGGTCACCGGGTGCTGCGGCACCGTAGGGAGCGAACTGTTGGCTCAGCTCATCGACAAGTACGAGGTGGGCGAGGTCATTGGGCTGGACAACAACGAAAGCGAATTGTTCTTCACCGAGCAGGCCTGGAGCAGAACCAAAGGCGCTTCGTTTTTTCTGGCGGATATACGAGATCAGCACTCCCTCTCCGAAAAGATGGAGGACGTGGACATCGTGTTTCATTCGGCGGCCTTCAAGCATGTTGGCCTGTGTGAGAAATCGCCCATGCAGGCCGTGCAGAACAACATTTTCGGAGTGCAGAACATCATTGAGGCGGCCACCGGCCAGGGAGTGGAGCGGGTCATCTTCACCAGTTCGGACAAGGCCGTGAACCCCACCAATGTCATGGGCACTTCCAAACTCATGGGCGAGCGGCTCATGACCGCGGCCAACAGCAACGCCCGCAACGGCAAGAGCAAGTTCGCCTCCACCCGGTTCGGCAACGTGCTCGGTTCGCGCGGTTCGGTCATCCCCATCTTCCGCGAGCAGATCAGGAAAGGCGGCCCGGTGACCCTCACCGACGATTCCATGACCCGCTTCATCATGAGCATCGAACAGGCTGCGGAACTGGTCATCGACTCTTCCACCATCGTTCAAGGCGGCGAGGTCTTCATCACCAAGATGCCGGTGATTCGCATCCGCGATCTGGCCGAGGTCATGATTCGGGAACTGGCCCCGGTCTACGGGCACAAGCCGGAGGATGTCGACATCACCGTCATAGGCGCCAAGCCGGGCGAGAAGATGTACGAGGAACTCATGAGCGTGGAAGAGACGCGGCGTACCCTGGAGCTGGAACGCTATTTCGCCGTGCTTCCCGCTTTCACCAGCATATACCGGGCAGTGGAGTACGAATACCGAGACCTGTTGAACGAGGATGTCGTCAATCCGTACCATTCGGGCAACGAGCAGGCTTTGGACCATGAAGGCGTGCTCGGATTCCTGGTGGACAACGGCCTGTTGGCCGATTTTGAAAGTTCGCAACACCCGGATGAACGCCATTGGCCATAGGGAGGAAAGGCAAGAATGAACATACTGATACTCGGAGGTGACGGATATCTGGGGTGGCCCACGGCCATGCATCTTTCTGCGAGTGGGCATGAGGTCACGGTGGTGGACAACTACCTGCGCCGCAACATCTGCCGCGAAGAGAATTCCGAGGCGCTGTACCCGGTGCCCAACCTGCGGAAAAGAGTGGATCTGTGGCAGGCCAGGTCCGGTTATGCGGTCAGGACCTTTTTCGGCGACCTGGCCGACTGGGATTTCGCGGCAGAGGTCTTCGACAAGACACGGCCGGACGCGGTGGTGCACTACGCGGAACAGCCGTCCGCCCCGTATTCCATGCTCAGCCGCAGGGCCGCGTCCCTCACCCTGAACAACAATCTTCAAACCACGGCCAACGTGATCTTCGCAGTACGCGAATTCTGCCCGAGCGCCCATATCGTCAAGCTGGGAACAATGGGCGAATACGGCACGCCCAACATCGACATTGAAGAAGGATGGCTGGAGGTGGAGCACAAGGGGCGCAGCCATAAATTCCTCTATCCGAGGCAGGCGTCCAGCCTTTACCACACCACCAAGATCATGGATACGGATCTGCTCTGGTTTTATGTGCGTACCTGGGATCTGCGGGTCACGGACCTTATGCAGGGACCGGTCTACGGCGTGTTCACGGACGAGACCGGCGAGGACGAATCCCTGTTTCCGTTTTTCAACTACGATGAGTTGTTCGGCACCGTGGTCAACCGTTTCGCAGTGCAGGCCGTGGCCGGATTCCCGCTTACGGTCTACGGCAAGGGCGGCCAGACTCGGGGCTATCTGAACATCAGGGATACGCTCAACTGCGTGCGCCTGGCCCTGGAGAATCCTGCGGAGAAAGGCATGCTCAACATTTACAACCAGCTTACCGAAACATTTTCGGTCAACCAGTTGGCGGACATGGTTCAACGCGTGGGTAAAAGTCTGGGCCTGGACGTGACCATCAACAGCGTTGAAAATCCGCGCAAGGAATTGGAAGAACATTATTACAATCCTGCGCACACCGGGCTTCTCGACCTGGGGTTGGAGCCCAACTTCATGACCGACGAGGTGCTGGCCCAACTCATGGAACTCATACTTAAGCATCGCGACCGCATTGATCACGACGTCATCTTCAGGGGGGTCAAATGGGCATGAACCGGCTGATCACAGGAGGCTGCGGCTTTCCGGGGCGTAACCTGTTCCACGCACTTCTGGCCGAAGGTGAACACGGCGGCTGGAGAAAACCATTGAATGGTTCATGAAGAAGCAGGACGTCATGGGTGAGTACACGGAAATCAGGAACAAGCAGGCAGCAAAGACCTGGGAGGAAACGCTGACAGCCATAGCCGCCGATCTGTACCGCTACGGCGGAGCCCAGGGCGCCAGCGCATTCCTCAGGACCATGCGCGCCGAAGACGGGCTCAAGCTCATGGTCTATAAAAGGCTGGCCGTATTCTTCCGCAGGGTCTTTCCTCCGCTGTATCTTCTGTTCCGCCTGCTCTTCAATGCGGTCTGCCGCCGGTGCTGCGTGGCCATGTCCATCAACCTCAGGACCGGCATAGGCATCTACATCAGCCATTGCCACGGCATCACCATCAATGCGGGCTGTGAACTGGGAGACAACATCAACATCAGTCAGAATGTGACCATGGGCCAGGCGAACCGGGGAGAATATAAGGGCGTACCCAGGCTGGGCAGCGGGATATACGTTGGACCGTGCGCCACCATCGCCGGAGGGATAACCGTCGGCGACAATGCCCTTATCTCCGCCAACAGCCTCGTCACTCGAGATGTCGGAGAGAATTCGGTCATGCTGGGAGTGCCCGCCCGGCGTGTATCCGGAGAGGGAACAAAGGGGTACGTCGATTTTATGGTATGATCCGAGATTTGGCCGTCCAGCAAGGGAAAAAACATGAAAAGAAAGGAATTTCTTAATTACATTAACAACTTTAGAGGAATCGCCATCCTGTATATCGTGATGGGGCATTGCATTTCCGCTTTTACCTGGCATGAATACGCCTCGCTGAAGGAAGTCCTGCGTCTCACGTTTACCAACGGCACGATTCTGTTCGTGTTCATCGCCGGGTATCTGTTTCAATACCTTTCCTACAAGTACCAATACGGCAGGTACATGAAATCCAAAGTGCTCAACGTGGGTATGCCCTACGTGATCATGTCCGTTCCGGCCATCATCTACTTCACGCTGTTCGCCCAACGGCCGGGCATGGAGTACATCAACGATTGGCCTTGGATTCTGCGGGTCATCCAGTTTTATCTTGTGGGCGCACAACTGATACCGTTCTGGTTCATTCCCATGATATTCATTCATTTCTTCCTGTCCCCTCTTTACATTGTCGGAGACAGGAACAAGGTTCTCTATTATCTGTTACCCGTATTCTTCGTCATCAGCCTGTTCGTGTGGCGCGGTGGCCCCTATCAGTTGCAATCCTACCTGCACTACGCGTTCGTCTACTTTTTCGGCATGTTTTTGTGCCGGTACAGGGAGAGCGTCAACCGAATTCTGGCCCGGCCCGGTGTTCTTTTGTGGCTTGCCGCAGCCGTTGTCGGGTTCATCCTCTTCGAGTTCCACATGGAGCGGGGGACTCTTCTGGCCAAGCGATTGAACATGATCCAGCATCTGTTCCAGTGCCTGTTCTACATAGGGTTCCTGATCCGTTTTGATCCGGTCATCGGAAAGCGGATGGACCTGTTCGCATCCCTCAGTTTCGGGGTTTTCTTCATCCACAGTTATCTCATCAGCATCATCAAGCAGGCACAGCTTCATTTTTTCGGGAGTCTTTGGGTCGGAACCTACTGGAATTTCCCGCTGTTTTTTGCCGCAATTGTCCTTTTGAGCATGGGCTTCGTACTCACGGTCAGGAGGTACGCGGGCAGCCGCAGCCGAATGATCTGCGGCAGCTAGGCGACGGCATCGGGAGTGAAGGGAGAACCGGATGGACAGCTTCATCAGCAGCAAGCTCGTGATAAGCCATATGGCGGCGAACAATCTCATTCTGATTGTCGCTCTGCTTGTGTTGTCCGCGCTTTTCCTGCGCCGGGCCGAGAGGGGCGATCCGCTCGGCCCGGAACAGACCACCGAGGTGCGGGGCCTGATCATGCTGCTTATTGTGCTCGGCCATCTCTGGACCCATGTCTCGTCCTCGCAACTCTGGCCGAATTTCGCCGGATCATGCCTCGCCTCTTTCCTCTTCCTCTCGGGCTTCGGGATCACCCTTTCCTATTGCGGAAAGAGGCCCTCCAGTGCGGCTTTCATCAAACACCGGATTCACAGGGTCATGGTTCCCTACTGGCTGACCACCCTGCTGTTTCTCGGGCTGGACATCATTTTCCTGGGGCGGACCCTCGACTACGCGGACATTGTCATGACGTTTGCCGGGATCAATCAAAACGACGCCACACGCCTTTTCGACTACGTGCGCTGGTACATCACGTTCCAACTGGTCTGGTATGCGATTTTTTTGTTTGCGTTCAAGCGTTTCACGGAGAAAACGGCCGCATGGCTGTTGGTGGCGGCCGCAGGCGGGCTGTTGATCGTGAATTATTACGTTTACCCGTTGGGGTGGAATAAGTTTTTTGCCTTTCCTTCCGGATGTGTCGTCGCCCTGTATCGCGATGGCATTGTTGCCTTTCTGAAGACCCATGTTCAGATTCTGTGGGCTTGCCTTGCCATGCTCGCGCTGTATCTGATGGTCAGTCATGCCCTTTTTGTCAAAGCCATACCGTTGCCGTCCCTGGGGCTGCTCATGATTTCCGAGGCCAACTCCATGTTGTGGACCGCAATGTTGTTGCTGGCGGCGGCGCTTCTCGGGCGGTGGGACCTGTCCAGTCGTTTTCTGGATTTCGCGGGACGCCATTCCTACGAGATATTTCTTTTGCACGGGCCGTTTCTGATCAAATACAATCCGGTGTTTACGCTGACCACCAGGTACGGCTTGCCGGCCGCCGTGTCGTTTTCGGTATTGATGGTCTTTATCGTGCTTCTGGCCATGATGCTCAGGAGGGTGGAAAGAATTGTCGCGTTTTGATCCCAGAGCTTTGGTGCTCCTCTTTGCGGTTATGCTGCCTGCCAACCTGTATGCCGCCTATAAGCTCGTCCGGCTTGCGTTGGACCGGAAGGGCGGGGCTGATGTCGTGAGCAGGACGTACGAGAGCCAGGTTCGGGAATACGAATCTCTGAATCGGGAATTCTCCGGACGGCGTCCCGTGGTTTTCGCCGGTGACAGCCTCGTTTTCCGGTTTGCGGTGGAGGAATATTTCCCACAGCTGACTGTTGTGAATCGGGGAGTATACAACGATTCGGCAACCGGTCTCCGGAAGCGATGGGAATCCACCGTGTCCGGGCTTTTACCGGGTTTCGTGGTAATCATGATCGGCACCAACGACATCCTGGTGGGCCATGGACCTGATGTTGCGGGTCAGCTGGACGGCATCCTGGACAGCCTGGCTCCGGGCAGCGCCTGTGTGTTGAGCATCCCACCGTTGGGCAAGGAGTTCTGCGGGAAGAACGATCAAGTCAGGGCTGTCAATCAGGTTCTGCAACGTGTCGTGAAAGCGAAGGGGCAGCTGTGGGTCGACGTTTTCGACGATTTGAACGGCGATGACGGCTGCCTGTCGGTAGAGTTTACCGATGACGGCATCCATTTGAACGGCAAGGGGTATCAGGTGGTCAGTTCGCGTTTGCGGGAGGTGTTTGCGCCATGGGTAAAATGAGAAAGGCGTTCCAGGTTCTGCGATCCGGAGATTTCGGTTTCTTTGGCAACAGGCTTAAAAAGAACGTCTACAGTACATGGGACATGGAGCTTTTCGAGCTGCCTCGTTCGGGCCTGCCGGATGTTGATTTGCCGTCGGAATACGTCGTTCGCAAGGCGGATGACAAGGACCTGGAGGGCATTGCCGCCATATGGCCGGAATCCTTTCTGGCCAAAGGAAGCTTCAGCCGAAGCACCTTGGATGTTGTAAAGAAGTTTCAGGAAGAGACCATTGGTTGTCATATTGTTGTATTTGAAGGAGAAATTGTCAGTTTTGTTTTTCTGAAGGACGCCTTTCACTGGTTCGACAAGCCTGCCGTGGAGTTGGCGAAAGGGTCGACCCATGTCGCTTTCAGAGGGAAGGGGATTTTCAGCGTTCTCATGCAGAGAGCAGTGGATGATATAGACCCCCAAGCCATGATTCTGGGACAGGTGTTGAAGGGCAACAGCTCTTCCATGAAGGCGTTGAGAAAGGCCGGGTTTGTCAGGGTAGGTCTGTTGAGGACACGTTTGCTGTTGGGGAATACGAAGTACAGTGTTGTGGCCGACTGAGAAGGCAAGCGAGGGATATCCATGCTGAGAGATTACCTGAGACGGGCGTACCGGACCTTGGTCCCGCTGATTTTTTCAAAGAAGAACTACAAGTTTTTCCTGATGAGCAGCCTTATGGACTTGGATGCCAAAACCCAAAAGCTCTTCCATGCATCCAATGCCCTGTCTGCGGTCATCAAGCCCGTCCTGATGCCGTGTCCGTTCGGCGAAAGGCTGCTGGTCATAGCTCCCCATCACGACGACGAGGCCATCGGGTGCGGCGGCACGGTTCTGGCGCATCTGGCTCGCGGCAAGGAAGTGCAGGTGGTCATAGTCCAAGACGGTTCCGGAGCCGAAGGGGCCCTGGGCATGACCCGGGAGGAACTCATTGCCGTGCGGGAGGAGGAGTCCAGGGCCTGCGCGCGGCTCATGGGAAACGGCCCTCCGTTGTTCCTGCGGTTTTCCCACGTGGACGAAACCGGTCTGGATTCGGTGGCTGCGGAATTGGAGCGGGTGGTGGATGCGTTTCGGCCGGATACGATCTTTACCCCGTTCGTGCTGGACACCCACCGGGAACACGCCTGTACCGCCGCGGCCCTGGCCCGTGCACTGCGAGGGAACAAAGGGAAGGCCGACGTGTATTCCTATGAGGTCTGGGGGTTGTGCATCCCCAACACGGCCGTGGCCATCGACGAGTTCATGGACCGCAAATGCGAACTCATCAACTGCTTTGCCAGCCAGACGAAGGGGAACGACTACGCCCACGCCTTCCGGGGATTGGCCATGTATCATTCCCTGCAGTTCGGGGCCAGGGATATCCGATATGTGGAGCGCTTTTTCGCATTGCCGGACCATGAATATGCGGATTTCGTGGACAGGGTGTTCGCCGCCGAAGAGGAGGGAAAATGATGACGCCTGCGGTTCTCATTGTCACGGGACAGGCATGGGGCAGCTATCTCGCGGTTCTCAAGAGCCTGGGACGCAAGGGAGTGCCCGTCCATGTGCTTTCCTGGGGAGTTGACCAGGGTGTTCTGCGCAGGAGCCGGTACTATTTCCACGGTAGGGAATTTCCGGTTGGTTCGTCCGAAGCCATGGTTCGGGATATGCTCACGTATGGCGACAACGCCTTCCAGTCCGAGAAACCTGCGCTTTTCTACTGTACGGATAAAGACGCCATGTTCGTGGCCCGCAACAAGTCCGCTTTGGAGGACAGGTATACGGTTCTCATGGGCGATGCCGATACCTGCCTGGCCATGATGGCCAAGGATACGGCCCAGGAGGTTGTGGAGCAACACGGCCTGACCGTTCCCGGCACCTGGGATATTTCCTCCCGCGACGACGTGGAAGCGCTTCTGGAAAAGTGTGAGTTTCCGCTGATGCTCAAACCCACCATGTGGGAAACGACCGGCGGCGTTCCCATCAAGGCGGATAAGATTCTCTCTCCGGAAGTGCTTCGGGAAACTGCCTGTCGGGTACTCGCCGGCGGAGGGCGTCTCGTGGCTCAGGAGTTCATCGAGGGTGGTGACGAGTGCGTGGAGTTTTTCCTTTTCTACCGGAGCGCCGATGGTCGGCGGATGTCCTTCTGCACGGGCAGGAAGCTCAGGCAGTTTCCGCCGGGCGCCGGGGTCATGGCCCTGGGCGTCACCGACGAGATCGAGGACCTGCGGGTGGCCGGAACCGCCTTTGTGGAGGGCATCGGCTTTGTCGGGCTGGGAGGGCTTGAGTTCAAGCGGAACAACGGAAAGCTGTACTTCATCGAGATGAGCGTACGCAGCGAAATGTTCCATAAAATCGCCATGGATGCCGGAGTGGACCTGCCCTGGGCGGCCTATGCGGATGCCTCGGGCCTGGAATGGGAAGCCGATCAGAAGCAGCGGAACAATGTTTTCTACCTGAACGAATTCCAGTTTGCGGTTCTGCTCTGGAAAGATTTTCGACAGACAGTCCGGGATCTCCTGCAATGCAGGAAGGGCAGCATGCATTTCTGCCTGCTGACGACCGACGATCCCATGCCTTTTGCCGTCAAATCGTTCAAAAGTCTTCGGAAATTGTTCGGGAAGTTATATTGATTCCCTCCGGGCTATTCCGGCGGCAGGTACGGCCCGGCCCAAAGCCCCCCGCCGAAGGTGGTTACCACGATTTGTTTCGGGTCCTGCGGGTTGAAATTCACGCTCTGGACGCTTCGGAACGGGAAAGCTTCATATTTTTCCCAATCCGCGCCGCCGTTCCTGGAAAACCACAGGCCGTTCAGGAAACCGCCCGCATAGACGAGGCTGCTGTCTTGCGGATGGACCGTGACCGCCATCATTCTGTCGTAGGGCCTCGGCTTGAAGCTCCTGTCCCGAAGCACATGGCTCCAGTCTTTGCCGCCGTCAACGGTCTTCCAGATTCCTCCCTGTTGGGGCCTTTTGGCCGGAACGCTGGCAACCGCGACATAGATGGTGTTTTCATTTTTTGAATCTACATGGAAGGCCGTGGGCCAGTCCGGAGTGAAGTCGGACGTTATCTCCGACCATGATGTTCCCTTGTCGGCGGATTTCCAGATGCCTCCGGGGGTGATGACGTTTCCCTTGCCGCGAAGGGCCGTGATCAGGCAGTAGAGGTCCCCGGAGTCCGGGCTTCTCCACAGCCGGTAGGCGTGCAGGTTGGCCTTGCGGATGTTGCCGGTGATGTCGGTCCAGGTTTTGCCGCCGTCTTCGGATTTGAAGACTCCTTTTCCGTAGGCGCCGGCATACAGTATCCTGGAATCCTCAGAACTGCCGGAAGTGACGAGAATGTCCGTGCAGGGTGCATTGGGGAATCCCGTTCCCAGCCTGCTCCATGTCGCCCCGAAGTCTTGGGAAATGAGCGGGCCTCCCACGTTGTATTTGGCATTGTACCAACCGATCTGGCCCCAGTTGGGGATGTCGTGCCTGTTGGCTGCGGCGGCATACAGTCGCCCCGGCGTTTTTGGGTCGAAGCGAACCCGGTAGAAGGTGTTGCTCCATGGGCTTCCCTTGGTGGCGTGGCTCCAGGTTTTTCCCCTGTCCAGCGAACGGATGAAGCCGAAGTCGGCGAAAGCCGCGTAGTGGCGCTCCGGTTCCCACGGGTCGAAAAGGTATTGGTAGCAGGTGGTCATTTCCAGGCCCACGCTGGCGAATCTCGGGGTCTTGCCGTCGGGCAGGAAGCCCATGGGCCGGTTGATCAGGGAGCGCCAGGAACGCCCCCCGTCCGTGGTCCTGTACAGATCCCCCTGGGTGGTGACGATAGCCGTGTCCGGGTCCGTCCGGGAAGCGAAGAAACCCTGTTTGGTAATGAAGTAGCCCCAGCGCATTTCAGTCTGCACCCAGGAGTACTCGACGTTCCGGTCGTTTCCGGCAAAGCGGAAGACCTCCTTCCAGTCCCTGCCGCTGTTCTCGGTTTTCCAAAGTTTTTTGCCCAGGTTCTTTTTCTGCTCCACTGCCCAGGCGATCCGGGTCTGTCCGGGCGTCATCTGCAGGATCCCCTGGTGCAGGAAGGGGGCGCTGCGCGCCCAGGAATCGCCGGAATCTGTGGACCGCGTGATTCCCAGCCCGTCCAGGGTTGCCAGCAGCAGTGTTTCCGAGCCATCTGTAGCTCCGGTGAAAGCGAGCACGTCACGGCCTTCGGCCTTGAATCCGGGCGCCTGTTGCCAGGAGCCGCCCAGGTCGGTGCTGCGCATGAGTCGGTTGTCGCTGACGGCCATGACCATGGAACCGAGCGCTACCGGTGGCAGGCATTTGCCTTCCAGCACCATGTTCCATTGTTTTGCCTGGAGATCGTACCGCCAGAGGTCCTCTGTCGTGGACACGAAAAGATATTCCCCTTTGGTACGGCAGGCCGTGAGTCCCGTGATTTTTCTGCGCGGTTTCCAGGGCCATTTCATCTTTTTCCAGGTATCGCCCTGGTCGCGGCTCTCATACACGTCATAAGTCGTGTACCAGTAGATGGCGTTCTCAAAGAAGGCGGGCGGCTTTCTGCCGGCTGTCCCGGAAAGCTCCCTGGAAGGAATCATGCTCCAGTCGTTCCCCCCGTCCGTCGTTTTGTAGACGCCGCTCATGTCGCTGGCCACAAAGCACAGGTCGGGGTTCTGGTCGGAAATAGCCGGGCTGAAAAGACCGCCGCCTCCACCAATCCCACGGGGGGTGAACACGGGGGTGCCTGCCGCGCCGGATGCAGGGAGCAGGAGTAAGGCCAACACGATCAATGCCGGAAGTGTCTTTTTCATAACGATGTGCTCCATTGTGTCAGTGTCCGCCGGCAGGTTCGGCCTGGGCCGGACGTGTCAGCTTTTTTACAGTATTGATGATGGATTGGGCCAGCTTGTCTTTGCCCGTTGCATTCAGGTGCAGGCCGTCGCTGGTATAGTTTTTTTCCAGGACGCCTTCTGTGTCGGCGAAGAGCGGGTACAGGTCCAGGACATGAAAGTTCCGTGCCCGGCAGATTTCTTTGATCCTGTTGTTGAGAATGCCGAGGATTTCGGGTGAACGTTTGCCCTTGTCCCCGTGTCGGTCCGGGATGACGCTGCAAAGCACCACTTCGATTCCTCGCGCCCCGGCCTTTTGTCCCATTGTCTCCAGTGCGGCGGCGATGTCCTGAACCGGCTTGCCAAGGCCCAGGTCGTTGGTGCCCAGAAGGATGACCACGAGTCTTGTTCCGTTTTTCAGGGCCTGGCTGAACGGTTCGATGGAGCGGGTGGCCAGTCGCCCTTCCTTGGACCTGTTTTTATATGGATTCCATCCGAAGCGGGCAGCCATGCCCAATTGGGCCATGAGGGAGTCTCCGAAAAGAACGGAGTAGCCCTGGTCGTATATTCCCATTGTATCGCAGGCCGTTTCCCAAAATTTGTCCGGCAGCGCCTCAAGGGCTTTGGGGAGAAGAAGCGACGCGACGAAGAGGAGTGAGGTGATCGCGAGCATTGCAGTCCAGCCGGTCATGCGGAATTTGAGTGGCGTTTTTTGGGTCATGGCGTCACCTGTGTTTGAAAGTCGGGGATTTGCCCAGGGTCCATGGGAGGAATCTGTTGATGATCAGGATCCCGGGGGTGAGCAGCAGGATGTTGGTGCATGCCTGCAGGAGCCCATAGATCACCGGAGGCAGGGCGGACTGGGTGATGCCCATGGAGGCGAAGACACGGGAATAGAGTGCGCCGGGGTAATTGTGCAGCAGATAGATGAGCAGGCTGTTGACGCCGAGAAAGCTGAAGATCGGATTCCTGGGTATACGGTAGCAGAGGGTGATGGACGCCACTATGCCGGTGAAGGCCAGGGTGTAGGCGTAGAAGTAGTTGCTTACCCTGCCGACGGTTTCAAGGCCGTAGGATGGGTAGCCCAGCAGAAAGGCGACGGCGAAGATCACTGCGGCCCCTGCGCCGATACGCCAGTCCGAGGGCTGCGTATGTTGCCTGTAAAGAAAACCGAATCCGAAGAACACGAGTGCGTTGAAGGCGTGGACCAGGGTCCCCACATAAGGAGTCAGCCCATAGGCTTGGGTTGCAGAGTGCAGCAGGGCGAGCATCACGAGAAACGGCAGGTAGGTCTTTCGCGTCACCAGTCCGTGAACCGGGTAGAAAAGCAGGGTCACCACAAAAAGCACCGGCAGGAACCAGAAGCTCCTGAAGGTCAGGATGTCGAAAAACGGGTATATAAGATTGATGCCCGAAGGGGCGTTGTGCACCACCAGGATCCTGAAAAGCCAGATGCCGTAGCCCAGGAAACCATAGAGGAGATACGGCAGGATGAGGGTCCTGGCTTTTTTGGCCGTGGTGCTTCCGAAGGGGAGGCGAGCGGAAAAGAACAGTCCTGAGAGGAAGAAGAAAAGGTGCATGTGGAAGCCGTAGATGGCGGCCTTGACCTGTGCGGGAATGGCCGCATGGCCGAGGACCACAAGGAAGATGGCCAGCCCCCTGGCGTTTTCCGCCCAGACAAGGTGTTCGGTTCTCTGTTGATCCATGAAGATGTGGAGAGCCTGTTCAACGAACGGCCGGTTTTCCGAGGTCGTCCGATCCGCTGCCGTCTTTCCCGCAAGGGAAGGCGGACCGGGTTTTGGCCACGGCTTGGAGAAACCCATCACCTGACAATATGAACAAGGAAGTGGGAAGAGTCCATGATATTGCCGAAAACCGTATCAGCGGTTTGCCGGTGGATGGGGGACTTCCTGTTGCCGGGGCTGACCGGAAGGAACAATAAATCGCATGTTCTCCTTTGGGAGATAAGCGGGATTGATGGGTTTGAACATGACGGCGGGAAGGCGGTCCTGGATCTTTTTATAGCCGTGCGGGTTTCTGGTTTGCCAGCGCCAGGTGTCGCGGACCATGTCCTCGATGGTATGGGTGGCTTCCCAGCCCAGTTCTTTTTTGGCTTTGCTCGTGTCCGCATAGTTTTCGGCCACATCGCCCGGCCTGCGGCCCACCAGTTCGTAAGGGACCCTGACCTTGTTGATCCGTTCGAAGGCGCGCACCAGCTCCAGCACGCTGCACCCTTTGCCCGTGCCCAGGTTGTGGATCATGTAGCCGGGGTTCTCCCTGAGTTTGCGCAGGGCGGCAACATGCCCCCTGGCCAGGTCCACAACATGGATGAAATCCCGTACGCCTGTGCCGTCGGGAGTATCGTAGTCCGATCCAAAGACCCTGAGCTTTTCAAGACGGCCTACGGCGACCTGGGAGATGTAGGGCATCAGATTGTTGGGAATGCCGTTGGGATCTTCACCGATAAGGCCCGAGCTGTGAGCGCCGACCGGGTTGAAATAACGGAGTATGGAAATGTTCCATCCGGGGTGGGATGCCGCAAGATCCCTGAGGATTTCCTCGATGTACAGTTTGGTCCGGCCGTAAGCGTTGTGGGCGCTCGTAGGCGTCTCTTCGGTCAGCGGCAGGCTTTCGGAGAATCCGTACACCGTGGCCGAGGAACTGAAGACAATGTTTTTTGCCTTGGTCCGTCCCAGAGCCTCACAGAGATTCATGAGGCTTACCAGGTTGTTCTCATAGTACATCAATGGTTTTTCAATGGACTCACCTACCGCTTTGTGCCCGGCAAAGTGGATGGTCGCATCGATTTTCTCCAACTCGAAAAGTCGCTTCACCTGCTCCTTGCTGCAGAAATCAACGGTATAGGTGGGGATGGGGCGTCCTGCTATCTGCTCTACCCGTTGCAGGGCAACAGTGGAACTATTGGTGAAGTTGTCGGCGCAAATCACCTCGTACCCTTCCTTGAGCAGCTCAATGCAGGTATGACTTCCGATATACCCGGCTCCGCCGGTGACAAGCACTCTTTTGATTACCATTTTCTTGTCCTGTGACAGTGGGATTTATTTTGATATGGCCCGTCGCTAAACAATTGGAATCTGCAAGGAATGCACCGGTTTTCCAGGGCACTGCACATGAATGGATGATAAATTTTCAGCTCAGCGAGGGGGGGGCTGAAGCCGTTGCCATCAGTGCTGTTTCCGGCATCTCCCGGCTTCGGGAAAAAGCGTCGACGCTTACGAAGAACGTTCGCCGCGTGGGATGTGTGGTTTTCCTTCGTTATTTCACTGCGGAATGTGTAATGGTTTTCGACAGAAACCGTCGAAAACCATTACACAGATCGTTTTGTCTCAGTGCTGGTTTGAGTCCATTGAGGAAGTTTCAACTGTTCGGGTGCATATCCCTGTTTTAGCGGCTGGGTGTACTGCATGAATCCCCCTCGTGTCCTTGCCTGTAATAGCTTGATATCAAAATGTATTTTTTAAATTGAAGAGGCCGGGCATTGCTTCAACGGGCTGGGCTTGGGTGGGGATGGTGCTCGGACGGGCATAAAGCTTCACTGTTTTCGGTATTTCTTTGGATGGATTGCTCCTTGCATATTTCGGGTAGGATTTGCTGCGGGATTCAAGTGCGGCAGCACAGTCTGAGGCAGGCATTCCCTGAAAGGAATGCACTCCTTTCAACTCACGATTTCGAAGAGGAGAGGATAATGAAACCAGGAGCAGCGCCCGAGGAAATGAAGATTGCTTTTACCGCCGGGCAACCCCAGACGTTTTCTCCGGATTTGCATGCCACGTTGGTTTTCGACTTTGACCCTCAACATGTGGTTTTTGATGTGGAGGGCGGCGATCTGTACATCACCTCACCCAGTGGGGACAGCATCATCATAGAAGGATTCAGTGAGCTTGCCGAAAGCGGCTCCCTGGGAGAGTTTGTTTTTATTGATGGCACGGTTGTGCCGGGCGATATCTTTCTGATGTCGCTCGGCAGTGAGGAAACCGCCGCCCAAGGCCAGGCCGCAGGCGGAGGAAGCAGCGAGTATCTTGACGATCCCGGCCAGTTGCTTGATGGGCTGGACGCCGATGGCGGGCTTTCTCTGACTAGCCAGGAACAGGAGCTGGATGATGGTGTGCTCCTCGTTGACGACGTCCCACCTCTTTTTATCGATCAGACCTCGGGGACAACCGAAGCCCCCTATGAAATCGTCACCTTTGACGGTTACGAGACTTCACCGAGTGTTTATAAAGGGCATCTTTTGGGATACAGGTGGCTGAACGGCACGGACGCTGATGAAATTCTTGTCGGGGAAGACGAGAATTCATTGTTGCTTGCGGGGCGCGGAAACGATCTTCTTGTGGGCGGCCCCAGCGGCGACAATCTCAATGGCGGCCCGGGAGACGATACTCTTTGGGGAGGAGGCGGTGACGATACCATGTTCGCGGGTGCCGGCGATGACGTAGTCTATGCAAGCACCGGCAAGGATTATGTTCTCCTTGATAACGGTCATGATACCGTCATTGTTCAGGAAAATGCATTGGGTGATGGCAACTCCCTGACTGTGCGAGACTATGACATCGGCGTGGATGCCATTGATGTCAGAGGCAATGTCGAGATTTCAGAAGTGGAGTTCCATAACGGCTATACCGAGGTGACCGTTACGAATGGGCAGGAGAACTATATCATTCAGCTCAACGGAGCTGAACAGCAGGATTTTGAGCAATATCTTGTCGACCATGCCAATTCACCAGCGGATGACCTCATCCAGTTCATGATCGATTCCCCGCAGCTTTTCGGCTGACATTTTTTTTATGAAAATCAAAGGCTCCAGGACACTCCTGGAGCCTTTTTTTGTTACCGGCCTGGTTTTCTGCAACGCACTTCCAATGATTCTGGCCGAAGATGCTCCTGGAATAATTGCCGACGGCGCCAAGAAATACGAAGAAGGGCTTTGATCATTTTTGGGGGGCATCAAACTCGCTTGAAGTGGGGCATCATAGCTGATAGGGAGTCATGAGCCTGGCTTACAAGTGAAAAAGATATGATACTTAAGAGTTTTTTCGAATGACTTCAAATAAATGCAACTCTGGTTTTGAAGGCCGTTATCTTGTTGTTTCCTGTGTGATGCTGGCGATATACATATGGTGGGTCGTCGGGCGGCCTTGTTCCAACATGATTCTGGCCCATGACTTTTTGGACAGCATCTTTTTGTTCAATATCGTACGAAGTTGGCAAGAGGGGAGTTTTTTCAACTTTCATTATACGATCCCGCAGTTTGCCGGGCTTCCCCTGAACGCTCTCGGGTTGCGAGACTTGGGGATAGGAGAGAATCTGTACAAGATTTTCTCTCCATTTTGGGCTTATAGCGTCAACTACTCCATGGCGATTGTTTCCGCTTTTTCCGGAATGTATCTTTTGGGAAGAGACTATCTGATCCAGGACAAGGCGGATAGAGTTTCATTATTGATAGTAATTCTTTTTGCATTTACATACGCCGTTTTTCCTCACAAGCCACAGCGGCTGTTGGGAGTGAGCATGCTCCCACTGATCTATTGGGCCGGAGCAAACATATGGTATAAGAGGAAAGTAGTCCTGAGTTGGGGCGTTTGGCTTTTGTATCCGTTTTATGCTTTTCTGCACTACAACGGTTTTGCAGTCTGTATTGGTCTCTATTTCTTCACAGCAACGGCCATGGCTTTTCGAAAAAGACAATCATTGCGATTTGTCGCCCTGACGACTGCCTTTGGTCTTGTGTATGTTTTCATTGAAATCAGAAGTTTTCTTCTGGTCCTGGTGCCCGAGTTCAAATTCGAATCAATTCGATCTTCGATCGCAGCGCTGAGGCATGTCCCGTCGATTTTTGATTCGGCGTTTTTCGATGGAATTATGGATGCTGTCTTTCTCCTTAATGGGCATCATCACTTGAGCAACAACATGGATGAAGCCAGCAAATGGATGTGGGTTTTAATAATCATCACCGCTTGCATCCTGTATTGGATAAATCGCGCAGATCATAAGAAGGTGTATGAAGTCTTTCGGCTGCCGGTAGTGTTGCTCATCGCCTACTTAAGTATTGGGTTTATGAGCTTTTTGGATACGCGATTCTTTGTGATGTATCGCCTTTTCGACATACCGCTGCCATTTCATCGTTTGAACACCTTGTCGTTGCCGTTGTTGTTGATAACCTGCCTGCTGATGCAGTTGCAGTTGACTGGTGCAGTGGTGTCGAAATACAAATATCTGTGTTTGATTCCTGCCGTGTTTATTCTTGTTGTGTCGTTCAACAAATCGCATGTGAGCAGATATCAACTTTTGAAAGACACCGGGTATACAGTGCCCCATGAGGACGGGAAACAGAATCTGTATCATTCTCTTCAGGATAGATATACGCTTGGAGAGTACTATCTCGTTGATTCCTTCAATAAGATATCAAATGTTCTCGACTCAAGAATAGGGTCGAAATCGTCCTATTATACGATAAGCCTGGGCCTTTCGCCCTCCAAGGCGCAGTACCACGGTTTTCAGACGCTGGATGGTTATTTTTATAATTATCCTAAATATTTATATGATAAAAATATCCGTCCGCTCGTTGGGGCCGGCCATTGCGATTCTCGGTTGTATATGCCCTATGATGTTGTGGCGGGGCCTGAAATCTTTTTTTCTCCCAAGTTCGACTTGCATGCCTTTGCTGAAAGGGGAGGTCGGGTCATATTCTCGGCTTCTCCAATATATGAAGCCAAAGAGCGGGGACTGGATTTCAGGGGAAAATATGGTCCTGTACATGTGTATGAAGTCTCAAAAGAGAGTGTGAATGCTGATGAGTAAAAACAATAGCGAGACCCTGAAGATGATATCCGTCGTTATTCCGGTCTATAATGAAGTGGAAAATGTGGAAAGCCTGGTCGACAGGGTCGATGGTGTTTTTGCAGACATCGTGCAACGGCCGTACGAGATCATAATAGTCGACGACGGATCAAAGGATGGAACCGTTCGAAAACTGCGGGATCTGACCGGCCGCTATCCTTCGCTGAAAGCCATCTATCTGGTTCGCAACTATGGCCAGTCGACCGCCATGCAGGCCGGTTTCGACCAGGCCGAGGGCGAATACATCATCACCATGGATGGTGATTTACAGAACGATCCTCGGGATATCCCGGCCATGCTGGAGAAGATGGAAAAAGAGAACGCGGACATGGTTTCCGGCTGGCGCAAGGATCGTCATGATGGGAAAATGCGGGTCTTTTTTTCCCGGGTGGCCAATCGGCTTATCGGAAAGATTTCCGGCGTCAGGCTGCATGACTACGGTTGCTCCCTGAAGGTGTATAAAAGCTCTGTCATTAAACAAATCAGATTATATGGCGAATTGCATCGCTTCATTCCTGCTTTGGTGAGCGATGTGGGCGGGAAAATCGTTGAAATGGAAGTGACGCACCACGCCAGGACGGCCGGGAGGTCGAAATACAGTCTCGACCGTACGTTCCGCGTTCTACTTGATCTTCTTTTGATTACTTTTCTTCGTCGCTACCTGCACCGTCCGATACACCTGTTCGGCGGCATGGGACTGCTCATGGGCGTGGTCGGTTTTTTACTGTGCGCCTATCTGTCGTGCCTGAAGTTGTTCGGCGGAGCGGATATTGGCGGCAGGCCTCTTTTACTGCTCGGAATCACAATGATTATCGGCGCCATTGTGCTCATCGCTCTTGGGATTACGACGGAAATGATCGTCCGGGTCCTGCATGAGGACAAGGCCAGGGCGCAGTATCGGAAATTGCCCTAATCGTGTCGGAGATACGGAGCCGGGACTTCCTGGCAGGAACAGGCCGGTGGTTGTGAAAGCAAAAGGCGGGGAGTGCGGTAAGTACTCCCCGCCTTTTTTGTTTCAATTCTAGAGTAGTCCCAAGCAGTTCACGACCTTGCCCAGAATGGCGTCGATCTCGCCTGATTCCGGCAGGCCCAAGACACTGGCGTCACTCATCTGGCGGTCCAGCAGTCCGGCGAGAGCCGGGATGGTAATGCTCCAAGCCGGGAGGTGCGGAAGTTCCGGCGGGGTGCCGCCCGTGTACCGGTTGATGACCAGTGCCTGATTGGCGAGACCCAGTTCGGATGCCATGCGGCCTACTTCGTTGGCCGTCTGGAAACTGCGAATGCTCGGCTCGGTGACGATGACCAGCCCGTCCACGTGTGCCGCGGTTCCACGTCCCAGGTGTTCCACCCCGGCTTCCAGATCAACCAGGACACAGTCATTACTTTCCATGACCATATGAGCCAACACGGCCTTGAGCAGGGCGTTGGCGTCGCAGGCGCAGCCGCCTCCTGCGTTGGTGAGCGCCCCCATGACCAGCAGCCGCTTGCGGCCGGGGGTGATGCCCGGAATGGGCTCGGCCGCCAGGGGAATGTCCATGGCAAGGGATTCGGGCAGGTCGTCCACATTCGGTGTCAGGTTCAGGAATCCACCTTCGTGGATGCGTTTGCGCACCAGGTCCTGGCGGGCTACGAGCGGCTCGGGAAGTTCATCCGGGGCAAGCCCGGAGGCCTGCCCCAGCGAGAGGGCCGTGTCTGCGTCTATCATCCAGACGTTGTGTCCGTTGCGGGCCAACCAGTCGGCCATCCAGGCCGTGACCGACGTCTTGCCCACGCCGCCTTTTCCGGCAAATGCCAGTTTCATGTTCTCTCCGTGGTTACTCGCTCAGGCCCAGGCCTTTGCGCTTGGCCTTGATGCGTGTGTCGAACAGCTCGGCCGCCTTGACCGGATCCGGCTCGATGACAAAGGATGCACCCACCAGATCCTCCAGCCCGGCCACGGCCAGATTGGTGACTGTTTCCGAACCGAGAATGTGCGGTGGATGCCCCAAGTGAGTGTAGATGCCGCTGGCAACCGCATAGAGACCGATGGCCGCGGCTTTTTCCGAGTACCACTCGGGCGAGGACGCGCCCACGGGCAGATCGCTGATGTCCACGCCCAGGGCGTTGGCGAGCGCGGCGCAGAGTTGGAGAATCCTGGCGTTGTCCACGCAGGACCCATAGTGCAGTACGGGCGGGATCCCCAGCGCGCCGCAGATCTTTTTCAGGCCTGGGCCGGCCATGTCGATGGCCTCGGGCAACAACAGTCCGGCCTTGCCTGCCGCGGTGGTCACACAGCCTGTGACGAGGACCAGGATATCCTTTTTGATCAGTTCCTTGGCGAGCCCGACATTCATGGAGTCCTGCTTGAATTTGGGGTTGTTGCAGCCCACGATGCCCACTGCTCCCCGGATGTCGCCGTCGGCGATGGCCTTGACCAGTGGGTCGAGGGTGCCGCCCAGGGCCGCGATGACTGCCTCGTTGGAGAACCCGGTCATGATGTCCACGGGATCGCCTGGGATGTCCACGCGTGAGTCATCGCGTTCGGCATAGGCCTTGATCGCGATGCGCACAATCTCGCGAGCCTGCTCCATGGCGTTGTGCGGGTGGATGTCGAAGTGGATGGCCCCCGTGAAACGGGCCTTCTGGGCGGTATCGATGAACTTGGTGTGGTAGCAGTCGGAAATCTGCACCAGGCTGGGCATGATGCACTGGTAGTCCACCACCACGGCCTCGACGGCACCGGTGATGATGGCCAGTTCGGTCATGAGATGATTGCCCGCCATGGGAATTCCCTGGCGCATGAGCAGTTCGTTGCCGGTGCAGCACAGGCCTCCTATGTTGATGCCGCTTGCTCCCAGCGCCTTGGCTTTCTCGACGAGTTCGGGCTCCCGGGCCGCGGCAAGGATCATTTCCGATACAACCGGATTGTGGCCGTGCACCAGGATGTTGACTTGGTCCCTTTTGAGGATGCCGAGGTTGGCGTGGGACATGGACGGGGTCGGGGTGCCGAAGATGACGTCCGAAAGCTCGGTGCCGATCATGGACCCGGCCCAGCCGTCGGCCAGGGCGGTGCGGGCGGCATGCACCAAGGTATTGGGCGCATCGTTGTCGCAGCCCATGTGCGTGCGGTGCATCATTTCCGCTATTTCTCGGTCCACACCGCGCGGGGTCATGCCCAGTTTGGTCCAGAGATCCTTGCGTTTCCGGGGAACACGGGAGAGGAAGGCCACTTCCTTTTTGCGCGACCCGAAGTCTGCAAAGAAACATTCCACGACGTCCGAGGCAATGTCCTTGATGCTGCGTCCTTCGGTGTTGATGCCGATTTCGCCCGCGATTCTTATGAGCTTTTCCTCATCCGTGATTTTGTAGTCCGAGGTTTGTCCCTCGACGATGGCTTCCAGCACCTCGATGAGATCGCGGCCGTGGTCCGAGTGGCCTGCTGCACCCCCTGTCACGAACCGGCCGAAGTTGCGGGCCACGATCACGTCCGCATCGGCGCCGCACACACCACGCGGGGCCTTGGGGGTGATCTTGCAGGGGCCCATGGTACAGTTGCGGCAGCTCACGCCGAGCTCGCAGAATTTACAGTGGGGCGTTTGCTGGTCGAGGCGGTCGTGAGCGGTCTCGATGCCTTCCTTGCGGGCTTTGATCAGCATTTTGTGGGCGTCTTCCCAAATGGAAAGCTCTTCCACAGGACGGGGTTCTTTAGCCATTTTTCTATCCTCCCATTTTGATAGGAATCAGACAAGACTGTCTGCTTCTGGTAGCTCCCCCCAAATTGTAAGGGCATGATCTACACTAACAAAGGAGAAAAAACATGTTTGTCGGCCAGCCGACAAAAAAGCCCGGACAATGAAAAGGGCACTACTCAAGGTATAGAGGAAAATGGGGAAAGAGGGAGTATTTTTGTGGATTCCGGTCCTGGGTCAATCCATTCCGGCCTCAAGCGCCGCGGGATCGGGAATGAACCAGGTGGAGCGGGCCTTTTTGATGATAAGCCCTTCGCGGATCAAGTTGTTGAGCAGGGTGGACACGGTTTGACGCGTGGCCCCGAGAATCTGGGCCAACTGTTCGGTAGTCAGGTCGAGCGTGATTTCAACGCCGTCGTCTACCAGAACGCCGGAGTCTCGGGCCGTCTTGGCCAGCAGGGCCGTGAGACGGGACTGGATGTCCTTGAAGGCCAGCCCGCCGATGATGGAAAAGGAGTTCTGCAGGATATGGCCGAGCACGCGGACCATGGTGCGGGTGAAGAGCGGCATCTCGGCCATGCATCGTTTCACGGACAGAACGTCGGTGACCAGCAGGCTGCTGTCCTCCAGCGCCTGCACGAAGCAGTCCGCGTGGGTGGAATAGGGATCGCCCGGGCCGAGGATGCCCACAGTGAATTCCTTGTCCTCGTAACCGAGATAGATGCGCACCCTGCCCTTTGCAACGACGAACACCAGGTTCTCTTCGCCTTCCGGGTGAAAGACGATGCTTTTTTTCTTGACGTTGCGTTCGTGGAAAATACCCCTGAGCTCGGAGAGTTCCTTTTTTTCAAGCTCGTCCAACAGGTTGATTTCGGAAAACTTCATATCGCTCCCTTCAGGTTTTTTCTCACGTGTGACTCTGAGCAGCTACCATGGGTGAAGAAGGGTGTCCAACGCGGGAAGCTCCGTATTTCTGGAAAGATTTGACGGCGGGAGGAGGGGAGTTATAAGGCAGTCCGGAGTGTTCGGAGTTCCGGAAAGACCCGGTTCCTTGATGATGTACCGCAGAATTGTCTTTCAGGAGGGGAATTCCTGCTTTTCGGAGCGGGGGACATTGTAGAGGCTTTCGATGTATTCGTTTATGCGCTTGTTGATTTCTCCGGCCTGTCTCATGCGGGAGATGACTGCGTTGACTCTGCTGATCACATCCGCGAGCTTTTCCTTGGTGAAGCCGATGTGACCGTTCATGGTCGCAACCGGTTTTTGGATGTATTTCAGTTCGTCAAGCAGGTTATACTTTTGCGCCGTGTACAGGCCCACGACTTTGTCGCAAATGTAGGCGTCGACTCTCCCCCGGTTGACTTTCTGGAGGCTGCCTTGGTGGGAAGTTGAGATGTCACGCAAGACGCCGGTGGCTGCATCGAATTCCGGCCCATAGGAGAATCCGAGCATCACGGCGATGCGTTTGCCTTTCAGGCTGTTGATCCCGGTGTATTGCATTTTTGAATCCTTGCGTACGAAAAGCACCAGTTCATTCTTGATGAGAGGTGAGGAATAGTCGAAATAGGCGAGTCGTTCAGGCGTTTTGAAGAAACTGAAGATCCCGTCTATTTCTCCTCGTTTGGTGTCTTCAAAGGCCCTTTTGAACGGAATGAATTGGAGTTCGAGTGGAATGCCGGCTTCATTGAAAATATCCTTCACCATATCCACCAGAACGCCCTTGGCGCCTCCCTCGGACCGGAACTCGTAGGGAGGAAAGTCGCCGTAAGCCAATATGATGGTTCTCTCTTCGGCGTGGGAACCTGCGGTAAACAGGAAGACGAGGCAAAGGAGTATGATGGTTGTCTTCATGTCGTTTGTTTTTTTCTACTTTTTTTCAAGCATAACAGACGGCGGAGCTTTATATATTATAAGTCCGTACAAAAGCGGCAACCCTGGACACAGAAAAAGCCCGGCTCCTTTCGGAGCCGGGCTTGTGCTTTTCGGAGGAAAGTGCGTCCGCTATTTGATGAACAGCATTTCCTGGTAGCTGGGCAGGGCCCAGAGGTCGTCGGCGACAACCATTTCCAGCTCGTCTGCGTACTTGCGCACTTCGAGCATGGCCGGGAGGATGACGTCCGTGCGGTAACGGGCTTCCTCTTCCACGGTGTCATGGCCGTTCTGCGCCATGAGTTTTTCCAGCTCGTTGGCTGCCTGCTGCAGGCTGCGCAGCTTTGCGGTCACGTCTTCCAGAATGCCGGTGGTGGGTTCCAGGCCGGCGGTCTTCATGTTTGCGCAGACCTTGGCCAGTTCCCCCTGGTAGCGGATGGCGGCGGGCAGGATAGTGGTCTTGGCGATCTTGACCACCAACTCGGATTCGGTCTGGATGTGCTGGTTGTACTGCTCGTGATAAATCTCGCAGCGGGATTCCAGCTCTTCCTTGGTGAACACGCTGTACTTGGTGAACATTTCCACGACGTCCGAGTCGGTCAGCACCGGCAAGGCGTCGGCGGCGGTCTTCAGGTTGGGCAGACCGCGTTTGGCCGCTTCCTTCTGCCATTCATCGGAGTAGCCGTCGCCGTTGAAGACGATCTGGCCGTGCTTCTTCATGATGTCCTGAATGACCTTCTGGCAGGCTTCATTGAGCTTGGAAGCATCGCCTTTGGTGATTTTCTCGATTTCGTCCGCCATGTAGTCCAGGGATTCGGCCATCATGGTGTTCAGGGAAACCTGGGCGCCGGCGATGGACTGGTTGGAGCCCACTGCGCGGAATTCAAAGCGGTTGCCGGTGAAGGCGAAGGGGCTGGTGCGGTTGCGGTCTCCCGCATCCATGGGGAGCGGCGGCAGGGTGTCCACGCCTACTTCCAGGCAGCCTTTCTGCTTGCAGCTTTTGAGGCCGCCCTTCTTGATCTGGTCGAAGATGTCGGCCAACTGTTCACCCAGGTAGATGGAGATGATGGCCGGAGGAGCTTCGTTGGCTCCCAGACGGTGGTCGTTGCCCGCGGAGGCGACGACGGCGCGCAGCAGCTTGCCGTACTTTTCCACGGCCCGGATGGTGGCTGCGGTGAAGACCAGGAACTGCATGTTCTCATGCGGGGTCTCGCCAGGGTTGTACAAGGAACCCTGGGACGGGGTGGACAGGGAGTAGTTCAGGTGCTTGCCCGAGCCGTTGATGCCCGCAAAGGGCTTTTCATGCAGAATGCAAGCCATGCCGTTGCGCTTGGCCACGCTCTTGAGGGTGGTCATGACCATCTGGTTGTGGTCGGTGGCCAGGTTGGACTGCTCAAAGATCGGGGCGATTTCGAACTGGCCCGGAGCCACTTCGTTGTGGCGGGTTTTGACCGGCACACCCAGCTTGTACAGCTCGTGCTCCACTTCCAGCATGAAAGACAGCACGCGGCGGGGGATTGCACCGAAGTAGTGGTCGTCCAGTTCCTGGCCCTTGGCGGGCTTGGCGCCGAACAGAGTCCGGCCGCAGACCATCAGGTCAGGGCGGGCGAAGTAGAAGTTGCGGTCGACAAGGAAATATTCCTGCTCGGGACCGGCGTTGGAAACCACCATCTCACCGTTGTCGTGACCGAACAGGGCCAGCATGCGGCGGGCGGACTTGTTGATGGCCTGGTTGGCGCGCAGCAGCGGAGTCTTTTTGTCCAGTGCGTGGCCTTTCCAGGAAACGAACGCCGTGGGAATGCACAGGAAAGTGCCGTTGGGGTTTTCCAGGATGTAGGCCGGGTTGGTCACGTCCCAGGCGGTGTAGCCGCGTGCTTCAAAGGTGGCGCGCAGGCCGCCGGAAGGGAAGCTGGATGCGTCGGGCTCGCCCTGAATGAGCAGTTTGCCGTCGAATTCGGCCATGGCGCCGCCCTTGCCGTCCGGGGTCAGGAAGCCGTCGTGCTTTTCGGCGGTCAGCCCGGTCAGGGGGTAAAATACGTGGGTGTAGTGGGTGGCTCCCTTGGACAGGGCCCATTCCTTCATTGCGGCTGCAACGGGCTCGGCAATGGCTGGATCGAGCTTTTCGCCCGCCTTTTTGGTCTTCATCAAGGACTTGTATACGTCCTTGGGAAGCATTTTTTTCATGACTTTGTCGCTGAAGACGTTGGAACCGTAAATGTCGGTCGGCGACGTGCTGGTGAAGTCAAAGGCTTTGGCCTGGGGGGTGTAACCGGTGATCGCTTTGATGGCGCTTCGGCGAACCTGATATCCACTCATTTTACTTGCAACTCCTCTTGGAACTTTTGTTACCCGACGCACCCGCACGCGGGTACCGAATCGGCGTGAGACCCGCTTCCTACAACAAGATGCGGGCCAAAGTTGTCGAAGTTATATATTTCAAATGGTTGTGGGATTTGGAGTGAAGGCGGTTAACAAAAATAATACAAAAATGTTGTTTGTGGATGGTGAAAAATTGGGTGTTATTGACGTATTTGTTAAAAGGGCTCGAATTATAAAAGGAGGTGAAGGAGTCAGCCCCCGCGTCCGAAAAAGGCGTTCTTTCTGAGCCAGTCGGCAGCGCATTTTTCAATGCCGTGTCTCATCATGAGGGACAGGGCATTGGGGAGCCTGAGGAATCCCACTTCGAGCCCATGTTTCCGTGCGCCGTGAAGGAGTGCACTTTGGATCACATCTGCCAGAGTGCGTGGCCATTCATAGTTTTCTATCATTGTCATGGGGCCTTGGGTGTTGCTGGCCGCGCATTGTTCGGCACTGACGCTGTTCCAGCCCCGGCAGGCCAGGGGGCGAACGGGATGCACCCCGCAGGTACCATCCATGAGCAGTGGACAGGGGAGTTCATGCCGGATCTTTCCCAATGCCTTTACGTCCATTCCCTTGATGCGGGACGAGACTGCTTTCGTTCTGAGGTCGATTGCATGCAGTTCGGATGCAGTGAAGCGGTCAAGCAGGTGCAGGCCCAGCAAGACGGCTTCGGGCTGTGAAAGGGGGATCGGGTTGTAGCAACAGTGTATGCAGCCGCTCTTGCAGGCCATGGGCGGCGAAAACGGTTGCGAATCAACCGTCTCGTCAAACAACCTGTTGGCCCGCATCACAACCTGGGCCACATGGGCTGCGCTCGGAGCATGGTTCAGGGTTCTATTCATGTCCTCCTGGCATTGGTCGCCAAGAAAGGAAAAATATTTCATCGGATTGCGGTCAAAATCTGGATTTGTTCGATGCAAGCCGCCCCCTTTTTTTAGTCCGATTGAAAATTTCTGGTCATGATACCCGGATAATTACCATCTGTCTTCATCCATGTACTGCCAGTCCTCATCCTCAAGGGTGTATTCCCGGACTCTGATGCGCAGTTCGTCCTCCTCTTCCTTCACTATTCCCTTGACTGTGACCCACCTGTCCACATGATCGGACAGCTTGCGTCCTGTCTTGTCGGGTTCCACGATGAACTCCTCTTCGCAGTCGACAAGGATCATGAGACTTGCATCCTCCTCTTCCTTCCATTCCATGGGAAGGATCCGCCCGTAGATGGTTTCCTGGTAAATATCGGACATGCTTTCGCTCCTTACTCTCGAATGTTCAGGGAAAGAGCGTCATCGTAAAGGAGTTTGCTGTAATTGACGCTTCCCTTTCCGGGGATAAACTGTTTGCAGAAACGTGATTCGATGGTGAACCGGCGGGCTTCGTAAAACCTCCGCGCATTTTCGAAAGAAGGCCCGCTGCCGCCCTTTTTTCGAATGAGAGGTTATGACGCCCCTGGCCCACAAGGAGAGTCTTCCGGAGGGCTCACCGGTGTTCCCCTGATGTTTGGTCGGGTTTTTCATATTTGGAAGTGGTTGCCGGAAGATGGTTCCTTCATGGGCCAGTTCGAATTTGCCCAGCTTGCGGCGCACCGCGCCGGTGAACGATCCCTTTTCGTGGCCGAAAAGTTCGCTCTCGACCAGGGTGTCGGGTATGGCGCCGCAATGTACGCTGATGAAAGGGCCGTCCTGCCGGTTGCTGTTGTCGTGGATCAGCTTGGCGATGAGGCTTTTGCCGGTGCCTGTTTCCCCTGTGAGCAACACCGTGGTGCGGGTGCCCGCCACCTGACGTATTTTGTTCAACACCTCGCGCATGGCCTTGCTTCTGGTTCCGGAGAACTCCTGTGTATCGTCGTATTGCAGGGGAGCACGCAGGAAGTCCAATTAGGAGTAGAGAACGTCCGCCTCCCTGACTTTGTCCACCATGAGGTCGATTTTTCCTTGTTGATGGGGGGCGTGAGGTAGTCGAAGGCTCCGGCCTTGACCGCGTCCACGGCAAGGGAGGTTTGTTCTTCATCTGTCATGATCACGATGGAGGCGGAAGGGTATTGTTCCCAGAGCCCTCCCAGGGCTTCGACGGTCGATTTGTGGGCGGCGTGAAGAGATTCGACGTCGATGAACAGGGTGTCCACCTCGTTGTCGGCGGATACGGCTGGGGAAAATGAATTATATGTAACATGTTGGAAATATAAAATTACTACTTCAGGGAAACCCGAGCACCAAAAGGTGCCTGCTTTCGTTTTCGGGAGTATATGCTATAGGGAGACTGTTGAAGAACGGGCCAAGCCCACGATGAATATGGAGAAAAAACAATGCTGAATTTCACAGTGGATACGGAAAAATGTACCCAATGCGGGGAATGTGCCCGGGACTGTTTGTACGGCATTATCGGGATGGATGATCATCCTTTCATTCGGGAGGACAAAGAAGACAAATGTATCAGGTGTCAGCACTGCCTCGCTGTATGTAAACCAGGCGCCATAAGCATTTTCGGCTTGAATCCGGCGGACAGCGCGCCGCTCGATGGTGGGTTGCCCGATCCGGAACGGATGGAGACCCTGATCATGGGGCGCCGGTCGGTCCGGAGGTATAAAAAGGCGGGCGCCGACCCTGCACTCATCCGCCATTTGCTGGAAGTGGTTTCCCATGCGCCGACCGCCGTCAATCAGCAAAAGACCCGGCTTACCGTAGTTGATGATCCTGAAGCCATGGACAGGTTCCGTGAACGGGCGACGACCGCCGCGCTCAAGGTCATCCGGGAAGGACGGCTTCCCGATGGCATGGAGAGAATCGCGGACTTCCTCCGGGGATGCGAGAGCGGCGAGGACGTGATTTTTCGCAATGCACCGCATTTGCTGGTGGCTTCGGCTCCATCGGACACATTGGCTCCCATGGCGGATTGCCATATCGCCATGAGCTATTTCGAGCTGCTGGCCAACAGCCATGGTCTCGGCACGGTTTGGGACGGTATCGCCAAGGCGGTCATAACCGCTATCGCGCCCGAGCTTCAAGGGGTGCTGGGCATCCCGGATGACCATCAAATCATTTGTGTCATGGCCTTTGGAAAACCGGCAGTGAAATACCATCGGTCCGTGCAGCGTTCCGGGGAGAATATTTTCCGGGCAGTTCCATGATCGAGTAATGCAACTCCCGCATACCGCAAAAAAAACGGCTCGGAGGGCAATCCCCCGGGCCGTTTTTTCTTGGGGGGAACGCGAACGGCTATGAATCTGCGGTGTTTGATTACTGCGCTTTCGAGCTTATGCACGCAACGAGGTCAAAAGCAGGTATACTGCACAGGCGCACAGGAGACCTCCCATTGAGATGTTGAAAATTCGAATCCGCTTTTCAGTCTTGAGGAGGACACCGACCTTGTTGCCCAGCACAGCCCATGAAACGAGGCAGGTATAACATATCAGGAAATAAAGGGCGGCGAAAATGAGCAAAGGGGTATGTGTCTTTTCATCGGCGAACATGGACAGGCCCGCTACGCATGCCAGCCACGCTTTGGGATTGAGCCACTGCATGAGGAAACCCTGGCCGAAGTTGGGGCGGTTTGTCCGCTCTATCGAAAGGGTCGGATCCGCGGTGGCTATTTTGTAACTTATGTGGATGATGAATGAGGAACCGGCCAGGGACAGGTATTTGAGGAACGCCGGGTACGCCGACACGAATTGCATGAGCCCGAGCCCCAGCAGCAGCAACAGTAGAATGAAGCCGATGGTGGCCCCCGAGACAAAGGGAACTGTTCTTTTGAAACCGTAGTTCGCTCCGGAGGAGACAATGACCATATTGACCGGCCCCGGGGTAATGGACATGACGAATGAGAAGATACACATCGCCACTATTTGAGATGTCATGTTTTTCCCTGTCTGGGTTGAGGATTTTGATGCTCGCCAAGAGAGGTAATGTTTATGGTTGTGGTGTCAATCGGGAGATTGGGTTTCGCCCACCCATATATGTGCCGGCCTGCCTGTGGCCGGTGCATTGCCAATGTGATTGCATGTGGGAAAAAGGACCGCTTGCGGCGGCCCTCATGCGTCTGTCCTTACAGATCCAGGGACTCTCCCTTTTTCTGTTTTTCCAGGTATTGTTCGTACAGGAGCTTGTAAGCCAAATAGTACATGTTGATGTTGGTAACGTAGTCCACCACTTCGTCGCCCACCTCCTCGGCAGCGATCTTTTCCACGTTGAAGAACCATTTGTCCGGGTTGAAGCCGCGTTCGGCCGCTTTTTTGCGGAGGGCGCTGATGCGGGTGGGACCTGCGTTGTAGGCGGCCCAGAGAAAGTTCATGCGTGCGCCGTCCGGCAGGTCTTTGAAGTAGTTCTTCTCGATGATGTGCAGGTATTTCACCCCGGCATGGATGTTGGGTTCCAGCTTTTCGAAGTTCGGGATGCTTACCGGAGGGTTTTTGGCGGTGTTGGGCAGCACCTGCATGATGCCCACAGCCCCGGCCGGACTGCGCGCGGAGTTGTCCAGTCCGGATTCCTGGTAGGCCTGGGCCGCGAGGGCCAGCCAGTCAAAGCCGTATTTCTTTCCGTATTTTTCGAAAAGGGCGACCAGCTTTTTGAGCTTGGCCTGCTCCTTTCGGCTCACCGGGTTGGTGATCCATCGGGCTTTCTGAAAGTAGCGGTTGAACAGGATGTTGCCCAGGCGTGACCCTTTCTTGTGCCTGGCCACAAAGCTGTCGAGGGCGGCCTTGAGCTTGGGGCAACCCTTGCGTACGGCCCAGGCGATCTCTCCGCCGTCATGGAGCGTGATGTCCGTGCGTACCCTGATGTCCGGCAGCACCTTGGCCCAGGCCTCGGCTATGTGGCGGTCGGCGATCATGAACTTGGTGATGCCCGCATTGGTCATTTCAAGCAGGTCCTCTGTGGTGATGTCCTGTTTGATTTTCTTGATCCTGACGGTTTTTTCGCCCTCTTTTTTCCGGTTCTTGTTGAAGGCCTTCATATGCAGGAAGTGACTACTGTCCTCGCGCATGCACACGGGCCGTTCAGCCAGGTCCCGCAGGGATGTGATTTCGGGCATGTCCTTGTGGGTGACCAGGATCTCCTGCACGTCGCTTATGTACGGGGCGCTAAAGTCGACCAGTTTCTTGCGCTCCGGGGTGACGGCCAGACCGGCCATGGCAATGTCTCCGTAGCCTTTTTTCAACAAAGGGAGAAGCTGGTCGATGGGTACCGGGATGTAGAGAAACTTGATTTCGTCGTAGGAATTCTTCGCGTCCTTGTTGAGCTGTTTGGCGAACTCCTGCATAAGATCGTAGTCGAACCCGTGGGTGCCGCCTCCGCGAATGAAAAAGCCGGTTTTGGAATAGGACGTCAGCACACGGATGTGGCGGCGTTCCTTCATGGCCGGAAGATCCCCGAAGGTCGGCTCCCATTCATGGATGACCTGAGTGTCGGAAGGGGGGCGCTGAATGGCCAGAAAATAGAGGGTCAAGGCTAGGAGCGCGAGGAACAGTGCAGTGTAGATGATGCGCATGAAATCTCCGGTAGTCGTGAAAGTCCGCCCACAATACAGATATGCCCGGCAGCTGCAAAGGGGGAAAGAGTGAGGCCGTTGAGGAGCGCATCGGCTGGCGGCTTTGTGGAGAGACGGGCATCTTTGAACCGCATCGTGGGAAGAACAGGTTTATCATGCATATTGCTTTATGGATATGGTACGGTTGCCCTGATCTTGTTCCCATAGCCGGACGGAGCGTGCATGCATCAGCGCAAGAAACGGATATTTCTCCTCGCAGCCATCATGGCCAGCCTCGTGGCGGCGGTTTCGTTCATCAACTCCAGATTGCTGTACCGGACGGCCCTGTTCGAGCAACGCAGACGCCTCAGCGAGTTGGTGCATAGTCAGGCGGCGCTCATTCAGGAGATGAATCTGGCCAATATCGAACTGGAAAAAGTGTATGGTTTCGGGCACGCCCAGCAACTGACTCTGCGCCAGTTGATGACGGCGCACCAAAAATTTCGTATCGGCAGCAAGACCGGAGAGTTCACCCTTGCCCGCATGGTGGGGGACACTATCCGTTTTCTCATCGTCAACGGGCAGAACGTTTCCGAGGACAGCCCCTTGGCCCATGTTCCCATGAATTCATCCCTGGGCCAGCCCATGGCCAAGGCGCTTTCCATGCAGTCGGGCACACTCATAGGGCGGGATTATGAGGGCACGGAAGTGCTGGCCGCCTACGAGCCGCTCTTTCTGACCTACGAGGTGTTGGGGATCGTGGCCAAGATCGACATTCAGGAGATCAGGGCTCCCTTTGTGCGGGCAAACATCATTGTTTCGGTCATCGGCCTGGGGTTCGTGCTGGTGGGGCTCTTTTTCTTCTATCGCACCACGGAGCCCATCCTGCGCGACCTGCGTAGAAGTGAGGAGCAATACCGGGACCTGGTGGAAAGGGCCGACAGTCTCATTGTCAGGGTGGACGGTAAGGGACGGATTCTTTTCGCCAACACCTGTGCCCAGAAGCAACTGGGCAGAGAGATGGAGGATCTCTATCAAGCTGACGCATGCCGTCTGTTGGTCAAGAGCGACAGTGACGTCGAATGCCGTGAAGGCGCCGATGATCTCTTGCGCCTCATGGGGGAAAGCGGGACTCCTCGGGAACTGCCCATCACGCTGTCAAACGGGCTCACCGCCTGGATCTCCTGGGCCGTTCATCCCATACAGGGGAGCGACGGAAGGCTGGAGGAACTGCTCTGCATCGGCAACGACGTCACGGCTCAATATCTGGCACAGCGGTCAAAACGGGACATTGAGGAGAGGTTCCGGGCCATTGCCAAGGCTTCGCCGGTGGGAATCATCATCACCGACATGACCGGCAATCTGGTTTACGCCAACGAACATATGCACGAGCTTACCGGACTGAGCGCAGTGGAACTGGCCGGAGCCGGGTGGCTGAAGAGAATTCGCGGTGAAGACCGCGACTGGATCATGAAATCCTGGTTCAGGAAGAAAGAGCCCAAGCCCATGGCCCGAAGCGAGTTCCAGTTGCGCCGCCTGGATGGAACGGCCCTGTGGGTGCTCGGCCAGCGGGTTCCCATGCAGAATGTGGACGGTGCTCTGATCGGCTATGTGGCCACCCTGACGGACATCACCAGGATCAAGGACACCGAGGCCAAACACAAAAGGTTGTCCACGGCCATAGATCAGTCTGCCGATGCAGTGGTCATTACCGATCTGGCGGGTGATATCCTTTATGTCAATCCTGCATTCGAGATCATTACCGGTTATTCCGGAGAAGAGGTGCGGGGGCGGAATCCAAGGTTTCTTCAGAGCGGTGAACATGATGCGGACTTTTATGCCCGGCTTTGGGAAACAATCAGTGCGGGTGATGTCTGGTACGGCAGATTCATCAACAAACGCAAGAATGGTGAAATCTATCAGCAGGAGGCCTCCATCGGACCGGTGCGCGACCAGAATGGAAAGATCGTCAATTTTGTTGAGGTGGCGCGGGACGTCACCGAACAGTTGATTCTGGAGGCTCAGCTGCGGCATGCCCAGAAGTTGGAGTCCATCGGAGAACTGGCGGCGGGCATTGCCCATGAGATCAATACGCCCACCCAGTTCGTGGACAACAATATCCGGTTCATGGACACCTCGTTCAAGACGCTTCTGGATATGGTAGGCAACTGCAGGGATCTGGTGAATGCGTTGTTGGATAAGCGCGATGAACAGACGGTGCTGGATCTGGCGGAACGGGCCCTCGACCAGGAGGAACTGCAATATCTGTCCGAGGACATTCCCAATGCCGTTGAGGAATCCCTGGCAGGGCTGAGGCGTATTTCCGAAATCGTGCAGTCCATCAAACTGTTGGCCCATCCCGGCGAAGTGGAGATGAATTATCACGACGTCAACGGAATCATCCGCAATTCCGTGACCGTCTCCACCAACGAGTGGAAGTACGTGGCCGACATCGTTATGGAGTTGGACGAAGATCTGGCGCCGGTGAATTGTTTGGCGGGGGAACTGGGGCAGGTGCTGCTGAATCTGATCGTCAATGCGGCCCACGCCATTGAGGCGCGTTTTGGGCCGACACCGGAGCGGAAGGGCAGTATCGTCATTCGGTCCTTCCGGGAAGGCGGCATGGCCGTCATCCAGGTGGGTGACAACGGCAGCGGCATGCCGTCCGAGGTGATTGCCCGTGCGTTTGATCCCTTCTTCACCACCAAGGAAGTCGGCAGGGGGACCGGGCAGGGCCTGGCCATCGCCCACAGTGTGGTCGTGGGGCGGCATGGCGGGAGCATAGACATTGACTCCGTAGAGGGGGGGGGCACCACCTTTACCGTCAAGTTGCCGTTCGTCCCCCCTTCACAGCCGTCTCAGGATGATTCATAGCCTTCCAGGCCTTCCTCCAGCACTTCGAGCCCTTTTTCGACTACCTGCCTGTCAAGGCGGCCGTTCCATTCGGTTTTGAGGATGTCGATGGTACGCTGTTTGCCCAGTGCCTGCCTGTAAGGGCGGTGAGACATGGAAGCGTCGATGACGTCCGCCACGGCAAGAATTTTGGATTCCAGAAGCATTTCGTCTCCCTTCAATCCATGGGGATATCCCGTGCCGTCGATGCGTTCGTGGTGTTCCAGGATGATGCGGGCTACCGGCCAGGGCATGTCGATGTTCGAGAATACCTCCCAGCCTACCTCGGGATGCGTCCTGATGAGGGCATGTTCGGCTTCGCCCAGCTGACCTGGTTTGTTGAGTATGCCCGCGGGTACGGCCACCTTGCCGATGTCGTGCACCAGCGCCGCATAGTAGAGACCTTGGATGGTGTTCTCCTCAAGCCCCAGCTTGGTGGCGATGCGGATGGCTATCTTGGCCACCCTGTGCATGTGCCCGGCAGTGTATGGGTCACGAGATTCCAGGAGGTGGGTGAAGGCCAGCAGAGTCCCCTCAAGTCCCTGCTTGATCCGTTTCATCACCTCGAGTTCCCGGCTGGATCGGAGCATCCTGAATTGGTCCAGGCCGGACTGGAGCGCCGTCCCGAGGCAGTCTTTGTCGCACGGTTTGGTAAGGAAGCGGAAAATGTGCCCCTTGTTGACCGCGTTGACGGCCAGTTCCAGTTCCGCATAACCGGTCAGCACCATCCTTACCGTGTCCGGATAGTGTTCGCGGACCCGGGAGAGAAATTCCACCCCGTCCATTTTTGGCATTTTGAGGTCCGAGACCACCACGGCGAACGGCCCCCGGTCGGCCAAGGCTTCCAGCCCCGCTTCGCCGCCCAGGGCCGTTTCAATGCTGAACGAATTCCTCAGCGCACGCCGGATGCCGTCGAGCACGCTTGTGTCGTCATCCACGAATAGGATTTTTTCCTGCAGACCTTGTTCTTTGAGCATGCATTCCCCTAGCTGCCGACCAGAACAGTGATGGGTTCCTGAATGCCGACCTTGTCCGCGAACATGTGGATGCGGTCGATTTTATTCTTGTCCAGTTCCAGGCTTTTGCGCAGCAGCATGGCGCCCTGCTGTGACAGTACGTCTTCATGGAGTATCATGCCGGGTTCCAGCTTATCCCTGGTGAGTTGTTTGACCTCGTAGTGGGCCTCCACCCCGAGCATGCCTTCCAGATAGTAGAGCAGCTCCGGGTCGTACGTTTCCACAGCCTCCTCCAGTTTTGAGTAGGCCTCCTTGGTGCCTTTCTCCCGTTGGATATGCATGTCGAAATCCAGGGCCAGCTTCAGAATTCTGCCCCCCAGGGGGATATTCTCTTCCTTGATGTTGTTCCGGGGAGTGCCGGAACCGTCGAACCCTTTGAGCTGATAGGCCACCATCTCGCCGACGGCTTCCAGGCGCGGCAGCTTGGCGATGAGGCTTTGGGCGATGGTCGGATGCATTTCAAACATCTGCATGTCTTCGGGGCTGAGCGTCTTTCTGCCCATGAGTTTTTCCATGAGCTCCTGCGGCAGGATGACGCACCCGATCTGAGAAAGCATGGTAGCCACCTCGTATCTCCAGATATCCTTGACGTTCTTCTTTTCGGCCAGGTAGCGCACGTAACGTTTGACCCGGTTGATGCGCGCATAGGCCTCGGGGTTGACCAGCGAGGTGATCTCTCCGACCAGTTCGATGCTGCCCTTGAGGGTCCTCTCCAGCAACACTCGTTTGGCGGTGACGAGTTCATACTGCTCCACGGCCTGCCGGATGTTTTCGACGAGCAGCTCCTTTTCGCACGGTTTGGTCAGGAAGCGAAAGACATGACCTTCGTTGACGGCCCCCATTGCGTTGTCCAGATCAGCAAAGCCGGTGAGTATCATGCGTGTGGTGTCCGGGGATTTTATGCGGACCTGCTTGAGAAATTCGATGCCGTTCATTTTGGGCATGCGGTAGTCTGAGACCACTGCGGCATAAGGCTTTACCTTGTTCAGCTTGAGGAGGGCGGCGCCGGGATCTTCCTCGGTGTCCACCTCGAAGATCCCGCGCAATTGCCTGCGCATGGAGGAGAGGATCATGGAGTCGTCGTCCACAAGGAGAATACGGCTGCTCATTACATCTTCTCTCTTTGGTTCAGAAATTCGCAGTTGAAGCCGGGCATCTGATTGATGTCGGTCCAGTGTTCCTGGACATAGGTGACCCACTTTTCAAGATATCCTTTTGAGAACAGTTCTCCGGTGAGGCTTTCATGAAGTTCGATCCGGAAGTACTCGGGGTTGAGAATGATGCAGTTGTGGTCGATGACATCCGCCACGGAGACTATGACCGGCACGCTCATGTCGGGCTCTTGGACAAGGTGGTGATAGCCGATGCCCTGGATGGTCCTGCCGGGAAGGCCCCACAGGCCCATGAGATAGGCGCCGAGTTGGGCGTGGGTGGTGTCGAAGACGGCCTTTTCCGCCACGTATAGAGGAATTTTCTGGTCGTTCACCAGGTTGATCGCTTTTGCGTAATCGTCGGGAAAAGCGTTGGCCAGGATGAGTTTTCCGATGTCGTGAAGAATCCCGGCCATCCGGCAGTACATTTCCATTTCCTTGCCGAGATGTTCGCATTCGGCAATAAGTTTGGCGATGTTCGAGACCCGAAAGCTGTGATCCCAGAGCCGCTGCAGGGAAAAACCCGGTATGAGGGAGTCTTCGTACTCGGAGAACAAGTGGGTGGAGAGGATCAGCGTCTTGATGGTGTCTATGCCCAGCAGCGTGATGGCCTGGAATATGGATCTGATGTTCTGCGGCAGGCCGAAGTAGGGGGAATTGACCAGCATGAGAATCTTGGCCACAAGCCCTATGTCCTGGGAAATCAGGTCGGCCATGATTCTCATGGAAGGTTCCTGCTTGTTCAGTTCGTCTTCTATGGCGCGGAAGACGCTCGGGATGACCGGCAGCGCCTGTATCCGCGTCACCATTTGCTGCATGCCGGGGTCCGTGAGCACCTCCCTCGACTTGAGGGCGTCCTCCACCTTTTCCACCAGTTCGGCCGCCTGGCAGGGTTTGGTGATGTACTGGTGCACCGCGCGGATGCTCTTGATGACGTCTTCCAGATCCACCTGTCCGGACAGGGCGATGCGCACCGTGCCCGGGTAGTCCGCCCGGATCCTTTCCAAAAGTTCGGAACCGTCCATGCCGGGCATTCGGATGTCGGTGACGATGACGTCCATGTTTTTTTCCTTGAACTCCTCCAGGGCTTCCGGACCGCCCCCGGCGAAATACATGTCCCATTCGTTGCGTTTGTAGCGGAGCATTCTGCGGATTGCCGCCAGAACATTCGGTTCGTCATCCACAAATATTATTTTGGTTTTGGACATGTGTGTCTCCCGGATTTCTTTCCAGCTGGGCGTCGGCTGTGAGACTCCTGCACAAGATGGAGTTAGCGTATCATGTATAGACTGGTGCGAGAAGCGCGGGACGTTATTATTTTGTCTGGTAAATTGGATTCTTGCGACGAATGGTCTCAGTCTTTTTTTGCGGTTTCGGGTATTGTCCCGGCCAAGGGGAGCCGGAAAAGAGTGTGTGCCAGGTTTACAGCGCGCCGGCCGTCCCTTCCGCCTTTTTCCTTCACCCGTCTTGACAGATTTCGGGGTGTGTGTTCTTTTTTTCGGAAACGTTTGCGGTAACGTTTGCGAGGTTTCGGAATGTGGGGTTCCCAAAGCCGTAAACATCCTATTAATGTCAGATGAGGCAGGATATGCCTTTCAAAGAGCATCCGCACCGGCGGTTCAATCCGCTGACGGGAGAATGGATTCTTGTTTCTCCGCACCGGACCAAACGTCCGTGGCAGGGGCAGCAGGAGGAGCCGGATCGTTCGGTCATGCCCAAGTTCGATCCCGGCTGCTATCTGTGCCCCGGCAATGAACGGGCAGGGGGCGAAAGGAATCCGGAATATTCAGATACGTTTGTGTTCACCAACGATTTCGCCGCGCTTCTGCCGGAAGTCTCCGGGCTGGAATTCCCCGACGACGACCTGTTACGGGCGGAGCCGGAGTCCGGCATTTGCCGGGTCATCTGTTTTTCTCCCCGTCATGACCTTTCCATTGCCAGGATGAGCCGGGAACAAACCGTCAAGGTCGTAGAGCTATGGATTTCCGAATTCCGGGAACTCGGGGCGCAAGACGGCGTCGGTTATGTGCAGATTTTCGAGAACCGGGGAAGCATCATGGGGTGTTCCAATCCTCACCCCCACGGTCAGATATGGGCAACCAGATCCGTGCCCATGATTCCTTCCCTGGAAACAGAGAGACAGGCCGATTATTTGGCGGGAAAAGGGGAATGCCTCCTGTGCAGTTATCTGAAACGGGAGCTGGCCGAAGGCGAGCGCATTGTCTTTCAGAACGATTCCTTTGTGGCTCTGGTGCCGTTCTGGGCCGTGTGGCCTTTCGAAGTCATGGTGCTGCCCCGCGAGCACATGGCCTCTCTTGGAGAAATGAACGCGCGGACGCGGGGCGACCTTGCCGATGCCATGATTCGACTGGGCATCCGTTACGACAACCTGTTCAAGACCTCGTTCCCGTATTCCATGGGGGTCCACCAGGCGCCCACGGACGGGCGGGCCCATCCCGAATGGCACTTCCATTTTCATTATTACCCGCCGCTTCTGCGTTCGGCCTCGGTGCGTAAGTTCATGGTCGGTTTTGAAATGCTGGGCATGCCCCAGCGTGACATCACGGCCGAGCATGCCGCAGCCGCGTTGCGGGAATTGTCGGAAATTCACTACCTGGATGAGGAGTCGGCATGACGGCCGTCGTTACTGACTATCTGCATGCCCTTGAAAAGGGGCTTTTGGACGGCGAACTGCTCAGTCTTTGCGGTCCTGTCGAATTGAACGCGCAAAGGGAGCGTCGCAGAATTCTTCTGGCGGGCATGAAGGAGCGGTTCGGCGATGTGCCGTGCTTTCTGGTGAGCGTGCCTGGACGTACTGAATTGGGGGGGAATCATACCGACCATAACCATGGTCGTGTGCTGGCTGCCGCCGTGCACCTGGATTGTTTGGCCGCAGTCACTCCGTCGGGCGACAACACGGTCCGTATTCATTCCGAAGGATTCCCGGACGCCATTTTTGTTGATCTGGCCGATCTTTCCCCACAGGACGGGGAAGCAGGGAAGCCCGAGGCCATCGTGCGTGGCGTCGCTTCCTCGTTGAGCGGGCGCGGCCATGGGGCCGGAGGATTCAGCGCCTGCATCACCAGTTCCATTCCTATGGGCGTGGGCCTGAGCTCCTCGGCCGCTTTCGAGTTGCTCATCGGCTCCATCTTCAACGAGCTCTACAATGACGGGCTGGTCTCCCCCCTTGATCTGGCCCGAGCCGCCAAGGACGCTGAAAACATTCATTTCAACAAACCCTGCGGCTTCATGGATCAAATCGCCTGCGCCTTCCCCGGCGTTTCCCTGATCGATTTCAAGGATTCGGCAAGCCCGGTCATCGAAAGCGTGAACAGTGATTTCGAAGCGGGCGGCTATAAACTTGTGGTGGTGGATACCGGCGGCGATCACGTCAATTTGACTCCGGAATACGCAGCGATCCCCAAGGAAATGGGCATGGCCGCACGGGAGTTGGGGCAGGAGTTCGCCCGGGGAATCTCTTTGGACTCGGTCATGGACTCTCTGGGCGAGTTGCGGAAAAAGGTCGGCGACAGGGCCATCCTCAGGCTCATTCATTTTATTGAAGAGAATGATAGGGTGCCGGAAATGGCCGGCGCTCTCGCCGCCGGAAACATGGAAAACTATGTGCGCCTCATGCGGGGAGCCGGAGATTCATCCTGGCGGTTGTTGCAGAACTGCATCTGCATGACCTGCGGACATAGCCAGCCCATTCCCATAGCCCTGACCCTTTCGGAACGGCTGCTCGGAGGGCGGGGAGGCTGGCGCATACAGGGGGGCGGATTTGCCGGGACCATTCAGGCCCTGGTGCCTCTGGAGTTGCTGGAGCGCTATGTCGAAGGCATGGAGAGAGTCTTTGGCAAGGGCGCGGTGGTCCCGCTGGCCGTTCGACAGGCGGGCATGGGCGTTGTGTGTCTTGATTGAGAGTGAAGATGTGTAACTTGTCGGGATAAAAGAAGAGCGGTTGAGGCATGGCCCAGTTTACGATCAAGGATATCGCCCGCCGGTTGGGCATTGCTCCGTCCACGGTTTCCCGTGCGCTGCATGACCATCCGGACATCAGCCGGGAAACCAAGGAGCGCGTGCTGGCCTTGGCGCAAAAACATCATTACCAGCCCAACCAGATCGCCAAAAGCCTTCAGACCAGACGGACCAACACCGTGGGTGTGGTGGTGCCCGAAATTCAGCATCATTTCTTTTCCTCGGTCATCAGCGGAGTGGAGGGCCTGGCCCACAAGGCTGGATACACCATCATGGTTTGCCAGAGCCATGAGGATCTGGAGCGCGAGGTAATGAACCTGCGTGCCCTGGCCTCGCACCGAGTGGCCGGTATCCTCATCTCCGTTTCCAAGGGGACGACTGATTTCAGCCATCTGGAGTCGGTCATCGCTCAAGGTATTCCCCTGGTCCAGTTCGACCGTGTTGTGGACTCCCTGGATACTTCCAAGGTTACGGTGGACGATTGCAACGGGGCTTATGTCGGGGTCAAACACCTCATCGACGCAGGGTACACGCGCATAGCCCACATTGCGGGGAGTCAGGGCGTGGCCATCAGTCTGAACCGTCTGGAGGGGTACCGGCGAGCCCTGAGGGACCATGGCTTTCCCGAAGACGAAGAACTCGTCATCCATGCCGGGTTCCAGGAAAAGGACGGGGCCGCAGCCATCAGAAAACTTCTGGCCCTGAAATCCCGTCCGGATGCGGTCTTTGCGGTAAACGATCCCGTGGCGATAGGTGTATACAAGCATTTGCGGGAGCAGGGCATCCGCATCCCGGACGACATGGCCCTGCTTGGTTTCTGCAACAACCCGGAATCCGCACTGGTGGAACCGCCCATGACCACTGTGGCGCAGCCCGCGTTCCAGATCGGCAAGACCGCCATGCAGATGCTTCTGGACAGCTTCGAACAGAAAGAGAATTTCAAGCCGGAAAACAAGGTTCTGCGGACGCATCTTCTGGTGCGCCGCTCAACCGTCAGGAACTGAGGAACCGCGATGCAGATGAACATTGAACGCACGCATTGGGGGACAGTGCCGGGGCAGGGTGAAGTTTATCTTTTCACCCTGTTTCACGGAGACATGACCGTATCCTTCATCAACTACGGGGCCAGACTCGTGCGGCTCATGGTTCCGGGCAGACAGGGGCCGGGCGAGGTGACTCTGGGGTTCGATTCCCTGAATGCCTATCTTCGTGACGAGGCCTCGTTGGGCGCAGTGGTGGGGAGGGTGGCCGGACGCATTTCCAATGCTTGTTTCAAGCTGGAAGGGCGGATGCACGAGCTGGATCGTAACCATGGCAGGCATACCATTCATGGTGGGGCACAGGGATTCGGCTCCCGGGTATGGGAGGCCGAAGGGGGAGTAGGGACCGAGGGGCCGTATCTGGCCTGCGAGTATCTCAGCCGGGACGGTGAACAGGGATTCCCGGGCATGCTCACCTCCACGGTCATCTATACACTGACTGAAAACGGGCTGCGTATGAATTTCCTGGCCGAAGCAGGCAAGCCCACGGTGGTCAACCTGACCAACCACGCCTATTTCAACCTGGCCGGGCCACGGGGCGATTGCCTGGGGCATGAGTTGGAGTTTCAGGCCTCTCGCTGTCTGGACATGGACGGGGAGCTGATTCCCTCGGGCAGGCTGGTGGACATCCGTTCCACGCCTTTGGACTTCACGCATCCCACGGCCATGGGGGCGCGCATAGAGGAAGACGACGCTTTTCTGGCCTTGGGTAGTGGATATGACCATTTTTTTGTGGCGAATGGGAATGAGGCCGGTTTAAAATTGCTCGCCCGCGTCCATGAGCCGGTTTCCGGCAGGAGCATGGAAATGCATACGACCTATCCGGGATTCCAGTTTTATTCCGGCAACCATCTCCGCGAGGGACTGCCTGGAAGAAAGGGGGAAACCTACGCCCCCCGTTCCGGATTCTGCCTGGAGGCCCAGGGATATCCGGACGCGCCCAACAGGCCTGAATTTCCCTCCATTGCCCTGGAGCCGGGCAGGGTGTCGAGGCAGAAAACGGAGTATCGTTTTTTCGTTGAATAACGTATGTACAAACGTTCATTTCAGGATAAACCAAACGACGGGTAAAAAAACGTATGGCAAAAGTCGAACTGGTCAATGTGAGCAAACGGTATGGCGAGGTCGAGGTTGTCCGCAACATCGACCTTGAAATCGAGGACAACGAATTCATTGTCCTGGTCGGTCCCTCGGGATGCGGCAAGTCCACGGTCCTGCGCATGATTGCGGGCCTGGAACCCATCAGCGGCGGGGATATCAGAATCGGGGAGCGCGTGGTCAACAATGTCTCTCCCAAGTCGCGCAACGTAGCCATGGTTTTCCAGAACTATGCGTTGTATCCGCACATGACGGTTCGCGAAAACATGGGCTTCAGCCTCAAGATGTCCAAGAAATCAAAATCCGAAATCGACGAGCGGGTCACAGCCGCGGCCGAGGTCCTGGAGTTGGATACGCTGCTTGAACGCAAACCCTCGGAACTCTCCGGCGGTCAGCGTCAGCGTGTGGCCATGGGCCGGGCCATCGTACGTAAACCGGATGTATTTCTGTTCGACGAACCTCTGTCCAACCTGGACGCCCAGCTGCGCACGCAAATGCGTATGGAACTCAAGAAGCTGCATATGAAGCTGGCGACCACCACCATATACGTGACTCATGACCAGATCGAGGCCATGACCCTGGCCAACCGCATTGTCATCCTCAAGGACGGCTTCATCCAGCAGGTAGGTACGCCCGTAGAGGTCTTCGAAAAACCGGCCAACGTGTTCGTGGCCCAGTTTATCGGCAATCCGCCCATGAACATTCTCAAGGGAATCTTCAAGACGGAAGAGGGCAGGCCCGTCGTGCAGGTGGGCTCCTCCGTGTTCCCGCTGCCGAATGGTCAGGGAAGTTCCCTGCAGAGCGGCGCACAGGTACTGGTGGGCATCCGTCCGGACGCCATCAAGATGGGCCGGAGCACCGAACGCCTGCCCAAGGAATGGTTGTGCCAGGGCGAGGTGATCGTGTCCGAGATTCTCGGCGGTCAGTCCCTGCTGGAAATCGTCATTGACGGCGAGAACAAGCTTATCGCCGAGGTGGAAGGGCGTGTCATCGCTCAGCCCGGCGAGACCGTGCCCATCGGTTTTGAATTTGATCGTATGGTGCTTTTCGATCCTGAGACGACAAATGCCCTTTCCTGATGTCGGGTAAAGGGATGTTGTGTGGACTTCTGTTGGGGTAACCGAGAAACCGAGGAGGTTCTGATGAGCAAGACCCTGGCAAAACTGTTGTTCGCATTGGCTGCCATTGTGGTATTGGGCGCCATGCCTGTTCAGGCGGCTTCCAATCTGAGCGGCGAGCTGGAAATTTTCTCCTGGTGGGCAGGGGATGAAGGTCCGGCTCTTGAGGCTCTGATCGACATTTACAAGAAAGAGAATCCCAATGTGAAGGTGCTCAACGCCACCGTCACCGGCGGCTCCGGCGTCAATGCCAAAGCCGTTCTCAAGACCCGCATGCTCGGCGGCAACCCGCCGGACAGCTTCCAGGTCCACGCCGGGCAGGAGCTGATCGGCACCTGGGTCAAGGCCGACCGCATGGAAGACCTGACCCCGTTGTTCAAGGAGCAGGGGTGGATGAAAGTCTTTCCCGAAGGCTTGATCAAGAATATCGGCACGGACAAAGGCATCTGGTCCGTTCCCGTGAACATTCACCGTTCCAACGTGCTCTGGTACATCCCGGCCAACCTGAAGAAATGGGGCGTTGAAGCTCCCAAAACATGGGACGAGTTCTTCGCCATCGCTCCGAAGTTGAAGAAGCAGGGCATCGTGCCTCTGGCCCTGGCCCAGAACTGGACCGCCAACCATTTGTGGGAATCCGTCGCCCTGGCCGCTCTCGGCCCGGACAAGTGGGATGCCCTATGGTCCGGCAAGCTTGCCTTCGACAGCCCCGAAGCCGTCAAGGCCTGGGAACTCTTCGGTAAGATTCTGGAGTACACCAACGCCGATGCTTCCTCCCTGTCCTGGCAGCAGGCCACCGACATGGTGGTTGACGGTCGCGCCGCCTTCAACATCATGGGCGACTGGGCTGCCGGTTACATGAGCACCACCAAGAAACTCGCCCCGGGTTCCGGCTTCGGCTGGATGGCTTCCCCGGGCACCGGTGGAGCATTCATGTTCCTGGCCGACTCCTTCGGGCTGCCCAAGGGCGCTCCGCATCGCGACAATGCCATTGCATGGCTCACGCTGCTCGGTTCCAAGGAAGGTTCCGATGCATTCAACCCGCTCAAGGGTTCCATTTCCGCCCGTACCGACAGTGACCTGTCCAAGTACAACGACTACGCCAAGTCCGCGTCCGCAGACTTTGCCAAGGACCGCATCGTCGGCTCCCTGGCCCACGGCGTCACCGCGAACGAGACCTTTATGGGCGACTTCGCAACCGTCATGGAAATGTTCCTGAAAACCAGAAATGCGGCCGCTGCGGGCAAGATGGCCCAGCAGATCGCCGTCAAAAGCGGTATCGGCAAATAGCAGAACCCGGAACTGACGCCGGAGGCCAGGCGCCTCCGGCGTCGCCGGACAAATTTTTCCGAAAGAGAGCGACATGCGGGAAGTATCAAGGGACAGGATCAAGGCGTTTCTGACGCTTTTGCCGTCCATCATTCTTATCGCGGTCTTCGTCTATGGCTTCATAGGCAATACCGTCTGGATCTCCATGACCGACTGGGGCGGGGTGGCCTCGCTGGCCGAAAACCCCCAAAAGAATTTCGTCGGTCTGCAGAACTATGTGGAACTGTTCACCGGCTTTCTTGACGCCCGGTTCAGACAGGACCTGGTCAACGCGGTCTACTATTCCGTCCTGTTGCTGGCCGGGGCAGTGGGGCTCGGAATGTTCATCGCCATCCTGCTGGACCGCAAACCCAGGGGCGAAGACTTCCTGCGCACGGTGTTCCTGTACCCCATGTCGCTGTCCTTCATCGTCACCGGCACCATCTGGCGCTGGCTGCTGGCCCCTCAGGGCGGGGTCAACATCGTGCCCACCTTTTTCGGGGGCGAGAAACTGACCTTCCAGTGGTTGTCCAGCAAGCAGGCCCTGCTGCTTTTCAATTGGCAGCACCTGCTGCCCGTACTGCTTTACGTGGTCGCCTTCGTGCTCATCATCATCGGGCTCTTTACGCTCAAGGGCGATACGCCAAAGGCGCTCAAGCGCTACCTGTTGCCCGGCCTGGGGCTGGGCGCCTGCGTCTGGCTGTTCGGCGACCTGTTGCCGCAGATTTATTTCATGGAAGAGATGCACGGTTTCAACCTGGCCACCTTGGGCATCATCCTGGCCACCATCTGGCAGTATTCCGGCTATACCATGGCCCTGTACCTTGCCGGATTCAACGGCATCTCCCAGGACCTCATGGACGCCGCGCGTCTGGATGGCGCCAGCGACTGGGGATACTACCGCCACGTGGCCATTCCCATGCTCAAGCCCATCACCATCAGCGCGGTGATCATCCTTTCCCACATTTCCCTCAAAATGTTCGACCTCATCTTCGCCATGACCGGCCCCGACAACGCCGAGACCGGTCACCCGGCCCTGAACATGTATTTGACCACCTTCCGGGCCAACGAGTTTTCCAAGGGCGCGGCCATCGCCATCGTGCTTTTTCTGCTGGCGGCCATGTTCATCGTTCCCTATCTCGTCAGTTCCTATCGGCAGAGGAGGGCGCGCTCATGATCCGCAAGCTCACTTTCGGCTCCGTCATGCTCTACGCCATCCTTGCCGTGCTGGTTGTTCTGTATCTGACTCCTGCCTACATGGCGCTCATCACGGCGCTCAAACTACCCGCGGACATCACCCTGCCGCGCGCCTGGGAGATTCCGGCTACCCTGAACTGGGGCAGTTTTTCCGAGGCGTTGGAAATGCTGAAGCCCAACTTGATCAACAGCATTATCCTGACGATATGCGCCACGGCGTTGTCCACTGTGTTGGGATCGCTCAACGGTTACGTGTTTTCCAAGTGGAAATTCGCTGGGAGCGAGATCGTGTTCACGCTCTTCCTTTTCGGCATGTTCATTCCGTACCAGGTCATCCTGATTCCGCTGTTCCAGACACTGCGGGCCATGAACCTCTACGGTGGGCTGCCGGGTCTGATCCTGGCCCATGTGGTCTACGGGCTGCCCATCACCTCGCTCATTTTCCGTAACTTTTACGCCCAGATTCCCACGGCGCTCATCGAGTCGGCGCGCCTGGACGGCGCTGGTTTTTTCTCCATCTACACCCGCATCGTGTTTCCGTTGTCCGTGCCCGGTTTCGTGGTCACCAGCCTGTGGCAGTTCACCCAGATCTGGAACGAGTTCCTCTGGGGCATTTGTCTGACCAGATATTCGGAGAACCCCATCACCGTGGGGCTGGCCCAGTTGGCGGGGGGGCAGGCCGTGAGCTGGAACCTGCCTATGGCCGGGTCCATCCTTGCGGCCATCCCGGTGTTGGCCATCTATGTCTTCCTGGGCAGGTATTTTATCAGAGGACTGCTTGCTGGTTCAGTGAAGGAATAGACTGGCTGCCCCAACAGATATTATTACCTTGTTGTTTAAGAAAAGCCGGGTCGCAGTGTATGTTTTCCACGTTGCGATCCGGCTTTCTTTGCGTTTAAAGTGACTTTTATAGGATGGGCGATTTAAAGTTGTTTTCAACACTCTTCAAAGGATTAACTCATGCCTCATGTGACTGCTCACGATATCCGGATCGAGTATGATACTTTTGGTGACAGGACTTCTCCCGCACTATTGCTGATAATGGGAGGAGGGAGTCAGATGATCCATTGGGAAGTCGAGTTTTGCGAAATGCTGGCCCAAAAAGGACACTTTGTCATCCGGTTTGACAACAGAGATGTCGGATTATCGACCAAATTTGATGAAGCCGGTATTCCGGATATGGTGGCGGCGATGAAAGGGGAACCCATAAGTCCACCATACACTCTTGAAGATATGGCGGGTGACGCTGTTGGTTTGCTCGATGCTTTGGGCATTGCAAAGGCGCACATTTGCGGTGCTTCTGTGGGGGGCATGATAGCCCAGGTCATTGCGTACCGGTATCCGGAGTATGTTCATAGTTTGACCGCTATCATGTCAAGCACGGGAAATCCGGAACTCCCGCAGATTGAACCGGATGTTTTGGCAGAGGTTTATAAGCCTGTACCTGATGAACGCGAAGCATATGTTGAACACTACGTGAATATGTGGCGGAAAATCTGGAGTCCTGGATTCGCCTTTGATGAGAAACGGGTGCAGACTCTCATGGCCGAGAGTTATGATCGCTCGTACTACCCGCAGGGGATGGCTCGCCAGAGTGCGGCCGTTTTGTCGCACGGGTATCAACGATCTTCGATTGCGTCGATTAAAGCTCCAACACTTGTCATTCATGGAGACAGGGATCCGTTCATGTCGGTGGAAGCGGGGAAGGAAATTGCGCAGCTGATACAAAATGCGAAACTATGGATAATTGAGGGAATGGGGCATGACCTGCCCAAAGAAATCTGGCCCCGGTTGATAGATGTCATATCGAATCATACTGAGGTCTCCGACGGCCAAAGGGGACGATTCTCTTTGGAAGCCCGGGCCAAATAGATCGGAAGGACCGGCGGCTTGCGGGCTGCCGGTCGTTTTTGTTGGAAACTTCTTGAGGGGAGAATGCGAATGGGGAATCTGTTGCAACAGGTCTCCCCTCGTTTTTTTACTTTACATTCATTTGAAAATGATTCAAACAGCCTTGTCTCAGCGTGACTGGACGCGCTTTATTTTCTGCCGCCTGCATTGGCGGTCTGTCCGCGACAAACCGGATCTTAGAACTATCCCACGTCCCAGAGCTAGATGATTACGAACCGGCCAAGGCCGGTCAACGACCGCTGTCACGCGCCGTCGTTCTTATATTTCTTTTCACCCAGGATCATACATTGTCTTTCGATTCTTTTTCGTTTGACCAGCGGCTTGTCGCTGGCATCAACGCTTGTGGTTATGTGACCCCCACACCCATTCAATCCCAGGCCATTCCCGAGGTTCTTGCAGGCAAGGACGTCATGGGACTGGCTCAGACCGGCACAGGCAAGACCGCCGCCTTTGCACTGCCCATCCTGCAACGCCTCCTGGCAGCCGAGGCCACGAAGCGTGGCCCGATCCGGGCGCTTGTACTGGCTCCCACCCGTGAACTGGCCGGCCAGATCCACGAGAACTTCATCGATCTGGGCCGGCAGACCGGCATACGTTGCGCCGCCGTGTTCGGCGGCGTGGGATTCAATCCCCAGATCAAGGCCGTGAGTCAGTCCACCGTGGTGGTGGCTTGCCCGGGCCGCCTTATGGATCTCATCAACCAGGGCGCCATCAAGCTGGACAAGGTGGACATGTTGGTGCTCGACGAGGCCGACCGCATGCTGGACATGGGTTTTCTGCCGGATATCAAGCGCATTATGTCCCATCTGCCCGAAGATCGGCGGAATCTGCTTTTTTCCGCCACCATGCCCAAGGACATCAAGAAGCTGGCTGATCGCATCCTGAAGAACCCGGTTACCGTACAAGTGGCCAATACGGCCCCGGCCAAGCGCGTGAGCCACGCTTTCTATCCGGTGGACCAGCACCTCAAGGGGCGACTGCTGGAAGCACTGCTCAAGGAAATCGAACATGAGAGCGTCATTGTCTTCACCCGCACCAAGCACAGGGCCAAGAATCTGGCCCGAAAGCTGGACCGCATCGGACACCAGGCCACCTTTCTGCAGGGCAACATGACCCAGAACCAACGTCGGCGCGCTCTGGACGGATTCCGGGACGGCACCTTCAGGGTTATGGTGGCTACGGATATCGCAGCGCGTGGTATTGATTGCGACCGTGTCTCCCATGTCATCAACTTCGACATGCCGGACACGGCCGAAACCTATACCCATCGCATAGGGCGGACAGGCCGGGCCGGGCGCAGCGGAGAGGCCTTCAGCTTCACCACACCGGACGACAAGGTCATTGTTCGCGACATCGAACGTACCTTGCGTCTGCGCATCGACAGTCACACCGTGGAGGGATTCGACTACGACCGGCTTCCGGTGCAGCAGCATGTCAGCCACAAACCCAAGGTCCATAATGGAGCCCGCCGACCTCATAAGAGCGGTGGAAATCGTCGTCCCAGGCGTTCCGCAGGGCGCGAAAAAAGGGCCTAACGTGCCGAATCGAGGAGCAGTGATTTGATTTTCCGACTTAATTGCTTCTCTTTCCTGAAGAATAATACTACTTGACATTTTGATGGTATTGGGAAACGGTGCATTTTCTTACACCAGCGGCACCCGTGGAGGCGCGGTCTGAATGTTGGCCGGCGCTGGTTTGGAACTGAACAGGTAAATCAAGAAGCAGTGCCCCGCATCTTGGCCATTGCTTCTTTTTTTTATAAGTGGCGCACGGGCGCTACAGTTTATTTTCACTTTTTTTAGGAGTATTTTTAATGTCCAAGAACATCTATGTCGGCAATCTGCCCTGGTCCGCAACCGAAGACGAAGTCCGTGCTGCTTTCGAAGCTTACGGCGAAGTTTCCTCTGTTAAACTGATTGAAGACCGTGAAACCGGTCGTCCCCGTGGCTTCGGCTTTGTGGAGATGGAAGACGCCGGCGCTCTCGAAGCCATCGAGAACCTGGACGGCAAAGACTTCGGCGGCCGCGCCCTGAAGGTCAACGAAGCCAAGCCCCGTCCGGAACGCCGCCCCCGTTGGTAGTTTCCGATTTAGAGCTATAGGCTTGCCAAGGCGCCTGTCTCTCATTGAGGAGACAGGCGCCTTTTTTGGTGGACTCTGTGGTCCGCATAATCTCCACCAGGAGGTATTCATTGGTCAATCGCAACTACAAGTTTGAAAAGCGACAGCGGGATTTGGCAAAGAAGAAAAAGAAGGAAGAAAAACAAAAGCGCAAAGAGGAAAAGAAACGGTTGTCAGCCCAAAAGGGTGAGGATGCGGCTGACGACCTCTTGGAAACGAACGAAGAATAGTTTTTTTGTGCATAATGCGACTTGATTTTTGTGCAGGGGGTGCTGTCCCCTGCACTGTTTTTTTCTGCTCTTTTTGGGGGTTTTCTTCATAATTATCTTTTATATTACACTTTATTGAGTCCGGCACGCCGGTTGCTTTTTGCGAAGGCAATAACCATCCGGTGTGCGCCCAGACACGACCCGAAAACCAGATCGCTTCACTCCAATGTGTCTGGACCGGGTGGTTATTCGAGTTTCCGCCTTATCTGATAGGGTCTATAGGTTTTCGATATGTGCGGCTTTTTGCCATCACAAGATGTGCACTGCGTACGTCGTCTGCACTTTTTTCCACGGCGCGTCGGTCGCATTCGGGCCTTTGTCGGGGTGGTATAAAAAAAGATATCTTTAAATTGCAGAGTATTATGAGTTGTCATGTAACCTTGTGACCGTTTGGAGCGATACTGGGTATAGAGGTTGCTTAGTACTCAAGGGATACACCTTGTGAACGCAAAACCCGGAGCATGCGCCGCAAACATTGCGGCGAGCGTGCCAATGTAGGTGATGACTATGAAAGAAGCCCAAATCACATCCAATGCCGGAACATCGTACGATTCATCTCGCTCTTACCGCAAGTTGCTTGAGAAAGACGAGATCAGGATGCTGCTCGGTGGAACAGGTGTGGACATGGCCTTTGAAAAGAGCAATGCCGTCCGTGCTGCAAAGAGCACCGACGCGGTCTGGCGGCCTCTCTCACGCGAGGTGGTTGTCCATGACTCCCGCGGCAGCGACGTGGTCATGGAGACCGCTGCCATGACCGCCCCCTTTGGTTGTCTGGTGCGTTGCGTTGTCTATACCACCGGGGGGCTTGAAACCGGGGCTGTTCACAATGTGAGCATGGAGTTCGTACCCAATGCGCGGCTGCGCCGTATACACGATCCGGAATCCGGCAGGACCAGCTATCGGCTTGCCTGATGCCGGTAAGGGGAAACTGCAATGAAACCGTACTCTCCGGTTGACGATATCCTTTGCAAGGAAACTCTGGAGCAGTGCGATATCGATGTGCTTTTCGGCTTGGAAGTACAGAGGGAAATGCTTGGCGAAGCCAGGACAACGCCTGAGGGGTGGCATCTGATTTCCCGTGTTCTCTATCCCGGGAGTGGCGGTGGTTCCGGACTTGTTGTCGAGACTTTGGTCAGGCGCGTAAGTTCCGGCTCACTGGTACGTTGCGTGGCCTACGCGGCAGACAACCCCGACGATGTCCGGGATATCGGCGTGGAGTATGTCTCCGACACCAATACCCCGTCGCCGGCGCCTTCCGCCTCCCGGGTCGCCGCCAATCCCCATGACTAGTCCCCATCCTTATTATGGGTCTTGCCATTGAAACTGAATCATGCAATTCCTTCTCAGTAGCCCCGAGGAGGATTGCATGTCGTTTGAATTCTGGCTTATCTACGCCACCACCATATTTATCGTTTCCATTGTTCCCGGGCCAAGCACGCTGCTGGCTCTGACCCACGGCATTCGCTACGGCGCAGGCAAAGCCCTGTTCTCCGGTCTTGGTAACGTTGTCGGCACCATGCTGCAGGCAGGGGTTTCCATCGCTGGGCTCGGTGTGCTGCTTACGGCCTGTGAACCTCTTTTTCTTGTGGTCAAGTATGCAGGTGCGGCTTATCTTGTCTGGCTCGGAATCATGGTCTGGCGTGCCCCTGCCGAGAATCTGGATATAGACACCAATGTGGTCGTGAAGGCTTCCAAGCCGGCCCACAAACTCTTTTTCGACGCCTTCATGGTGACCTTGGGCAATCCCAAAGCCATTGTCTTCTTCTCCGCACTTTTTCCGCAATTTCTCGGCACGGATGGTGTCACTGTTCTCAAGTGTACCGTTTTGCTCACCACCATGGCTGTATTGGCTTTCGTGGTCTGGATGATTTATGCATTCGGCGGTGAGAAGATTGCCGGAACCTTCCGCAGGTTCAGCATCGGTCGTTTCGTGAACAAAGTGCTCGGCGGAACCTTTATCGGTGCGGGCATCGGTTTGGCCATGTCCAGGAGGTAGTTTCGTGATCAACGTGGAAATCAAGGCTCGAATTCAGAACCCGGACCGGGTGCGCAAGATCCTGATGGCCAACGGCGCGGATTTTCGTGGGCTTGACAGGCAATCCGACACTTACTTCAACTGCACGGGGGGGCGGCTCAAGCTGCGTGAGGGGCAAGTGGAGAACTCCCTCATTTTTTACCGCCGCCCTGATACTCCTGAGCCCAAGGTTTCGGAATATGAATTGGAACGGCTCTTACCCGAAAATGAGCTCAAAAACGTGCTTTCCGCAGCCCTTGGGGTGAAGGTATGTGTGGAAAAGGAACGGGAAATTTACTTTATCGACAACGTGAAGTTCCACATCGACCGTGTGGATGGGCTGGGAAGGTTCGTGGAGATCGAGGCCATAGGCGAGGATGCTTCGGACCTGGAAAGACTTCATGAGCAGTGCAGTCAATGGCTTCAGCTGTTCGACATCGAGGAAGAACAACTGGAGTCCAGATCCTACAGCGACATGCTCATCGACTGCGGCTGCTGAAAAAATTACCGCGTTTTGTGGGGTGCCGGACGACTGTGGGTCTGCATTTCCTTATGCTTCGACAACAAGCCTCTCACCAGCCCTCTTTTCTCGTACGCGGTTGCTTTTCCGATATTTGGCGCTGTGAGGACCTTCAAGGGATTCCAACTACATATATGACGGACAACCGTCACGTAAACGTAATGAACGTCTGGTTGCAGTGACGCCGGCCTGTCCATAATGTTCTCTGCAATATGCTCACTTCTAGAGATTTTCTGGAAACCGACGCCCGCATCATCTGCGGCTTTCCGCGTACTCCCGCGGAGCTTTTCTACATGTTCCCCGCGGCTCAGTGGCCCCTGACCCCGCGGAAATTGCTGGCGTCCGCGAGGGAGCGGTACGAGTCCACGGTAGTGGTCTGCGACGGGACCGTCGCGGGATACGCCAACTTCATCAGCTGCGAGCCGGGCGATTACTGTTCCCTCGGCAATGTCATCGTCAATCCGGATGTGCGGCGTCAAGGCGTGGGCACCCATCTTGTTCGCACCATGATCAACAAGGCCCTTGAAACCTATGCGGTCCGCTCCGTGCGGTTGCGCTGCTTCCACGCCAATATTGCGGGGCTCCGGCTCTATGGGACGCTCGGTTTCAGACGAACGGGCATTGTGTCTCGACGTTGCCCTGACGGATGCATTGTCCCGGTTTATGAATTCTCCCTTGGGGATACGCCGGTGGCCTCTCCATCCCGCCTCAAGGCGTCTGCGTAGAGTCGGCCCTCAATGTATTTGGCCAGTGCGCTCACGGCCCTGTCGCTGGACCGGAATACAGGTACGCCTGCCTGCTCCAGAGAATCGGCCAGCGGGTCGTAGAGTCTTCCGCCATCCACCACGCCGATGACCGGTTTGGCGCAATCGTGCACCAGAGCCGGGAAAAGCGTGGCAATGCCGTTTTCCGAATTCAGGGATTCGCCGTTGCGTGCGCCTTCCGGCAGGGTCTGCATGGAGGGGGAGAGCGGATCCAGCCCCACAACCAAACCGTCCACTCCTTTATCCTCGGCGAGGATTCGGGTCACCTCGGTGTGCAGGGTGTCATTGGCCGCCGGGTTGATGTCCAGTGGGTTCTTGACCTCCACCAGGGAATCCAGACGGTATTTTCTGAGCAATTTTTGCAAAACGTCCTTCGTCTCGCTTGAGAAACGGGCCATGGTCATCTGGAAATCGTCGCCTTGGATGGAATCGGCCATGCCTACGGCCTCGAAACCGGCGCCGCTCACTGCGGCCAGTCGGTTGCCCGCCACCAGCTTGCCGTGAAATCGGGTGGCCAGCAGGTAGAGGTCTTCGAAACGGGTGAAGGTGTCGGCCACCTGCGCACCGGCCTGGCGAACGCAGGATTCGCAGACCATGTAGTCCCCTGCCACGGAGGCTGTGTGTCCCGAGGTTGCGGTTTTACCTTCCGCTGTCCGTCCTGCCTTGTAAAAAAGTACTTCCTTGCCGTTTTTCACTGCATCACGTACGGCCACGCAGAAATTCAGGCCGTCCATGTCGTTGAATCCTTCCATGTACACCGCAATGACGTCGATGTCGTCAACCTTTTTGAAATAGTTGACGAAGTCCCCTGCAGTGAGATCTGCCTGATTGCCGATGGAGATCATATAGGCCGGGTCGAGTTGGGCCATCTTGCTGGCCCGGGTGATCATGAACGCCCCGCTCTGACTGATGAAGGCAACCCGTTTGTCTTTGCCGCCCCGCCTTTTGGGTAGTTTTTCCTCGGGGATGAATATGGTGTCGTAATGGCCGGGGTGGGAAAGCACGCCCAGGCAGTTGCCCCCCAGGAAGACTGGGCCTGTGCCGTTTTTGTGGGCCTTGTTGATCTTGGCGATGAGCTGTTCCGCACGCTCCTTGCTCTCCTCGGTTTCGCCCAGACCGCCGGGAATGAGCATGACCGCCTCGGCCAGGCCGTGGTCGATGAGTTCGTCAGCCAGGTCCGGGACCTGTGCCGCGCCTACAGCCACGATGAACAGGTCCACCTTGCCCATTGCCTGGAGCGAATCGACGCATTCCACGTCGTCGATTGCCTCCACGCCGGGCCGTACGATGGTGATGCTTTCGGCTGGAAAGCCGCAGGAAAGCACGTTGTTCAGAATAATGCGTCCAAAGTTGGCCCGTTTTTCCGATACCCCGATGATGCCTATACGTTTCGGGTGCAGCAGGTTGTCTATCTTGCGTACCGGTCGGTTTTCGGAGAGGGATTCCTGCGGCGAGAAACGACACATGCCGTCCAGGGGCACCATCTGGTAGTCGGTGAATGCAAAGGGATTGACCTCCAGTTCCTCTATGATGACAGGAGCTTCCGGGTTTCCCGGGCTGTATCGGTTGGCCATTTCGATGAAGGAGGAAAAGCACTCTTCGAGTTGGTCGTCGGAAATGATGCGTTGCTGCCCTCTGCTCATTCCGGCCAGCTTGCGGTAGGCGATGGTCTTGGTGAACAGTTTGAAGAACTGCTTGCCGTCGGTCATGGCCGTTGAGGCCGAGACCACCGCCTGGCCCTTGCGGAACCGGCTGGCATAGAGTTCGGTATCAGTCCCGCCGAGGCCGGCCGTGATGATCATACCGAATTCGCGCGTACGGCGGATGGAAACCAACAGCTCGTTGCCGAAGGCCATGGAATCGGGTGGCATGAACTGGCAGAGAAGCACCCCCTTCACATCCTGGGAGATGGCCTTGAGCAGCGCCTCGTCTGCAAGGCCTTTGTAAGCGGCCGGAGCCATATCCGGGTGCAGTTCTATCCAGCGAGCGTAGTCGGCCGGCGCCTCGTCCATCATGCGCCTCCACGTGGAGCGTATCTTGCCCGGGTCCTTCTCGATGATTTTTACGCCGCCCACTTCGGTCTTGTGCACAATGGTGGGAGAGACGATTTTCATGACCACCTTGTGGCCGGGCATTGCGTTGAGTTCCTCGTTGGACGGACGCGTGCCCTTGAGCAGGAAATTCACTTTGGGGACGGACTCCGAGCCGGAATCCCGCAGCACGGAATAGGTCTCATATTCGTAGAGAAGGTTGCGACCGTCTTCCATGGCGGTGCGGAAATGAGCGTCAAGCCTGTCGAAGTCTATATAAGTCTGCATGAATGGCTCCACTGGTTGGGGACGTTCGATCGTGGGGTGGGTAGCACACCTGGGATTTTTATCCAAGAGAAAGGGGAAAGTGACCGGCGGTCACACCAGCCCGGCGGCGCTGGCGATGGTTTTGAGCAGGTCGTTTTTGGTGATGGGTTTGGCCAGGTAGAAGGTGCAGCCTGCGGCGATGCAGCGGCCGCGGTCTTCGCTCAGAGCGTTGGCCGTCACAGCAATGATGGGCGTGGGAGCGAGCTTGTTTTCCTTTTCGTATGCACGAATGAGGCGGGTGGCTTCAAATCCGTCCATGGTCGGCATCTGGATATCCATGAGCACGATGTCGTAGTCGTTTTCCATGAACAGGCGCACAGCATCCTTGCCGTGGTCCGCAAAATCGATCCGACAGGTGGTTTTGGCCAGGTAGAATTCCAGCAGTTCCCGGTTGCTCAGGGAATCCTCGGCCAGGAGAATGCTTACGGACTTGAGATTGAGGAGTTCGGTGAGTTGGCGCACTTCCTCCTTATTTTGCAGGGCGGCGGTCTTGGCCGGAAGTTTGGGAAGCTTGAACAAGAGAGTGAAGCTGAAGATCGAGCCTTTGCGCGGAGTGCTTTCCAAAGTCAGGTCGCCGCCCATGATGGTCACCAGCTTGCGGCAGATGGACAGGCCGAGGCCGGTGCCGCCGTATTCCCGGGTGGTGGAGGAGTCCGCCTGGGTGAAGCTCTGGAAGATGCTCTCCTGGACTTCCGGCTCGATGCCGATGCCCGTGTCGGCGACCGTGAAACTCACCTCGCCCGTAATGCCCGAGGGGCCTGGGGCGGCCGAAATGATCACCGAGCCCTGATGAGTAAATTTGATGGCGTTGTCCACGAGATTGGTGAGCACTTGGCTCAGGCGCATTGGGTCGCCCAAGACCCATTCCGGCAGGGATTGGGAGATGTCGATATTCAAGTCCAGGCCTTTTGCCTGTGCCTTGGCCGCGTGCAGGGCGGCAATGCCGTTCAGGGTTCCGGAGAGGGAGATGTCACTGCTTTCAAGCTGGATCTGTCCGGCCTCGATTTTGGACAGGTCAAGGACGTCGCTGATGAGACTTAATAAATGTTCCCCGGAATTGCGGAAGATTTCGATAAACCTGCTCTGTTCGGGAGTTGGGTTGGTCTCCATCATCATTTCGGCCATGCCGAGGATGGTGTTCATGGGTGTACGTATTTCGTGGCTCATGCCCGCCAGGAATTCACTTTTGGCCTTGTCGGCGGCTTCGGCGGCTGCCCTGGCATCTTCCAGTTTTGCCTCGGTGCGCTTGCGTTCCGTGATCTCGTCTTCGAGAGTTTTGTTCAACCGTTCCAGCTCTTCGGTACGCTCGGCGATCTGGGACATGAGCATGGAGGAGTTTTCCACGGAGATCTGAATGTCCTGAATTTCCCGCAGCCGCGTTTTTGGAAGTCTAACCGGCTTGCGGTCCCTGCCTGCCGTGGCCAAGGCGTTCACCGATCTGACGATGGGAACAAGCACGTCCTTGTGGATGATGAGCAGCAGGATGGCCAGGGTCCCCAGGAAAACGAGGGTTGCCACGACGCTGCTGCGGATACCGGATTCGGCTTCTTCGGAAATGATGGTGAAGCGGTCGGAAGCGGTCAGCGATGTCGTCGTGGAGATGGTGGCGGAAGTTTCCTCCAGCGACCTGTCCAGTTCTGTCCAAAGTGCTGTGCAACGTGCATTCAGGGATATCACTTCCTGCCTCATGGTGAACAATGTCTCAGCCTGCAACCTTTCAAGGATATCGAGAAAATCGTGGCTGTTGTCCGAAGCCTTGAGTTTTCCCACGATCGTATCGAACTCCCGTCTGACCAGGTCGAGCCGGGTAGGAGATCGCACTTCGCTCAGGTTGAAGAGTATGTACATGGCGGAGTGCCACAATTTGTGGACTTCCTTCTGTGGGTGTGACGACTGGGGGGCGAGGTAGGGGGTGTCCGAGTGGTCCAGGTGGCGGAGCTGCAACTCACTGTTTCGTATTTCCTTTCGAAGGCGAATCTGCTCATTGCGCAGCGAAGCTATGTGCTTAATGCTTTTGTATGCCTGTTGTATTTTGTGGCTGACGACCGGGTTGGTCTCAAAGACCGCGTCTTGGGCCAGAATGTGCGCGGCCAGCCTGGCCTTCCTCCGTTCGGATGGGATATTGGTCATGTATACGGTGAGAGCAAACCTGCCGAGCCGCTCCAGGTTCAGGGACGTGCGCTGCCGCTCGACGATGGAGGGCAGGAGGGAATCACGGGTGTCGGTGGCCAGGGTGCTGATGGTGGTCAGGGAGCTGCCCACGATGACGGCAAGGCCGCACAGGAGAACCGTGGCAATGACCACGTAAAGGGTCAGGGTCGGGATGAGCGCAGGGCCTCTGTCGGCCTCATGGTCGTCCGGGAGGACAGCCGGTTTCCTCGGATCCATAGCGTCCGCCTAGTAGATGCTGAAGGGGAAGTAGGCCCGGTTGATGCGTTCGTATGTGCCGTCGAGCCGAATCTGGTTCAGGGCGGTTTCGATGTCCTGCAGGAGTTCCCTGTCTCCGCTGCGTACCACGATACGCGCTTCGCTGGAGGGGTCCGCCGTATCCACGGGGTCGCCGATGTAGTCGAAGTCTTGGCCGTGCTCGGATTGAAGGAATTCGAAGGCCACCAGACTGTCCACCAGCAGGGCGTCGACACTGCCGTTCGCCAGGGCCGCGTAAGATTCTTTGAGGGTCGGGAAAAGCTTTATGTGAGCTGCATCGCCGAAGTTGTCTTCCAGGTATTGTGCCTGCACCGTGTCTCTTTGCGCAGCAAGCGTCTTTCCGGCCAGCTGTTTTCTGGAGACGTTGGCCAATTTGGCGGGGTTGCCTATGAAATTGGTGCGGGATCGGTAGTAGGGGGTTGTGAAGTCAACAAGTGTATCCCGTTCGTCGGTTCTGGCCATGCTGGCCACGACGAAGTCGTACTTGCCGTCAATGAGCCCGTCCAGGAGCGCCCCCCATTCCACTACCAGGACGCCGCACTCGGCGTCCATGGCCCGGCACAGGGCCATGCCTATGTCCACGTCGAATCCAGCGGCTTCTCCGTTCTGTACGTAGTTGAAGGGCGGGTAGCCTCCCTCGGTGGCGAATCGGAGCCGTTTTTCTGCGTGGACCGTAGCGCCCGCCAGCATGACGGCGATGAATCCCAGAGCAACCGCTATTAAACGCATGAACCCTCCGTAGACCGTGAATCGGGGCGTATTGAGGAACAGATTCAATAGTAATAGTGTGTCACTGTAGGCGTAACCAATCGTTGTTGCAAGGGAAGGGAAGGAAATAATCATGCCGGGGCAGCGTCACCGGGGCAGGCCGCCCCAGTGTGCCGCTCCGAGAGCGCCGTTCATGTCCGGGGTTTCCGGGATGATGATGTCCTTTCCCGGGACACATTCCAGGCTGTCGGCCAAGAGGCGGGCCATGCACGGGTTGTGGGCCACTCCTCCCACGAAGACCAGGGGAAAGGCGAGTTTGACTCGGCCGAGCATGTTTACCGTGCGTCGGACAATGGATTTGTGCAACCCCAGGGCGATGTTTTCCGGGGCGACTCCCTGGGCCATGAGCGAGGTGGCTTCGGTTTCGGCAAAAACCGTGCACATGCTGTTGATGACGGGCGGATCATCGCCTTTTAGGGCATAGGATCCGAATTCCTCCACCGGGATCTGGAAAATGGTGGCCGTGTATTCCAGAAATTTGCCCGTGCCGGCGGCGCAGCGGTCGTTCATTTCGAATTTGCCCACCTTGCCGCCGGGCAGCAGAGAGATGGCCTTGGTGTCCTGGCCGCCGATGTCCAGCACGGTGCGGGCTTCCGGGAAGGTTCGGAACACACCCAGGGCATGGGCTTTGATCTCGGTGATGGTTTCCACCGTCGTACCGAGGTCCATGCCTTCCACCAGCTTGCGGCCGTACCCCGTGGCCACGATCCTGTCCGGTTCGAGACCGCTCAGGATGGACTTGCACTGGCGCACGGGGTCGAAGGTGGTGGGCAGGTGTTCCTGCCGCACCACCGTATCATTGTCCATGACGACCAACTCGATGGATCTGGAGCCGATGTCGATTCCTGCTATCATGGAAGCTTCCGTCTATTTGATCATTTCCACAAAGGCCTCGACGCGGGTCTTGAGTTGCTCCACATCCTCCATGCTGTAGTCGGTTTCGATGGCCAGCATGGGTACGCCAGCCTCGGAGAGCGTCTTGTCGATCTTGAAGGCTTCGTGGGCATAGGGCTGGCAGAACATGAGGGCATAGTGAATGACCCCGTCGACGTCCAGGTCCTTGGCCATGGTCTCGACGTTGTCCTCGCGCTCGGTGTTGGGCGTGAAACAGGCACAGTCGATCTTCATGTAGCGGTCGGCAATGGCGTCGAGCATGGATTCCAGGCTGTCGCCTTCATCGACCACGAGGTCCCGGCTGTTGCGGGTGCCGATGCATGATTCCTCGCCGACCACCACTGCGCCGGAGCTTTCGATGATGTAGGGCAGCTTCCAGTTGGGCACGGCCATGGGGCAGCCCGAAAGCATGAGCCGGGGAGTGCCTTCCGGAGCCACTCCCTGCTTTTCGGCGATGCGTGCCTCCAGTTCGTCGCAGAGCTCGTTGATTTTCCGGGTAAAGCGCACCGGATCGTCATAGAAGCTGATCTGGTTGATGAGCAGGGCGTCGCGGCCGGAGATGGGGGCGGGCGTCGCCTTGCGCAGTTCGTTCAGGCGCTGCAGAGCCCTGCGTTTCTCATTCACGATGCGGATGGCGTCGCGCAGTTTTTCCGTAGTGATGGTGTTGCCGGTGAGCTTCTCCAGGGCGTCCTTGTAGCGCAGCACCTCGGCCTTCCACATGTCGCGGTCCGTAGCATTCTTCTGCTGGGGCACTTCCATGACGTGCATGTTCACGAGGTCGCCAAAGGCTTCGTAAGTCTTTTTTTTGCCGTCACAGGTGGTTTCGCCCACGATCATGTCGCAGGACTCGGTGAACGGACAGATGCGGGCCAGCTTGAAGCCAACGAAGGACTTGATCAGGGCGCAGGTGTTGCGGGGAACAAGGGCCTCGGCGGCTTCGGTGCCGGCCTCGGCCCCGGCACAGAGCCCCACCTGGATGGCGTCGGCCGCAAGGGTCAGTTCTTCTGGCACGAATACGCAGAAGGTGCCGACAACCTTTTTGCCTTGCGCCTTTTGGTCCATGATCTCCTTGATGCGCAGGCCGTGCACCTCGGAGAGGACGAAATCGAGATATTCAGCCCCCTTGAGCCTTCCCTGCTGAGAAAGATAGATATCGCCGTAGAATTTACCCAGCACTTCCAGCAGCCCGTCGTGGGCCGGGATGTCCAGGTTCAGGTTTTCCCACATTTCCTTGTAGACGGATTCAGACATGTCGCCTCCAGCATGGTTTTTTGATTGAATCTGTTTGTCTCCCAATCCGGTTGTGATCACAAATTCATTGTCCGAATCGGATTCAAAATCCGGCATAGTTTTCATCTATGAATAGAGAGGGGGCGTTCCAGATTATCATGGCGGAAACGGTGCTTGATAATATTATGGAATACACTGGTCGGGACACCTTTGAGAGGTTGCTGATATGGCTGACTCGGTCGTCGCGGTGCTGATGCGGAGGAATGTCTCCGTCATGGCTGTTTTGCTGGCGGGATGCCTGCTTGCCGCCGGGGTGTACTTTACCGTGGATTCCTGGGAGCGGCGGACGCTTGAACTGGAATTCTCGGTGGAGAGTGAAGTGGTGTTCGTGGATATTCTGGCGGCCTATCGCAGGAGCTTGGTGTTGCTGGAATCCATGCACGGCTTGTTTGTGGCCGGCACTGAGGTTTCCCGCGATGGCTTTTCCCGTTTTACCAAGCCGTTGCAAAGCTATTTCCCGGGCGTGCAGGCCATGGAGTGGATACCCAGGGTGCCTGCCGGTAAACGGAAGCAGTTTGAACGAAGGCTGGACGCCTACGGGGGAGGTTCGGCGTTTTTCAAGGAGAAGGGCGAAAGCGGTGAGTTGGTGCCCGCCGGAGACAGGAAGGACCATTTCCCCGTATTTTATGTCGAGCCTTTGAAAGGAAACGAGGCGGTACTGGGCTTTGACCTCGGTTCCAACCCGGTGCGCAGAAACGCTTTGCGGAAGGCGGCCGACAGCGGCAAGATCGTTGCCTCCGGCCGAATATCCCTTATTCAGGGGCAGGGAGTTCAGCACGGATTTCTTCTTTTCCATCCTGTGTACCGGGAAGGCGAGCCCGGTGAGACGTCTTTTGACGCCATCCGGGGATTCCTTTTGCTTGTCTACAGGCTGGCCGATTTCATCAAGGCGGCTCTTTCGGACCTCAAGGCGACAGGCGTGGCCGCATACATCCTCGATAAGAGCGCTCCCGCGGGGGAGCGGTTCCTGTATGGTTGGCGGTGCCGGGAAGAAAATTTCGGACAGCTGACACAGGGGATGAGCGCGTCCTTCGTCATGGATGTGGGGCAGCGCGAGTGGGAGGTGGTTTGCGTACCGTTGCCCTCTTTCTATGAACGATTTCAGACTCGTTATTCAGTGGCGGCCACCGCTGGAGCCTTGTTGCTGACAGTGCTTGTGGCAGTCTATGCGGCGGCCAACGCCGGGCGGACCGAACGCATTCGTGAGCAGGTGCGGGAGCGCACAGCCGAACTGAGAGATTACGTCCGCCAACTTAACTGCCTGTACGCCATTTCCAGTCTGGTGGAGCAGTCCGGCAAGGAAGTGGACGAAGTCCTTCGACAGATAGTGACCATGATTCCCATGGCCTTCGACCATCCTCTGGATATGCGTGTTTCCATCAGCAATGAAGGCCGGATTTACGGCCATCCTGCCGGCGAGGGCGCAGTCGGCATCGCCGTGGAAGATATCAACGCTCCCGAAAAGGTGGGCGAGTTGCACATCGCCCGTGGACAATCGGAGGTGATGGGTGCGGATGGGTTCAGCGAAACCGAACTTGCCTTGATTAAAAGCGTTGCGGCCCAGATTGCCGCCTACATCGAGCGCAAGCGCGCGGAGCGGCAGCTGGTGGATGCGCGCGACGAGGCCCAGCAGGCCACACGGGCCAAAAGCGAGTTCCTGGCCAACATGAGCCACGAAGTGCGGACACCGCTCAACGCCATCATCGGTCTCTCGGAAATGGTCAGGAAGACCGGGCTTACCCCGAAGCAGCTCGACTATTTCAGCAAGATACAGGGCGCTTCCCGCTCCCTGTTGGGCATTGTCAACGACATACTCGATTTCTCGCGCATCGAGGCGGGAAAGCTCGTCTTCGAGCAGATGGAGATGCGTCTGGCCGAGGTGCTTTGGCGGTTGTTGGAGTTGTATGGGCCGCGGGCCGACAACAAGGGAATCCAGTTCAATGTCATTACCGAAACCGGGCTTCTCCCCTGCATGGTGGGGGACTCGCTACGTTTCGAACAGGTGCTGACCAACCTGACGACCAACGCCATCAAGTTCACGGATCATGGTCAGGTGGACCTGATGGTCTCGCCTGTCGGCGTGGACAGTGAAAAAGTGCGTATCAGGGTACAGGTGCGTGACACCGGCATCGGCATAGGGACGGACGACCGGGAGATGTTGTTCGAGTCCTTTACCCAGGCGGACGGCTCTCATACCCGCCAGCATGGGGGCACCGGTCTCGGGTTGGCCATCACCCGACAGTTGGTGCATCTCATGAACGGTGAAATATCGGTAGAGAGCGCCTTGGGCAAGGGAAGTTCGTTTACTGCCGAGGTGGAGTTCGGGACTCCTGACGAGGAACGCCCGCTGGAAGCCAGGGAATTGCTGACTGGAAAACGGGCTCTCGTCGTGGGACCGGCGACCATGGAGGCGGAGCGCGTGGCCGGAGGGTTGGAGGAGTTGGGTTTTGATGTGATCTGCAGGGATGAAGGCGAGGCGGCCCTGGAGCTGGCGACGGACGTTGAGTCGGAAAAGCTTGTGGACCTTGTGTGGACCGACTGGAAGACGCCGGGCATGAACGGGCTGGAGTTGGCCCGCGCCTTGAACAACCGGTTGCCCATTGCCCGACTGCCCAGATTGATTCTCGGCACAGGGCATCTCACCGGGGAGGTCCGCAGGCTGGCGGAAAGCCTGTTCGACAAGGTCGTGCTTCAGCCCGTGTGCAGCCAGTCTTTGGCCGAGGTGGTGGACAGACTTTTTGGACTTGCTCCTCTGGGGATGGGAGATTCTGATGGAGATGCCCGTGCCGCCGTGCGCGGCGCACGGCTGCTGGTCGCCGAGGACAACGGCATCAACCGTCAGGTCATACAGGAGATTCTTGAGGATGCAGGCGTCCATGTCGCCATGGCCGTCAACGGACGCGAGGTGGTGGAAATGGCGCGATTCGCGGACAAGGACGTTTATGACGGCGCGCTCATGGATATTCAGATGCCGCAGATGGATGGCCTGGAAGCCACGCGCGCCATCAGGGAATTCCTGTCCGCCGAAGAGTTTCCCATTATAGCCATGACCGCGCACGCCATGACCGAGGACAGGGAGCGTTGCTTTGAGGCGGGGATGAATGACTATGTCTCCAAGCCTCTGGATGTGAACGAACTTTTCAGAGTGCTTTCCTATTGGATGGAAGGCCGGGGATCGGGCGAGAGCACCGCTCCGGAATTGCGGAGCGACACAGGTCAGCCGATTATTCCCGCACTCGACGGGTTTGATGTCCAGGCCGGGCTGGAACGGCTCGGCGGCAAAAACGCAGTGTACAAGCGGTTGCTTTTGGAATTTCAGCGTGACTATGCACACGTGGTGGAGGATCTTCGCCAACTGCTGGATGCGGACGATTGGGAGCACGCCAAGCGCCATGTCCATACGGTCAAGGGCGTGTCGGGAAATATCGGAGCAACGGATGTTCATGACGCCGCCGTGGAACTGGAGCGCTCCCTCAAAGCCGGCATTCCCTGTTCGGATTGCCTTGAAGTATTCTCCGGAGCCATGCGGGTGGCGTTGAGTTCTCTGGAACGCTACAGAATCCAGGTTGAGTCTGGTGATGAGCCGGACACATGCTCGAGCCAGCTCGGCGCCGCCGCGTTCGCGGAGAAGCTTGACGAATTGCGCAGCCTTTTGGATGCCAGTGACTTCAAGGCGGTTCGTATTTACGAGGAAGTGCGGGAAGTCTTGGCCTGCTCAGAAGCGGCAGGGGAAGCCTCTTTGCTCGAGGAGAGCATCAACAGTTTTGATTTTCGGAATGCGGGCGATAACTTGAGAACAATACTCATGAAACTTGGCATTTCATAGCCGGAGCGGTTCGTATGGTCGGTCAGAACAAGAGGCAACGAATCCTTATAGTGGACGACTCGTCCTTCAATATCAGCATTCTCGGTGAGGCTTTGAGCGACGAGTACGACATCAGTGTGGCCAAGAACGGCGAGGAGGCCATTGCCATTGTCGGTTCGGACAAACGTCCGGATCTTATCCTGCTGGACATCGTCATGCCCAGGATGGACGGTTACGAGACGATCCATCTTCTCAAATCGGATGACGGCACCATGGATATCCCGGTGATTTTCATCACTTCCATGACCGAAGAGGAAGACGAGACCAGGGGGCTTGCCATGGGTGCTGTGGACTACATCACCAAGCCGTTCAGCACGCCCATCGTCAAAGCTCGGGTGCGTACCCACCTTGAGCTCAAGCGCAAGACCGACATGCTTCAGAATCTTTCCGCCATGGATGGACTGACCGGAATCCCGAACCGTCGCAAGTTCGACGAGACTTTTGAGGAGGAATGGCGCAGGAGCGTGCGTGAAAAGGGTGTCATTTCCGTAATCATGATGGATATAGACTACTTCAAGAAGTACAACGACAACTACGGTCATGGCGAGGGAGACCGCTGTCTTCGCCTGGTTTCTTCGGCCTTGGACGGGACCTTGAATCGCGCTTCGGACATGGTGGCCCGGTATGGGGGAGAGGAGTTCATCGCCATCCTGCCGGGCACGGACGGTCCCACTGCCGTGGTCATGGCCGAGACAATGCGGCGCAATGTGGAGAAGCAGAACATTGCGCACGCCCACTCCGAGTGCGCGGATCACGTCACCATCAGTGTGGGCGTGGCCAGCACGAGACCGGTCATGGGTATGGCGCGGTCCGACCTGATCAAGGGGGCCGATCAGATGCTGTATCAGGCCAAACAGGCAGGCAGAAACAGGGTGGAGAAAACCGAATTGGAAAACGATTAGCAACAGTCCGGGCCACAGGAAGCCTTGTCCTTGCCCTTGAGCCATGTCTGTATGATGTAGGCCGCGCATCCCACACCCGGTGTTACGGCGATGGCCCCGGTGGGGCAGTTCATGGTGCAGGCCCCGCATTCCATGCAGCCGTCCAGATCCATGATCTCGGCTTTTTTGCCGTTCAAGTGCACGACCCGCTGCGGGCAGACCGTTACGCACATGCCGCAGCCGACGCAGGCGTCCTTGTTCAGCCGCAGGGTGGCAACTTTGTCGAGATACCGAAAGTCCTTCATGCCGCACCTCCCGTAAATCCAGAGCCGATCCACAGGGCCAGCGCCGCGAGGGCCGCCAACGCCTGAGCCGGAATGCCCCGGCGCATTTCCTTTTCCACCCCGGACGGTGAAGTATATGGGGTGGACCCCGTGAAGTTCATGGCCAGATAGGAGCTCGCCGCTGTGGCGAACAGCGTTGCCGCAACAATGCCTGATGTCCCGATGACGTTTGAAAAGGAGAGGGAGACGGCCAGGCTTAGAGGCAGACCCGTGACGATGCCTTTGATCCAGAACTGGCGGCCGGGCAACCAGGGCAGGAGGATGGGGGTGAGACAGGCTCCGGCGAAGATGCCGGCTCCGCCCGCGGCCAGCGCCGCGGCTCCCCTGCTCCAGGCCGCTGCAAAGGAAAATATTCCGGGCCCTATGCCGGAGAGCGCAAATATGATCGCCGATACTATGAAAATGTATTTGCGCAGAATCCAGAATTCGACCGGGACGAGCACTGCGCGTTCCCTGAGAGTGAAGGTGACCGACCGCATGGTTTCGTCAGCTTTGTAGCCGGATTTGATGAAGCTCTTGAGGTCCGAGGCGCGCACCGGGCTGTATATGGCTTTGAAGTCGCAGAGATTGTTCAGCTTGTGGGCTGCAATGCCGGTGGCCGCCAACTGGGGGACGATGACCTGTCGGTGGCTGACGATGTCGGCCAGTTGTGTGAGCAGGATGCGGCGGGCGAGTTCTTCCGTGGAGAAAAGTTGTTTTCCTGCCGCGCACCAAACGTTGATGCCCCGCGTGTCGAGGATGAGCAGCCAGGCGTCCAGCCCGTTCATTTCCTTGCGGACAATGTCGAAGGTCAGTTTGTAATTGGCCGTGGCCACCACGGGGGATTCGGGCGTCGGACTACCCACGCAATAGAGTCCGGGCGTCACTTTGTAGTTGTTGCGAGTGATCCCCAAGCGGGCCCGAAACGTGCCGAATCGGTCGCGCCAGGATAGTTTGGTGTGCACACGCGGTACGGCCCCGGCAGGCGTCTCCACAAAGTCTTTCACGTAATGGCGGATGGTGTATCCGGCTCGTTCGAAGATCCCGGACTCGGGATCGGGCTTCGGGCCTCAACAGACCCCCTCTTCAAGGGGCTTCGATTCCGGTATGACGTGTCGCGTGGAGCAGGAGCAATCCTGTGGTTGCAGCATCGGGGCCATTTTCAGTTCCTTCATTGTTCCTCCAATAGTGTTTCAACCATGTCGTGGAAACGTTTGAGAACGTTTTTGTCCACGCAGTAGCAACTCTTCGGACCATCCACCTCGCCCTGGATCAGACCGGACCGGCGCAGAATTTTGAGGTGCTGGCTCACCGTGGATTGGGCCAGGGGCATGACCTCGACTATTTGTCCGCAGACGCAGCGGTCCATTCTTATGAGATGCTGGAGGATCTGGACACGGGCCGGGTGCCCGAGTGCTTTGCACAAGGTGGCGAATTCCTCATTGCCGGAAGTGTTTCGCGGCGCAGCTTTGGCAGGCGGACAGCAGTGTTTTTGTTTCATCATATGCGGTGTCTTGTTTATTGATCGTTGATCGACGATAAGCGATTTTGTGAGGCGGGTCAACAGTTGTGGAAGATCTGGAAGTGCAGGAGAGAGAGGCGGGAAAACGGAGTTGATGCGTTACGAGGTGGCGAATCTCCGTTGCTTGCGGACTATCCAGAGGCTTTCGCCGGAGTAGATGATCAAAGCTGTCCAGATGCAGCCGAAGGTGATCAGGCTGTTGGTGGTGAAGGGTTCCTTGTAGACGAATACGCCGAGCAGGAACGCGATGCTGGGCGCGGTGTATTGCAGGATGCCCAGGGTTGTCAGGCGGAGCCTGCGCGCTCCGAAGGCGAATCCGAACAAGGGCATGGAAGTGGCGATACCCGCGCCGATGAGGAAGAGATCATTGTGCAGCGATCCGTGCAGGAAGGAGGCCTGTCCGGTATATGCCAGATAGATCAAGTACCCCAGAGCCAGGGGGGTGATGATGGCGGTTTCCACCAGCAGGCCGGGCAGGGATTCCATGGGCGCGGTCTTGCGTATGAGTCCGTAGAGCGCAAAGGTCACGGCGAGAGCCAGGGCCAGCCAGGGCATGTGCCCGATTCCGACAATGGAGTTGACGACTCCGGCAAAGGCGCAACAAATGGCGATGATCTGCAGCTTGGTCATGCGTTCGCGCAGGAGCACGAATCCGAGCACCGCGTTCATGAGCGGGTTGATGTAGTAGCCCAGGCTGGTGGCCAGTACGTGCCCGTTGGTCACGCACCAGATGTACATGAGCCAGTTGCTGGCCAGCAGCAGGCTGCTGACGGTGAACATGCCCATGGTCTTGAGGGACTTCATGGGGATCAGAGTTTCGCGCCAGCGTTTCTGGACGGTTACCAGCAATCCTGCGAAGGCCAGAGACCAGACAATACGGTGGCACAGGATTTCCAATGAAGGAACTCCTTGTAATTGCTTCCAATAGATGGGCAAAAGTCCCCATCCGACGAATGCGGCCAGGGCTGCATAAAATCCCGAAGTGCTGACTTGTTGCGTTTTGTTATTCATTTCAGTGTATTGTATGTAGTATGGGTGGTGTAAGATGGGAAATTACACCCGGGGTGGTCGGAGGTAAAGATATTATTTGTTGTCCGAAGTTCATGTTTTTTCCCTGATTTTGTTGATTTCCCTTGCCATAAATCCGCAGCGAGGATACCGAAGTTATTGGAAGATCGTATTCGGTATTTGTCGGCGGACTGAGGTCTTCCCGGTGGTCTACCGAGTCTGCGGGCAGCTTTCGTCGGGTTTCTTGATCGGTTTTACGGGAGATGTGTAGGTTCACTTCCAACCGGAGCGATTCAGGCCTGATTGTTTTAAGGAGTATGTTGTGGCTAAGAACATTTATGTAGGGAATCTTCCCTGGAGTTCCTCCGAGGACGAAGTGCGCCAAGCTTTCGCCGTTCATGGAGAAGTCCTTTCCGTCAAACTGGTCAATGACCGGGAAACCGGTCGTCCCCGTGGCTTCGGCTTTGTCGAGATGGAAGACGCTGATGCTGAAAAGGCAATTGAAGCTTTGGATGGTGAAGACTTCGGTGGTCGCCGTCTCAAGGTGAACGAAGCACGGCCACGTCCCCAGCGTCGCTGGTAGACGAAATGACCCCCCGGCCCTCGGGCCGGGGGCTTCTTTATTGGGGGGGAGGGCGCCTCAGTCCTGGATGGGAATGTCGAAGATGAAGTCGCTTCCCTTGTCCGGAACCGACTCCACCCATATCTTTCCACCATAGCGGGCCACCAGTTCCCTGCAGATGGCCAGGCCGAGCCCGGTGCCTTCCTTGGCTCCGCTCAGGGTGTCGCCGTGCCGCCTTTTCTGAAATTTCTCGAAGATTTTTGACTGGTCTTCTTTCGGGATACCGATGCCCGTGTCTGAAACAATGAAGCGGATCATCTCTCTTTTCCCTTTTACCGTGATACGCACCTCACCCTCTTTCGTGAATTTGTGGGCGTTGTGCAGCAGATTGATGAGCACCTGCTGCATGCGGTCCGGGTCCACTGTGATCCTCGGCAGATCTTCTGCAATGTCGAGCTTGAGGGTCACTCCCTGCGTTTCGGCGAATTGGCCCATGACCGAGTCGTAGGCGGCCCGGGCTATGTCCCCCGGGGCGGTCTGCCTGTCGTTCCACTCCATGCGGCCGGACTCGATGCGGTTCAGGTCCAGGAAGTCGTTGATGAGCCTTGTCAGCCTTTCTCCTTCGCTTTCCACTATCTTGAGATTTTGCTTGATGCGCTTGGCTTGTTTGCCGAAAGCCGGGCTTTCCTCGTTGTGGGGGGCGAAATAGCGTTCAAAGTCCTTGAGAGTCAGTTTGGCAAAGCCCCTGATGGAGGTCAGAGGGGTACGCAATTCATGGGAAATTGATGAAATGAGCGCGGATTTGAGCTTGTCCAGTTCCTGCAGGCGCTGGTTGGCGTCTTCCAGTTCCTTTGCCTTGTCCACCAGTTGGCGGGTGCGCTCAAGGACCATGGATTCCAGTTGTTCATTGAGCCTGAAAAGTTCCTCTTCGGTGCCTTTGCGGTCGATGGCGATGCCCACCTGTTCGGAAACCGCGGTCATGAGTTTGATGTCCGCGTCCGAATAATGGTCCTTGTTGGAATAGTGCTGTACGGCCATGGCGCCGATGGCCGTGCCCCTGACCACCAGCGGTACTCCCAGCCACACGGCGGCCGGAGGCTCCTGCACTTCGGGGATATCGCCGCAGCTTTCCCGTTCGTCCTTGTCCCGGGTGATGAACAGAGGTTTTTGTGAGCGAATGACCTTCAGGGACAGGATGTCTTCATTCACCGTTGCAAGGTCGATGTCATGAAAGTCCTTGATTTCTTCGTCATGATGATACGGAAAAACGATCCTGTTGTTATCCTCGTCCATGAGAGCGATGAAGAAGTTGGTGGCGTCCACGGCCTTGTTCAGGATTTTGTGAATGGTGCGGTAGAGTTCCTGAAGGTCCGACGTGGTGCTGACCGCATTGGATATTTCGTAAAGCACCTGAGTGGTCCGCTGGTTGATCTTTCGTTGAGTGATGTCCTCGATGAATCCCTCATAGTACAGGAGGTTTCCGTTGTCGTCATTGACCATGCGGGAAGACTCGGACACCCAGATGACCGAACCGTCCCTGCGCCTGAGCTGCAGTTCGTGGTTGTGAATGCGGCCATGTTTCTTCAGGAGCTCCGTCTTTGTTTCGCAGTCGGCTTCGTTGACGTAGATTTGGGTTTCTATGTCCGTGACCGCCCCAATCATCTCTTGGGGAGTCGCGTACCCGAAGATGGCGGCAAAGGATTGGTTCATCGTCAGGAATCGGCCGTCCGGCGTGCTTTGGTACAGGCCCTCAATGGCGTTTTCGAACAGGGCCCGGTAGCGCTCCTCCGCTTGCTTGCGCCGGGTTATGTCGCGCATGGCCGTCACCCGCGTCTTTTTCCCCCGAAACATGAAGGTCTTGCCCTGGAATTCAACCGGGAAGGCGGAGCCGTCCTTGCGGATGGCGATCACTTCGTATGCTTCCTCATACCCTTCCTTGATATGTTTGCGGGTCAGGTTCTTGTATTCGGCGGCCACGAAATCGGGCGTATACGCCCCCGTGAATTCGCTGTGTTGGTACCCGAGCATCTCGCAGGCCGCATGGTTCGCAGCCAGGATGATGCCGTTTTCGGAGATGAGGATGCCTTCGAAGGTGGCTCGGGAGAGTGCGTTGTGCAGCTCTTCGCTTTCCTTGAGGGCCTGCTCGGCATATTTGCGTTCCGTGATGTCCGTGTGTGTGCCGGAAAGCCGGTAAGGCTTGCCCTCCTCATTCCTCAGGCAGCCGCCGCGACCGTGAATCCACCGCCAGCTGCCGTTTTTGTGCCGCATGCGGTATTCGACCTGGAACTGGTCCGCATCACCGTAGATGCATGTCTGGTTCGCTTTCAGCGTTCGTTCCAGGTCGTCGGGGTGTATCCGTTTCGTCCACTCCTCATGGGTGTTGGGGAGTTCGTCGTCAGTATAGCCGATCATTTCCTTGTAGCGCGGCGAGTAGTAGACTTCACCGGTTTTCACGTCCCAGTCCCAGATTCCGTCGTTGGCGCCGCGCACCACCAGGGCATAGCGCTCCTCGCTTTTGCGCAGTGCGTCCTGGGCCTTCTTCAATTCCGTGACATCCACCATGCAGCCCCGGTTGCCTACGACCTTGCCGCCGCGCTTGAGCACCTGTGGGTAGGTTTTGACATAGAAGATGGTGCCGTCCAATTTGACGGCCTTGATGACTCTGGGAGGCACCTGTTCGCCGCGCTCAACTCTTTGGAATCGTTCTCTGGTGATGGCCTGATCGTCCGGGTGGATGAAATCCGTGGCCTTTCTTCCCTGCCATTTGAAGGAGGGAGATCCGCCGAAGAGGATGGTGCATTCGGTGTTGAGGTTGAGCAGGACGCCTGTGGGGTCTGTTTCGTAAACAGGGAAGGGAAGACTGCGGAGCACTTCCCACTCCTCGGCCATGTTGTCGGACAGCATTCTTTCGAGATCGGCTATCCGGCTTTGATGTGCCTTGATATCGGCGAGAAGTTCTTTTTTGGTCTTCCTGTTGTTGCTGGCCATTCAGAGCCCCCAAGTGAAGTGACATGCCTGGTGGAGAGTACTTTAAATATGTTGTAATATGAAGGATGTTATTTTCATTTTGCCCGCAAGTATGCCGTTGATCCTGAGAAAGGGGATCGTTTTTGAAACAGGCTTTTTTGAAGCATCATTTTCAGAGAAAAAGTGGACTGCCTTGGAGGGAAAAAACTTTGGTGACATTTTTTCAAACTTTTTGCGGGGCATGTTTTTGTTTTGCCTTTGTCCGTGCCGCATTTGATTGTTGTTCTCTTTTTCGGCTTTGTTCTCGGTACCATTTCCGGCTTCATGAAGCTGTCGCACAACTTTTTCTCCCGAAAACTTGCCGGAATTTATATTGAATCAATACGTGGCACACCCATGATCGTACAGGCTTTGTTCCTGTATTTCGGGGTGCCCATGGCGTTGGGCCTGCGTATTCCTCCCGTGGTGGCCGGTATCATCGTCATCGCCGTGAACAGCGGCGCGTACATCGCGGAGATCGTTCGCGGCGCGGTGCAGTCCATCAACCCCGGCCAAATGGAAGCAGGCCGCTCCATCGGCCTGAACCGTTCCCAGACCATGCGCTACGTCATTTGGCCCCAGGCCTTCAAACGCATGATACCGCCCTTGGGCAACCAGTTCATCATCAGTCTGAAGGATACGTCCCTGCTGACCGTCATCGGCGTGGGCGAACTGACTCGCACCGGTCAGGAAATCGTGGCCGTGAACTTCCGCGCCTTTGAAGTCTACATTGCCGTCGCCATCGTATATCTGGTCATGACCCTGAGCATTGCAAAGGGACTTCGTATGCTTGAAAAACGTTTGCAGATTGTGAAGTAGGGGGGTCCGAAATGATCAAGATAGAAAAATTGCATAAGAGTTTCGGCGATCTCAAGGTCCTCAAAGGCGTCGACCTGCATGTGAAGGCAGGCGAGGTCGTGGTTATTCTCGGGCCGTCCGGGTCCGGTAAGTCCACTGTCCTGCGTTGCATCAACAAGCTGGAAGAACCCACTGCCGGTCGCATCCTGGTCGATGGTGACGACATCATGGACCAGAAGACGGATATCAACTATGTCCGCAGCGAAGCCACCATGGTCTTTCAGCAGTTCAATCTCTTCCCGCACATGACCGTGCTGGAGAATGTGACGCTCGGCCCCATCAAGGTGCGCAAGTGGAGCAAGGCCGACGCGAACAAGCTGGGTCTGGAACTGCTGGACAAGGTGGGACTGAAGGACAAGGCACACAACTATCCCGAGCAGCTCTCAGGCGGCCAGAAGCAACGTGTGGCCATCGCCCGTTCCCTGGCCCTCAAGCCCAAGGTCATTCTCTTCGACGAACCCACATCGGCCCTGGACCCGGAATTGGTTGGCGAGGTGCTGGAAGTCATGAAGCAGCTCGCCCGTGAAGGCATGACCATGGTTGTGGTCACGCACGAAATGGGTTTTGCCAAGGAAGTGGCGGACAGGGTCATCTTCATCGACGAAGGCGTTGTGAAGGTGGACAAGGATCCTCATGAATTCTTTTCCGATCCGGATCATCCGAGACTCAGGGATTTTCTGAGCAAGGTCGTCCTTCATACTTAGGCTTCAGCATATCTGCATGAGCTTTCGAGAACCCCGCTTTCGCGGGGTTTTTCATTAATAATAGCCATCTATCCATTTTATATATAGACTGCAGCGATCGGAAACGAGCCAAATAAAGGGGGGTACCCATGATCAGGAAGATATCCATCAACGCCCGCATGCTGTTGTTGACCGGGATCATGGCCGTGTTCACTTTCGCTTGTCTGTATGTCTTCACCCAAGGGGTCAGTTCCGTGGGAGATATCGGCGTCGACAGCGCAGTGCAGGCCATGGTCAATGGTGAAAAACGGAAACTTCAGGTGGGCACGCATTCCATGGCCGTGAGTCTTGGAGCGGCCGTCAAGGGGCAGGCTGGTGAAGAGGCGGTGGAAACCATTCGAAGACTGGTGGACGAAATCCGTTTTGAAGACGACAAGTCCGGGTATTATTTTGTTTACAGGGGAACGGTGAACGTGGCCCTTCCCGCCAAGAAGGAACTCCAGGGAAAAGACCTCGACAATCTGGCCGACAAGAACGGCGTTCACCCGGTTCGGGAGATGAACAATGTGTCGCGGGCCGGCGGCGGGTTCGTGGAGTACATCTGGCCCAAACCCGGCAAGGGCGACCAACCGAAGCTTTCCTACGCCGAACCCATTCCCGGAACCGACATGTGGATTGGCACCGGGGTCTATCTGGATAACGTGGGGGATGAGAAGGCCAGGATCGGTTCGGCCATCGACGATGTCACGGGCGATTATATCTGGGGCATCGGCCTTGCAGTGGTGGGTTTCTTCGCCCTGATCATTCTGCCCATTTCCCTGCTCATCAACGGCAGTATCATCAAGCCCTTGAATACTTCTCTCGAGGCTGCGGAGCAGGTGGCCCGCGGCGATCTGACTCGTGTCTTCAGTGTCGAGTATGACGATTTGCCGGGCAGGCTCAATGCCGCACTCGAGCGAATGACCGAACAACTCAAGAATATCGTGATCCAGGTTCAGAACGGCGCGGGAAACGTTGCCGGGGGCAGCAGCGAGGTGAGCGAATCTTCCAACGACCTTTCGGCCGGTGCGTCGCGACAGGCCGCTTCCGTGGAAGAGGTTTCTTCCGCTGTGGAGCAGATGCTGTCCAACATCGGGCAGAACACTCAGAACGCACAGGAAACTGAAAAGATCGCATCCACCTCGGCCCGAGACGCCCAAAGCGGTGGGGACATCATGCTTGAGGCTGTCGAGTCCATGAAGGAAATAGCTGAAAAGATAGGCATCATCGAAGAGATTGCCCGTCAGACCAACCTGCTGGCCCTCAATGCCGCCATCGAGGCGGCCCGTGCCGGCGAGGCGGGTAAGGGATTTGCGGTGGTTGCCGCCGAAGTTCGAAAACTGGCCGAACGGTCCGGCACCGCCGCCGCAGAAATCAGTGAGCTTTCCTCCCAGACCCTGGGCAAGGCCGACAAGGCCGGGGACGTGCTCAAGAAGATGGTGCCCGACATCCAGAAGACGGCCGAGTTGGTGCAGAACATCGCATCCGCAAGCATCGAGCAGAATACCGGCGCCGAGGAGATCAACAAGGCCATTCAGGAACTGGACCAGGTCATACAGCAGAACGCTGCGGCCTCGGAAGAACTTGCTTCCACCTCCGAGGAACTGACCGGCCAGGCTTCCCAGCTCCGTGAAATCATGCTCTTCTTCAAGACCGGGGAAAGTTCCGGCGGTGGTGGCGGTCCGGCTAAGGCGCAGGTGCGCCGCGCCGCTCCGGCATTGCCGCAACGGAAACCTGCGACCGCCGGAAAAAGCTTGAACGGCGGTGTGGAACTGGCAATGGATGAGGATTTTGAACGCTTTTAGTCTTTACGGAGACAACGCAAGAAGGCCCGCCAATGGCGGGCCTTTTTTATGTGCTTTTGAATGGCTGCTTCCTGATCAGTTTTTCCAGCTCCTCGGGTTTTACGGGAGGGGAAAACAGGAACCCCTGTACATTGTCGCACCCCAACCTTTTGAGGGAAGAGAGCTGTCTTTGCGACTCCACCCCTTTGGCCACTGTACGCATGTCCAGGCTTTCGCCCATGGTCACGATGGTGGTCATGAAGGCTTCGCCCTCGGCCCGATTGTTTTCCAGCATATCGATGAATGCTTTGTCGATTTTGATGGTCCGCAGGGGAATGTGGTTGAGTTGGAACAGGGAAGAGTACCCGGTTCCGAAGTCGTCCAGGGCGAATCCCACCCCCAGGGTGCTCAACTCGTTGATGATGGGAACCACTGAGTCGTAGTTGTCCATGAGGGTTTTTTCGGTGATCTCGATTTCAAGCCGGTTCGGCGGCAGCCCGGTTCTGTCCAGGATTTCGTTGACCTGCCCGATGAGTTTGCCTCGCTTCAATGGTTGGGCCGACAGGTTTACGGACATGATCAGGTTCATGCCGAGTTTTTCCTTCCAGGCCATGCACTGATTGCACGCTTCCTCCATGACGTGCAGGTCGATGGTCCGGATGAGGCTGGTGCCCTCGGCGAAAGGGATGAATTCGGAGGGCTGTACCAGACTGCCGTCGGGACGCCGTAAGCGCACCAACGCCTCCACCGCGTATATTTCGCCGGTATCGAGCTTGACTTGAGGCTGATACCAGACCTCCAGTTGATTGCTTTCGAGCGCCTTGCGCAGTTCGGCTTCGAGTTCGAGTTGCGACATGGCCTGGGTATTGAGATCTTCGGTGTAAAGGCTGAACATGTTTTTCCCGGAGGCCTTGGCCCGGAGCAGGGCCAGGTCCGCATTGCGCATGAGTGATTCCGCCGAGCCCCCGTCCAGCGGGTAAAGGACGATACCGATGCACGCGGTCAGGTATACGGGCGTCTCATCGGACATGAAAGCCTCATCGAACAGTTGAAGGACCTTTTGCGCCAGATGGGTCACGTCCGAAGGAGAGGTCGACGTTTCCGTCAGGATGGCGAATGCATCCTCTCCGAGCCTGGCCACGGTGTCGTTGTTGCGCAGGGAGCTTCGCAGCCGCCGTCCCACTTGACGCAGAAGGGTATTCCCGGCTTCGAAGCCGAGTTCCTCGTTGGGAGTGTTGAAGTCATCGATGTCCAGGAACAGGACTCCCACCAGAGAACCTTTGCGTTTGGCCGTCTCCACAGCATGCGCCAGGCGTTCCTGGAAAAGCTGCCTGTTCGGCAGGTCCGTGATCGTATCGTAAAAGGCCTTGTGGGCCAGTTCCCGTTCGGTCAGTTTGCTGTCGGTGATGTCCCGCAGCGATGCGATGCTCATTTTGGTCCCCGGGAAAAGGGCCACGGTCAGTTCAACGTTGCGCACTTCCCCAGCGCCATTGATGAATCTTGTTTCATACCGCTTGGGAACCGAGGATTCATCGATGTGGCGCATGCGGTGATATTCCTTCATCCACGGCAGGTCGTCGGGGTGGAAGCACTTGTCCCAGCTCAATCCCGACTCCACATCCTCTTTGGAATAGCCGGACATGTTGTAGAATTCGCTGTTGCCCAAGGCGATGGTGGTGTCTTCGTTGACGATGACGCTTGCCGTGCCTGTATTCATGAAGATGGTGCGGTAGCGGATTTCGGATTCTTCCAAGGCCTTTTGCGTCCGCTCCAGTTCGTCGATGCTGACAAAGGTCTCCAGCAGGTAGGAAATTCCTTTCCGGGTAATGGGTACGACTGATTTGAGGATGGGAATTTTTTCACCGTTCGCTTTGATGAGCAGCCTGCGGCGCTGGTCATGGGACTGGTTATGGTCCAGAATGGGGCATTCCCTCTTCTCGTTGGGGCAGACAAAACCATGGCACATGCGGCCGACAATCTTTTCGCAGGGCAGGCCGATCATCTCGCAGGCATAGGGATTGGCCTCGACGATGTTCCGGGTGTCCACGGAAATCAGCAGCACTCCCACTTGCAGGGAACGCATCATATTGTCGAGGAACCGTTCCTCTTCCTTGACCTGCTGGATCATTCCGTTGACGTCCTTGGCGAGTGCGGTGATCTCGTCGTTGCCGGGGATGGCGATATCGTAGGCCTCGTTTGGGTCCTGGGCCACCCGTTTGGCCTGCTTGGCCAGAGAGGAAATACGACCGAGCACCCGTTTTTGCATCAACCAGATGGCAAGGCTGCCGATAAGGAAGCAGGCCAGGCTGATGATGGCGAAATTGAGCCGGACCAGCTCTTTTCCAGCCCGTAAGAGGTTCCTGGGTTCTCGGATGGTCAGTTGCAGTGCCGGTATGCCGCTGATGTCGTGCAGAGTGTAGGTCGCGTGAAGATATCCGCCTTCACTCCAAACATGGGACGGCTTGTCGTCCATGCTTGTTTTTCCCTGGGCCAGAAAGGCCGTCAGGTGAATGCGCGCGTTTTTGGCGCTTTCTTCCAGGGCGTCGATATTGAGAATCTGGCCCATGAGCAACCAGCCCCGATAGGGACCTTCCTCGTTGCTGGTCAGTATCTGCTCGCAGGCCAGTACCCAGAGGGTTCCGTCCATTCGGGCGATTCCCTGGAAGCCTTTTCCGGTGAAGCGTTTGCCCCAAGGCGCCACTCTGCTGAAGACGAAGTCCTCGAAATCCCAGGGGATGGGTGACAGGCTGTTTTCGTCCGGCCCGAGGTATGCTCCCCAGACCACCTGCCCCATGGTGTCGTAGAAACCGATGAGATTGATGGCCGATGAGGTGAAGGTGGACACGGGGAGATTCGATTGGATGAATTCCTGGTTGCGGTCCATCACAAAGGCATAGGTGTCGTCCCACCATGCCCAGTCCCGAACAAGCATGTTCAGGGCGCGCGACTGTTCCAGCGGCAGCGATCGTACCCGCTCCAGGTCGCCGAGTATGCGTTTGCGCTCAATGTCCTGGAAACGGGGAAATAGGGTCGCCGTGGAGGTGAAGTAGGTGACGGACGCAAGTATGCCGAAGGCGAGTACGAGGATGAGGAATGTGGTTTTTCTCAGTGACAGCATGGCCTGTTCCGTTGCTGTGGGTTGTCGCGGCCCGGGGGATCTGTCTTTATTCTCAACTATGATTCCTTTGCTGCGGTTTCAATTATTTACTTTGAAATGCTTGCCGGCTTCAAAAGAGACGTTTAATTTCCTGCTGGTGAACTCAAGAAATATTCAGGTGGACATGCGCGAAACAACCCCCAGGATCCTTTACGTCGAATCAACGACTCGGTGCAATCTGTCCTGCTCCATGTGCGTCAAGCAGGCAGAGCACTCCTGCATACCCGAGCGGGATATGCCTTTTTCGGTTTACGAAAAACTTCTCCCTGCTTTTCCCTCACTCGAGGGACTGGTGCTGAACGGCATAGGGGAACCCCTTCTTCATCCGCGTCTGGCCGATATGGTCGGGTTTGCCAGAGAACACATGCCGGCTGAAGCCTGGATCGGCTTTCAGACCAATGGTCTGCTTTTGAACCGGGACAAGGCGTTCAAGCTGGTACGGGCCGGTCTCGATACGGTGTGCATTTCCGTGGATGCCGTCTTCGGTGACGGGGAGAACCTCAGCCATGGCGGGGAAGACGTGACGCCGGTGGCGCGGGCCTTTGTCGCGTTGCGAGAGGTGGGCGAGCGGCTTGGCGTGCAGGTGCGGTCGGGCGTCGAGTTCGTGCTTATGCGCGATACGTTTCGGGCGCTGCCGAGGAGTCTGGAGTGGGCCGCGGGCCAAGGGGCTTCCTTTGCCATCGTCACCCATATGCTGCCTTATGGGACGGAGGTGGAGCGGCAAGCCGTGTTCAACCCCAATACTCGTGAAAGTCTGGAGTTTTTCCGCCAATGGCAGGCCTTTGCCAGGGAGCGGGGCCATGACCTGACCGAATACCTTGGGGGATTGTGGCGTTTTCCCAAAGACGACCGCCGCAAAGCCTTGGAAAAATTTGTGGCCGACATGCACCGCGAAGCTGCGCGACAGGGGCTGCCACTCCATTTGAGCAATCTTGTGAAGTGGTCCGCTCCCGAAGTCGAGGCCGAACAGGAGGAACTGCAGAGAGTGCTCCGCAGGGCCGAACAGGTGGCGGCGGATTCTGGTCTGGAACTGGTCCTGCCTCCACAAGCGGCCGCTTTGAATCGGCGTTGCGATTTCATGGAAAAGGGCGTCATGCACATTTCTCCGGACGGCGGAGTTCACCCTTGCTATTCCCTTTGGCATGAGTATTCATCGTGCATGGATGGAGAGCTTAAGCACATCACGCCGCGCTCATTCGGCAACGTTTTGGACCGGGACGTACTTTCCATCTGGAACGACCCGGCATATGCGGAGTTTCGAAAGGCCGTGCTGGAGTATGATTATCCCTATTGCGGCAATTGCAACGTTGCTCCTTGCAGCGACGTGCGGGGGTATGCAGAAGGATTCATCAAGGATTGCTATGGGATCGAGGTCCCTTGCGGACACTGCGAATGGTGCATGGGAGGAGTCCGCTGTCTTGTGTGAACCACTTTGTAATATTTGATCGATAATAATTTTAGAAAAAACTGTTGTGTGTTGTCATGCATAACGGTTTTTTTATCGCCTGTCGGCCTGCAACCCGACGGGGTATTGGATGGTTCCGAAAGGCAACCCCGGGGTATCATGTGACGGATAATAAGATTTCCGTGGATATTCTTATCGTTCTGGAATAGGAGCAATAGTATGAAACACTTGTTTGCCGTTCTGTGCCTGTTCGCTTTTTGGGGAACCGGCTCCGCCGCCAGAGCCGAGGCCCTCACCCTGGCCGCTGATGAGTGGTGTCCCTACAACTGTGCGGTCACCGATCCACTGAAAGGGTACGTCGTCGACATCGTTCAGGAGATATTCGGCAAGGAAGGCATGGTATTGAGGTATGTCACCACCTCCTGGGAGGATGCTCTGGAGGGAACCCGTTCCGGGATGTATGACGGAGCCATAGGGGCGGCCAAGGACGAGGCGCCGGATTTTGTCTATCCCGAACAGGAGATAGGCCGGAGCGGCAACGATCTGTTCGTGCCCAAGGATTCGACCTGGACATATCAGGGCACTACCTCCCTCAAGGGGAAGCGGCTCGGAGTCATACGGAACTATTACTACGGCGAAATCCTGTCCGAGTATCTGGAAAACGCCGTGGAGGGAGTGGATATCATTTATGCCCTGAGCGCCCAGCCCTTGCGCGAAAATTTGGAGCGGTTGATCAACGGACAGATCGACGTCCTCGTGGATGATTACAACGTTGCGGTCTATACGGCCCGGGACATGGGGCTGGAAAAAAAGATCCGTCAGGCCGGGGCCGTTGGAGACTGGGACCCTGTGTATATCGCCTTTTCTCCCAACAACCCAAGGGCCCGGGTCTATGCCAGAATGCTCGACGAAGGCGTCAGGAAACTGCGCAGCTCGGGCAGGCTCAAGGAAATCATGCAGAAATACGGCCTTGATGACTGGCGAAACGCCATGGTCAAATGACGAACTCCATGTCCGTGAACAACTTGTCCTCGTCGTACAGACCCGGGTGCTCGGTCATGAGTCCGGACATGGTTTTGAAGTAGCCGTCCCAACCTTTGGTTTCCGCATATTTTTTCTTGTCCACGAACACCTTGAATGTCGTGCCCTTGGAGCATTTGGTCATGTTCAGCTCCAGAACACCCTGCGGGGTGGTCTCGGTCCAGAATGCGGACCACGCACTCCTGTCCCCTTCTGTTTTCTTGTACTTTTCAAAATAGGCCTCGAAGATAGATTCTATTTTTCCACGTTCCATGCGGGCCTCCTTTTTCGCAAGGGTGCATGAAAAGGGCGCGCGTCACAACTGCGAAGGAATCTTCACTGACGTCTCACTTTAAACGGGTTGATTGTTGGCTTTGCCTCAAGTATTTTCAACCGAGCTTTTCAAGACAAATCAAAGGGCGCCGTTTTTTCGAAGGGCGAGGAAGGGAATACATGTCGGAAGAAACCAAAGAATACGAGGTGATGGGGGTCTACTCTCATAGCACCAAGTATCAATATCAGTTCGGAGAGCGGGCTTCCCGCTATCGCCATGGCACCTATTGGTTTGTCCGCAAGATCGATGACCGCAATTACGAAGTCCAGCCGCTGAACGCCAACAACATTCCCGCAGGCACACGCAAGATCGTGGACCATGAAACTTTCACCCGCTACTACACACCGGAGTTGGAGTATTACCGCAACAACATGATGCCCTGTCTGGAGTCGCTTCAGAAAAAGGTGCGCATGGGGAGGCGGTATTTTAACTTGGGAAGGCTGGACGAAGCCGAGCGCACCTTTTGCGAAGCCATCATCATGAATTCCGAGGATGTCGACGCCAATATGGGGCTCGGTGGGGTGTATGCGGAACAGCGCGAGTTTTCCAAATTGCGCCAGATCATAGACAAGCTGGTGTCCATTGACGACGTGTTTCGTGAGGAGCAGCGCCACAAATTCAATGAATTCGGTATAGACTTACGCAAACGGGAACTTTTCGACGATGCCATCCGCTTTTACCGCAAGGCCTTGGAAGTGGATGATCGCGATGAGCACCTGCATTTCAACATCGCCCGCGCCTATCATGGCAAGGGAGAGATCGAAAAGGCCACGGAACACTTGAGGCTTGCCCTGCGCATCAATCCCCGCCTGCGCGAGGCCGAGGCCTTCCTCGTTTCCATCCGCCGTGAACTCAAGAACCGGCAGGATGATCGGGAAAAGGAACGCGAGTGGAACGAGAGCAACAGGAAACAGGGCATTTCCCTGGATTAGGCGGACTGATTCAGGCCGTCGATTTTTTCCAGCACCGCATCCAGCACAGTCCGGACCTCCACGTCCCGTACATTCACTCCGCAATGGCCTGAGTTGAGGTTGGTGTGCATGTCTCCAAGCGGCCGCCAGCAGTGGTAGGTATGTTCCGCCAGAATGGTCACCATGGGAACGTTCACTGCGGCCGCCAGATGCATGGGGCCGGTGGAGCTGGTGACCATGAGGTCGCAGGTCTGCATGAACGCGCCCAGCGCCTCCAGACTGCCGCCCGGGTAGCGGATGCAGCGGTCCGACCATTCAAATTCTTCGAACAGTTCCTCGTCCCCTGGGCCGCCGATGATGTAGGCCTCTACAGGACGATCTTCCTGAATTCGTTTGACCAGTTCCCGGAATTTTCCGGCAGGCCAGCGGGTATGCTGCTTTTTGGCATTGCCGATGAACACCCCGATACGCGACAAACCCGCTTTTCTGGGGAACTGGGCCGAGGCGTGGGCCAGCAGGGCGTCGCTCAGGGGATAGACCATGGAAGTGTCTGCGGATGGTGCGCCCAGGGCCTCCATGAGCCGAAGCTGCTTGTCCACCATGTGCTCGTCGGTGACTTCCGGTATGGTGAAGGTAAAGAATTTTTCTGTTTTTTTGACCTTGTAGGAAGCGCGCAGCGGGGCTGTCGTGCACTTCGCCAACATGGCCGCAGTCTTGGAGCGGCCGTTCAGTTCGATGACCCAGTCGTATCGTCCGGCCCAAAGCTTGAATATGTTCAGGGGCCAGCGCCAGATTTTTTTGGGGTGGAAGACGTGGATGTTGTCCAGGTGCGGGTTGTTGCGGACCACCATGTGGTTGCCGTCGCTGGCCGCCAAGTCGATGCGCGCATCGGGAAACCGCCGCCGCAGGGCGCGGATGGCCGGGGTGGTGGTGAAAATGTCGCCGATGCGGTCGATGCGGATGAGCAGTATCTTTTCAGGGGTTGTATTCATTTATTCCATTTCATTTAGGAGTTCAGCGTAGAATCGAAGCAGTGTACCCCAAGCCCGTCCGGCAGTCTTGGGGCAGTAAGCCGACCCGGTGGAAGGATCGGTTACCAGGGTTTCATTGGAAAAGCCATGCCCGACGTCCGTGTAGATCATGATTCTGCAGTCTGTTCCGGCCCGCTCCATTTCCTCGGCAAAGGTCGGGATTTCATCCATGGGGACCACTTTGTCCTGTGCTCCGTGCAGGACGAGGAGCTTGCCGCGTATGTCCCCCGGGGAGCACGGGAAAGGGGTATTGAGATAGCCGTAAAAGCTCGCCGCCCCAAGCAGGTCGGCACCCGATCTCGCCAGTTCGAGCACGGTGCAGCCGCCAAAGGAGAATCCGAGCGCCAGAAGCTTGGCCGCGTCCACAAAAGGGCTTGCGGCCAACGTTGTCAAACCGGCCTGCGCCCTTCGCCGCATGAGTCGGCGATTTCCCCTGTAAATGCGTGAGTGGTGGCTGGCCTCACTATGGTTTTGCGGCCGTATTCCCGCACCGTACATGTCGCAGGCAAAAACCGCATATCCTTCGGCAGCGAGCCGGTCCGCATGGGCGAGCACATATTCGCCGAGCCCCGTGAATTCGTGGACGAGCAGCACTCCGGGGCGAGGAACCTGGCATGCGGCATCGGCGACCATGACGCCTTCAAGGGGAGTTCCTTCGTGCTCGTAGGGAATCAGTGTTCGCGTGATCATGCAAAATCCTGTTCCGAGAAGAACGTCCCCAGAATGTGTGCGGACCTGCTTGGTTCGTACTCTTCCTCGTCCGAACCGCCGTGGTGGTAGGCGCACAGGAAGCGGCTGTCTTCAAGGGCGACCCAGCCCGAGTAACCGAAATCTCCGGGATTGGCCTCGCGGTCGTTCTTTAGTTCCAGGACATGGTTCCGTTTCCACTGGTCGGGCAGGAGACCGTCCTCGGCCTTCCATTCCCAAGAGTAGCCGCGATGGTAGCCCAATTCCACGGTGTTCAGGCTGACCCGTTTCCAGACGCAATCCACGGCGTTGTCTTCGAATGGATAGGGCGAGCCGAAAAGGACGGGCCGCGTCTCGGCGTCATCATCCGGCACGTCCAGCACCAGGCGTTCCTCACCGTTCACCAGCAGGGTGCATTGGCCGTTGTCGTAGGCCAGCCTGAGAGTGTTGAACGTTTCTTTGGGTATGTCCACAGGCGTTGCTTCCTCCATATCCTCGCGGACGAACTCGGGCACGATTCTGTCCGGCAGCAGCTTCCACCACAACCCGGCGAATCTCAGGCCGCAGCCGTTTACCTGGGCCCGGTCGACCCTGACTTCGACTTCAAGGTCGGCAGTGGCGTGCCTCGGGTCCGTGAGGGGACGCAAGGCGTATCGAACCACCAGTTCCGGGCCTTCCGGGCTGGTGACGCGCAGTCCTTCATTCGTGAATTGCGGGTTGCCGGGCGCATACCCGTGGACCTTGAAGTCGTCGAGGTCCTCCAGGCTGCCAAGCCAGGCGGCCGTGCCCCGATCCGGGCCCACATCCCGGTAGGTCACCAGCAGCTTGCCCGACGGGGTCAGGCCCAGTGTGGGGCGGTGGCCGATGAGCGGCGTGGGCCGCGGGTCGGACCATGTCCTGCCGTTGTCATGGCTTTCACAGAGATACATGGGTTCGTACACGAAGCTGTTTTCCCGCAGCAGGGCGATGATTCGTTCGTCCGGCAGGAGGCACATGGACGCTTCACACAGGACCAGGTTTCGGTCACGGGCCATGACCGAAAGCGGTTTCCAGCTGATGCCCCGGTTTTGGGAAAAGTAGACCATCTGTTCGGTGGAGGCCTGCCTTACGGCCGGGTGCGGGAAAGTCCCCCGGTGATTGTGCGCGGCGGTGATCAGCATGTTCGGCTCCACTTCGATGGCCTTGTCGATGAGGCCGTGCTGGATGCCGCTGATCGTGCAGTCGGCCCAGTGGGTTCCGTTGTCGCTGCTCCAGAGAAAGGTGTTTCCAATGTCCTGCATGAGCAGAATGTGTCCGTCCGGCAGTACGGTCAGGCGCGGGCAGTGACTGCGCTCGGCGCGGAGGATGCGCGACTCCGACCATGTCCGGCCGCTGTCGTCGCTGTGCTTGCTCATCAGGAAACGGCGGCCGCCCACATGCTGGTCGTACTCGTTGTAGGCCACGATCAGCCGACCGGACCGGGTGGCGCAGATATCCGGAAAGCACAGGTAGTGGCCTGCCCGCCTGTCGATGACCGTGTGGCGCTGGGCATTGTCGCTGATGCTTGGCATGGGGGCTCCTTGGGGTTAGTCGTCGTTGCGGTCGTCCAGAACCCGCTTGGTTTTGGCAAAGCTGCGCGGCAGCTCGCCCGCGTCGACCACCCGGACCTCGCTGCGCACGAGAATGCGTTTGCGTATTTCGTCCGCAACGGTCCTGGCGATGCCCGCATCATCGGTTCGGGACATGCCCGGATTGCGCTCCACCTTGATGGTCATGTGATCCAATCCGTCCCTGCGGTGCAGATTGATCTGGTATTCCGCGGAAAGCTCGGGCACAGGCTCCAGCACCTCGGCGATTTGTCCGGGGTAGATGTTCACGCCCCGGAAGATGAACATGTCGTCCGAGCGTCCCTGGATTTTGTCGTGGCGCGGCATGCACACCCCGCAGGAACAGGCGCCGGGCAGCAGTCTGGTCAGGTCCCGGGTGCGGTAGCGGATGAGCGGGGAGCCTTCTTTGCACAGGGTGGTGACCACCATTTCGCCCAACTGCCCCGGTTCCACGGGCTGCAAAGTGGCTGGATCGAGTATTTCCAGGATGTAAAGGTCGGCCCAGTAGTGGATGCCTTCGTGGGCCTCGCATTCCAGCCCGGCTCCAGGTCCGTAGAGTTCCGTCATGCCGGTGATGTCGAAGCTGTGTTCCAGGCCCAGGGATTCCTCGAACTGCCTGCGCATTTTTTCCGAATGGGCCTCGCCGCCGAAAATGACCCTCTTGAGGGCCAGCTTGTCGCGCAGGCCCAGTTTATCCACCTGTTCGCCCATGAGCAGGGCCATGGAGGCCGTGGAGCATAGGCAGGTGGTTTGGAGGTCCTCCAGGATCTGGAGCTGTATTTCCAGCAGGCCCGGGCCCACGGGCAGGGTCATGGCTCCGAACCGCTCACTGCCCAGTTGGAAACCGGCCCCGGCGGTCCACAGGCCGTAGCCCACGCAGACCTGGACGCGGTCTTCCACGGTCAGTCCGGCCAATTCGTAGCAGCGGGCGAACATATCTTGCCAGGTGTCGATGTCCTGCCGGGTGTAGGAGAGAATTTTGCGTTTCCCCGTGGTGCCGCTGGAGCCATGGATGCGGACAACGTCCTTCTGGGGAACGGATAGCAGCGGGAACGGATAGCCGTCCTTGAGGTCGTCGGCCGTGGTGAAGGGCAATTTCTGCAGGTCGTCCAGGGTTTGGATGGAGTTGGGCCCGATTCCCGCATCGTCCAGGCGTTGCCGGTAGAACGGGCTGCCGTTGCAGGCGTGGGCCACGGTCCACTTGAGGCCTTTGAGTTGTCTTGCCGCCATCTGTCCGGCGGAAAGGGAAGGGATGAAACGGTGTTCGGGGGACATGTGCGCTCCTTGGCTGCGGGCCTCGCGTTCTTGTGCGCGTCGTGAAAATGGGATAGCTCTCTTTAAGTCCGTCAACCGGTTATTCATGCAGGAAAAGTGTCCAACCTTCAAGTCGGAAGGCCGCCAACGTGGAAAACCCCGTATTCTGGAATCTGCACCTCGCTCCCGTGTATTCCGTATCCATTGCAGCTGTGCTCGGCTTGGTGGCGGGCAGTTTCTATACCGTCTGCATCCATCGTTACGTTGCGGGAATTTCCGTCATTCGTCCGCTCCGGTCAATGTGCCCGCATTGCGGCGCGACGCTGAAGTGGTACGACAACATTCCCCTGTTGAGTTTTCTGGTGTTGCGCGGACGGTGCCGTCAGTGCCGGACTGCCATAGGCGTCTTCTATCCCGCTGTGGAGAGCGTCTCCATGGCTTGGGCTGTCGCCCTGGCGCTCAAGTTCGGCCTGTCATTTCCCTGGCTCGTCCATATGGTTTTCGGGGGGCTGTTCATTGTTGGCGGTTTCATTGATTTCAAACTCTACATCCTGCCCAACAGGATAACCCTGGGCGGCGCGGCGCTGGCCCTGGCGGTCAAGGCCCTTTTCGGCTGGGCGGCGTTTCAGGGGGCGTTGCTCGGGGCCTGCGCGGGAGCCGGTTTTTTCTGGGTGTTGCAGCAGTTCTATCGCATCGTGCGCAAAGAGGAGGGCCTCGGCACCGGCGACGTAAAGCTCATGCTCTGCATTGGAGCGTTGGTGGGCGTTGGCGGGCTGCCGTTCACCATTCTGACGGCCGCATTCTCCGCCCTGGCCGCCAGTGGCGTATATATGGGGCTTCCCGGCGGCAGAGGACTCAAGACCCGTATTCCTTTCGGACCGTTCCTGTGTTTCGGGGCAATGCTCCACATCCTGGCAGGCAGAGAGGTGCTGGCCTGGTATTTTTCCCTCTATGGATAACTAGCGGCCTCTGTCCGGTCTGTGGGATTCCACCAAGGTGACCGGTGTGGTCTTTTTCTTTGGGGCGGTCCTGACCGATTTGGACCGTTTGGCGGACGCGAGTTCGGTTTTCACGGCCAGGGGAGCCCGTGCGGCTTCCGGGTGCTTGAGAAAGGAAATGACCTTGCGCACGCCATCCACTTTCTGGACGTGGGCTATGATTTTGCGGCGTTCTTGTCCATCGTTGATGACTCCGAGCAGGATCACGTCGCGCTGGATCACTTCCACACGCAGCGGAGTGCTGGAGACGTCCAGGTCGGCCATCAGGTTGGCCTTGATTTTTGAGGATATGAGGTAATTGCGGGCCGTTGAGCCATCTTCCGAAGCTTCGGAGAGGTACAGACGACGGATGACGCGTTTCTTGTCCGGAATGGTCTTCATGATCTTCATGACTTCCCTCAACTCCGCCTCGTTGTCGTATTCGCCCACCAGATAGACTTTCCCATAGTAGCAGTAAGGCGTGATGCCTACGGGATCGATTTTCCTGTTCTTGATGAATTCGGCCTTGATATGGCCTTCCAGGAGGCAGTCCTTCATCTGCTGGTTCGTACTTCGTTCGTCGACGGCCGTTTCGTAGGTGCAGGCGGCGCCGTCGAACATGGAGGAAAAGTAGGAAGGGGCGCCCGGAATGAACCCGATCATGACCGGCACGGCAGAACAACCTCCGAAGACGGCAAGGGTGGTCAGCAGGAATGTCGACAATACGAGTTTCATGGACAGCTCCCTCTTTATGTTGCCAGGATGTTTCAGCTAAGCAACTTTCCTGCCGGCGGGAAATACTGCTTTTCCTCAGGGCATTCGGGAATATCTTCCATGAAAAATGGAATTGTTTGGTAGGGCGATCTATTTATTGTGGACGAACTGAGGCGGTCAGGAACTGAGAAAGATGATCAAGCGCGGGTTTTACTGGGCCACCACCACATAGTCGATGACCTTGGAGATGCCTGGAGTGGTGCGGGCGGTTTCCAGTGCTTGCAGTTTGATCTGCTTCGAGGAGGCCGGGCCCATGACGATGGCGTTGGATTGGACCACCGTGACCCGCAGAGGGCTTTTGCCGAGTTGCCGGTCCTGTTTGAAGCGTTTGTAGAGCTTGCCCCTGAGTTTTTGGTCGTCGGGGAATTTGTTGTGCTGGGAAAGGGGAAAGAAATGGGTGGTCAGGGATTTTATGCCCTGGACGGATTGGGCTACTTCCGTGGCCCGTTTGCCGTTGCTGCGGTTCAGAACTTCGCCCACAAGGTAGACGTGCCCGCCGAAGGAAAAGGGCTGCAACTCGGGATAGCCTTTGATGAGAAGGCGCTCGTCCATGCGCCGCTCGATAACCGCATCATTGCAGTCGAAGGGCCTGTTGAACGCCACCCGCTCCCGGGGCAGATAGTCGTCGGCCAGCATGGCGGCGTCATAGCCGGTCATGCCCATCCCGGCCACCTGCACCACTGCAGGGGTTGCGCATCCTCCGCACAAGAGGAAAATCAGGCTGAGCAAAAGGAACCGGATCATGACACTCCAGAATAGTGAAACTCTTGAAAATGTCTAAACTGTCCGGTCCGTTTGGTCAACATGCGAGGCCTTATTCCTTGATGACCAATAGGTAGGTATCTCCGGAAATGATTTGGCTGTTGACCACGAACAGCTCTACCGGTCTGTTTTTCCACTCGTCCCAATGCCGTTTGCGGATGGCCAGGACCACCTTGTCGTTCTGCTTCAGGTGGGCCAGAAGCTTGTCCCATTTCCCTGTTTCATACAGGTTGTGACCGGCGTAATAAGTGAAGATCCCTGGATAGGTTTTGAAGGACATGGGCGTATATCCTTGGGCCACATAGGTTTTCATGAGCTCGGCCTGGGGTTTTGGGCTCATGGTTTGCTCCAGGGACGGGGCCACCAGAAGTCCCACCGGATAGATCCAGAGGACTACCGCGAGACAGAGCAGTAACGAATTCGTCTGCGGACCGGCATTACGCCGGAAGTAGAGCAGGGCCCCGGCTCCAACAAGCACCAGTGCGGACAGGGCGAGACCGCGTACCGGGATTTGGACCGGCGCGAAATCAGCGCCGATGAACAGCCCCGCGCCGAGGACGGCGCAGAAACAGGCCATTACGATCCAGAGTCTTCGGCCGCGGCGTTCCTTGAGGGAGAGCAGCGGCTCGGCGATGAGCAGAGCCATGGCGGGGAACATGGGCAGGATGTAGATGAGCACCTTGCCGCTCAGGCAGGAAAGCAACACGAAGGTTCCCAGAAACAGGCACCAGAGAAACGAACGCCTGCCGTTGCCCTGGGTGCGTTCACGCAGAATGGAGGACCAAAGGTGTTTTGTGAAGAGTTTTTTCCCGGGGAGCGCCATGGGAAAGAGAGTCCAGGGCAGCCATGCCAGGGGAAGGGCGATGAAATAATATCTCAGCGGCTCCTTGTGATGAAAGGTGTTTGTAGCGCGCTGCACCACCTGCTGGCCGATGACCGTATCCAGGAAAAAGGACGGCCCTTGCACCATCACCACCCCGAGAATCCACAGGGACATGATGCCCAACAGTGTTCCCACCCCTGCCAGGAAGCGCATGGTGAAGAGGGTCTTGGCCTGCCCGCGCCAGAGAGCCCAGATCAACAGGGTCAGGAGCGGAACGATGAATCCGAGCGGGCCTTTGATGAGGGTCGCCACGGCGGCCATGGCGAATCCGCCGACAGGCCATGCGAAGCCCCGGGCCCCGGTGTCGAGAGATCGGAAAAAGCAGGCGCAGGAGGCGATGATGAAGGCCGTGAAGAGCAGGTCCATCCTGGAATAGTGGAACAGGCCCACCAGGAAGAGGTTGGTCAGCAGGATGAGTACGCCGGCAAGGGACACGTCCTTGTCGAATCCCAGGGTGCGCGCCAGCGCATAGGCCGCGAACAGGAAGAGCAGGCCGGACAGGGCCGCGCCCAGGAAAAATACCGTGGGCATGTCTGCCGGGGTTAGCTTGTCCAGCAGCCAGAGGAACCAGAAGTACACGGGCGGTTTGTCCGGGTAGGGCATGCCGTTGAGGGAGAGGACCATCCAATCGCCGTTCTGCACCAGATTCTGGTAGGCGTTGGCGTAGCGGACCTCGTCCGAAAACCACAGGGCGCGATTGTTCAGGGTGAACCATGTCTGGGCCGCCACGGTCAGGGTCATGAACAGCCAGGGGTGGTTTTTGCAGATATTCCAGATGCGCTGGGCAAGAGTATTCATTTTAGTCCTTGGGAGCGAATGTGTTGATGGCGAAACCGGTCACCGAGCCGAGCAGCCATCCGAAGAAGACGTCCGTGGGGTGGTGCCAGCCGAGGTAAATGCGCGAAAAGGCCACGATACCGATGGCGAGGCCGATGAGCAGGGAAAAGAACGTCCGGCGTCTGCGCAGGGCGAACGGCAGGGCTGCCCCTGTAATTTCGGTGGTGTGGCCCGAGGGCAGGGAGTGCATGGAACCGCTGTGGCTCATGGGCTGGTACAGTCCTTCCACACCCGGTCTGGGTCTGCCGATGGTGATCTTGAGGAAGCGCACGGCCGCCAGGGCTATGATCAGCTGCATGAGAAGGTAGACGCCCACGAACCTGGCCAGTTTGGCGTCGCGGGTGCGCCAGGCCCGGAACAGGATCGCCGCGTAAATGAAGTAGAATACGGCGTTGCCGTAGTCCGTGATGGCCTGGAAGACGGGGGTCAGTACCGGCGCGGTCCGGCGGTAGGTCGCGAAGTAGTCCGTCACCTCGGTTTCCGAGCCGAACGCGAAGAAAAGCACGGCCAGGGCCGCCAGCAACGGGGCCGAGGCTGTGAGCCAATCGAAAATTGTTCGCTGTATGCGCATTGCATTGCTTGTAGGCTGAAAGGGAGACGGGGGCAAGGCGGCTGCTAACCGTCGCCGTTTTCGCCGTAGGGGTCGAAGGAATATCGTTCCCAGACCTCCTGGGTGGCTCCCAGTTCCTTAAGGATGTCGCCGAGGCTCTTTCCTTCCTTTTTCCAGTATTTGTAGGCGTGGTCCGCACATTCGAAAGGGATGATGAGATCGCCTTTTTCGTTGAGGTAAGGCATGTTGTTGTCCATGAGGGGGAGTTATTTCAGGAAAATCGGTTCAGTTCAAGTTTTTCCACACAGACGAAATCCCCCTCTGCCGGGACGGCAGAGGGGGATTTCGTCTGTTTTTATGTCCGATGGGTCAGGCGGCGGCTTCTCCCGGCCCCTGGGCCACGCAGCGATCCACTTCCCTGATCTTTTTGAGAATTTTCTTGGCGATGCGTTTGAACTCACCCAGATCCTTGGGCTCGTAATGGTGTTTGGCTCTTGTCAGGCCTGCCAGATCGATGGTTTCGTTGAACAGGTAGGGGATGTAGAGCGGTTCGCTCTTCACGAACATCTCCACCTGTTGGATGGTCTGGTGTATTTCATTTTGGTTTTGGGCGACTTTCTTGAACAGCTTGCTGAGCCGTTTTTCCACATTGCGGAGTGAAACCGTCCATTCGTGGCTCATGGGCGCTACAATGAACTTGCTGCCGTGTTTGTGGCAATCCATGAGGTTGCCCATGAAGGTGTCCACACTGCCGGGCGCAGAGGCCAACAGCCCTTTCTGATGGCATTGACCCAAGTCCACCATGTGGGTGCCTTCGATGACCGCTCCGCCGCCGTAGAGGTTGAAGATGGCCATGTCCGATTTGCGGATATCCTGCTCCATTTCCCGTTTCGAGGTCAGGTACTGCACGGTGGAGATGATCTCCTCGCCGTGTGCGTTTTTAAGTCTCTGGTGGAACTTGGGATTGAATGTGCGAACAGCCCGAGAAGCGTGGTGTCCCTCGGAGTGAGAGCGGTCTCCTGCCCATGCGAAATCCTGCCCGACAAGGACGATGTGACTGACCTGCACCCAACGCAGGAAGCGGGTCAGGGTAAGGCTGACGTTGCCGCCGGCGTCAAGAACCAGTTCTCGGCCCTGCATGACGAAAGTGCCCATGCCGCCCAAGGTCCACAAGGGGATGGTGGGGCCGGGGTAACGCTCCACCAGTTCCGGGTTGCATTTTGTGGAATAGACCAGGGGAACGTCTTTTGCGAATTCGGGGTCGAGATGGTCGTAGGACCGCAGCATGCTGTCGTCGTAGTCGATGGCCAGGCAGAAGTTGGGTTTGAGGCCGTGTCTCTGCAGGATGGGCATGCTCTGAAGGGCGGTGGTGTAAAGGGCGTATCCCCTGTTTTCCTTGAGCTTGGGCGCGAATTCGGCCAGGGAAGGCCCTGCGCCGAGGATGACGGCGCCAACGCCTTTGCCGCGTCCTTCAAGAGGCAGCAGGCTGCCGTCGTTCATGGCTCGTTTGAAGTTTTTGAGTTCGTTGCCCACCATGATGTCCTGGCGGAAACGCAGAGTGGCCAGTTCAACGGTGAAGTTTTCCAGTTTCTGTTTCACAACCCGGCTCCACTTGGCGTATTCCGGCCCCAGTTGCTGGCTGGGGATATCCAGGCGCATGTGGATCTGGCCGTAGATATACTGCAGGTCCAGGTTCTTGATGACCTGGAACAAGTAGTTCTCGTCCGGGAGACAGAAGTGCAGTTTCTTTGCCGCTATGAAAGGTTCGAAATCGGTCTGCCCCAGGCAGGCCATAAGCATTTCGGGCCGGGGCTCCAAGACTATGACCTTGTGGGAGTCCGGGGAGTTCATGAGCAGGTGGTTGATGCCGTACCCCAGGTTGCACCCCACGATGATGGTGGCGCTTGTGTGGGCCTTTTCCGGTCCGGGCACCCACTTCTCGTAGAACTGGAACGGTGGTATGGTTTCAAACATTCCGGTTCCGTTCTCGAGTTTCCAATCGAGAATTTTCCATTTGTTTTCAAAAAGCTTCTCGTGCAGAGCCTGCTCGTCATATTTCTGGCCGGAGAGCCATTTGAATATTGGATGACCAATTTTTTCAAATAGTTCGAGGTTCTTTTTGATAAAGGGGTAACCTGCCATTTCTTGGTCCTTTCGTTGCGGTTTATCCGTTGCCGTGAAGGAAATGCACTTTGTGTGCCAGTTGCAGAGACTACGAATATGACCTACGTTGCCCGAAGATGATGCCAATTTTTCCCCGTGATTCCAAGGAAGTGTCATGAAAAGCCGCATTCTCGATTATATCGGCGATACGCCGTTGGTTGAAATCCGCAATCTGCTTCCCGGTTCCGACGTCAAGATTTTGGCCAAGATCGAATCCTGCAATCCCGGCGGCTCCATCAAGGACCGGGTGGCCAAGGCCATGATCGAGGCGGCCGAGGCCTCCGGCGAACTGACCTCCGGGAAGACTGTCATCGAGGCTACCAGCGGCAACACCGGTATCGGACTGGCAATGGTCTGTGCGGTCAAAGGGTACAGGATCAAACTGTTCATGTCCGAGAACGCCAGCGAGGAGCGCAAGATGATCATGCGCGCCTACGGGGCGGACATCGGGTTGACCCCCGGCCACATGGGTACGGACGGAGCCATTGAACTGGCCTACCGCCTGGCCCGCGAAGAACCGGGCAAATACGTGCTGGTGGACCAGTACAACAATCCGGCCTGCGTGGACGCGCACTACAACGGCACCGGCCTGGAGATATGGGAACAGACCGGGGGCGAAGTGACCCACGTGGTCTGTACCCTGGGAACTTCGGGCACGGCCATCGGATGCGCCAAGCGTTTGCACGAGATGGGCGACGTGCACGTGGCCGCGGTGGAGCCGTACGCCGGACACAGGATTCAGGGACTCAAGAACATGCACGAGTCCTACCCGCCGGGCATTTACGACAAGTCTCAACTCGATGAAATTCTGCATGTGGAGGATGAAGAAGCCTTTGACATGTGCAGAAGACTGGCGCGCGAGGAAGGGCTTTTCGTGGGCATGAGCTCCGGGGCGGCCATGGCCGGGGCGCTCAAGCTGGCGCAAGGGGTGAAACGGGGACTCATCGTGGTCATCCTGCCCGACGGCGGCGAACGCTACCTGAGCACGCCGCTTTTTGCCCCGAAGGATACCCAGGGACTGTCGGTCCACGACGTGGCGCGGGGCATGAAAAGCCTGAGCACTTCTGACGGCATGGGACTTTACACCATGGGGCCGAGCCTGGACAATCCGGACGGTCTGGATTCCTGGCGGCGGCTGGTCATGCTGGACGTCATGGCCCGTTATCTTCAGTCTCGCAACATTGCCTGCAGCACGGCGGCCGGACTCGCCGACATGGACGACCGCACCCTTGCCGCCGCGCGTGCGTCCGGTCGGAGCAGGGCCGACTATGTGGAAGCCACGCGCACGGGCATTATGGAACGGGCGGCGCAAATGGGCGTCATGGAGACCATGGGGTGGCCTCTGGCGGATGCCGGGCGCGAAACCGCGTTGGAGTTGTGCCGCAAGCTGCTGGGCAAGGGGCTGGCCTACGAGAAGCTGCGCAGCGTGTATTTCGACGTGTTCCGCGACGCACGATACGGCGAACTGGGCACCCAGGACATGGAGAAGGTTTCGGCGGGCAGGACCGTTGACCTGGATGCTTACGTCAAGGACAATCCTTTGGATTTTACTCTGTTCAAGCGCGCCACTCTGCAGGATTTGAAACTGGGCGACGTGCTGGAGACTCCGTGGGGCAACGTGCGGCCCACCTGGTTTCTGCAGCATGCGGCGGCGGCCCTGACCGGCCTTTCGCGCATCGATGTCTTCGTGGGCAGCGAGGCGCACCGTTTTCCACATCTGGAAAATCTGCGGGCCATCTGGTCGGTGGCGGGCAAGGAACTTCAGGCCTGGATGGTGGGCAAGCATGTGACCGCTGAAGAGGGCGTGACCTTGGCGGACGTCATCGAGCAGGCGGGCAATGCCCGTGCCGTCCGGTTCTGGCTGCTTTCCGGTTTCTACCGCAAGTCCCTGTCCGCAAGCGGTGAAGGCGTGGCCATGTGGACCCGGAACTGGCGCAAGGTTCAGGAAGGCGCGGCAAACCTGTGCCTTGCCTCGGCCAATCGTGGCAGCGACGTGACCGAAGAGGCGGAGCAGGCCGTGTTCGACCTCAAGGCCGGGTTCGGCGAGGCCATGGAAAACGATCTTTCCCTGCATCATTTCTGGCCGGTGCTGTTCCGGTTCATCAAACAGGTCAACGGCTGGTGCGCCAAGGGCGACCTTTCCGGCGCAGCCGTCCGCCTGTGCCTGGACCAGCTCATGGCCGTGGACGACGTGCTCGGCATCCTGGATCGTCGTCATCTTCCCGTGGCTCTCTCTGCGCTTCCCGAGGACGTGCAGCAGATGGTGGCCGACCGCCAGAAGGCTCGTGCCGCCAAAGACTATGCAGAATCCGACCGGATGCGCGACGCCATCGCCGCACAGGGATTCCGGGTTGAGGACGCCGCGTCCGGCCCGAGAGTCTTTCCGGCCTAAACCGAAGAGGTGTCATCATGAAATTGCTTGAGCCCATCGTCACCCGCCGCAGCATTCGCAAATTCAAGGACGACCCCGTTTCGGACGCACAGGTGGAGCTGCTGCTGCAGGCGGCCCATCTGGCGCCCTCCGGCAGCAACACGCAGCCGTGGACCTACATCGTGGTGCGTTCCGAGGAAACGCGCCGCAAGGTCATGGAGGTTTCGCACGAACAGAAGTGGATGATGCAGGCCCCGGTGTTCCTGGTTTGCGTGGCCGATTTGGGCGTGCGCATCAAGGAAGGCGATCTGCCCGCCATCAATGAGGAAAGCGCGTTGCCGGAAGTGAAGCTCATCATCCGGGACGCCGCCATCAGTGTGGACCACCTGGTGCTTCAGGCCGAATCCATGGGGCTGGGCACCTGTTGGGTAGCCTGGTTCAGGAACGAGGAAATCCGTCCGGTGCTCGGTATTCCCGACAGCCACTACGTGGTGGCCGTGGTGCCGGTGGGCGTGCCCGATCAGACTCCCATGCCCCGCCCCCGCAAGGAGTTCGGCTCCATGATCTACAGGGAGAAGTGGGGACAGAGCTAAGCTGCCCCCGTATCAGGTTTCATCGGCCTCCACCCTCCGCAAAACGGCTTGCCTGTGTCCGGAGTATTGCCGGAGGAACGAAGTTTGTTTGCGCCATATCGTATTTTGTGTATTGATGGGAGCATCGGAGTGACTCCAAGCAAGGGGGCAAGCGATGCAATCCATCGTCCAATGTGCTGTCCTGGCGCTCTTGATTGCCGTGACCGGGTGCGCTCACGTGCAGGGATCGAATTTCGCCAAATTCCATGAGGCCGTCGCCGAGGTCCAGAAAAGCGTGGACTCGGTTTCCGAGGACAACCTGGAGGCCAACAAGGAGTTCTTCATCGAATCGGTCGTGAAACAGGAAGTGAGCCTGCCGCAGCTGGGCCTCAGCTTCCTGGATGCCGATGGCGAGGATCCGTATTTCTGGAAGCCCCGGTCCACCATCCTGTACCTGGAACTCAAACGCGCCCATTTCGGCCTGCTCAAACTCAACGCCGCGCTTCTGAAATACGCGGCGGTCCTGGAGACTCTGGCCACCACCGACTTTCTCAGCCATGCCGAGATGCAGCAGATGGCCCGGGACATCAATACCAATTCGCTTCAGGCCATGGCCGCCCTCGAAATAGACCTGGGTGACGACTTTGACGGCGCATTGCTGGGCACTGCCGCGGCCGCGCTTATGGAGCGGTACGTGCTCACCAGGCAGAAAGCCCTTCTGTATGAACTCATCGAGGCGAATCAGGGAGCGGTGCGGCAGGTCTGCGACCACGTCATTGACTACATTCGGGTGGGGTTGCTGCCTGATGTTACGGCCGGCTATCAGGACCGCCTTGAATCCGCCCTTGGGGACAGCAGTGGGCTTCTGACAAGGCGGGAACAGGTGGAGGCCGTTCTCAAGGTCAATGAGGACACAGTGGAATTGCTGGAACTGCTCAAATCCATCGAGTTGGTCTACGCCGCCCTGCCCGCAGCCCACCGCGATCTGCAGAAGACGGATGGCGACAGCGTGCTGGCCGGGATCAACAGCTTGTTCGATTACGCCATTCGTTTGCAGGGCGTGTACGATTCCATGCAAAAGAAAGGAGCTGAATCATGAGTGCTGAACGGAAACAGAAGATTCGTTTCATCAATGTGCTCGCGTCCCTGCGCAACGAGCTCTATTTCGAGCGTTTGGAACAGTTGGAGGCGGCCCGCAATCCGGATATTCCGGATGCAAGGCGCAAGGAGCACCTGGAATGGGCGCAGGCCCTCGAGGGCTGGTCAAAACGTATCAAGGTGGAAATGGACGAGCTTCGCACCGGTTTTCTCCGCCAGTGGCTGGACGGCGCCGACGTCATGGTCCAAGAGATGGCCAGAGCGACTGCAAAGGTGGATGAGGTCCATAAGGACATGGAACAGACTGTCGAGGACGCCCAGGTCTTCGTGCGGCTGGTGGGCAAGCTTGATGACGTTATCGGCATCGTCAGGCCGTTCCTCTGAAGACTGGCGGAAAACGGTGGAGTATGACTTTTTAGCCAAAATCAACAAGAAAAGGGCTGCCTGATGGCAGCCCTTTTCTTGTGATTCATGTGTCGGCCCGTTATTCGAGCTTCTTTTTTCTGCGTGACTTGTGCTGCGAGAACCGCTTCACATCGATGCCGTACTTTTTCACCTTGTAGTTGACGATACGGTACGACACGCGCAGGTCGCGGGCGGCCTGGAGCATGTTCCCGGAGGTCTTCTTCAGGGAATCCACCAGCAGCTCCTGTTCGAACTTGGCCACGGCCTCGCCGAAGCTCAGATTGGTGCCCGTCGCGGAACTTTCCGCGGTCTGCAGGGTGGGCGGCAGGTGGTAGGTGCGGATGACTTCCTCTTCGCAGACCAGCACGGCGCGCTCCACGCAGTTTCGCAGTTCGCGTACGTTGCCGGGCCAGTGGTACATGGTCAGCAGTTCTATGGCCGGGGTGGAGATACGCTTGACCTCCTTGCTGTATTCATTGGTAAACTCCTCCAGGAAGTGCTCGCTGAGGGGCAGGATGTCCTCGCGGCGTTCCTTGAGCGGGGGAATGAAAACCGGGAATACGTTGATGCGGTAATAGAGGTCTTCGCGGAACAGTCCCTTTTCCAGCAGGTCTTCCAGGGGTTGGTGTGTGGCGCAGATGAGCCGCACGTCCACGGTGATGGTCTGCTCGGAGCCCACGCGCTGGATTTCCTTTTCCTGGATGGCGCGCAGGACCTTGGCCTGAGCGTCCAGGGAGAGTTCACCAATTTCGTCCAGGAACAGGGTGCCCTGGTCGGCCACTTCAAAAAGACCCCGTTTGGTCTGGAATGCCCCGGTAAATGCGCCTTTCTGGTGCCCGAAGAGCTCGGACTCAATGAGTTCCGAGGGCAGGGCCGCGCAGTTGAGCTTGATGAGCGGCTTGTCGGCACGTGGGCTGGTCGCGTGAATGTACTCGGCCAGTAGTTCCTTCCCGGTGCCGGACTCGCCGCGCAGCAGGACGGTGGCGCGGCTGGGAGCCACTTGGCGAGCCTGGCGCAGGACCATGCGCATGGCCTTGGAGGCGGCCACGAAGTTGGCCGGAGGCGGCGCATCGCCGGCCTGGGCGATGACACCCTGGGCCAGCAGGTGGTTCTGCATGGCCATCTCTTCCTGAAGTTGGGCCACCTGATGGGCAATGAACCCGGCCACCACTTCCAGGAAGCTCTTGTGTCCGAGCATGTCGTCCATGGGAATGAGCGGCACGTCCACGCTCAGTGCACCGATGACGTCGGTCTTCCCCTTGGAGCGGTTGATGATGGGAACGCAGATGAAGCCGAGCTTTTTGAGTTCATCCTCGGAGCGGCCGAAGGCCTTGTTCAGGAATTCGGGGTCGTCCGACATGCGCGGCACGATGATGGACTCGCCCTTTTCGAACACGCGTCCGATGACACCGCGACCCGGCGCGTAGGTCACCTCGTCGGCGGCGGCAGGGCTGTGTGTCAGGGAGAGCTTCAGGTTCTCGGTCTTGGGATCCATGATGACCATGAAGGCCCGCACGTATCCCATGTCTTCGGCCAGAAGCCTGAGCAGGGTGTTCAGGCTCTCCTCCAGGGGAACCTGTTTGGCCAATTCTTCCTGTACCTGCTTCATCGTCGTCAGGTACGCGATGTCCGGAGCGTCCTGCGTCTGTATCATGTGTCTTCCGTTGTCTGTTTAGGCTTCGGACATGGCCGCGAAGCCAAGTTCGAGCGCCTTGAGGTTAACATCGACGATCTTGGCCGGCATGTTGGCCTTGATGGTCTCTGCGATCGTCTCCTTGTCCATGGGCACGGCTCCGGTGGCGACCAATGCGCCGATAAGCGCGATGTTGCCCGACTGCACGGCGCCGGCTTCCTGGCCGAGGCTCTGGCAGGGCAGGTAATGGGCCCTGTCCGTGCATTCGGCCACGCGGGCCTGGACTTCTTCTATCTTTACGTTCTCCATTTTGCCCATGGACACGGCCAGGGGCGGAAGGAATTCGGTACTGGAGAGCACCAGGCCGCCTTTGCGCAGATAGGGCATGGCGCGCAAGGTTTCCAGCGGCTCGAAGCCCATGAGGATGTCGGCTTCGCCGGCTCCGATCTTGGGACTTTTGCAGCCGATGAGCACCGTGGATTCGACCACGCCGCCGCGCTGGGCCATGCCGTGGATTTCGCCGGAGGTGACGGGCAGGCCCGCGGCCAGGACGGATTTCGCCAGCAGCGTGGTTGCGGTCAGGGTACCCTGGCCGCCCACGCCGGTCATCATTATGCGGATGGGGGTGATGTCGCTCATTTAGCTTCCCCTTTTCTTGGACTTGATGTGGTTGCATACCTGCAGGCAGAGCATGCAACCGTTGCAGAGGATCGGATTCACCGCGGCCTTGTCGCCGACCTTGTAGAAGGCCGGGCAGGCCAGTTTGTCCAGACATTCGGCGCGGCCGGTACATGAGTCCGCCACATAGGCGATCATGGGCGGCGTCTTCTTGTACACGCGGCGGGCGTGCAGCGGACACGGCTCGCGGGCGATGAGTACGCGCACTCCGCTCATTTCCTTGAGCTCTTCCAAAGCGGCCAGCGTTTTCTTCTGATTCAGCGGATTCACCTGACGAATCTGCGTCACGCCCAGGCCTTCGCAGGCCTTGGCTACGTCCAGCCTGTGCTCGTTGTCTCCCAGAATGGTCTTTTCCACACCCGGGTGAGGCTGGTGGCCTGTCATGGCCGTGGTATGGTTGTCCAGGATGACCAGCAGAATGTCGTGATTGTTGAATACTGCGCTGGCCAGGCCGGTGAGTCCGGAGTGGAAGAAGGTGGAGTCGCCGATGAAGGCCACGACAGGCTTATCCGAGGCCACTGATGCGCCGCAGCCCGCGGAGATGGACGACCCCATGCAGATCAGGAAATCGGCCATGGACAGGGGCGGCAGCAGGCCCAGGGTATAGCACCCGATGTCCGAGGAGTAGAGGGCGTCGTCGCCGAAAACCTTACGGGCGGCGAAGAAGGTGGCCCGGTGCGGACAGCCTGCACAGAGGTTCGGCGGACGCTGCGGCAGCTCCGACGGTATGCAGGAGTCGCATTCGAAGGTCTGCTCGCCGACCTGGGCGCGCAGGGCGTTGGCCACCATGGTCACATTGAATTCGCCGGTGCGGGGCAGCAGCCCCTTGCCTTGGATCTCGATGTCGATCTTCTGTTCCTGCGCCAGCACGCGCAGGTCGTTTTCAAGGATCGGCTCCAGCTCTTCGATGACGATGACCTTCTTGAGTCCTTTCATGAAGTCCAGGGCCATGTTTTCGGGCAGCGGATAAGTGAAGCCCAGTTCCATGATCTTGAATGCGCCTTCCAGGCCGGTTTCCTTAAGGGCGTCGGTCAGGTAGGCGCGGCTGATGCCGGTTGCGGCGATGCCGATTTCTCCGTTGCCGTATATCTTATTGTAAGGAGATTTTTCAGCTTCTTTTCTGAGTTCATCAAGCTTGTCCAGCAGGCGTTCATGCATGGTGCGGGCAAAGGCCGGGATGGGAACGAACCGGCTGGGATTGCGGGTGAAGCCTGCCGGGGTGCCGGGATCGGGAGCCGGGCCGAACTTCACGGGGCCGCGCAGGTGGTTGACGCGGGTTGTAGTGCGCAGCAGGAACGGCTGTTCCAGTTTTCTGGAAAGAACCAAGCCATCGCGGGCCATATCCTTGGCTTCCTGGGCGGAGCCGGGCTCCAGCACCGGGATGCCCGCCAGGCGGGCGTAGTAGCGGTTGTCCTGCTCATTCTGGCTGGAGTGGCAACCCGGGTCGTCGGCGGAAAGCAGCATGAGGCCGCCGGGGGCGCCTGTATAGGCCAGGGTCATGAGCGGGTCGGCGGCAACGTTGACGCCCACGTGCTTCATGGTGGTCAGGGTCATTGCTCCAGACAGGCTTGCCCCGCCGCCCACTTCCAGGGCGACCTTTTCGTTGGTGGAGTACTCGAAATAGTACTTTCCTTCGGGCGAAAGCCGGTAGAAGGTGTCGGGGACCTCGGAAGAGGGGGTGCCGGGGTAGCAGGTAACCACCTGGATTCCTGCCTCGATGGCGCCGCGAACGATGGCTTCGTTGCCCAGCAGCAAGTGTGTGGCGCCGCCCTCCGCAGCAAGAAGTGGATTGGCCATGTAAGTCTCCGTGGAACTTTATTTGTTCTTCAACTGGTTGAGCTTGTATTCGACGAATTGCTTGTCCGTGGAGCCGGTTTCCTGCAATTTTTCCAGGGCCGCAATGGCGGCGGCGGTGTCTCCGGCCTGTTCGGCGGCAACAGACAGCTGGCGGTTGGCGGGGACGATCAAGGCAACCATCTTTTTCTTGGCTGGGTCATTTTTCTGCAGGCTTGCGGTTTCTTTGTCCAGGAAGGCCGTCACATCCTTGAGGATGGTGACAGCTTCGCCGGGCTTGCCGGCAAGCATCAGAGCCTTGGTTTTGCCCAACCGGGCCACGATACGGGTGTCGCCGTCCGTGTCGCCGGCGAGTTCGCCGTAATATTCGACTGCCTTGTCATATTTTTTTTCATCCAGGCACAAGGTGGCCAGTTCGAAGAGAACGGCCGGAGCTGCATCGGCCGGAGCGCTTTCCGCAAGTTTTTCCAGCTTTGTAATTCGTTCCTCGCCGGAGGCGCTCAGGAGGATTTCACCCAGTTGGTTCTGCACCTTGGCCATGGCGTGGGCGTTGTACCAGCGGATGCCGGTCCACAGGGCGACAACCGCCAGAACGGCAGCCAGACCGATGATGACTTGGGTCTTGTATTTGAGAACCGTGTCGATGGCCGGTTTGACGCCTTCGGGAAGGTTCTGCTCAAATTCGTTTGTGTGTGCGGTCTGTTGGGTGTTTTGTTCGACCATTGAAGGGGTGCCTCCATGTGCATGTATTCGAATGAATTACCTTGAAAACTGAGGCCTGTCGGACCTTCCGACGGGCAAAAATGGGTGATAAGCAAAATTGTAAAAAAGGTCAAAGCCAAAATCCGAAAAATGGCCGAATCCGTCTTGAAAATGAAGGCCGTGTACTGGATCGTAGCAATGGAATGACAAAAAAGGCAAATTTCTTTTCTACTGTTTTCTGGTGATGTTCATGAAAATCCGCTTTATTTCATTGTCCGATGAGTCATCGTGCGTCTGAATGAAAAGCTGTTTCCTTGTAAAGTCGGAGAATAAAGTTTTTGTATAAACGCTTGTTGCCGAATAATCGTTTTTATTGACGAAAAAAGGTGCAGGCCGGTATAATGAAAAATTCATACGATCACTACAAAGGACACTACACGCACAGTGGAGGAATTTACATATGGGCATTCGCGAACAGATGATGGATATGGGGAAGCGGGCCAAGGCCGCGGCCAGGAAACTGGCCAATGCGTCCGGCGCGTCCAAACAGCAGGCGCTTTTGAACTTGGCGGACCTGCTGGAAAGCAGGGCCGGCGATATATTCGAGGCCAACCGCATGGACCTGGAGGCCGCCGAGGAAAACGGCTTGGACAAGGCCAAGGTCCAGAGGTTGACTATTACCGACAAGGTATTGAATTCCATGATCCAGGGGTGCCGCGACGTGGCCGCCATGTCCGACCCCATAGGTGAGATCGAATCCATGGCGAAGCGTCCCAACGGGATGCTCGTGGGTCGCATGCGCATTCCGCTGGGAGTGGTGGCCATGATTTACGAATCTCGTCCCAATGCCACCATCGACGCGGGGATTCTTTGTCTCAAGGCGGGCAACGCCACCATTCTTCGCGGCGGCAAGGAGGCCTTTCATTCCAACAGGGCACTGGCCGGGCTCATGCATCAGGCCCTGGAAGTCGCGGGACTGCCCCGGGATGCCGTGCAGGTCCCGCCTACCACGGATCGCGATGCCGTCACCGAGATGCTCAAGTTGGATGAATATATCGACGTGGTCATTCCGCGCGGCGGTGAAGGGCTCATCCGCGCAGTGACTCAGCAGGCGTCCATGCCTGTGCTCAAGCATTACAAGGGCGTCTGCCACATTTATGCGGATGACTCCTGTGACATTGAGAGGGCTCTGCCCGTCATCGAGAACGCCAAGGTGCAGTATCCCAGCGGCTGCAATGCACTGGAGTGCCTGTTGGTGCACCGCGACGTGGCCGCCGATCTCCTGCCCAAGGTGGCAGAACGCATGGGGCCCAAGGGCGTGAGCTTCAAGGCCTGTCCCGAATCCCTGCCCCTGCTGGGCGAGTATGCCCAGGCCGCAACGGATCGGGACTGGGGCTATGAGTTTCTGGACCTGATCATGAGCGTGCGGGTGGTTTCCGGCATGGATGAGGCCATGGATTTCATCGCCGAAAACGGCTCCAACCATACCGAGTCCATCCTCACCGCAAGTCACGAGAACGCCATGCGCTTCATCCGCGAGGTGGACGCTTCTCTGGTGGTGGCCAACTCCACCACGCGGTTCAACGATGGCGCGCAGCTCGGTTTGGGGGCCGAAATCGGCATCTCCACATCCAAGTTGCACGCCTACGGCCCCATGGGTATCAAGGAGCTGACCTCGGCCAAATTCGTGCTGTTGGGCGACTGGCAGATTCGTGAGTAGTCCCCTGCAAGAGAGTGCGACTCATCAGGACGCTCCATCCGGGGCGTCCTTTTTTCTGGACGTATTGTTGCCACTGTCGGCCTTCTGAAGTAAAACTTCCTTCGGCGAATATCCTGTTGCCTTGATAACATTTTCAGGAGAACACAGATGCAGGAAGCAGCACTCAAAGAGTTCATCGACGGTTGGTCGGACAATGGTAGCGGCGCCAAGGATATTTTTCTTGGCCTCAAGGCTCATCTCGAAGGCCTGGAGGGCGTTGAATTCGATTTCAAGGCCCGACCGGGCGTGACTTACTCGCTGCGCGCCAAGCACGTCAGCCAGACGGATCGTCCGTTGTTCGCCATGGTGGACGTCATTGACGACGACCCCGGCGACCGTTGGCTCTCAGTGTGCTTCTACGGTGAATATATCTCCGACCCGGACGAGCTGGGCGACTTCGTACCAGGCGGTCTGTTGGGCGAGGACGCCGCCTGTTTCGATGTGGCGGATATGGACGACTCCCTGTTTGCCTATGTCAAGGAACGGCTTTCCGAAGCTTGCGCCAGCGCGGCAAAAGGTTGATATCTCATTGGTAGGTAAAGTTGCGTATTCAGGAGACGGCATGAAGATCGGATTACTGGGCGGTAGTTTCAACCCCATCCATACCGGCCATGTGCGCATGGCCATCGAAGTGCGCGAACGGCTTGAACTGGATCGGGTGGAACTCATTCCTGCAAAGCAGCCGCCGCACAAGCCCGACGAGGGCATGCTGCCCTTTGAGTTGCGCCTGGCCATGGTGGATGCAGCCATCGGCGACATTCCCGGCCTCGGCTCGAATCCCATCGAAGGGGAACGCCCGGGACCGTCCTTCACCTGCGACACACTGACCTGCTACCAAACCGAGAAACCACAGGCCGAGGTCTTCTTCATCATGGGTGCGGCCACTTTTCTGGAGTTGGGCAATTGGCGGCGGGGCATGGAGATCCCTGACCTGGCCAATCTTGTTGTGGTCACCCGCTGGACCGCCACGGAGCGCGTGGCCGGCTTTATCCGCGAGAGCTGGCCACACGCCGAAGAGCTCGGGGACGACCAATGGAAGTTTCCCTCCGGCAGAATGCTGCACCGCCTGGATATTCCCAGACTGGACATCAAGGCGGGCGAACTTCGCTTCCGCTGGAAGGAACGGCGTGATCTGACACTGCTTGTGCCGGACTCGGTACGGGATATGTTGGAAGAGCGCGAGGTCGAGATTGCACAATATTGGGGCGGGCGTCTCCCGAAATAGCCCGTTTTCCCACGCGCAGGCGGTCTTTTCCAGCCGGCCTGCCTACAGGACGGCGATGTTGGCGTCCGAAAGCACGTTCACCAGTCGCATGAATGCATCGCGATTGGCGAATCCCTTGTCGTCCCGTATGGTCTTGAGGGCTTCAAACGGCGTGTAGGCGGTGCGGTAGTGCTGCTTTCGGGTCAGCCTGTCGTAGTAGTCGCAAAGGCTGACGATGCGGGCGTAAAAGGGAACGTCGTCCCCTTTGAGTTTTCCCGGAAACCCTTTGCCGTCCTCCCGTTCGTGGTGGAAAAGGACACAATGGATGCCTTCCGGCGGCAAGGGGATGGCCGCGCATGCCTGCACCCCCAGGACCGGGTGGGTGTCCCATTTTTGCTTTTCTCCGTACTTCATGAGATCCGGATCGATTTTGAGCAGTTCGGGGTCGAGTTTGAGTTTGCCGTAATCGTGCAGCATGGCCCCGGCCCCGCATTCGCCCAGCAGTTCCTCGCCGCCGTCGAATGTCAGCAGCACGCTGGCCGTGAGCACGGTGGTGCCCAGTCCGTGGTGGTAAATATCGTACCCGTCCGACATGAGTTTGGAGAGTTCGCGCAGTCCCTCGGGGCTTTTGAAGATGGAAGCGCTCTCGGTGATGAATTTTTCGAACCGGTCGTACTGTTGTTTGAGGATGGAGGGCGGCAGTTTTTTTTCGAAGAGGTCCCGCGCCACCGAGCCGGCCGAGCGGGTCCAGGCTTCGGCCCGGGCGTGGATGGGGATGGAACCGTCGGACAGGACGCGGGCAATGTGTTTTTCCACATAGGCGTTCAGTTCGTGCTCCTCCTCGGCGTTCACGTACAGGGTGGTGATATCCTGCAGTTCCAGCCGAAGTTGATGTTCGGGCGAAAACTGCTCACCCGAGACGGAGTAGAGCACATACCTGTCGTCCTGCTTCAGGTAGGTCACGAAATTGGCCTTGGTGTGCGGAAGGATGACCCTGGTGGGGACGGGGATGTAGAGGTCAGACATGATTTGCTCCGGAGCTGGCATTGCACATGTGTGGTTCTCTGCAAAGATTATGCTCAAACGGTCTGGCCGGACATTATTGTTTTAAGGTAATGCGTATCGCGTCCATGGCCGCCTCCGGGGTGATGGAGGTCAGGCATTCCAGTCCTCTGGAACATCCCGAGCCGCCGTGCAGGGAGCATGGGCGGCATTTCATTTCCTTTTCCAGCACGATATCCCGGGGCCCGGCGGGAAAGAAACCCCAGGCCTTGGCGGTGGGGCCGAAAAAAGCCACAACGGGGGTGCCCACGGCGGAAGCCAGGTGCATGGGGCCGGAGTCGTTGGTGACCATGACGTTCGCTTCGGCCAGCAGGGCGCAGGTTTCGCGCAGGGTGGTTTCGTTGGTGAAGTCCTGCCGCCCGGGGGCGAATCCGGTCTGACTGCGGCCCACGATGAACCAGTCGATGTGGGCCTCGTCCAGCTTTTGAATGAGCGTATGCCAGTGCTCCTCGGGCCATTGTTTGGAGGGGTGCGTGGCATAGGGATGCAGGGCCACCAGAGGACCGTTTCCGCGCACTGCCGCCAGGTCTTCACACGCCGCGTTTTTTTCCTCGTCGCGTAGTTTGATGACGGGCGGCAGCAGGCCCGGCTCGGGGGGGGGATCGACCAAAGCCAGAGCGTATCGCTGGAGCACGTTGGTCCTTTCCAGCCTTCTGCGGTATTTATCCGATCTGGTGCGGCTGTACAGGCGGCGTTCCAGTCCGAACTTGGGGTAGCGGTGCGTCGGTCCTTTCCAGCGCAGGGAAAGGAGACGCGAGCGCAGAGTCCCGTGCAGGTCGATGAGCGGCATGTGTCCCAGTTCTGCGGCCAGTTCGCCGCAGTATTTGAACCAGCCGGTAAAACTTTTGAGCGATTTTTCGTCCACGGTGACGATGTCGTCGATGGCCGGGTGGTTTTCCAGTACGGAAGCGGAGGATTCGCGAGTAATGAAGGTGAAGCGCAGATCGCGGGTTCGGTTCCAGTGGGCGAGAACCCCGGTTGTCAGGACGATGTCTCCCAGGTGGCTGAGACGGAAGACCGCCGCTCTATTGATTTTTTTGTCTAGCTTCATTGTATGTCTTTTTCCGGAAAGCGGGTCGCGGCATCAGTGTGCCGGAAACCTCCCGCAAGTCAAGCCCCTTACGTGTTGCGGTGCGGGTGGGCTTCTGATAGACTGCCGACACTGTAAAAATGACTTCAGGTCCGCTTTTGCGAGGTAACGAACACAATCCATGATAGAACTCATTTTGGCCGTCGGTCTGGCGGTATTCGTCTCCACCTTCTGCTCCCTTGCCGAAGCGGCGCTTTATTCCCTGCCCATAAGCAAGATCGAAAGGATCAAGAAGCGCAAGAAACGGACCGGAGCCTCTCTTGAGAAGCTGCGCAAAAACGTGGAAGAGCCCATCACGGCCATCCTGACGCTGAACACCGTGGCTCACACCGCAGGCGCCTCCGTCGCAGGCTGGGCCTGGGCCGAACTCTATGGTGAGCATACCCTGTGGATGTTCACGGTTGCATTCACGATAGTAATTCTTATTATTTCAGAAATACTGCCCAAGACCATAGGGGTGGTCTACAACGAGCAGATCGCTCCGCCCCTGGCCCCTGTCATCGGCTGGCTGGTCTGGGTGTTCAAGCCTGCGGTTGCGGCCCTCGGCGTGCTCGGGCGGTTGGTGCGCGGCAAGCGCAAGGGGCCGGAACACAGCGAGGCCGACATCATGGCCATTGCCAGCCTGACAAGGCGATCCGGCATCATCAAGCCGTACGAGGAGCAGTCCATCAAGAATATCCTGCTTCTCGACAACAAGACCGTGGACGAGGTCATGACTCCGCGCACCGTGGTCTTTTCGCTGCCCGCGGACATGACCGTGGCCGAGGCTCGCGAACACCACCCCACGTGGCCTCACAGCCGCATACCGGTCTATGGCGACGATCCCGAGGACATCGTGGGCGTTGCCTACCGCAGACAGGTGTTCGAGGCCCTGGCCGACGACCGGGACGATCTCAAGCTCAGCGACCTTATGCGTCCGGTGCGTTTCGTGCTCGAAAGCCTGACTCTGGACAAGGTGCTGGTGAAGTTCCTGGGCAGCCGCACGCATATGTTCGTGGTTCTCGACGAGTACGGCGGTGTGGCCGGGGTCGTCACTCTGGAAGATGTTCTGGAGGAGATCCTGGGCAGTGAAATCGTGGACGAAACCGACCAAGTGGTGGATATGCGCGAACTGGCGCGCATCCAGCGCGATGAACTTTTGAGACAACGGAAACTGGAAACCGGGAAAGCCGGGCTTCCGGACAAGGAAAAATAATGTCGAAAAAATCCAATAAAGCCGTCTATCTCGTGGCCATGCTGCTCTTCCTGGGCGGCCTGGGATATCTGATTGTTTCCGGACTTTCCGAGGATAGTACCTATTTCCTGAACGTTTCCGAGGCATTGGCCATGGAAGAAGGGCAGTTCGACAAGGCCCGGCTCTTCGGCAAGGTCTCGCCGCAACACCTCGAACGCACCCCCGGCGCGCTGGGCGTGGATTTCGATCTGGTGGACAAGATGAACGGCGCCAACGTCATCCGCGTCTCCTACAAGGGGGCCGTTCCCGATACGTTCAAGGAAAATGTGGAGGTCATCGTCGAAGGGCGTTACGACCCGGCCAGGAATGTGTTCAGGGCCAAGTCCCTGGTGACCAAGTGCCCTTCCAAATATCGCGAAAAAAGCGATGAAATGGAAAAACAGAAAGCCTAGCGCTGTGGTGTGAAATTTTCTTCACATGTTTGTCGCGGTTTTTGGCACGAATTAAAACGCCGACTCCGACGTTAACCCCGACCCGTCCCTGACGGGTTTTTCTACAGGAGCTTGCATGCAGCTGACCGCCTACATAGGACTCCTTTTCGCCTTGCTGATCTCCCTGTTCTCGGCCGGTGTGGCCGCCTGGGCCGCCTGGAGCGACCGGGACGACATCAAACCCCTGATCGAATACGGCAATATCGCCGCAGCCATGGGCGTGGTCTTTTCCTCCCTGATCCTGCTCATGGCCCTGGCGGCGCGGAACTATTCCTTCATGTATGTGTACGAACAGGTGGACAATACCCTGAGCTTCGTCTACACCCTCACCGCTTTCTGGGGGGGGCGTGAAGGATCTCTGCTCTTCTGGGAACTGATCATCGCCGTCAGCGGTGTGGTTTATCTCTATTCCCCCAGCTACAAGGCCCTGGCGCCGCGCACCAAGCTCTACTTCTGGGCCATTTTCATGACCATCCAGGCCTTCTTCCTGCTGCTGCTCACCGGCTGGAGCAACCCTTTCATGACCTTGGTGCCCGCGCCTGCCGACGGCCGCGGCCTCAATCCGCTGCTGCGCAACCCGGGCATGATTTTCCATCCGCCGCTCCTGTTCCTGGGATTTGCCGGGTACACCATCCCGGCGGCCTGCGCCCTGGCTTCCAGCCTGGCGGGTGAGGAAAAATCCTGGGTCAAGCTGACCCGCAACTGGAACATCCTGGCCTGGGTCTTCCTGACCGCGGGCATCGTGCTGGGCGGTTGGTGGTCCTACATGGAACTGGGCTGGGGCGGCTACTGGGCATGGGACCCGGTGGAAAACGCTTCCCTGATTCCCTGGTTTTCGGGCACCGCCTTTCTGCATACAGCCCTCATCGAGCAGCGGCGCGGCGCACTGCAGCGTACCAACGTCTTTCTCATGGGCCTGACCTTTCTGCTCTGCATTTTCAGCACGTACCTGACCCGCAGCGGAGTCATTGAATCCCTGCATACCTTCGGTGAATCCGGGGTTTCGGCACCCCTCTTCATCTCCATGGTGGTGGGATTGGCTCTGACCTTGATAGGTACCTTCATGGGCGAACAGCACGTGAAGCGCTCCCTGAGCGATTTCATGAGTCGGCAGGGTATGTTGGTCGCCGCGGCCTGGTTTTTCCTGGCGTTGGGCTTCGTCGTCACCCTGGGCACCATGTGGCCCGTGGTCAGCAAGCTCTGGAGCACCGAATCCGTGGGGCTCGGTCCGGACTTCTACAACCGGGTCTGCCTGCCTTTCCTCAGTCTGCTTGTCTTTGTTTTCGCCATCTGTCCCTGGCTGGGCTGGCGCGGCGGCATCCGCCACATGCGCGGCATGTTGGGAGCCTGCGGCGTTTTCGTGGGCACGGCGATAGTGCTTTTCGCTCTGGGCATGGCCAAGCCCCTGGCAGTGTTTGGTGCGGCCTCGGCTCTGACCGCCTGCGCCACCATCGTCATGCTGTTCGTCTTTTATCCGGGCATGCGCACAAGCCGCCAGTCCTGGGGCCAATACGGTATCCACTTGGGCGTGGCGTTGCTGGCTCTGGGTATCGCTTTCTCCGGCCCCTACAAGGAAGAGAGAGAAGTGCTTCTGGCCAAGGGGGAAAGCGTGCAATTGCAGGACTACACGCTGACTTTTGTCAACTCCAGGCAGGATGCCACCCCTGAATTCAAGGCGCGGCTCACCGGCGTCATCGAGGTAAGCCGGGGCAATGAAAAGTTGGGCCTGCTGCATCCCGAGAAACGCATTTACCGCAACTTTCCGCGTCAGCAGTTTGCCGAGGTCTCGGTCATCCCGAGCCTGGGCGATGAAATCTACGCCACCGTACTGGGCGTCGACGAAAGCGGCCGGGTCAGCTTCAAGGTCAGCGTCAACCCGCTGGTGAATTGGATCTGGATCGGAGGGACGCTCATGTGTCTGTTCGGTTTTCTGCTGCTCAAACGGCATCGCGAGGTAATCTGAGTTCATGGCCGGTACCTCCGACATACTTTTGTCCGTCAAAAAGGTAGCCAAGTTTTTCGGCCCCAAGCTGGTGTTTAAGGACGTCAGCTGCGAGCTCCGGGCGGGCGAGGTCCTGCTTGTGGCCGGTCCCAACGGCGCGGGCAAGTCTACGCTCATGAAGATCATGGCCGGTCTGTCGCGCCCTGCGGCAGGGGAAGTCTGCCTGAAGCTCGATCCCGAGCAGGTGGCTTATCTGGGGCATGCCACCTTCATCTACCCGGGGCTGTCGGCCCGGGCCAACCTGTCCTTCTGGGCAGGCATGTACGGCCTGAAGCCTTCGCAGGAGGAATTGGACGCCGTTCTGGAACGGGTGGGGCTATTGCGCGCCGCCGAGGAAAAGGCGGGCGGATTCTCGCGTGGCATGGCCCAGCGCCTGAATCTTGCCCGCGTCTATCTGGTACAGCCCGGTCTGATCTTCCTGGATGAACCGGGCACCGGACTGGACGTGAAGTCTTTGGCCACTTTGCGTAGGGAGATCGACGCATTTCGCGGGATGGGCGTGTCCATCGTCTGGGTCAGCCATCATTTGCTGGAAGATGTGAACATGGCAGACACGGTGCTTTCGCTGGCCAACCGTCGTATGGACTATTACGGCCCGGCCTCCGGGTTCGATGCCGGGAGCCTGGTATGCTGAGACGAGCCGCACTGATCGCCGCCAAGGACCTCAGGCTTTCCGTTTCGGGTGGACAGGGGTTGGTTCAGGCCGTACTGCTCGGTTTGCTGCTCATCTTCCTATTCAGCCTGTCCAAGCCGTTGGGCGGCGCCATTTCGTCCCAGGCCGCCGGGGCCATTTTCTGGCTTTCCTCGGCGTTCGGACTGGTCCTGATCTTCAATGATCTTTTCAGCCTGGAAGAGTCGAACGGCGCTCGGCTCGGCCTGCTGTCCTCGCCCGTGCCCGTGCATGCGGTCTGGGTAGGCAAGGGAGTGGCCGGGCTTTGTCTGCTGCTCATTACTCAGATCGTCTTTCTTCCGGCCTCCATCGCCTTTCTGGGGCAGTCCGTGAACGGCTCCTTCAGGCTCATGGTTCTGACCGTGTTGCTGGCCGACATCGGTCTGGTGGTCCTGGGGGCGCTGCTGGGTGCGCTTTCCCAGGGGCAGGGTGCCCGTGAGTCCCTGCTGTCCGTGATCATTTTTCCCTTGCTGCTGCCCGTTCTCCTGGGCGGCATTACCCTGTTCGGCATGGCTCTGTCGGGGGAGGATATGGCCGAGGCGGACAAATGGCTTGGCGTCATCGGCGCCTTTGACGGTGTTTTTTCCGGGGCGGGGCTGATCCTGTTCCCGTTCGTATACAGCGGCGAAGAGTAGGAGCGAAAACAATGGACAAGGCAAAATTGCTGGCCATCCTGGCCGCACCGGCCCTGGTGCTGCACCAGTGGATGATCTGGTTCTACGCGCCCGTGGCCCAGTCCGGTCCGGTTCAGAAGATATTTTACATGCATCTGCCGTGTTCCTGGTGGGCGCTGGTGAGCTTTTTCATCGTCTTCGGGGCCAGCGGCCTGTACCTGATCACCCGCGACGACAAGTACGACCGTTTGGCGGGAGCATCCGCCGAACTGGGCGTGCTGTTGGCCACACTGGCCCTGGGAACCGGCTCCACGTGGGCCCGTGCCGAATGGGGCTACTGGTGGCTTTGGGACCCCAAGCTGACCACCACGCTCATCATGTGGTACGTCTATGCCGGCTATCTTGTCCTTCGGGCCTCGCCCGTGGGCGGCAGCCGCAGGGCGCTTGTCTGCGCCGTGCTCGGCGTGGTGGCGTTCCTGGACGTGCCCCTGGTGTTTTTCGCGGCCAAACTGTGGGGCAGCGCCCATCCGGACGGCGTGGCCCGGCAGGGCAGCGGCATGACCGCACCCATGTGGCGCACCTTCTTCATGGGCCTGGCGGCCTTCGGCTTGCTTTGGGGCGGCGTCCTCATGGCTCGCGTGAGGCAGTTTTCTCAGAGGGCGCGGCTCGACGCCCTGCTGGTCTGGGACGAGGAATAGCAGTCAATACATTCGATAAACCCGCAACACGGAGATTTTCCATGTCAGCGATCACATACCTTTTCATCGCCAACGTCATTGTCTGGCTCGGACTGGCCGGATACGTCGTTTTCCTGACGGGTCGTTCCAAGGCCCTGGACCGCCGCATCAGGCAGCTGGAAATGCTGGGGGAAGACAATGGCCGCTAACATCAACCTTCTAGGGCGCAAGGTCCTGCTCACAGGTATCTTTCTGAGTCTGGCCGCCATGTTCGTGTCTTCCATCCTGTACAGGGTGGAACATCCCAATCTGACCGTGCAGAGCAAACAGCAGCGACATGCCCCCGAAGGGATGCGACAAATGGGCATGGGCGGGCTCAAGGAGATGATGGCCAAGGTCGAGTCCGAGCCCGAAAACGTGAACAACCTCATCGAGCTCAGCAACGCCTTTCTCATGATGCGCGCCTGGGACAGGGCGCTGGTGTTCTTGGAAAAGGCCCGTGCCCTGCAGCCGGACAACCTCATGATCCTCAAGAGCGTGGGTATCTGCTACTTCCAGAAGCAGAAATACGAGGAGGCCGTGGAGGTTTATGAGCATATTCTTGGGCTGGACGACAAGGATGCTTTGGCTCATTATAATCTTGGTATTATTTTCAGGCACTTCCTCCATGATCCGGAAAGCTCCGCCAGGCATTTCCGCGCCGTGCTTGACTTGGCGCATAATGATGAGGAAATGAAGAAAAACGCCCGAAGTGAGCTCAAGGAACTCGGAAAGTTGTAACTTGTTGAAATTGTTGGCCGCCGCCACGGCTGGCATTGTTGACATGTTTGGTAAATTCTCTAGAATGCTTACTTTCCGCCTTTAGTTCTTTTACAATTGGTAACAAGTGTCACCGTTTAGCGGGGGGCGCACCCGTTGCCGCCCGCTTGAATCGTTGGAAACTCTAAGATGAGGAGAGGAAAGAATGAGAGGGAAACTGAGTTTCGTGCTCATGGCGTTCGCGCTCATGGGCCTGCTGCTCGCTGGTTGCGGCGGTGAAGACAAGAAGGAAGCCGAGGCTCCGGCCAAGAAATTGATTCTCGGTGTTGCCGGCGCCCACAGCGGCGACCTGGCTTCCTACGGGCTGCCCACCGTCAACGCAGCCAAGCTTGTTGCTGCCGACATCAACGCCAAGGGCGGCGTGCTCGGCATGCAGGTGGAAGTGGTCGCCCAGGATGACCAGTGCAAACCTGAAATGGCCACCAATGCCGCCACCAAGCTGATGTCCGACGACGTGAAGATCGTTCTCGGCCACATCTGCTCCGGCGCCACCAAGGCCGCCCTTGAAATCTACCGGGACGGCAAGATCGTCTGCATGTCCCCCTCCGCCACCAACCCGCCTCTGACCCAGAGCGGCGACTATCCAAATTTCTTCCGCACCATCGCATCCGACGACGCGCAGGCCATGTTGGAAGTGGAGTTCGCCAAAAAGCTCGGTCTCAAGAAACTCGCCGTCATTCACGACAAGGGTGACTACGGCAAGGGCTTTGCCGTCTTCTGCAAACAGTTCCTGGAAGCCGACAGCGGTATGGAAGTGGTTCTGTTCGAAGGAGTCACCCCCGGCGCGGTGGACTATTCCGCTGTCGTCCAGAAGATCAAGAATTCCGGCGCTGACGGAGTCATCTACGGCGGCTACCATCCGGAAGCCTCCAAGATCGTCACCACGATGCGCAAAAAGGGCGTTGAGATTCCCTTCCTGTCCGATGACGGCGTGAAGGACGACACCTTCATCAAAGTCGCCGGCGAATATGCTGAAGGCGTTTATGCCACCGGCCCCCGCGACATTTCCGCCAACCCGCTGTACGCAGTGGCCGAAGAAGCCCATAAGAAGGAGTTCGGTTCCGATCCCGGCGCATTCTTCTTCCAGGCCTATGCAGCCTCCCAGGCGCTGCTGAACGCCGTGGAAAAGGCCGGCGGCACCGATTACGACAAGGTCGTGGAAGCGCTGCGCACCCAGTACGTTGAAACGCCTCTCGGCAAGATCAAGTTCGACGAACGTGGTGATGCGGAAGGCGTCGGCTTCTCCGTGTATCAGGTCAAGAACGGCCAGTACGTGGAACTCAAGTAGCATAAACGGAAACGCGTTTCAGAAGGGGACGGGCAAGGGCCCGTCCCCTGATTGCGTACAGAAGGCATATAGGAAAACTGATGGAATATTTCCTTGAACTATTCTTCGGCGGACTTACCCGTGGAAGTATCTACGCCCTGATCGCCCTTGGCTATACCATGGTCTACGGGATCATCGAGCTGATCAACTTCGCTCACGGCGAGATTTACATGATCGGAGCATTCACCGGACTCATCGTGGCCGGTGTGCTTGGCGCTCTCGGCTTTCCGGGCAGCGCCATTCTTGTTTTCGCCATTGTGGCTGCGGTCATCTATTCGGCCGCATACGGCTTCACCATCGAGAAGATCGCGTACAGACCCTTGCGCGGCGCAGCGCGGCTTTCCCCGCTGATCTCCGCCATCGGTATGTCCATCTTTTTGCAGAACTACGTGATGCTGGCCCAGACCTCCGACTTTCTGCCCTTCCCGAGCCTGCTTCCGGAACTCGGTTTCGTGAAGCACTTCAAGGGAATCCTCGGCAGTTCCGATTTCATCATCATCGTGACCACCATCGTGGTCTGCGTGGCGCTGACCTTGTTCATCAAGTACACCAAGATGGGCAAGGCCATGCGCGCCACTGCCCAGAACCGCACAATGGCCCAGCTTGTCGGCGTCAGCGTGGATACCGTCATCTCGGTCACCTTCATCATCGGCTCCAGCCTGGCGGCGGTGGGGGGCGTGCTCATAGCCTCGCATATCGGCCAAATCAACTACTACATCGGCTTCATAGCCGGGCTGAAGGCTTTCACCGCGGCGGTTCTCGGGGGCATCGGGTCCATCCCCGGCGCAATGCTGGGCGGCTTGGTGCTCGGTCTCACCGAAGCGTTCGCCACGGGCTACGTGTCCTCGGACTACGAGGACGTGTTTGCCTTCGCCCTGTTGGTCCTGATTCTTATCTTCAGGCCGTCGGGCATCATGGGTAAAGAGAAGATTCAAAAAGTGTAAATAATTGCGGCCGGTTCGGATTTGCCGCATCAAATAGATTTCAAGGAACACAACGTGAGCAACGTGACAAAAGCAGATACGGGCGCATCGCAAAACCCAGTGGCGTTCTTTCTGACCGCCGGGTGCGAGAGTTTCGCCGAGTCGCTGAGGAAGTCCGTCCTTGCAAGCCTGTGGTTCATCTTCCTGACGTTTCCCATCATGGTCATCAAGGTGGATACCATCAACAAGACCATAGATTGGCGATGGATGAACATGGCTTACATCGGCATCGGTACCTTTGTGCTCTCCTTTGTCTGGCGCTGGGCGCTGGCCCGCAAGGAGCTGACCAAGGAAGAGAGCACCAGGGAAAATATTTCGGAAAAGATGTTGGACCGGATCAGTTCCAACTCCTACGCCAAATACGGTTTCCTGGCCCTGTTCGCGGCCGCGGCCGTGGTATTTCCCCACGCAGTGGGCATGTACCAGACCAACATCATGATCTCCTGCCTCATCTACATCGTGCTCGGCCTCGGCTTGAACATGGTGGTGGGCATAGCCGGGCTGCTGCACCTGGGCTATGTGGCCTTCTACGCGGTGGGGGCATACTCCTACGCCCTGCTGAACATGCACTACGGCATCGGCTTCTGGACCGCGCTTCCCATCGGTGCGTTGTTCGGCGTGGTCTTCGCCGTGCTGTTGGGCCTGCCGGTCCTGCGGCTGCGAGGCGACTATCTGGCCATCGTCACCTTGGGTTTCGGGGAGATCGTACGTCTCGTGCTGGAGAATTGGGGGGATGTGACCATGGGACCCAGCGGCATCTCCGGAATCGATCGCCCGGGATTCTTCGGCGTCAAGTTCGGGGTCATGGATTCCATCACCTACGCCTACTACATCATGTTGGGGCTGCTGATCTTCACCATTTTCGTCATCAACCGGTTGCAGAACTCCAGGTTGGGCAGGGCGCTTCTGGCCCTGCGGGAAGACGAAATCGCCAGTCAGGCCATGGGCATCGACCGGACCAAGGCCAAACTGCTGGCGTTCGCCCTGGGGTCCTGCTGGGCAGGTCTGGCCGGCGTGGTCTTCGCGGCCAAGACGACCTTCATCAATCCGGCCAGCTTCACCTTCTGGGAATCGGCCATCGTTCTGTCCGTGGTGGTCATCGGCGGGATGGGCTCCATCCGCGGCGTCATCGCGGGGGCCGTCATCCTGGTTCTCATGCCCGAATACCTGCGGGCATTCTCCGAATTCCGGATGCTTGTTTTCGGTGCGACCATGGTGCTTGTCATGGTCTTCCGCCCGCAGGGGCTGATCAGCGCCAAGCGCAAGATATACACATACGTCAAGGGAAAGAGCGCGACCAATGAGTAATCCCGTACTGCAAGTCAACGACATTAGCATGGACTTCGGGGGCATCCGCGCTCTCGATGAAATCCAACTGGATGTGCGCCAGGGAGAAATCGCGGCGCTCATAGGACCTAACGGTGCGGGCAAGACCACCTTCTTCAACTGCATCACCGGCATCTATACTCCCACCACCGGGGATGTACTGGTGTCGCCGGAGGGGGGAGCTGCCAAACGCATCAACGGTATGAAGCCCAATCTGGTCACCGAGTTGGGCATGGCCCGCACCTTCCAGAACATCCGACTGTTTCCGTCCATGACCGTTTTGGAAAACGTTATGATCGGCACGCACTGCCGCACCCGGTCAGGGCTGTGGGGGGCCGTGACCCGCAACCGGGCCACCCGCAAGGAAGAGGCGGATACCATCGAAAAGAGCTTTCATCTGCTGGAGCTCATGAATCTGGAGCAGTACAGTAATGAACTGGCCTGCAATCTGCCTTACGGCAAGCAGCGCCGCCTGGAGATCGCCCGCGCCCTGGCCACCGGCCCGTTCCTGTTGCTGCTGGACGAGCCGGCCGCAGGCATGAACCCGCAGGAAACCATGGCTCTCAAGGAACTTGTTCTGGACATTCGCGAGCGGTTCAATATCTCCATCCTGCTCATCGAACACGACATGAAGATGGTCATGAGCACCTCGGACCGCGTGTTCGTCCTTGAATACGGCCGCCTCATCGCGCACGGCACCCCGAAAGAGGTCAGTGAAAATCCGGCGGTCATCAAGGCGTATCTCGGGGAGGATGAAGATGTCTAGAATGCTCGAAATGAAGAATGTGAGCACCTACTACGGTAATATTCAGGCCCTCTACGACGTGAGCCTGCATATCGACCACGGTGAGATAATCACCCTCATCGGAGCCAACGGTGCGGGCAAGTCCACCACGCTGATGACTATTTGCGGGTTGCTCAAGCCCCGTGCCGGCGACGTCCTTTACGAGGAACTCTCCATAGTGGGAGAGAGTACCAACAAGATCGTTTCCTCGGGCATTTGCCAGGTGCCGGAAGGGCGATTGATCTTCCCGGAACTCACGGTCAGGGAGAACCTGGACATGGGCGCATTCCTGCGCAGTGACAAGGACGGCATCGCCCGGGACATGGAGTACAGCTACGAACTGTTCCCCATCCTCGCGGAGCGCCGCAACCAGCCCGGCGGCAACCTGTCAGGCGGGGAGCAGCAGATGCTGGCCATTGCCAGGGCTCTCATGGCCCGTCCACGGTTATTGCTTCTGGACGAGCCGTCCATGGGGCTGGCCCCTCTTGTTGTTAAGCAAATATTTGATATTGTTAAAAAAATTAACAAAGAATCGGGAACCACCATTTTTCTTGTTGAACAAAACGCCAACCTTGCGTTAAAGATCGGCCACCGAGGTTACGTGATGGAAAACGGAAAAATAGTGCTTACCGACTCATGCGAGACATTGCTTGCGAACGAGGATGTAAAGCGCGCCTACCTCGGGCTTTAACGAGCGAAGAATGGCCGGACGAAAGTCCGGCCTTTACTTATATAAGCCCAAAAACTCTGGAGGAAATCATGGAGAAAATACTTGGTAAGGCCCTGACGTTTGACGATGTCCTCCTTCTGCCCGCTTATTCGGAAGTGTTGCCCGACACTGTCGATACATCCACGCAACTGACCCCCGGCATCAAACTCAACATCCCGCTTATTTCCGCCGCCATGGACACGGTGACCGAGTCCCGCATGGCCATAGCCATGGCCCGTCACGGCGGCGTGGGCGTCGTCCACAAGAACCTGTCCGTCCGCGAACAGGTCCGCGAGGTGGACCGCGTCAAGAAGTCCGAATCCGGCATGATCCACGACCCCCTCACCGTGCATCCTGACGATACGCTGAGCAAGGTTCTGGACATCATGGAAGAGTACCGGATTTCCGGCCTGCCTGTGGTGCGCGGCGAACACCTTGTCGGCATCATCACCAACCGTGACATCCGTTTCGTCTCCGACGGCGAGACCAAGGTTTCCGAACTCATGACCAGCCGCAATCTGGTCACGGTCCGCGAAGGAATTTCCAGCGAGGAAGCCAAGCAGAAGCTGCATCAGAATCGCATCGAAAAGCTGCTGGTGGTGGACGAGGACAACAAGCTCAAGGGCCTCATCACCATCAAGGACATCAACAAGGTCAAGAAGTACCCCAACGCGGTCAAGGACGACCTGGGCCGTCTGGTTTGCGGCGCTGCCGTGGGCGTGGGCAAGGACTGCGAGGCCCGGGCCGAAGCGTTGCTGCGCGCCGGAGCCGATTTCCTGGTACTGGATTCGGCCCACGGCCATTCCAGAAATATTCTCGACGCCGTCAGCGCCCTGCGTGGTTCCTTTCCGGATTGCCAGATCATTGGCGGCAATATCGCCACCTATGAAGGCGCCAAGGCACTCATCGAGGCGGGAGTGGATACGGTCAAGGTCGGCATCGGACCCGGCTCCATTTGCACCACCCGCGTGGTGGCCGGTGTGGGGGTTCCCCAGATTACGGCCATAATGGAAGCTGTCAGGGCGGCCCGCGAAGCCGACAAGTGCATCATCGCCGACGGCGGCATCAAATATTCCGGCGATGTGGTCAAGGCGCTGGCCGTCGGGGCCGACGTCTGCATGATGGGCTCCGTGCTGGCAGGTACCGAGGAAAGCCCTGGGGAAACCATCCTCTATCAAGGCCGTACCTACAAGACCTACCGCGGCATGGGCTCCATCGACGCCATGAAGCGCGGCAGCTCTGACCGTTACTTCCAGGAAAAGTCCAAGAAATTGGTGCCCGAAGGCATTGTGGGCCGCGTTCCCTACCGCGGACCCGTGGGAGACAACATTTACCAGCTCATCGGTGGTCTGCGCTCCGGCATGGGCTATACCGGCTGCGCTTCCCTGAAAGAGCTGTGCGACAAGGCCCAGATGGTCCAGATCTCGCCGGCCGGTCTGCGCGAATCCCACGTGCACGACGTGACCATTACCAAGGAATCCCCCAACTATCGGGTTGAAGGGGCTTAAGCCTCAAGGTATACTGCCGCCCGCAAAACGGAGACATATACATGCTTAATCAAGACAAAGTCATTATCCTGGACTTCGGTTCCCAGTTCACCCAGCTCATTGCTCGGCGCATCCGCGAGGCTGGCGTGTACTCCGAAATCCATCCCTGCAATGTCGACCCGGAAAAGGTGAAGGCCCTGAATCCTCAGGCCCTGATCCTGTCCGGCGGTCCCTCCAGCGTCCTGGAAGGCGGTTGCCCGGATCTGCACCCCGATTTCATGAGTTGGGGACTGCCGACGCTCGGCATCTGTTACGGCATGCAGCTGTTGGCCCATACCATGGGTGGTAAGGTGGTTTCCTCCACGGACCGTGAATACGGCCGCGCCGAGTTCTCGGCCATGAATGACTGCCCGCTGTTTGAAGGCATCGAGAACAAGGAAAGCCTGACGGTCTGGATGTCCCACGGCGACCGCGTGGAAGCCATTCCTCCGGGATTCGAACGCATGGGCAAGACCGAATCCATCGAGTTCGGCGCCATGGGTAACGTGGAAAAGAAAATCTACGCCCTTCAGTTCCATCCCGAGGTGGCCCACACCGACCAGGGCGCCCAGATCATCAACAACTTCCTGTTCAAGGTGGCCGCTCTCAAGCCGTCCTGGTCCATGTCCTCCTTTGTGGAAACCTGCGTCACGGACCTCAAGAAACAGGTTGGTGACGACAAGGTCGTGCTCGGACTGTCCGGCGGCATCGACTCCACCGTGGCGGCCGTGCTGCTGCACAAGGCCATCGGCAAGAACCTGCATTGCATCTTCGTGGACAACGGGTTGCTGCGTATGGGCGAACGCGAGGAGGTCATCGGCTTCCTGGAGGAACACTTCGACCTCAACGTCAAGGTGGTGGACGCCGCCGACGAATTTCTGGGTAAGCTCAAAGGCGTCAAGGACCCCGAGGAAAAGCGCAAGATCATCGGTTACACCTTCATCGACGTCTTCGACCGTGAGGCCAAGGCCATCGAAGGCGTGAAGTTCCTGGGCCAGGGCACCCTGTACCCGGACGTCATCGAGTCCGAGTCCTTCAAGGGCCCTTCCGCGGTCATCAAGAGTCACCACAATGTGGGCGGCCTGCCCGAGAAGATGAACCTCAAGCTGGTGGAGCCGCTGCGCGAACTGTTCAAGGACGAAGTGCGCCGAGCCGCCTACGAGCTGGGACTTCCCGAGCACATTATCTGGCGTCATCCGTTCCCGGGACCGGGGCTGTCCATCCGCGTCATCGGCGAGATCACCGAGGAACGTTTGGAAATCCTGCGCCTTGCCGATCGCATCGTGCAGAACGAACTTATTGCCTCGGACTGGTATCGTAAGGTATGGCAAGGCTTCGCCGTGTTGCTGCCGCTGAAGACCGTCGGTGTCATGGGGGACGACCGCACCTATGAAAACGTCATCGCGCTTCGCATCGTGGACAGCATCGACGCCATGACTGCGGACTGGACCCGCATGCCTTCCGAACTGCTGGCGCGCATGTCCAACCGCATCATCAACGAGGTCAAGGGTGTCAACCGCGTGGTTCTGGATATCTCCTCCAAGCCGCCGAGCACCATTGAATGGGAATAGGCTTTTACACAGACTGACAAGGAAGAAATATGTTTGGAATAGGCGGACCCGAGCTCCTCATCATCGTCGTTGTCGCTCTTATCGTTATCGGTCCCGCCAAGCTGCCGCAGATGATGCGCAGCTTGGGCAAGGGCATTGCCGAATTCAAACGCATGAGCAATGACGTGAAGAGCACGTTGGATCATGAGATCCAGCAGGCCGAATCCGATACGCGCAAGAAAGAGGCCGAGCAGGCCTTGGCCGAAAAGAAGGCCAGGGAAGCAGTTGAAGCGGAGCAGGCCCTGGCCGAGAAACGGGCTCGGGAAGCTGCAGAGGCCGAAAAGGCGCCGACTGTTGATGCTGAGAGCGCCGCCGAAAACTCCAAGGACGAAAGCAAGGAGTCTGCATGAGTTCGGACAAGGATCTGAAGCCCGAACCCGAAGAACGGGAAGATCTCACTCCAGCTTCGTCCGAAGAAGCCGACAACGGGACCGGAGAAGACTCCGGTCCCGCTTCCGATATTTCCACGTCTGATGTTTCCGCCTCCGATCAGGACGATCCCGGGCTTGACCAGGAATTGCCTGCCGAAGCTTCCGACACGGAAGGTGAGGAGAGCACAAATGAAACAAGTGACGAGATCGACGAACCGGACGTAGAGGACGAGGGCGAAGAGGAAGACTCCTCCAACATGAGTCTTCTCGATCATCTGGGCGAATTGCGTACCCGGTTGGTGCGTTGCTTCCTGGCTGTGGCCGTGGGCATGGTCGCCTGCTACGGCTTTGCCGAACAAATGTTCGACATCCTCATGAAGCCCATGCAGGCGGTGCTCAAGAAGCACGCCGCAAGCCAGATGGTCCTGCCCGAGGACTTCTTCGTCAACCTGCAACAGTCCCTGGCCCAGGCGCTGCAGAATACGGATTTCAAATATTACGACAAGCTGGGCGTCTTTGTGGATACCCTCAAGGAATCCCTCGGCCCCTTGGCCATGAGCGGACACTTCCAGTACACCTACCCGGCCGAGGCGTTCTTCGCCCACATCAAAATCGCCATCGTCGCGGGCATATTTCTCATGAGCCCGATTCTTTTCGCACAGATCTGGGGATTCATTGCGCCGGGCCTGTACGCCCACGAACGCAAGTGGATCGTGCCCATGGCCATTGTGTCCGCGTTCTTTTTCACCGCGGGCGGTCTGTTCGGATACTTTGTCGTCTTTCCGTTCGGGTTCGATTTTTTCGCCAGTTTCGCCTCGTCCGACATCGCGTTCACGCCTAAGTTGAACGAGTACCTGAGCTTCTGCCTCAAGCTTCTTTTCGCTTTCGGCATTGTATTCGAACTGCCCTTGTTCATCTTCTTCCTGGCGCGGCTCGGTTTGGTGAGCTCCAAGGGGCTACGTCAGAAACGCAAGTACGCGATTTTGCTTTCCTTTGTGACTGCCGCCGTTCTGACCCCGCCCGATCCGTTCACCCAGTGCCTCATGGCCGGGCCGCTGATCATTCTCTACGAGCTCGGGGTGTGGGTCGCCTTTTTCTTCGGCAAGAAGGAAAAGGAGCCTGAGCCTGGCGGCGAAGCCGGGCAAGAGGCCTAGACATCCAACCGGGTGCGATGCGAAATTGTAAACGTCGTACCCGGTTTTCTTTTCTAGAGTTTTCCTATATTGTCCCCGAAAAAGGAGAATAAGGTGAGTCATCGGCAAGCGTCCGTGGTGCGCAAGACCAATGAAACGGACATCGAACTGAAGCTGTCCCTGGATGGCGAAGGCAAGAACGACATCGATACGGGTGTCGGTTTCGCCGACCATATGCTCGACCTCATGTGTTTTTGGGGCGGGTTCGACCTTTTCCTGAAGTGCAGAGGCGACCTGCATATCGACAGTCACCATACCCTGGAAGATATTGCGCTTTGTCTGGGGCAGGCGTTCTCCGAAGCCTTGGACGACCGCAAGGGGATTGTTCGTGTGGGCTGGGCCAAAGTTCCCATGGACGAGGCTTTGGCCGAAGTGGTCGTCGATCTTTCCGGAAGACCTTATCTGGTGTATGATGACAGTCTGCTGCCGGGCATTGTTGCCGGCGATGAAAAGGATATATGGCGTGAGTTTCTGAAGTCGTTTGCCTTCAAGGCAGGCATGAACCTGCACGTCTCGTTCGAATACGGCCTCAACGGCCACCATCTGCTGGAGGCGGCTTTCAAGGCCTTGGGCATGTCCCTCGGCGCGGCGGTCCGCATCGGCCGTAAGGGTGTTTCCAGTACAAAAGGGAGTCTCGACTGATGAAGCGACTGGTTAATCTCGTCTCGCTGGCGGCTTTTGCCGGCTGCCTTTTCCTGCTGGCCGGTTGCGGCACACCCAGGCCCCAGGCTACTGCCGCGCGTCCCGTAGGTTCTCTGGCCGTGGCCGGATTTACCAACCCGACGCATTCATGGCAACTGCTGGCCGGCTATATCCCTGTAGAGGGCGCAAAGCCTTTGAACCAGGCGATTCTGTCCAAGCTTGACGGTACGCTGCAGGATACCCTCAATGCCCATCAGGTGGTCGACTACAAGCCTGCGGCCATTACCCTTCAGTGCCAGAAGGTCGTGACCTTCGAAGAGGCCGGCGTCCCTCGCATGTCCGCGCTCAAGTATTGGCTGGGAGTGGGCAAATGCATGTCCGTGGACTATCTGCTGGTGCCCCAGGTCATTGAATGGAACGAGCGGCAGGGCGGTGAAATGGGCGTCGAAGCTCCGGCTTCCGTTGTGCTCGATTTTTTCCTGCTCGACATCAAGAATCAGAGTGTCATGCGGGCTCATTTCGAGGAAACCCAGGAATCCCTGACTGAGAACATATTCAAGGCCAACAAGTTCTTCAGCCGCGGCGGCAAGTGGGTCTCTGCCCATGAGCTGGCCGCAGAAGGCATGGACGTCAAGTTGTTGGAGCTCGGGTTATGATTCTTTTCCCCGCTGTCGACATCAAGGACGGCAAATGCGTTCGCCTTGCGCAGGGCAAGGAGAACGAAGTCACGGTCTTTTCCGACGATCCGGTCGGCCCCGCACTGCAATGGGCCGGACTCGGTTGCCGTTTTCTTCACGTGGTTGACCTTGACGGGGCCTTTTCCGGCAAGCCCAAGAACTATGACCTCATCAAGCGTATTTGCTCGGAGATCAATATCCCGGTGCAACTGGGCGGCGGTATCCGCGACATCGATATCGCCAAAGCCTACATCGAAGCGGGCGTGACCCGGTTGATCATAGGCACCATGGCCCTGGAGGAGCCCGAACAGTTCGCCGATCTGTGCAAGGCCTTGCCCGGCAAGATCGGCGTATCCCTGGACGCCGTGGACGGAGCGCTCAAGACCAAGGGATGGGTTGAGGATTCCGGACTCATGATCGAGGACGTCTTGCCTCGCATGGAAGAAAACGGCGTGTCTTTCATCATTTACACGGATATTGCCCGAGACGGCATGCAGACCGGGGTGAACCTGGATGCTCTGGAACGCCTTTGCGCCCTGACTTCCATTCCGGTCATTGCCGCCGGCGGCGTGCACACCATCGCCGATATCATGAACCTCTATCCGCTTTCGAAAAAGGGGCTGGAAGGGGCCATTTCCGGCCGGGCCATCTACACCGGAACCCTGGATGTGAAAGAGGCCAACGATTGGATCGACGCCCAGAGCTAACCGTCAGCCTTTAAAATGAACAAAAACCGGAACAGGCCTGACCTGCTCCGGTTTTTGTTTTTTCTGGGCGGCCCAGTCCTCAAGTGTTTTCAACGGCTGTTGCGATAAGTTTTTTCGTTTCGGCACACAAGTGATGTTCGTGGGCGAACCGTACGCGCTGAAGGGCGGGCAGGCCGAAGACCACCGTGGCAAACGCCATGAGGCCCACGAAGCTTTTTTGCAGGACGATGTGTACGGCTAGCAGGAGCATCAGGGCCATGCAGGCCACGAAGAAGGCTTCCACACTGCGGCGAAGGCCGTACCTGCCTGTGAAAACAGTTCGACCGTTTTTTTCGTGGAGTCGTGCTCTAACGTGATGGGCAAGCAGGCTGTCACGCGTTCCCTGTGCCGTGATGGTGTTGTTGCTCAGCGAGATCCGTGATTTGATCTTCGCTGTTTTCAGCGTCTTTTCCAGACGTTTTCGGCTGGTTTTCAGGTCGGATTCGCTTTCGAACGTAAAGTGTTCGGTGCGGAAAAGGCTGAGCATCTAGCGGCCCCAGTCTCCCTTTTCTTCCACTCGGAGGTATTTCTGGAAGGTGTAATAGAAGCCGGCCAGGGCATTGCAGAAGCCTGCAAGACCGTCCAGAAAACCGAGTTTCAGGAAATACAGCTTGATGAATTTGACTTTGGCGTGTGCCATTGCACGAAGAAATCCACCTTTTCTTCCCTTTTTGCGTAAATCCTTTGCTCCTTCTTCCGCGTAGTAGTTGATCTTTTCCATGTGCTCGAAAAAGGAGTTGTAAGGATAATGGAGAATGTCTCCTGCAAGCTTTTTCGTATCGCCGAGGGGTTCGAAGTGGTAATGAGCGCCACTGGCGGTTACTTTCATTTTGCCGTTTTTGAATACCCTGAAGAGGTAGTCCGGGTACCATCCCGAGTGTTTCATGAACCGGTTGAAGTAGAATGAGGATCTCGGTGTGTAGTAACCGGCCGTTTTTTCGTTGAGTTTGTTGGCCTTTTCAAGGGCCGATATGATGTTCCCGCGAAGCTCGTCCGTGAGAATTTCATCCTGGTCCAGGCTTACGATCCAGTCTGTCTTGATTTCGCCAAGGGCGAATTCGAACTGCTTGACCGGACCGGGCCAGGGACGGATGCTTACTTTTGCGCCGCATTTTTCGGCGATTTCCACGGTCCTGTCCGTGCTCTGAGAGTCCACCACGAAAAGTTCGTCGCAAAAGTCCAGGGATTTCAAGCAATCTTCCAGCCAGCGTTCGCCGTTATACGTCAGGATCAGCCCGGTGACGGTTTGATTCATGTATATTCCTTTGGGGTTGAAATTCGCGCGAATCTTACATGGTTCGTCAGCACAGGTCCAATGGGATTATCATGGCGCCTTGCATAGGAGATTCATAGCATATAACAAAGCAGGGAAACCGTATGAAACGATTGCATGTGCTTCTTTTTTTGTTTTTTGGCCTTTTACTTTTTCCTGTGGACTCCAACGCGGAGCAGATTTTCGTTTGCGGTGGGACGGAGGTTTTTGGCGAAGGGCCTGTCTCGGTGCTGCGCGAAGCCTATGCCGCCTTGGGGTACACCCTGGTGATGAAGCGGGTTCCCAGCGCCCGGAGCCTCGTCGAGTCCAACTCCGGCAGATGCGACGGGGAGTTGGGCCGTATTGCGGATATTTCAATGAGATTTCCCAACCTGATCCAGGTGGATGTTCCTATTTTCTGGATAGACCTGGTCGCAATCAGCACGCGAAAGGATCGGAACATCAGGACATGGAAGGATCTTTCCGGTAAAAGCGTGTCCTACCAGACCGGAGCCTTGATCATTGAAGACAACTTGCCCCCGACGTTGAAGCGGGTGGTCAAATCCCCGACTCCCGGAAAAGCACTGGATCTGCTTCGGCAAGGGCGCGTGGACGTCGTCGTGGATACCCGCAGGGATGCGGAGAGGGCTCTGGAGGATATGGATTGGAGCGGCGCCGTTATTCACGAACCTCCCCTGGAGCAGGTGAACATTTATCACTACGTGCACAAGAAGAACCGTGCGTTGGTCCCGAAGCTCGAAGCCGTGTTGCGGAAGATGCAGAAGCAGGGACGCATCAGGAGCATATTGCAAGACCACTGAGTCATAAACGCCGTTCGCCCGGGACGCTCCAGGCAGTGGAGACCATATGCCTCAAAAGAAATTTTTGTTACTGACGTTCGCCCTTTTGCTCACAGCAACGGCGGCTTTCGCCTTCCGGAATTTCATCATTTGCGGTACTGACTTCATGCCTTTCGGGCCGGGGCCGGAAAAAGTACTGCGTGAAGCGTATGCGGCCCTCGGCTATAACTTGGTGGTTCATCGCATGCCAATCCCCAGAAGTCTTGAAGAAAGCAATATGGGCCGTTTCGAAGGGGAGCTGGCACGTGTCGGCGGCATAGAAAGCCGGTACAAAAATCTGGTGCGCGTCGATGTCCCCATATTCGACCTTGAGGTTGTGGCCGTCACAAAGGACAAGAGCCGCAGGATACGTGAATGGAGTGACTTGGGCGGTTTGACGGTTGCCTATCCGAGGGGGGCGATCATCATGGAACAGAATCTGCCGGAAAATGTGGGGCATCTTGCGCCGTTCCTTTCTCTTGAGAAAGGTATGGCTCTGCTTCTGGCCGGTCGGGCCGATGTGCTGCTCTCCAGCAGGAAAAATCTCGCAGGGGACGACCTTGAGGGACTGTACGTTCAGGAACCTCCTTTGGAGCATGTCCATGTCTATCATTACCTGCATAAGAAAAACCGTGCGTTGGTTCCGAAGCTTGAAGCCGTGTTGCGGAAGATGCGGGAGCAGGGACGCATCGCCAGGATTTTGAATAAGGACTGAATTTGATTTCTCTGGATTTTCTTCGTGGAACGCGTTACCTCCACTGCGATTGAATGAAGTCTTAAAAGGGGAATTAAGTGAAGGAAAACAAGTCCAACGCCATGGCCCTGGCTCCGCTGGGGCTTTTTCTTGCCATATTCATCGGGACCGGCGTGTACCTCACCGCCAGCGGTACGAACATGGCTTTCTATCAGCTGTCGGCCACGGTTGCCATTCTACCCGCCATCATCTGGGCCGTGATCATGGGGCGCGAAACCATATCCGAGAAGATCAACATCTTCCTGTCGGGCGTGGGCGACATCAACATCATCACCATGTGCATGATCTATCTTTTGGCAGGCGGTTTCGCCGCGGTGGCCAAATCCATCGGCGGGGTCGAGGCCACGGTCAACTTCGGGCTGTCCGTCATCCCGGCCGCCATGGTCCTGCCCGGCCTGTTCGTCATCAGCGCCTTCATCGCCACTGCCATGGGCAGCGCCATGGGTACCGTTGCCGCCATAGCCCCCATAGCGGTGGGCGTTGCCGACAAGACCGACCTGGCTCTGCCCCTGCTTATGGGAGCCGTGGTGGGCGGAGCCATGTTCGGGGACAACCTGTCCATGATTTCGGACACCACCATCGCCGCCACTCGTACGCAGGGCTGTGAAATGAGCGACAAGTTCAAGATGAACTTCAAGCTGGCGCTCCCGGCCGCGCTGGCGACCATAGCGGTTTTTGCCTTTCTGGGATCGTCCGGCGAGGTGCTGGTGCGTGGTGACTATGAATTCGTCAAAATCGTGCCTTATGTCGCCATCCTGGTCATGGCCGTCATGGGGGTGAACGTTTTCACCGTGCTCATCGCGGGAATCGCCCTGTGCGGAGCCGTGGGCCTGTTCCTGACCCCGGGCTTCACGCTGCTGGCCTTTGCCCAAAACATCTACGCGGGTTTCACCGGCATGCAGGAAATCCTGGTGCTGTCCATGCTCATCGGCGGATTGGGAGAACTCATCAAGCTGCATGGCGGTGTGGTTTGGATCATTCAGTTCATAAGTAAACTGACCTCGGGAAAGAAGAGCACCCGTTCCGGCGAGTTTTCCATTTCCTTCCTGGCGGTGCTGGCCGACCTGTGCACGGCCAACAACACCGTAGCCATCATTCTCACCGGTGGCATGGCCAAGGAGATTGCCGACCGCAATAATGTGGACCCGCGTCGCAGCGCATCCCTGCTGGATATCTTCTCCTGCATCGTTCAGGGCATCATCCCATACGGCGCGCAGGTGCTGCTGGCAGGCTCCATTGCCAAGATCTCGCCGCTTTCCGTGGTGGGCTCCATGTATTATTGCTATGCGTTGGCGGTCGTGGCCGTTCTTGGCATTCTGTTTGGATTTCCCAAAGTAAGGAAATAGTTTGGAGTGCCCTTTTTTCGGGTTTTCCGACCAATCAGTCAGGGCTATAAGGTCACTCTTCAGCGGGCGATAAAAGACGACCCTCGAAAGAGACTTTTTCATGCTTCTGGCGGGCAAGGAGGATAATTCCTCTTCCGTTTCCTAACCAATAAACAAGGCCCTCCTCTCGCAATGCGAGAGGAGGGCCTTGTTTATTGTCGGGTTCCCAAAGGGCTTAGCCCTTTGGCCGCCGGAGGCTTCCTATTGTTCTTCCTTAAAGAGATGCACGTCCATCTGCGGGAAGGGGATGTTCACGCCCTGTTCGTCGAAGGTGAGCTTGATTTTTTCGATGAGCGCGAAACGCACCTTCCAATAGTCCGAGGTCCTGCACCAGGGTCTGACCACGAAGTTGACGCTGCTGTCGGCCAACTCTGACACGGCAATGGTCGGGGCCGGGTCCTTGAGCACTCCTTCCAGGCCAGTGACGATTTCTTCCAGAATGGACTTGGCCTTGGGGATGTGGTCCCCGTAGCCGATGCCGACGACCAGGTCGATGCGGCGGGTGTCCTTGGCCGTGACGTTGACGATGGTCCCCGAAAGCACGCCCGCGTTGGGCACGATGACCTGCTGGTTGTCCGGCGTGGTCAGGAAGGTGTTGAAGATCTTGATGGACTCCACGGTGCCCGAGGTGCCTGCGATGGTCACGTAGTCGCCTTTCTTGAAGAAGCGCAACAGGATGATCATGACTCCGGCTGCGAAGTTGGACAGGGAATCCTTGAGGGCCAGGCCGACGGCCAGACCGGCGGCGCCGAGCACTGCCAGGAAGGATGTGATGTTCAGGCCCAACTGGCCGAGCGCGGCGATGATGACGGCCGCGAGCATGGCGTAGAAGGCGATGTTGCACAGGAAGGACGACAGGGTCTCGTCCACGTTGGTGCGAAGCATGCCCCTGCGCATGAGGGCTATGATCCGTTTGGCCACCCAGCGTCCTACCACGAAGAAGAGCAGGGCCACGAGCACGTTGATGCCGTTGATGCTGATCCATGTGATGGCGGTTTCAGCGAGTTGTTGGAGGAATTCGGGGTTGAGGATATCGTTCATGCATGGCTCCTTGGTTGATTTGGTTTTCCCCCTATAGCAGAAGCCTGAAACCACTGTCATTTAGAAGATAGGAAAAAAAGCCGCCGTTCCCTTGGGAACGGCGGCTTGCGCATCCGGGGTGGGATTTTGTTTCTAGTCGGTTTTGATGGTGCAGGGATCCTTTTCCTCGGGCAGGGGCTGGTCGCAATCCCTGCAGGGCAGGACGAGGTTCAGGACGACGCCCACGATACCGGCCAGGCCGATGCCGCCCAGGCGGAATTCGGCGCCGAAGGGCAGGGACATGCCGCCCACGCCGAAGATGACGATGATGGCCACGATGGCCAGGTTGCGCGGCTGCATGAGGTCGTTGCCGGCCTTGACCAGGGTGTTCATGCCCACGACCATGATGGCTCCGAACAGCAGGACCATGATTCCGCCCATGACCGGTACCGGGATGGTGGACAGGAACGCGCCCAGCTTGCCCACGAACGCCAGCAATATGGCGGCGATGGCGGCCCAGGTCATGATGCCCGGGTTGAAGACCTTGGTCAGGGCCACGGCGCCGGACACTTCGGAATAGGTGGTGTTGGGCGGACCGCCGAGGCAGGAGGCCAGCGAGGTTGCCAGGCCGTCGCCGAGCATGGTGCGGTTGATGCCCGGGTCCTTCACGTAGTCCTTGCCGGTGACGCAACCGATGGCCAGCACGTCGCCGAAGTGCTCGATGGCCGGGGCTATGGCCACGGGGACGATGAATAGCACTGCTTCCCATTTGAATTCCGGGAAGACGAAGTTGGGCATGGCGACCCACGGAGCCGTGGAAATCGCATCAAAGCTGACCACTCCCAGAAACAGGGAGATGGCGTAACCCACTGTGATGCCGGAGAGAATGGGGACGAGTTTGAACCAGCCTCGGCCGAGTAGAGATACCATGACGGTGGTGCCCAAGGCGGACAGGGAAATGACCAGGGCCTTCCATTCCACGACCAAAACGGTGTCGCCGCTTTTGCCGAGCGCCATGGAAACCGCCACGGGAGCCAGTACCAGGCCGATGACCATGATCACCGGACCGGTGACGATGGGCGGCAGCACGCGGCGCAGTGCTTCGACTCCGAAAATGTTGATCAGGAAACTGAGCACGATGTAAAAAGCGCCCGCAGCGGCCAGGCCGGAAAGGGTGGCCGGAATGCCCCAAGTCTGTACGCCGTAGATGATGGGGGCGATGAAGGCGAACGAAGAAGCCAGAAACACGGGCACGCGGCCCTTGGTGACTATCTGGAACAGCAGGGTGCCCGCACCGGCGGTGAACAGGGCTACGTTGGGATCAAGGCCGGTCAGCAGCGGCACGAGAACCAGCGCGCCGAAAGCGACGAACAACATTTGCGCGCCGAGAAACGCGTCTTTTGGCCTGAAATTGTATTCCGTGGAGTGCACGTCACTCATCAGACAACCTCCTTCCTGAGAGGGCAGTTAAAAGTTGAAAGGTCTCCCCATAAAAAAAGGGGCACGCCCTTGAGCGTGCCCTATTTGGTGCCGAATATCTTGTCCCCGGCGTCCCCGAGACCTGGAAGAATATATCCTTTGTCGTTGAGTCTTTCGTCAACGGCCGCAGTGTATATCTCCACATCGGGGTGTTTTTTGAGAATTCTGTCGATGCCCTCGGGCGCACAGCAGAGGAACAGTCCCCTGATCTGGGCGCAACCGGACTTCTTGAGCAGATCGATGGTGGCTTCCAGCGTGCCGCCGGTGGCCAGCATGGGGTCCAGTATCAGAGCCATGCGTTCCTGCATGTTGCCTGCGAGCTTCACGTAGTATTCGACCGGTTCCAGGGTCTCTTCGTTGCGATAGAAACCGACCACGGAAACTTTTGCGCCGGGAACCATGTCGATGACGCCGTCCATCATGCCGAGTCCTGCGCGCAGGATGGGGACGACCGTAATCTTCTTGCCCTTGATGTTGTCCACTTCCACGTCGCCTGCCCAGCCCTGGATGGTGATCTGCTCGGTTTCCAGATCCTTGGTGGCTTCGTAGGTCAGCAGCCGGGTGATTTCCGAAGCAAGAGCCCGGAAACGGCTGGTGGAGATGTCGTGCTGCCTCAAAAGGCCGATCTTATGCTTGATGAGCGGGTGCTCAACCAGATGTACCGCCACGTGTGACGCCTCCTGTAGAGAGTTTATGTATATTGGAATAATTGGATTCAGGTGCGCAAAATTTCCCCCTTGTAAGACCAACCGGCCGGGGAGGTCAAGGGGGTAATTTGTTTTACGTAATTGTCAAAAAAATGGGGTTCGATTTACTTTCCAATGATTCCCGGTATATGGTTTCGCCATGACGCCGAAGAAACAAAAACGGAACTGGCAGGCCATTGTGGAACATACCGCAAAGGCCGTGCGACTGGATAAATACTGGGCCGAGGAATTGGCCGCCGAGGGCGTTTCCCGCGGCAAGGTCAAGGAATGGATAGAGGCCGGCTTGGCCACGGTGAACGGTCGCGTGGAGACCAAGGGGAAATGCAAGCTCCTGGGCGGTGAAACGTTGACCTTGAACGAACCCGAGGGGTTTGTCAGCGGCGACGCTCCCCTGGCCGAAACGGGAGACCTGTCCGTACTTTACGAGGACGAGCACGTGTTGGTCGTCGACAAGCCTGCGGATTTGACCACCCATCCCGCGCCGGGCCAGCCGGACAATACCTTGGTGAACCTGCTTCTGCATCACTATCCGGACATGGCCGGGGACAGGTCCGGCATGGATGAACAGCGGCCCGGCATCGTACACAGGCTGGACAAGGACACCTCCGGCGTCATGGCAGTGGCCCGTACCGAGGCGGCCCGCCTCAAACTGGCCGGCGACTTTGCCGACCGCAACGTGCGCAAGGTCTACCTGGCCATCGTGCATGGCAGGCCTGAGCCGGACTCCGGCGACATTGAAGCGGACATGGGCCGCCACCCCACCCATAAAACCAAGATGGCCGTGGTGGCCAAAGGCGGGCGCGAGGCGCACAGTCACTACCGTACCCTTTGGACCGACCCGCTCGGGCGGGCCTCCCTGGTGGCCGTGCACATCTTCACGGGGCGTACCCACCAGATCCGCGTCCACATGGCCCACATCGGACATCCTCTGGTGGGCGACGCAGTCTACGGACCGCAGGAACACGCCGTCTGGAGCCGCGATGCCGAGCTGGGAGAATTGGCGCAACGACAAATGCTGCACGCCTTTTTTCTGCATTTCCGGCATCCTGACAGCGGCGAACCCATGACCTTTGTTCAGGCCCCTCCAGAGGATTTCATGGCTTTGCTCACGGAGCTGGGACGGACCGATCTACGCGTCGGCATCGTAGGGTTGCCCGGCAGCGGCAAATCTGCCGTGCTCGGCATCCTGCGGGACATGGGCCTGCCCATTTTCAGCGCGGACGCCTGCGTGGCCCGGCTGTATGCTGCGGGCGGCGACGGGGCCGAGATGATCCTGCGCCGTTTCGGCGGCCGGTATTCCATGCCCGACGGCGGTGTGGACAAGGGCGGACTGTTCCGGGCCATGCGCGAATCCGATGGGTTTCGAAGGGAAATCATGGACATTGTCCATCCGATGGTGCGTCATGAGTGCATGGAATTTTTCCGGGAGCATAGGGGGAGCGGGCTTGCTTTTGCCGAAGTTCCTTTGCTGTTGGAGGGCGGCTGGCACAAACAGGGCATGGTGGACGAGGTCATCTACGTGCACTGTCCAAATGCCCTGCGTAACGGCCTGTTCCGCGAAAAGCGCGGCTTGCCCCCGGAAGTGCTGGCCATGTTCGATTCCTGGCAGTGGAGCGCGGAAGACAAGCGCAAGCACAGCGGGTTCGTCATCGACAACAGCGGCAGTCTGGATGATTTGAGGGGTGAGGTGCGGCGTGTGGTGGACCAACTGAAGGCCGTTTCCTCCAAGGCCATGCGTGATCACGAACGCGGGCTCAAGGAACTCTGGCCCGACCTGGCAAAACAATTCGAGGAAAGCGGATGATTCCACTGCGGGACAATGTGCCGAGGGTGACGCTGCCCATCGCGGTCAGTTTCATCATTTTGATCAACACCCTGGCCTTCGGGTTCGAACTGCTCATGGACCCGCGCGCCAAAGTGGAGCTGTTTCATCTCTTCGGTGTGGTGCCGCAACGTTTCGCGGATAGCGCCTGGGCCCAGTGGGTGGGGTATCCCGAGGTCTCCATCATCCCGTTCTTCACCTATATGTTTCTGCACAGCGGCTGGCTGCACGTAATCTTCAACATGTGGATGCTCTGGATATTCGGGGACAACATCGAAGACGTCACCGGGCACGTGGGGTTTGTGTTTTTCTATATTGCCTGCGGGCTGGCAGCGGTGGGGGCGCACATGCTGGCGGAGACCTCCTCCAGCGTGCCGGTCATCGGAGCGTCCGGGGCGGTGGCCGGGGTCATGGGGGCCTATCTGGTGCTCTATCCCCACGGCAGAGTCTATACTTTGTTCCCCATCCTGTTTATCCCGGTCATTTTGCGGGTGCCGTCCGTGTTTTTTCTGGGTTTCTGGTTTTTGTCCCAATTCTTTGCCGGGTTGTTCAGCGTAGTCAACGGTGCGGCCCAGGCCGTGGCCTGGTGGGCCCATGTTGGCGGGTTCGTGACCGGTATTCTCCTGATCACGATCTTTCGTGGCCGGGGACGCTGCAAATACTGCTACAACCCCAATTCCAAGAATTACGATACTCCCGTCGAGGGGAAGCTTCGCTAGGCCAGTTCCACAAGCCGTTTCCGCAGTTCCCACTGTTCGACCAGTCTTGCCGTGGCCGGGGGCACCATGGTGTCGATGGGGCTGCCTTCCAGAATACGGTCACGCACCTCCTTGGCGCTGAGCCCCTTCAAGTGGGGCTTGCGTTCCCAGAGTACGTGGGTTTTCAGTCCCATCATTTCAAATTGCTGCCTTTTTCTGCGTCCCCAGTCGTCGTAGATGGTCAGGAAAAATACGGCCTCCAGGGGAACGTAATGGATGTAGAGTTCGGGCACGTTGATGGGCAGAGGTACTACTGAGAATTCCCCGAGGCCCAGTCCTGCCTCGGCCAGCACCGTGCGCATCATGGTGTGGCGTTCGAAATAGGTCAGGGGATTGTTTATGGGGACGGAACGTTCCGAATCCGTTGCGTCCTCGCGGGTTAGTGAAGGGTCCGGGTTGGTGATGCCCACCACCAGGTGGCGGCAAAGTTTTTTCCCTGCCTCGAGATATCTGAGATGATCGTTGTGCAGGACCTGGAACCGTCCATGAATGACGCCCACTTCATACATTAGTCGTACTCCTTGGGCAGGGTGAAAGGGGTGAAGTCGCCGGGCCAGAAAACCTGCTCACTGGGACCGTCCCGGATACCGGCCAGCCGGATGCGGTTCGTGAAGTTGAGGACCAGATTCATGAATTCGGTTCCGCGGACGCAATCCAGGCAGCCTGCCGCAGCGGAGATTTCGTCGAATGTTGTGACCGTGTCCCGCCGCACGCCGTCTCCCACGAACAGGAGCGGAACGGGGTCGCCCGAGTGGATGAGGTTGCCGCAACTTGGAGTGGAGTGGTCTGCAGTGACCGCCACCAGGACGTCGGGATCGTTCAGCAAGGGGCGGATGGATTTTCCGATACCTTTGTCCAAAGATTCGATGATTGCTTTTTTGGTGTCGGGGTTTTTGGTGTGCGCAGCCTGGTCCGGGGTCTTGGTGTGGACGTGGATGAAATCGTGGTCGGCCAACAGGGTGTGGGCCATGGTGATGCGCGAGGAAATGTCCTGTGCCGGGTCGGCGCTGTCCTCGGTCTGAACGAAAGCGAGCCCAAAGTAACGAGCCATGCCTTTGTACACGGCTCCGCTGGCGATGGATGCGCCGCGCATTCCCAGTTTGTGGCGGAAGGGCGCTACCTCCTTGAGCCGTCCTGCCCGTTGGGTGACCATCATGTTCATGGGAGACAGTCCCTTGTTCCGTCTTTCCCTGTTGACGTTCAGGCTTCCCAGTGAGCGCCAGACGTGCACGAGATATTGCTTGAGCGCCGTGGCGGCCCGGATGCTTTTCGGGTCGTCCCTGTGAGACTCCAGCGGCACGATTTCGGAAATGAATCGACCGTCAGCCATGGGATTGGAGTCCGTGAAAAACGGAGCCACCTTGCCTTTGATGATCAGGACGCCGAATGTCCCTTTGACGGGGTGATAGGTTATGTGCACGTTGTCAATCCGGAAGCTGCGCACGGCTTCGTTGGCCGCCGTGACGTCGTCGTCCGGGTCTTTGATTTTGTCGCTGGCGACCCGCAGTCGACCGTTCTCGTTTTCGGCGTGGATGAAATGGCCGAGCACGGCCACGTCGTCCGGAGAGAAGTCGATGTCTGCGCCGAGCGCTTCCAGCGGCCCGCGTCCGGGAAAGTCTTCGCGTTCGTATCCGAACAGGGAGAAGTGGGCCTGTTCGCTGGGCAGGGCCTCGCCGAGCCGTGAGGCGTGGAACAGGCCGTTGGAGCCCCTGGTCGCCAGAAGGTCCAGTGTGGGTGTAGAGGCGACCTGAAGGGGTGTTTTGTGGCCGAGGCGGGCAAAGGCGCGATCGCCCAAACCGTCGAGCAGGATGAGGACGCATTTGGAAGGCATTGGTTTTCCTTTGTTATCGATCCTGTCGATGAATACTGTCATGAAGTATCGCTTATATATATTTGCGGCGCAAGAGGGGGGAGGATAGAAAATATCTATGCTTATCGACGTCCACGTGCATACGTCCATATCGCCCTGCAGCGTGCTTGATATGGATACCATTCTCGAAGTTTCACGCCAGAGGGGGATGGACGGCGTGTGTCTTACGGACCACGACACCATGGATGCGGCCGGGGTCGTGCGCGAAGGCGTGCAGGACGACGGTTTCGTGGTTCTCGTGGGCATGGAGTACACCACCCCCCAGGGCGATTTTCTTATTTTCGGTCCCTTCGAGGACATTGAGCGGGGCATGGACGCCCGCGACATGCTGCCCTTCGTGCGCGAGGCGGACGGCGTGGCCATTGGAGCGCACCCGTATCGAGGCTGGCGACCGGCGCAACAGGCCTTGTTCAAGCAGGGATTGTGTTCCGTGATCGAAGGCGTCAACGGCCGCAACACCGTGTCCGAAAACCTGAGTGCGCAAGTGTTGGCCCAAAAGCACGGTCTGCCCATGTCCGGCGGCTCCGATGCGCACAGAACAGATGAACTGTCCAAGTTTCCCACCCGGTTCATGGATCGCATCGAATCCCGCGAGGACCTCATTCGCGCCCTGCGTCTCGGTCGTTGCGAGCCTGCCTGGCTGAATCAACCGGTCAGGAAGACGTCGACGACAGGCTGACCTTTCCTTTCCCCCGATTTCATTTTCCATGGTGCCTTTCCCATGCTTTTTGTGTGTGGAAAAATGTGCTCCGTCTGTGGAAAACTTTTCGGAAAATACTTCCCCTCGGCTTGACTTGGCGAATATGCTCATTAAGTTAGGATACTGGATTGAGCCCGCATTTTCGCCCAAAGGAGATTCAAACGCATATGAGCGTTCAGTACAAAGACTATTACAAGATACTCGGTGTTTCACGTAGCGCCGGCCAGGACGAGATTTCCAAGGCCTTCAAGAAGCTTGCCCGGAAATATCATCCTGACCTGAATCCCAACGACAAGGCCGCCGAGGATAAATTCAAAGAGATCAACGAAGCTTACGAGGCCCTCAAGGACCCGGAAAAGCGGAAGATGTATGACCAGTTCGGTTCCGATTACCAACATGGGCAGAATTTCCAGCCGCCGCCGGGCTTTGAGAACATCCGTTTCGATTTCGGCGGTGGCGGCGGTTTCCCGGGAGGAGAAGCCAGTGGCTTTAGCGACTTTTTCGAGACCATTTTCGGTGGAGGCGGAGCCGGCGGCGCATCGTTCCGCGGTGGTTTTCCGGGCGGCGGCGCGGGCTATCAGCAGCGTCCCAGGCGCGGCTCCGATTCCGAAGCCCTGTACGAGCTGACCCTTGAGGAGGCCTTCCAGGGCGGCAACAAATCCATCACACTGACCGAGCATGTTCCCGGCCAGGGACCCAGAACCAGGACGCTGGAAGTACGGGTGCCCGCAGGCATCAAGGACGGACAGCGAATTCGCTTGGCTGGGCAGGGCAATCCCGGTTCCGCGGGCGGTCCTCGCGGCGACCTGTATCTCAAGATCAGGCTCATGAAACACCCGAGGTTCAACGTCAAGGATACGGATGTTGTTTTCGACCTGCCCCTGACACCGTGGGAGGCCGCGCTGGGCACCAAGGTGCGCGTTCCCACCCTGGACGGTCAGGTGGAGATGACTATTCCGCCGGGCATGGGCTCGGGCAAGAAGCTGCGCATCAAGGGCAAGGGGCTCGGCACCGGCGCGAAGCGTGGCGACCAGTTTGTGCGCGTCATGGTCCAGGTACCCACCAAGCTCAGTGATGATGAAAGGACATTGATGGAAGAGCTGGCTGCGAAATCCACCTTCAAGCCGAGGAACTTCTAGGGGGCCGTATGAGCACGAGAAAACTCAAGGAAATGCTCTTGAAACTGCCTGGGTTGGACCTGCCGGAACGCTCCGAGCATGTGGCTTGGGCGCAGCTTGTGGAGGTCACGGGCATCACGCCGGACATCATGGCTGAACTGGCCGGATTGGGCTGGCTGGACCCCATCAAGACCAAGACGGACAACTACCTGTTCACCGTGCGAGACGTGTACCGCATACAAAAGCTCATGCGTCTGTCCAATGACCTGGAGGTCAATATCACTGGCGCGAGCATTATCGTTGACCTCATGGCCCGCATCGAGGAGTTGGAACTGGAAGTGGATAAGTTGCAGCGCCTTTGCTGACCGCCGGCTCCCGTTACTATACCGTGATCAAAGGAGGGAACTGATTTATGGACCCGAACAAATTCACGCAGAAAACACATGAAGCCATATCCGAAGCCCAGAACATGGCCATTCGTTCCGGGCATCAGCAGATAGATTGCGAACACCTGCTTTCCGCCCTGGTTTCCCAGGACGGCGGGCTCGTGCCCCAGGTACTGCAGAAGCTGGGCATAGACGCTAGAGACTACTCCGGGGCCGTTGACGCCGAGATCGGCAAGCTGCCCAAGGTCTCCGGACCGGGTGCGACGCCGGACCGCATCATGGTCACCCAGCGCATGCAGTCCGTCCTGGTCAAGGCCGAGGACCATGCCAAGCGCATGAACGACGAGTTCATCAGCGTGGAACACCTGTTCCTGGCGCTCATGGACGAGCCCCAGTCCACGGGCGTGGGCAAGGTCAACAAGCAGTTCGGCTTGGATGTCAACAAGGTGCTCAACGCCCTGACCGAAGTGCGCGGTCATCAGCGCGTGACCTCGGACAACCCCGAGGCCACCTACGATTCGCTCAAAAAATACGGCCGCGATCTCGTTGAAGAGGCCAAGAACGGCAAGCTTGATCCGGTCATTGGCCGCGACGGCGAAATCCGTCGCGTCATCCGCATCCTTTCCCGCCGCACCAAGAATAATCCGGTGCTCATCGGCGAGGCGGGCGTGGGCAAGACCGCCATCGTGGAAGGGCTGGCTCAGCGTATCGTCAAACAGGACGTGCCCGAGGGGCTCAAGGACAAGATGGTCTTCGCATTGGACATGGGTGCGCTCATCGCCGGCGCAAAGTACCGTGGCGAATTCGAGGAACGCCTCAAGGCCGTGCTCAAGGAAGTGCAGGAATCGGCCGGGCGGATCATCATGTTCATCGACGAGTTGCATACCATAGTGGGCGCGGGAAAGACCGAAGGCGCCATGGATGCGGGCAACCTGCTCAAGCCCATGCTGGCGCGTGGCGAACTGCATTGCATCGGCGCGACGACCACGGACGAGTACCGCAAGCATATAGAAAAGGACCCGGCCTTGGAGCGCCGCTTTCAGACGGTGATGGTGGAAGAACCCGGCGTGGAGGACACCATCTCCATCCTGCGCGGCCTGCGCGAACGTTTCGAGGTGCACCACGGCGTACGCATTTCGGACGGGGCGGTGGTGGAGGCCGCAGTGCTTTCGAATCGCTACATTTCCGACCGCCAGCTGCCGGACAAGGCCATCGACCTCATTGACGAAGCCGCGGCACTGATCCGCACCGAGATCGATTCCCAACCCTACGAGTTGGACAAGACCAATCGTCAGGTCATGCAATTGGAGATCGAGCGCGAGGCGCTCAAGCGCGAGACCGACAAGGCATCGCACGACCGGCTGGAAAAGCTGGAAAAGGAACTGGCGGATCTCAAGGAGCATCAAGCCAAGCTCATGGCCCAGTGGCAGAACGAGAAGGGCGGCATCGAGCGCCTTCGCCAGGTCAAGGAGCAGATCGAGTCCGTGCGGTTGGAGATCGAGGAAGCCAAGCGTGTTCATGATTACAACCGGGCAGCCGAACTGGAGTACGGCAAACTCAATGCGCTCATGAAGGAACTGGAGGAGCGCAACAAGGCCATGGAAGAGGCCGGTGAAGGGCAGCGAATGGTCAGAGAGGAAGTCGGCCCGGACGACGTGGCTCAGGTTATTGCCCGCTGGACCGGCATTCCGGTCTCCAAGCTGTTGGAAGGCGAGCGCGACAAACTGCTCAAGCTGGGCGAACAGCTGCATGAGCGGGTCATCGGCCAGGACGACGCGGTTCAGGCTGTGGCCGACGCGGTGCTGCGCGCCCGTGCCGGGCTCAAGAATCCCAGCCGTCCCATCGGATCGTTCATTTTCCTGGGCCCAACGGGCGTGGGCAAGACCGAGCTCTGCAAGTCCCTGGCTGCCGCCTTGTTTGATTCCGAAGAGAACATGATTCGCATCGATATGTCCGAGTACATGGAAAAGCACACCGTGGCCCGTCTTATTGGTGCGCCTCCGGGCTACATCGGCTACGACGAGGGCGGTCAGCTTACCGAGGCGGCACGCCGCAAGCCGTACAGCGTCATTTTGTTCGACGAGATCGAGAAAGCGCATCACGACGTGTTCAACGTGTTGCTGCAAATCCTGGACGACGGCAGGCTGACCGACAGCCATGGCCGGACCGTGGATTTCAAGAATACAATCATCATCATGACCTCGAACCTCGGCGCGCAATACATGTTGGACGGCATCGGTGAGGACGGTGAGTTCAAGGAGGGTGTGGAAACGCAGGTCATGGACACTCTGCGGCATCATTTCCGGCCCGAGTTCCTGAACCGTGTGGATGAGACCGTGCTGTTCCGGCCGCTGCACATGGAGCAGCTCAAGCTCATTGTGGATCTGTTGATCCAAGGCCTGCGCGAGCGGCTGGAAGACCGCAAGATCAGTCTTGAGCTGACAGAACGAGCCAAGGCGTTCATCGCCCAGTCCGCATACGATCCCAGTTTCGGGGCACGGCCGCTGCACCGCTATCTTCAGGCCCATCTGGAGACGCCGCTGGCCAAGCGCATCATCGGCGGGGAACTCACGGATGGTGAGAGCGTGACCGTGGATGAAAAGGACGGAGCATTGGCCTTTGAATAGGTTTGTCTCCGGCGGGCAAAGGGGATGATTCCCTTTGCAAACCCTGGATTGTCGGCGGGTCTTTGCCTTTCGCTTTGCTTAAGGACAATCCGTGCTGACGGGGCATTCCAAGAAAGACAAATAAATCGCCCGGCGGCTGCCAAGCCGCCGGGCGATTTCATCAGGGATTTATGGTGGGAGAGGTCTGGAAGGAGTTCCTTTTGCACAAGACTCCCTTCGTTTTTTCCCTCACAAAATTGCTTTTAACGAAATCGCTGTGCTACGGGGAGGCAAAACAACGAGGACTGCAATGGAAATTCGTACGAAGATACTGGAACTGATTGACGATCCGGACGGACTGGAACGGCTGTATCATGAGCGGAAGCAGGAGTTTGTGGCGATGTATGAAGAAGTGTTGGCCGAGCGCCCTGGTTCCCTGCTGCTTCAGGCGTGGCGGGCGCGGCTGGAATATGCTCCGGAATCGGCACCGCGTTTGACTACAATGGATCTGTTGTTCATGCTGCTGCTCTGCTCGGCGGCCGGGACCCTGCTCAAGATTCCCGAATGGATGCCGTCCATCGACGAACTGGAATTCTACCCGCGTTTTTCGGCCATGATACCGTTTTCGGCCATGCTCGCCTATACCTTGTACATGAAGGCCTGGCCGCGCAAGGCCGCAGTTTTGACTCTGGGGGTGACCGCATTGGCGGGCGGCTATGCGCTGCTCGTGCCCTCGTCGTGGGATGATGTCTACGGTCTTGCCTGCGCCGGCATGCCGTTGTTCCTGTGGTGCGTGTACGGTGTGGCCCGCATGGGGGGGAAGTGGCGCGAGGCCGAGGTCCGTATCGAGTACATACGCTTTTTCGGCGAGCTGATCATTCATGCCGGTCTGCTGTTCATCGGCGGCGGTATTCTGCTGGCCCTGACCGCCGGGCTTTTCAGCCTGCTCAACCTGCCTACGAGTTGGGTCTTCGAATATGTGGCCCTGTACGGCCTGGCCTCCATCCCGCTGGTAGCCGCCTGGGCCACGGACACCTATTCCGCGGCCCAGCGCATCGTGCCGCTCATGGCGCGTATCTTTGCTCCGCTGCTGCTGGTGCTCATCGTGGCCTACATGGGAGCCATGGCCTGGAACATGGGCGAGCTTTTCGAGAACCGTGATACGTTGCTCGTCTACAACGTGTTGCTTTTGAGTGTTCTTGCCACGGCTGTGTTCACCCTGACGGGACGCCGCGAACATGGCGAGGGCGGCACGGTTCAATACATCATTTTCTGGATGCTTTCGGCCACGCTGGTGCTGGATATCCTCGGCGTCTGCGCCATTGGATGGCGCATTTTCGAATATGGCGGTCTCACCGCCAACCGGCTGGCCGTGCTTGGCTCCAACCTGGTGGTGTTCGGCAATCTCGCGGTCATGTGCCTGGGTTATCTTCGCCACTGGCGCGGCAATGCTTCTCTGGAGGATGTGGAACAGGGCCTGGCGGGGTATCTGCCTGTTTATTTTGCCTGGACCGGATTCATGGTCTTCGTATTGCCTTGGCTTTTCCGGTATTAGTTCTGGATTGGCAGCACGTTTTTGTTTCGGCCTTACCGGTCGAATTTCGCGCTGACAGGAGTATTTCAAGAGATGCAAACAGAACGCCCGATGGCTGCTCAGCCATCGGGCGTTCTCGCTGAAAAGTTTGGGAGGGGAGAGGGCTGGAGAGGGGAATCATTCCAACATACGTTCGTCGCTGAGGGCCTCGAAGCCGGAGACGATATCCATGAGTTCTTCGGTGATGCCGGACTGGCGGCGCTGGTTGTAGAGCTCGGTCAGCTCCACGAGCCGTTCCTCGATGTTTTTTTCGGCTCCCTGCATGGCCGCCAGACGCGCGGAATTCTCGCTGACCATGGACTCGGCCGCCGCCCGGTACAACTTCACGGAAAGATATTGCTCCAGCAGCCCGGCCAGGAGCACGTCGTCGGGCAGTGTGGTCATGGGCAGGCATCGGCGGTCGTCGGAACCCTTCTCAAGGGATCGGCGCAATTCCGGAAGATTGATGGGCAACAACTGGGTCGTCACCACGGCGCCGCTCATGGCGGCACTGGGGCGTGTGTTGACCAGCGTGACGGACGTGACGCCTTTCTCGGTCCATTGGTGGATGAGCTCCAACAATTCGGCCATGAGCCGGGCCACGTAGCCCACCGACCCCGGCACTTCGAACATACGTTCCACCTCGTGGTTCTCTGCCTGGAGAATGCCTGCCAGCCGTTCGCCCATGACGGCAAGGCGCTGGGTATTTTGTGCCTTCATAATGGATCGTGCCTGCAGATGTACGTCCTCGTTGAGCTGGCCGCACATGCCCTGGTCCGTGCCGAAAGCGATGAGTCCGGGCGAATCGCCGCCGCGCTCCCTGACGATTCCGCCCAGATGGGAGTGGGTGCGGAAGAACATGGCCAGCCCCTGCTCCACGGTCAGGCTGTATTGGCCCACGGCTTCGCCCGCCCTGGCATACTGGCGCATGTTCACAGCGGCCAGGGTTTTCATGGTCCGGACCACGGAGTGCAGCTCCCTGGTGGAGTTGATGTTCTGTTTCAGGGCTTCAAGCGTCTGCATCCCTGTCCTCCGGTCCGGAGAGGGCCGCTCTGGCCTCGACAAGGATGCGGTCCCGGTCTCCCTCGCTCAGATCCCGGCCCCGCGTCACGGTTCCGGCCAGCTCTCCGAGGGATTCGTCCAACCGATCCAGTACGGTTTGCTGGGCCGCAGCCAGAGTTTCCACTGGGCGGTCGTCGAATACTCCTTTGTCCAGGGCCAGCAGGATGAATACCTGTTGGGCTGCGGTGAGCGGGCTGGACCTGGGCTGCTTGAGTACTTCGCGCACGCGGCGGCCTCGCTCGATCTTGTTTCGGGTGTCGTCGTCCAACCGGGTGCCGAAGCGGGAAAAGGCTTCCAGCTCCTCAAACTGGGAATAGGTCAGCCGCAGGTCCCCGGCCACGGCGCGGTAAGCCTTGAGTTGGGTTTTGCCGCCGACACGGGAGACCGACTTGCCTACGTCCACGGCGGGCAGGATGCCCTTTCGAAACAGGATGGGAGAAAGGTAGATTTGTCCGTCGGTGATGGAGATGAGGTTGGTGGGGATGTAGGCTGACAGGTTCTGGGCCTCGGTCTCCACGATGGGCAGAGCGGTGAGCGACCCGCCGCCGCGTTCCTCCTTGAGGTGGGTGGAGCGCTCCAGCAGGCGCGAGTGGATATAGAAGATGTCGCCGGGAAAGGCCTCGCGTCCCGGAGGTCTGCGCAGGAGCAGGGCGAGCTCGCGATAGGCGCGGGCGTGTCGTGTCAGATCGTCGTAAATGATCAGGGTGTCGCGGCCTTGCTCCATGAAATGCTCGGCCATGCTGGTGGCCGCGTAAGGGGCCAGGAACTGCATCCCTGCGGCGTCTTCCTCGGTGCTGACCACCACGGTGGTATATTCCAGGGCATGGTGATCACGCAGTTCCTGCACTACCTTGCTGATGCTGGAAGCTCGCTTTCCGATGGCGCAGTAGACGCAGACCAGGTCGCGCCCGCGCTGATTGATGATGGTGTCCAGGGCAATGGCGGTCTTGCCGGTCTGGCGGTCGCCCAGAATGAGTTCGCGTTGTCCGCGTCCTACGGGGATGAGGGCGTCGATGACCTTGATACCGGTCTGCAGCGGCACTTCCACGGGATCGCGGTCCATGATGGCCGGGGCAGGACGTTCCACGGGTAGCCTGATATCGGTGCGGATCGGACCGTGCCCGTCCATGGGCGCGCCCAGCGCATCCACCACGCGGCCCAGCAGTCTCTCGCCCACAGGAACGTCAGCGACCCGACCGGTGCGGCGGGCTTCGCTCCCGGCCTGTACGGTTTCGGTTCCTTCCAACAGCACCGCGCCGAGCATGGACTGCCCTACGTCCAGGGCCATGGCCGTTGCCGTGGGGCCGATATCCAGGAGTTCGTCGGACATGACGTTGGAAAGGCCCTTGATGCGCGCCACACCGGAATCGATGGATATGACGCTGCCGAAGCGCTCGATGCCGGGACGGAACTTGAAGTCGGAGGCGGCCGTAGTCACGGCGCCGACAGCCCGGCTCAGGGTTTTGGAAAGAATGTCGCTGCCGTCACTCATTGTCGCCGTTTCCTGTGGGTTCGTTCGATTCATGATCCGTCAACAGCTCTTCCACGCTCCGGGAAAGATGCTCGAAATAGCGCCCCACGTTCCAGCCGAACCGGTGCCCGTCCGCATTGAGCGTGATGCCCGGCGTTTGCAGAGTTTCACTGAAGGCTATGTCCGCCTGTGTGTCGAAGAGCGAGCGGAGCGCCGTGCCGATGCGTTCCTTTTCCTTGGCGGGGAGGGCAAAGGAGGTCGTGATTTCCAAGCGACGGTTATGCTCCATGGCCAGGAACAGCTTGTCCCTCTCCGGGGAGGGCAGGTTTTCCAGCTCCCGGAGGAAGCGGGAACACATGCGGCTGATCAGATTTTCATCCGCAAGGTCTCCGAGGGCCCGGGCGCAGACGTCAAGGACCCCGTTGGCCAGGGCTGAGGTCAGCCTGCGGTCCAGGTCCTGTCGGTCACGGTGCAGGGACTCGAGCCAGGCGGCCCGTTGCCGGTCGATCTCTTGCCGGGCCTCCTGAAGCAGTTCCCTGCGCCGGGTGTCCGCGTTGCGAGCCGCCTCTCTCAGCGCCTGTTCACGGCCCTGGTCCAGTATCCGCTGTTCGCGTTCCAGCGTTCGTTTCAATTCCTCGGCCTGCTCGCGGCTCTGTTTCGCCTCCCGCAGCCGCTGGTCGATGTCCCGCTGCCGTTTGTCCATGACCCCGATGACGCGGTCGAAGAGAAATACCTTCAGCAATACCACCAGGATGAGGAAGTTCAGCCCCTGTGCGGCCACTGTATACCAGTCGATGAGCACGGCATCAGCCTCCGCGTGAAATGACAAAGTCCCAGAACGGGTTGGCGAAGAGCAGAATCATGGAAACCACGAAACAATAGATGGCCGTTGATTCGATCATGGCCAGCCCCACGAAGAGCGTTCTGGTCAGGGAGTTTGTCTCGTCCGGTTGCTGGGCGATGGCGGCCAGCGCCTGGGCCACGGCTCTTCCTTCGCCGAGAGCCGGGCCGACGGCTCCGATGCCGATGGTCAGGCCGGCGGCCAGTACCGAGGCCATGCCGATGAGTCCGATGTTATCCATTTTCGTCTCCTTGCCGGTTGCGGGTCTTGTCGTGTCGTTCGCGTTCTATGCGGGTGGCCGAGGCTATGTAAACCATGGCCAGGACTGCAAAAATGTAAGCCTGGATCATGCCGGTGAGCAGGCCCAGGGCATTCATGAGCACAGGGAACACCAGTGGGGCGATGGCCAGCAGGATGGCCACGATTTTCACGCCGCTCATCATGTTGCCGAAGAGGCGCACGGCCAAGGCCAGGGTGCGAGAGAGTTCGCCGATGACGTTGAAGGGCAGCATCATGGGCGTGGGTTTCAAGTATTGGCGCAGGTAGCCGAGGAGGCCGCGCCGGAGCACCCCGAAGGCGATGACCGCCACGAACACGGTCAGGGCCAGGGCCGCGGTGGTGGAAAGGGAGGCCGTCGGCGGTAGGAAGCCGGGCACTACGGCCAGCAGATTGCAGACCATGATGAAAATGAACAAAGTGCCGATATAAGCCACGTATCGGTCCGGATTCTCTCCGAAGACATCCCGGATCTGGCTGCGCAGGAAGGAGACCACGCTCTCCAGAAGATTCTGCCAGCGGGACATGTTTTCCGAAACGGTCATGCGTCGGGTGATGAAGATGCAGGCGAGTACCATGAGGACCATGACCAGCCATGTGTAGGCGATGGTGGCGTTCAGGTTGAAGGGGCCCATGGAAAAATAGACCACCTGATCGGGACTGATCTGTTTGATGTCCATCAGCCGCTCTCCTCGCCGCGTTTCAGGTTTCGGGCGCGGTGCACGCCGACTTGACGCACCAGCAGGAAACCGAGCAGGCAGGTCAGGAATACCGGGGCCGAGTTCCCGGCCACCAGAGTGAAGGCGGCGACGGTCATCCCGGCCCGGGCCAGGAAGCTCAGAAGCATGATCCGGCCCGGATGCGCGAAGCGGGGCAGTCGGTTCACGGTCAACCACAGGCCGCCGAAATAGAGGACGCCGCACAGGAGGCCGGTAGCCGCGCCAAGGATCAAAGCGGCGGGATCGAAAGTCATGGCTTTTCCTCCGGATGGTTGTCGTGATGCCTGCTCTCGCGGCTGACCCAGAACCAGGCGTTCAGGCAGCCCACCAGGATGCCCACGCCCAGAAAACTCAAGGTCCAGGAGCGGCTGCTTTCGAAACGGTTGTCGAGCCAGACTCCCAGCGCCACGCCGAGCACGGTAGGGATGGCCACGGCCCAACCCACCAGGCCGAACATGCCCAGGCCGAACCAGACGCTGCGGTCCTCCTTCCGGGCCTTGAGCTTGCGCTTTTCCTCGGCGTCCACCGCTTTTTCGAAGTCCTTGTCCCGTGGGTTCATCATTCCACCTGTTCGTGTCCGAGATCCACCAGCCGTTTCAGGAACCCCGCCTCGATCTTGGCCACTGCCTGCCGGGCTCTGGTCTCGATTTCGTTCTCTTCGGCGAAACGTTCGGTCACCGCCCGGCGCAGGCTGCCCAGGGGCCTGTCCGTCACCGCATCCAGTGTGGAGACGCGCACTTCTCCTCCTCTTTTGACCAGCACGCCCCGGTTCACGGCGGCCAGAAATTCGCCCGATGCATCCTCATAGGCCAGAAGCCCAGGTCTGAGCAGAGTCACGAAGTCCACGTGGTTCTCCAGCAGGGTGAAGGAGCCGTTCGGGGCGTTGCCTCGGATCCTGGATACTTTGCGGTCGAGCAGGATGCTGTCGGGCAGGACGATGACCAGGCGCATGGTTACCTCCGGGCCTCGTTGATGGAGCCGATCATGTACAGGGCGCTTTCCGGCCGGTTCCTGAACTCGTCGTTCAGGATACGCCGGCACCCGTCAAGGGTGTCCTCCAGCTTCACCAGCCGGCCCCTGTAGTTGGTGAACTGTTCGGTGACGTTGAACGGCTGGGTCAGGAACCGCTCCAGTCTGCGGGCGCGGTTGACCACGAGCTGGTCCTGTCTGCTCAGTTCCTCCATGCCGAGCATGGCGATGATATCCTTGAGTTCCTCGTAGGCCGCCAGGGTGGCGCGCGCCTCGCGGGCGATGTCGTAGTGCTCCTGGCCCACGATGTCGGGCACCAGCATGGACGACCCCGAGGCCAGTGGATCGATGGCCGGATAGAGGCCTTCACTGGCCTTTTTGCGGGAGAGCACGATGGATGAGGAGAGGTGGCCGAAGGTGTGTACGGCCGCCGGGTCCGTGAAGTCGTCCGCGGGCACGTAGACCGCCTGGACCGAGGTGATGGCCCCGTTTTCCGTGGAGGAAATGCGTTCTTCGAATTCGGCCAGTTCCGTTCCCAGGGTGGGCTGGTATCCCAGCCGCGAGGGAAGGCGGCCCATGAGGCCGGAAACTTCCATGCCGGCCTGAATGAAACGGAAGACGTTATCCACCAGCAGGAGCACGTCCTGCCCTTTTTCGTCGCGAAAGTATTCGGCCATGGACAAGGCCGCGTGCCCTGCGCGGAATCGCGTGCCCGGCGGCTCGTTCATCTGGGCGAAGAGCATGACCGTGCTGTCCAGCACTCCGGCGTCGCGCATTTCCCGGTAGAGTTCCTCCCCTTCACGGCATCGCTCGCCTATGCCGCAGAACAGGCTGACGCCTTCGTGCACTCCCACCATGTTGTTGATGAGTTCCATGATGACCACGGTCTTGCCTACCCCCGCGCCGCCGAACAGGCCCGCCTTGCCGCCGCGCTCCAGGGGGGTCATGAGGTCGATGGCCTTGATGCCGGTGGTGAAGATTTCGTCCCCGGCGCGTTGTCGGGACAGGGGCGTTGGCGCCCGCAGTGCGGGCCAGCGCATGCCGGTCTGCAAGGGGGGGCCGTTGTCGATGGGGTCGCCGAAGACGTTGAACATCCTGCCGAGCAGTGCATCGCCCACAGGCACGGTGAGGCTGTCCCCCGTGGCCGTGACCGTGTCTCCTTCGGCCAGTCCCTGGGTGAAGGTCAGGGCTACGGCGCGGACATGGTGGGTATCCAGGTGGGCCATGACCTCCAGGGCCATTTCATTGCTACGCCCCGCCCGGAGTACGTGGGTCAGGGCCGGAAGAGCTCCGTCGAAACGGGCGTCGACGACATTGCCTCGGATGGAGACGACCGTACCCGCGGCATTGCCGGAAGAGTCCCTTGCAGGGGGAGAGACGATTTCCATTACCTATAAAATACACGGTCAGGAACAAAATAAAAGGGGAAAAGGACAAGTTATCACTTGCCCTTTCTGATCAGGGGGAGGCAGCGGGAAAATACGGACGGATCGTCGCCAGACGACTTGTGGCGGGGCGGCTTCGAGAAAAAGCCCCATGGAGAGAAACGCTATTCGTTCAGGAAAGCCAAGGCCCTGTGTTCAGACCAGTACAGGCCGGTGCCGTTGAACTGCACGAATCCTACATGACCGCCGGTCCGCGGCATCTCCAAATAGAAATTCGGGTTGGCACGCGCCTCGGCCTCTGGATAGCAGGAGCCGGTCAGGAAGACGTCGTTGACCGCGTTGACCATGAGCGTTGGCGTCCTGATGGCGGGAATGAATTGCAGGCTTGAACTCTGTTCGTAGTAGTCGGCCGCATCTTTGAATCCGTGGATGGGGCCGGTGAATCGGGTGTCGAATTCCCAGAAACTGTTGATCCCGGACAGACCGGTGATGTCGATTCTTCCCGGAAACATTTCGGCCTTGATGCGCGTCTTGCGCCTGAGCCCGCGCATGAAATACTTCATGTAAATGCGTCGTGACGGCAGGTCGAGTACGTCCGCGCAGCCGGCCAGGTCGCAGGGAACGGAATAGACCACGGCCTTGCAGACCTCGCTCGGTATGCGTGTCGGGTTCTCGCCAAGATATTTGAGGGTCTGGTTGCCGCCCAGGCTGAAGCCGATGAGCGCGATTTCCCCGTACTGTCCGGAGCCGAGCACGTGACGAACCACCGTGTGCAGGTCCTCTGTCTCGCCGCTGTGGTAGAAGCGGAGAAGACGGTTGGTCTCGGTGCAGCCGCGCAGGTTGCGGCAGACGACGTCCCAGCCTTCCCGTGTGAGGGCCGCGGCCATGGACAGGGGATACTTTTTGCGTGAATGGCCTTCCAGCCCATGGGAGACAATGGCTGCGCGGCGGTGCGGTCCGTCTGGCGCGTAGTGCCAGTCCAGATCCAGGAAGTCGCCGTCCGGCGTGTCGATGCGTTCCGGTTGGGGCGAGGTCTCGGGCGGCTGCCGGAACAGGGAAGGATAAATGGTCTGCACGTGCCCGTTGCTGAACGGGAACGGCATGGAATAGGAAGAATGAGCGAGTATCGGCATAGGAGGGACGTTAGAAAACGGGCTGCGGCCCGTCAATCGCGGAGACATATTTTTACAATTCCACATTGCGGTGGGTTCGGGGTTGCCCTTGGCCGTTGCGATCTTATACTCTCGGCACAACAAGGAGAATTCCCATCGGACTCTATTCGCAGATAGAATTGGAAAATTACGCGGAAGTGCTGTTCTGGGCAGTGCAGGAATCGTGCGGCCGCAAGTTCCGTCACGGAGATATTCTGGTCATCCGTTACGACCATCCTGCAATTTCGCTGGTGGAGGCGCTTTACTCACTGTGCATGGACAAACACGTGCAGCCTGTGCCTGTGGCCAACCCCACCCCCCTCATGGAAGTGGAACGCTATCTCAATTCCAGTTTCTCCCAACTCGTCTTTCAGCAGCCCGGCCGTGAGGAATTGTTTCAGGCCGCGGCCGGGTGTGTGAACATCATGGCCCCCGAAGCCCTGGAGCATCTCCAGGCCGTTGACCCGCACATCATCGCGGACGCGCGCAAGGCCGAGACCCCCCTCAGGCGCCTGTTGGAGCAGCGCCGCAATCTCGGAGCGTTGGGCTGGACCGTATGTCTCTACCCCACGCAGGCGCTGGCCGACGCCACGGACATGACATTGGAGGAGTACGCCCACGCTCTAAAGCGCGCCTGCTGGCTGAACATGCCTGATCCGGCCCGGGAATGGCGGCGCATCAAAAAGCAGTTGGTCGAAATTTGTTCCTGGCTGGACAGCCTGGAGATCCAGTCTTTTCATGTGGAGGGCGAGCACTTGGACCTGCGCGTGAAACTGGGCGAGAACCGTCGCTTCATAGGCGTCACCGGTGGCAACATTCCGGGGTGTGAACTTTATGTGTCACCGGACTGCCGTGGTGTGGACGGAGTGTTTTACGCCAACCAGCCGAGCCTCCGGCAGGGCAACGTGGTGCAGGGAGCCACCCTGGAGTTCCACGACGGCGTGGCCGCCAAGGTGGACGCGGAATACGGTCTCGTGTTCCTGCAACGCCAGCTGTATTCGGACGCGGGTGCGCGCCGGGTAGGGGAGTTTTCGCTCACGGACAGGCGTTTTTCCCGTGTGGACCGGTTCATGGCCCATACCCTGTTGGACGAGAATTTCGGAGGAGAGCACGGAAACTGTCATATCGCCCTGGGCGGCTCGCTGACGGAATGCTTTGCCGGACCGGCCGAACTGCTCAGTCCGGAACTGGAGATGGAGCTGGGTTTCAACACTTCGGACATCCATTGGGACCTGGTCAATACAGAGCCCAAGCGGGTCACGGCCCTGCTTAAAACAGGGAAACCCATACTTGTTTATGAAAACGGTGAATTTAAATACTGATCCCTGTTGACAACCCCGTACCCGTGTTTACTTTTCCCGGTAATGCCCGCCCGGCCCGGCCGAGAGCGGAGATTCATAAAGGATACGAATGCATGGCCAAAGACAACGGTACTGAAATTCCCATCAACGGCGTGAATAACGAAAAAGCCATGGATGAGGACATGAACGAGAAACCCCAGGATATGGAAAACGAGGAACAGGAATTGTCCCTTTCCGAAGATGAACTGGTCGCCCTGTGCCGCGAGCACGTCTGTCCGAACTGTGACGTGATGCAGGAAGCCGAGGCTGACAAGCTGCGCGTTCTGGCCGACGCCGAGAACGTCAAGAAGCGGCTTCAGCGCGAAACCGAGGATCTCAAGAAGTATGCGGGTGAATCCATTCTGGCGGACCTGCTGCCCGTGCTGGATAATCTGGATCTGGCGCTCATGCACGCCGACCAGGCCGACGATGCCTGCAAGAATTTCATCATGGGCGTGGACATGACCCGCAAGATATTCCTGGACACGGTGAAGAGCCACGGCCTTGAGCGGGTGTCTCCGGCCAAGGGGGAAACGTTCAATCCGGAATTTCACGAGGCGGTGGGCACAGCAGAGGATGCGGACCTGGAGGACAACTGTGTGGCCCAGGTGGCCCAGAACGGATATATTCTGAAGGGACGGCTGCTTCGTCCGGCCAAAGTCATGGTCAACAAGAAGTGTTGAAAAAAAGTCTAGAAACGTCTTTACAAGCGAAACTGAGTGCTTAATTGGTTTTCACGTTTCTGAAAAACGAAAATTAAATTTACTTTCAAGTAAGATATTGAGGAGGACCTGCAATGGGTAAGATCATTGGCATCGACCTCGGTACCACCAACTCCTGCGTATACGTGATGGAGGGCAAGGACCCGAAGTGTGTAACCAACCCCGAAGGCGGACGGACCACCCCGTCCATCGTGGCCTTCACCGATAAAGAACGCCTTGTCGGCGAAATCGCCAAACGTCAGGCCGTCACCAACCCGGACAAGACCGTTTTCGCCATCAAGCGACTCATGGGCCGTTCCATCGACGCCCCCGAGGTGTCCAAATGGAAGGATCATTGTCCTTACAAGCTCGTTTCCGGCAACGGCAATGACGCCTGGGTGGAAGTGGACGGCAAGAAATACAGCCCGCCCGAAGTTTCCGCAATGATTCTGCAGAAATTGAAGAAGGACGCTGAAGCCTACCTGGGCGAGGACGTGACCGAAGCGGTCATCACCGTTCCCGCCTACTTCAACGATTCCCAGCGCCAGGCCACCAAGGACGCGGGCAAGATCGCCGGCCTTGACGTCAAGCGCATCATCAACGAGCCCACCGCCGCATCCCTGGCTTACGGTTTCGACAAGAAGGCCAACGAAAAGATCGCGGTCTTCGACCTCGGCGGCGGTACCTTCGACGTGTCCATCCTGGAAGTGGGCGACAACGTCGTGGAAGTGCGCGCCACCAACGGCGACACCTTCCTGGGCGGCGAAGATTTCGACCAGCGCGTCATCGAATATCTTGTGGACGAGTTCAAGAAGGAAAACGGCATCGACCTGGCTCAGGACCGTATGGCCCTGCAGCGCCTCAAGGAGGCCGGTGAAAAGGCCAAGAAGGAACTTTCCTCCTCCATGGAGACCGAAGTCAACCTGCCGTTCATCACTGCCGACCAGAACGGTCCCAAGCACCTTATGGTCAAGATCAGCCGCGGCAAGCTGGAAAAGCTGGTGGAAGACCTTGTCAACCGCACCGTGGAGCCCTGCAAAAAGGCCTTGGCCGACGCCGGTCTGTCCGCATCCGACATCGACGAGGTCATCCTGGTCGGTGGTATGACCCGCATGCCGCTGGTTCAGGAAAAGGTGAAGGAATTCTTCGGCAAGGAACCCAACCGTTCCGTGAACCCGGATGAAGTGGTGGCCATGGGCGCATCCATCCAGGGCGGTATCCTGGCCGGTGACGTCAAGGACGTGCTGCTTCTCGACGTGACCCCGCTGACCATGGGCATCGAAACCATGGGCGGCGTGTTCACCAAGCTCATCGAGCGCAACACCACCATCCCGACCAAGAAGTCTCAGGTGTTCACCACGGCTTCCGACAACCAGCCGTCCGTGTCCATCCGCGTCTTCCAGGGTGAGCGCCCCATGTGCGCGGACAACATGCTGCTGGGCAACTTTGAACTCACCGGCATTCCGCCGGCACCGCGCGGCATCCCGCAGGTCGAGGTCTCCTTCGACATCGACGCCAACGGCATCGTCAACGTCAGCGCCAAGGACATGGGAACCGGCAAGGAACAGTCCATCCAGATCACCGCTTCCTCCGGACTGAGCGACGACGAAATCGACCGTATGGTCAAGGACGCCGAGTCTCATGCCGAAGACGACAAGAAGAAACAGGAGCTCATCGAGACCCGCAACCAGGCCGACACCCTGATCTACACCTCCGAAAAGTCCATCAAGGACCTCGGTGAAAACGTGGACGCAGAACTCAAGGCCGACATCGAGAACAAGATCGAAGCCCTGAAAAAGGCCATGGATACCGACGACACGGAGAGCATCAAGAAGGCCTCCGATGAACTGGCCCAGGCTTCCCACAAGCTGGCCGAAAAGCTCTACGCCCAGCAGGGGCAGGAGCAGCAGGCCGGTCCCGGTCCGGAAGCGGGCGCACAGGCCGAAGCCGGTGCGGACAAGAAGGATGACGACGACGTGGTCGACGCGGACTACACCGAAGTCAAGTAACCTGCTTGCCAACTGGGTCCAAGCGAAGTATAGCATTACCCGGTCCGCTCCAATGCGGGCCGGGTCTTTTATTATCTGCTTTCCGGTAGAATGAACCACGGGTTTACAACATGAAAGAAATCTCTTTCGGACACGGATTCCGACATTTGATACTGGCGGCCCTGCTGGCGGCCTTTGCCGCTGCCGCGTTGTCCGGTTGTACGCCGGGCATTTCCTCCTGGACCCAGCGCGCCATGCAGAGCGCGGACTTGCTGCCCACCGCCGATCTGCTGGCGGAGGCGGACAAGGCATGGAAAGCCAAAGAGTACGAGGCTGTCGAACTTTATTACAGCAAGGCTCTGGAACGTACTGATCTGGCCAAGTCCGACGAGCCTCTCGTGCAGAGCCGACTCGGCGTGAGCGCATTCCGCAACGGCCACTATCGCCAGGCCCTCGGATCCCTGAAAAAATGGGCCAATCTGGATATCAAATCCGTGAACACCTGGGAGTGGCAGGAGGCCTATCTCGGTACCATCGCGGCGTTGGGCAAGACGCAAAGGTTGCGGAACCATCTCAAGTGGACTCTGCAACAGCGTGGACTGCCGTGGGAAACCAGGCAGCAGGTGGCCCTGTGGTACTCCGATTATTTCCTGGCCGAGAACGACCTGGAGCGTTCTCTGGACGTATTGGGCGGATTCTACAAGGAAGCCCCGGACTCCGAGGCCCGCGCGGCCTTCGAGCACGATTATTTCCGACTTATTTCCGACTACAGGGACAGCAGGCTCGATTCCCTGGTCCGTTACGTGACGCCGTCCAACCTGTATAGGTTCCCCTTTGCCCTGGTCTCTTTCGAGCACTCCCGGCGCGGCGCGGACGACAAAAGCAAGTGGCCCGCTGCCTGGCGCAGCATGCGTACGGTTGCAGGGAGCGCCGACCTGGCTGACCGCGAGCCGTTGGTGGAGATTCTTTCCCGCCTGGAACGCAAGTACGGCCAGCCGCGCATCGGTCTGGCCCTGGCTCTGCCCGTGAGCGGCCCCTACGCCAAGGTCGGCACCCGCATTCTGCGCGGAGCGGGCGTTGCCCAGTGGAAACTATCCACCCTGGGCGTGGACATGGATATTCGGGTCATCAACACCGCGGCTCCCGGATGGGTGCAGCGGCTGCATTCGCTGCCCTCCTACTACACGCTGGTGGGCGGGCCGTTGCGCGTGGATGCCTTCAAGGAGATGCTGTCTTCCGGGCAGGGGCGCGCAATTCTCAGGGAACGGGCCTTTTTCACCTTTCTGCCCGGCTTGGGCGAGGTGGAAGAGGGCAGGGACGCCTGGCGTTTCTTCACCAGCCGCGAAGATGAGGTGCGCAGCCTGGTGAACATGGCCGTGAAGCGCCTGGGCATACGTGATTTTGCGGTATTCTATCCGCAGGAGAAGTTCGGCAGGGCCATGGCCAAGACCTTTTACAATGAAGCCGCACCATTGGGCGCGCGCATCCGGGGCATGGAATCCTATCCCCCCCGAGAATTGACTTCCTGGAACAAGCATATTGCCAAATTGCTCAAGGTCCCTTCGAATTTCAGCGAGAACAAGGATGTTCCCCTGCCGCTGCCCGATTTTGGCGCGGTGTTCATTCCGGACGGCTGGCGACAGGCTCAGAATCTGCTCCCCAACTTCTTTTTCTATGAAGGCGAGCAGCTCGTGTTCCTGGGCCCCGGCCTTTGGAGCCGCGCCCTGGACCGCGCCAAGGAAGTGGACGAGCACTATTACCACCTGGCCGTTTGTCCCGGTGCGTGGTGGGCGGGCAGTGACGGAGCCTTGGCCCTTCAGGACGCGCTCACCGAGGAAGGACTCGGCAGGGCCGACTTTTGGGTCGCTCTGGGCTTCGACTTCGTCCGTTTTTCCGGCCGTATGGGGGTGCTGCCCTCGGGTTGGGATTCGTCCGACATCAACGAGCGCATCAGCACCGCCCAGAAGATCGACTTCAGCATGGCCGCCATGCACTGGAACGACCGCGGCGTTGCCAGACAGGACCTGTTTTTGTTCAGCCCGGTGCGCAAGGGCAAGAGCATTGCCGATTCCGAGGTTCTCAAGGGCCGTATTCAGCGCGCCACCGGACGTCGCATCCAGCGCGCCAAGGCCTATGAAGCGCGTGTTTCCGGACAAGGGGCCGGAGCGCAGTAACCGTTTGCAACCGACATTGATCCTCTGAGTCAGTAGATACTGTTGAAGGAGTTAGGAAATATGAAGATCAGCCCGGAAGAAGTCGCCAAGGTGGCCAAACTGGCCCGTCTGGACCTGTCCGATGACAAGATAGAGTTGTTCTCAGGTCAGCTGGACGACATTCTTAACTATATGGACAAATTGGGTGAACTGGACACCTCCGAGGTGGAGCCCCTGTTCAGCCCGGTGGAGCACACCACGGTGTTGCGCGCCGACGAAACTCGCAAGGATTACTCCCGCGACGAGGTGCTTTCCAATGCGCCCGAGCAGGACGGCCAGTTCTTTATTGTCCCCAGAATCGTTTAAGCCATTACGCTCATAAGGTTTTTCATGTCCGATATACATTGCATGACATTGACTGAGATCGCCTCCAAGCTGCAGGCCCGCGAGGTGTCCGTGGAATATGTGGTTCAGTCCTGCCTGGACCGAATCCAATCCACCGAGCCCAAGGTCAAGGCCCTGCTCTCCGTTCAGGCCGAGGTTGCCCTGGAACAGGCCCGGGCCATGGACGAAGCCGGTCCCGATCCGGACAAGCCCCTGTGGGGCGTGCCGCTGGTGCTCAAGGATCTGCTGACCACCAAAAACGCCCCCACAACCTGCGGTTCCAGAATTCTGGAGAACTTCGTCCCGTTCTACGACGCCACCGCTGTGGAGCGGCTGCGCAATGCCGGAGCCGTTCTCCTGGGCAAGGCCAACATGGATGAGTTCGCCATGGGCTCCTCCACGGAAAATTCGGCCTTCCAGCGCACCACCAACCCTTGGGACATCGACCGGGTGCCCGGTGGTTCCTCGGGCGGTTCCGGAGCGACCGTTGCCGCTTGCCAGTGCTACGGCGCCCTCGGCACCGACACCGGCGGTTCCATCCGCACTCCGGCTTCCTTCTGCGGCATAGTGGGACTCAAGCCCACCTATGGCCGCGTTTCCCGTTTCGGTCTGGTGGCTTATGGTTCCTCGCTGGATCAGATGGGGCCCATGACCCGTTCCGTGGAGGATAGTGCACGCATACTCCAGGCCATTGCCGGGCACGATCCCAAGGACTCCACCTCCGTGGATGTGGAAGTGCCGGACTATCTCGCCGGGCTGGGCCGTTCCGACCTCAAGGGCGTGACCATCGGCATGCCCGAGGAGTATTGGGGCGAAGGACTCGCCCCGGAAGTGGAAAAAGCCTGTCGCGCGGCCATTGCCAAGGCCGAGGAGCTGGGCGCCGCAACCGTGCCCGTCAAACTCTCCTACACGGATTACGCCATCGCCACCTATTACATCATCGCCATGGCAGAGGCGTCCTCCAACCTGTCACGTTTTGACGGCGTGCGTTACGGCTATCGCAACAAGGAAGCCGACGAGCTTGTCGACATGTACACCCGCAGCCGTACCGAAGGGTTCGGCGACGAGGTGCAGCGCCGCATTATCATGGGCACCTACGTGCTTTCCAGTGGGTATTATGACGCCTACTACCGCAAGGCCGCCCAAGTCCGCCGTCTGATCCGCGAGGATTTCGACAAGGCGTTTACCCAGTGCGACCTTATTGCCGGCCCGGTCTGCCCGACCACGGCGTTCCGCATCGGGGAGAAGGCCGATCCGCTGCAGATGTATCTCATCGACATCTTCACCATCTCTCTCAACCTGGCCGGTCTGCCGGGCATGAGTTTGCCCGTGGGCCTTGGCGAGTCCAGCCAGATGCCCGTCGGTCTGCAACTCATGGGGCTGGCATTTTCCGAACCCGGCATGCTTTCCGTGGCCGACGCCCTGGAGCGTGCGTTGCCGCCCATGCCCGTGCCCGAGATGTAAACACAAAAAAAGTAAAAGCAGGCGAAGCAACCTTTTGGAAAAGGTTTCTCCGCCCGGCTCCCGCTTTCAAAATTCATTGGCGTAAAGGCCCTGACAGGTATTTCCTGTCAGGGCCTTTTTTTTCATCAATCAGGGGACTCGGAAACGAGCGGGGACAAGGCATGAGGCGTGAAGCCGTAATCGCGAGCTTCTGGGAGATTGAAATCTATAATGTGGGGAAAAAAGAATGGAGTGCATATTTTTCAGGATTCCCCTTGACACGATGTGGGAATAAGTACAAATTGAGCTTGATTAAGAATAGTAATCATTACTAAATAAATTCGAGCGGAGGGTTATATGTATTTCAATCAGATTTCAGTGGAAGGCCTAGGCTGTCTTTCCTACGTCATCGGCTGTCCGGCTGCCAAAGCCTGCATGGTGGTGGACCCCAAACGGGACATTCAGGACTACCTGGATATTGCCCGGGAAGAGGGCATGCGAATAACCCATGTCCTCAACACCCATCTGCATGCGGACCATATCAGCGGCGACCAGGAGCTTCGCAACGCCACCGGCGCGGACATCTACATCAACGGCACCGGAGTCACCGTGGACTACGAGCATAAGGAGCTGGAAGAGGGCATGGTCTTCGAGTTGGGGGCCGCCAAGGTGGAGGTCCTGCACACCCCAGGCCACACTCCCAACTCCATCTCCCTGCTGGTCACCGACAAGGTTCGCTCCGACGAACCCGAACTGCTGCTCACCGGCGACCTGCTTTTCGTGGGCGATGTGGGCCGTCCGGATCTGCCCGGGGCCGAGATTCTCGATGAACAGGTTAAAAATCTCTACAACAGCCTGTATGTGAAGCTTGCGGATTTTCCGGATCACCTGGAGGTTTTTCCGGCCCACGGCCAGGGCTCGCTTTGCGGCCGGGGAATGAGCGCCAAGAAGAGTTCCACCCTCGGTTTCGAGCGCCGGGCCAACCCCATGCTGCGATTTGCCTCCTTCGAGGAGTTCAAGGCCGACGTGACTTCAGCGTTTCCCACCCGGCCCAAAAGTTTTTCCCATATCATCAGCACCAACAAGGCCGGGGCCGACCTGCTGGACGCCTGCCCCATGGACAAGGGGCTGACGCCGAAGCAGTTCGAAGAGATGATCCGGGAGGGAGCCGTGGTCATCGACGCCCGCAACTCGGCCGCGTTCGGAGGGTTCCACATCCCCGGCAGCGTGAACATCGGTTTTGAAAAGCAGCTTGCCAACTGGGTGGGAATGGTCGTCGAGCCCGGTTCTGACATCGTTCTGGTGGTGGACGACCATGACGATTACGAGCGCATGCTCGTGGAGTTGCATCGTATCGGCTACGATCAGGTTTTCGGCTACCTGTCCGGCGGCATTATGGCCTGGCTCAACAGCGGGCGTCCCGTGGAACAGCTGGAGCAGAGTTCGCCGCAGCAGATCTTTGAAAAAATGGATGCCGACAACGTCAGCATACTGGACGTGCGCACTCCGGCCGAGTGGAAGGGGGCGCATATCGGAGTTGCCGAGCATTTTCCGCTGTCCGACATTCTGGATGGCAAGTATCCCGACCTGCCCAAAGAACGCGAAATCGTGGTGGCCTGCGGCACGGGCTACCGCTCAAACATAGCGGCCAGCTTCATGAAGAAGCAGGGCTTTGCCAACGTCAAGTCCCTGGCCGGCGGCCTGTTCGCCTGGACCAATGCCGGTCAGCCGGTTGTATCCTGAACAGACAATTCCAAGCAAAGGAGCACCATCATGGAAAATTCATTCCCCCTCATCGGCGACCGTCTGCCGACTTTGAAAGTGACCACCACCCGAGGCGAGATGACCCTGCCGGACGACATGGCGGGCAAGTGGTTCGTCCTCTTTTCGCATCCGGCCGACTACACTCCGGTGTGCACCACCGAGTTCGTGGCCTTTCAGAAACGGTACGATGAATTCCGCAAACTCAATTGCGAGCTCATCGGCCTGTCCATCGACCAGGTCTTCTCCCACATCAAGTGGATGGAGTGGATCAAGGAGAAACTGGGCGTCGAGATCGAGTTTCCGGTCATTGCCGACGACATGGGCAACGTGGCCAAAACCATGGGCATGATCCATCCGGGCAAGGGTACCAACACCGTACGCGCCGTGTTCATCGTGGATGACAAGGGCGTCGTGCGCATCATTTTCTATTATCCGCAGGAATTGGGACGGAACATGGACGAGATTCTGCGCGCCGTGAAAGGCATGCAGACTTCGGACGCCCATGAAGTGGCCATTCCGGCCGGTTGGCCCGAAAACGAGCTCATCCAGAAGCGGGTCATCATTCCGCCGGCAAAGGATGTGGAAGCCGCCGAGCAGCGTCTCAAGGAGCACGAAGGTTTTGATTGGTGGTTCTGCCACAGGGAATTGTAAGAGGCTGAAGAGCTGGAGGGAAAACCTTTTGCAAAAGGTTTCCCCTCCAGACCTCCCCCTTTCCAAAATACTTTGACGAAAAGGCCGGTGCAGGATTTTCCGCACCGGGCTTTTCGTCATTATTTCATGTCGTATGTCCTTGGGCCGTCCTTGTAGTCGGTTACGGTCCGCGAGCATACTTTCCTTTTCCGGTTGAAAACGAGATGGCAAAAAAGCATCAAGCCTCCAAGCACCGCAAGTACCCGGGCAAGAGACGCGCTGCTTGAGGTGAACAGGGCCGCGTAGCCGGAACTGATGAGAAAACCGGAACAAAAGAGAATGACTCCGTACATGGAGCTTGCGAGGCCGGCATGGTTCGGGAAGGGGCGAAGACTTGCGGCCAGGGCGTTCGCAAACACCAATCCCAGAGAAAGATAGATGGCGAAGAGTGCACAGACGAGGGTCCAAAGTGTTGCGCATTCGGCCCATTCAAGAACCAGGTTGGTAATACATGCCGTGAAGAGAAGTGTGATTCCTTTTTCAACGATCCGGGCCGGGCTGAGGTGGGCGAGCAGGCGGTTGTTGAGGAGCGAACCGAGAAAGTATCCCGACGCAATGATGAGCATGATCCAACCGTATGCCATGACTGACGAATTGTACTGATTTTGCAGAATAATCGGCCCTGCGACGTTGACGCAGCTGAAAATGCCGTAGAGCAGGGCGAGCAGGAGCATGTTGTTTCTGAACTCCGCCGCTTGGAACAAGCCTGCATAGTCCCGAGTTGTCTGTTTGATGGACAACGTTGCAGTTCGATGTCGGCTGGTTTCGCCCACATCGGCAATCAGCCAGAGCGTGAGCCCGATGCCCGCCACCCCCAGGAGCAAAAAGGAATACGTCCAGCCGAGATGATGCTGAATAGCTCCGCCGAGAGCAGGGGCCAGAATCGGGATCAGCGCCCAGGCCATGGACATATAGGAGGAGGCTACAGGAAGTTCATCTCCCTTGAAGGTATCGCGCATGATCGCACGGGCGCAAACGCTTGCGGCCCCCACGGCGACGCCCTGTATGAAACGCAAGGCGATCACCCACCCTATGGACGGCGCCCAGATCATGGCAAGACTTGCCGCCGCGAAGAAGGGAAGCCCGATCAACAACACCGGAAGTCGTCCGAAACGGTCTGAAAGTGGACCGTGAAAAAGCTGCGAACCGCCGAACCCCAGCAGGTAAATGGATATGGTCATCTGCACTTGTTCCACGGGGGCAGCGAACAGACGGATCATGTTTGGAATGGACGGCAGGTAAATGTCCATGGCCGCCTGTCCTATGACGATCAGGCCCAACAGGAACGCCAGGGCGCGGTTTTTTTCTGCTTTTTGCATTCTGTTCTCCTTGTTGCGGAAGTCGGGCCGTCAGTGACTCAATACGCTTTCAGGCCACAGAACGCGCACGTTAGAAGAACGGTGTATGTCTCGTCGAATGCATAAAGGAAAAAAAAGACGTCAAACCGGACGGAAAGGAATACTATACGTATTTTCGCGGCGGCATACCGACCAACCTGCGGAAAATGGCGGAAAATGCGCTTGGTGTTTCATACCCCACGGCAAGAGCCGTTTCGAGTACGGACATTCCTGAGAGCAGCATGGGCAGGGCGGCCAGGACGCGGGACTGCTGACGCCATTCGCTGAATGTGATGCCTGTTTCGTGGCGGAACAGCCGGGACAGTGTCCGATGGGAAACCCCGGTCTCACGCCCCCACTCCTCCAGCGTTCGGGAGTCGGCCGGGTGCGCTTTCAACTGCTCACAAATAGGGACGAGTCTAGGCTCAGCCGGCCAAATGAGATTGAACTGTTCCCGCTCGGTCCAGTCCATCTCTTTGTTGATCAACTCCATGATGAGCCCGTCACGTCCTTCTTCATCATATTTTACCGGAATTGTCGCAGACCTTATCAGAAGTTCATGCAGGAGTGGAGAGACACGGACGGTATGAGGACAGGGGGGGGCGTCGGCCCGGCAAGCTTCGGGAGCCACGAAAAAAGTTCGCAACGCCACTCTGCCGTGGGCGTGCATGGAATGGGGTTCGTGGGAAGGCACCCAGAGCGCGCGTTGGGGAGGTATGAACCAGCACATTTGCCGAGCATGTATTTCCATGACTCCCTGCTCCGCAAAGACAAGCTGTGCGCGAATATGACTATGTTCCGAAATCCTGTGTCCATTCGGAAATTCATTCGCCATGGCCGAAAACGGCCTCGGAACATGTTGGTAGTCGTCTCGGTTGACGCTTTTTTTATTCAAGACTCGTCTCCGGATCGGTTTGGTGCGAAGTCTGTCGAGGTTTTTTATTTCAGGCAAGTCCGTTTACTAAACTGATGGCTTTCTGAGAACAACCGTAATTTTACTATGCTGGGCAGCACCAAATACGAGGGAAGGATTGCTGTTCTTGATGAAGAGAGCATACGGCTGTGCGGAAATGATTTTTGTTTGGGAAAAAGGCCGGTGCGACATTCTCCTGCACCGGCCTTTTGTGTCGTTATTCCATGTCGTATGTGGTTGGGATGGTTATGTCTCCTCGTTTTCATAGCCAGGCACAATATCAGCTTTCCTGAATTTGAGAAAAGCTGCCAAGCATAAGCTTTTGGTGTGGCCCTTCTGTCGAGAGAAAGTCGTTGTCCATTAGTGTTTAATTAATATTTTATTCGTAATCCATTTTTTTTATTGATTAACGTTGATTTTTATTGGTAGGAAGAGAGCTTCTAGTTGATAACGAACTTCAATTTCATCTAGTTCTGTGAAAGTAACCTTTTTAAACTAAATCTGAGGTGCTTGATGAAAAAAATTGGGCGACGGGAAATGATGAAGGGTGTGTCGTTTGTCGTTGGTGTATGTGCTTTCATGTTTTGTATAAGCAATGTGATAGCATATGCCGAACAGGGATTAACCGATAAGACGAATGATTCCGCCGGAAGGATTCGGTTTGTGGAGCAAAAAAAAACGTTTGATGATGGTTATGGCTTGATGTTCGAATTAATAGCTATGAAACAATATGAAATTCTCGCAAAACCGATAATCGCAGATCTTATGGCAGAACACACCAAAAACTATTTTGAGGCCCTCATAGAAAAAGGGTTTAGCCGGGAAGAAGCTCTCAAGATAGTCATAGGTATGGGGAGACCCCCCCTTAGTGCGGGTAGTGGGAAAAATAAATAGGGAGTAATCCAATTTCAGATTTGTTTTGATACTGATGTTGCCAAGGAAATATAACCTTCCTTGGAAGATGGTTCCCCTAAATTTCCTGAATTTTCAGCGGAAAAGGCCGGTGCGGCATTCTCCTGCACCGGCCTTTTGTGTCGTTATTCCATATCGTATGTGGTCGGGCCGTCCTTGTAGTTGGTCACGTCCAACCACGTGGAGGGGTAGCCGATTTCGACGGGCATGGTCGACAGCGGCGGGGCGGCGTACCTGCCGTCGGGCAGGTTGATGTAGCCGTCCGCGTACTTGGCGATGAGCATGTCGCCAAGTTCCCACCACTTGCGCAGGACGTAGTCGGAATTGTCGGCTGCCCGTTTCGCCAGCAGCAGGCGGGCGGCCTGTTCCGGCGTGCCCCGCACCTTGCAGTCCATCGTGCGCACGAAGTTCATGGATCGGTATTCGAGCTGCCGTTGCAGGGGCAGGATGTCGCTTTTGGTGGTCAGCTGGAAGTTGAGGCGCGAAAGACTGTTCACATAGTTGAAGGCCCACCACGCGGACGCGCGGTCCAGTTTCTGGGGCGAGCCGGTCCAATATGCCCTGTTCAGGCCGCGCGCCTTGGCGAAGAACGGGGCGAAGCAACTGGTGTAGGAAACGTCCGGGCCGAACCAGAGTACGCCCTTGGTCAGTTCCGGGGCATGGGGCCGCCACTGGCAGACGAATGTATACCCCTGGTAGAAGACCGAAATGGCCCGTTCCCACGCGCCGTACATCTTGACGTTGTCCCCCTTGTCGTTCTGCGGTCCGTCATAGGGGCCGACAAAACGGTGCGGATCGCCGTAGGGGCCTGCTGCGATTCCCTTGGTCAGGTCGAACTGCGTGCCCTCGTAGTGGTCGCGGTAGAGCGAGAACACGTCGCGCACTCCCAGCTTGCGCAGTGGAGCCACGGCAAAGGGATACTGCCGGGTATAACCGTCCTTTGCCCACGGACTGAGCCCGAGGCTGGGGTTGACCCGGTCCTGCACGCGCCAGACGCGGCGCAGGGAGTAATAGGGGTGGTTGTATTCTCCCGGGCTGACCGCCGTCAGCCAGTCCAGTGCGCCTTTGCCGTTCCAGTACTTGGCGTCCTTGAGCCCCTGCACCAAGTGGCGGGACCAGTAGAAATTCCTGTGCTCCTTGTCCGCGAGGTCCACGTCGCGGATGCGGAACTCGTTGGCGGCTACGAAGATCATGCCGTCGGGCACCCTCTGGGCCACCCATGCCGAGTGGTGGCGCTTGTTGGGCAGGGCGCACATCTCGAAGACCCAGGCCTCGTCCTTGTCGGCCACCAAGAGTGTTTCTCCGGTCGAGTAGTAGCCGTATTCATCGATAAGCCCGCCCATGAGCTGGATGGCCTTGCGGGCCGTCGTGCAGTTCTCCAGGGCGATGCGCGACAGTTCGGAACTGTAGAAGATGCGCAGCGGCCCTTTTTTTCCGTTGTTGTGCTCCGGTTCGTAATTTGCCGCGTTGGTGCATTCGCCCATCATCAGGTTGTGCTCGTTCATGATGCCGTAGTTGCCGTCGTAGTAAGCATAGGAAAGGGGCACTTCCTTGCCCAGAATTTTCCAGATGGCTTTGTAGGGCAGTTCGTAGATGGGCTTGGTGTAGGGCTTTTCCGTGTCGTACCCCGGGCCGCGCTGCGTGGTTGACAGGCGGGGGTAGCGGTAGTGCTCCGCGAATATCTGGCGTTTGCCCGTCTGCTTGCGGGCCGGGACGTGGATGAGTCTTTGATCGCCCAACTCATCGTCGTCGGAATGAGCCACCATCATGGAGCCGTCTATGCTCGCTCCCTTGGTGATGATCATGGTGGTGCAGCACAGGGCCGTGCCGGACAGGAAGCAGGTGGCGGTGAACGCCAGGACAATCCATTGCAAGCCTTTCATGGTTTCCTCCGCGTCTGGATATGGATGAACGTACGGAAAGGAATATAGTTTTTTGGCAGGGATAGGTGCATTATTATTTGAATGAATCATACCGGAATCGGACAAACTTGCTCTTCCGGCGACTTGGTGACATGGTGCGCCCATGATTTCAGGAAGCGAAACCATTGCGGTGGGTGTCAGCGGCGGCATGGACAGCCTGCTGGCCCTGTGCCTGCTCAAGGAACAGGGGCGGGACATCCTTGCCGTACATGGTCACATGCTGCCCCCAGGCCCTGGTTGGGACATGGTGCGTGAGGGGCTGGAACGTAATTGCGCCAAATTGGACGTGCCGTTCCACGCCTTGGACTTGCACGAGGAATTTCAGCGCTGCGTGGTGGAACGCTTTGCCGAGGATTACAAGGCTGGGCTGACCCCCAACCCTTGCGCCGTCTGCAACCCGCTGATCAAGTTCGGCCTTCTGTTTGACCGCGTCCGGGAACTGGGAGCCGGGGAAATCGCCACCGGCCATTACGTGAATCTGGAGGAGCGCGGCGAGTACGGTCGTCTGCTGGTGCGGGGCGAGGACCGCTCCAAGGATCAGAGCTATTTTCTTTCCCTGGTCCCCCTCGAAAGGTTGCGCAAGGCGCATTTCCCCCTGGCCAGGACCTACAAGAAGGATGTCATGGACATTCTCGCCGGATACGGACTGGAGCCGCCGCTGCCCAAGGAGAGTCAGGAAATCTGCTTCATTCCGGACGATGATTACCAAGCCTTTCTGGATAAACGGGGCGGCATGCCCGGTCCCGGACCCATCGTGTTGGCCGACGGCTCCCAGGTGGGCAGGCACAGGGGGCTGTGGCGGCATACCCAGGGACAGCGGCGCGGCCTGGGTATCGCCTGGAAGGAGCCGCTCTACGTCCTGGATAAGGATGTCGGGAGCAATGCCCTCATTGTCGGTCCCAAGGCCGATCTTGCCTCAAAAGGGTGTGTGGTTCGCGATGTGAATTACATGGTCGAACCGGGAAAATGGCCCGAGGTGGTTCAGGTTCAGACCCGCTACCGCCAGCAGGCCAAGCCGAGCCGTTTCACCGTGGAGGGCGGCAAGCTCATGCTGCATTTCATCGAGTCGCATGCAAGACCCACTCCCGGCCAGGTGGCGGCGGTGTATACGGACGACGGAGCCGTGCTCGGCGGCGGGGTCATCGAAGGGCCGTTGTAGCGTGCTCCGGATCAGCGGAACCAGAGCAGGTCTTCCCTTTTTTCCCTGAGATACTGGTTGTAGGCCTCCCCCCGAATGCGCTTCATGGTGCTGAATATTTCCTGTGCGCTCAGGTGGGGACGTTTGCGCAGATAGCCGGCCCACCAGGTAATTTCGCTGGCCACGTGGTTTCGCCATGGGTCGCGGAATTTGGCCAGTGTGTCGAAGCCTTCGTTCCGGTGGTCCATTCCGATGAGCGATAGTCCCAGGAAATAGACCGCGTCCGGATTACCCGGATAGGCCTTCAGGGTTTTTCGGAAGGTGTCTGCAGCCTCCGCGTATTTTCCGGCCTTGAACAGGCGCAGTCCTTCCCGGTTGTTCTGGTAGGCCCTGCCCGGGCCGCTGTAGAGAAAGTCGTTGTGGGCGCTGACCATGACGGCGCCGGAGCCATAGCCCATACCGACGCCTGCCGAGGAAACCGTGCAGGCCGAAGACGCGGCCAGCAGGATGAACAGGAAAAAAGGTGTTGATTTGTGCATCTTCTTGACCCCAAAGGGTTAAATGGGTAGCTCCCTTGCAGTTCATTGCCAGTGGTCCAGACGCCGGTCCCTTCGGTCTTCGGCTTCCTGACCCTTACGCATGGCCTGCCGCATCTGGGCGATGATCGTATCGCTATCCAGATCCGGGCGTTTGCGCAACCGTTCGGCATTTTCGTGAACGGCTTTGGTCAGATACAGGCCGCCGGGAACTTTGTATTCAAGCAGGGTGGCGAAGCCCGCCTCCCTTTTGCCCAGGGCGATTCGGGTCAATCCCAGGTAAAAGGTGGCCACGGGCTCGTCACTGCTCAGGGCTCGCGTCTCGGCGTAGAGTGCTTCGGCCTTTTCGTACTTTTTCATTTCGAAGTAGGCCCGGCCGAGTTTGTTGCGCAACAGGATGGACTCGGGATTTTGCCTGAGAGCCTCTTCATAGTAAACAGCGGCCTCTTGGTAATCTCCCAGCGTCATGGCATACTGAGCCCGCTGCGGCGCACCGCAGGCCGTCAGCAAAATCAGGACCAGGTACAGGACGGCTCGTTTCATCGCTTCACCTTTTTTATAGAGGACCGGTCCGGAAAGCCGGGATACACAGTTACTATACGTCATGAGATTTTTTACCGCCACCCTCGGGTGCAAGATCAATCAATATGAAACCAGGGCCATTGCCGAAGCCTGGGCCGGGAAGGCCGGGTCGGACGCCGTGGAAACTCTGGATCCCTTGGGCGCCGACCTTATTCTGATCAATTCCTGTGCGGTCACGGCCAATGCCGTGCGCGACCTGCGTCAGGCCGTGCGCAAGCATCATCGGGACAATCCCGGAGCCGAGATCGTCATCACCGGTTGTGCGGCCCAGATCATACCCGAGGAGCTTGCCGAACTGCCCGGCGTGGTGCGTGTCATTCCCCAGGAAGCGAAATCCGGTCTGCTGGAAAGCCCCGCTTCCGAGGGCGGGAGGTCAGCCACTGCCTTTGCGCCGTTCAAGATCAGCGGTTATCATCGCTCTCGGCCTGTGGTGAAGGTGCAGGACGGTTGTTCACATGGCTGCACCTTCTGCATCGTGCCTCTGGCCCGGGGCAAAAGCGTCAGCCGCCCGGTGGCCGAGATCGTGGCCGAGGTGCGTCGACTGCTGGACGCCGGGTTTCGGGAAATGATTCTTTCGGGGGTGAACCTGCGCCAGTTCGGCCGGGACCTGGACGGCAAGCCCAATTTTTGGGACGTGGTCGGCGGACTGGAAAAGGAATTTGCCGCGGAGTGGGCCGGAAAGGCTCGTTTTCGCATCTCCTCCCTGGAACCGGGCCAGCTGGATGCACAGGCACTGGATGTGCTCGGCAATTCCAGGTTGGTCTGTCCGCAGTTGCATCTTTCCCTGCAAAGCGGCGATCATGACGTTCTCAAACGTATGGGGCGCGGGCATTACAACCCGGAGCAAGCCCTGGAGTTCTGCTGCGAGCTGCGAGCCTGCTGGGCCGAATTCGGGCTGGGGGCAGACCTGTTGGTGGGGTTCCCGGGCGAAACGGACGAGGAGTTCGAGAACACCATGAAATTCTGCGCGGAATTGCCTCTGACCTACGGGCATGTGTTTCCGTATTCACGACGGCCCGGCACCAGGGCCGCCACCATGCCGGACCAATTGCCTCCACAGGTCAGGAAGGAGCGCGCCGCCCGGCTGCGCACGCTCGTCAACGGCAAGAAAAAGGATTTTTTGCAGAAGCTTCTGAACATGGAAGAGCTTTTCGTGCTGGTGCAGGACGAAACCGGCAAGGGCGTGAGCGAATACTACGCCGCCTGTCGCTTGACCGAGGGGCTGGACAGGCTGTCTTCCAAATCCCTGGTTCGCTGCCGACCGTTGCGCCTTGGAAAACAGGACGTCATCGAGTGTGCATCGATGGATTGAACCTACTGATTCATAAAGAATTTCTTCGGAGGCTGACAAAGAGCCCAGCCTCGTATACAAAACAGGTCAAGAAAAGAAAGGATACACCCTATGCCAGTAAGTATGACCGGTTATGGTCGATTTGAGACAAATGAGGATAGCTGGGCCCATGTTTGGGAGATTCGCAGCGTCAACGGCCGTTTTCTGGACGTGAAATGGCGATTGCCCCATGCGGTCCGTTCGCTGGAGAACGGCTGGGAAAAGGTGGTGCGCACCTACGCATCCCGGGGCCGTGTGGATATTTCCCTGAATCTTGAAATGCTCAGCGCCGAAGTGCTCGGCGTGACCTTCAACGAACCGCTGGCCAAGGCCATGATCCGGCAGATGCAGGAACTGGCCGACCAGTACGACGATTCCTACTCCCCGGACTTCAACAAGATGCTCGGCATGTCCTCCCTGTGGCGGGATGACAGCAGCGAGCCGGAACCGGGTCTGGCCAAGAGCCTGACGAATGGACTGAAAGGCGCGCTTAGAAACTGGAAGGAATCCCGCAAAGTGGAAGGGCGGGACATGACCAGGGATCTGCTGGAGCGTGTCGCCCATCTGCGCGTTCTTTCCGAAAAGATCGCGGTCCGCATTCCGCAGGTTCTGGATATCAAACGCGATGCATTGCGCGATCGCATCCGTGAGATGATGGAATCCGTGGGAGCGGAATACAACGAGGACCGCATGCTGCAGGAAATCGCCATTCTTACGGACAAGCTCGACGTGTCCGAGGAACTGACTCGTCTGGCGACGCACCTGAACCGTCTGGAGGAGGTGCTGGGCAAGGACAAGGATGCAGGCAAGAAGCTTGATTTTCTCCTGCAGGAAACCTTCCGCGAGATCAACACCTGCGGCAACAAGGCCCAGGATACCGAGGTCAGCGGACTGGTGGTGGACTTCAAGGCTGAACTGGAAAAATGCCGCGAGCAGGTACAGAACATAGAGTAGGAGCTTCCCATGCAGAAACAAGGACTTCTCAATATTGGTTTCGGCAACTTCGTGGTCAGCGGTCGGGTCGTGACCATCGTCAATCCCACATCCGCCCCCATGCGCAGGCTTCGCGAAGACGCCCGGCAGGAAGGCAGGCTCATAGACGCCACCCAGGGCCGCAAGACCAGGGCCATCATAGTCACCGACTCCAACCACGTCATCCTGTCGGCCATTCAGGCTGAAACCATCGGTCAACGTTTCAGCTCGGATGAGGGAGAATAATGGAGGATACCGAAAAATATCCCCGACAAGGGCTGATCATGGTGGTCTGCGCCCCCAGCGGCACGGGAAAATCCACCCTGATCAGCCGATTGCGTGAGGAAATTTCCAACTTCGGTTTTTCCATTTCCTATACCACACGCGCCCCGCGCGGCCAGGAGCGGGACGGCCGCGAGTATCATTTCGTGAGCCGGGACAAGTTCATCGCCATGCGGTCCCGCGGCGAGTTCGCCGAGTGGGCCGAGGTCCACGGCAATTTCTACGGCACTGCCATCAAACCCATTCACGACATGCTCGGAGAGGGCAAGGACATCCTTTTCGACATCGACGTGCAAGGCGCCTTGCAGTTGCGCAAAGCCTTTCCCAACGGCGTGTTCGTCTATCTGCTGCCCCCGTCCAAGGTGGAGTTGGAACGTCGCCTTCGAGGCAGGGGCACCGATTCCGAGGAAACCATCGTCAAGCGCATGGATAACGCCCTCGGCGAGTTGAAGCAGGCCCATGAGTTCGACTACTGGATCGTCAACGACGACCTGGGCGTCGCCTTCGAGCAACTCAAGGCCGTCTATTACGCGGGCTGTACCAAACCCGGCTTGCGTCCGGAAATGGTCGCCGACATGATCAACACTTGGAGGGACGATGTCTGAGTTGGTCATAGCCCTGGATTACCCCGATGCGTCCGGCGCCATGGACATGGCCGGGAAACTGGCCGGCGTCGTGCCCTGGGTCAAGGTGGGCCTGGAGTTGTTTACCGCCGAGGGCCCCCCTATGGTCACCGATCTCAAGGAGATGGGCTTCAAGGTTTTCCTGGATCTCAAGTTCCACGACATTCCCAACACCGTGAAGGGCGCTGTCCGTTCCGCCACCCGCCTGGGTGCGGACATGGTTAACATTCACGCCATAGGCGGTCGTCGCATGGCCGAGGGCGCACTGGAAGGACGCGACCAGGGAACTGCGCCCGGACAACAGCCGCCCATTTTGTTGGCGGTCACGGTGCTTACCAGCGTGGGCAAGGGCGACATTCCTTTGGAAAACGCTCCCGAGCCTGGGGATTTGGCGCTTGACCTGGCTGTCAAAGCCGAGCAGTATGGCCTGAGTGGAGTGGTCTGCTCGGCCCTGGAAACAGAGCGGATCAAGGGCCGTTGCGGCAATGATTTCTATTGTCTGACCCCCGGGATCAGGCCCGTTGATAAGGGTGCCGCCGTGGGCGCTGACGACCAGCGGCGGGTGGTGACCCCGGCGCAGGCGGTCCGTTTCGGGTCGGACTTTCTGGTGGTCGGCAGGCCGGTCACGGGCGCGACCGACCCGAAGCAGGCGGCTCGACTGATCATGGATGAAATGCTGCAGGCCTAGCCAATCGAGTGAGGACATATGACGGATCAGGCCGGAACCCCGGACGAAACAAGGAAAATCGAAGGCCTTGGCAAGGAGAAGATTCAAGGTGTCTTTTCCACGCAGTCCGTGGCCAAGGTGGGCACCGGAACCACCCAGCGCAAGACCATCCAGAAGACTTTCTGGTTCTGCGAGGAAATGGATGGCGGCGATGTTCAGGTGCAACCGCTGAACACCAACTACATTCCTTCCGGTCCCAAGCGCGATGTCACCCGCGAAGATTTTCTGTCCAAGTTCAACCCCGAACCCGAGTTTTACGTCAACACCGTATTCCCCAAGATGCAGGAGCTCAACGACACCATCGTGCGCGGTGAAAAGCACCGTGCGAGGGGTGCGGCCTACAGTGCCGAATTCGAATTCAAACAGGCCACCCATATCGACGAGGAGAATGTCCGGGCCAATTTCGGCCTCGGGCTGACCTACCTCGACCGTGGGGAACAGACCAAAGCCAATGATATCTTCAAGCGTCTCGTCAATCTTGAGGCCGCATTCGAGGAGGAGCACAAGCACCTCTTCAATGACTTCGGCATCAATCTGCGCAAGAACAACATGTACGATCAGGCCCTGGAATACTATCTGCGCGCCGAGGGGTTGGTGGAGGACGACGAGAACCTGTTCCACAACATCGCCCGTGTTTATTTTGAAAAAGGCGATCTGGATAACTGCGTCAAATACCTGAACAAGAGTCTGTCCCTGAACCCGAGGCTGGAAGAGAGCGTCATGTTCATGGACTATCTCAAGAAGAACAACATGTTGTCCGGCGGGGGATCCCCCGCCCGGAAAACCGGCAAAGTCGAGAAGGATGAGAGTGTCGATTTGAGCCTGGATTAGTTTGTTTGCTCGTAACCCGACTGCGAGGGGGAGGGAAGGAATGTATCAGGAGCGGGTGCAGGATTTTCTGCAAGAATTGCCGAAGCTGCGCGAGGATCTTCCGTTTTCGCCCGCGCTGCTCAAGGAGCTCTTCGAACAGACCGGCAGCGATTCCGTGTCTTCACTGGAGCAGATCGCCGAAACCATGAGCCAGGATCAGGGGCTGACCACCCGTGTCCTGAGTCTCGCCAACTCCGCCTACTACGGTCTCCAGGCGGAAGTCGCCTCGGTGGGCCGGGCCTCGGCGGTGCTGGGATTGGCGGAAATCCGCAACATCGTCCTTTCTCTCGGCATCAACGGGTTGACGGAAAAATACCCACTGCCTCCGAATTTTGACCTGACCGCCTACTGGCGGCATCAGTTTCTGGTGGGAACCCTTGCCCAGGCCATTTCCCGCGAAGTGAACGAGGGCAAGCCCGATACTCTGTTCACGGCCGGACTGCTGCACGACATCGGCAAGCTTATCGTGGCCATGAAACGGCCCGACGACTGGGAAAATATTTACGCCATCCGTGAGGACAATGGCTGCACGGACAGCGAGGCCGAGGACGAATACTGGGGGTTGGACCACGCCGTGGTCGGATCTCTGTTGCTCAAGTACTGGGATCTGCCGCCCGACCTCGTGGAGCCTGTGAACTGGCATCATTCCCCGGCTCTTGCTCCGGAGCAGCAGAGCGGAGCCTCCATCGTCTGCCTTTCGGATGCGCTGGTGCATTGCCTGGATCTTGAGAACGATTGTTCCGCACTGGTGGTAGAGGTGTGCGGGGAGTTCCAGATCGCGCCCGAAGAGGTCAGGGAACTGGCCGAAGAACTTTTGGAATCCGATGCCGTGGATCATTTCCTGAGCATGGTCAGCATGTAATTTTTTAAGGAGTTTTTCATTGCCCTGCCGTTGGATCATGAGAAGCGACGAGGAAGCCCCCTCGTCCATAACCGCTATTGCCGATCAACTGAGCATTTCCCCACTTATCGCCGAAATTCTCTGGAGCCGCGGATTGCAGACCTCGGGCGACATGGATCGTTTCCTGAGCCCCATGCTGCGTCATCTGGCAGACCCCGTGTCCATTCCCGGACTGGATGAAGCTGCGGCCATCCTGGCCGAAGGACTTCAGGCGGGGAAGAAGCTGGCCATCTGGGGCGACTATGACGTGGACGGCATCACCTCCACTGCGGTCGTCAAGGATTTCCTGCGGCAATGCGGCATCGAGACCATCCATCACCTGCCCAACCGCCTCAAGGAAGGGTACGGCATGAACATGGAGGGCGTGGAAAAGCTTGCCGAGCAGGGCGTGGAAATGCTGCTCACCGTGGACTGCGGCATCTCGGACAACGAAGCCGTGGCCCGGGCCAAGGAATTGGGCATGACTGTGGTGGTCACGGACCATCACCTGCCGCCGGAAACCCTGCCCCCGGCGGACGCTGTCTGCGATCCGCGTCTGGATGAATCCTGCACGGACTGCGCTGACCTGGCCGGAGTGGGAGTGGCCTTCATGCTCGTGGTTCGCCTGCGCCGCCTTCTGGGTTGTCAGGATGTGGATATCCGTGACCTGCTGGACCTGGTGGCCTTGGGAACCATTGCCGACGTGGTCAGCCTTACGAGCCAGAACCGCATCCTGGTCAAGAACGGGCTGCTGACCATCAAGGCCGCCAAACGGCCGGGTATCGCCGCTCTCAAGCTGGTCAGCGACTACGATCAGTTCGCCGAACTCGGGGCCGGACAGATCGGGTTCAACCTGGCCCCGCGCATCAATGCGGCCGGACGGCTGGGAGATCCGGAAAAGGCCCTCAAGATGCTCTTGGCCGAGTCCGTCGAGGAGGCTATGCCCTATGCCCAGGAGCTGGATATGGCCAACACCGAGCGCCGTCGACAGGAGGCCGAAATTTCGGAAGAGGCCATGCTCCAGGCAGAAGGCCAGAGGCGCAATGTCGGCTTGGTGCTCTATGCAGAACACTGGCATCCGGGTATCATCGGCATCGTGGCTTCCCGTGTGGCTGAAAAATTCTACAAGCCCACGCTGATTCTTTGCAAGAGTGAAGACGGCGTGATCAAAGGCTCTGGCCGGAGTATCAGCGAATTTCATCTTCACGCCGGGCTGACCAGGTTGAGCGACATGCTGCTGGGCTATGGCGGCCACAAGCAGGCCGCCGGTCTTTCCCTGGAAGAGGACCGGCTCGACGAGTTGCGGGAGCGGTTCAATGCCGTGGTGGCCGAAGAGCTGGGGCATGTGCCTCTGAAGCCGTCCATCAAGGTGGATCGGTCCCTGACCTTCAGGGAGATCGACTACACCCTGTTGCGGGAGCTGGAACTGTTGCAGCCTTTCGGACTGGGCAACCCCGAGCCGGTCTTCATCTCCCCGCCGGTCTCCGTGCAGGAGTGCAAGCGATTCGGTCGGGAAAAGGAGCACGTGAAGCTGACATTGGCCGACGCCGAAACCCAGGCCATGCTGCCCGGCAAGGCTTGGCGCATGGCGGCCGAATTGACGCCCGACCACAAGGGGCGGGTCATGCGTTTCGCATTTTCACCCAAGATCGACCGTTTCAACGGCGTGCCGCGCATCGAGCTCAGGGTCAGGGACTGGAACGACTAGTCCGCCGCGTTACTCGGCGCACTCCACACAGCGTTCACTTTCGGGCATGGCCAGGAGACGCGCCATGGGGATGGGCTCTCCGCACTCCATGCACAGGCCGAAGTCCGGATCTTCGTCCACGTTCTTGAGGGCTGCTTCCAGTCTGAGAAGACGGGTCTTGAGGTTGGAGAGTTGTTTCTGGGCCACGGACTGGTTGACGATGTTGTCCATGCGGGTCAGACGGCCCAGGGAAGCATCCGGGGCGATGGGTTTGCACTGCTCCTCCAGGCGCGGAATCTCCGTCCTGATTTCATCCATCTCCCTGGTCACGGCTTCCTTGAACTGCTTTTTCTGTTTTTCGGTCATGGACTGTCCCTTTACTTGAGTTTTTTGAGTCGTTCGCAGGCATCGGCAAGGATGGATGCTTTCCGTCCGAAGCAGAAACGGGCCAGGGTTTCGCCTGCGTCGCCCTCGTAGAAGGCGTTCCCCGGTACGCAGGCCACGCCGGTGCTGTGGAGCAGATACATGGCTCGTTCCTTGGAGGTCTTCCCTGGCAGGGGGGAGATGTCGGCCAGCGCGTAGTACGCCCCTTGGGGGATATGGGGCGTCAGGCCGATTTCCGCAAGGGCGGCGCAGAACAGGTCCCGTTTGTTCTGGTGGTCGGCGGCCACATTTCGATAGTAGTCGGGGCCCAGTTCCTCCAGTCCCCGGGCTGCGCCGAGTTGGAGCGGGGCGGGCGCACAGACGTAGACCAAGTCGTTGAAATGGCCGATGGCCAGAGCCCATTCGGGAGCGCAGACGCAATAGCCCAGCCGCCAGCCGGTAATGGAAAATATTTTGGAAAAGCCGGAGATGGTGATGGTGCGCTGCGCCATGCCCGGCAGGGAGGCCGGGGAAATATGCTTGTGTCCGTCGTAGAGGAAATGCTCGTAGATTTCGTCCGTGAACACGAACAGATCGTGAGCCTGGGCGAAGTCGGCTATCAGTTGCATTTCCCGGCGGTTGAAGACCTTGCCGCAGGGGTTGGAGGGCGTATTGAGCACCAGGGCGCGGGTGCGGCCGGAGACGGCGGCTTCGAGTTGCTCGGCGGAAAATTTCCAATCCGGCGGGGGCAGGGTCACGTATCTGGGCGTAATGCCCAGGCTGGCGAAGGTTATCTGGTGGTAGCCGTAGGACGGCTCGAAGACGATGACTTCGTCTCCCTCGTTGAGCAGGGCGAGGCAGGCGCAGTGGAAGGCTCCGGTGGCTCCGCTGCTGATGACCACCTGGGTGTCGGGGTTTGTTTCCATACCCGTGGCGTGCCGGTGTTTTTCGGCAACGGCCCGGCGCAGCTCGTATCGGCCGTCAAAGCGGGTGTAGGTGTTCACGCCTTTGGACATGGCCGCTTCGGCCCCGGCGATGACCGGTTCGGGCACGGGCATGTCGCAGACGCCCTGGGCCAGGTTCACCCCTTTCACCTTGGCGCATTCTATGGACATGTTTCTGATTTCCGACTGGGAGACAAGTCCGCGTCGGTTGCTCACCTTCAATGTCATGGGTATCATCTTGCAAAACTGTTCACAGAGGAGTCCGTCCAGAATAAGGACGTTGATAATAGGGAGTGTATATGAGTTTTTTGAAGAATGAAACCCTTGTATTAACAGGAGTATCCAGTGGCATCGGCAGGGCCTTGGCCCTGAGGCTTGCCGATGAGGGCGTCAAGTTGGTGCTCAATGCCCGTACCGAGTCCAGGCTGCACGACATTTGCGCTCAATGTCGGGAGCTCGGAGTGGAAGCCGAGTACGTGGCCGGTGACGCCTCGGATCCGGCCGTTATGCGGCAGGTCGTGCAAAAGGCGCTGGAATTGGGTGACTTCTTCGGTTTTATTCATGCGGCGGGCGTATTGCGTCCCGGTCCCAACGTATGGGAGCTGGACAGCGGAGCCTTTGCCGAGGTCATGGGGGCCAGCGTCACTGCGGCCCATTCCCTCATGCGCCAGGCCGTTCCCTTTCTGCGCGACCGGGGCGAAGGACTTTGCGTGTTCTTCGGGTCCGGCGCCGCCGATCGCGCCCAGCCCGGCATCGGGGCCTACTGTGCGGCCAAGGCCGCCGAGGAGCATCTGGCCCGGCAGTTGGCGGCCGAGGCCCCGGAACTGCTGACCATCATCTGGCGTCCCGGCATCGTGGAGACGGACATGCAGGTGCAGGCCCGCCGTTCCGAAGGCGGGGCGGCCCGGGAACTTCAGTCCGTGTTTCGCCCCTGGAAGGAAAAGGGCATGCTGCTCACACCGGAGGAGTCCGCCGCGGGGTTGGTGGATTTTCTGCTGGGAGAACCTGAGGCATACCAAGGCAAGGTTGCCGACATCCGGGAGGTTTGATTGCAAGACGGTTTTCATAATATGTTGAAACTGTGGGGGATCGATTCCGATCGACTCCGTTCCGACATTTTTATCCCCGGCAGCTCCGAACGCTGTGTGCAGCGCCATGTGGTGGAGGATGAGGACGGGAGACTTTGGGTGCTGGAGCGTCTTTTCCCCAGACAGCATGAGCGGCGTGAGCGCATCGGGCGTGCCTTGGGCGTGCTGCGCGCGGCGGGCATGCCCGTGCTCTCCTACCAGGCCGGTCGGGACGGCGAATACGTGGTGCCGGAAAGCGGTTTCCATTGGCAGCTCGCACCATATGTGCCGGGGGATCCTTTGCCTCAGCCGGACTTTGTTGACCATGCCGAGCGCGGCGGGCACTTGGCCGATTTCCTCATATCCCTGCGTAGGGAAGGGACGGGTATCCGCGAGTTCGACCACGAACCGGACTTCGACCTTCCGGCCTATGTGGATGATCTCATGCGGGCCGTGCAGTCCCACAAGCCGGAGTTGTACAGGGCGCTTTTTCCCATCCGCGAGATCCTGACCCCGTTTTTCGAAACATGGGACGAGTTGCCCCGCAGCTTGTGTCATGGCGACTTCCACCCTCTGAACGTCATCTGGAGGGGCATGGATGTGGCCGCGGTCATCGACTGGGAATTCGCCGGGCTGCGGCCCGTGCTTTACGATGCGGCCAACTGCCTGGGGTGCGTGGGCATTGAGGACCCCGACGCCCTGGGCAATGGTTTGGCCCCGGCCATGTTGCGCCGTATGCACCATGGCGGCTTGCTGGACGATATCAGTTTCGGGTGGTTGCCGCAGTTGCTTCTGGGGCTGCGCTTTGCCTGGATGTCCGAATGGTTGCGTCGCAAGGACTCGGAAATGCAGGAACTGGAGGTGGACTACATGAGCCTGCTGGCCCGCAACCTGGAAGGCCTTGGCCGTATGTGGCGTTCTCGCATGGAATGATTTTTGTTTATTAAAGGTTGACAATTGGTGTGAATTGATGCTCGATTGGTTTTGTCGAGATTGACAGGCAGGTTGAGCAATGATTCCATCCAAGCAGAGTGAAGCGGCCCGGCTGCTGGGGAAACCCGTTAAGCTGGGGCAACGGTCGGTGCGGCTCGCCGGAGAGCGGACAGCCTCGGGCTTTCCTTCTCCGGCCGAGGAGTACCTGGACCAGGCCCTGGATCTGAACGAACTTCTGGTCCAGCGGCCCGAGGCTACCTATTTCCTGCGCGTGTCCGGTGATTCCATGTCCGGTGCGGGCATCCGCAACGGCGACATTCTGGTGGTGGACCGTTCCCTGACTCCGGGCGGCGACAGCGTGGTCGTTGCCGTGGTGGACAACGAATTTACGGTCAAACGTCTCAAAGTGTCGCCAGAAGGCGCGCTTTTGTTGGTGGGGGACGCTTCCGGCTGCGCTCCCATCCCCGTTACCCCGGATTCGGCGGTCGAAATTTGGGGCGTAGTCCTGCACCTCATCCATCATATGCAGCTCTGAGGCGGCCATGAAACAATTCGCCCTGGTGGACTGCAATAATTTCTATGCCTCCTGCGAGCGCGTGTTCCGGCCCGAGTTGCGGAGCGTGCCCATTGTGGTTCTCTCCAACAACGACGGCTGCATTATCTCCCGATCCGCCGAGGCCAAAGCCGTCGGTGTTCCCATGGGTGCACCGTATTTCAAGTGCAAGACCCAGTTGGAGCGCGACGGCGTTCAGGTTTTTTCCTCCAACTACGCGCTTTACGGCGACATATCCGCTCGGGTCATGCGAGTGTTGGCCCGGTTTGCGCCGTATCTGGAGATATATTCCATCGACGAGGCCTTCGTCGATCTTACGGGCGTGCCGGGCGGAGCCGCGCAGTATGCCCGTCGGCTGCGGGCAACGGTCCATCGATGGACCGGCATTTCCGTATCCATCGGCATCGGCCACACCAAGACCCTGGCCAAGGTCGCCAACCGGTTCGCCAAAAGGCACGAACGCTGCCTGGGAGTGTTCGATTTCGCTGAATCCCCCCGGCCCGACCTGGTGCTGGACTGGATGGACGTGCAGGACATCTGGGGCATCGGGCGAAAGCACGCCAGGCGGCTGCGCGCCATGGGAGTGCACACGGCAAGGCAGTTTCGGGATCTGGACCGGGATTGGGTGAAACGAAAGATGTCCGTTACCGGCCTGCACACCCTGCTGGAGCTGCGCGGCATGCCCTGCATCGGACTGGGCGACGCCCCCGTCTCAAAAAAGAACATCATGTCCTCGCGGTCTTTCGGGAGACCCGTGAAAACCCTGGCCGATCTCAAGGAGGCCGTGGCCTGTTACGCAACCCGGGCGGCGGAAAAGCTGCGCCGCCAGAAGTCCATGGCCTCGGGGGTCATGGTATTCATGCACACCAACAAGTTCATCCCCAACCTGCCCCAGTACTCAAATTCCGAATTTGTTCCGGTGCACCCGGCCACCATGCACACGCCCACCTTGATCAGGGCCGCGTACCAAGCCTTGGAGCGCATCTACCGCGAGGGATATTCCTACAAGAAGTGCGGGGTCATGCTCACCGGTGTGGAACCCGCCCACGGCCGTTGGCTGAGTCTGTTGGAGCTGCCGCCCGACGATCGTCCCGGGCATGCGCCCCTCATGCGCGCCGTGGACGACATCAATGCCCGTTGGGGACGGGACACCGTGCAGTTTGCGGCCTCGGGACTGGAACGTTCCTGGCGTATGCGGCGGGAGAGGCGCTCTCCCCGTTATACGACGGCCTGGGCTGAGTTGCCTGTCGTGAAGGCGTGAGCCGGTTGCCACGCAGCTGCAACCACGCTATGATTTTGAGAAAGCCTGGAAATCCGACACCGCCATATTGTATTGCCGGATTTTTCGCCCGCCTTCCGTACACTATCCGTATGAACGAATACCGTTCGGCGAGTTCCTGGACAGGTGAGGTGCGTCCGGCGAACCGCGTCTCCTCGGAGACAAGGGAGGAATCCAGAGAGATTTTCACGATTGAGAGGTTGTTGAACCCGAGCGCTGCCGACCACCGCCATGGAAGGCAGAAAGGGGCTGTCGTTCACATCTTAGGGAGGAAGCCATGAAACGTTTTGCGACTGTGTTGATCTGCCTGCTGCTGGCTGCGGGCAGTGCCTTTGCCGGGGTGAAGAACCCGGATACCCTGACCCTCGTTCACGCCAATACCACCATCACCCTCGACCCGGGAACGTGCTACAGTTCCACGGCGTTCAGCAAGATTCAGAATATTTACGAACCGCTCATTTTCTTCAAGGGGTCGTCCACCGCCGAGTTCATGCCGGTGCTGGCCACCGAGGTGCCCACCAAGGCCAACGGCGGTATTTCCGAAGATGGTACCCTCTATACCTTCAAGATCCGCAAGGGCGTCAAGTTTCACAACGGCAACGACCTGACTTCTGAAGACGTGGCTTATAGCCTCAAGCGGGCCATGATCATCGACCAGAATGGCGGTCCCTCCTGGATGCTGCTGGAGGCCTTGTTCGGCATCGGCTCCACCCGCGGCGACGACGGCAAGATGCTGCCCGGTATCGCCGAGAGGATCGACAAGGCCGTCACGGTCAAGGGCGATACGGTCAGCATCAATCTGGACCGTCCGTTTCCGCCGTTCCTGTCCATTCTCTGCTATTCCAACGGCTACATCGTCGACAAGGAATGGGCCATCGAGAACGGCTGTTGGAACGACAATGCGGCCGACGCCGCCAAGTTCAACAACCCTAATATGGGCAGCGAGCCGTTGCATCACAAGGCCAACGGCACCGGGCCCTATAAACTGGCCGATTGGGAACCCAGCGTGCGCATGGTTTTCACCCGCAATGAAGGCTATTGGGGCAGGAAGCCCGCAGTGAAGACCGCCGTCTACCAGGTCGTCAACGAGTGGTCCACGCGCAAGCTCATGCTTCAGAACGGCGATGTGGATCGCGCTCAGGTGGACGACACCTATGTGTCCGAAGCTCTGGAAATGAAGGATGTGAAGTGCTGCCAGTCGCCGGAACTGAGCATGTTCGCGGTTTTCTTCAATCAGGACATTGTCTCCAAGGGCAATCCCTACAGCGGCAGCGGCAAGCTGGACGGCGAGGGAATCCCGTCCGACTTCTTTGCGGACATCAACGTGCGCAAGGCCTTTGCCCACTGTTTTGACCGCGAGACCTACAAGGAGGACGTGTTCGCAGGACGGACCATTTTGCCCACCAGCCCGATCATAGAGGGACTGCCGTACCACAAGGACGTGCCCGTGTATGAATTCGACCTGAAAAAGGCCGCCGAATACATGAAGAAGGCCTTTGGGGGCAAGGTCTGGGAAAAGGGCTTCAAGATGAACATCATCTACTACTCGGGGAAGACCACCTGTGAAGCCGCCGCCCTCATGTTGGCCGAGAACATGAACTCCCTGAATCCCAAGTTCCGGGTGGAAGTGCTGGACGTTTCCCTCAAGGATTTCAACTCCCTGTACCGTCAGCGTGTGTTCCCCATCTTCGTCACCGGCTGGGGCGCGGACTATCCGGACCCGCATAACTTTGCCCAGCCGTTCCTGCATTCGGCAGGGGCCTACGGCAAGGCTGCAGGCCTGAAGGACAAGGAAATGGACGCGCTCATCGAAAAGGGCATTGTCGTGGTGGACCCGTCCGAACGTAAGGCCATCTATGAACGTGTCCAGGAACTTTATTATTCCAAGGCGTTGGGTATCCCGCTCTTCCAGCCTACCCAGTTCCGTGCCTATCGCGACTGGGTCAAGGGATACGTTCCGCATCCCATGACTACGGACGCCATGGAGAAATTCTACGAGCTTTCGAAATAGGCTGTTCAGAAACACGCGATTGTTTTGTCGCTGCAAAAAAGCCGAGCCCTCACGTACCGTAAGAGTACGCTGCGGACTCGGCTTTCTTTTGCTCCGTGCACTCACACACCTCTGAACAGCCCCAGGCGTGAGTGATTCAGCTGAATATTTTGATGGTTACTTTTTGTTGGCGTCTTGGGCGATCTTCGTCAGTCGCGCCCGGATGTAGGAAGAGGCCAGGTCGCCCAGCTCGTCCGAACCGGTCATGTTCACGCCGTATTCGTTCAAATCCTTCTGGACCTGTTCTTCCATGCGGGCGGATTCCAGGAACATGATATAGGCCAGCAGCAGGGCGGCGTTGTTTTCCTCTGTGCCGTCGCAGAGCAGACCGACTGCGTCCGTGGGCGCAGTCTCCATGAGCCGGTCGATGAACATGGCGATCCACTTTTCGTACAGTTCGTGCATGATGGGCGGGATCATCTCGGCCACCTTGTCGGTCAGCTCCTCGCTGGGGGCCGTGCCGGTGACGGACATGAACTCCACCAGGGCTTCCTTGCGCCTGGTTTCGTCCTGTTCCTCGACCTTGGCCAGAATGGTGGAGCGGATATGTTCGCGGTAGATCTGTTCACTCATGGTTGGCTCTCCTTCAATTTCTTCGGGCGTGAACGTAGCGCAACGGGGGACTGTGGGCAAGTTCGCGCGCCTCGATATCGGCCATCGAAAGATTCCGGTTTTCTTTCGGAAAAAATTGGCGTAAGCGGCAGGTATTCAACTTTGATCGAGGAATCAATAATGGAACTGCTTGCGAAATCTCTCCCATTCATCAAGGTCATCGCCGCCTTCGCCGTCATGCTCGGCGGCATCCGCTTCAAGGCCGGGCTCGGCCTGTCCATCCTGCTGGGAAGCCTTGCCCTCGGCTTCATGTTCGGCCTGCCGCTGCTCGAATGGGCCGAAACCGGCGTCATAGCCCTGACCCAGGAAAAATTCCTGCTTCTGGCGGCCATCGTGGCGCTCATCCTGATTCTTTCCGACGCCCTGGAACGATCGGGCCAGTCCCGCAGGCTCATGGATTCCATCACCGGCTACCTGAAAAGCCCGCGACTGCGGCTGGCCTTTTTCCCGGCACTCATCGGTCTTCTGCCCATGCCGGGCGGCGCTGTTTTTTCCGCCCCCATGCTCAAGTCCATTTCCGAACGCATGGACCTCGACAACATGGAACGCTCGGTGCTCAACTACTGGTTCCGTCATATCTGGGAACTGGCATGGCCACTGTATCCGGGCATCATCCTGACGGCAGCCCTGGCCGATCTGCCCATCCTGAACATCATCTCCCGCACCGGTGTCGGGTTCCTGGTCATGGTGACACTCGGTTGGATATTCTTTCTTCGGCCCGGTGTGCTGCCCGCAGACAAACTCGTGGCGGAGGACTCGGAAAACGGCCGCAGCTGGCGCAGAGCTCTGGTGGAGGGGCTGCCGCTCATCATCTCCATTGTAGGCGGGCTCGGACTCGAGGGCGTCATTGCCTCGTTCATCCCCTGGTTGCCGTTCGAGCTGGGCATCATCGTCGCCCTCATGGTGGCCATCGGTTGCATCATGGTCCAGAACCGGCTCGGTGGAGCGTTTCTCCGGGACGTGCTGACCAAGAAGAGCCTGCGTTCCATGATCTTCGTGATCATCTCCATCTTCGTGTTCAAGGACGTCATGCAGGCGGCCCATGTGGTCGACGCCATGGCCCGGGCCGCAGGCGGTGACGCCGCGCTCCTGGCCTCGGCCATCTTCCTGCCGTTCCTGGTGGGCATGGTGTCGGGCATCAACGTGGCCTTTGTGGGCTCCACCTTTCCGTTGCTCATCGGCGTGCTGAATACATTGGGCATGCAGGATCAGCTGATCCCTTACATTGTTTTGGGTTCGTTCTGCGGCTTTGCCGGAGTCATGATTTCGCCCATCCATATCTGCTTCATCCTGACCTGCGAGTTCTTCAAGGTCGACCTTGCCGCCGCATGGCGGCGCATTGCTTTGCCATGCGTTTTGCTTCTTTCGGCGGGCGTGGCCTGGTTCTGGATATTGAAATAAACAAAGGGGAGCTTGACGCTCCCCTTTGTTTCAGCAGCAGGATACGTTTTCCTTGCTCTTGCAAGGCTCTGTCCTTGTCCGGAGCATGTCCGTGAGAATGGTTGCGGTTCGGGCCGCCAGCTCCCGGCATTTGTCCATATCCGTTTGTTGGCCCATCCTGTCGAGCAATTCCCCGCAGCGCGTGCAACCGTGCAGCTCCACGAACCGGCTGCGGAGTTCGGTCGCCCGGTCGGCCATGTCCTGCCAGCAGGAACTCGGCCCATGGCGGCCTTCCAGGTGGCCCAGGATCATGAGCGCTCCGCTCAGGGCTCCACACAACTCCTCTTCGGTCTTTCCTATGCCGCCGCCGAACGCCGCCACATTGCGCGCCAGACCGTGCGGATCTTCCAGCCCCAAGGCTTCGGCCACGCCGCAGGCCACGGCTTCGGCGCAGTGGTAGGCGCCGTTAAAGTATTTGAGGGTGTTGATGGCTGCGGTTTCATTGTTCATATGTCCTCCTTGCGTTTGATGAATATTGTTGACCGATCGAAATAAACGATAATAAATTGTGGTCGATCGGGTCCAATGGATATTTCCGGCGACAGCAATCGTCCGTGCCGATGGGAGGGAAAGTATGGAATTACGGCATCTGAAAACATTCACCGTGGTGGCGCGGCATCTCAATTTCACCCGCGCTTCCGAGGAACTGCATTATGCTCAGTCCTCGGTTTCGGCGCAGATTCAGGCCCTGGAGGAGGACCTGGGCGTGAAGCTCTTCGACCGCATAGGCAAGCGGATCGTGCTCACCAATGCAGGAGAGCGGCTATGGGGCTACGCCAAGCGCATGCTGGGCATGACCGAGGAGGTTCGTGCCGAGGTGTCGGCGTCGGGCGAGGCGCGGGGCAGTTTGACCATGCGTGTTCCCGAGACAATGAGCGCATTCCACCTGGTGCCGGTGCTGGAGGAGTTCCATAGGGAATTCCCGAGGGTGCGGGTGACCTTCATTCCCTGCGACGACAGCGGCCTGCGCGAGGAACTGAACACCGGGGCCATCGATCTGGCCTTTCTCATGACCGAAGATGTGACCATGGACCATGTGAACGTGCGCATGCTCGGCACCGAACGGCTGGTGCTGGCCGCATCGCCGGACCACCGGCTGGCCGGGCTTGCGGAAGTGGGACCGCTGGACATGGAAGGAGAGACCCGGCTCATGTGCCGAGCGGACTGTCGTTACCGCAAGCCTTTTGAGGCCATCCTCCGGGACGAAGGCATCAACTCGGATTTGCTTCAGTTTTCCAATCTGCGCTCGCTCAAGGCCTGCCTGGACCGGGGTATGGGGGTGACCATCATTCCCGAACTGACCATCCGCGAAGACCTTGTCTCGGGGCGCTATGTGGAATTGCCGTGGACCGGCGACTACAACGAGACCAGCATCATCATGATCTGGCACAACGAGAAGTGGCGGTCGCCGGTACTCAAGGCGTTCATGGATAAGGTTGAGAAGGCTTTCAGTACAGGGTACTGACGCACTTCACCAACTCTCTACCTTTATTTTTCAAATAATTCCGGGTTGAGGCAGGTTTCCGGCTTTTCACCCTCGAGCATGGCCATGAGATTGCGCGCCGCCAGCAGGGCCATGTTGTTCCTGGAGGAGTGAGTGGCCGAGCCGATGTGCGGCACGACCACGGCGTTGTCCAGTTCCGCCAGGTTCGGGGCCATGGCGGGCTCGTTTTCGAAGACATCGAGGCCCGCACCGGCGATTTCCCCGTTTTTGAGGGCTTCCACCAGGTCCTCTTCCTTGATGACCGGGCCGCGCCCCGTGTTGATGATGTAGGCGGTCTTCTTCATGAGCGCGAAGGCCTTCGCGTCGAACAGGTGCCTGGTGCCCGGAGTGAGCGGGCAGTGGATGGAGACGAAGTCAGACTCCCTGAGCAGTTCTTCGAAGGAAACCAGTTCGGCTTCAAGCTCGGCATCGAGCACTGCATTTCTGCGGTCCGAGGAGCTGGTATACAGGACTTTCATTTTGAAGCCTTTGGACATGAGCGCCATTTCCGTGCCGATGCGGCCTGCGCCAACGATGCCCAGAGTCTTGCCTTTGACGTCTCCGCCGATGAATTGCAGGGGGCCCCAGCCGGTCCAGGAGCCGGAACGCATGACCCTGTCCGTTTCCACCACCCGGCGGGCCGTTGCAAACAGGAGCGCCCAGGCGCATTCCGCCGTGGCGTCGGTGAGCACGTCCGGCGTGTTGGATACCGGAATGCCGCGCCTGACGGCCTCGGGAACGTCGATGTTGTCGTAGCCCACCGCGTAGTTGGCGTAGCCCTTCAGCCCCTTGCAGGAGTCGAAGAATTCACCGTCGATCCTGTCGGTGAGAACTCCCAGCACTCCATCGTAATGGCCGTTTTTCATTTCGTTCAACAAAGCATCCCTGGACAGGGGCGCATCGTCGGGATTGATGGTCACGTCGGCCACGCTGCTCAACAGGTTGATGCCTTCCTGCGGGATCATGCGGGTGATGTACACTTTATATCCGGCCATGTTGTTCTCCTGGTAAAGTTGAAGATTGGCGGAGCGGGTCAGCGGAAGAGCTTGTCCACTTCCAACGGCTGGCCTTTTTCGGGGGCCAGCCGCAGAGAAAGAGCATCCTTGTTGCATTTGTCGGTACACACACCGCACCCCATACAGCGGTCATTCCTGATGAAGGCCGTTTCCTTGCGGAATCCGATGGCCTGGAACTGACAGTATCGTGCGCACTGGCCGCAGGAAACGCATTTGTCCTCGTCGATCCGTGCCAGATAGCCCGAGTTTGCCAACATGTGACAGCCCATCTTGTGGGCCTTGATGGCTCCGCAACAGCAGGAGCAGCAGTTGCAGATGGCGTAAAACCTGCCGAGCATGACGTCCTTGAAAAAGGCGTGAGTCACATTACCCCGCGCACGGCATTCTTTGAGGATGCGTTCCGCCTCGTCCGCATCGATTTCCCTGCAGCGGTCCGGATGGTGCTCCAGAATGAAGGAGACTATGGGATCGCCCATGAGCAGACAGACGTCCAGCGGCTGGCAGGGATTGGGGGCCGTGGTGCGGCATGGACAGTCCAGTACGGCAATGCGCGTGGGGTTTTCCAGGATGATTTGTCTGGCACGGGTGTAGGGGATGACCTGTTCGGGCGCCTCTGTGTTCACGGGCTTGCCGATGCGCACGAGACTGGTGGCTTCTTCCAAGGGGATGGCTTTGCCGTGGTAGGTGTCGGCAAAGGAAGGCCGCTTCTGGGTGGAATCGCCAGGAACGGCGTCCTCCGGTTCCATGAACGGGGAGTGCCGGTCCAGCAGCCAGATGAAGGGAACCATCAGGAGGGAGAAAAATTTGTTCTTGTCGTGGGCCAGTCCGATGTAGTGATAGGGCCAGCGCGCGTAGGCATAACCATGCATCCGTTCCCAGAAGGAGAGACCATGCGCTTTGGCCTCGCGCCAATAGTCTCTGGTGGATTGTTTGATGAGCGGCATATGACTTCGCGTGAGTTCAGTTATTCGAATATGTTGAAGTGTACTCTGAGATTTACCTATGTCAATCGTTCATGGTAGACGAATTTCATGATCAAGGAACAACAGGAATTTCACGATACGTTGTCACTTGCCAAGGAGCGCACGAGGCTTGCCAACAAACGCACTTTTTTGGCCTGGATACGCACGGCGCTGACGTTCATGACCTTCGGCTTCCTGCTGGAGCGGGTTGATTCGTTTCTGGGGAGCAAATCTCTTTCCGTGGAAGCCCTGAAAGAGTTGGGAACTCTCGGACTGACCTCATTCGTCATCGGTCCGCTCATGGTATTGGCGGCGGGATTGCAATACTACCGGCTGGAAAAGAGACTCGGCTTCGAAAGCCTGTTTCATTATATCCTCCCGGAATTGATCGCGTTCATAGCAATCGTGGGCGTGGCACTCTTTATGGTTTTTTCCTGACAGTCTGCCGAAGGGCATTACCGAACAATTTCGGGCGAGATGAAGTTGCATAAAGAGGGGGGCATTTTCTGGCCCCCTCTTTATATCGTCGTAGCCGAGAGAGTCTGTTACGCTTTCTTCCACTCGTCATAATAGTACTTGAGCACCGCCTTCATGGCGGCGGCGATGTCGGTGCAGTCCTGGGTGCCGATGTTGGCCAGAGCCACGCGCGACGACCACTTGGGGCCGGCAAACCCGGCTCCGGGCAGGCAGACCACATGCTGCCGCCGCGCCAGATCAAAGGTAAACTCCAGATAATGATGATTCTTGGGCAGGCCATCGGCGAATTCCTGACCGTAATACCGTCCTGCCAGATCGAGCACGTCGAGCAGGGCGTAATAACGTGTCAGGTCCTTGCCGTCCGGGGCCTTCATGTCGAGTCCTGCGAACAGGGCATCCCAGCGTTCCTTGAGGATGGCGCGGATGTGGCTCTTGTAGACGTATTTCGGGTCCAGCAGTTCGAAAAGCGAGAAGAAGCACATTGCTGTCTGCTGGGGACAGGAAAGGCCGCCGGTGTGGGCCAGAGCCACCTGTCGGCTGTCCATCTCCAGCCGCTCCCGGAAGGTGAGTTTGTCGGGTGTGGTGCTGGCGATCTTGTACCGTTCGGCCAGCGCCTTTTGCTCGGACTTGGAAAGCCCGGCAATGATCTTGTCCACCACGCAGTCCTCGTAGATCATGACCACGCCGAGCCGCCAGCCCGTGACACCGAAGTATTTTGAATAGGAATATACGCCCAGGCAGTTCTGCGGGATGACGCTGCACAGCGTGTTGAACTCCTCCACGAAGCTTGCGTAGACCGTGTCCGAGATGACCACCATGTTCGGATTGTTCTTGCGCACTGTCTCGGCAATGTTCTGCACGGTCTGGGCGTCCATGGACATGGACGTGGGGTTGGTGGGGTTGACCATGTAGAGCGCCTTGACGCTTTTGTCGGCAATGGCGTTCAGCTCCTTGCCGCCTGTTTTCCATGGCTTGTCTCGGTCATATTCCAGCAGCACGGGGGCCAAGTCATAATCCTTCAGCACGGGCAGCTCAAGATAGGGGGAGAAGATGGGAGTGATGATCGCCACCTTGTCTCCCGGTTTGAGCACGAAATTCTCACGCAGGGAGTTGAACAGGTAGATCATGGCTCCGGTGGCCCCTTCGGTGGCGAACAGGCTGAATGTGCCTTTGGGAGGGGTGCCCGAGAAGACTATCTTGTTCAGATAGTGGGTGGCTATCTTCTCGGTTACGGGCAGGATGCGCGGCGGGTCCGGATAAAAGTCGCCCTGGATTGCGTCCACCAGTTCGTAGACAACCTCATCCGGTTTCATGTCCAAGTTGCGCTCGGCGTAGTTCATGGCTTCCTTGAGGAACGCTGCGCCGGGTACACCTTCATAGTGCTTGAGATAGTCGTTCAGTTCGGCGGCAAGCCCTTTTTTGCTGCGGCGGTAGCCGATATCCGGGTATTTGGAGCCCATTTCCGCAGCCTCGGCAGCAAAGATGGTGAACAGGCCGAGCGCCTTGCGGGCCGTGGTATTCAGGAAGTTCGGGTTGCCGCGTCCGGCATTGATGAAGTTGCAGCCCGGACCGCAATCCTTCTTGGCCAGATCGATGAGCAGGTTTTTGATTTCAAACGGACTTTCCTTAGCCAGTGCGTCCCAGTCGAAATCGGCGGCGGCCCGGGCCTCTTCCGTGCTCAGGCCGATGAGATTTCCGGCCATGGAAACGCTCAGGCCGAATACTGCGGCCATGCGCAGGAAATCCCGGCGGCTCAGTCCTCCGTTTTTGGTTTCTTCGGCTTGTTTGTTCAGGAATTCGGGGACAGCTTTGTGGTCTGACATGACAACCTCCGTTTGGGGATGGATTCGAGCAATGGCGGAATCCTAGCACCGCGACAACTGAAGACGTCAATGACGCATGGAGAATAATAACAAGCCTGGTCCAGCGGTTACGAAGCTTGGTATTGCTTCCTGGTGATTTTGTGGAACAGTTCGCCCTGATAGAATTCACAGTCTTCCGGCACTTCGTCCAGGATGTGCTGGAAGGAGAACCCGATTTTTTCCAACACGGCGGTGGAGGCAAGGTTTTCCGGCTTCACGCCGGCCACGACTTCCGGCAGACCTAACGTTTCGAATCCGTACTTCAGAACCGCTTCGGCGGCTTCGGTCATGTGGCCCTTGTTCCAGAAGGCAGGGGAGAGGCCGTAGAATATTTCCTTTTTGTCCGGAATGGGCTCGAAGGGCTGCAGTCCGCACCAGCCCATGAGCCGGTCGGTCTCCTTGAAGGTGATGGCTAGGTTTGTGCCCGTGAATCCGTGCTCGGCATTGCTCTTGTCCCGCTCCATGAACCATTGGATGAGTTTCTGGATGTCACTCAGTTCGGGAACGCTCTCGGGCAGATATTCATTTTCGGATCGCTGAGCGCCTTGGTGAATTCCTCGGCGTACCCCGGCTTGAAATGAGTCAGCGTCAATCGTTGTGTGGTGAGCATCATGTTAAATCCATATGAAATTTTGACCGACCCTAGCTTTTGAGACTCTTGATGACAACCATGCGCGTCAGCGCATCGTCGAAAAGTTTTGGAAGGGGCGAGATTCAAAAGAGAGGGGGAACCTTTTGAAAAAGGTTCCCCCTCTCTTTTGTCGCCGAAGGCGAAATCTTGTTTCTTATCTGACTACTGCGCGGCTTTCTTGCGCTTGCCTTCCTGGCGGTGGCGCACCTGGGCGGACAGCTCGGCCTTGCGCAAACGGATGGACTCGGGAGTTACCTCGACCAGTTCGTCCTCGCGGATGAAGTTGAGCGCCCGCTCCAGAGTCATGGGCTTGACGGGCGTGAGGATGACGGCCTCGTCCTTGCCGGATGCCCGCATGTTGGTGAGCTTCTTTTCCTTGGCCGGGTTCACGTTGATGTCGTTGTCGCGGTTGTGCTCGCCCACGATCATTCCCTCGTAGAGCGGATCGCCGGGAACGACGAACATCTGGCCGCGCGGCTCCAGGTTGAAGATGCCGTAGGCCACGGCCTTGCCCGCACGGTCGGCCACGATGGAACCGGTGTAGCGGGACGGGAACTCGCCGCGGTATTCGCCGTATCCTTCGAGGTAGGAGTTCATGATGCCGGTGCCTTTGGTGTCGGTCAGGAACTCGTCGCGGTATCCGATGAGTGAACGGGACGGCACCGAGAACTCGATGCGCACCCGGCCGGTGCCGTTGTTGACCATGTTGGTCATGCGCGCCTTGCGGGCCGAAAGCTTTTCGGTGACCACGCCCATGAAGGCCTCGTCGCAGTCCACGTAGAGGTGCTCGATGGGTTCGGTCTTCTTGCCGTTTTCTTCCCGGTAGATGACTTCGGGACGGCCTACGGAGAGTTCAAACCCTTCGCGGCGCATGGTTTCGACCAGGATGGCCATCTGGAACTCGCCGCGCCCCTTGACCAGGAACGCGTCGCGGTTTTCGGTGTCGTCCACCTGGATGGCCACGTTGAGCAGGGTTTCGCGATGCAGACGCTCGCGGATCTTGGTGCCCTGCACCAACTTGCCTTCCTGGCCCGCCAGGGGGGAAGTGTTGATGGAGAAGCGCATGGAAACGGTGGGCTCATCCACGGTGATGCGCGGCAGGGCCTTGGGCGCTTCCTTGGTGCAGATGGTGTCGCCGATCTTGACGTTCTCGATGCCGGCCAGCACCACGATGTCGCCGGGTTCGGCGGACTCGGTGGAGACCATGACCGGGCCGTCGTAGGTCTGGAGCTTGGTGACCTTGAGCTGGCGGGGAGAGTCGTCTTCGCCGATGCAGACCAGGGTGTCCTGTTCATGGACCGAACCGTTGTAGATCTTGCCGATGGCCAGACGACCGACATAGTCGGAGTAGCTGAGGTCGGATACGAGCATCTGGAACGGTTCTTCGGCGTTGTGGGCCGGGCCGGGAATTTTGTCCACGATCATGTCCAGCAGGATGTGCAGATTCTCGCCGCGCTCCTCGGGGCTTTCCATGGCGATGCCGTCGCGGCCGATGGCGTAGAGCAGCGGGAAGTCGAGCTGGTCTTCGGTGGCGTCCAGGTCGATGAACAGGTCATAGATTTCGTTGAGCACCTCTTCGGGGCGGGCGTCCTGCCGGTCGACCTTGTTGATGACCACGGCGATGGTCAGGCCCTGGTCCAGGGCCTTCTTGAGCACGAATCGGGTCTGGGGCAAGGGGCCTTCGGAGGCGTCCACCAGCAGGATGGCGCCGTCGGCCATGGACAGGGAACGCTCCACTTCGCCGCCGAAGTCGGCGTGGCCCGGGGTGTCGATGATGTTGATCTTGACGTCTTTCCAGACGACCGAACAGTTCTTGGCGGCAATGGTGATGCCGCGCTCGCGTTCGAGGTCCATGGAATCCATGATGCGGTCGTCCACTTCCTGTCCTTCACGGAACAGGCCGGACTGTTTGAACATGGCGTCCACCAGCGTGGTCTTCCCATGGTCGACGTGGGCGATGATGGCTATGTTGCGAAGCTGTTCGTTGCGGGCCTTTTGGGTCATTTCCTTTATCTCCATTAAATATATGGTCTGCCTTGTGTGCGAAGCAGGCATTATCCGAAAGCTTGCCGACAAGCAAGCATAGTTTTTGTGACGGACTTTTGCGGGGCGGTCCGACCGCAGTGTTTTCTGTGCTTCGCAATTCGAAATGAAAATATTTTTTTGCATGCAAGAAGCTGTCTCATATGCGTCTGTATCCGGTAGTAAAGACTCGATTACATTTTATGATTATTACCTTTTTGTCTTTTTTGTGCCTGTATTCGTCCATTGTTTTCCAGTTGGAAATAAGGGGGGCTTTTCAATCATTTTTTCGATATTCAAGCTTGACCAAAATTTTTGTTTTCATATATTTGTGCTCGAAAAGTATTGTTTTTGCGAATTATTGACACACTTTTTTATGTTTTTAGATAAATAGCGAGTGAGCATTGGGCATGTTCTGAGCGTGTGTTCTTCGGTTGGCCGGAAATGCGTTACAAAATGAGTCCAATGCCTGATTCGCCTGCACAAACAGATCTACAGGGAGGATGAGCGAGAGAAGCGAGGAAAACAGTCCTCAGGAAATGCAAAACGTTTGGAATGATCCGTATAAGAACCAGCTATCTTATATATCCCTTTCACTTTACAGCGCGAGGAATTCTGATGGGCAATGCAGCGAATGGACCGGGTACGGCAAAGGTGATGACAACGTCGATGATGGTGACCGGCAGTATGGTCGGCGCCGGTATTCTGGCACTTCCTATTGACTTGGGACCGGCCGGGCTTGTCCCGGCCATCTGTAGCACCGTGCTTCTCTGGCTCCTCATGACAGGGACGGCCATCATTTATTCGCGCCAGCGTACGTTGGTGGAGGATGAACACGCTGACCTGCCGACTTTTTTCGGCCGAGAGTTGGGTACTGGCAGTAAATGGATCAGCGTATGGGCCAATCTGGTCATCCTGTATGGGCTCCTGACTGCATATTTGGCCGGGGTGGCATCCGTGCTGGTGAACCTGTTCGATCTGCCTGTCCCGGAGTGGGGTGCGCTTCTTGGGTATTTCCTCATTGCCGTTTTGCTGACCTCCTTCGGCACGGCCGTCATGCGGCGCGGCAACGCTATACTTATCCTCGCTCTCTGGGTGAGTTTCGTCATCCTTGTCGCCATGACTATCCCGCACATGGACCAGGGACGCATGACCATGAAGGATTGGGCTTTCCTTCCGTCCGGGCTGCCGGTGCTCGTCGCGGCGTTTCATTTTCACAACCTCATCCCCACTATCTGTCGTTCGCTGAATCAGGATAAGAAAGCCATTTCCCAGGCCATCTGGGGCGGGTCGTTCATGGGGTTGGTCATGAACATCGTCTGGATTGTCGTGGTTGTCAGCGCACTGCCTGTAAGCTCTCCGGACGGCGTGGACATAGTGAACGCATTCACCCAGAGCCAGCCCGCCACTGTGCCGCTGGCCAAAATCGTCGGAAGCATGGGCTTCCTGCAGGTTGCGCTGGCCTTTTCCGTAGTGGCCATGACCACTTCCTTCATGGCCAACGGCTTGGCGCTTCAGAGTTTCATGCGCGACCTCTGTAGTGAAACCCTGGGCACCACCAGAAGAGAGTTGGTGTGGATCTTGGCATTTGTCCCGCCTCTGCTTATCGCGATGTTTTATCCCGATATATTCCTCAAGGCTCTCAATATGGTTGGCGGTGTCGGTATCAATCTTCTTTTTGGTATACTTCCCGGAGTGTTGCTCATAAAGTACGCACAGGACAACATGCTCCGACGCACAACAGGTTGGATTATGGTTGCCTTATTTATGGGGATTTTGATAATCGAACTTGGGAAGGAAGCTGGCCTGTTGCACATTGCGCCAAATGTATTGTTGTAGATTGCGGAATGTGTAATTTGTGCTCAAAACATTAAAAAGAGGGAAGCGATGAGCGATCACTGCCGATTGGAATGCGACTGCATCGGCGAAATGGAGGTCCCCAGGGATGCCTATTACGGCTGTCAGACCTTGCGGGCCATGAACAACTATCACATCACCGGGATACCCATTTCTCATTATCCCAGGCTGATCAACGCCCTGGCCTATATCAAGATGGCCGCTGCCCAGGCCAACGCTTCCCTCGGCCTGTTGGACGAGGAGATCTCCCGCGCCATCTGCCGGGCCTGCGAAGATGTGCTTTCCGGCAAGCTTCTGGAGCACTTCGTGGTGGACGGCATTCAAGGCGGAGCGGGCACTTCCACGAACATGAACGCCAACGAGGTCATCGCCAACCGGGCGCTGGAGCTCATGGGGCGGGAAAAGGGTGACTATGCATTCCTTTCTCCCAACACCCACGTGAACATGTCCCAGTCCACCAACGACGTGTATCCCACGGCTCTGCGCATCGCCCTGATCCTGGAGATCAGGGAACTCATCGAAGCCATGCGCCATCTGCGTCGCGCCTTTGAAGCCAAGGGAGAGGAGTTCGGGGATGTCATCAAGATGGGGCGCACCCAGTTGCAGGACGCGGTGCCCATGACTCTTGGCCAGGAGTTTCAGGCCTGGGCGGTCATGATCGGTGAGGACGAGGAACGCCTCAAGGAAGCGCAGGATCTGGTTCATGAAATCAACATGGGGGCCACGGCCATTGGAACCGGGCTCAATGCCCATCCCGACTATGCCCGCGCCGTCACCGAAAAGCTGGTGGAGTTGACCACACTGCCCCTGACCCTTTCGCCCAACCTGGTGGAAGCCACTCAGGATACCGGGGCGTACGTGCAGCTTTCCGGGGTGCTTAAACGCGTTACGGTCAAGCTTTCCAAGATCTGCAACGATTTGCGTCTGCTTTCCAGCGGTCCGCGTTGCGGACTGAACGAAATCAACCTGCCGCCTGTGGCCCCCGGGTCCTCCATCATGCCAGGCAAGGTCAACCCGGTCATTCCCGAGGTCGTCAATCAGATAGCCTTCAAAGTCATCGGCAACGATCTGACCGTGACCATGGCCGCTGAAGCGGGGCAGTTGGAGCTCAACGTCATGGAGCCGGTACTGGGGCAGAGTCTGTTCGAATCCATCAATATTCTGCGCAGGGGGTGCATCACCCTGGCCGACAAGTGCGTCAGCGGCATTACCGCCAATGCGGACCGCTGCCGCACTATGGTGGAGCACTCCATTGGCCTGGTCACGGCGCTCAATCCGTACATCGGCTATGAAAAGGCCACCTCGATCGCCAAGGAGGCCCTGGAAAGCAATCGGTCGGTCTACGACATCGTGTTGGAGAAAGGGTATCTGACCCAGGAGGAATTGGAGGACATCCTCAGGCCCGAGAACATGACCAAGCCGAGGTACTTCCACAAGTAGGTCAACGGTATTTTTTCAGAATGGCGTCAAGTCTTCCATCCGCCTTCATTTGGGCAAGTTCGATGTTGAACTGTCGGATGAAGGCGGTCCATTTTTCAGACTTGTTGAACATGTAACCGTAGGCCGCCGTGGCCACCGGGGTCTGGGAAAAACTGAAGGACTCGGCCGTAAGCCCTGGCTCGTTTTTCATGAACCAGAGGGCCACGTTCTTGTTGACGATGGCTGCGTCCACCCGGCCCAATTGCAGCAGTTTGAGCATCGTGAACGTGTTGGGGGTGTCATGGCGAATGATGTCTCTGTTGTCGAAATACGGTTCCAGGGTCGGATAGATGTATGCCTGAACGCAACCGATCCGTTTTCCGAAAAGGTCTTGTGGGCCGATGTAGGGAAACTTTCTGTCGGCGAGAAATACCAAGACATCGGTGGAATCCAGGGCCGGATCGGTCCAGGCCAGTTCGTCGGGATCTCGAGTCCAGGCCTTGGCCATGGGGCTGGCGTCCTGTTCGCCGAGAATGATCACATCCTCCCGTCGTTTGTCCTCGAAAACGGTGAGTGTCAGACTCCATCCGGCCTTTGCGCAGATTTCGGCCATGATGTCGGCCATGATGCCCGTGGGGCCTTCCTGATCGACAAACTCGTAAGGAGGCCACGCCCTGTCCGACAAGGCCATCCTGACGACTTTGTCATCCGTCATGGCTGGGGCGGTCGTGAAGAGGATGAAAGCCGTAATGGTCAGGAACAGGAACTGCATGATCCCTTTATTCACGGGCTATCGGTATTTGTCCATTATAGCCTTGAGTCTGCCGTCCTCCTTCATGCGGGCGAGTTCCCTGTTGAACTCCAGGATGAAGGGCCGCCAGAGTTTTTGCTTGGTGAATACGTACCGGTACTGCGCCTGGTCCACATTGCGCCTGGAGAGTCGGAAGTCTCCCCGGTAGAGTCCGGGCTTGTTCTTGAACAGCCAGAGCGTTTCGCTTCTGTTGACCATGGCCGCATCAACGCGGCCGAGTTTGACCATTTCCATCATTTTGAAAGGGCAGGAGGCATTTTGTCTGGTGATCGATCTTTCTTGAAAGTACGGTTCCAGAGGGGGGTAAACGAAGCTTTTGATGGTCGCCACGGTTTTTCCAAACAGGTCGCTTATCTGTTCGTACCGCAGGGGGCTGTCCTTGCGCAGAAGCAGGGCGTCCTCGGAGTCCATGAATGGGTCGGTCCAATCGTAGGCCCGGGGCGACTTGACCCATTTCATGGCCTTGGCATGGGCGTCCACTTCGCCGGTTTCCAGCATAAGCCAGCCCCGCTTATCCGGAAGCCTCTTGGGGATGACCTTGTAACCCAGAGGTTTGCAGATGGCTTTGAGCACGTCTATCAGAACTCCCTCGCCGTATTTCGGATCGTCCATCAGGTAGGGCGGCCAGTTGGTGTTGGGGATGAAGAAAATGATGGTTTTGTTTTCCGGTGAAGCCGAGGCCCGCCGGGAGAGTGTGGTGAACACCGCGAAAAAGAGAATGCTGAGAGCGCACAATGCGCAAAAGCGTTTCATTTTCATCTGGCCTGTTTCGCATGGAATGATATATTTGTCTTGTATTGTTTTCGTTATAGCATACTCGTAGTGTCAAAAAAAGCACAGGTCTGATAAGTGGTTTGAAATTGTTTTTTGAATTATGCAATAAAATCAGTATGTTGACTTTAATGTATTGAAATGGTACAACTATTGAAAGGAATGTGGCCAGTTAAAGGCTTTTTGACGGAACTTTGACCCGCCGGGGAGAGGGAGAAACTGCCGGGCGGAGCGGTTCAGGGATGAATCGCCACATTGGAGGCCACGGATGCGCCGTTATAATCTTGTTTTTGCATTGTTGATTCTCGTGCTGATGTCGGGTTGTTCCACCATGAACAAAATCAACCCGTTTCCGCAGCACGTCTACTCGACTCCAGGCTCCTCGAAAGGGGGCAAGGCCACCCGTGCCTACGACCCAAAAACCAAGCCCTACAAGGTCATGGGGGTGACGTATTATCCGCTCAAGTCCGCCCACGGCTATGATGAAATAGGGTACGCCTCCTGGTACGGCAGCGATTTTCACGGCAAGAGGACCGCCACCGGCGAGACCTATAACATGCATGCCCTGACCGCGGCCCATAAGACCCTGCCTTTGGGCACTCGCGTCAAGGTCACCAATCTTGAAAACGGTCGTTCCGCCTATTTGGTTGTCAATGACCGGGGTCCGTTCGTTCGGGGCAGGATCATAGACCTTTCCTACGGCGCAGCCAGGAAACTGGGGTCTGTCGACAAAGGCATTATTAAGGTACGCATCACCGCCGTGGGCACCGTCCCGGCTCCCTCCGGCACCACCGTGGCCGCAGCAGCCGAGAAGTATCACGTTCGGGTGGGAGCTTATTCCAACTACAGCAACGCAGCCAGAGTGCATCAGCAACTCAAGCAGGCCGGTTATGTCCATTCCCATATCAAGCGTGTGAATCGCAACGGTCGGATTCTGCATGTGGTCCAGGCGGGCACCTATGCCAGCCGCTATCAGGCCGACCGTGTGCTCTCCAAGTTGAAGAAGTCGTTTCCCTCCAGCTACATCACCACGTGAAAGGCGAGTTCGCAGTAAACAGACAGGGCCGGGAGCAACTGCTTCCGGCTTTTTTTCGTCCAAATGCCGGGGGAATTCATGAGGGCGTTTTGTCTGTCTGAAAAAACGGACAAGATTTTGTGGGAAAAGAAAAGGGGAGGCATTTGCCTCCCCTTTGGGGTTTTATTGTTTGATGCGCCATTCCCCGTTGGAGTCGCGGTAGGCCTTGGCCATGATCTTGTCGCCGTCGGGCCCGTTTTCGCTGATGACCACATCGCGGTAGACACGGTCTTCCTGCACGTAGGGGGCAGAGGGGGTTGCCGTGTAGCTGCGGCCCGTATCCGGGTTGGTCCAGCTGTGGCTCGTGTCACTCTTGCCGGTTTCCAGGGTGTTCTGGATCTGCTGTTCGTCGTGCTTGTCCCATTCGTTTCCGATTATGTAGCCCATGAGCAGGCCCACACCGGCGCCTATGGCCGCGCCGGAAACCTTGTTTTTGAAGGTCAGGGCGCCTATGGTCGCGCCGGCGAGTGCACCGACCCCGGCCCCTTGCTGCGCCTTGTTGGCGCAGCCGTAACCGGCCGCGAGGAAACTGACCAGCATGAGGGTGATTATTGTTTTTTTCATGTCCTTCCTCCGGAAAAGAGATTAATGTTCGAATCTAGTGTATGGCAGATGATGTCCTGTTTGTACAGCATGGCATACACTTTTTACCTTCGTTTACATCCGGGGAGGGCCCGCTTTTTGCATTTTGCGTCAAGTGCTGGTAACGGGCTGTCCGTTACGGCGAAACCCTGAAAGACGCATGCGTAAAATACATCTCATCATATGGACTTTCCTGTTGCTGGCCCTGGCCTCCACCCCGTGTCTGGCCCAGAAGAGCAAGAAAAAGGTCTTGTATATCAATTCCTATCACCATGGCTATCGGTGGTCGGACGGTATTCGCAAGGGCATTACCGACGTACTCGACCGGAGCGAAATGAAGGTAGAGCTCCAGACCGAGTATATGGACGCCAAGAAATACAATTTCGAATACATCACCGACAAACTCAAGACGCTCTACAGAGACAAGTTCCTCGGCGAAAAGTTCGACGTCATCATCGTCTCGGACAATGACGCCTTCGAGTTTGTGCGCCGCATCCGGGACGAGTTGTTCCCCGGGGTGCCGGTGGTCTTCTGCGGGGTCAATGAATACCGCGGGCCTCTCGAGCCGGGCATTACCGGCATAGTCGAGTCTCCCCTGGTGGTGCCCACCCTGAACGTGGCTCTCAAGTTTCATCCGGAAAAGAACCGTGTCGTGGTGGTCAGTGATGAGTCCACTGCGGGACGAAGCATCCGCAAACAGGTGGAAGCCATCGAGCCCGTCTTCAAGGGACGGCTTTCCTTCGACTACTGGACCGGCATGGGACTCGGGGAGATGCTGACCAAAGTGCGCCAGCTGCCCAAGAATACCTTTCTGTTCTTCGTGCCCATGTATCAGAACGTGGACGGCCGTTTCTACACCGCGGAAGAGGTCATGGCCGAGATTTCCAAGTACAGCAACGTGCCGCTCTACACAGCCTGGAAATTTCTTCTCGGCAACGGCAGCGTGGGTGGCAAGCTCATCTCCGGGGAGCATGACGGCCGCCAGGCGGCGCGCATGGCCCTGGACATCATGCGCGGTACCGACGTGAACACCATCAAGGTGGTGGGCAAGTCCGAGGGAGAATACTGGTTCGATTACAATGCGTTGCAGCGTCTGGGCATTCCCGAGAAACTGCTGCCTGCGGGAAGCCGTCTCATCAACGCGCCCAAGGCGTTCTACGAACTGCCCAAGGAGTTGTTCTGGACCATCATCTGCAGTCTGGGCTTGCTCCTGATCAGCACGGTGTTCCTGGTTTCCAATATCAACGAGCGCAAGAGGGTCGAAAAAAAGATCATGGACCAGCTCTCGTTTCTGGAGATCCTCATGGACACCATTCCCCAGCTCGTGTGCTGGAAGGACGGGAAACAGCGGTATCTCGGCGCAAACCGCGCCTTTACGGATTTTTTCGGCTTGGAGAAGCCCAGCAGCATTGTTTCCAAGAGCGATCTGGCTCTCCTGGATCACACCCGCGAGTACGCAGAGTGGGCCAATGCTTTGGACCGGGAAGTGTTCCGCACCATGAAGCCGGTGCGCAAGGCCCGCACCAAGGTCGAGGACCGTTTCGGCAACACGGTCTGGCTGGAGATCACCAAAGTGCCGCTTTTCGATCGGCTCGGCGATGTCGTGGGCACCTTGAGTACCGCGGAGAACATCACCAAGGAACGCAGCCTGGAAAAGCAGCTCATCCAGTCCCAGAAGATGGAGGCCATCGGCACGCTGGCCGGCGGCATCGCCCACGACTTCAACAACATCCTGACGTCCATCATCAACTCCACCGAACTGGCCATCGGCGACGTGGAACCGGAATCCGTGACTTACAAGGACATGGAGCGGGTGCTCAAGGCGGCCCAGCGCGGTGGCAACGTGGTCAAGCAGATCCTTGCCTTCAGCCGTCCCTCTCAGGAGGGCTTCAAACCCACGGACATGGGCGAGCTCCTCTACGAGGTGCTGGGGCTGGTCAAGGCGTCCCTGCCGCGCAACATTCAGATCAAGACCAACATCGAACCCGGTCTGGGCCTGGTCAACGCCGACCCCACCCAGTTGCACCAGGTGGTGCTCAACCTTTGCACCAACACCTTCCAGGCCTTGCGCAAATCGGGGGGCGTCCTGGAAGTGGACTTGCGTGAGGTGGAGCTTGGCCTCGAGGATGCACGTCTGCTCAACCTTCGGCCTGACATCTATTTGAAAATGAGCATCTGCGATGACGGCCCGGGTATTCCGGCGGAGATCATCGACAAGATATTCGATCCTTTTTTCACCACCAAAGGCAAGACCGAAGGCACCGGCCTGGGATTGGCGGTGGTGCACGGCATCGTCAACGGGCACAACGGTTCCATCATCGTCACCAGCACTCCGTGGGAGCGAACCGCCTTTGAGATATACCTGCCCAAGAACGAGGCCTTGGACGAGAACGGGGCTGTGCCGCTGCATAAATTGGCGCCCGGCATGGGGCGCATACTCTTCGTGGAGGATGACGAGGATCAGCTGCACACCACGCCGCGCATACTCGAAAGCCTGGGATATGATGTGGTGGCCACTTCCGATCCCATGGAGGTGGTGGGCATGGTGGCCCGGGACCCGTATATTTTCGACCTGGTCATCACTGATTTCGACATGCCGGACACCAACGGCGTGGAGTTGGCCCTGAGTCTGCAGGAAACCGCTCCGCATCTGCCCGTCATGCTGGTCTCCGGCCGTGAGGACGCCGCCACCGCAGCTTCCCGTTTGAAAAACATCAAGCGTGTTGTTATCAAGCCTTACAACAAAAACATCATTGCCGAGGCCATCGATTCTGTGCTCGGCAATTAACGGAGCAAAGCGTGTCAAAGGTTCTGATAATCGACGACGATCCACAGGTTTGTGAAACCATTGAAAGTCTGGTTGCGCGCCAGTCTCACGAGGCGGTTTCCGCCCAGACCCTGACCCGCGGGCTGGAAAAGCTGGCCGAGGGTGGCGTGGACGTGGTCTTTCTTGATGTGCGCCTGCCCGACGGCAACGGTATGGACATTCTGCCGGACATAGCCGGACGGACCAACGCGCCGGAAGTGATCATCCTGACCGGCAAGGGTGATCCGGACGGGGCTGAACTGGCCATTCAGCAAGGCGTCTGGGACTATTTGCTCAAGCCTTCGTCCGTACGCGAGATCACTCTGACCCTGGGGCGCGCCCTCAAGTACCGGGACCAGAAGTTCGGCCAGGCGGCTCAGCAGTCCCTGAATCTGGACAGTGTGGTGGGCGAGAGTGCGGCCATGAAATCCGTGTTTCGTCTCATGGCGCAGGCTGCGGGATCGGACACCAATGTGCTCATTTCCGGGGAAACCGGCACCGGCAAGGAGCTTGTGGCAAGGACCATTCACCGCAACAGTTCGCGGGCCGATGAGAATTTTGTGGTGGTGGACTGTGCGGCCTTGACCGAATCCCTGGTGGAATCCACGCTTTTCGGTCACAAGAAGGGCTCGTTTACCGGCGCGCAGTCCGATCAGACCGGCTTGGTGAAGCTGGCCGACAAGGGGACGCTGTTCCTGGACGAGGTGGGCGAAATGCCTCTTTCCCTGCAAAAGTCCTTTTTGCGTGTCCTGCAGGAGCGCACTTTCCGGCCGGTAGGCGATTCCCGCGAGCAGACCAGTAATTTTAGGCTTATTTCCGCCACCAACCGCGATCTGGACGCCATGGTGGACAAGGGAGACTTCCGGAGCGATCTGCTGTTCCGGCTCAAGACTTTTTCCATGCATCTGCCGCCTCTTCGTCAGCGCCTGGAGGATCTGCGCCCCCTGAATCTCTTTCAGGTCGGCAAGCTCTGTCGCAAATACGGGATACCTGAAAAGGGCTTCGGTTCGGACTTCCTGGCCACTCTGGAAAGTTATGACTGGCCGGGCAACGTGCGTGAGCTGTTCAACATTCTCGAGCGCGCTGTGGTGGCTGCCGGCGAGGAGAAGACGCTGTACTCCATGCATCTGCCGCGCGAATTGCGCATCAAGGTGGCCCGCGAGCAGGTCAGGAAAATCACCGGTTCCGACGTGGAGTCAACCGGAGAGGATATGCTCTTGCCCGAAGGCGCACGCCGTATAGGCCAGGAAATATTCAGCGGAATTTTCGATCATCAGCTCCCGACCTTGCGCGAATTCAAGTCCATGGCCGAGAAGGCCTATCTTAGCGAGCTTATTCGTCAGTGTGACGGCGAAACAGCCGAGGTGCTCAAGGTCTCAGGCCTGTCCCGCTCGCATTTTTATGCGTTGCTCAAGAAATACGGTATCTCCATGTAGTTTTTTTCGGACACGGGAATGGAAAGGACGATCCTGGTTGCGGGATCGTCCTTTTTTGTTCTGTCACCAAAATGTTGCAGTCCTTTTTTTCGGACTATATTATAATTTAATTATTTTAGATAGTTATATTGTCTACTTTGGGTTGACGATTACTTGTCCGTTTTTCAGTCACGGATTCTTCATTTTTTCGTCTGTTTTTTCAGACAGAGATGTGGTTCCGATGTGCTGTATGTGTTATGTTATTTGTGATTATTGTTTTGTTTTCATTGTATTTTTCACTATGTGCAATCCTTGGCATGTTTCTTGTTCTAACGAACTCCAGCGTTAACGAATCCAGCGCAAAATATATGTATCGAGTTCAACCGAAAGGCTTCGACGGGAGCCTTGCCTAAGGAGAAGAGAATGGCGAAAAAGATGAAAACCATGGACGGTAACACCGCGGCAGCTCATGTGGCCTACGCCCTGAGCGAATGTGCGGCGATCTACCCGATCACTCCGTCCTCCAACATGGGTGAAGTTGCTGACGACTGGGCAGCCCAGGGCCGCAAGAACATCTTCGGTCAGGCCGTAAAGGTCCGCCAGCTGCAGTCCGAAGCGGGCGCAGCCGGCGCCGTGCACGGTTCCCTGGCCGCCGGTGCTATGACCACCACTTTCACGGCCTCCCAGGGGCTGCTGCTCATGATCCCCAACATGTACAAGATCGCCGGTGAACTGCTGCCGAGCGTCTTCCATGTTTCCGCCCGCGCCATCGCCGCGCACGCACTGTCCATCTTCGGTGACCATCAGGACGTCATGGCTTGCCGCCAGACCGGTTTCGCCATGCTGGCCTCCGCTTCCGTCCAGGAAGTCATGGACCTTTCTCTGGTGGCTCACCTGTCCACCATCGAGTCCAGCGTCCCGTTCCTGCATTTCTTTGACGGTTTCCGCACCTCTCACGAAATCCAGAAGATTGAAACCATCGACTACGACGACATGAAGGGCCTGGTGAACATGGAGAAGGTGGAAGCCTTCCGTACACGCGCCATGAATCCGGAACACCCGCACATTCGCGGCACCGCGCAGAACCCGGACATCTACTTCCAGGGTCGCGAAGCCGCCAACCCGTACTACGACGACCTGGCCGACATCGTGATCAAGGAAATGGAAAAGGTGAGCAAACTCACCGGTCGCTCCTACAAGCCTTTCGACTACGTGGGCGCTCCGGATGCGGATCGCGTCATCGTGGCCATGGGTTCCGGCTGCGAAGCCATCGAAGAAGTCGTCAACCACATGGTTGCCGACGGCGAAAAGGTCGGTTTGGTCAAGGTTCGTCTGTACCGTCCGTTTTCCATCGACCACTTCCTGGCAGTCCTGCCCGAGTCCGTCGCACGCCTCTGTGTTCTGGACCGCACCAAGGAAGCCGGCGCCCTTGGCGACCCCCTGTACCAGGACATCTGCACCGTCTACGCCGAGCGCGGCAACGCTCCGGAAGTCATCCCCGGCCGCTACGGTCTGGGCTCCAAGGAGTTCACTCCGGGCATGATCAAGGCCGTCTACGCCAACATGGCCGCTTCCACTGCCAAGACGCACTTCGTTGTCGGTATTGAAGACGACGTTACCAATGCTTCCCTCCCGGTCGTCGAAAACCTCGACACCACTCCGGAAGGCACCGTGCAGTGCAAATTCTGGGGTCTGGGTTCCGACGGCACCGTCGGCGCCAACAAGCAGGCCATCAAGATTATCGGCGACAACACCGACATGTACGCACAGGGCTACTTTGCCTACGACTCCAAGAAGTCCGGCGGCATCACCGTTTCCCACCTGCGTTTCGGTAACTCTCCGATCCAGTCCACCTACCTGGTCACCGCAGCCGACTACATCGCCTGCCACAAGTCCAGCTACGTGAACCAGTACGACGTTCTGGAAGGCATCAAGGACGGCGGCGTGTTCGTGTTGAACTGCCAGTGGTCCGCCGAGGACATGGAGCGCAAGCTGCCCGCAGCCATGAAGCGCACCATCGCCGAAAAGAACCTCAAGTTCTACACCGTCGACGCCGTGAAGATCGCCGGTGAAGTCGGTCTGGGCAACCGCATCAACATGGTCATGCAGACCGCGTTCTTCAAGCTGGCCGACGTCATTCCGTTCGATCAGGCCGTTTCCCTGCTCAAGGATTCCATCCAGAAGGCTTACGGCAAGAAGGGCGACCACATCGTCAAGATGAACGTGGACGCCGTGGACAAGGCCACCGACGCCTTGGTCGAAATCGCAGTTCCGGCTTCCTGGAAGGATGCAGTGGACGGCGACAAGGCCGCCTGCAACGATCCCGAATTCATCAAGGACATCGTTCGTCCCATCCTGGCTCAGAAAGGCGACAACCTGCCTGTTTCCGTGTTCACCGCGGACGGCGTTTTCCCGGTCGCCACTTCCAAATATGAAAAGCGCGGCGTGGCCATCATGGTTCCCGAATGGATCGCCGACAACTGCATCCAGTGCAACCAGTGCTCCTTCATCTGCCCGCACAGCGCCCTGCGCCCGGTGCTGGTCACCGATGAAGAACTGGCCGGCGCTCCGGATACCTTCAAGACCCTGGACGCCAAGGGCAAGCAGCTCGCAGGCCTCAAGTACCGCATGCAGGTCAACGCCCTGGACTGCCTGGGCTGCGGCAACTGCGCCGACATCTGCCCGGCCAAGGAGTCCGCGCTGGTCATGAAGCCGCTGCCGACCCAGACCGAGGCCGAAGTCCCGAACTTCGACTTCAGCGAAACCGTGTCCTACAAGGACGACCTGATGCCGCGCACCACCGTGAAGGGCTCTCAGTTCCAGCAGTCCCTCATGGAATTCTCCGGCGCATGTTCCGGTTGCGGCGAAACCCCGTACGTCAAGGTGCTTACCCAGCTCTTCGGCGAACGCATGATCATCTCCAACGCCACCGGTTGCTCCTCCATCTGGGGGGCATCCGCTCCGACCACTCCGTACTGCGTGAACAAGGACGGCCACGGCCCGAGCTGGGGCAACTCCCTGTTCGAAGACGCCGCCGAGTTCGGTTACGGCATGGGCATGGCTGTGGATCAGCGCCGCGACCTGCTGGCCGGAAAGATGGAAGCCGCTGTTGAAGCCGGTGTTTCCTCCGACGTCGAAGCAGCCATGAAGAGCTGGCTGGAAGGCCGCGACGATGCTGCCGCCTCCCGTGAAGCCGGCGACAAGCTCAAGGCTCTGCTGGCCGACGAGAAGGAAGGCCTGCTGGGCGAAATCGCTTCCATGGCCGACCTGTTTACCAAGAAGTCCATGTGGATCTTCGGTGGTGACGGCTGGGCCTACGACATCGGTTTCGGCGGCGTGGACCACGTCCTCGCATCCGGTGAAGACGTCAACATCCTGGTCATGGACACCGAAGTGTACTCCAACACCGGCGGTCAGTCCTCCAAGGCCACTCCGCTGGGCTCCATCGCCAAGTTCGCCGCCGCAGGTAAGCGTACCGGCAAGAAGGACCTGGGCCTGATGGCCATGAGCTACGGCTACGTCTACGTGGCTTCCGTCGCCATGGGCGCCGACAAGGCACAGACCATCAAGGCCTTCCAGGAAGCGGAAGCCTACCCCGGACCGTCCGTCATCATCTGCTACGCCCCCTGCATCAACCAGGGTATCCGCAAGGGTATGGGCAGGACCCAGGAAGAGCAGAAGCTGGCCGTCAAGTCCGGCTACTGGCCGCTGTACCGCTTCAACCCGCAGCTGTCCGACGAAGGCAAGAACCCGTTCGTTCTGGAGTCCAAGGACCCGGATGGCACCATGCAGGAGTTCATGTCCGGTGAAAACCGCTTCGCTCTGCTGGAGCGCATGAACCCCGAGGCATCCAAGGTCCTTCGTGCTCAGATCGAGAAGGACTACACCAAGCGTTTCGAGACCCTGAAGCACTTGGCCGCAGCTGACTACTTCGGCGGTGAGGACGCCTAGGTAATCGTCTGCAAAGCCACCGCAACGGCTCTGTACTTTTCGTGCAGAGTGCGGTGGGCCTGCGCCGAGGGCGGCGTGGGCGCGTAAACAATCCATAACATCGTCGGGCCGGGGAACTTTGCGGTCCCCCCCGGCCCCGGCGATGATGGAATAGATTCGGCAAAGGTGACGTAGGTTTTATTTTCAACATTTTGAGGAGGAGTGTCGAATGTCTATCGAGATTCTTGCATTAGTCGCATTGGTGCCCATTCTTGTGGCGCTGGTGCTCATGGTGGGCATGCGTTGGCCCGCCACCAAAGCCATGCCGCTGGCATGGCTTGCAGCAGCCGTCGGCGCAGTGGCCGTCTGGAAACTTCCCGCAATGTACGTTGCGGCTCTGACCGTTCAGGGATTCATCACTGCCATCGGCATTTTGATCATTGTTTTCGGCGCAATTCTGATTCTGCGCACGCTGCAACATTCCGGCGGCATGGAAACCATCCAGTACGGGATGCAGAACATTTCGGCCGACCGTCGTATTCAGGCCATCATCATCGGTTATATGTTCGCGGCCTTCATCGAAGGCGCAGCAGGTTTCGGCACTCCGGCAGCCCTGGCTGCTCCGCTGCTGCTTTCCCTGGGCTTCCCGCCCCTGGCCGCTGCCATCATCTGTCTGGTGTTCAACTCCTTCCCGGTCACCTTCGGTGCGGTGGGTACTCCGGTCATCCTCGGCCTGAAGTTCCTGGCTCCTGGCGTTGAGGCCGCTGTTTCCTCCGGTGCTGCCGTGAACTTCGCCAACATGGGCGACTTCAACGCGCTGATCGGTCAGTGGGCAACCCTCATGAACCTGGTCATGATCTTCGTGCTGCCCGTGTTCATGCTCGGTTTCATCACCCGTTTCTTCAGCCCCGACCGGAGCTGGAAGCCCGGCCTGGCCGCATGGAAGTTCTGCGTATTCGCAGCCGTCGCCTTTACGGTTCCCTATCTGTTCTTTGCCTGGAAGGTCGGCCCCGAGTTCCCGTCCCTGATCGGTGGTCTCGTGGGGCTTGGCATCATCATCGTGGGCGCCAAGGCCGGTTTCTGCGTGCCCAAGGACGTCTGGACCTTCGGTGATCCCAAGACCTGGGATGCTGATTGGACCGGTTCCGTTTCCGGCGGTTCCACGGAATTCAAGCCGCACATGAGCCAGTTCCGCGCTTGGCTGCCGTACATCCTCATCGGCCTCATCCTGGTCGTCACCCGAATTCCCGAGCTGGGCCTCAAGGGCATGCTCGCTGCCCAGGCCATCAAGTTCAGCGCGATCCTGGGCTTCAAGAGCGTCAATGCCTCCATTGCTTATCTGTACCTGCCCGGCACCATTCCGTTCACCTTGGTGGCCTTGCTGACCGTGCTTATCCACGGCATGCCCGCCGACAAGGTCAAGAAGTCCTGGGGCCAAGCTATCGCGACCATGAAGAACCCCACCATCGCGCTCTTCGCAGCGGTTGCCCTGGTGTCCATCTTCCGTGGTTCCGGCATTGCCGATGTGGCCCTGAACCCCAACTCCTATCCGTCCATGCCCCTGGCCATGGCAAAGGCTGTCGCCGCCATTGCAGGTAACGCATGGCCCATGTTCGCTTCCTTTGTGGGCGGTCTGGGTGCGTTCATCACCGGTTCCAACACCGTTTCCGACCTTCTGTTCGCCGAATTCCAGTGGGGCGTTGCTTCTCAGCTGGATCTGCCGCGTCAGATCATCGTGGCCGCTCAGGCCGTCGGCGGCGGCATGGGCAACATGATCTGCATCCACAACATCGTCGCAGCATGCGCGGTGGTGGGCCTCTCCGGCATGGAAGGGCAGATCCTGAAGCGTACCGTATGGCCGTTCCTGCTGTACGGCCTCGTGGTCGGCGTAATCGCGAGCCTCATGAGCTTCGTGTTCTTGCCGCATCTGTTCTAAGGTGTGCTATGACGGGGGGCGGGCAGGCCCGCCCCCCGGTTTTGAATGAATTTTGAAGAGCAGACGAGTCTTGGGGTGTATGACTGACTGCTATATATTTTGAGGAAACAACAATGAGTAACAACGCTCTTATCAAGGAATTCGAGTCTATTGTCGGCGCCGACAATGTCATGACCAGCGAGACCGACCGTCATACGTATTCGTACGACGCGGCCGTGTTGGATTCCGTCATGCCCGCCATGGTTGTGCGTCCCACGACCAGCGAGCAACTTGGCAAGGCCGTCAAGGTGTGCAACGACAACGGCCTGCCCCTCACCGTCCGCGGCGCGGGCACCAATCTTTCCGGCGGTACCATCCCCCATCCCGGCGGGGTGGTTGTCCTGACCAACGGTCTGAACCGTATCCTGGAGATCAATGAAGAAGACATGTACGCCGTGGTCGAGCCCGGCGTCGTCACCGCCCGGTTCGCGGCGGAAGTGGCCAAGCGCGGCCTGTTCTATCCGCCGGACCCGGGGTCCCAGACCGTGTCAACCATCGGAGGCAACGTCGCCGAGAACGCCGGGGGACTGCGCGGTCTCAAGTACGGCGTGACCAAGGATTACGTCATGGGCGTCGACTTCTGGGATGTGGAAGGCGAACTCATTCATTCCGGCTCCCGCACCGTGAAGTGCGTCACCGGTTACAATCTGGCCGGCCTCATGGTCGCTTCCGAAGGCACTTTGGGAGTCTTCGACAAAGTTATTCTCAAGCTTATTCCGCCTGTGAAGGCCGCCAAATCCATGATGGCCATCTTCCCGTCCGTGAAGGCCGCGTCGGAAACAGTCGCCGCCATCATCTCCAGCAAGATCGTTCCGGCCACCCTGGAGCTCATGGACAATTTCACCATCCGTACCGTCGAGAACTTCCGCAAGGCGGGCCTGCCCACCGAAGCTGCCGCGTTGTTGCTCATCGAAGTGGACGGCCACCCCGCGGAAGTGGAGGAGGACGCCGCCAGGGTCGAAGAAATCTGTAGACAGAACAAGGCCGACGAAGTGAAGGTCGCCAACGACGCCGCCGAGCGCGACGCCGTCTGGCAGGCGCGTCGCGACGCACTGCCCGCGTTGGCCAAGCTCAAGCCCACTTGCGTGCTGGAAGACGCCACCGTTCCCCGGTCCAAGATTCCTGCCATGATCGAAGTTCTTGAAGAAGTCAGCAATAAGTATAACCTGACCATCGGCACCTTTGGCCATGCCGGTGACGGCAATCTGCATCCGACCATCCTCACGGACAAGCGCGACGAAAAGGAATGGGAACGTGTGGAAGAGGCTGTGGACATGATTTTCGAACGCGCTCTTGCCCTTGGCGGGACTCTGTCCGGCGAGCATGGTATCGGACTGGCAAAGTCCAAGTTCATGATCAACGAGACCAGCGCGGGCACACTTGCCTACGCGCGCCGCATGAAGTCCGTGCTCGATCCCAAGGGCATCCTCAACCCCGGCAAGATCATAGGCTAGGGGAGGCGGGAACATGGCTGATATCCATAAATTGGCAAATATGCTCAAGGAGCTGGACGACCAACTGGTGAACTGCATGCGCTGCGGCATGTGCCAGGCCGTCTGTCCGCTTTTTGCCCGCACCGGCAAGGAGTCCGACGTGACTCGCGGCAAGCTGGCTCTTCTGGACGGACTTGCTTCCGAGATCCTCAGCGACCCCGAAGGCGTCAACGAAAAGCTGAACCGCTGCCTGCTGTGCGGCACCTGTGCCGCCAACTGTCCCAGCGGCGTGCAGATCCTGGACATCTTCCTCAAGGCCCGTGCCATCATGACCGGCTACTTTGGTCTTTCTCCCGTGAAGAAGGCCATTTTCCGAGGGATGCTGGCCAACCCCAAGCTGTTCAATTTCCTGTTGGACTTCGGTTCCAAGTTTCAGGGAATCTTTACCAGGAAGGTGGATGACATGCTGGGGTCCTCCTGTGCGCGGTTCCAGGCTCCGGTCATCGGAGACAGGCACTTCAAGGCCCTGGCCGATAAGCCCCTGCATAAAATAATTCCCGAGATGAACTCCGCCGCCGGAAGAAGCGGCGTCAAGGTCGCCTTCTTCGTGGGCTGTGTCGTGGACAAAATCTTCCCCAATGTGGGCGAAGCCTCCCTCGACGTGCTCAAGCATCACGGCGTCGGCGTATTCATGCCCGCGGGCCAAGCCTGTTGCGGCATCCCCACCATTTCCAGCGGGGATACCAAGACCTTTGACAATCTCATTGAGCAGAACCTCGCCCTGTTTGAAAAGGGCGAGTACGACTATCTCGTCACTGCCTGTGCTTCCTGCACCTCCACCATCAAGGAGTTGTGGCCCAACATGTACCAGGGCGACGCGGCCAACCGCATGAAGTTGCGGAGCATCGCGGACAAGACCATGGACATCAGCCAGTTTCTTGTGGACGTGATCGGTGTGGAAGCCAGTGAAGGGGGCGGCCGGACCGTGACCTATCACGATCCCTGTCACCTCAAGAATGCGCTGGGCGTCACTGCCCAGCCCCGTACCATCATCAAGGCCAGCTCCGGCTGTGAATTCAAGGAAATGGCGGAAGCGGGCACCTGTTGCGGCTGCGGCGGCAGCTTCAACATCGCCCACTACGAGCTGTCCAAGCAGATCGGCGACCGCAAGGCGGGCAACATCATCGACTCCGGTGTTTCCACCGTGGCCACCAGTTGCCCGGCCTGCATGCTTCAGATCACGGACATGCTCTCCCAGAAGAAGGCCGGAGTAAGAGTAAAACATGTCATGGAACTGTACGCCGAAGGCCTCCGCCAGCCCGACGTTTCCTGACGAACTTTAACGGAAAGGCAATGTCCACGAACCTGTACATCACAGCAACCGAAGAGCGCAGCGGCAAGTCCGCCATCGTGCTTGGCGTCATGCAGATGCTTCTGCGCGAAGTGCGCAATGTGGCTTTTTTCCGGCCCATCATTAATGATCCGGGCAAAGGAAAGCGTGACCACGACATCAATCTGATTCTCTCGGAATATCAGCTGGATATCCCGTACGAGGATACCTACGCATACACGCTCAAGGAAGCGCGTGAATTGACCAACTCCGGCCAGCACGCGGCCCTTCTGGAGAATATCCTTGAGAAGTACAAGCAGCTGGAAGCCAAATATGACTTCGTGCTTTGCGAAGGCACCGATTTCCAGGGCAAGGATTCCGCGTTCGAATTCGATCTCAACGCCGACATCGCCGCCAACATCGGCGCTCCGGTGCTGGTGGTCGCGTCCGGACGCAAGAAGAACGCCGAGGAAATCACCAGTCTGGCACAGCTGACCATCGACACCCTGGAAGAGAAGGGCGTCGACGTCGTGGCGGCCATCGTGAATCGCGTGTCCGTGGACAACACCGAGGGCATCGTTTCCAATATCCGCAGCAAGGCCCGCTGCACCGAGCCGCTGCTCGTTTATGCCGTGCCCGAGGACGAAAGCCTCGGCAATCCGAGCATGGACGACGTGAGCCGTTGGCTCGACGGGACGGTCCTCTATGGTCACGGCCGCCAGGACACCCTCGTGGACAACTACATCATCGCCGCCATGCAGATCGGGAACTTCCTCGACTACATCGATGACGACAGTCTGATCATAACCCCCGGCGACCGTTCCGACATCGTGCTGGCTTCTCTGGCCTCCCGCCTGTCCAGTTCGTATCCGAACATCGCCGGGGTCATCCTCACCGGTGGCATTCAGCCCTCGCCCAGTGTCCACCGTCTGATCGAGGGCTGGACCGGCGTACCCGTCCCCATCGTCGCAGTTGACGGCCACACTTACCAGGTGACCCAGAAACTCAACGAACTTTACGGCCGGATCCAGCCCGAGGATCAGAAGAAGATCGCTTCCGCTCTTGGCCACTTCGAAGCCAGCGTGAATGTTCGCGAGTTGCGCGAAAGGGTGGTTGAGCGCAAGTCTTCCAAGATCACTCCCAAAATGTTCGAATACAGCCTGGTGGAGAAAGCCGCAGCCGACAAGCAGCGCATCGTTCTGCCCGAAGGCACCGGGGAACGCATTCTGCGCGCCACGGACATTCTGCTGCGCCGCGGCGTCGCCGACCTCACTCTGCTCGGCCCTGTGGACGAAATTCTGAACAAGGCCAACGGCCTTGGCCTGGACATCGCCGACGCCCAGATCATGAACCCGGTCGAATCCGAGCTCTTCGACGACTACGTGCAGACCTACGTGGAACTGCGCAAGCACAAGGGCATTACCGAGGACACCGCCAAGGACCGCATGTCCGATCCGACCTATTTCGGTACCATGATGGTCTACAAGGGCGCAGCCGACGGCATGGTTTCCGGTTCCGTGAACACCACGGCCCACACCATCCGCCCGTCCTTCGAGATCATCAAGACCAAACCGGGTGCCTCCATTGTTTCTTCCGTTTTTCTCATGTGCCTGAAAGACAGGGTCCTGGTGTTCGGCGACTGCGCCGTGAACCCCAACCCCAAGGCCGAGCATCTGGCCGAGATCGCCCTGTCCTCCGCCGGTACGGCCCGTATTTTCGGTGTGGACCCCCGTGTGGCCATGCTCAGCTACTCCACCGGTTCCTCCGGTTCCGGAGCAGACGTGGAAAAGGTCATCGAAGCCACTGCCCAGGCCAAGGAAGCCGCGGCCGAGCGTTGGCCCGAGCTGCCCATTGCCGGTCCGCTTCAGTATGACGCCGCCATCGATCCCTCTGTGGCGGCCACCAAGATGCCGGACGATCCCGTCGCCGGTAAAGCCACCGTGTTCGTCTTCCCGGACCTCAACACCGGGAACAATACCTACAAGGCAGTACAACGAGCCGCCCAGGCCGTGGCCATCGGTCCGGTCTTGCAAGGACTCAACAAGCCGGTTAATGACCTCTCGCGGGGTTGTACTGTCCCCGATATCGTTAACACCGTGGCCATAACCGCAATACAGGCCCAAGCTGAAAAGGAATAAGCTCAAATGAAAGTACTCGTACTCAATGCCGGTAGCTCTTCGCTGAAATACCAGCTGATCGACATGGAGACTGAAAAGGCTCTGTGCTCCGGTCTCGTGGAACGCATCGGCCTGGAGGTGGGCAACATCTCCTACAAGAAGGCTCCGGATACCGACGCCGAGAAGAAGACCGCGCTGGAAATGGAAATTCCCACCCACAACGTGGGCCTGCGCAAGGTCATCGAACTGATTACCGAAGGGGAAACCGCGGTCATCGAGGACATGTCCGAGATCACGGCTGTCGGCCATCGCGTTGTTCACGGCGGTGAACGCTTCAGCGCTCCTACCGTGGTCGACGAGGACGTGCTCAAGGCCATCGAAGAGTGCATTGCTTTGGCTCCGCTGCATAACCCGGCCAACCTGGACGGCATCAAGACCGGTATGGAGCTCTTCCCGGGCGTGCCGCAGGTCGCCGTGTTCGACACCGCCTTTCACCAGACCATGCCCGAGAAGGCCTACATGTACGCTCTGCCGTACGAACTCTATGAGGAACTGAAGATCCGCCGCTACGGTTTCCACGGTACCTCCCACAAGTTCGTGGCGGGCGAGGTCGCCTCCCTTATGGGCAAGAAGCCGGAAGAGTGCAACATCATCACCGTGCATCTGGGCAACGGCAGCTCCATCACCGCCGTTGAAAAGGGCAAGAGTGTGGACACCACCATGGGCATGACCCCGCTTGAGGGCCTGATCATGGGGACCCGCTCCGGCGATATCGACCCGGCCATCTGCGACTTCCTGGCCCGCAACAAGGGCATGAGCATCAGCGAAGTGGATACCCTGCTGAACAAGAAGTCCGGCCTGGAAGGTCTGTGCGGTATGTCCGACATGCGTGACATCCACGCTGCAGTGGACAAGGGCGACAAGCGCGCCGAACTGGCGGTCGACGCTCTGTGCTACCGCAACCGCAAGTACATCGGCGCCTTCATGGCGGCTCTCGGCGAAGTGGACGCCATCGTGTTCACTGCCGGTATCGGTGAAAACGACGACATCGTGCGCCTGGACACCCTGAAGGGACTGGACAGGCTCGGTATCGTCATCGACGAAAAGGCGAATGAAGGCCGTTCCGGCGAACCCAAGAAGATCAGCGCCGAGAGCAGCGCCGTTCAGGTCTGGGTCGTTCCCACCAACGAGGAACTCGCCATCGCGCGGGATGCCAGGAACATCCTGAACAAATAATGCAACACGGGCTTGCGGTCGGCGCGGTGCCCCGCAAGCCCTTTTTCATAAAACTAGAGACGTAGGACCCCGAATTTGCGGAACCGGCCCTGGAACCGGAAGGGGGGAGTGAGGAACAATGACAGTACAAGAAAGAATTGACCTCTTCACCGAAAAGGCCACGGCAGTGTCGGCTGTGGTTTCGGAAGTGAAGACGCCCGTGGAAGCCCTCGATTATGTTGTGGACCTCTGCGACAAGAAGGAAGCCTGCCAGCTCCTGATTTCCGGTTGCGGAGAACCCCTGTCCGACAAGGCGGAAGCCCTGTGTGAAGCCAAGCGGGAGAAGGTGATCGCCGCCCCCGGCCTGGACAAGGAACTTTTCAAGCAACTCGAGACTCTCTGCCAGGAAAAGGGATTCAAACTCATTGATTCCGGCATGAGAGATCACTTGGCCGGCATCGACATTGGTTTTACCGAGGCGCAGCACGGCATCGCCGCCACCGGAACCCTGGTTGTGGAGTCCAGCAGCGAAGAACTGCGTTTGGCCACCATGGTCAGTGAAGTCCATGTGGCCATGTTGCCCAAGTCCTGCATTCTGGACGATTCCTATGATGCGGAGGAATACCTGCTCGGCGCCATGAAGAAGGCCCCCAACTACCATGCCTTCATTACCGGTCCCAGCCGTACCGCCGATATCGAGCGCGTGCTGGCCCTGGGTGTCCATGGCCCCCTTGAACTGCACATTTTGCTTTTGGAGGACTAATCATGCAGAGCGCAAAAGATCTCAAACAATATCGTGAAGAGCTGCATGAGTCCCTGGATAACGACTTCCTGCGGACCGTTCTGGACAACTTTGCCGTCGCCTATCGCGCCGGACGCGCCAACGCCTTCAAGGGCATGGACGTCAAAGGCCTCATCAACGAAGTGGCTTGCGCCAAGGACGAGGCCGCCAAGAACCTGGACGCATTGTACACCCAGTTCAAGGAGAATGCGGAAAAGGCCGGTGTGAAGGTGCATTTGGCCAAAGACGCCGATGAGGCCAACCGCATCATCTGCGACATCGCCCGTCAGAACGAATGTAAGACCGTGGTCAAGTCCAAGTCCATGACCGCCGAGGAAACGCTGCTCAACCATGCCCTGGAGGATCAGAACCTTGAAGTGGTAGAGACCGACCTTGGCGAATGGATCATCCAGATGCGCCATGAAGGCCCCAGCCACATGGTCATGCCCGCCATCCACCTTTCCCGCCACCAGGTCAAGGACCTCTTCACCGAAGTGACCGGCAAGCAGCAGGATTCCGACATCGATAAGCTGGTCAAGGTCGCCCGCCGCGAACTGCGCCAGAAGTACGTTGATGCGGACATGGGGATCTCCGGCGCCAACTTCGCCGTGGCCGAGACCGGCGGCATCGGTCTGGTGACCAACGAGGGCAACGCCCGTCTGGTCACGACATTGCCCCGGGTGCACGTTGCTCTCATGGGCCTGGACAAGCTGGTCCCGAGCCTGCATGACGCCCTGCGTACGCTCAAGGTGCTGCCGCGCAACGCCACCGGCCAGGCCATCACTTCCTACGTGACCTGGGTAACCGGCTCCAACGAATGCGCTCCCGGCCCGGACGGTAAAAAGGAAATCCATTTCGTGCTTCTGGACAACGGTCGCAGCGAAATGGCCAAGGACCCGCTTTTTTCCCAGGTTAACCGTTGCGTGCGTTGCGGCGCCTGCGCCAACGTCTGCCCGGTTTACCGCCTGGTGGGCGGCCACAAGATGGGCCACATCTACATCGGCGCCATCGGCCTGATCCTTACCTACTTCTTCCACGGCAAGGACAAGGCCAAGAACCTGGTTCAGAACTGCATCAACTGTGAAGCGTGCAAGGACATCTGCGCAGGCGGCATCGACCTTCCGCGCCTGATCAAGGAAATTCACGCCCGCATCCAGGATGAGGACGGTCATCCGCTGCCGAGCCTGCTGTTGGGCAAGGTTCTCAAGAACCGCAAACTCTTCCATACGCTGCTGCGTACCGCCAAGTGGGCCCAGAAACCCATGAAGGAGAGCGACCAGTTCATCCGTCACCTTCCCATGATGTTCAGCGAGCACGACTTCAAGGCGCTGCCCACCATTGCCGAAACTCCGTTCCGCGACATGTGGAAGCACATCAAGCCGGAAGTGAAGGCTCCCAAACACAAGGTGGCCCTGTTCTCCGGTTGCGTGCAGGACTTCGTCTATCCCGAGCAGATGAAAGCCTGCGTCAAGGTTCTGGGCGACAACCAGGTGGACATGGACTTCCCCATGAAGCAGTCCTGCTGCGGTCTGCCCGTGCAGATGATGGGTGAGCTGAAAGCTTCCCGCGACGTGGCCGAGCAGAATTTGCGTGCCTTCCAGGACGGCGACTATGACTACATCATCACTTTGTGCGCCTCCTGCGCCGCCCACCTGAAGCACAACTATCCGAAACTGGTGAAGGGCAACCCGCGTTTGGAATCCATGGCCATGGAATTCGGCCGCAAGGTCATCGACTTCAGTTCCTTCGTCAGCGATGTGCTGGGCGTTGAGGCCGAAGCCTTCAACAAGACCGGCGAGACCGCGACCTATCACGCCCCGTGTCACCTCTGTCGTGGGTTGGACGTGCACGACGCGCCGCGCAATCTCATCAAGACCGCAGGCCTGGAGTACGTGGAATGCGATGAAGAGGAAGTCTGTTGCGGTTTCGGCGGCACTTTCTCCATGAAGTTCCCGGAACTCTCCAACGAACTGCTGAACAAGAAACTGAACAATGTTGAAGCCACCGGAGCCAGCATGCTTCTTACGGATTGCCCGGGCTGCATCATGCAGCTGCGTGGTGGCCTGAAGCGCCGTGGGTCCAAGGTACAGGTGAAACACGTGGCCGAGGCTCTTGCCGCGAATAAGAAATAGAGCCCCAAAACAGCGCGCATAGGCCTGGACGGTTGGACCGCAATCCCTCGAAGCAACGCCACGCTTCCTCCGTATCCAGGCCCTTGTGACAGACCTCCCGCCCTCGGGCGGGAGGTCCTTATAAAAGAGGAACCGTTTTTCCCGGAATGAGGGCCGGCGCGAAAACGGCGGGAAGCAAAATATTAACGGCAGGCCTCACGAATCCGGAAGGGGAGTCGGGAGTGAGGCGGTGTACGGTTCTTTGAAATTCTTGGGGGATTCTGTGAAAGTTTGTGAAAAAAATGTCGGTCTATCCATGACCATGTCCATAGTACTTGTTTCCTTGGCTTTAGTGCTTTCTGTTGCGGTTGTCGGCGCAGTGCTGATTATCTTTTGTGACGCCGGGCGATGGATGCTGCTTGGAGGGTGTGTCGTTCTGTCGCTCATCGCCGGGGCAGTGGCGGCGCTTCTGATGCACGCCAGGGTCGGTAAATCCGTCGCGACACTGATCGGGTTCATAGAAAAAATTTCATCGGGAGAATACGGTGCGGCTTTGAACGAGGAGTTCGGGGGCGAGTTCGCCCGCCTGGGCTGCTCCGTGCAGGGCATGGTGACCCAGCTCAAGGAAAAGCTCGGCTTTTCCCAGGGAATACTGGAAGGGTTGCCGCTCTCCATTTGCGTGGTGGACCCGGACCAGCGCATTACGTTCCTGAATCAGGAATGCATGGACATGATGGAATCCACGGTGCGCCCCGAGGAATATTACGGGAAGAAGCTTTCCCAGATATTCTATAAGGACGACCGGGATGCGCTTATCCTTCAGTGCATGCAGGATAATGAGAAAATCCACAATCGCGAAGCCAAGTTCACCACGGATAAAAAACGTGAGATTACGGTCATGGCCAACCTTTCGCCGCTGTACGACCTGGATGGAAACCTCATCGGCGGTTTCTGTATGTACCTGGACATGACGGAGCTCAAGGAGCGGGAAGCTCAGATCATTGAGCAAAACAACTGCATTTCCGCTGCGGCGGACAATGCGGGTGGGATCTCGGACAGGCTGGCCGCGTCGGCGGAACAACTGAGCCGTTCGGTGCAGGCTGCCCGAGAGGGGGCCGGAGTCCAGCGTGAAAGGGCCGCGGAAACGGCCACGGCCATGGACGAGATGAACGCCACGGTTTCCGAGGTCGCCAGGCATGCGGTTTCCGCCGCAGACAGCGCCGAGATGGCCAAGGAAGAGGCCCAAGGGGGCTCCCGTGTAGTGGAAGAGGTGATCAGCGCCATTCTCGAGGTGGAGAACGACGCGAAGCTTCTCAAAAGTTCCATGGAGCAGTTGGGAGTCCAGGCGGAAGAAATCGGCAAGGTGCTCACGGTCATTGAAGACATTGCCGATCAGACGAATCTTTTGGCCCTGAACGCCGCAATCGAGGCAGCCAGGGCCGGTGAGGCAGGACGCGGTTTCGCCGTGGTTGCCGACGAGGTCCGCAAGCTGGCCGAGAAAACCATGCAGGCGACTTCCGAAGTCGGCGCCGCCATAGGGAGCATTCAGGATGGGGCGCAGGAGAGCGTCCGTGCTACGGAAATGGCGGTGGAGTCCGTTGAGAGGAGCACCGGTCTGGCGCACCGTTCGGGTGAGGCGCTGGAGAGGATCGTCGCCGAGGCCGACGCCACCGCGGATCGCGTGCGCAGCATTGCCGCCGCTGCGGAACAGCAATCGGCCGCCAGCGAGGAGATCAACAGGGCCACGCTGGAAGTGAGCCGCATATCCCAGGATACCGATGAGGAGATGCAAAGCGCCACGTCCGCGGTTGGCGAGCTTTCCGACCTGGCAGAAAGCCTCATGAAGCTGATCAACAGCATGCATGTGCAGGAGGCTTGAGCGGGAAGCCGGAGGAAAACAATGAACAGGAAGAAGGGGGTGCGGAGCAATTGGTGAAAGATGTGAGGTTCTTCCTCCGTTGTCTGCAAAGTGCAGGACATCGTATCTTGTCAGCAGGCTTTGTCGGTTATTGGAAGGAAAGGAGCGGACTCCTTTGATACTTTTCCAAGTTTTTTGCTCCGGACACGTGACGAAATCTGTTTAAGGATATATAGTTAAAGGTAAAGGCCCCGTAATCAATTGTTGGACCGGTTTTTGCTAAGTAGTTCCGGTTTTGACGCGGATTCAAACCAAGACGTAGGTGACCCATGATCAAACATATAGTGATGTGGAAACTCAAGGAAACTGCGGAAGGTGCCAGTGCGGCTGAAAATGCCGCGAAAATGAAAACGATGCTGGAAGCTCTCAATGGGCGAATTGAAGGGCTGAAGCATCTGGAAGTAAGTGCAGAAATTGTGGAAAGCGAGCCGGAGTGCAACGTGGTTCTCTACTCCGAACTCGCAAGCAAGGATGCACTGGATGGATATCAAGTGCACCCGGAGCACCAGGAGTGCGTGGCTTTCATCAAGAAGGTCGTCAGTGAACGCCGGGTCCTTGATTACGAAGTGTAGGAAATAGGCTAGTACCGAGGAGCACGTCGGGTGGGGACGGCCCACCAAGCCCTTAAGCATGTCTGCAACGGCATGGTATTATTGGAGGACTTATTATGACTGTGCGTTTTGATCAGACCAGGCGTCGGTTTATTTGCCGTTGGCAGGAACCGACTCAGGTTGTTATCGACAAAAAGACCGGAACCATTAACCGGTCGCGCGTTATCAGCATAAAAGTGAGTGAGACGGGTAAGTTGAACAAAAGGGACTGCAACCGCCACGAGGGGCACCCCATGTACCCGCATATCGATCGTTTCAACCGCAAACTCAACCAGATGAATTACTTCCCGCTCAAGCAGGAGGGCCACAAGTGCTGCTGTTGCGGCACCAAGAACGATGTCAGTCCGCATTACGACATCGACTCCAAGGCCATCATGTGGTTGTGCCGGGAGCACCAGTTCGGTTGCCCCACCGCCGATTGCAACTAGCAAATACGGTAAACGTCAAAGACTGAGGCCCTATCGAAATTATCGATAGGGCCTCAATCCTTAGGAGGTACTTAACAAGCAAGGATGGCTTTGTTGCTCAAGGAAAAGCAAGTCGGGTGCCAGTATGATTCTTTCGTCTGGAATTGTTTTCATTTGACTGTAATAAAAGAATTTTATTGCGTCGTCTTCATTTTAGGAATTTTTGTGCCTCACAGGCATTTGAGTCCGATATGACTTTATTGTGACTTTTTAAGTCTCGCTACAGGCTTTAATTGTCAGAATTGTAAAAGTCCCGCCTCTTTTGGAAGGCGGGGCTTTCTGATTTTTCATGGCTTTTGTTTTGCTAGAATTGGTAACGAACCCCTAACGTCACTTCATGCATGCTCAGATCCTTGGCCTCGTATTCTATCGAGTTGCCCGCACTGGTGAGAGTGACCTTGTCTCCGTCGCCAAAGTACTTGTAGCGGTACATAAGGTCGAGAGTCCAGTCCTCCGTGAATTCCCAGCCCACGCCGCCACCGACATTGAAGGCAACGTTGGTGGAGCTTTTGTCACTCACGTCGTCGATGGAGCTGTCGAGGTCTTCTTCAATGAATGCGGCCCCAACGCCTGCTGTCAGGTAAGGAGTGAAGGCTGACTCGTTGTAGATATCCCAGAACACGTTTACCATCAGCGTGTGGATGGTGATCTCGTCTTGCAGCGTGGCGTTGGCATCGGCGTAATCGTATTTGAAACCGGCGTGATACATGTACTCAAGCTCGGTGCGGATTGGAAGCTGATCCATCCAGTTGTAGCCTACGGCTGCACCAAGAGACCATGCGCCGTCATCCCAGTCGCTTTCGGTTGAAGACGTGGTTGAGTTGTTGCTGACGCTTTCATCCGCGACAACCCAGCCTCCACCGCCGCGGACCGCCATGTAGAAGCCGCCGTCTTCCGCGAAGGCTATGCTGTAACATGTCGACATGATTGCCAATGCTGCGAGAAGCAAAAGAAATCGCTTCATTTTTATCCATCTCCCTTTTATTTGATATAAAATAATAATTTGCATATCGATATATTGCAGGGTGTTCTATGCCAATGGGTATATGTGTTTTTTGTTAATAGGTGTGCCTTTTGGCACAGATACGTTCCTCATCGATGATTATAATTCGTTGATGGCTGCCGCCCGTATAAAAGTCTGTTACGTTTATCAGTAATACGGGAGTAATCATGACGGAAGAAAGGTCGCTGATCGACGGCCAGGCCGACGAGGATCTGCTTTTTGCCGACGAGGACTTGTCCGAGGATGAGGCCACGGAACTTTCGGCGTGGAAGCTCATGATTGTGGACGACCAGGAGGACGTGCACAACATGACTCGTCTCGTGCTGGGCGATTTCAGCTTCGAGGGACGCGGGCTCAACTTCCTGAGCGCCTATTCCGGCAAGGAGGCCCGGGAGCTCATCGAAGAGCATCCCGACACGGCGGTCATCCTGCTGGACGTGGTCATGGAAGACAACCAGGCCGGATTGGACGTGGCCCGTTTCATCCGCAACGAGGCGGCCAACCGGCTGACGCGAATCATCCTGCGGACGGGGCAGCCTGGCCAGGCGCCGGAGCGCAAGGTCGTTACCGAACTGGACATCAACGACTACAAGCAGAAGACCGAGCTGACGGCCCAGAAGCTTTTCACCACCGTGACCACGGCCATTCGTTCCTTTCGGGATCTGCTGGTCATCGAGGAAGGCCGTAAGAGCATGCATCTGCTGGCTCTTTCCGTGGCCCATCAGGTGCGCAATCGTACCGTGGCCATTGCCGGCTTCGCCAATCTTCTGCTCAAGAAGGCCAAGGAGAACGGGGCGGTCAAGGAATACATCCGCACCATTTTGGATGAATCCGTTCGACTGGAGGAAATGGTCAGCGCGGTCAATTCCTATGCCACCATCGGAATGCCGACCATGGAAAAGGTACAGCTTGCCGACGTTGTGGAGGATGCCTGCGACAGGGCCGACGTTCGCGCTCAACTCGGCGGCAAGAAAGTGGAATGGACCAAGAATCTCGAGACGCTACAGGCGGAGGCCGACCTTGAATTGCTGGCCCGTCTGCTGGACGCCCTGCTGAACAACGCCGTGGATTTCACCAACGAGTCGCCGGTACGCATAATCGTGTCCAGCAAGCAGGACAAGGACGGCTGCAGGCTTTCCGTGCAGGATTTCGGCATAGGCATTTCCGATACCGACATGCCCCATATTTTTGATCCGTTTTTTTCCCAGAAGCCGCACGGATCGGGCATGGGATTGGCCATTGCACGCAAGGTTGCGGACGAACATCAATGGGAAATTCTTGTTAAAACCAAGGTTGGTCATGGAACGACCTTCGACGTGTTCATGCATGGCGGGTGTCCTCTGAACAAGGCTCCGGATGATATCCGGATCGACTAGTCCTTGAGTATCCGGGTTCCCTTCCTCCCTTCTATGGCGTCCTCGATGGAGTCGATGGAGCAGATGATTGCCTCGCGACCTCCGTTACGCACGAATTCCAGACAGGCCTCCATTTTCGGTCCCATGCTGCCGGGCGGGAAAGCGCCGTCGGCCAGCAGCTTTTCCACCTCGCTTGCCGTGACGGTCCCCAGCAGTTTCTGATTCGGGCCTCCGTAGTCATGATAGGCGCCTTCCACGTCCGTGACGATGCAGAATACCTCCACGCCGACTTCCCGCGCCAGGCATGCGCTGGCCAGGTCCTTGTCGATGACCGCGTCCACGCCGCTGAACCTTCGTCCCTGACGTACCACGGGAATGCCGCCGCCCCCGCAACAGATGACGATGAAATCCTGGCCGATAAGCTGTTTGATCTCCTTTTTTTCCACGATGGTAACGGGCTGCGGCGAGGCAACCACCCGGCGCGGTCCTTTGGCGGTCTTGCGTACCGGGTAGGGGGCGCTCAATGCCTGTTCCTCGCTTAGTACCGGACCGATGGGTTTGGTTGGGGCCGTGAAGCCCGGATCATTTTCGTTCACCACCACATAGCTGATGAGGCTGACGATCGGTTTTTGCACAGCCCCTTCCAGCTCCATGAGTTCCGTGTCCAGAGAGGACTCGATCATGTATCCGATTTGGCCTTGTGTCTGGGCCACGAGGATTTCCAGGGGAAGGGACACGGTGTTTCCGGAGCAGCATTCCTGACGCAGGAGCAGGTCCCCCACCTGCGGCCCGTTGCCGTGGGTGAGGATCACCCGGTAGCTTTGCGACAGGCGGGCGACTTGCCTTAGGGGTGTTCCCAGGTTTTCGAACTGCTCTCCGATGGTGCCCGCCTGGCCCTTGCGGATGAGTGCATTGCCGCCAAGGGCCAGGAGCAGGATCTTGCCCGGAGTCATGGTTTATCTCCAGCCGGGCTTGCGCTCGTCCAGCAAACGGAGCAGCTCCTTCTCCAGGTTCGGGCTGTTGGCGTCACCATAGCCGTAGGTGACCCGTACCGTCGGTTTTTGTACGTGGACCACGCGGGTCAGTTTGGCCGGGGTGCCGAAGAGCACCAGGTCGCAGTCCGCCGCATCGATGGTGGACTCCAGGTCCTTGATTTGCCGGGTGCTGTAACCCATGGCCGGGAGAATTGGGCCCATGTGCGGATACTTTTCGTATACGTCCGCTATGGAGCCCTTGGCGAAAGGACGCGGGTCAACCATTTCGGCCGCACCGAATTGTTCCGCCGCCACGGCCCCCGCGCCGAAGCTCATTTCCCCGTGAGTCAGGGTGGGACCGTCTTCCACCACCAGCACGCGCTTGCCCTTGACCGCGGCTGCGTCGTCCACGGAGACCGGGGATCTTGCCTTGATGATGACGGCCCCCGGATTGTGCCTGGCGATGTTGGCGCGCACGGTTTCCACGTCGTTGGGCAGGGCAGTGTCCATCTTGTTGATCACGGCGATGTCGGCCATGAGCATGTTGGTTTCCCCCGGAAAGTAGGTCAGTTCATGTCCTGCCCGGTGGGGATCGAAGATGGTGATGTAGGCGTCGGGCTTGTAGAATGCGGTGTCGTTGTTGCCTCCGTCCCAGACAATGACGTCGGCTTCCTGTTCCGCCTCGCGCAGGATGGCTTCATAGTCGATGCCCGCATAGACCACCATGCCCTGATCCACAATGGGTTCGTATTCCTCCCGCTCTTCGATGGTGCATTCGTGTTTGTCGAAGTCCTCGTGGGCGGCGAAGCGCTGCACGGCTTGCTTGGCCAGATCGCCGTAGGGCATGGGGTGGCGCACGGCCACGACTTTTTTGCCGTGCCGGCTCAGGATCTCGATAACCTTGCGGGTGGTCTGGGATTTGCCGCAACCGGTCCGAACGGCGCAGACCGCCACCACCGGCTTGGTGGATTCCACCATGGTGTACTGCGCGCCGATGACCATGAAGTCCGCGCCCAGGGACTGCACCTTGGAGGCCCGGTGCATGACTTCCACATGAGGGATGTCCGAGTAGGAGAAGGTTACCAGGTCGACTTTGTGACCGGCGATGAGCTCGCCCAGTTCTTCTTCATGGTGGATGGGAATTCCGTCCGGGTAGTCGTTTCCGCACAGTTCGGCGGGGTAGCGCCTGCCCTCGATGCCCTCGATCTGGGCCGCGGTGAACGCGACCACTTTGTAGCGGGGGTTGTTCCTGAAGTAGACGTTGAAGTTGTGGAAGTCCCTTCCCGCAGCACCCATGATGATGACTTTTTCGACCATTTTTCCTCCGATTCCGGTTTTGCCTTATGTGAATGGACAGATGGGGCAATTGGTTCGATAGGGGTAATGTTACGTATCATAGCTGTCGGTTTGTGGAAAGAAGGCGAGAGAATGTTGTGCGTTGATGAAAAATCAACGTTTTCAAAGCTCATCGACGAAACTGATGAAGGTGCGGAGAAAGCTCTATGTGGCGGAGGATTTTTTTTACGGCTGTACGGTGTTGAGCACCACGGAAAGACCCTTGAACCAGAATTCGGCTTCATCGCCCGACTGCAGGCCCATGCGCTTGGACGCTTCTCCTGAGATCAGGGCGCAGACTTCAGTGCCGTCCGCGAGCCTTCCCGTGACCTCTGAGACGGCGGGAGACTCCAGCACGCGGAGAATGGTCGCCCTCAGGCGGTTGCGCGCGCTGCCCACGGCATCCTGGCCGCAGGCGACCACATCGACCAGCGGGGCCTTGATGGTGGCGACCACGGGGCTTCCTTTCCCCAGGTGCATGCTTTGAACGCTGGCCATGGTGATGATGGAGCTGATCTCGATGTTCGAGCGGGTGCGCATGATCACTTCGGCCATGACCGTATCCGTCACGATGCGTTCCACGTGGCCGATGAACGAGTTGCGCGCACTGGTGCGCTTGCGCATGTCCTCCTGGGCCAGGCGTACGATGGAAGTCACGTCCTGGCTGGTGAATTGCTGGAAACCGGCAGCCAGGTCCAGGGAGGATTGGCCGAGCACCTCTTTCACCACGGCCAGGGGAACGCCGTTGCGCAGCATTTCCACGGCCCGTGTATTACGCAGCACACGCGGGTTGGCAAGTTCCTTGGGCAGTCCGCATTCCCTGCCGCGTTCGTAACAGGTGCGGCGCAGGTAGCCCGGGTCCACCTTGAAGAACTCCCCGCGCAAGCCGCATCCCATGGGGCTGTCCAGCACGTTGGTGGCGGCTTCGCAGAATTCCTCGGGAATGGGCACCTCCCGCACGGCGTTGCGGCCTTTGATTCTGACCATGGAGCGATCTCGGTCAAAGGCCGTACGGTCGTCCAGGGAAAGGATTTCGCCCAGGCGCGCACCGGTGTGGCGCAGGAGTTGGAAGATCAAATGCAGGCGTTGGCGGGCAAGGACGCTTTTGTTGCTGCGCGCCGCGTCCTGCCATGACTTGAATGCGTCTTCGAAGCCGCTCAGTTGCTCGGGGGCAAGATAGCGCACATCTTCTGCAACATTGAACAGCTCATGGGGGGACAATCTTCCCCTTTGTGTACGATTGTCATTCTTAGCCATCTGGAATGTCACGATTTCACCAGTTTGCGTGAGGCGCTTGTCATTCTTGTCTCAACGCACATAGGACAGGCACAGGCACCGGTATACTCGTTTTTCCACACAAAGGGGAGCAAATTTCCATGGGCCTGGTGGTGAGCGTTCGCAAGCAACTGAAGCATTTCAACATACGCATGTCCTTTGTCTGCGGTGGCGGTGAACTGGCGGCCGTTGTCGGGCCGTCCGGGGCCGGGAAAACCACTTTGGTGCGCATGCTTGCCGGGCTGGAGCCGCCGGATGGCGGAACCATCTCCCTGAATGGCCGAATCTGGACCGATACCGCCGCAAACTACAATATTCCCATCCAGGAGCGTGGGGTCAGCCTTGTCTTCCAGGAATTCACGCTTTTTCCCCACATGAACGTACGGCGAAACGTGGCCTTTGCCGCCAGAAGCATGGAACTGGCCGAAAAATATATGGATATGTTCGGCGTCCTGCGCTTGGCGGACCGGAAGCCGGACGCCATTTCCGGAGGCGAACGCCAGCGGGTGGCCTTTTGCCAGGCCCTGGCCCGCGAGCCGGAAGTGTTGCTGCTGGACGAGCCCTTTTCCGCGCTGGATGTCGCCACACGGCGCAACTTGCGTGATCATCTCAAGGAATTGAAGCGGGAATTGGCCGTTCCCATACTGCACGTTACCCATGACCTGGAAGAGGCGGCTTTTCTGGGCGACATCATTCTGGCCATGGAGAACGGTTGTGCCGCTCCCGGCTGGTTTGATCGGCAGGTCCGGTTCTTCACTCACCCATCAACCTCGGCCATGCAGGCCGCCATGTAGGAAATCCCATGTTTCGAATGCGCATTGCTCTTACGGCTTTTGTTTTTCTGCTCTGTTCCGTCAGTCCGATGCGGGCCGACGACTCCCTCGTGCTGGCCTCCGGCGCGGGATACAAGAAAATGGTCAACGCCCTGACGGCCGCTTATGAGCAGGAGACCGGCCGGACCGTGGACCGTCTGTATGGAAACATGGGCCGGGTCACGGCTCTGGCGGAACAGAGCGGGCGTGTTGATGTCGTTCTGGGCGCGGATGACTATCTGGTGGGTGCGGGGCTGAAGTTCAGCGCAAAACATCTGCTGGGCAAGGGACGGCTGGTGTTGGCCTGCCCCAAAGGGAGCATCTGCGCCAGTGTGCGCGCCCTTGACGATCCCGATGTGAAGCGGATCGCCCTGCCGGACACGAGCAAGGCCATCTACGGCAGGGCTGCCCGGGAGTTCCTGAGTTCGACCGACAGGCTGCCCGGAATAAAGCCCCGATTGGTGGAGGTGGCCACCGTGCCCCAAGTGTTTTCCTATCTGGTGGCCGACGAAGTGGACATGGGTTTCCTGAATCTGACCCATGCTCTGCACGTGAAGGACAAGCTGGGCGGCTATGTGTTGGTGCCGGAGGAAACCTACAAGCCCATCGAGATCATTGCCGGGGAACTTGCCGACTGCAAGAAGGGTAGTCTGGTGCGGGACTTTTTCCAGTTCCTCGATACCCCAAAGGCCAAAGGCATCATCAAAGACAGCGGGCTGTAGCGCATGGGGGTGCTTGGAATCCTGAGCCGGCCCGAAACTTCCGGCCCTTTGTGGCTGACCCTCAGGGTGCTGGCCGTGTCCGGAACATTGCACCTGGCGGCCGGACTGCTGCTCGGGTATTATCTGACAGGAAGAAAGACCGGGGTGCGGAGTGTGGTGGATTTTCTGGTTTCCCTGCCTTTGGTCTTTCCACCCATAGCAACCGGGTTCGTCCTTCTGCTCTTGCTGGGCAGGAACGGTGTGCTGGGACGGTTGCTCCCCACGGGCATAGTCTTTTCCTTTTCCGGCGTGGTGCTGGCCTCGTTTGTGGCCGGACTGCCGCTCATGGTCAAGCCCGTGGAGGCGGCTTTGCGCGGCAATGCCCGACAACTCGGTGAGGTCTCGCGCATGCTGGGCAAAAGCGAGTGGCAGACCTTTTGGCTGGTGTTGCTGCCGAACGTGCGGCGCAGTGTGGCCTCGGGCTGGTTCCTGGCTTTGGGCCGGTCTCTGGGCGAGGTGGGTATCACCCTTATGCTGGGCGGGAACATCATCGGCAAAACCAATACATTGTCACTGGAAATATACAATGCCGTGTTCAGTGGTGAGTTTGATCGTGCCATGGTGCTCTCGGGCATCATCGGCGTTTTTTCGCTAATCCTGTTTCTGATGGTCAGACGGCTGTCGGCAGTGGAGGAATAAAGAATGAAGAGTATAATGGATGTGGTCCGCGACAGAGTCGTTCCCGTTTGGGAGGAACAAGGGGTGATGAACGAGTCCATCACGATTCAGGCCGGTCCCCTGACCGTCGAGCAGGCCATCGGCAAACCGGATGGTCGGGATTTTCCCATCCAGAAGGGCAAGGAAAAACTTATGGAAGCCCGCTTTCGGGGAGCGAAGGGACAGGCCTTCACTGACCAGTACGGCGATTACAGCGGCACCTTGGCCGACATTGTCTCTTTGTCTTTGGACGACAATTTTCACCGGGCCGTGTTCGTGGCCGCTCTCAACGCCGTGTCCCGTTCTTTGGAAATGGTTGGGAACACCATTCACTGCAAGGATTGCGGGCCCAAAGAGTGTGCGGAAAAATTGCCGCAATACATCCGGGACAGATACGGAAATTGCCGCATCACCCAGGTGGGGCTGCAACCTGCCATGGCCGAGGCGCTGAACGCCGCATTCGAGGTTCGGTTGCTGGATCTTGATCCGGACAATATCGGCAAGGTCAAACGCGGCGTTCTGGTGGAAGGCGAGGATGCCGCGGCCGAGGCCCTGGAATGGGCGGATGTGCTGCTGGTGACCGGCACCACTTTCGCCAATGGGACCATTGATCCGTTTCTCGGGGAAAAACCGGTGCTCTTCTACGGCACCACCATTGCCGGTGCCGCCGGAGTCATGGGCTGGGAAAGATTTTGTCCGCAGAGCACATAGCCTCCGGGCTGGAAAGAAGGGCTTGAAGATATTGTGTGGGCTGTACCGATAACTTTTTCGCCGTTATCGGTACAGCCATTGTGCGTCCTCAGTTTGTCCCCCATTTATTTCCCAATTTCCCCCCCCCTGTGACTCCTGTTGAAAAGCCAAAGAGCTTACAACGGTAATATCGGCTCTCTTGTTTCCATACTTTCAGTGGTTGATTATCCACAAATAAATGCCCCCGGAGATTTTTGGTTTTGGAAAAAGACGTTTCTTCCTTTGTTGTTGATGTTTAGTATGTTGAGAAATGTTAAATTATATTTAAATCTAAGTGTGTTGACTTATATATTCTTTGTGTAAAACTATTCTTGAGATGGCGTGATCGTTCATGTTTGTCCTTCTTTATAAAAGGGGGCGTGATATTCAATGTACAACTACGAGGAAGGCGATATTTGCAAATGTCCGTTCGGGTGGGCGGTGTTGCGAATTAGTTTCAACCGCATCACGTAGTTCATGAACTTGTTTTAATCAGTCTGCTTTTTTCGTCTCAATGTAATGTGTTTCGCCTTGAATGGCGGAACGTGAAAAAGCTAATTGGTTATGTGATGAGGGCTTACGTAAAAAAATGATTCAGGGTCATTGGAGAACTGTGCAACTGACATGAGTTTACACAGTTTTTTGTTTGGTTGTTCTCAACTGTGAATTCAATTTCGGGAGGGAGCATGGGGCTCCATCCTCCACTTATAACTCAAGAAGGGAAAAGAAGATGAAGAAACTGATGTTTGCTCTGGCAATGGTCATGTTGCTGTGCGGAACCGCGTTCGCCGAAGACTGCTTCAACGCCAAGGGGAGCGCCATTGTCCCCGGTATGTACGCCAGGTATTCCGGAAGCAACATTTATCAATCGGACCATGTCATCATTTCCAACATCGACAATACTGCCGTGACCTGCCGTGTGACTGTTTACGATCAGGACGGAAATGACGTGAGTTCCTACTGCAAGCTTTATACGGGCGGCGACAACCAGACTTTGGAGGAATTGTCTTCAGGTGTGAATACTTTCGAGATTCCCGCCAACTCCACTCGCCTGTTCCAATTCTATCAGAGCGGCATGACCAAGTGCATGATCGGGTATGCCGTCATTGAGTGGACGAGTTCCGATGCCAAGCAGAGAAAGTCGCTTGTAGCCAGCCTGCGGAGCAACGGCAAATGGGGAAGCGGCACCTTCTATGCCACCCAGCTTTTGATCAACAACGGCCAGCCGTTCTAACTCGACTTGAATTTCGGGAGGGGGCGTAGGGCTTCCTCCCATACTCATACTCAAAAGGAGAACTGAAGATGAAAAAATTGATGCTCGCATTGGCGTTGACGCTGCTCATGTGCAGTAGCGTGTTTGCCATGGGCCAGGAGTGCTTCAACGCCAAGGGCAGTTTGCTTGTTGCAAATGTTCACGGCTCAAGCTTTGCAAGTAATTCCAACCACAACACGGCTTTAACTGTATCCAACATCACAAATAAAGCGGTGACATGCCGTGTAACTGTCTACGACCAAAACGGCGATGACATTTCATCAAAAGGCAACGCTTATACTACCGGGAATAATGCCAATCTGATCAAAGTTTCCGCAGGGGGGACTTTCGAGATTCCAGCTAACTCAACCCGGATATACGTTATTAAAAACAGCAATACGACCCGTTTCGCAGGCTACGGAGTCATCGAATGGACCTCAGATGACGCGAAACTCAGAAAGGCACTTATAGCCGGAATGTATACATTTTTCGTAGGAGGCAGCGAAAAATTCACATGGGGCTCGCAGCTTAACAACGGCCAGCCGTTCTAGCTCACGTTTCATTTCAAGAGGGAGCTTCGGCTCCTTCCTTAATTGAGAAGGGAATGGGCTAACCGCCCACAAGATTGCTCATTTCGAAGATGGGCAGCATGATGGCCATGACCACGAAACCGACCAGGCCGCCGATGAAAAGAATCATGACCGGCTCCATGAGCGAAGTGAGCATCTGCAGGCGGGCGTCCACCTTGTTTTCGCCGTCGTTGGCTATGAGCAGGAGCATGTCGTCCAGGCGGCCGCTTCTTTCCCCGGCCGAGACCATCTGCACGGAGGCGTGGTCGAACATGCGGGAGGCTTCGAGCGGGCCGGTCAGCGGTTTGCCTTCGAGAGCCGTTTTGTGGAGGTCTGCGGTCGCCTCCTTGAGCACCTCATTGTCCGAGACGTCCCGGACAATGGTCAGGGCGCTGTCGAGCGAGACGCCGTTTTTGAGCAGCATTGCCAGAGTCTTGGTCAGGCGGCTGACGGCGATAAGCCGGATGATTTCTCCCAGCAGCGGCGTTGCGAGCAGGAAGACGTGGAACGCCTTTCGTCCCTTGTCCGTCTTGCACAGCCGGTGCAGGCCGAAGCCCAGAGCCAGGACAGCCGCAAGGAGCACCGGCCAGAAGTGGGTGAAGAGGTCGCTGGCGGCCAGGAGGATACGGGTTGGCAGCGGCAGGGCCCGTTCCATGTCGAAGAATATTTCCGTGACTTTGGGGACCACGAAGGAGAGCAGGAAGATGACCACGCAGATTCCCACCACGAGCATGAGCGCCGGATAGGCCATGGTCGACTGTATCTTGCGACGCAGGGCGAGTTGCTGGTCCATGTGGTCGGCCAGCCGCTCCATGGCGATGGGCAGGGTTCCGGAATTTTCCCCGGCGCGCACGATGGTTACGAAGGTTTTGCCGAAGACGCGGGGATGGCGGGCCAGGGCATTGGCGAAGTCCTCGCCTTCGCGCACCGATTCGCGCACCTCGGACATGATGCGCTGGAGTCTGTCGCCGTCCTTGGTGATGGAGGCGTCCAGGGCTTCGTCGAGGGGGAGGCCCGCCGAGAGCAGGGTGGCCAGTTGTCGGGTGGTTCCGGCCACGGCCTCACGCGGCACGCGGCGCAGGAAATCAAGGGAAATACGCGCCGCCTTGCCTTGCGTGGTCGGGCTGTCGGTCGTTTTGCTGGGGGTGATATCCATGGGCAAGAGTCCCTGCTCACGGAGTTTGCGTACGGCCTGTTTGCGGCTGGTCGCGTCGATGATGCCCTTGTGCTTCCTTCCTGTCCTGTCGGCCGCCCGGTATTTGAAGATCGGCATGCTGTCCTGCGATGTCGGTTTTTCCCGGTTGCTCGTGCAAACGGGGACGATGCTCAATTGTCGATGTGCCGGACCATACTCTGAGCCCGCAGGGGAAACAAGGGCGGAATGGAGGTATATCCCTCTGCCGAGGGAGGAAAAGAGTGCTGGCTTTTTGGGTATGAGTCCATTAGAATCCGAAAATCCGCACATAATACGGAGCATCCATACAGTGTCGTCCGCAAAAATGAACAGCAGAGAAGGTTTCACCCTTATCGAAGTGCTCGTCACCCTCGCGATTCTCAGCATCGGTGCGTTGGCGGTCATGAAGCATGTATCTCAGGCGCAGGACATGATGGCGGATATCGGCCATCTGGACACCATGGCCCGTCTGGCGGGCATGAAGATACACGAATTGGAAGAAGACGGTTTTTCCGCTTCTCTGTCCCGGCAGGGTGGTTTCGAGGCTGCTCCCGGGGTTACCTGGGAGGCTCGTTCCAGCCTGCTGGCCACGGGTGGCTGGTATCGCCTGGAGCTGGTGGTGCGGCGTGCCGATTCCGGACGATCCGTCACAGTGGAGCGACTCTTTCGGGAGGTTCGCTGAACATGGCGCCGAGAGGACGGGCGGCAACGGCCCGTGGGGGCTTCACGCTCCTGGAGGTGTTGATAGCAATGGCCTTGTCCGCTGTTATCATGATGGCGCTTTTCGCCATGTTCGACTCCGTGGCCGATGTGGCCGCCGGCGTCAGGAAGCAGGAAGAGGCCTCCGAGGGCGTTCGGGCCCTGGAAAGCATTCTTTTCGACGATCTGCGCTCACTGTATGCCGGGAAGAAGGCGGACTTTCGTTTTCGGGGCAAAAGCGGCTCCTTTCTGGGGGGAGACGGCATACTCATGGAATTTTGCACCTCGGCCAGTCTTGGAGACAATTCCGAGGGAGCCTGCTTTTCCCTGCAGCGGGTCGAGTATGCCTTGAAAGAGGACTCAGGGGCAGGCGTGTTGGTCCGGCGAGAAAAAAAGTACTGCGGCCTGTCCGGCAGGTGGCCGTGGGTCGAGGTCCCCATCTTCAAGGGAGTGGCGGAACTGGAACTGGAATATTTCAATGCCGGGAGCAAGGCTTTTCAATCGGAATGGGATGGTTCCAACAATCGCTATCCATCCGTGGTCAGGTTCCGCATTCTCGGCGTGGACGGCAGTGAGCAGCGCTTCAGTATAGGTCTGTCCTCCATGGCCGGGGGACAAGGGTAACCCCGTGAAAGGGAGCGACAGGCAAGGCGCCGTCCTTGTGGTGGTATTGTTGGTATTGGCGGCTGCCGTGGTCCTGATGCTGGAGTGCGGCAAGTATTTGAGGATCGACTATGCCGGGGCCGCCTATCAGCGGACCATGGTGGCCGGAGGGGCCTTGCTGCGTTCCGGGCTGGACGTGGCCGTGCAGGAACTGCTTGAAGACCTGAAAAGAAACGGTGACAACGCGGATCATGGATTCGATAATTGGGCCGGGATTCAGGAGCGATTCAAGGAGTTCTCGGAGTCGCTTCAGTCCGGTGATTTGACCGGCGGCGTGACTCCCGAAGATGGGCGCATTTCTCTTAACGCCCTGTACGGACAGGAGGGAGGCTCCGAGGCCTTGCAAGGCGTTTTCGTCCGTTTGCTTGAAAGCCTGTGCAGGAGGCATGGCATACAGGCGGACCCGGAGGAGTATCTGACTTCCATCAAGGTCTGGCTGGGGGCTTCGGATACGAAGCGGGACAAAGCCTGGTACGCAATGCAGGACCCGCCCTATGCTTTGCCCGGGAAATCGTTTCAAACTCCGCGGGAACTGTTGCTGGTGCGCTGGCGCGGGGCCGATGTCGAGGACAGGCGAACTCTGTACTTCGGAACGGAAGATATTCCAGGCCTGCGGGAATTTATTACAGTCTGGGGGGCGGGACTGATAAATGTCAATGTGGCCAGGCCCGAGGTGCTTGCGGCTTTGCCGCCCGATTCGAGGTTCAGGAATGAGTTCGTGCGAACCGTCATGAACTACAGGAGCAAAGGGGAGAATCTCCTGTCAGGGCAGTGGTGCGCCAACATAGCAACCCGGCTTGGCCTGGACATGGAGAAATTCCCGTCCAGTGCCTTGAGCGCACGGAGTACGGTATTTCGTGTCGATCTCACCGCCGAGGTGGGCGCGGGACGATTGAGTTCCACCATCGTTGTCAGACGGGACTCGAAGCGGTGTGTTGTGTTGTTTGAGAATATTCATTAGAGCGAATTGTGTCATGAAAAACGGGGTCGGCTATATAACTTTTTCTGACGGACTGGTGCATTTCCTGATGCGGCCGGACAAGCACTCCACGCCTGTGCGCTTTTCGGTCCCTGCCGTCTCGGAAGCCGATACCGTGGATGCCGTTTTGCAGTTTGCCGCCGCTCGGGAGGTGCTTCTCACCCGTGTCGTGGTCAGTATGGACGCGCGTGCCTGCCTTCTGAAAAGTTATCGTTTTCCGCTCCAGAACAGACGGCAGATAGACCCGGTGGTGGGGTTCGAACTCGAGGAGGACATGCCCTTTGAAGCGGAAGAGGTGGTGAGCGACTACTTCCGTGGTGCTCATGGCAAGGGTGAATCATCGGTTTGCGCGGCCGCCCTGAAAAAGGAAGCGGTGTCTTCGCTTTTGTCCGTGTTCTCGGAGCGGGGACTGGAGGTGGAGGCCCTGAACGTGGATGCGGCTGCCTTTGCCCGGACGTGTTGTCGCCTGTTTCCCGATCAGGAGCGGAGTGTCGGTCTGGATATCGGACGGAGCAGAATCCTGTTTTGCGACTTGGTGCACGGCAAGGTACGGCGGTTGGCCGTTATTCCCTGGGGAGAGAACGCTCTGGTGGAGTCCGTAGCCCGGGCAGGCGATTTGTCCCCCGAGGAAGTGGATCGGTTGATGGTCTTTGCCGATGCCCATGAACAAAGTGAGCACCACGAACTGCTGCGGAAACAGGCTGAAGCCTTCTTGCGCAGATTGTTGCGAGAGGTGGCCAGACAGCTCGGTGACGATTCTTTTCCGGGCCACTTCATTCTTAGTGGAGAGATTGTTCGGATGCAGGGATTCCGCGAAATGTTTTCCGAATTTTCTCAGAGCCGTTTGGATATATGGGACGAAGTCTTTTTCAAGCCCGGCGAGGAAATCGATGAAGGTCAGCGGGGGAGCGGATTGGCCTCGGTTTACGGCACGGCCCAGGAGGGCGCTCCGGCCTTTGATTTGCGCAGGGGAGAATTCGCCCTGGCCAGGGCGAATTCCGGTTGGCGGCGGGATTTGCACGCTGCCATCGTGTTTTTAGTGTTCGTGTGTCTTGCCTGGGGAGGGTTCTCTTATGCATCTCTGTCCGCCAAAGAGAGGGAACTGTCTGTTTTGGAGCAGGCTACTCGTCAGGTTTATCTGGAGGTTTTGCCGGACGTCTCCTCCAGTCTTGCTCCGGTGCAATATCAGAGCATTCTTGTTTCGCGGTTGGATGATTTGAGAGGAACTTCCGTGCAAGGGGAAGAGGGCGGAGACCAGACAGTCATTGAAATACTGCGGCAAATGAGCACCTCTTTGGCGAGCGATCTGGATGTGGAGTTCCTGAGCTTGGCGCTGGATAGAAAGAGGATCGGTTGCAATGGAAGAGCGCATTCCATGGCTGAAGTGGACAAGGTCCGCAAGGCCATGGCCGGGACCGAGATATTCCGGGAAGTCAAGATTCGGAGCGCAGTGGCCGATAAGCGGGACGGTGGAGTTCATTTCGAGATCGAGGTGCTCCGATGAAGGCGCTGACTCTGGATTTGCATATCAGCCGTTCTGTCAAGATACTGATCGTCGGATTTGTTCTCATACTGTTTCTGGTTGGTATCTACCTGCCGTTGCATCGGAAGCAGGAAGCTCTTTTGACGCGGATTGCGGCCGCCAGAAAAAATTATCGCGAGGCTGTAACCCTGACAGCGAAATATCGGGCTGTGGAATTTCAACATGCCGAATCGGGTGTTGCGCTTCAGGAACCGCTTTTTTCTTACCTGGAAAAGGTGACCAGGGATCTGAATCTGGAGAGTACAATCGATTCCATTCGTCCGGAAAACGTGACAGGCGCCGATGGCGATGTGCTGGAAGCCGTGCATGTGGCCTTTAAAGGGATAACTCTGGATGAGTTTGTCGACTTTCTTTACCGCATAGAAGTGTTGAAGCGGGAAATTTACATACAGGCCATCACCATAAAGAAAGACGGGCGGAACAACCTGGTTGCTCGGATGACGCTGCAGAAGTTCCATTGAGGCAGAAAAGAGGTATGGTCGCCAAGAACAGATTGAACCCTTTTGGAGATTCTTCCAAGAATTTCCCATTTTTCCCTTCTCTCTGTCATAAAAAGGGCGTGCACCGCATTGTCAGAGGGCTGGAGTCCTCCTGCGGGTTGATCCTGCTCACCGGGAAGATAGGTGTGGGTAAGACCTCCCTGTCCCGGTACATTCAAGAGTATTTGACCGAGCGGTTCGCGTTCGTTGAATTGGGCAATCCATATCAAACTCCTTTGGAGCAAATTTTTCACTGCTGCGAAAAGATGGGTATCCCGGCCGAGGGATTGAGTACCATTCACGATTGCGTGGAAAAACTGGAAAAGCGGTTCAAGGAGTTGGTGGCGCAAGGGAAACGACCGGTCATCGTTTTCGAGGAGAGTCATCTGCTGACCAAACGGCACCTTGGGCTCATCCACATTCTGTCCAATCTCAGGGTTCAGGACGGTCCTCTCGTGCAGATCCTTCTTGTGGGCCAACTCGAGATTCTGGATCTGCTGGATACGGAAGGGATGGAAGCCCTTAATCAGCGTATCGGAGTCAGATGCCGCCTTGCGTCCCTGAACCGGGATGATACCGAGCGGTATATTTGTTTCAAGATGGAAACCGGAGGCCTGGAAGGAGTTTCTTTCTCCCGCAGGGCCGTGGATCATGTCTGGCGGCAAAGCGGCGGGGTCCCGCGACTTGTCAATCATATATGCGCCCATTCCCTGGACGCTCTTGCCTTTAAAGGAACCTCCGTGGTGTCTGCAGGCCTGGTCGATGAAGTTTGTCGGGATTCCGTTTATTCAGGACTTTTTCATTCTTCCCGGCAAAAGGAAACGTTGCTGCCTCGCATGAGAGGGTGGATCACAGCGGTCGGTTTGGCTGTTGTCACGGTTTGCGCCGTACTGACGTGGAGCGCTCCGGAAGGCTTTATCGAGCGGGCTGCAACTGCAGGAGTTCGCCTTAAGGTCGCGCCCTTTCCAGAGGACGAGACGGCCTCGGCCGCCGTGATGGAAGCGCCTGTGGCCATGGATGCCGCCGACCAGAATGATGTGGTCCTGACGGTCGATGAGCCGGACCCTGCTCCGGAAGCGGATGCTTCCGGAAAGCGGGAGCCCAGAGAGGGAGATGCGCATCCCGAGGTAGGGAAATTTGTTCTTGGGGCCATTGCCTGGAATGCGGACCCAGCCAAAAGCATCGCTGTGGTGGATTCGAAACTGGTGCATGCCGGTGAACAGGCCGGTAATGCCCGTATAGTCGAGATAGGTAAGGATTTCGTGGTACTGGAGTTCGAAGGGGAGCTCTATAAACGTTCAATTTCAAGATAGAATGGAGTTTGCGTGGTGGCTGTTTTGAATCGGAAAAGCAAAGAAAAAAAGCATGGGAGTGAAGGTTTCACCCTCATCGAATTGATGGTGGTCATCGTCATTCTGGGTGTTCTTGCCGGGCTTATTGTTCCGCAGTTTATGGATGAACCCCAAAAGGCCCGTGTTGTAAAGGCCACGATGCAGATGGAAGGCATTTCCACTGCGCTCAAAAAATTCTACATCGATAATGGGTTTTATCCGGCTACGGAACAGGGGCTCGAAGCGCTGGTCAGCAAGCCGACCTCAGGCAGAACACCCAAGAACTACGCGTCGTCCGGGTATTTGCCCAAGCTTCCCAAGGATCCCTGGGGGAGCAATTATATTTATATCGCCCCCGGGAAGCATGGTCCCTTCGATTTGAGCTCCTATGGGGCGGATGGCGCAGCAGGCGGCAGCGACGGCGATGCAGACATCAATAACTGGGAACTTGAATAAGAGCCGCAATAGTGGGTTTACCCTGTTCGAGCTGCTGGTGGTCTTGTCCCTTTTGGGCATTATCGCAGTATTTGTCGTTCCCCGACTGGGGGGCGTTTCCGGCGGAGGCCCGGAAGTTGTTCGGCGTTTCGTACGCGGGGCCATGGGGCAGGGACGTACTTTGGCAAAACTCACACGCAGTAAGGTTTTCATTGAATTCGAGCGGAAGGCGGTTCGCCTTGACGGTAAGAAAAAAATGAACCTTCCAGACTCCGCACGGTTCCGGGAGTTGATCCTGGCGGGAGAGGACGGGGACAGCGAAAAGAGACTGCTCATAAACCGGAGGGGCATTGCACCTTCCGCCATCATACGTTTTGAAACTGATGAGGGGCTGTACAGTTTTCTTGTGAGCCCCGTGCTGAACAACGTGGAATATCGGTCTGGACCGGCCGGCTTCGAAGATTTTGCCGAATAGGTGGGGTATGTTTAAAGGATACGGCTTCTTGCTTTTTTTCGTGCTGGCATTGCCCTTCTGTTGCGGGTGTGTCGCCGGTAAGCAGAACCGGAGCGGGGCTCTTGAATTGTCCGCGTCAGGTGTGGAGGCCGCGGCTTTCTATACGAAAGGAGATTTCGACAAAAGTCTTGCACTATACAGGGAACTGTCGGCAGCGGATCCGGACAATCCTGTGTACTTGAACAATTTGGGCGTACTCCTGCTTGAAGGCGGGCGAGCCGAAGAAGCGCTGAAAGCCTTTGAAGGCGCATCCATACAGGCGCCGGGGAATGCCGATTATCTGATCAACATCGGTTTCGCCCACGTTCGGATCGGCGACTATGATGAAGCGCTGGTTTTCTTCAATCGGGCTATCCGGGCAGCACCCGGCAAGGCAAGGGGACATTACGGCAAAGGGATAGCCTCGCTTGAACTCAATGAACCCGAGATCGCACTGGGGTGTTTTCGCCGCGCAACTGTATTGGATCCGGCAGACGCTGAAAGTCTGTTCATGAAAGCTTATGCTGAGCAGATAAACGGTCTCTGGCAGGACGCCATCAACGATTATTCTGCGTATCTGGTGCTTGGAGAAAACAATCGGCAGCAGGCCAACGCCTACTCCAACCGGGCGCTGTGCGCATTCAAGCTGGGGCGTTATCAAAGCGGCATGAGCGATTTGAGCGAAGCCATGCAGCTGGATGATTCCGTGGCGGTCTTCTATTACAACCGTGCTTTGGGGAATCAAATGCAACAGCATTTCGAGGCGGCCGTGGATGATTATACCAGGGCGATTTCACGGAAGACCGACTTTCCGGAGGCCTACCTCAATCGAGCTGAAATGCATTTTCTGATCGGCGATTCCGTCAAAGGATGTTCGGACCTGCGCCGGGCCTGTGCCATGGGTTTTTGCGAAGCCCAGAAACGATACAAGGCGGCTGGGAAATGCAAATAACAGGAATGGAGATCGCTCGCCCCTCGTGGCGAATTGCCGGACTCGCGGTCGTTGCCATTGCCGCTGTCGGCTACCTTCTTTACGGCACGGCGGCAGCACTCAGGGCGCATCCCCAGTTACCGGAGGTGGACTCCTCAAATTGCGCGATTCCCGCTCCTACGGAAATCATGCCTATTCCACCCATGAGCCATTTTGCCGCCATCCAGGAGCGGAACCTGTTCAAGGCAGCCAGGCCTGAAGTGATGGAAAACGCCGACATTGAGAATTTGCCTGTAATGCAGTTGGGGGTCAAACTTCTGGGGACCATTTATTGCGATGTGGCGCCGTTTTCCAGGGCCATCATTTTGGAAGGAGATAAGCAACGGCTTGTCAAAGTGGGGGACTCCCTGAACGGACACCCAATAAGTGAGATTCGGCGTCGGGCGGTCGTCTTCGACGAAAGTGGTGAGAAGAAAGTGCTGCTTATCGAACTTGAAGACGAGACCCAATCGGGCGACATGTGGGGGGGCATATGACAGGTCATGTGAATTTTTTTTCTCCGATCCGCTTTTTTCCAAAGGTGACACGCGCAGCCCTTTTGGCGCTTCTGTGCCTTTTCCTGGCCTTGCCCACCTTTGCGGAGCAGGGGGAGCCGGATGTCTCCGCGCGGACCATCAGCATGGATTTCAAGAGCGTGGACATTCATGTGCTTATCAAGTTCGTAAGCGAACTGACTGGGCGCAACTTCATTGTGGATAGGCGGGTGGAGGGCCGGATCAACGCCTATTCGCCATCCAAGCTTTCTTTGGAAGAAGCCTACAAGGCCTTTGAAACCATTCTCTTGGTGAATAATTTCGCCATCGTAACCACCCGTATTGACAATGAATACAAGATAGTTCCCATTGCGGAAGCCCGGCGGCAGGGACTGCCGGTCAAGGCCGGACGGTACAGTGCAAAGGATGCCGGCGAAGAACTTATCACCCAGATCATACCGCTTAAGAACTCCAGCGCCCCGGAGCTGGCCAAGTTGCTGGTGAATATGACCGACAAAAACGGTTTGGTGAATGTCTACGGCCCGACAAACACGTTGATAATCACTGCTCCGGCCTCCAATATCGCAAGCATTTTGGCGGTGGTGCGCGAGGTGGACAAAAGTTCCTACGCCACCCGTATGGAGACCTTCCCGCTGGCCTACGCGGATGCGACAGGTCTTGCGGCCAATATCTCCAAGATTATGACCACCAAGATTCAGGAAATGGAAAAGGTGGGGAAAAAGGCTTTGGCGCTGGTGCAGCCGGACAAACGCACCAACTCGGTTGTTGCGCTGGGCGATCCTGCCAGCCTGGAGATCATATCGGAGATGGTCGCTGCATTGGATATCCCCACGCCCAAGGGCAAGGACGACATTCATCTCGTGAACCTTGAAAACGCCGATGCAGAAGACGTGGCCAAGATTCTCAACGACCTCATCTCTCGGCAGGTGGATAAAGAAGGTAAGGTCACCAAGTTGTCAAAGAATATCAAGGTAGTCGCCGACAAGGCGACCAACAGTCTGATCATTACCGCCCGGCCCGACGAGTTCGATACGCTCAAGGGAACCATCGGCCAGCTGGATGTCCTGCGGAAGCAGGTTTATATTGAGGCTTTGATCATGGAGGTTTCCTCGGACGCCAGTTTCTCCTTTGGAGTCAACTGGGCCGCGGGGGGATCGGGGGGCGACACCTCGGGATTCGTTTCCAGCAATACCGGGGGCGGTTCCATCACTCTGCCCAGCGATGCCGATTCCGGCACCATCGGGTTTCCGACCGGCGGGACCATCGGGGCCATACTGAACGATGCCATCAAGGTCGGCTCCGTGAGTTACAGCATCCAATCCATCATCAGCATTGCCGAGAGCAACAACGATTACAAGATTCTGGCCACTCCGCAGTTGTTGACGCTGGATAATGAAAAGGCCAGCGTCAATGTGGTGGACAATATACCGTTCTCCACCCAGACTCAGACCTCCAATGTCAATTCGGACTATTCCTCGGTGAGCCTGGATTACAAGGATGTGGGCGTCAAGCTGGAGATGACTCCGCATATCGGGGAACAAGGAACTTTGCGTCTGGAGGTCAAGCAGGAGGTCAGCCGGGTGGTGGAAAGCCTGGTCAAGTTGTCCGACAGCCAGAACGTCATCGCGCCCACCACAAAGAAGCGCGAAGTGGAGACGGTCATTCAGATGAGGGACAACCAGACCGCGGTCATCGCTGGCTTGCTCAACGAGGACTCGACCAAGGCAAAGTCAAAGGTGCCCGGCTTCGGCGACATCCCCTTGCTTGGGTGGTTGTTCAAGCAGAAGTCGGATACGGACAAGACCACCAACTTGCTTATTTTCATCACCCCCAGGATCATCGAGTCCTACGACGAATCGACCTCGCTGGCGCGCGCGAAGCGCAAGATGATGCATGAGGTGAACCTGGGCAGCAACGGTCTCGGCGTTCCCAAAATGATCATGGCCGATCCGGTGCGGCCGGTGTTCATTAATCCCCGACAGAGTGGGGAAGGAAAGGAACCGGTACAGTGATGGACGGCGTTTCTGTGAAGTCCGCCCTGGTTGCTGCCGGGTATGCCCAGGCCGAGGAACTGGACGAATTGATGGGCAAGGCCCGGGAGCAGGGCGTTGATCTAGGCGATCATCTTTTGGCGAAGGGGAGGCTGTCAGAATCCGATCTGGGGCGGCTTCATGCCGATTTTTATGGATACGGGTTCCTTGACCATATCGATCCCGACTGGATAGACGCAGAATTGGTCCGAAGCTTTCCCATTCACTATCTGAAGCGATTCAAGGTCATCCCTCTCAAGGATGGCAAGGGACGCAGATTCGTAGCTATGGGACGTCCCTCTTCTCTGGACGTAGTCAATGATATGGCCTTGGTTCTGAATACGTCGGGGCTGACGCCGGTGTTTTCCCCGATGGAAGCCGTGCTTGGGGCGGTGAATAAAGTCTTCGGCGAAATGGAGGAAAACCTGGAGGCCATTGAGGTTCTGGAAGGGGCTGACGTTAATTCGTTGGGCATGTTCGACGATGAGAAGATCGAGGATCTGCTGGATGACACCAGCGAGGCTCCGTTTATCAAGTTGGTCAACATGATTCTCTCCCAGGCGGTGCGCGCCAACGCCAGCGACGTGCATATCGAACCTTACAAAGATGTTTTACGCGTCCGGTTCCGGTTGGACGGTGTCTTGTACGACAAACATTCCATCGCCAAGCGTTTTCACGCGGCTCTGGTGTCACGCATCAAGATCATGGCCAAGCTGGACATTGCGGAAAAAAGATTGCCTCAGGATGGTCGTATCGCTCTGACCCTGGGGAGCCGTCAGGTTGATTTGCGCGTCTCCTGTTTGCCCACCACCTTCGGGGAACGGGTTGTCATGCGCCTCTTGGAAAAAGACACCAGGATTTTGAGTCTCTCCGAGTTGGGGCTTAACGAGCAGAATCTGGAACGCCTTCACCGGCTGGTGAATGTTTCCCATGGTATCATCCTTGTCACTGGTCCTACGGGCAGCGGCAAGACCACCTCTCTTTACGCCGTACTCAACCATATCAATTCTCCGGACAAAAACATCATGACCATCGAGGACCCCGTGGAGTATCAACTCGACGGGATCGGTCAGATACAGGTCAACGCCAAAACCGGGCTGACTTTCGCCTCGGGGCTGCGCTCCATCTTGCGGCAGGACCCGGATGTGGTGCTCATCGGGGAGATCCGTGATTACGAGACTGCAGAGATCGCCATACAAGCCGCCCTTACCGGACATTTGGTCTTTTCCACTCTGCACACCAATGACGCCCCCAGCGCCGTGACCAGGCTTATTGACATGGGGGTGGAGCCCTTCTTGCTCTCCTCGGTGTTGCGGGCTGTGGTGGCCCAGCGGCTGGTGCGTCGCCTGTGCCCGGTGTGCCGGGAGGAATATGTGCCCAGTGAGCGGCAGCTGGCCATGGAGTTCGGCGGGTTCGGCGATGAATTCCGTAATGGAACCGCTTGGCGGGCTGCAGGCTGTGAGGCGTGCATGGGAACGGGGTATCGAGGCCGTATGGCTCTTTATGAGGTCATGGAGCCTTCGGAGGCCGTCAGGGCCATGATGCTCAATACGGCGGACTCCAACCAAATTCGCAAGCGGGTCAAGGGTGAGGGTATGGAAACCCTGGTGCAGAATGGTTGCAGCAAGGCCAAAGCAGGCTTGACCACCCTGGCCGAAGTGCTGCGGGTGGCCAACGAATAGTGCTCTGTTTTTTCATATGGAAAGGATTGCGTGGGGTAACTCCGCCAGGGGGATCGGTGCGGCGAGGAGAAACAAGAAAAGGGTTGTGATCTCAGATCGCAACCCTTGTTTCTATCTGGTGCCGAAGAGAAGATTCGGAACTCTTCAGATTTCGGCGGCGTGGCAATATGTTGATTTTATTTAAGTATTTCTTTTTGGCGTGTTCTTCCTGTTTGATGAATGACCTAGCATTTTGACCAGGTTGAGGCAAGGGCTTGCTTTGAACGCATCGAGTTGTTCGGAAGGGAACGGCCGGCGTTGATCGGGGTGTTGGTTTTGGCCAGGTGTGACTTGAATAAAGCTACGAGAGTTGTATACTTGTTTTGAAATGTACGCTCACTTTTGGCATTGGAGGGGGGATGGCTGCGCCCGCTAGGATTATCATAAGTTTTTTGTTTTTTTGTTTCCTTTTTTCTGGAGTGGCTGTGGCTGACGATATTGCCTGTAAATGTTCAACAGCTTTAGACCTTTTGGCGATAAAAATGCGGGCGGAACAGCCCAGTATAAGCACACATGCTATTACTGGGCACTCCGGGTTCGCGCTTATGCAAACGAAAGGGGATAAGAAAAAGTGTGAACCCGCGCGTGATATTTCAGGTTTGAAATATTGTCCTGCTGTTGGTGTCGATCAAGAGACTGTAGATTTGTATTTAAAGATATATCACGGTCTTATATCTGAAAAAGCTGCAACGGAAATTTCTAAATGCTATGCCGCTTTTTTTTATTATGCCGCTCCCTATGAACAGAAGTATGGAAGGGGTGCAGGAGAAAAGTTGGGCTATATTTTTGGCAAAAAGGTTGGATCGGTAAGTAAAATATTGGGCTATACATTTCCACAAAGTGATTTTTCACATGAAGCTATTATGAAAAGAACCCTAAGTGAGTACCATGAGCTTCAAAAAAAAACAACAGAGGAAGCTAAAAAGGCTATCGAAACTTATTGTCATTATTGCCAAAAATATGAGTTGCCGATCAAGGAGATAATACAATCTGCTTGGGCTAATTCACAATAAAACACCATTTGAAATAATGGAAAGTGTTTCTTGCAGGATGGATGATGATGCTAGATACCAGTCAAATGCAGCCAATGAACTATGCGGACATCGTTAGTGATTTGACATTGTTTTTTCATAAGGGTGGTGGGACTCACAATGATTGGTTCGTGGGTATTGCTGCCGACCCGCAGGAAAGGCTTTTCGCACAACACAATCTAGGTTCCTGCGATGAGTCAACCTGTCGCGTCCTTTTAGCGGAAAGCTTTGCGGCTGCTGAGTGTGCAAAGAAATCCTTACTTGCTAAACCATTTGATCACGCCTCGAACAAAGATGATGGCGAGTCGTTGTATGTTTATCTTTATAAGAAGCAGCCTGGACTCACCATTCCATAGAGGTGGTTTGGGGGGGATGCTTCGTTCTGTTGAGCCGATCAGATTGTCAGGGGGAATGCAGCTTTTTGGGGTGAGGCCCTTGCGCGGCGATTTGTCGGGGTGATATGGTTGGTTGAGAAGTGGGTCTAAGAAACTGGACCACAGTTTAAGGTGGACGTAAGAAGCCTGAAGGAGGCTTTCGATGTCCAGGAAAAGAAGAAGATTTACTGCCGAATTTAAGACCCGTGTAGCCCTCGACGCGCTGTCCGGGGAACAGGCCCTTTCCGAACTGGCCGCCAAGTATGGCGTGCATCCCAATCAGATTTCTCAGTGGAAGAGGCAAGCCAAGGAAGGCGTTGCCGCTTCATTTTCAGGCAAAGCTCAGAAAAACCAGCAGAGCGATGAGGCGCGGATCAAGGAGCTACACGCCAAGATCGGCCAGCTCACGGTGGAGAAGGATTTTTTGCAACAAGCCTTTGCAAAAATCTGAGCTGCGAGCGAAGGCGTGAGGTCGTCGATAAAGAGCATCCCATGCTCAGCGTGCGGCGACAATGCAGAATCCTTAAACTGCAACGCTCAACGTACTATTTCAGCCTGTGGGCGAGTCCATGTACAATTTGTCGCTGATGAAACGCATCGACGAGTTGTTCATGGAATTGCCGTTCTTCGGCTCCCGACAAATGCGCAACATCCTGCGGGATGAGGGTCATCAGGTCGGGCGGGGTCGTGTGCGTCGCCTCATGCGTAAAATGGGACTGATGGCAATCTATCAAAAGCCGAGGACGAGCCAGCCGCATCCGCAGCACAAGAGGTATCCTTATTTGTTGCGCAATATGGCGATTACGAAGCCCAATCAGGTTTGGTGTGCCGACATCACGTATATCCCCATGAAACGCGGCTTCTTATACCTTGTGGCGATCATGGACTGGCACAGTCGGGCCGTCCTGTCGTGGAGGCTCTCAAACACGATGGATGCTGATTTCTGCGTGTCTGCCTTGGAAGAAGCCCTGAATCGTTATGGGGTGCCGGAAATCTTCAACACCGACCAGGGATCACAGTTCACCAGCTACGAGTTCACAAGAACTCTCAGGGATGCCGGAGTCCGGATTTCAATGGATGGCCGTGGTCGTTGGATGGACAATGTGATGATTGAGCGGCTCTGGAAGTCGCTAAAATACGAATGTGTTTATCTGCGGGAACTGAAGACGGGCTCTGATCTACGGAATGCTTTGGTCTGGTGGTTTGACTTCTACAACAACCGCCGTCCTCACAAGACCTTTGACGGCATGAAGCCGATGGAGATATATCAGACGCGACCCAAGCCAGAGGGGGTACCCCCTCTGGCTTGGGCCCGCCAAGCAGCGTAGCCCGTTAAACTGTCCACCTTAAAAGCGCTGCTCAATGGTCCAACAAAGTGACCCCACTTCTCAGAGCCTCTAAGCCTTTTCAAGGCTAAGACGCTCTAGTCGATTCCGGGTACTTTGACCCACCACTTTGACCCAGAGGGGTCAAATCACGCCGAAAAGACAAAAAACATGTAAGTTGCCGGATAAAAAAGAAAAAGGTTTGCAGCTGTTTAGCCACAAACCTTTTGATTTCTTGGTGCCGAAGAGAAGATTCGAACTTCCACGGTCGTTAAACCACATGGTCCTGAACCATGCGTGTCTACCAATTCCACCACTTCGGCGTTCAGGAAGTGACTGTTTATACTCAGCCGTTTTGGATTGCAAGACTTTTTTTCAGATTAACACCCGCAAGCGTCATCCTTTTTCCGGTCGTCCATGGGGACATAGGGCCTGCGGCGCTCACCTACATAGATCTGGCGCGGACGATGGATTTTTTCCGCTCCGGTGCGCCATGCTTCGTACCAATGGGCGATCCAGCCGGGCATGCGGCCAATAGCGAACATCACCGGGAACATGTCCACCGGAATGTTCAGGGCGCGCAGGATGATGCCCGAGTAGAAATCCACGTTGGGGTAGAGCTTGCGCGAGGTGAAGTATTCGTCGTTCATGGCCGTTTCCGAAAGCTCCAGGGCGATGGTCAGCAATTCGTCGTTGACGCCATTGGCTTCCAGCAGATCGTAAGCCGCCTTGCGCAGCAGTTTGGCGCGCGGGTCGAAACTTTTGTACACGCGGTGGCCGAAACCCATGAGCCGGATTTCCTTGCGTTTGGCCCGTTCGATGTAAGTCTTCACGTCGTCTTTGCCCGCACGGATTTCGTTGAGCATGGTCAGCACTGCCGAGTTCGCACCGCCGTGCAGTCTGCCCCACAGGGCGCAGATGCCTGCGGAAACCGAGGCAAACAGGTTGGCCTGGGTGGACTGGACCATGCGGACCGTGGAGCAGGAGCAGTTCTGTTCATGGTCGGCATGGAGCATGAAGAAGAGACTGAGCGCCCGCGTTTCCTCGGGAGTTGGCGTGTATTCACGATAGGGCTCCGAGAACATCATGTGCAGGAAGTTCTGGCAGTAGGTCAATTCCGGGTTGGGATACATGAAGGGAAGTCCCATGGACTTGCGGTAGGCCCAGGCTGCGATGGTGCGCACCTTGCTGATGATTTTGGCGGCCGCCAGCTTGAACTCCTCTTCGGTCTGGATTTCCAGAAGATCCGGGTGGTAGCAGCCCATGGCGTTGACCACAGCGGAAAGAATGGCCATGGGGTGTCCCTTGGACGGGAAACCTTCGAAATGGTGCCGGAGGTCTTCATGGAGAAGTTCATTGTCCGTGAGCAGCTGCCGGAAATCCTGGCGTTCCTCACGGTCCGGGAGTCTGCCGAAAATCAGCAACCATGCGGTTTCGATGAAGGAACCTCGGTTTTCCGCTATCTCTTCGATGGGATAGCCCCGGTAATGAAGCGCGCCTTCCTCGCCGTTGACGAACGTGACGGCGCTGGCGCAGGAACCGGTGTTGGCGTAGCCTGGGTCGTAGGTTATGTGGCCGGTCTCCTGGCGCAGGTTGGTGATGTCGATGGCGTGTTCCTTTTCGGTGCCGACGATTACGGGCAACTCATAGGTGGTGCCGTCCAGGATCAGGTAGGCGTTTTTGGTGGTCACGTCTTTACGTTCCTTCAACATGGTTTTCCTCCATGATAGGCAATACGGTTGCGGACACGTGTCCGGCGGGCACTGTGTAAAAAAAATGAACTCGGCCCAGCGAGTATGGGATTGAACCGCAATTGTTAAAGCAATCGCCCGGAATCGGGCTTCTCAACACAGGAGATGATTGTCTGGATATGATGCTCCCTGCATACATAGCAGATGTTCGAAAAAAGTCCAGTGAGAATATTATATAATGACGAATTTGTGAAAAAAGTGTTTTTGGATTCCAGGGGAACGCTTGAATGTCTGGCGTATGTTTAGAAATGCGAAGTTCAGTCCTTTTTGTTGCAAAAAAGTGGATTGAAATATGCCGTAGAACGTATTTTGGTGTTTGTAATGGCTGTTTTTGCTTCATATGTAGTAAGATTGTGCGAACTCGACCCTGGAGGCGGCGTATGGTAGGCAAGTGTGGGACTGCTATGGAAAAACAGCAAATTGTTTATAAAAAATCAAAGAATATCGAAGGGGTGGAACTCTTATTCTGCTCCGACGCCCGTTTTGCCATGCCTGCGCATACCCATGATGATTACGTGTTCTGGATCAACTGTGCAGGTGGCGAAAATGTTAAGATCGGCGGCAGCAGTGATATCCTGCAACCGGACAGTTTCGGCACAGTGGCGCCGGGGGAGGTGCATGCCAATCGCGCCTACGGTCGCCGCCGTCTCCTGCTCAGCTTTTATGTGCAGGACGGAATTCTTAACGACATTGCTTCGCAAATGGGTTGTTCCGGCCTTTGCCCGAGCGCTTTCGCAAGTGTCTTGCACAAGGATCGGCAGGCCTGTGACTTTCTCGGAAGACTGCATGCCTCGATGATGTCGGAGGCCGGCAATTCCAGGGAATTGTTTCTGATCACTTTCGGTTTGCTATTGCGTCGTCACGGCGTGATGCGTTCCGCCGAGGCCGGGGTGTGCCGGTCTCCCGACAAGGTGCGTCGAGCCCAAGAGCTGATGCTGGACCGTTTTTCCGAGTCCCTGATGTTGGATTCCGTGGCCGAGGAATGCGGGTGCACGGCTTATCATTTGATTCGGCTTTTCGGCCGTGAGACCGGTATGACACCTCATTCCTGGCTCATGGATGTCCGGGTTTCCCGCGCTCGGGAACTGCTCGGGGCGGGCTATGCCCCGGGCGATGTGGCGGTCGCCTGTGGTTTCTCCGACCAAAGCCACTTGAACCGCCGGTTCAAGGCGCGGTTCGGAGTGACGCCGGGCGTTTACCGCAGCCAGGTTTTCAGCGGCTGAGATCAATTTCATCCAAGACGCTCTTCCTGCCGTGCGATATGGTTCTTCATTGAGTCCGACAGGAGGAACTATGAAGACCATTTCGTGGAATGATTTCGAGAGTGTGGAATTGAGGGTGGGAACCATCGTCAGGGTGGAACCGTTTCCCGAGGCCCGCAATCCTGCCTACAAGGTTTGGGTTGATTTCGGTGCTGAGGTCGGCGAGCGCAAGTCCAGCGTCCAGATTACAAAATTATATGATATGGAAGAGCTGATGGGCAAGCAGGTGGTGGGAGTGATCAACTTTCCGCCCAAGCAGGTGGGGCCGTTCATGTCTCAGTGTCTGATTACCGGCTTTCACAGCGAGGGCGGGGTTGTTCTGGCCGTTCCCGAGCGATCCGTGCCCAATGGTGCAAAGCTTTGTTGAGTGTTGTCTCCGGAAGCCAAAGGAATGCGCCTCTTTTGGATTCCCTTTCTCGTCTTCTGCGTTTAACGACAAACAAAAGCGGCCAGAGTCAGGCCGCTTTTGTCTTCGGTTGATTCCAGAGCTTTCCAGTTCATCCCGATCAATTTATCCCAGCCCGATTCCCGGTTCCATGATCTGTCCGGTAAGAGTGGTCTCGTATCCGCCCAGAGCGTCGATTTTTTCCTTCATCGTATAGCTGGTGATCAGTTCCAGCAGAGTCTGGATGCGGGGATCGTCCATGAATTCGGACGGGATGATCAGGTCGTAACGTTCGTGGGCCAAAGGCACGAAATCCAGGTCCAGGGCCTTGGCCGCCGCATAGATTCCCAGGCCGCAGGATGCCGCCCCCGTCAGCACGTTCACGGCCACTGCCATGTGTGTGAACTCCTCCTGGTCGTAGCCTCGCACGGTACGCGGGTTGATTCCGGACAGCTTGAGGTGATGATCCAGCAGGATACGTGTTCCCGCGCCACGCTGGCGGTTGATGAACCGGATGTCCTCTCTGGCGAGGTCGTCCACCCCCTTGATGTCCTGGGGGTTGCCCTTGGCCACGATGAGACCCTGGTGGCGTACGGCCAGGTTGATGACCGTCACGTCCATGTCGCGCAGGTATTTTTCGATGAACGGAAAGTTGAAATCCCGGGTTTCCGGGTCGAAAAGGTGGCAGCCCGCAAAGAGTGCTGATCCGGCCTTGAGGGCGTTGAGGCCGCCCATGCTGCCCACGTGGCTGGAGACCAGGCGCAGTGGGGTGCCCAGTCCCATGAGCTCGTTGGCCAGCATGTCGAGGGTGTTGTCATGGCTGCCCACATGCACCAGCACCGAGTCGAGTTGATCCTCGGGCACCAGCAGTTCCGCCCTGATGATTTCATTTTGTTCGATGCCCTCGCGCTCGGCCGGGATGGTGCTCACGGCCTGTGCCTTGGTCATGGTGGTCAGAAGCCCTGCGCCGCGACCCAGCGGGGTGGCCACGATGCGGTTGCCGACACGTCCCATGGCCAGCCGCAGCACTTCGGCCATACCCGGCCTGGAAGGCGTTTTTTTGGTCAGCACGGCGTCCACCGCAGTGCGCTTTGCAACGGGCTTGCGCTCCAGCCATGCGGCGATGGGCGCCAGCAGTTCGTCGAAGCAAACCACGGCGCTGACCGGATAGCCGGGCGCTCCCACCAGCAGCCTGCCGGGATGGCCTGAGCGCTCGTCCGTGATGGCCAGGAGGGATGGCTTGCCAGGCATGATTGCAATGCCGTGCACCAGCACCTCGCCCAATTCTTCGAAAACCGCCTTGGTGAAATCCTTGCTCCCTGCCGAGGAACCCGCACCGATGATTACCATGTGTCTGTCGTCGGCCAGAGTTGTCTTGACCGCTTCGGTCAGGGCCTCTTTCCGGTCCGGGACTGTGGGCAGGGTGACGGCATCCAGGCCCCACTGCGTTGCCTGGCACCTGAAGACCTGTGAGTTGGACTCGATGACCTGCCCGGGATTCGGAGTGGGGCGGGCCGCAAAATCCAATACCTCGTCTCCGGTGGGGATGAAGGCGGCCCGGACACGTTTCCATACTTCCAGCTCATAGATGCCCGCCGAGAGCAGCGCGCCGATGTCGAAGGGCGACAGGGCGGTGTTCTGGGGAATGAGCAGCTCGGTGGCCACGATGTCCTCACCTATGCGGCGCACGTGTTGCCATGGCGCAGTCGGAGTGTCGATGCTCACGGTATTTTCATCCACGCGCACCACGTTCTCGATCATGATTACCGCGTTGCGGCCTTCGGGCAGCGGGTTGCCTGTGTTTACGTCGTCGAAGTCCCTGTCCCGTTTCAGTTTCAGGGGCTGGTCTTCACGAGCGACGAAAGTCGTTTCCGCCTTTACGGCAATGCCGTCCATGGCCGCGGAGTGGAACGTGGGCGAAGAGCAACGCGCGAACACCGGCTCGGCGGTGACGCGGCCGCACGCCTCGTGTGAGGCGATCGTTTCGCGCTGTATCAGCGTTTTCCGGTCCAGCGCGGCCATGGCGGCGGCCACGGCCTCGCCGGGCGGAATGGTCTTCAGGTAGATGTTTCGTTTGGGCATGAGGAATCCGAAGGGTTAGATTTGAAACTCTCCGTCCTTGTAGATGAGCACCTCGGAACCGTCCTTGAGCTTGGCGGCCACTGTCTTGGGCTCGGTGTTGACCAGGTCCCAGTGCAGGGCCGAATCGTTGAAGCCGAGTTCCTTTTTCTTCTCGTCGTCCAGGGAGGTCTGGTCTCCAGCGTAGGTGTCGGCGTAGGAAGCGCCCACTGCCACGTGGCAGTTGCCGTATTCGCCGCCGAAGTTTTCGTCGAACAAGGTGTTGGCCATGAATTTGTCGATCTTGGAAAAGCGCCGGTCGGTCAGGGAAAATTCGCCCAGGCGGGCCGCTCCCTCGTCCATGGCCAGCTGCTTGGCCACGAATTCGCCGCCTTCCTTGGCCTCGGATTTGACCACCACGCCATCCTTGAACTCCAGTCGCACGCCTTCCACGTAGTTGCCGGAACGGAAAGAAGGTTGATCAGCATAGTAGACGCCTTCGGCGCCGCGCCAGTCCGGGGATAGGAATATCTCGAAGCTTGGGATGTTGTGGCCGGAAACGCCGAGCCAGCGACGATCTGTGCCCGGGGTAACCTTGAGGTCCATGTTTTCGCTGACAAGATGCAGGTGGTCGATGTCCAATCCGTTGAGCCAGGCCTTGACCTTTTCGGCCTCGTTGAAAATGTTTTTCCAATGCTCGTAGGGCCGGGCCTCGTCCAGGAAGCAGGCCTTGACCAACTGTTCCTTGAATTCTTCCATGGTCAGATTGGCGGCTTCCGCATAGGCAATGGTGGGGTAGACGCACAGGGTCCAGCCGAAATCGCCGGAGATTTCGCGTTCCTCCATGATGTCGCGAAGGAACTTGCGGGCCACGGCAGCCTTGCCGATCTTGGCGGGATCCGTGTCCTTGAGGTGGGTCAGGGAGGAAGGAGCGATGAGTTTGATGAGCCCATTGAGTCCCTGCATGAGTTCTTTTTCGCCCGGGGCCACGGCCGTGAGCTGGGTTTCGTCGCTCTTGCCGTAGAAGCTTACTTCCATAGTGGGGGTGTGCCCGAGGCGCATGACAGGCACGATCCCCTTGTCCATGAGCAGGTCGAAGACGGCTTCGGCCAGGGGAAGGGCTTCCAGGTCGTAGCTTACCAGTACATAGTCGCCCTTCTCGAAGGTTCCGGTACGCGCGGTTTCCAAGCCCCACCAGAGGGTTTCGGCATATTTGTTGAGTTCTTCTTTGTTGAACATTCTGTAAATCCTGTATTTTCAATTAGTACGTGTTTCGGAATCCTGAAATATAATCCACTCGGGGAGGAAGCACAACCGCATTGCACTTTGCAGGGAGTGCCGTTGGGTGTCGGTGATGTTGAAATTCACGTCTTGACACGTCGTTTGCGTGGATATATTGGCATTCGGAGCCCGGCGTAGTGAGCTGGGGGAATTGCTGTTTGTAGTTGCGCTGCAAGGCCTGGAGTGCTAAGGGAAGGTCGAGCAGTTGACCGGCTCTGAATGAGCCGGTGGTAATAACACAATCTGGAGGAAACAATGGGCTACAGGATTAACCTTGATGTGGAAAAGTGCACCGGCGACGGCGAATGTGTAGACGTTTGTCCGGTTGAAGTTTACGAACTGCAGGACGGTAAAGCCGTTGTCGTGAACGAAGAAGAATGTCTCGGTTGCGAATCCTGCGTCGAAGTTTGTGAGCAGGACGCCATCGAAATCGAAGAAGATTAATTCGATTGACAAAACGTGTACGGGAGTGGTGCCCGCCGCTCCCGTACACGTTTTTTACCCCGTCGACCGTGCGCTACGGCACAGGCCGTCTGTCCGCCCCATGGGGCGGTTTTTTTTAGATTAAGCGCCGTTTCTTCCTTCCATGAATTTTTCTTCATGGTTGACGGAAGGGATAGAAGACTTAACTAGTGGCTTACCACATGAGCCCGCCACATGGACATTTATTCGGCGGCGGGGCAAGGAGTATTGAATGGCTTTGGATTTCAGCAAATATTTCGAACGCTACGAAGAACTGGTCGGGGAGGTGGACAAGCTTTTCGCCACCTTTGAAAAGGATTTTCCCGATCAGGTGAAATGTGAAAAGGGCTGTTGCGATTGTTGTTATGCCCTTTTTGACCTCTCTCTGGTGGAAGCTTTGTATGTCAACCACCATTTCAATGAACGATTCGGCGGCATTGAAAAAAACGCCATCATGGAGGCCGCGGACAAGGCCGACAGGCAGATTTTCAAGCTCAAACGCAAGCTTTTCCAGTCCAACCAGAAAGGGGTGAGCGCCCGGGACATCATGGAAGAAGTGGCCCGCACTCGTATTCGTTGCCCCATGCTCGGCGAAGGCGACGTTTGCCGTATGTACGACAAGCGTCCGTTGACCTGCCGTCTCTATGGCGTGCCCACGGCCATTGCGGGGCAGGGGCATACTTGCGCCAAGTCCGGTTTCATGGCCGGAGAGACGTATCCCACCGTGAGCATGGACGCACTCCACGATCGTCTGCTGGCCATCAGTCAGGAGCTTGCCGACAGTCTCAACAGTCAATACAAGCAGCTGGGCGACATGCTCATGCCGCTGTCCACGGCCATCCTGAATACATTCACCAAAGAGTATCTGGGGGTGAAGGACGGCAAACCCCTGATCGATCCGGAATTCCATGAGAAGGCCGCTGAAATGGAAGCCCCTTCGGTCCCGCCGCAGTCTGCGTCGACGGGATTGAAAGCTTCGGGCGCAGTTCCTCAGTCCGAGGCTTGTGGCTCCTGCACCGAGGACAAGTCCAAATGCCGGACCTGCGCCGAGAAATCTTTCTCCATCGTGCTGGGCGGGCCGGATAAAGACGGGGACTAGCGCATGGAAAGCAGGCAACCTTCTCACGAAGAATTCGAGGCCCAGAAAAAGGCCATCTATGAAAAGATGTCCCCGCGGCGGCGCAAGTTCGTGGACCGTATGGGGTACGAGAATTGGGACCCGTTCGCCAAGCCGTTCGATCCCATCGATATCCGTACCGACGCCACCGGGCATACCGCCCACCAGTTGACGCACCTGTTCATGGCTTCTCTCGAAAAGCAGCCCAATCAGGAGTACATGGACGCCATCAACGAGTTCAACGTCATGCTGGTCATGAACTTCGAGAAGGTGCGTCCCTTGTACGACTACTGTCTCTGGTACGAAAAATATTGTAAATCAAAGGGAATCACCCCTTAGAGGATAGAATCATGGAACAGACATTCGACAATCTCGACGATTATATTGCCGACCTGAAAGCCAAGCTGGACAAAAATTCCGGCTGCGCCAACACCATGTACAACCTGGGGGTGGCATACCTTTCCAAGCGTGAATTCATGGACGCCGAGCGGTATTTCCTGGCGGCCGTGTCCGAGTCTCCGAAGATGGCCGAGGCCTATGTGCAGTTGGGGGGCATCGCCCTGCAGCGCGACGACCTGGAAGGGTGCCTCAATTACAACATCCAGGCCACCAAGGAACGCCCGTTTTTCGCCGTACCTTGGGGCAACATCGGTTTCGTGCAACTCCAGATGGGCGACGCGGACAAAGCTCTGCAGTCCCTGAAACGCGCCCTCAAATACGATCCCAATTTCGCCCAGGCTCTTTCCACCCTCGGCAGTTGCCATATTGCCTTGGGTGATTACGACGAAGCCGAGAAGGCCCTGCAGAAGGTTGTGGACCTGCAGCCCCAGTTCGGTCCGGCCTGGAACAATCTGGCCATTGTCTCTGCGCATAACAAGGATTGGAAAAAGGCCGACGAGTACGCCAAGAAGGCACAGGAAAGCCGTTTCGAGGTCCCTGAAGAATTCCTTAAGGAAATCCAGGAAAACCTGTAGCGCCACCGGGCGGTGGAAGGAGGCGGCATGTCGCGTTTCCGCCGTGTGAAAAGGGATGTCCGCGAGATTCTCGCGGCTCCGGACTGGAAGGACCGATTGGTCGAGTTGGAGGAGTGGGCTCCCGGGCAACTGGTGGCTCCGCTGTTCTCCCTGCGCCTCGATCGCGACGAAGACGTGCGCTGGCATACGGTGGTCGCCTTCGGTCTGGTGGGAGAGCGGCTTGCCCGAGCGGGCATGGACAAGGCTCGTGTGCTCATGCGCACCTTCATGTGGCACATGAACGAAGAGTCCGGGAATCTCGGATGGGGCATTCCCGAGTCCATGGCCGAAGTCATGGCGCGTCAGGAAACCCTGGCCCGCGAATTCAGTTCCATTCTCGCCTCGTACATTTACTGCGACAAGGCCTGCGACGGGAACTACCTGGATCACCCGGATTTGCGCCGGGGCGTGTTCTGGGGATTGGGTCGGCTGGCGCAGGTTCGCCCCGACCTGGTGAGCCATGCCGAGCGGTTCCTCATTGCCGCGCTGGAAGACGACGACGCGTACAACCGGGGGTTGGCCGCCTGGGTGCTCGGCATTCTCGGCAGCAAGTCGGCATTGTCCAGCCTGAGGAAGCTGAAGGGAGACTCGACGGAAGTGTCGATATTCCGCAATGATGTGGTGGAAACTACCACTGTGAAGGGCTTGGTTGACGAAGCTCTTCAAGTCATAGGTTGATCAGAGCCGGAAAAAAGTAAAAAAAGTGAAAAAAGCTGCTTGACAATTGGACGTGGTTTCCATAGAAATTCACCTCGCCGCAACGAAGCGGACCAATGAAGGCGCGTAGCTCAGGGGGAGAGCACTTGCTTGACACGCAAGGGGTCAGCAGTTCAAATCTGCTCGTGCCTACCAGAAAATCCCCGAAGGGAGGCCTCGTGCCTCCCTTCTTTCGTTTGAACCTTTAACGCCTCGCTAGGAGTAAACGCCATGCAGATCGAAGTGGCTGGTAAGCAGGTTGAAGTGGCTGAAGGCGCATCCTGCGCCGAAGCGCTCAAGGAAGGACTGTCCAAGAAGCAGTTCAAGAAAGTTGTTGTCGCGAAATGCGGCGACACCACCCTCGACCTGAACACTACCGTACCCACTACCTGCACTACTCTGGAGCCGGTTTTCGACGATTCCCCCGAGGGACTCGACGTGATCCGGCACTCTGCAGCGCATTTGATGGCTGAAGCGGTCAAGAAACTTTTCCCCACCGCCAAGGTGACCATTGGTCCGGCTGTGGAGAACGGGTTCTACTACGACTTTGATTTTGAGCGTCCGTTCACGCCCGAGGACCTGGAAGCCATCGAGAAGGAGATGGCCCGTTCCGTGGGAGCCGATAAGGATTTCTCCTGCCGGGCCATGAGTGCCGACGAGGCCAGGAAGTTCTTTGCCGACATGGGCGAGGATTACAAGCTGGAGCTTATCGACGACCTGGGTGAAGACGAATTCAACGTCTACCGGCACGGCGATTTCGCGGACCTGTGCCGCGGCCCGCACGTTGCCCGCACCGGTATGATCAAGGCCTTCAAACTGTTAAGCGTTGCAGGTGCCTACTGGCGTGGCGACGAGAACAACAAGCAGTTGCAGCGCATCTACGGGACCGCCTGGCAGGATCCCAAGGCGCTTAAGAAATATTTGAACCAACTCGAGGAAGCCAAGAAGCGCGACCATCGCAAGCTCGGTACTCAGCTCGACCTGTTCAGCTTCCAGGAGCGGGGCGGGGCGGGAATGGCCTACTGGCACCCCAAGGGGGCGCTGGTACGCACCATCCTCGAGGATTTCGTCACCAAGGAACAGCTCAAGCGCGGGTACCAGCTGGTGCGCGGCCCGCAGATCCTCAAGCGCGATCTTTGGGAGACCTCCGGTCATTACGACAACTACCGTGAGAATATGTATTTCACGGAAATCGACGAGCAGGCCTACGGCGTCAAGCCCATGAACTGCTTGGCGCATATGCTCATATACAACCGCAAGCTCATGAGCTACCGTGATTTGCCCCAGCGTTACTTTGAACTGGGCGTGGTGCATCGCCACGAAAAGTCCGGCGTGCTCCACGGGCTGTTGCGCGTTCGCAGCTTTACCCAGGACGACGCACATATCATCTGCCGTCCGGACCAACTCCAGGACGAGATCAAGGGTGTGGTCAAGTGGGTGCAGGACCTCATGGAGCTTTTCGACTTCACCTACTCCATGGAGCTGTCCACCCGCCCCGAGAAGTCAATCGGCTCGGACGAGGACTGGGAACGGGCCACCAAGGCTTTGGCCGAGGCCATGGAAAGCATGGGGCTTCCCTACGAGATCAACGAGGGGGACGGCGCCTTCTACGGTCCCAAGATCGACGTCAAAGTGCGCGACTGTCTGGGCCGTGAATGGCAATGTTCAACAATTCAGGTTGATTTCACCTTGCCTGAGCGGTTTGATTTGAGTTACATCGGTGAGGATGGGGAACGTCATCGCCCGGTTATGGTGCATCGCGCCATCATGGGCTCGGTGGAGCGTTTCCTTGGAATTTTGATTGAGCACTACGCAGGTGCCTTCCCTGTCTGGTTCGCTCCGGTTCAGGCCAGGATTCTGACCGTAACCGACGCTCAGCGGGAATTTGCAGAAAAAGTCTTGCAATTTTTCCAGGAAAAGGGCATCCGCGTCGAAGCAGATCTTCGAAATGAGAAACTCGGATACAAAGTTCGTGAGGCTCAGGTCGAGAAGATCCCTTACATGCTTGTGATCGGAGACAAGGAAGTCGAATCCGGTGCCGTCAACGTCCGTGTCAGGGGCGGGGACGATGCAGGCCTGTTGTCGCTGGAGGAGGCGGCCGAGCTTATCTTGGCCGCGGCGATGGAACCTTTCAAACGCGGAGGAATGAGCTATAGCTTTTCGACGACATGACCGTAACCGCGGCAGACGCGACGATGGCGTCAGGCGCAACGAGCGGATCAGAGTACCCAAGGTGAGGGTTGTTGATGAGAACGGGGAGCAGTTGGGTGTCTTGGACACCCGCAAGGCCCTGGAGATCGCCATGGAAAAGGGCCTCGACCTGGTCGAGGTAGCCGCCAATGCCGATCCGCCTGTCTGTAAAATCATGGATTTCGGGAAATTCAAGTATCAGCAGAAAAAGAAGCTCCAGGAAGCCAAGAAAAAACAGACCGTCATCCAAATCAAGGAAGTCAAGTTTCGACCGAAGACCGACGACCATGATTACCAGACGAAGCTCAAGCATATCCGCAGGTTCCTCGAAGGCGGCGACCGCTGCAAGGTGACTGTTTTCTTCCGTGGGCGTGAAATAGTCCATAAGGATCGAGGTCTCATGGTCTTGGAGCGAGTGGTGGAAGACACCCAGGATATGGCCAAGGTTGAAAGCCGCCCGGCAGCTGAAGGCCGTACCATGACCATGATGCTCGCGCCGGTGAAGAAAGCCCCGGCTCCCAAAGCCAAGCCCAAGGCCGAGGCCGAGGGGCAGGAACAGCCGCAGCAGGATTAATATTTCGTCCGGGTTTCCCGGATAGAACTTGAGGAGGATATATGCCCAAGATCAAAACCAGAAGGTGCGCTGCCAAGCGTTTTGCAGTCACCGGAAGCGGCAAGTTCAAGCGCCGCAGGAAAAACCTCAGGCACATTCTGACCAAGAAGAACGCCAAGAGGAAGCGTCGTCTCGGCCAGTCCACTACCGTGGACAAGACCAACGAGAAGGCCGTACGCCGCATGCTGCCGTACGCCTAAGTGAGACGGCCGTAAATTATTCAACCTTTTAACATCCACTCCGCCCTGCCGGGAGCTTGCGCTCATCCGGAGGGTACTAAGTGATGGAGGTCTGACATGAGAGTCAAACGTGGTGTGACCGCCCGCAGGCGTCACAAAAAATATCTCAAGCTTGCCAAAGGCTATCGCGGAGCAGGCAGCCGACTTTATCGTACCGCTCGTGAGCGTGTCGAAAAGGCCCTGTGCCACGCCTACCGTGACCGCAAACGCAAGAAACGCGAGTTCAGGAAGCTTTGGATCATGCGTATCAACGCCGCAGCGCGTCTGCATGGCCTTTCCTACAGCCGTTTCATGAACGGCCTTTCCAAGGCTGGCATCGAACTGAACCGCAAAGTCCTGGCCGACATGGCTGTCCGCGACAAAGAAGTGTTCGCTAAGATTGCCGAGGCCGCCAAAGCACAGGTTGGATAACCGTGAGTGACGAACTCAAGACCTTCTTGGAAGGTCTCGACAGCCTGGCCCGTGAGTGCGAAGCATGCAAGGGCCAGGCTGCTTCATTAAAAGAACTTGAGGAAATCCGGGTCGAATATCTGGGCCGGAAGGGCAAGCTCGCCCAGAATATGCAGACCTTGGCCAAGCTTCCCAACGAGCTCAAGCCCGAAGCCGGGCGCAAGGCCAACGAGGTAAAGCAGGCCATCACCGCCATGATCGACGCCTGGCAGGACGAACTGAACAAGGCCGCAGCAGCCGCGAGCCTGAGCCGTTTCGATCCTTCCATGCCGGGCCGCAAGCCCGGGGTAGGCTCTCTGCATCCCGTGACCCTGGCCATGGATGAGATCTGCGAGGTCCTGGTGGGGCTCGGTTTCGAGCACGCCACCGGTCCCGAGGTGGAGAACGACTGGCACAACTTCGAAGCGTTGAACATTCCCCAGGAACACCCGGCGCGCGACATGCAGGACACCCTGTACGTTTCGGAGAACATCGTGCTCAGGACGCACACCTCTCCTGTCCAGATCCGGAGCATGTTGAACAAGAAGCCGCCCCTGGCCGTCATTGCCCCGGGCAAGGTCTATCGCCGCGACTCTGACTTGACCCATACCCCCATGTTCCATCAGATCGAAGGTCTGCTTGTGGACCGTGAGGTTTCCATGGGCGACCTGCGGGGCACCCTGACCGCATTCGTGCGGCAGCTTTTCGGTCAGAAGACCGATGTGCGTTTCCGCCCCAGTTTCTTTCCCTTTACCGAGCCCAGCGCGGAAGTGGACATTTCCTGCGTCATGTGCGGAGGCGAGGGCAAGAATCAGGACGGCAGCACCTGTCGCGTCTGCAAGGGCACCGGCTGGGTCGAAATCCTCGGCTGCGGCATGGTGGACCCCAACGTGTTCAAGAGCGTCGGCTATGATCCCGAGCTGTACACCGGTTTCGCCTTCGGCCTTGGCGTCGAGCGTGTTGCCATGCTCAAGTACGGTATCGGCGACCTGCGCATGTTCTTCGAGAACGACGTTCGTTTCCTCGAACAGTTTGCCTAGTTTTTTGAGACAGGGGCCTCGGGAGCGTAAGTTCCGCAGGCCCCTTGTCGTGCTTTTGGCAGTCCGGGGAACCGTTTTATAATATTGCATTTTTCTTAAGAACCCCAAACCCTGCTTCCTGACAATGAAGGAGGGGGGCGGAGGCATCATCAATGCTTGTCAGTTTCAATTGGTTGCGTGAATTTGTCCCGTTCGAAGGCGAGGCCCAGGAGCTGGGCGACCGCCTGACCATGCTTGGGCTGGAGCTCGATTCCATCGAGGATCCGTTCGAGTCCGTACAGGACATTGTTGTCGGCCATGTGGTGGAGTGCGAAAAACATCCTGAGGCCGAAAAACTGTCCGTGTGCAAGGTGGACGTGGGCAGCGAAGTGTTGGAGATCGTCTGCGGCGCTCCCAATGTGGGCAAGGGACAGAAGGTCCCGGTGGCCAAGGTGGGCGTCACCATGCCCGACGGTCTCAAAATCAAGAAAGCCAAGCTGCGGGGCGTCAAATCCTTCGGCATGATTTGTTCCGAGCGTGAGCTGGGATTTTCCGAAGACCATGACGGCATCTGGGTGTTGCCCGAGAATCTTTCTGTCGGCGACAAGCTGGTGGACGCCCTGAATCTGGAACGCACGGTTCTTGATTTCGACATTACTCCCAACCGTGCCGACGCCCTGTCCATTCTCGGTTTCGCCCGCGAGACAGCGCTGGCCTTCGATCTGCCGTTGACCATGCCTGAGTTGAATCTCGTCGAAGCAGGCGGCGACGCTGCATCCGAAGTGAAGATCGTCATTGACGACGCTGAGTTGTGTCCGCTGTACCAGTCGCGCATCATTCGTGACGTGGCCACCGGAAAGGCTCCGGATTGGATGCGCTACAAGCTGTTGGCATTGGGGCAGCGTCCCATCAGCAACATCGTGGACGTGACCAACTACATTATGTTCGAGCTGGGGCAGCCCCTGCATTCCTTCGATCTCGACCTCATAGAAGGCGGCATGATCCGCGTAGCTTCGGCCGAAGACGGCATGAAGTTCACCACCCTGGACAACATGGAGCGCACCCTCACCGCCAAGGACCTGCTCATCTGGGACGGCAAGAAGCCCGTGGGGCTGGCCGGTGTCATGGGGGGCGTGAATTCGGAAATGCATGCAGGCAGCAGGAACGTGCTGCTGGAAGCCGCCGTGTTCCGTCCGGGAACCATCCGCAAGACCGCCCGCAGGCTGGCGCTGCCGAGTGATGCCTCTTACCGCTTCGAGCGCGGAGTGGACCAGGTCATGAATACTTTCGCTCTCAACCGCGCTGCCCAGCTCATGGCCGAGACATCCGGCGGCAGTGTGGTTTCCGGTATTGCCAAGGCCGAACCCAAACCGTGGCGGGATCGTACCCATCGTTACCGCCATGCGCGGTGCATGAAGCTGCTGGGTTTGGATCTCGAACCCGCCTTCGCCAAGAGAGTTTTCGAATTGGAAGGTTGCAAAGTCGACGACTCCGATCCTGCGGACTGGAAAGTCGCAACCCCGTCTTACAAGCTGGACCTGGAGCGCGAGGTAGACCTCTATGAAGAGGTCGGCCGTGTCTACGGTCTGGACCGTATTCCAGCCGTGCTGCCGCACGTGTCCAAATCCCTGGAGGGAGGCGCGGTCACCGCCGATACCGAATACGGTTTCGTGCGTTCCCTCAAACGTTGGGGCATGGGTGCCGGGCTCAACGAAGCCATCAACTACAGCTTTGTGGGTGACGACGACCTGGATCGCCTCAACCTGCCGGGAGAAGGGCGGGTGCGTATTGCCAACCCCCTGTCTGAAGATCAGAATGTCATGCGTACGGATATTGCGGCAGGCTTGTTGAACACCCTCAAGCACAACCTTGCTCAGGGCAACAACCATGTCCGCGTGTTCGAGGTGGCCAAGAAGTTCATTGAGGATAGAGACTCCGACACCGAGACCCGCGAGCAACTCCGCTTGGGCGTGTTGTTGTACGGTTCGCGTCATGCCGCAGAATGGCCCTGGCCCCAGGAGGATGTCGACTACCTGGATATCAAGGGGCATGTGGAGCACCTGCTGGAAGGTCATTTCAAGTTTTGTGCGCCCGAATGCGTCATGGTGGAGGAGCATCCCTACCTTTCTCCCTGCGTGGAAGTGAAGCTGGGAGACGAACGGGTGGGCGTCATGGGACAGGTCAAGTCCGATATTGCCGATTTCTACCACGCCCGCAAGGACGTCTGGCTGGCTGATATGGACGCGGAGAAGTTGTGGGAGATGGACCGTGGGCACAGGGTCACCTTCTGTTGCCTGCCCAAGTTCCCGCCCAGCCGCCGTGACATCACGGTCATCGGGTCGCTGGCCATTCATGCACAGCAGGTGTATGACGCCATCGCCGAAATCAAGAGTCCGTTGTTGGAGTCCGTGGAAATGGTGGCCGAATACGTGCCCGAGGGCGTGGAGGACGAGCGCAACCTGTCCTTTCGTCTGACGTATCGCCATGCCTCCAAGACCCTGAAGGACAAGGAAGTGGACAAGCAGCACAAACGTGTTGTGGATGAGTTGCTCAAGAAGCTTCCAATCCGCATCTAGCGGTTATTCTATCGAGATAAATGAAAAGGGCTGTCCCGAATGGGACAGCCCTTTTTTTGTGCTAAGAAGCTCGTTACTTGATCCAGGAATCCACGAGTTCCTTGTTTTCCTTCATGAATTTCACGGCATTCTTGTAACGGTCGGCGCCTTTTTCCTGGTTCCAGGCCATCAGGGTCTGGAGCTGGTTGGCATCCTTGTAAGCGAATTTGTCCAGGAAGGCGTAGACTTCGGGCATGTCCTTCTTAAGACCTTTGCGAACGATGGTGTCGATGTGTTCTTCCTCACCCAGGACGCCTTTGGGGTCTTTCAGGTATTTCAGATCCCATTTGCCGAACATCCAGTGCGGGGACCATGCCGTGACGACGATCCATTCCTTGTTCTTGATGGCGTCGGCCAGGGCGGCGGTCATGGTTGCACCGGAGCCTTCCATGAGTTCAAAATCGAGGTTGTATTCCTTGATGGCATCTTCGGAAAGACGCATGAGGCCTGCACCGGGATCGATGCCGATGATCTTGCCGTTGAACTTTTCCTTGTATTTGTTCAGGTCGGCGATGGAGTCTGCCTCAACATAGGAGGGCACGGCCCAGCCGAGCTTGGCGCCGCCGACGATGGGGCCGAGGTTTTCAACCTTGTCTTTGACGGACTTCAGGTAAGCCGCATGGGTCACCGGCAACCATGCCGTCACCATGCCGTCCACGTCTCCGGTGCCGACAGCCTGCCACATGGCGGCGGCGGCAACGGGAATGATTTCGACATCATATCCCATGCGTTCCTGCAGGACCGCTTTGACGAGATTGGTGCTTGCGGCAGCGCAATCCCATTCCACGTAGGCGAGTTTCACTTTGCCCTTGCCCGCAAAGGCGGGGATGGCCAGGGACAGGGTCAGCAGGGCGACCGCAAGGATTTTCATCAGTTTCATACTTCCTCCATATTTTGCGTTATCTTGTTTCCGTTTTTCTTTTGCCTATTCTCTGGAGCACCCGGTCCAGGATCATGGCGACGATGACGATACCGATACCCGCCTCAAAGCCGTTGCCCATTTGCAGGCGTTGGATAGCCTTCCAGACTTCTCCGCCAAGTCCTTTTGCCCCGATCATGGCTGCGATGACCACCATGGACAGGGCGAGCATGACGGTTTGGTTCACACCCGCCATGATGGTAGGCGTGGCTAGCGGCAACTCCAGTTTGAAAAGCCGTTGCCAGCGGTTTGAACCGAACGCTTCGGCGCATTCGGTCAATTCGCCGGGAACCTGTTTGATGCCCAGGCAGGTCAGACGGATAGCCGGAGGCATGGCGAATATCACTGTGGAGAAAATGGCTGCCACCTTGCCCAATCCGAAGAACGGAATGGCCGGGATGAGATAGACGAACGCGGGCATGGTCTGCATGACGTCCAATATGGGCATGACCGTCTTATGCATGTGTCGGCTCATGGCCGCGCCTATACCAAGGGGCACGCCGATGATGATGGCGATGAGAGTGGCGATGAGAACCAGTGCGATGGTGCTGACCGTCGCCTTCCACAGACCGATGTTCCAGATGAGCAGCAGGCCGAACAGGGTTAAGAGTCCGGTCCTTTTGCTTTTGGACAGGTACCATGCCAAGGCCGCTGCCACAGGGATGAAAATGTAGGGAGGAATGAGCAGCATTCCGTCTTCAAGGACATCCAGCCCGGCTTCCAGTCCGACGGACATGGCTTTGGTGGCAAAAGCGCAATGGTCCACCAGAAAATTGATGATGTATTCAATGCCTTCCCCCAAAGGTATTTTAGGAATCTGCATCGATGTTTCCTCCTTCGGCCAGGGCGGCCAGCAGCATGCCGCGGACGATGACCCCTTTGAGTTTTTTGTCTTCATTCACCACGGCCAGCGGGTAGGGGAGATCGTGTATGATCTGGATGAGTTCGTTGGCCGGTGTTTCCGGCGTGACCGTGATCGGATCCGGGATCATCGCCTTGCGCAGATCCTTCTCCCCCTGGGTCAGGAGGTCCCGGCAGCCGTCGGCTGAGAGGACTCCCACCACCCTGTGCTCCTCGTCCAATGCAAAAAGGCGGTAGATGGCGTTGGTGCGCATTTTTCGCAGCGCAGCGCGGGGGCCGTCCGTTTTGAGGAAGGCCGCAGCTTCGGACTTTTTCATCACGCTTTCCGCGGTCAGCACTTGGCTGATGTCCGCATTTTCCACGAAACGGGCCACGTAATCGTCCGCCGGTGAGGTGAGAATGTCTTCGGGCGTGCCCACCTGAATGATCTCCCCGTCCTTCATGAGCACGATTCTGTCTCCCAGCTTAAGAGCCTCGTCGAGGTCGTGGCTGATGAACACAATGGTCTTGTGCATTTGTTGCTGTAGATTGATGAGTTCGTCCTGCATGTCTCGCCTGATGAGCGGGTCCAGAGCGGAGAACGCTTCGTCCATGAGCAGGATGTCCGGGTCAAGGGCCAGGGCGCGGGCCAGGCCGACCCGTTGTTGCATGCCGCCGGACAGTTGAGCCGGGAGTTGATCCTCCCAGCCCGAGAGGCCGACGACCTCAAGGGCCTGAATCGCTTTTTTCCGGCGGATGTCGGCAGGGACACCGGCTATTTCAAGGCCGTATTCCGCGTTTTGCGCCACGGTCCGATGTGGGAAAAGGGCAAAGTTCTGAAATACCATCCCCAGTTTCTCTTGGCGCAATTTGCGCAAGCCGCCTGCATCCAGCTTGGTGACATTGGTTCCATCAATGAAGACTGAACCAGCCGTGGGTTCGATAAGTCGATTTATGCAACGTACGAGGGTGGATTTCCCCGAACCGGAAAGTCCCATTACGACGACAAGTTCGCCTTCCTCTACTGAAAAGGAAACATTGTTTACGCCCACACCGTGTTTCGTCTTTTCCATGATGTCGGCTTTGGTTGCGCCGCTGGACAACATGCGCATGGCTTTGTCCGGGGTTGGGCCGAAAATTTTGTAGAGATTCTCGACTACGATTTTGCTCATTAAAAAGTCCTGATTTCAGGTTGTAAAAAAGAATAACAGCCGGAAACATTCCGGTTGTTGGAAATTGACTATGGGAATGCCGATCAACAGGGAGGATGACGATCCCTACGGCCGCGGGGGATCGTGACGGAAGTGGTGGTGGGTGTGGGGGATTGGCGGTGTATGCCGGTGATGTAGTGTCTGATGATGTTGATTATGTTTTCAAGCACAATGTCGTTTATGTGTATCGTGTCTATTTAGTATAGTTGGTGTGACTGTTGTATAACTTATATTTCTAGAATGTACAGTGTGTTTTTCGTATTTTTTGTAGTGTGTAGTACAGTGCTTGTGACGTTTTTGTAGCAAAGGGTCTTTCGAACTCACTGTTTAAATAAAATATAATTTCAATAAATATTTTAATATATAAAATAGTGGCTTTTGTCAAATTGCATTGGATTCGCTGATTTCAACTAACTGGACGGAAATAATCCAGTTTATTTCTGGTTATGAGTGATTAGCGCATTTTTTCGTATGGAGGTGGTCTGAGCTTTTGATCTTGTCCTTCAGGCTGGAGCAGGCCGGTAAGGATTTGGTTGTTCGGCAGGAATAAAAAAAGCCCTGCATGGCAGGGCTTTTTTACGATTCGCAACAATGTTTTTCGTCAATATGTGAACAGTTCGCGGATCAGGCTTCTGGCGTCGCTTTCGGTTACTTGTCTGGGGTTGTGTTTGGTGGAGCCTGAAGCCAGCACTTCCTCGATCATATCATCCAAATCGTAGAAACCTTTCCCTTTGAACGGGTTGTCGATGTCCAGGTCCGCAAGCAGTCCGGCCACGGCTGCCAGGAGGTCCGTTCCCGCCGCTTCGCTCAGGGTTTCATAATCCTCGATCATGGCGTCGCGGTTGAAGGTCAGCACATAGGGCAGGCATGCCGCGCATACCAAGCCGTGCGGGAGCTTGTAGCGCGCCCCCAGCGGGTGGGCCAGGCCGTGCACCACGCCCAGGCGCGACGAGGAGAAGGCCAGTCCCGTCAGGTAGCTGCCCACAAGAACATTTTCGGCGGCGCTCGAGTCGGTTCCCTCGGTTTCATACACCGAGACCAGGTTGGAGAAGAGCAGGCGGGCCCCCTCCAGGGCCAGTTGGCGGGTGAACCATGTGGCTCCGGTGCTGGTGTAGGACTCGATGGCCTGGGTCAGGGCGTCCATGCCGGCGTGGGCGATGACCTGTTCGGGGCTGCCTTTGAGCAGCCCTGGGTCCAGGATGATGAGCCGGGCCATCATGTGCGGCGAGCGGAACGATTTTTTGATGCCGGTTTCTTCGTTGGTCAACACGGAGACCTTGGTGGCCTCGGAGCCGGTGCCTGCGGTGCTGGGGGCGGCTATGAACGGGAGGCCCGCAGTGGTGATGGGGGCTCCGTCGTGGTAGGCCGTGACGTTGCCTTTTGCGTGGTAGAGGCCCGCAGCCGCTTTTGCCAGGTCGATGACGCTGCCGCCGCCCAGTGCCGCGATCCAGTCGGGACGCGTTTCCCGAGCCATGGTCAGGAGTTTGTCAAGCTGGCGCAGTGTGGGCTCGCCGCCTGGGTGTTCCCAAGTGGCGACTTCCACCTCGGGGGGCGCGGAAGCGGTGATTTTGCTTATCTTGCCTCGTTTGGCCAACGATCTGCCGTGCACGAGGAGGCCCTTGTTGCCGAACCTGGCGCATTCCGCAGCCAACTCCTCGGAACTGCCGTATTGGCAGATGGTTTCTCCCGGCAGGTCCATGCGGCCGGGGAGAATATCGAATCGGTTCATGTCTGGCTCCATGATTCATTTTTATTGTCGAGGGTATCAGTGTAGCGCAGTGAGGTCCTCAAGTCATTCCCGTTATGGAACGGTATCTGTCCTTCAGAAGAGAATGATGACGAATTTGAAACCTTTATGTGACGGAAATCTTTTTACAAGGGAATGAATTTTTTGTTTCTTTTCGTATGTGAACATTTTTGATTTTGTTTTGATCGAAATCGAACAATTTTCTTTGACATCATGATCAAGTGTGATACTCATTTTTCAAAAGATTGGGAACCAATATGGTTGTTGGATCAAAGAGGATATAAACGTGCGAACCCAAGTATTGATCATAGGAGGAGGGGCCACCGGCACCGGACTGGTGCGCGACCTTGCCTTGCGCGGTGTGAATTGCATCCTGGCCGATGCGAAGGACCTGAACTCCGGCGCGTCCGGAGCCAACCACGGCCTGTTGCACAGCGGCGCGCGCTACGCCAAGAGCGATCCCCATTCGGCCCGGGAATGTATGGAGGAAGGCGAAATCCTCAAGAGGCTGGCTCCCCATGTCTTGGAGGACACGGGCGGATTGTTCGTGGCCGTCGAGGGCGATGACGAGAAATACGTGGCCGATTTTCCCGATTTGTGCGGGCGGGCAGGCATCAAGGTCGAAGAATTTTCCCCGGAAAAGGTGCGCGAGTTGGAGCCTGCCGTTTCGGACAAGACCATTGCCGCCTACGCAGTGCCGGACGCCACCATAGACCCCTTTCGTCTAGGGCTGGACAACCTTTCCCAGGCCATGAGCCTGGGGTCTCGTTTTTTGCGCCGTACCAAGCTGGTGGGGTTCGATATTGAAAACGGCGTCATAAAGGCGGCGCGAATGGTCAATACCCGCAGCGGCGAGGAATTCAGGGTCGTGGCCGACCAATACGTCAACGCGGCGGGGGCCTGGTCCGGTCAGGTGGCCGCCATGGCCGGCGCCGAGATCGGCATGCTCTATGCCAAGGGGACTTTGCTGGTGACCAACGACCGGCTGACCAAACGGGTCATCAACCGGTTGCGTCCTCCGGGAGACGGCGACATTCTGGTGCCTGGAGGCACTGTTTCCATCCTCGGCACCACGTCCATACGTGTGGACTCTCTGGACGACATCAGGCCAACGGTGCGCGAGGCCGACATCAATGTGGAACAGGGTATGGGCATGGTGCCGGAACTGGCCACCACCCGTTACATTCGTGCCTATGCGGGCGTGCGCCCTCTGCTGACCGGCTCGGCGGACAGCGACCGTAACGCCAGCCGCGGTGTGGCTTTGCTGGAGCATGCGGAAGCCGGGCTGAAGAATTTCGTGAGCATCACCGGAGGCAAGCTGACCACTTATCGTCTCATGGCCGAGCAGGCCGGGGACCTGATCTGTGGTCGCCTGGGAATCTCCGCTCCGTGCCTGACCCGCACCGAGCCTTTGCCCGCTTCCGAAGAGTGGCAATGGAACGAACCGGGCTTGGCCGGCAAGAGCTGGCTCAACGACCATGCGGAAGGCGACGTCCTGCTTTGCGAATGCGAAATGGTTCCAAAGAGCGGTGTGGACCGGGTTCTTGAATCTTTTGACACATCCAAGGATAAACCCGGACTCAAGGCGCTGGTCCGCCGTAGTCGAGTGGGCAAGGGAACCTGCCAGGGCACTTTCTGCAGCCTGCGTCTGACGTCCTATCTCTATGACAAGGACTACCTCCATGGAGATGAAGGTGTGCGCAACCTCAGCGAATTTCTTGAAGAGCGCTGGAAGGGCCAACGATGTATTCTCTGGGGTATGGCCGAATCCCAGGCCGAACTGCAGGAGGCCTTTTATTGCGGGCTCATGGGCTTGGAGCTCAATCAGCAGGTGAAGAAATGACAAGCAAGAGAATAGAGTGCGACCTTATGGTCGTCGGCACGGGCATGGCCGGAGTTGCTGCGGCCGCCTATGCCTCGGCCCGCGGGCTTTCCGTGGCGCAGACAGGCATGGCCACTTCCATCATGTTCGCGGCCGGATGTTTTGATCTGCTGGGTGTGCATCCTGTTGCGGAAGGGTGTGTGCACGACGACCCCTTTGCCGCCCTGGCTGCCTTGCGCCAGGATCAGCCCGATCACCCTTACTCCAAGCTCACCGACAAGGGGATCCACGAGGCCTTTGACGAGTTTGTGGCCTTTACCCGCGAGGCCGGGTTGGGTGTTCACATGCGCCCCGGGAAAAACATGCATTTCCCCACGCCGCTGGGAACCATGAAAACCACCTATTGTGTGCCCGACGTCATGATTGAGGGCGTGCGTGCTCAGGAAGACAAGACGTCCTGTGCGCTTGTGGACGTGAAGGGGCTCAAAGGCTACAGCTCCCAACAGATCGCCGCCGTCCTCGGGGACCAGCTCAATGTGGTGGGCACGGGGCAGGTAGTGTTCCCGGAAATGGAGAACCTCGCCGAAGTTTATCCCATGCAGATGGCCATGGCCCTGGAAAACCCTCGGGTCCGCGCCATGTTCATTGAGCGGTTGCGTCAGGTTGTGGGCGACGCGGAAGTTGTGGGACTGCCAGCCATACTCGGCCTGTACAGTGCTTCCGAGGTCATGGACGACATCAGCGCACAGCTGGGCGTGAAACTGTTTGAGATCCCGACCATGCCTCCGGGTATTTCCGGACTGCGCCTCAAGGAGGCCTATGAAGCGGCTTTAACCAAACGGGGCGTGAAACGCCTGAATCAGAAACAGGTCTCCAAGGCGGAGCTCGTGGATGGTGGTTTCCGCTTCGAAGTGGGAGCTCAATGGACCCAATACGAAATATACGCCAAAGGGTGCATGCTGGCTTCCGGGCGGTTTCTGGGCAAGGGGCTCCAAACCGAGCGTACGCGGGTAGTCGAAAGCGTTTTCGGACTGCCCGTGGCTCAGCCGGAAAGCCGCGACGAATGGCATGGCAAGAAATTTCTGGACGCCAAAGGGCATACCCTCAATACAGTGGGCCTGGAAACGGATGACGACTTCCGTCCGCTGGGCGCCCATGGCTCGGTGGTCGCCGACAATCTTTTTGCCGTGGGGTCGATTCTTGCCCACCAGGACTGGATGCGCCAGAAGTGCGGCAGCGGCCTGGCCATCACCACTGCGCATAAGGCCGTAAAGGCGTTCATGAAAAAATAGACATATTGCCGACAAAGAAACCTGCTTAGCAACAGCAGGCCTTTTCTGAAAGAAAAGCCCCGGTGTCGTGATCGATGCCGGGTTTTTTCTGTGCTATCTTTGTTAAAGTCTTATGTATAGCGTGCCGGATTATTTTACATGTTATTTATATCGCTTGATCTTTAAGCGTCGCTATCTCAGATGGTTAGCTCATGGCCTGAATTGTGCTTGCGTGTATCTGGTTTCCGGACTTCAACGTAAATGGAGGCGGTATGAAACGGATCATGATCGCATTTTTACTGACGGTGTTTTTCGCAGGTACGGCACATGCAGGGTACATGTTGACCTGGAGTTTGCAGTACTTCAGCAAAGCGGATGGAGGTACGGGAGAGACAACGGCAGTCGATTTCACCGGTGCGTATTCTTTCTATCTCCCAAGCGAAACGGAGCTCACGGCCGGACCTCGGTTGGTGCAGGATACAGGAAGTGTCCGGAGAAACGTGATTTCCTACAAGCCCTTGAACCTCCCCTTCAATTCCGAGTTGTTTAATGGCGTCGCCCCGGACACGCTTGATACGAGCAAAAGTGGGCTAACATTACTTTCCTACGATGACTATTCCGGAACCTCCAGTGTCGTGCCCTTTGCCTCAGTCTCTTTTACCAGACGAGATTCGGGAGAAGATGCTGAATCCGGTGTGGGCTATGCTAGGGGCATTGAGTTTTACACCAACTATTTCGAGTCTTATTTTGAAGATATCGACTATTTCGACATGATGGGACTGTTGACAGTGGGAGACGTGTTCATGGGGACTGAATACGAATATGCTATGGACGAGAACGGAGTGGCGATGGAGGGAGGACTCAGGTATTATTTTACCGCCACGCTGACGGGAATGGACAGCACGACTCCCATTCCGGAGCCGTCCACCTTCCTGCTCATCGGCACTGGGCTTCTTGGCCTGATTGTCATGCGCAGAAAAATCGTCGGATAGCAATATCGGCCTGCATCGGATGGATGGCACCATCCCGGGGGCGAATGAGGGAAGGCCAGAGGGTCGCCGTTTCGGCGGCCCTTTTTTCATCCAATATATAATGCCGTTGATTTCGGCTTTTGGGTATGAATAGTTAACTGAAATAGTTGTAAACCGTATGCGCATGTTTTCCGTGTCACCCATGCAAGGATAGGCTTATGAGTTCCCGTTTGTCTTGTATTGTGCTCATGTCCCTGTTTCTGTTCGCACTGGCAGGGTGCGGTTCCGATTCCGAACAAAAGGCGGCTCAGGAAGGGCAGGCCCTGCCCGTGACCGTAGCCAAGGTGGAAAAGCGCAAGCTGGAGTTTTCCAACGAATGGGTGGGCCAGACGCGCGCCAAGGATTCCGTGGAGATTCGTGCGCGGGTCAGCGGTTTCCTCAAGGAGATAGCCTTCAAGGAAGGTTCCGACGTCGAGAAGGATCAGCTTCTGTTCGTCATCGATCCCAAGGATGTGGCCCAGGCGGTGCGGGAAGCGGAAGCGTTGTTGCAGAAGGACAAGGCGGCCCTGACCCTGGCCGTCAAGGATGAGCATCGCTTCAGGACCCTTTTGAAGCAGGACGCCGTCAGTCAGGAGGAATATGATTCCAAGCTGGCGGACATGAAGCAGCTGCAGGCGGCGGTGGACCAGAGCAAGGCCACGCTGGACGATAGGAAGCTGCAACTCAGTTACACGGAGATCCGTTCTCCGCTGGCCGGGCGTATCGGCAAGGCACAGGTCAAGGCGGGCAGCCTGGTGGGAGACGGCGAAAATACCCTGCTTGCGACTGTCTCCTCCATTGATCCCATGTACGTGAATTTTTCCATCAGCGAGGCCGACTATGTTCGCTACGCCCGCCGGAATAAAGAAAGGCCGGATGAGGACAATCCCGAGATTGAGCTGATTCTCGTGGATGGCGATACCTACGGCCATCCGGGTGAATTCGACATGGCCGTTCCGGAAATCGATTCCCAGACCGGGACTCTTACGCTTCGAGTTTCTTTTCCCAATCCAGACGGACTGTTGCTTCCCGGCCAGTTCGCCAAGATTCGCGTGACCGTCAAAACACCGAAAGCCTGGATGGTGGTTCCGGAGGAGGCAATCATGTCGGTGCAGGGCGTCAAGTCGGTCTATGTGATCGGTGCGGAGAACAAGGTGGAGCAGAAAAACGTGGAGACAGGTCAGCATTCCGAGGGCTTGGTGGTGATCAAAAAAGGGCTTGAGGAAGGCCAGGCCGCAGTGGTGCAGGGGCAGCAGAAGGTCCGTCCGGGCATGAAGGTCACTCCGCTGACCGCCGAACAGCTCAGACAATTGCGGGAGCAGCAGGCGAAAAAATAGTTCTTCACATCACATATCGGCCACCCGGGAGGGCCCATGTACAGATTCTTCATCGACCGCCCCATCTTCGCCACAGTCATCGCCATCATCACCTGCCTGGCGGGGGGGCTGTGCCTTATGGTTCTGCCCGTGGCCCAGTACCCGCAGATTTCTCCTCCCTCGGTTTCCGTGGAGGCCACCTATACCGGCGCGGACGCCAACGTCATCAACGAATCCGTGGCCTCGCTCATTGAAGAGCAGATCAACGGCGCGGAAGATATGAGCTACATGTCCTCGTTCAGCTCCAACGACGGGTCTTACGCTCTTGGCGTGACTTTCGAATTGGGGCGCGATCTGGATCTGGCCACCGTCGATGTGCAGAACCGTTTGGGACAGGCCGAGCCGAAACTCCCCGAGGACGTCAAGCGCATGGGGGTGACGGTCAACAAGAAGACCCCGGACATCGTCATGGTCGTCAACCTTGTTTCCCCGGACAAAACCTATGACGATCTTTTTCTGACCAATTACGCCAACATCAATCTTTCCGACGCTCTTGCCCGCGTGCCCGGCGTGGGCAAGGTCATGGTCTTCGGCGCGGGCGAATATTCCATGCGCATCTGGATGGACCCGGCCCGCATGGCCCAGCTCGGTGTCACGGTCACGGACATCGCCAACGCCATCGGCGAGCAGAACACCCAGGCCCCGGCGGGGCAGGTGGGCATGGAACCCGCTCCCAAAGGCACAATGTTTCAGTATACCATGCAGGTGCAGGGCCGACTGGAGAGTCCGGAACAGTTCGGTGAAATCATTGTCCTGGCCAAGCCGGACGGTTCCTTCATTCACCTCAAGGACGTGGCGCGCGTCGAACTGGGCAGCGAGTCCTACGGCACTTTCAGCCGCCTGGAGGGGATGCCTGCATCTTCCATCCTCATCTATCAATTGCCCGGCTCCAACGCGTTGGATGTGGCCGAAAAAGTGCGCGAACGGCTCGGAGTCATGTCGGCAGCCTTTCCGGAGGGCGTCGAATACCGCATCCTGCACGACACAACCGAGTATGTTTCCGCTTCCATCGACGAAGTGGTGATTACGCTCTACGAAGCCATAGTCCTGGTTTTTCTGGTGGTCTTCATTTTTCTGCAGAACTGGAGGGCCACCGTCATTCCCATGGTGGCGGTCCCGGTCTCCCTGGTGGGTACGTTCATCGCCTTTCCCGTGCTGGGTTTTTCCATCAACACCCTGACACTTTTCGGTCTGGTGTTGGCCATCGGCATTGTGGTGGACGACGCCATCGTGGTGGTGGAGTCCGTACAGCGATACATTGATGAAGAAGGCATGACCCCGCGCGACGCCACACTACAGGCCATGAGCGATGTGGCCGGGCCCGTGGTGGCCAACTCGGTGGTGCTTATCGCCGTGTTCGTTCCCGTGGCCTTCATGGGCGGCATTGCCGGGCAGCTTTACAAGCAGTTTGCCCTGACGCTTTCCGTGGCCGTGGCCATTTCCACTTTCAACGCCCTGACTCTTTCCCCGGCCCTTGCCGCGCTTCTGCTCCGGCCGGTCAAGGAAATGCGTGGCCCATTGGGGTGGTTTTTCGGTCGGTTCAACAAATATTTCGGCCGGCTCACCAGCGGCTACACCGCCACGGTCCGGACCGGAATCAAGCGGTGGGCCCTGGCCCTGTTTATGCTCTGCGGCGTGTTCGTGCTTACGGGCGGTCTGCTGACCAGACTCCCAACCGGGTTTGTTCCCGATGAGGACCAGGGTTACTTCGTGGTGGCCGTACAGCTTCCTCCGGCAGCTTCCATGCAGCGTACCAATGCGGTCATGCGCCAAGCCGAGGAGTATCTCAACAAGGCGCCTGGCGTGAAGGGAGCCATCAGCCTGGGCGGGTATAACATTATCACCGGTGCGCAAAGTTCCTATGCGGGCACCTTGTTCGTCATCCTGGACAACTGGGGCCAACGCCTCGGCCAGGGATTGACCTTGGCCAAAGTGCTGGGAGACGCGCAAAAATATTTCTACACTATTCAGGACGGGCTGGTCATGTGCTTTGCGCCGCCCGCGATTCCGGGCATGAGCTCCACCGGAGGCCTGCAGATCGAACTGCAGGACAGGGCGGGGCACGGCATGTCTGCCCTGTCCGATGCCGCCCAGGCCTATGTCGCGGCCATCAATGGACGTCCCGAGATCGCCCGTGCATTCACTTCCTTTTCCAACGACGTTCCCCGCGTGAAGGTCGATGTGGACCGAGCCAAGGCCAAGACGCTGGGGGTACCGCTGAGTGATGTTTTTCTGGCCCTTCAGGCTTTCCTTGGCGGATATTACGTCAACGACTTCAGTCAGTTCGGCAGAACATACCGGGTCATGCTCCAAGCCGAGGCGCGCTACCGGGCCACGCCCGAGGCCATCGACCAATTCTATGTGCGCAGTTCGGAAGGGCTCATGGTGCCCCTCTCGACGTTGACCACGTCTCAGGACATTGCCGGGCCGGAGTTCATACAGCGTTTCAACGTCTATCCGACCATCGAGTTGTCCGTTGTTCCCGCGCCGGGGTTCAGCTCGGGACAGGCAATTGCCGCCATGGAAGAGGTGGCCGCGACCCTTCCCCAGGGTTTCGGCTACGAGTGGAGCGGCATGGCCATGCAGGAAAAGGAGGCCGGCGGTCAGGCCGCGCCCATTTTCATTCTTGCACTGACCATGGTTTTTCTTTGTCTTTGTGCTTTGTACGAGTCCTGGGCCATACCGTTTTCGGTGCTCGTCGGTCTGCCGTTGGGCGTGTTCGGGGCTTTTGCGGGGCAGTTCCTGCGTAGCTTCGATCTCAATGTCTATGCCCAGATAGGGCTGATCATGCTCATCGGTCTTGCCGCCAAGAACGCGGTACTTATCGTGGAGTATGCCAAGGAAGCCCATGAGGAGAAAGGGATGGCCGTTCTGGAGGCCGCCATGGAGGCCTCACGGCTACGCTTCAGACCCATCCTTATGACTTCCATCGCCTTCATCCTCGGGGTCGTCCCCCTGGTTGTAGCCAGTGGGGCGGGGGCGTCCGCGCGGCAGACCTTGGGGACTTCCGTGTTCTTCGGCATGATCGCGGCCACCTGCCTCGGTGTGCTGGTGGTGCCGTTCCTGTTTTGGGGCGTGGTCAGCGGTTTGCAGCGGATGAAGTCCCGGTTCGGTGGCCGGAGCGGGATGTGAGTCCAGGAACTCCTTGGTTTTGCTTGCGAGCTTTGATAGGTTCCCGCCATGGGTGATCTGACGGAATTCAAACGCTACAAGATCGGCCAGGCCGCCAAGATGCTCGATCTCAAGCCGTATGTCTTGCGGTTCTGGGAAAGCGAGTTCAGGGAACTTGAGCCGATCCGTACCGAAACCGGACAGCGCCTGTACACCGAGGCTAATATCGAGCTCGTGCGCGAGATCAAAAGGTTGCTCTACGATGAAGGGTTGACCATTGAAGGAGCGCGAAAACGGCTTGAAGATCGTGAAAAGCATGATATCCTGCGAGAAGTTCATTCCGAGCTTCTGGAGATTCGAAAGCTCCTGGATTTTTAACTCCTGAACAACGGAGGCAGAGCATATGGGCTCCATTGCGAAGTGGGTGATGATCATCAGCGGGATTGTCGTGACCCTGGTTGTTGTCGTGGTGGTTGTGGCGCTGGTGGTCCTCAAGCCGGAAAACTACGAAGGCGTCGTGCGCGATCAGGTTCGCCAGATGACCGGTCGGGATTTTCATGGGGCGGCTGGTACTGAAATACATTTTTTCCCATTGGGGCTTGAGGGGAACGACTTCGTCTTCGGCAATGCCGAAGGCTTCGGGCCAGAGCCTATGGTCAGCATCGACTCCATTGAGTTCCGCATCCGGTTCATGCCGCTCCTGAGCGGCCAGATCGTGGTCAGCCAGGTTCATATGGACGGGGTCGATGTCCTCTTGCAGCGCAATAAGCAAGGAGTGTCCAACTGGGACGATCTGGCAGGGAACGGGAATAAGAACAAGCAGCCGGAACCGGCTGGACAGGCTCCGTCCTCTCCCTCAGAAAAGCCGGTATCCTTTGCGGTGGAGGATCTGATCATCGACGGCCTTCATGTCGTTTATGACGATCAGTTCACCGGAGCTCGCCACGAAGTGATCCAGGGAGATATCGACTTCACGGATTTCGAGTTGGGCAAGCCGTTCGATTTCAACATCAAGGCCAAGCTTACAAGCAACAAACCCGTGCTGGTGAGTACCTTGAACATGTCCGGCAAGGCCAAACTTGAACTCGCTCTCAAACAGTATTCCGTGACCGGCCTCAAGGCCCATGTGGACGCGGCGGGCGAGCCCGTACCGGGCGAGTCTCTGGGGACCGATATTGTGGCCGATGACATTGTTCTGGACCTTAAGGCCGAGTCCCTCAAGGCGGATGGGCTGGATGTGAAGGCCCATGACGTAAGTCTGTCTGGCGACTTGGCGGTCGCTAAGCTTCTGAGCAAGCCCGAAGTCAGGGCGAAACTGGCGGCAGAGCCGTTCAATCTGCGGGATCTTTTGACAAAGTTGAAGGTCGAGTTGCCGGAGATGGCGGACGAAGACGCCCTGAGTCGGGTGGGAGGCTCTTTCGCAGCGGCGTATACCGGGGATATGCTCAAGTTGTCTGACGTGGCGCTCAATGTCGACGGTTCCTCCTTTGACGGCAATGCCGTCATCAGCAATTTCGACAAACCGGGGTACGAGGCGAAATTCAAGATTGATGCCTTGAATGTGGATCATTACCTCCCTTCGGATAAAGAGGGTGGCAACGCCACCGAAATGACAACGGGGGATCAAAAAGGACCGGTTGAGGAAAGCAAGGACATCATTCCGGTGGAGCTGGTACGCTCGCTGGATATTGACGCGGAACTTGCCGTCGGGAAGCTCACGGTCAAAAAACTCAACCTTTCCGATGTGCGGGTGAAACTGGTGGCCGAGAACGGTCGGGTGGCCGTGGATCCCCTTTACTTCAACGGATATGACGGTTCAGTGGATTCAGTGCTCATGCTGGACGCCAGTACGGACAATCCGCGAACCGATCTGGTGACCGAAGCCGAATCCCTCCAGCTCGGCCCATTACTCAAGGACCTGACCGGGAAGGACTCCTTCAAGGGCAAAGCCAATCTCTATGCCGCGCTTGGGGCTTACGGCGTCGATCCGGGGTCCATGAAGAAGAGTTTGAGCGGTAAGCTGAATTTCGGCCTGCATGACGGCATATTCCCTGGTGTGGACGTGGCCGAGATGGCCAAGGAAACCAAAGGGGCCAAAAAGGATTCTCCCAAGATTGAAGCTGAAGCCGGAGACAAGACCCGCTTTGGTTCCATCACCGGTTCGGCCAAGGTGAAAGATGGTGTCGTCTCCACAGGCGACCTGGAGGTTCGGGCCCCGAACATCAGGGCCATCGGCGAGGGGGATGTCGATTTGGTCAAAGAACGCCTCAGTTTCCTGGTCAAGGCCAAATTGGTGCCTTCTGGCAAGGGACAGGGGGGCAGTTCTTATGACGACACCATCGGTGTACCCGTGCCCATTCGTATCAGCGGTTCCATTGCCAAACCTTCCTATTTTGTGAATCCGGCGGAATACATCCTTATGCTCGGCACTGGCGTGGTGGATACCGTGGGCGGTGTGGTCAAGGGCGTTGGGGGTGTTTTCAAGGGGCTGATTCCCGGCCAGAAAAAGGAAAAGCCTGCTGAACAGTGAGCTGCAATTGTCACAGAGTTGAAACATTGGCCCCTTTCAAGGGGCCTTTTTTTTGCTATGTATCAGACCTAAGGAGTCTACAAATGAAGATATTGTATTTGTGCACAGGAAATTCCTGTCGGAGTCAGATGGCCGAAGGGTGGACCAGAAAGCTCAGGCCTGAGTACGAGGTCTTTTCTGCGGGTGTGGCAAAGCACGGCATGAATGAATACGCCCTGAAGGTTATGGCCGAGGCCGGGGTGGACATCTCCGATCAGTATTCCAAAACTACGGACGAGCTGCCGAACATGTCGTTCGATTATGTGGTCACCCTGTGTGGCCATGCGGCCGAGAACTGCCCGTTTTTTCCGGGGGCGGCAAAACGTCTTCATCGTGGCTTCGACGACCCGCCGTTGCTGGCCAAGAAAGCCTCGGGCGAAGAGGAAGTCCTTGAGGCGTACCGCTCGGTGCGGGATCAGATCAAGGCGTTTGTGGAGAAATTGCCTGAAAGTCTGGAGGATTAGGCCTGCTGCTGGGCGCTGCCCACCAGTTCGCTGAGTTTTTCGAAGGAATCACGCAGGCTGCTCTGCTCGGTGACGAGTTGCTGCAGGTATTTGTTGATGGGAGTCACCATGGAAATGGCTTTGTCCACCTCCGGGTTGGCGCCCTTCTGATATGCTCCGATGTTGACCATGTCCTCCACTCGTTTGAAGGTGGCCATGTGCCGGAGCATGACCCGGCTGTCTTTCTGGGCCTGCTCGGAGGTGATGTCGCTGCGAAGACGGCTGACGCTTTTGAGCACGTCGATGGACGGGTAGTGGCCCATGTCCGCCAGTTCGCGGGTGAGCACGATGTGGCCGTCCAGGATGGAGCGTACGGCGTCGGCTATGGGCTCGTTGAAGTCGTCACCATCCACGAGCACCGTGTATATGCCGGTGATGGAGCCATCCTTGCTTTTGCCCGCCCGTTCCAGCAGTTGGGGCAGCTGGGCGAAGACGCTCGGGGTGTAGCCCCCGCGAGTGGGCGGTTCGCCCGCGGCGAGCCCAACCTCGCGGCCGGCCATGGCGAAACGGGTCACCGAGTCCATCATCAGCAGAACGTCCTTGCCCTTGTCCCGGAAATATTCGGCGATGGCCGTGGCCGTGTAGGCGGCTCGCATGCGGATCAGCGGGCTTTTGTCCGAAGTTTCCACTACGAGCACCGAACGGGCCAGACCTTCTTCCCCCAAAGAACTTTCTATGAATTCGACAACCTCTCGACCGCGTTCTCCGACCAGGGCAATGACGTTGATGTCCGCCTTGGTGGAACGGGCCATCATGCCCATGAGCGTTGATTTTCCGACGCCGGAGCCGGCCATGATGCCTACACGTTGTCCTTTGCCCAGGGTCAGTATGCCGTTGATGGCCCGAACGCCCACATCCAGCGGGTCCGTGATGCGCGGACGGGAAAGCGGATTGGGCGGTTCCCGGTGCAGAGGGACGTATTTTTCGTGCGGGATGGCTCCCTTTGCATCCAGTGGCCGGCCAAAGGCGTCCACGGCGCGGCCGAGCATGGCGGGGCCCACCGGAATTCGGGGTGGGGTGCTGGTGTTGCGGATCAGACTGCCCGGGCCGATGCCGCGCATGTCCGAGTAGGGCATGAACAGGCAGGCTCCGTCCTTGAAACCGACAACTTCGGCGGGAATGGGGGCGGCCCCTTCGTCGGGCAAAAGATGACAGACAGAGCCGAGCGGGGCCTTGATGCCGTGGCCTTCGGCGATGAGCCCCACGACCTTGGTGACCTTGCCGTAGGTGCGGCAGGGGTCCAGGTCGCTCAACATGTTGACACAGTCTTGGCAATCCAGGGCCATATTATTCGCCGCCGTTTTCCTGGTCCGGAGAATACCCGGCTTCTTCGAGGGAAAGCACCGTCAACTCGTTGAGAATGGCTTCCACTCCGGCCCAACGGGCTTCCACGGTGTTGTCCACCTTGCCTTCATCGGTTTCCACGATCGCTCCTCCCTGCTGCAGGGATGCGTCGGTTTTGAGCTTCCAGTGCTTCACCGCCGGGTTGCGCTCCTGAATGGCGGGCAGAATTGCGGAAATGAGTTCCTCATCCTGGGGCGATATGCGCAGGGTGACAGTGCGTTGGGATTCTAAGCGCTCCACGGCCTGGTCCAGCAGGTTGGCGAGAATTTCCTGTCGTTTTTCCGCCATCTCCACATGCAGGGTCTTTTCCACGGCCATGCGGATGAGGCTGACGATATCCCGTCGCCTGGATTCCCAGACATCTGCTCCTTGGGCGGAAACACCGGCCACCAGGTTCTCCATGGTGAGGGACAGCTGGCTTACGTGTTGGTCCAATTCGGCCTGGGCCTGGGCGATACCCTCGTCATAGCCTTGCTGCCGCGCCTGCTCTTTGGCGTTTTCCGCCTCCTGCATGGCTTTGGCCAGAATGTCCTTGGCCATGGCCTGGGCCTTGGCCCGGACGCGGTCCATGTATTCGTCGTCGACACTGTCGTCCCAGACGAGTTTGCGTTTGCCCTCAATGTCCTGGACGCTCATTTCGTCCGGTCCGGGAGATTCCATGCTGACGATGACGCGGCCGGTGATCTTGCCCTCGAGGCTACCGTTGTCGGGAGAATCGTTGTTCTGCCCGGGCGTAGGGTTTTCCCCGTTAGATAAAGACATCTCCGCCACCTCTGCTTACGACAATCTTGCCTTCGTCCTCCAGTCGGCGCACGGTCTTGACGATGTTCTGCTGGGCGGCCTCCACTTCGGAGAGCTTTTTGGGCGGCATGATCTCCAGGTCTTCCCGGATCATGGTGCTTGCACGTTCTGACAGGTTCTTGAAGAATTTTTCCTTGAGTTCGTCGGAAGCGCCTTTGAGGGCCACGGTGAGGTCTTCGTTGGAAACCTCCTTGAGCAGTTCGCGGATGCCCACGTCGTCCAGCTGCTTGATGTCTTCGAAGACGAACATGAGGTTTCTGATGTCTTCGGCCATCTGCGTGGATTCTTCCTCGATTTCGGAAAGAACTTCTTCCTCGGTATTGCGGTCCACCGCGTTGAGGATTTCCGCAACGGAGGCGACGCCGCCGACCTTCTTGCCTTCCTTGCCGCCCATGGCGATGAGCTGGCTTTGCAGGACCTTGTCGACTTCCATAAGCATGTCCTCGGCCACAGCTTCGAGCTTGGCCAGTCGCATGAGCACTTCCGCGCGCACGCCGGCGGGCAGGTTCTGGATGAGTTCGGCTGCCTGGTCCGAATGAAGGTGTCCCAAAATGAGAGCCAGTGTCTGCGGATGCTCGTTCCTGAGAATCTGGGCCAGAATGCGGGGACTGACGTTCTCCAGTTCCTGGAAGGGCGTGGGGCCGGTGTCGAGATCCAGGCTGTCCATGATGTATTTGGCCGTCTCCGCATCCAACGATTTGGTCAGGAGGCGTTTGACCTGCTCCGGGCCGCCCACGAGCAGTTCGGCGCCGTAGGCCAGAGCTTCATTGTATTCCTTGAGCACTTCGAGCACCTGCTCCTTGGGCACGGAATCGGTTTCGAGCATCGCCTTGGAAACTGCGGCGATCTCTGCCCGCTCCATGCGCTTGAATACGTCCGCCGTGAATTTCTCGCCCAGGGCGAGGAGCACGATGGCGGTCTTTTGCGGTCCTGTGAAGTCGCTCACGCTTTAAGCCTCCTGATGCAACCAGTTCTTGAGCAGACGGACAGCCTGGTCGATGTTCTCGTCGGAGAGCTGGATGGCGTGAGCCTTGGCGTTTTCCAGGCGTCTGGAGGTATCGAGGAGTTCTTCGTCGATCTCTTCCTCTTCCAGGGCCAGGCGTTCCGCGCCGGGCAGGCCGGCCACTTCTTCCACTTCCTGTTCGGCCACTCTCGGTCTGATGAGGGCCATGATCACCGGGCGAACCACCAGGATCAGGAAGAGGAAGATCAGCACACCGTTGAGGAACGGCTTCCCGAGGCGCTGCGCGTATTCGAGCATGGTGCGCATCAGGGTCTGTCCGTCGATGTCTTCGGGTGCGCCGAAGGAGATGTTGGAGACTTCAATGGCGTCGCCGCGGTTTTCATCCATTCCGATGGCCTTGGTCACCAGGGAGCGGATGCGCTCCATCTCTTCGGCGGTACGAGGAACATAGTCCATTTTGCCTGTTTCCTCGTTTTTCACATATGTACCATCAACGATAACCGCAACACTCAGGCGTTGCAACTCGCCAACGGGTGCTATGATATTTTCTTCCTGCTTGTTGATTTCGAAGTTGGTGGTCCGCGCTTCGCGGGTGGAATCCTGGGTGGTGCGGGAACCGGTGTAACCGTCGCCGCGGAAGTTGGCGTCGGGCTCTCCACCCGCCAGAGAGGCTGCGCCCTGGGTGGTTTCTTCACTCCGGGTTTCGGAACGGACGACCGAACCATCGGGATCGTACGTTTCCTTGCGGATGGTCTTCTGACTGAAGTCCAGGTCGGTGGTTACGCGGGCGATGACCTTGCCGGGACCGACCACCGGGGTCAGCAGTTCCTGGAGACGCATTTCCATTTGGCGCTCCATATTCTGCTTGAATTCGAGCTGGGTGTTGGACATGGAAATGCCGGTGTCTTCCTCGGGAATGTACAGGGGACGGCCCTGCATGTCGGTGATGGTGATGCGTTTGGGGTCCAGCCCTTCGACCGCCATGGCGATGAGATTCACGATGCCCTTGACTTCCTTGGGCTTGAGCTTGCCGTCGTCCTTGAGTTTCAGGATGACCGATGCGGACGGCGGTACCTGTTCCTCAATGAACAGGCTCTTCTGGGGCATGACCAGGTGGACCCTGGCCTTTTCGACCATGGGAAATTCGGAAATGGTCCGGGCGAGTTCGCCCTGCAGGGCGCGTTGGTAGTTGATGTGCTGTACGAAGTCGGTTTGGCCGATCTTCACTTCGTCGAAAATTTCGAAGCCGATGCCCTGGCCGTGCAGATTGCCTTCTCCGGCGATCTTCAGGCGCAGCTCGTAGACGCGGTCCGCGGGCACGGAAATGGTCTGGCCGTTGTCGGAAAGCTTGTAAGGCTCCTTGGCCGCCTGCAGCATGCTGACAACCTTGTTGGCGTCTTCCGGGTACAACTTGGTGTAGAGCACCTTCCAGTCCGGACGGTTCATCCAGTAGATCATCAGAACGAAGGCGACAATGACGGAAGCGGCAAGCCCGGCGATGAGCATGCGCTGGGAAAAGGTCCTGTCGGTCCAGAATGCTGTAACCTTGTCCATTACTTCTTTGAGTGCCGGGGCCATGTCTCTTTCTCCCGAAGTTGAGTGCTTTGTCTTTCGTTTGTACTTTAGAGGTTATGCGGGCCTAGAACGAGAGTCTCATGATTTCCTGGTAGGCGGAAATGATCTTGCCGCGCACCGCACTGGTCATGTTCATGGCCAGCCCCGCCTTCTGCATGGTGATCATGAGTTCATGGACGTTGGTGTTCTCGCCCGCGGCAAAGGACTCGATCATGGCTTTCTTCTCGGACTGCATGTCGTTGACCTTGTTCAGGGAGTCCTTGATGGTGTCGCCGAACGAGGTCCTGGGTTCTTCGGGCTTGGTCAGCTTGCCCGTTACATTGTTTTCGATGGACTGTTGCGCCTTCTGGCGTTTCATCAGCCCCATGTTCTGCTGGTAGGCCTGTATCCCTATTGTCTTGTTGATCATGGTCCTTACTCCTTACTGCTACTGGCCGATGGTCAGGGCCTTGTTGAACATGCTTTTGGCCGACTGGATGGTCTGCACATTGGCTTCGTAGCCGCGCGTGGCCGTGATCATGTTGGTCATTTCCTCGACCACGTTGATGTCCGGGTAATAGACGAAGCCCTGGGCGTTGGCATCGGGGTGCCCTGGTTCGTAGACTTCCTTGAAGGGACGCTGGTCCACGGTGACGCCGTTGACGCGCACACCCTGCAAGTCTCGGTTCATCTGGTCGTTCATGGCCTTGTCGAAAGGCGAGTAGACCGGGCTGGATTCAAAGGAAACGCTCTTGCGCTGGTAGGGGCCGCCCGCGATGGTCCGGGTGGTGCGGGCGTTGGCCAGGTTCATGGAAATGACGTTCAGGTGCGAACGCTGCGCCTTGAGGCCGGATGCCCCGATGTCTAGTGCACTCATGAAATCCATTTACTTGGCTCCTTCTGAAATGATGTGTTGTAATCCGGTGAAGTTCTTTTTGATGACGCTGGTCAGGGCGTTGTACATCATGGTGTTCTTGGCCATGGTGGTTACTTCCTTTTCCAGGTCCACGGAATCCTCACCATATACATAGCGCGGTCTGAATTCCTTCAAGCCGTCGCCTTTGAATCCGTTGGGATCGAATTCCGCAGGCATATGCGCCTTGTTGGTCTTGGTCAGTTTGCCTTTCATATTCAGGGCCAGTGCGGTCTGGAGCTTGTCCTCAAACTCCAGTTTCCTCGCTTTGTATTCCGGGGTATTGGCATTGGCGATGTTGCTCATGACGAGATTTTGACGTTCGAGACGCATGTCGAGCACTTTGGCCGTTACATTGATGTGGCTCTCGAAAAGTCCTTTCATTCCCGTTTCCTCCTGCCTTGTTCCTTGTTCTGGGTTGGCCGGTGGGTAAACTTTTCCGCCGGCGCTCGCGTGTGATTAAGCAACTAGCGTTCCATGTGTTTTAACATTATGAAATTTAAGAATTATTTTGTTTTTCGTGAGAGTGGTCTTCGGGGGGGGCGGTGAAAGCGTCAAAGATGCGCCGTTGTTCCTGGAGGGGGAGAGGAGGATAAAAATGCCTAGTGACCCCTTTTTTTATGGATTGTCTGAATGCCTTGGTCTAAAGTTAGTTAAATCAACATTTTGAATATAAATATATATTTAGAGACAGCGTGGGTCGACGCCGAAGAAAGATGTTTTTTTGCGTGTTGGCACGAGCGTTGCAAAAGTTGGCGTGCAGGCGAACATGCCTGAACGTTTTGCCGCCCTCATCAATGAGGGTAAAGGAGTAACGGAGGGGATTACAATGAGTGGGCACCTGGATTACGAAATCAACAAAGAACTCGGTGAATGCTACCTGTTCATGGGTGAGCTGGAGAAGGCCGAACAATACTACAAGAAGGCCATCGGCTCCAACGGCGTACATCCCGACCCGTACATCGGACTCGCAACCGTCGCCATACAGCGCGGCGCTCTTGAAGAGGCAATGTCCCTCTACAAGAAGGCTCACAAGATTGAAGCCACTGACAAGAGTTTCGCTGGGATCGGCTTGATCGAATTGGAAAGCGGCAATAAGGAAGCATCCTATTCCATGTTTACGCAGGCCCTCGAGGTCAATCCGGAAAACATGGTTGCCCTGTTCAGCCTTGTCCGGCTCGGCCACGAGATGGAACGCCTGACCGACATCATGCCGTATCTTGAAAATTTCCTGGAAATCGATCCTGAAAAAGCTGAAGTGCGTTACGCCCTGGCCGGTTGCCTCACCTGCCTCGACAGGAGAGAGGAAGCAAAGGCCCAGTTGGAGCGTGTCCTTGAAGCCGATCCGGACAACGAGACGGCCAAGGAACTTCTGGATCAACTCCAGGCTTAAAAGGTCTCCCCTCCCCGTTGGTTTCCTGTCCCGGCCGTTTCGGCGGGCGGGGCAGGGAACCAGCCTCTAAGAGAAGGCCTGACGACGGACTGTTGGGTTCAAGCCCGTCAAAAATCTTGCTTTTGAACGGCAAATCTGGCACAGCCTCCAAAACCACGGAGGGTGTCATGAACGCGTTGTCTATTAAAAGAGCTATTCTCAGTGTTACCGACAAGTCCGGCCTTGCCGAATTTGCCGCATTCCTGTCTGGCCAGGGTGTCGAGCTGGTCTCCACCGGCGGAACCAAAAAGATGCTGCAGGAAGCGGGGCTTCAGGTTACTTCCGTCAGTGATGTGACTGATTTCCCTGAAATTCTCGGAGGCCGGGTCAAAACCCTGCATCCGAATATTCACGCCGGAATTTTGGCCGACAAGGACGATTCCAGCCATATCGAAGTATTGCGTGATTTCAATATCGAGCCGTTCGACATGATTTGCGTGAACCTGTATAATTTTGCCGATGCCGCCAAGAAAGGCATGGCTCTGCGCGAAGCCATCGAACAGATCGACATCGGCGGTCCGTGCATGCTGCGTGCTTCCGCCAAGAACTTCCACAGCATTTGCGTGGTTCCCGGTCCGCAGCATTACGATACCATCCGCAAGGAGTTGGAGGAAAACGGAAGCGTTTCCCTGAAGCTGCGCAAGGATCTTGCGGCCGAGACCTTTCGTCTCACCAGCGAATACGATGGCATGATCGCCAAATACCTGGCTGAAAATGAAGCCTAACGGCTATTGAGAAATGCACGATTGCGGCGTTGTATTAAAAGATCACCCCCCTTTCGTACTATGGGGGTGCGTTGGTCTTGATCGTTTCTGTATTCTTGAATAGCCTCGGAGAATTGTCATAGCACAGAAAGCACGAGGAAATACTCAAGGGCTCAAGCCCAACCAGTTGAAGCGGCTCAACCGTCTTTACTTCAGGCGTTATCCCATCAAGGAGGGGTATACCACGGAGCAGGCAAGAGAGCTGGCGCAAATCAGCCATGAAATCGGTCGCCAGATAGGCCTGCTCATCGACAGGCAAGGGCGACCGTCCATGGTTCTGGTGGGCGACCCCGGTTCCATTTACATTCCAGAACTCCCCCGCGCCCGCCTCGGCTCCGGGCGTCTGCGCGGCCTGAGGCTGCTGCATACCCACCTGGCGGAGGACAAGCTCTCGCAGGAAGACCTTATGGATATGGTTTTTCTGCGTCTGGACAGCGTCATGGCTCTGTCCCTGGAAGGCGACGTGCCTGCCAAGGTACAGACGGCCTATATTCTGCCGCCAAATCCGGAAGGCAAGAGCTATGAAGTGCTCGAATCCCGCCGGTGGGACAGACCGGATGTGGATCTGGAGGCCACGGTCGAGGCCCTGGAAGATGAATTCGCCCGCCAGCAAGCCGGGGTTGAGGTGGACGAATCGGCCGAGCGCGTTCTTTTGGTGAGCGTGGACGTCACGTCCAAGGCCATTCAAGAAGCTTCTCTGGACGAGCTGGCCGAACTGGCCAAAACCGCCGGGCTTGCGCCTGCCGGCCGTATGACGCAGCGGGTCCGCAAGCTTAACCCCAAGTTCATTCTCGGGAAGGGCAAGCTGGCTGACTTGGAAGTCTTGGCTTTGCAGGCCAATGCCTCCATCATCATTTTCGATCAGGATCTGGCTCCCACGCAGCTGCGCAACCTGGCCAACATTACGGAGCGGCGTATTCTGGACAGGACTCAGCTTATTCTGGATATTTTCGCCCAGCACGCCACCAGTCGGGCCGGCAAGCTGCAAGTGGAGATGGCCCAGCTCAAATACACCCTGCCGCGTCTGGTGGGCCGTAACCGGGCCATGTCGCGGCTCATGGGCGGCATAGGCGGACGTGGTCCCGGGGAAACCAAGTTGGAAGTGGACCGTCGTCGCGCCCGCGAACGGCTGACCAAGCTCAAGAAGGAGCTGGACAAGGTGCGCATGCAACGCGGGCAGACACGAGAGCGCCGTGACAAGGCCGGGCTGCCCATCGTTTCCCTGGTGGGGTATACCAATGCGGGCAAGTCCACCTTGCTCAATACGCTTACCAGCAGTTCGGTGCTGGCCGAAAACAAGCTTTTCGCCACACTGGACCCCACCAGCCGCCGCATACGATTTCCGCGCGAACGGGAAGTGGTGCTTACGGATACCGTGGGATTCATCCGCCGTCTGCCGCCGGATCTTCAGGAAGCTTTCCGGGCCACTTTGGAGGAGCTGGAATCCGCGGACCTGCTGGTGCAGGTGGCCGACGCCTCGCATCCCGAGGTTGAGGAGCAGGTGGAGGCCGTACGCAAGATCCTGGAGGACATGGACCTGCATGATATTCCGACTTTGCTGGTGCTCAACAAGTGGGACAACCTCACCGAGGAAGAGCAGGAGACCATGGGGAACATTTACCCGGAAGGCATACCTGCCGTGGCTTTGAAACGGCCTTCATTGGAGCCGTTGGTCGAGGCTATTCTCGCTTCCCTGCCGTGGGAAAAGCAGCCGGATGAACCTGAGTATTGAATCGGCTACTTTTTTTGATCCTGGCTGTTGCCGGAGTTTTTGAGGGCGGTCTTGCAGAGGCCGCCCACTTTTTTCCCATCCCAGGACTTTCGGTCCTCGCGCGGCTCCACATGGATGGTGATTTGCGCCTCGGCCAGGACCTTGTGTATTTCTTCCTCTATGAGCACACACAGGTCGTGGGACTCCTTTACCGTACAGTTCCCATCCACCAATAGGTGGAAATCGATGAAGCGGCGTTGTCCTGCTTTGCGGGTGCGCAGGCCGTGGAAATAGGTGCCGTGGTCCGCATGCTTGAGAATGGCTTCGTTGACCAGAAGCAGTTCATCCTTGGGCAGGGAATCGTCCATGAGACCGCCCACGGAGCGTTTGATGAGATCAACGCCCGTGCGGATGATGTTCAGGGCCATGATGCTGGCGATGATCGGGTCAAGTACCTGCCAGTCCGGAAAAACCAGCAGGATGGCCAATCCCGCCACAAGTCCTATCGAGGTCCAGACGTCGGTGAGCAGGTGCTTGGCGTCCGCTTCCAGGGTGATGGAATCGAACTGCCTGGCGGCCCGAAGCATGATTTTGGCCGTGATATAGTTGATGACCGAGGAGGCCAACGCGAGACCCAGCCCGAGACCCAGGCTGTTCAGCTGTTGCGGGTTCTGAAATCGTTCGATAGCTGCCCAGGCGATGCCCACAGCGGCAACCATGATCAGGATGCCCTCGGCTCCCGAGGCGAAGTATTCCGCCTTGCCGTGTCCGTAAGCATGATGGCGGTCTGCCGGGCGCAGGGCGATGGTGATGGCGGCCAGGGCGATGAGGCCTGCCGTGAGGTTGACCACGGTTTCGGCCGCGTCCGAGAGCAGTCCTACCGAGCCGGTCATGCCCCAGGCTCCGAATTTGAGTACCAGAGTGATGATGGAGGCGGCAATGGAGTAGTAGACGAATCTTCTGGGAGAGCTGGCAGCTGTCATCAGGGTGTCCTTGAAGATGGATGATTGATGGTGCTCATTCAAGGGTAGAAAGCTTGAAGGAGGGCGTCAACCGGAGAATTCCTTCGGCGGAAAAAGATGGGCCTTTTCCTGTGATCTCCTTTTATGGAGATCGGTATGCATCTTGTTTGACATTCTTGGGGCAAGATTTTCGTGAGGATCTCAAACAGAGTGTAGTGAGAAAGGCGCACACTCCCCATAAAAAACGCCCCGTTCGGGGCGTCGTTGTTTATTCCATTGTTTCATGTTTTTTCTTGCGCCAGGGTTTTTCCTCGTGTCTTGCCAGGCGCTGGATATTTTCGCGGTGTCTCCAGAACATGAGTATCATGAGTATGAGGCCTGCAGGCACGAGGTGCACGTTGCCCGTAAGTAGAGCAAAAAGCGGGAAACAGACCGCTATGGTCATGGAACCGAGGCTGACGAATCCGGAGAGGAAGATTACGGCCAGGCACACTGCGCCGGAAAGGAGAGTGGTCCAGAAGGATGCTCCCAGAAAAACGCCGACGGCGGTGGCGACGCCTTTGCCCCCCTTCCAGTTCAGGAACGGAGAATAGACATGCCCGAACACGGCGGCAAGCATGACGGCTGATGTCAACAGCCAACTGTCGCTCCAGATCGAGGCGATCCAGACCGGGACGGCGCCCTTGAGCACATCCAGAACCAAGACGGTTACGCCGTACTTGGTGCCGCAGAGTCGTGCGACGTTGGTCGCCCCGGTGTTGCGGCTGCCGTCGTCGCGTGGGTCGATGTTTTTGAATGTTTTGGCGATGTAGAGGCCGAAAGGCACGGCGCCAAGGAAAAATGCAAACAGTATCAGCACGATGGACATATGTCTCTCCTCATTCAGTTCAGTCTGCAGTATCTTTTACCGGGTTTGCAGTCTCTTGAAAAGGGTTGCCGGTCAATCTTCCAATGCTTCGGCGATCTTGATCTCGTTGGCTAAAGGGTCGATTCGTCCGAAATTGATCTGGAAGCGCTGTCCCGGATAGAGCTTGTCGCCCAGGAGTTTGCGCGGTGCGCGCACGTTGATCTGCAGGTCGGGCATGGCCAGGCAGGGCAACGGTCCGTTCTCCTCCACCACGATTGCTTCGCGCAGCTTTTTGCGTTGCTGTGACAGGTAGTAGAGCTTCCAGTAACGCGGCCGGAAGCGTTGGATCTGCCCCACGGCATGGATGCGGGCATTGAGGTTGGGCAGGCCCGTTTCCAGTTCGTCGGCAGTCAGCCGGGGCGTGCCTGTTCCGAGGAAGGTGCAGACTTGGGCCATGTTGATGAAATCCAGGTAGCGCCGCAGGGGGGAAGTGATGGACGTATAGGCCGGGACGCCGAGGGCCGCATGCCGCTTGGGATGCACCTCGGTGGTGGCGGGCATGAGCAGGCGCACCCGCTGCAGTATTTCCGTGGGGTCGCTGAAGATGCCGGCAGCGTCCGCAGGCAGGGCGATATCCTGGCAGCGATGGAGCAGGGGAACGTTGTTGTCCTTGGCCCAGAGCGCCAGGGCGCAGTTGCCCAGGATCATGAATTCGCTGACCACCAGCTCGGCCTCCGGGCAGGGCTCCTTCAGGGTGATGGTCACTTCCGGGCGCGGTCCTTCGCCGTCCACGGTGACCACAGGCTCGGGTCTGCGGATGATGCAGGCGCCGTTGGCAATCCGCTTGCCGATAAGGGCTTTGGCCAATGCGTGGGCCGTGAGCAGGTGCTCGTCGTTTCCCCCGGCAATGGCCTGTTCCACAGCTTCGTAGGTGGTATTGGCCTTGATGCGTACCCAGGAAAGACGGGGGGTGACGGATAGAATTTCTCCGGCCTTGTCCAGGATCAGTTCGGTCACCAGCGCCGGGCGCGGTTCGTCTTCATACAGGCTGTATAAGCCGGTCCCCAGAGACTCCGGCATCATGTGGGTGGATCCTTCGGGCAGGTAAATGCTGGAGACCCGATCGGCCACGGCCTTGTCCAGAGGGGAGCCGAAGTCCCAGTCCAGCACCGGACGAGCCAGAGCCAACTGGAGTTTGTAGCCTTCTTTGGTGCGCTCTATGAAAAATGCGTCGTCTATATCGCGGGTACTGGCCGAATCAATGCTGACGAACGGCGTCTCCTCCGGTTCTTGACCGTGTTGTTTGAACCGCTTGAACAGCTCATCGATTCCGGCGGAGAACTCCTTGGACCATTCGTCGCCCCAGGCATACCCCGCTTCATTGAGCAGGTGGTTGTGGTGCGGCGGCAGGATGCCCCATTTCTGTGCCAGCATGAGGGCTATGTGCGGGATGTCCGGAAGTCCTTTGCGGATGGCGTTCCATATCTTCTCGGACTTTTCGTCGGCGTGCTTGCCGATCTGGTCCAACAGCACCTGTCGAAGCCGTTCCTCCACTTCCGGGTCCAGCTTGGGCAGTTTGGCCGCGTTTCCATTCGATTTGGCCTCCCAGAGCAGCCGCGTCACGTCCTGCCCCGCGGTGACCACGGCTTCGCGTTCCTTTTCCTCGGCCTGAAGGCGCAGGCGTTCCTCCACTTTTTCGGCTGGGTATATCTCGAAATACGGGGGGCGGAACTTGAAGTGGGCCTTGGCGGCCAGCATGGCCCGGCCCAGCGCAGCCAGCCGGTCGGCGTCCGGGCTTTCCCAGAGCAGGTCCGCAAACCATTCCAGTTTGGCTTTTTTCATTTCCCCCTGGGCAAGCTCCCAGAGTTCCATGACGTCGAGGCCGGCGTGGATTTCACCACGTTTTTCCTGGTGAGCGTTGAGTTTGTCCTGGATCTCCTGCTTGGATGCGGACGGGTCGTACCCAGGGCCGTACCAGGGCAGAACCCGGGCTGCCGGGAGTTTCATTTCCCGTTTGTTGATGGTCCAGATTCTCAATTTGCCAGGCTGTTCCTCCAGCACCCAGGCGAGCTGAGGCTGGTCTCCGTGCATGAATTCGACCACTGCGCCGGGGCGGATGTATGTCATCGTATTGTTCATGGAATCCTTTCAGTAATATATCCGTGCCCCAAATGAAAAGGCTTCGCGGGCCACTAAGGGGCAAACCCGCGAAGCCGATTCGTCTTCTATACTATTTAGGCGGCGAACTCTAGCCCGAACTATACTAATGCTTGAAAGAGCGCTGACCCGTAAAGACCATGGCCACCTGCGGAGTCGCTTCGTTCACGGCCTGGATGACTTCGAAGTCGCGGATGGAGCCGCCGGGCTGGGCAATGGCGCTGACGCCTTCGTCGATGCACAGGTCCACACCGTCGCGGAACGGGAAGAAACCGTCGGAAACCACCACGGAGCCGGGAAGGCCACCGCGGTCTTCCTTGGTCTTTGCCTCGATGGCTTCCAGTTTGGCGGCCATTTCCGGGTCGTTTTTGGCGGCCAGTTTGATCTCGAACAGGGATTTGCCCAGCTCGTTGAAGGCCAGCAGGTCCGCATATTTGGTGTAGGCCTTGCTGATGGCCAGCTGCACACAGCCCACGCGGTCCTGTTCCCCGGTGCCGATGGCCGTGGTCACGCCGTTCTTGACGAAAAGCACTGAGTTGGAGGTCACGCCTGCCTCGACCGCCCAAGCGAAGAGCAGGTCGTCAGCTTCCTTTGTCGAGAGCTTGCGCGCCGTGTAGGCGTTGCCGTCCTTCTCGGCCGTGCCCGGAATGAAGTCTTCGGCTTTGAGAATCGCATTGCGGAAGGAAAACTGCAGAACCATGCCGCCGTCGGTCAGGGACTTGATGTCCAGGAACGGCTGCTGGATGACCTGTTCCAGGTCGTTGATGCCCGGTATCTGGAGGATACGCAGGTTTTTGCGTTTCTTGAGTTCCTCAAGGGCGTCCGCCTCGAAATTCGGCGCGGCCACCACTTCGAAGTAGGCGCTGTTGATGACCTCGGCGGTGGCCATGTCCAGCGTGCGGTTGACCACCACGGCTCCGCCGAAGGCGGCGATGCGGTCTGCATCAAAGGCTCGCTTCATGGCCGTGGCCAGGCCTTCGTCGGCCCAGGCTGCGCCGCAGGGGTTGTTGTGCTTGAGAATGAGCGCTGCGGGTTTCGCCGAAAGATACTGGAGGATGTTCAGGGCGTTATCAACGTCGGTCAGGTTGGTTTTGCCCGGATGCTTGCCCGCCTGGAGCATGTTTTCCTCGGTGAGAGCGGAAACCAGCTTCATACCCGGGCCGCGGAACCGCACGCCTCCCACTTCCAGCTCGGATTCCTTGAGTTCGAACAGGGCGGCCGGTTGGTCCGGGTTTTCACCATAGCGGAGCCCCTTGGTCTCGCCGTCGATTTCCCAGGTCCTTTTCCTGAATACCATTTCCTGCTCACCCAGCTTGAGGGTCATCTCCTCGGGAAAGGGATCCTGTTGCAGGGTCTTATACATGTTCTTGAGATCACTCATTGCTTTGACTCCCTATGTTTTCCGTGGTTGCGCGCTCTTAACACAGGTTTATAGGAGCGGCAATCGGACCGTTAGTTTGCTAACTATTCCTTATGGCCAATGCGTAAATAAGCCACCGATATATTAAAATATGTTGTCTTTTCGCCTGTGGCGAAGCGGTGGTGGCCCGGACAATATGACGGAAATATCTGACGTTTTTACGATTATCATTAGTCTTGGCTTGAATGTGTGCTATAGAAAAAGCGTTGAGTAGTGTATCCGACCTGATTGCGAGGCGCTTTCCAAGGAGGAGTTCATGAAGTTCAAGGCGTTCAGGAACTGGGGGATGACGTCCAAGATTCTTACTATTTTTTCCGGCACGGCCATTTTGGTGCTGCTGGGGATGCTGTTCTACTATCTGCCCACTACCGGGGCGGCGCTCATGGAGGAAAAGCGTATTGCGGTCATGAGCACCGTGGACGTGGCTTACTCCGTTATCGACTACTTCGGACAGAAGGTGGCCTCGGGCAAGCTGACCAAGGAAGAAGCCCAGAAGCAGGCTGCGGAAGAGATTAAACTGCTTCGCTACAAGGGCAATGAATATTTTTGGATCAACGATCTCAAACCGGTCATGATCATGCATGCCGTCAAGCCGGCTCTGGACGGCAAGGACCTTTCCGGCATCAAGGATCCCAACGGGGTGTTCCTGTTCACTGAAATGGCCAAGGTTTGCCGGGAAAAGGGCCAGGGATTCGTGAACTACTTTTGGCCCAAGCCCGGATCGGATGCGCCTGAGCCAAAGATCTCCTACGTCAAACTCTACAAGCCCTGGGGATGGGTCCTGGGTAGCGGCATCTACGTGGATGATGTGGATGCGCAGATGAATTCCATGCGCATCAAAGTGCTTATTCCCACCATATTGCTGCTTGCCGTCATTTTCGCCATCGTCATTGCTGTCGTCCGCAGCATGGTCGGGCCGCTTCGCAGGGCCGTGGATGTCTCCAACCGTATGTCCGAAGGCGATCTGACCGTGAATATTTCCGATACGGCTGACGACGAGGCCGGGCAGGTGCTTGGAGCCATGCGGCATATGATCGATCAACTCAGGGCCGTGGTGGCCGAGGTCACCCTGGCGTCGGAAAACGTCACAGCCGGCAGCGAGGAACTCGCTTCCGCGTCCATGGAATTGTCTCAGGGGGCCAACACCCAGGCCTCGGCAGTGGAAGAGGTGTCCGCATCCATGGAGCAGATGACTTCAAGCATCAGCCAGAATGCGGAAAATGCGAAGACCACGGACAGCATAGCCTTGAAAGCGGCTTCCGACACCGCAAAGGGCGGTGATGCGGTCAGCAACACAGTACACGCCATGAAGGAGATCGCGGAGAAGATCCTCATTGTCGAGGAAATCGCCCGTCAGACCAACCTGCTGGCGCTCAATGCGGCCATTGAGGCCGCACGCGCCGGGGAACACGGCAAGGGGTTCGCCGTCGTGGCCGCGGAAGTGCGCAAGCTGGCCGAACGTTCCGGGCAGGCTGCAGCGGAAATAAGCGAGCTTTCATCCAACAGCATGAAGGTTGCCGGAGAAGCGGGGGAGTTGCTGGAACGCATTGTCCCGGACATCAACAAGACCGCTGAACTGGTCCAGGAGATAGCCTCGGCCAGTGACGAGCAGAATGCCGGAGCCGAACAGGTCAACGGCGGGATCCAGGAGCTGAACAAAGTGGTGCAGCAGAATGCATCGGCATCCGAGGAAGTGGCCTCCACCGCGGAAGAGCTTTCCGGACAGGCCGAACAATTGCAGGAAACCATCCGCTTCTTCCGTTTGGACAATTCCACGTTGCGCGACATGCAGAGCCAGCAGCAGGTCGGCAGGGGGCCGGTGAAGCCCAAAGCGGCTCGGCGTCCAGCCCCTGAGGCGCTGGCCCCGCCGAAATCCGCCCCCAAGGGCGGCGGCCCGGCCGCTCCCATTGACGAGGGCGGTGTGGATTTGACCATGGATGACGAAGATTTTGAGCGTTTCTAGGCGTTGTGAGTCCTCCTCTTTTCAAGGCCCCGGCTTTGTCCGGGGCCTTTTGGTGGAAGTGGCCGATTTGACCGGAAATTTGGGTTTGGCGGGCCTGCATGTTTTCTGCTATAGGTATTTACCGCGCGTGTGTCTTGTGGACTGCGCCGGTAAATTTTATCGAGGAACTCACACATAATGGCTGAATCTTATCTGGAAAAAGCAATCGTCAAACTGGCGCGGCAACTCAACGCCTATGACGAAGCTTCTCTCATGAGTCTGTGGGAGAAGTACGCCGAACAGGTCCGCCGTTTCGAGCCGACCAAACGCTGGGAAGAATCCGTACTGGTCTTCAACATGATCCAGTCCATGCGTTTCAAAAACCAGCTCTTCAATTACAATTGGGCTCAATCCCGCGAGCCGGAACCCGAGATCCGCACCGACCTCGCCGCGTTGACCGCGCCCGAGCAGCCCGTGCGAAACGTTCCGCGGCAGGATTCCGCACCTACCAAGGCCGAAGGACTGCGCTCCGTGGACAAGGACGAGGACGCGAAGGATCGGCGCAAGGGCAAGGTGCTCAAGCTTACCCCCAAGGACAGTGACTGATCCTCGCGGTTGACAGGCCCCTGCATCATTCATTAACGCAATACCTCTCTTAGTGCGCACACTACAGTGCCGCCGGATGACAGTGCGGCACGACAAGGAGCAGATACAATGGCGAACATAGTGGTTTTCGGATCCCAATGGGGTGACGAAGGCAAAGGTAAAATCGTCGACATGCTGGCTGAAAAATCTTCGGCCATCGTCCGCTTCCAAGGCGGCAACAACGCAGGCCACACCTTGGTGGTCAACGGCGAACAGTGCATCCTGCACCTGATTCCTTCCGGCATCCTGCATCCGGGCAAGAAGTGTCTCATCGGCAACGGTGTCGTGCTGGACCCGATCGTTTTTTGCGAAGAGCTGGACAAGTTGGCTGAAAAGGGCATCGACGTATCGCCTTCCCGGGTAATGATCAGCAAGAAGACCCATGTCATCATGCCGTATCACTGCCTTGTGGACACCGCCCGCGAATCGACCAAGTCCGACAGCAAGAAGATCGGAACCACCGGCCGCGGCATCGGTCCCTGTTACGAGGACAAGATGCATCGCTGCGGCATCCGCGCCGGCGACTTCACCAATAAGAAACTCCTGTTGGAGAAAATCGAGAAGGCGCTGGAAGAGAAGAACGTCCTCTTCAAGCATCTTTACGACATGGAGCCGGTGGACGCCAAAGCCGTCTACGAGAAAGTGCTGCCGTACGCGGAACGTCTGGTTCCCTACCTGGGCGACGTTTCTTCGGCCATTCAGAAGGCCAACGAAAAGGGTGGCCGCGTGCTGTTTGAAGGCGCTCAAGGCACACATCTGGATATCGACCACGGCACCTATCCGTTCGTGACTTCCAGCAACACGGTTACCGCCAACGCCGCTTCCGGTTCCGGTTATTCCCCACGTGCGCTGGACCGCATCATCGCCATTGTCAAGGCCTACACCACCCGTGTGGGGGGCGGCCCGTTCCCCACGGAACTTTTCGATGAAGACGGCGATTACATGCAGAACAAGGGCGGCGAATTCGGAGCCACCACCGGCCGCAAGCGTCGTTGCGGCTGGCTGGACCTGGTCGTGCTGCGTGAGTCCGTGCGTCTGAACGGCCCCACGGAACTGGCCATCACCAAGCTGGATGTGCTTTCCGGCCTCAAGGAACTCAAGATTTGCGTGGCCTACAAATACAATGGCGAGCAGGTAGACTATCCTCCGCAGGAACAGAACGGCATGGCCTATGTCGAGCCGATCTACGAAACGCTGCCCGGTTGGGACGAGGACATTACCCAGGCCAAATCCTGGGAAGAGCTGCCGGTGAACGCACGTAAATATCTTGAACGCATCCAGGAGCTGTCCGGTGTGACCGTCGGCATAGTGTCTGTCGGTCCTGACCGGGAACAGACCTTCTAAGGAATAAACCATGGTGTCCGGGCTGTTTGATCCGTTTTCCCTCCTCAAAGGACAGGAACATGTCCTCGAGCGCCTGGACGCCATGGCGTCCGATCCTCCGCAGAGCATCGTCATAGAAGGCGGCACCGAGGAAGAGCGCGTGGCGCTCTCCCTGTACTGGGCCATGCGTCTCAACTGCAAGAAAGCGGATGTTCCGTGCGGTTCGTGTGCATCCTGCCGGCAGATCATGGACCTTGCTTTCAGCGATCTGCTCTTTTTTGACGGTCGTGAAGGGCCCATCAAGATAGCCGACGTGCGGGAAGCCCGTCCGGTCTGGGGACAGCCGCCCAACGGCGACGGTTACCGTGTGACCATCTTTGCGGAGGCCCAGTCCTTCGGGGTCGAGGCTGCCAATGCGTTGCTGAAGTCCCTTGAGGAACCGCGGCCCGGTAATGTTTTCGTGCTGGCCGCGCCCCAACGGGAACGGCTGCTGGAAACCTTGGTTTCCCGCAGTTGGGTGGTGACCATGGCCTGGCCCGATATCAGGCGGAACAATGCCGAGATCAATGAATGGACCTCGGCCCTGGCAGGATTCTGGCGCTCCGGTCGGGGCTGGTTTGAGCGCACCTCTCCCAAGGGGGCTGTGAGCAAGGAACTGGCGCAGCAGGTGGTGCTTGGCATGCAGCGGGAATTGCGCGAGGCCCTCAAGGGCGAAGCCTCCACGCCCGTTGCCCAACAGCTTTCCCAATCCTACGACCTGCGCGCCTTGCGCCGCATCGACCTGGTGCTCTGTCAGGCGCAGGATTCCCTCAATACCCAAGTCGCGGTCAACCCGTCTCTGGTGCTGGACTGGGTAGCTACCAGACTCGTTTAGACATTCCGAAAATACGGCCTGCGCCAAAGAACTTGAACAGACCTGCGGAGGAAAGTGCGGCAGGACCTTTCTCGCAGCCTATATCAGTTTGATTCGGGTGCAATGCGATCCTTTGGGAATGAACGATTCCATTTCCAGGTAGTCATGGAGAGGACGTTTGAGCATCTTGTGCAGGAATGTCGAGGCCTGTGCTTCAATGATTCGGTCCGGTTTATCGAAGGTCTCGCAGAAAACCTCGCCCCAGGTAGTGGAATAGACGATCGTTGCCTGGTCCACCCTTTTCAGGTCGTGCGGTGCGGTCATGTTGAGCACGAATAGTGCCCGGATGACCTGCTCCGGCTCGAGACCTTCGTCGATGTCCCGCTCAAAAGTCTCCTCCAGCGGAAAGAACTGGTGCATGGATGCGAAAAGTTTTTGGATGTCGGCCACGGCCAGTGGGGCGATGGTCCTGTCCGCCTGGATGAGGACATTGGGAGTGTACAGGCCGTTGAAGAACACCCAGGAGAGGAGCATTGCCGGATCGTAGTCCCTGCGCAGCACCTGCATTTCGCGCACTGAGGATTTGCCTTCCGATTTTTGGCTGCCCTGAACCACCCAGACCGTTTTTTTCCCCGGCTTTTTGATGGCGGAAAGTTGCAGGGTGGAAAAGGCATTCTTGCCTACATCCATGAACGGCACCCGGGTGACCTTGTTTTTCTTCTTGGCGAAGTTTGCGGCAATGCGCCTGCCGAGCCGCGTCATGTCTTCCGGAGTGATCATTGCCGAAGTATTGCCGCCATCTTCGTGCAGTTCTTTCTGGATCCTCTGGTAGGTCGCGGTCATGAATCTGCTGACAGCCTCTCCGGTTTTCAGGGACTTGCTGAAGTTCCAAGGTTTTTTTTGCGGAATTGTGCGGCCCGAGACAGCTGTGTGCTCTCCGAAAATGGTTTGTACCATGCGCCTGCCGTCCTCGCTGTCCGGGTGGTCCAGGAACATGGTGATGCCGTTGAAGTCCGCCTTGGAGACAAATGACTCTGTGAGCAGGGTGACGGCGTCCGTGTCGTCGGTTTCAGTGTAATGCTTGCGCAGTGCCCGGAACAGGGCCGTGTAGGAATCAATATGCTGGATGTCGGTGACGCCGTTGAATACGTTGCCTTTGATGGTGTCGCACAGCGGCATTCCACCGCTGGCGTCTGCTCCGGAATATATGTCCAGCAGGCCGAGTTTCATGACCGATTTGAACGGACTGTGCAGGGCTTTGACGATCTGCCACATGGCCGCTCCGAAAAATTCTCCGGGAGGAATGGTGTCCAGAGGGCCGAGATCGACGATGCGGTTTTCTCCGGTTATGGGGTAGTCAATGGCTTCCCGGGCGTATTGTTCGTGGATTTTTCTGCTCGCTCCCGCCGGGATCACCCACCACGCCAGATTTTTGCCTGCCAGCTTGAGAGCCGAACGGTAGAATTCTTCCTTGAGCAGAATGGCTTGGGCAGATCCGGAGCTTTCCTTGTCGCTGTAGCCGAAATTGTTCTGGCGGATGTTTTCTTCGCTCATGGGGAAGAAGTGGGCCTCCAGATTGAATTGCAGGTCCGCCCACAAGGTCAGTGCGTCCAGTTTTTTTCTCAGTCCCTGCATGGCGCTGCGGGTGGCCGTGTCGTCGCTGATGCACACCCAGCAATCTATGTCCGATTCCGCGGTTTGGGCCACGCTGCCGTAGCTGCCCATGGTGTAGAGGCCGGTGATCATGACCGTTGGCTTGTCGTGGCCGGGTTCCAATCCCGGGAAAATCTCACGAGCCAGCTTCAAGGTGGTGGAATTGGGTGTATAGCCGGCGACGGTGCAGATCGGTACTTGGGAAATACCGAGCTTCTGGTCGAAGAGATCTGTGTGCAGAATGTAGGGAAGCAAGCGGATGAATCGTGCTTTTTCGTCTCCCAGGATGTGCAGGCCCCGCTCGGACCGCATGCGGTTGTCCCGCAGCATGGAGGCTTCGCGTCGGGCGAAGTCCAACTGGCGTATCCAGCGGACGGCGGCGCGGTGAATCGTGGGAGCGGCCTCGGGCTTCATGGCTGTCTCCGGCAGTGGCGGCAGATGTTTCGTCAGTTGTATCGCCGCTTCATGCAGCCACTCCAAGCGCGCCTGGATCAGGAAAGGGTGGTCGGACCGTACTCCTCTGATGCGGCTGCCATGGATTGTGCAGCCCGTGAAGTCGGTTCCGGGGAAGTGGCAGTCCACAAGGGTGGAGTGGTTCAGGGAGCTGTCGATGAATTCGCATCCCTCCAGTTCCGCGCCGACCATGGAGGAGTGGCTCAGGTCCGACCCCAGGAGGGTACACCCGTCCATTCGGGTGTCCTGACAGCGGGAGGCCGTGAGAAAGCACTGGTCGAAGGTGCACTGGGTCATGTCCGTTTTCACCAGGCTGGCATCCGGCATGATCGCACCTTTGAATGCGCAGTGATTGAAGACGCTCGCCGCCAGGGTGGCGTCACGGAAGTCGCTGTAGAGGAATTCACAGTTCTGGAAGCTTGTTTTTTCAAAGCGGGTTCGGTCCAGGCGGCAGTCGTTGAAAGTGCATTCCGTAAACCGTGCGCGTTTGAACCTGCCGTCGCTCAGGTCGCACTCCCTGAATGTGACCTTGAAAAAGGAGACGCTGTCGAAAATGGCGTTCGTGATCCGGTTGCCTTTGAACTGTTTTCGTTTCAGGTCGGTCTTGCGCAGTATTGAGTCGGGAAATTCCTGACCCGTGGTCTCGGCTCCCTTGTCCAGACGCTTGGCAAGCGCCTGGCGTTTATCACCCAGTATGCGGCCCATCAGGCTGGGTCTGGTCTCTTCTTCGGTCGGGAAGCTGCAGGAGGGACGGATACCGTCGGGCGTTTCCGGCAGGGTGGCGGCGTTTTCCGATACAAAGGCCTTGAGTTGTGCCGCGTACATGACGCTTTCATCCGGTTCCGTCTTGAGCTGGGCGGCAAGAAAGTCCGGATCCATGACGGCTATGGCTGTGAACATGTGGGCCAGGAAAGCGTTGTTGTTTTGGGGGGGGAGTTCCCTGAGCAGAAATTCCATGCCGTATTCGGTCAACAGCGGGGCGAGCGCGGCGTATGGCACGGCTTTCTTCGGCTGTTTGGCAAGAAGGAGCGTCAGCATTTCACCAGTGTGCGGCCAACCCATGCGCAGGAAGCCGGCGAGACAGTCCTGGGCGGCCTTGAACTCCGTTCGCTTCAGGAGTTTTTGCAGGGCCTTGGCAAGGTCGGCATCGTCGGGAGCGGCCAAGGAACAGAGCGTATTGATGAGTCGCTTGTCGGGAAGAATTGCGCCGGAAGCGAGCCCCTGGTTTGCGAACTTGTTCATGTTTCGGTCAGAGAGGGCGATGAGCGCCATGGACACGGGCTCGATATCTTTTTTGCCTATGGGGGAAGACAGTACGGTCCGGAACCAGGGAGCGAAGCCTCCGTCCAGAAGCAGGCGTTTGACCGGGTAGGCGAGTTTAACGCCTTCCCTTCCCAGCACGGCCAGTCCGTTGAGCAATTTTTCCGGGGCCGCGCCCCGCAGGGAATCAGTCAGGGCCTCCAGCCATTGAAGCAGGGGCTTGTCTTCCTGGAATTTCAGGGTGCACAAAAATTCGTGGGCCAGGAGCAGGCGTGGTGCGGTGCGGAGTTTCTGGGTGACTGCGGCCAGCTCCTGCAGGGAAATGGATTGGGATTGGATTTGTCTGCGTGCTGCGACCCGTCCGGCCTTGCCGGACTGCATGAGCACGGTCAGGCAGGATGTCATTAACCGGGTGTCGCTGTGATGGAATAGGACGCGGGCGACCAGGCCTGCCGCCTGCTTGGCGGCAATATCGTCCTTGGCGTCCAGGATTCTTCCGGTCGCCTTGGCGATGGTGGAGAGTTGGTCCATCAGCGCCTTCTGGTCTCCGTGGGGATTTCGCAGGCCAGCAAGGGCGTTTGGAAGGGGTTCCGGCTTTGGTATCATAATATTTCCGATTCTCTATGGAGATATCCTGCAACCTTTAGTGAATATTGTCAAAATGAGAAAGAGGAAAAGTGGGCCCTTCATGGGAGACCGATGTTTTAAATTTATGAGAAAAGTGAATGAATTATTGGTTTAGTTAAATAAAAGTAACGAACGAGTCGTTTCTTCCGTCATGATGAGGAGGGACGGTTTTTTTCTTGAGGGGCCGATGTACAAGGTTGATTACTGCAAGGGTTGCGATATATACTTTAAAAAATACATGAATTTGGGAAACAAACTCTCGTATGGAGGGATATTTGATGAAGAAACTGTTGCTGGTTGCCTGCGTCGCCCTGATCGCCCTCGGCGGCTGCCGGACCATGAGTTCACTAACCGACAAAATAACCGGAACCGACGATTCTCTCCTGACGCAAGTCCCGGAAGAGGACTTCCTTCGTGTGGACGAAGCTCGCTTCCAGCACACTGTGGCCGAGGAAAAAGTTACCTTGGCCCAACTCAAGGCCGATCTCTCCGAGCTTAGGGAGAAGCTGGCCGGATTGGAACTGGATCTGGCCAAAAATATTGAAGAGCAGCGTGCAATCCAGGTGGATCTGACCAAAGCCGAAGCCATACGGGCGGCCAATTTGAGTGAACGCTACGAGGGAGCCAAGGAAATCAACGGTTACAAGCAGGATCTGCTTGCCAATGAGTTCGATCGTATCGACATCAAGGCGGACATTGAGCAGGCCGAGTTGCATATCGCGGATATGGAAGACCAGATCAAGGATCAAGAGGGGAGGATTGACGATATGATCAGCCAGCATATTCCGCTCGACCCGGCTCCTCCTGCTCCTGCAGATGGTTCGGAGAGTGTCCCCGACGTGACTTCGATCGAACCGGCCAAGCCCAAAGGAGAAGTGACTTTGCCCGACTACCTGAAGGTGGAGGATGACCCCGACGTTGCTCCTGCGCCTCCAGGTGCGCCACCGGCTCCGTCAGCTCCGGCGGACACGCCTCCAAAAGAGGGGACCTTGCCCGAGTAGGCTCGTGCTATTCCTTGAAGGCGTCTGCAATGCGGGCGCCTTTTTTTTATACAGTGGCTAGAAGTGATTCAGTCAATTCGGCCGCGTTTCGAATGAGTTGTTCGGGGATGCCGCTCTTGCGAATGGTTGTCGCATCAGCATCAACGGGAAGAGATTTGAAACACAGTTTCGAGCAAAGCACGGATCCGTTGATGTGTGCGAATTGCTCAAGAAATTCACTACAGAGCAGAATGCTTTGTTGTCGGGCAAACACCTCGTCAGGTTGAGACGGACCGACGGCAAGGCCGAGAACAAGACATGCCGCGGAAACCGCCCCGCAGATTCCCTTGCTGTGGCCGATTCCTCCGGCTAATCCACTTGCCATACGCATGGCGGTCTCCCGAGTAAGTCCGAATTCGGGGCCATAAGTGACAAGAATGGCTTCGGAACAGGAATAGCCTGCCAAACCGTTTCTGACAGCCTGTTTGCTCAAGGGGCGGGTGACTGCGGACAACATGGCAGCTCCATGGTTTCAATGTTTGTTTCCATCTTTTTCAGTATGGTGTTGAGGTGAAGGATGTCCCTTTCATTCAGCCCTTCATACATCTCGGCCTTGGTTTCCAGGAGCTGCGGCAGCGTGGAGTCAATGAAGCCTTTCCCCTTCAGGGTCGCTCGGACAATGAAGCTTCTCCTGTCCTTCGGGTTTCTGCTCCGTTCAATGAACTCCATTTTTTCCAATCCGTCCGCAAGGCGGGTGACATTGGGGTAATCATTGAAGGTTCTGTCTGTCAGCTTCCCCAGGGTGATGCCCTCTGTTTTTGCTATTTTGAGAAGCATTCCCCACTGTTCCGGGGTGATCTCCATGCTGTTCCTCTTGAAGAAGGCTGCGGCCTGGTAGCGGATAAGGCGGCCCACACGGTAAATGAGGTGAGTTGCGGTTTCTTCGAAATCATAGGTGGAATGAATGTTCATTGTAGTTACCTCAATAATATTTACCTAAATAAATAAATGGAAATCCAAAAAAGGTCAACGCCGAAAAGAAGGAAGCTTCCCCGGGACCGCCCCGGGGAAGCTTGGAATTCTCTCTAATCGCAAAAGAAAGAAGGATTGCTTTTTTATTAGCAACGGGTGTGCCAAACTTATGTTTTTTTTGCGATGTGTTTTTTTGTTTAAATATAACAATATGTTATGAGTGAGCTTAGTCGCTTGTCGCTTTGTGGGTCATCTCTTGTGGAGGTTTAAAAAGTTGAACAAGGCTTGCGTTCCCGTCCATTGCAGATGAATTTTTGTACTGAAGAGTTCCCGGTGGTGGCAACCTGCCGGGAACTCTCTGCGGGAGTGCCCATTAACTCTGAGCCTCATCCTTGAGGGCCTGGATAAGTTCCTCCAGGTGGCGGGCCTGGTCGGAGAGCCGTTCCAGGCTCGCTGTCGATTGTTCCACGCTTTGGGCGGTCTCGGCTGCTATGCGGTTGATTTCGTCGATGGCCATGTTGATCTCCTCGGATGCCGAGGATTGCTGCTCGGCTGCCGTGGCGATGCTCTGGATCTGGCTTGCGGATTCCTCGGATGCCTCCACTATTCGTTTGAGCACCTCGCCGGACCGGTCGGTGAGTTCCGTGGATCTGGTCAGACCTTCCACGGCCAGTTGCATGGAGGAGATGTTCTCCGAGGCAACGGATTGGATGGCGTTGATGGAATCTCCCACCTCCTTGGTGGCCACCATGGTCTTTTCCGCCAGCTTGCGTACCTCGTCCGCCACCACGGCAAAACCCCGCCCCGCTTCCCCCGCGCGGGCGGCTTCGATGGCGGCGTTCAGGGCAAGAAGGTTGGTCTGATCCGCAATGTCGGTGATGACGCCCATTATGTTGCCTATGGCATTGGCCTGTTCGCCCAGTTGAATCATGTTCTCACGCAACTGTTCCGCCTGGCGCTGGGTTTTGTCCATTGCCTCAACGGTTTCGCTGACGACCTCTGCGCCCTCGTTGGCGCTTTCCTTGGCCATTTTCCCCACCTCGGCGGCGTGGCTCGAGTTGCGGGCGACTTCCAGGACCGTGGCGTTCATTTCCTCCATGGCCGTGGCCGTGGAGTGGACCCGTTCCCGCTGAATTTCAGTGCCGCTGCGGATTTCCGAGGATTGCACTTCAATATCCTGGGCTGCTTCGATGAGTGCGGCAATGATGCCTTCAAGCCGTCCGGCCGCATGGAGCATTCCGTCGCTTTTGGCCCGTTCGGCCAGTCCTTTGGCTTCCTCGGCTTCACGCATGGCCTTTTCCGCGGCCAGAGCCTTATCCTCGGCTTCGTCGGTTTTGTCCGTGATCTCCTTGATGTTCTGCTTGAGGGTAAGAACCATGGTGTTGAGCGCTCTCTCGAGTTGCGCCGCTTCATCGCGTCCTTCCGCCTCCAGTTTCACGTCAAGATTGCCTTCGGCAATCATTCCGGCGGCCCCTGTCGCGGTTTTGATGGGCGTGGTTATGCTCCTGGTGATGAGCCAGCAGGCAGGAATGATTCCCAGAACCAGGAGCGCGGTCACGATTCCCACGATGATCATGAGGTGGCTGTCGATGATGTCATGGAAGAACGCAGATATCTTCTCTGCCTCGGCTTGGATATTGTCGATATAGACTCCGGTGCCGAGAGAGATGTCCGTGCCGGGTATCATTCGGGCATAGCTGAGCTTGGGCTGCTCCCCCGCGTCTCCCTTGGGCCAGATGTATTCCACGAATCCGCCGCCCGATCTGGCGACCTTGTCCAACTCGGCGATCATCCTGATGTTGTTTTTGTCTTTGAGATCTTTAAGGTCTTTGCCGAGAAGAGAGGTGTTTGGATGAGCCACGGTCACCGTTCCCCGAAAGGCGAAATAGTAGCCTGACTTGTCCTTTTCAAAAATAATGGGCCGAAGCTCTTTGCGGATGAATGCATCTTTTTCGGCCTGACTGCTCATTCCGGAAACGGCCTCTCCCAGTGTCGTGGCCATGGAATCCACGGCCAGCTTGAGGCGACCCTTGTGTCCCTCGAACATTTTCTCTTGGACCTGGCTGACCGCGAGGTCCTCCAGTTCCATGGAGTTCTGGAAGAAAGCCAGAGTGACTCCGACAATGAATATCGACATGAGGGCGACAATAAAAACCACGCGTTGGCCGATACTGAATTTTCTGAGCATGTATTCCCCTTCTCGTTTTATTTGGCTCTTCTTGATGTATCAATCCCACTATGGCCCTTTTTCGGCCCAGTTTTGAGACGGTATGGTGGCGGATATTCTTTTTAATCATGCATTGTTTGGGGATTATTGGAAATTAGAATGTTGTGAATTGTCGTAACTGGCTGGTGGAAACCTTGCGTCGCCTTGGTGTTTTGTAACGATTTCCGTACCCAGGGCGACTCGTTTCTTGGGAGGGGTTGAATGACGGGACCGTCCACGGGCGGGCGGTTTCGTCCATGGCGTACTTCAACCCGGGAGAAACCATGACTTTGATCAACTCCGATGGTGTTGCTGGAGTTGCTGTGAACACTCAGGTGGCCAAAACGGCCGAATTGCAGCAACGGCAGAATAGGAAAGAACAAGCGACATTGTGGAATGGCCTAGGTGATTCCGTTGAGATCTCCGAGGAAGGCCGTGCATTGCTTCAGTCCAAGATTGAGGAGCTTGACAACAAATTGCTCCAGGACCTTACGGAAGAGGAGCGTCGTGAACTGCGTACCGTCCTCAGCGAGGTGACAGGTCTTTCCGAAGGAGAGATCGCCGCCCTGGAAGAGGAAATGGTCAGGAGCGGCGGAGCTGCGGATGAAGCTGCATCGGAAGACATTCAGTCCGGCGGTGTGTCGGAACAATCCCGCGGCATGGAAGCCGCTGCGGGAGGAGGAGCGGCTGCTTCCTCCGGGGCCAGTGACGAGTCTGAAAGCGACATGGAGGACCTTGAGGAGGAAATCGCAAAATTGGAAGATGAGATCGACGAACTCAGGCAAAAGGCCAAAAGCGGTGAAGGCAGCGTCAGTGAACTCAAAACCAAACAAATGGAATTGATGTCCAAAGAGGCGGAACTGGCACAATTGCAGTCTGATGAAAGTTCATAGGTGTGTATCCACATACCGGTTTTGACGAGGGCGGGTTTTCCCGTCCTTTTTTTATGGCGTTTGAATCCATTTATTGGTTGGTCATTCAATCAATTTTGATTTTTTTTTAAAATAGTAAATTAAATAAATATGTTACCAGTTTAAAAAAAACTGGACCTTGTCTTGTGAATGATCTAACAATCGGGGTGCGGGCAGGGGTGCCCGTTTGAATCAGATTTTAACGGTGATATATATCGAGGGAAAAGCAATGAAACGTATTCTTCTTATCGTAGCGTTTTTGATGGCTGTGGCTTTCATCTCTGCCCAAGGCGAAACCCCCATGGTGCAGGCCGGAACCGTTACTACGGTGCAGCAGGCCAAATTGGCCGGTTTGGACACCCCAGTCTCTCTGAGCGGACAGGTGGTGAATCGGATAGGCGACGACCTGTTCATTCTCAAGGACGACACCGGCGAGATCCGGGTGAAGGCGGATGCAGGAAGTATTTCCAAGCTGCATTTGGAGCCTGACAGCAGGGTCCGCGTGAAGGGGGCCATGGAACCCGGCCTTGCTTTGGCCGAGGTTGAGGCGGTAAGCCTCAGCGTGAATTAGGTTTATCGTATTTCTTCCCGGAAAGGCCCGTAGCATGTGTTACGGGCCTTTTTGTTTTTCAAGGGTAAGATATTCTCGGTTGCAGCCGATAGGATTTGTAGAACGGCACCAAGGAGGGTTGCCATGCAAGTCGTTTTGAATGACGACAAATTGATCGGCCTCAACGTCAAAATGGATATTGACGAGGCCGAGGAAAACACTGTTTTCCGGGATCGGGATGTCGTCGAATTGTCGGACAAGGCCGTGGAATTGTTCCGGAAAAGCGCCACCGAGACGTTGCGCGACAGAGCCATGTCGCTGCAGGAATTCGATCGGCGGATTGCGGTCATTCGCGAAGAGATAGCCACGGTCTGGTCCGGGGTACTGCCCGAGGATGAAAAGTATCGCCTTGTTTCATCCAAGGAGAATGAGATTGCGCTGCTGCAGGCAGGGCAGTTCACCTTTGCCCGCGCGGGATTTTATAAGGTTGCATAAATGTGTTGCGTGGGAAAATGATGAAGGCAGGCCCATTCGGGCCTGCCTTCTTTTGTCTCGCGGTTATTGCGGTTCCGGCTTAGCCGGTGACGACGAACAAGTGCATTTCACGAGGGCCGTGCGCCCCATGCACCAATTGCGCCTCGATGTCGGCGGTCTTTGAAGGGCCTGAAATGAAGGTGACCGCTGCGGGCATGGGGTCAAGAGCCTCCAAATGGGCGTATATTTCGGAGAGTTCGGCGACCAGCCTGTCCAGAGGCAGGACCGCAATGTGAACGGAAGGCACCAACGAGGTGGCGCGTCCGCGGCCCGGGCCGGACAATAACGCCAGAGCCGCGCAGTCCACAGCGCACCAACCCGCGCCCGTCACGCCTATGTAGGCGGCTTCGGCCTGTCCCCGCAAACGCTGTTTCCCGGCAGCTTCGTCTTCACCCGGCTCAAAACGGCAGATATCGACCGCTATGCCGTCGCCGGACAGTTTCGCCGTCAGGTCCAGTTCCGCCATCAGGGGCGTGTCGTGTGTGGTGATGCGTTTTTTTCCGCCCCATTCCGTGTCGGTGGTGCGGGCTATTTCAGCAATACCGTCTGCTGCGGCATCCAAGGTGGATACCGCATGTACACGCAGATTCAGGGGGACGGCGGTCTCCTTCAGAATGGCGAGGAGCTGCAATCGTTCTTCCCTGCTGCGTTTCGTTTGTTCAAGAAAGTGTGCGAGCTCCGGCTCGGGCCGGGTGAAAAGGCTTTGGCCGCCGTCTTCGCCTTCTTTGCCGAGCGCCTTTCGGACATTTTCCAGAAAAGCCTGTTCATTGCTATTCATCGCCTGTCTCCTTCTGCCGTTGAGCGTGCTCGGATTTCCATCGTTCCGCAAAGGTCTTGCGCGCCAGAGGCGGGAAGTCGCGTGTCTCACTCCATTTGCCCAGCGGGCCGAAGGAAGACCGCAAAGACCCTTGCTTGAGGAACGGTTTCTGGAGCAGGCGGCCGCCCTTGATCAAGGCATTGTAGGCCGTGCGGCTGGACATGGCAGTGGCCCAGGCCTTGAAGGCCAGGGCCTCCTTGCCGTCAACGGGCGTCACACCCCACTGCGGATCGCCGTAGGCCAGCATGTGCCGCAATTCGGAAAGCATGCGCGGCAGGTCGTTGCCGACCGGGCAAATGTTCTTGCACGCGCCGCACAGGGTTTCTCCCCGGCAAAGGTCGGCATGCTTGTTCACTCCGTCCAGGAGGGGCATGATGACCGAGCCTATGGGGCCGGAGTAGGGGCCGTTGTATGCATGCCCTCCGATGCGTCCGTACACCGGGCAGATATTGAGGCAGCCGCCGCAGCGGATGCAGGCAAGCGCCTCTCTGAACCTGGGGTCGGCAAGCATTTTCATGCGCCCGTTATCGATGATCACAAGGTGAAATTCTTCCGGCCCGTCCGATTCTCCGGGCTGGCGCGGGCCACCAAGGAAGCTGACGTAGGTGGACACCTTCTGGACCGCTGCGCCTCGGGTGAGCAGGCGGAGCAGCATGTCGTGTTCGGCGAGGGTTGCCGTGACCCGCTCCATGCCCATGAGCACCACGTGGACTTTAGGCATGGTGGAGGACATGCGGATGTTGCCCTCGTTGGACACCAGTGAGATGTGCCCGGTCTCCGCGCATGCGATATTGCAGCCCGACATGCCCATTTCGGCGGTGAGCAGTTTTTCCCGCAGGGCCTTTCGCGCCGCCTTGGTCAGGGTGGGCGGGTCCTCGGAATAGGGGATGCCGAGTTTTTCCTCGAAAAGTTTTCCGATCTGCCGGCGGTCCATGTGGATGCAGGGAGCGATGATATGCGACGGCGCGTCTCCGGCCAACTGGATGATGAACTCACCGAGGTCCGTTTCCACCACTTCGATGCCGTTTTCCTCCAGCAGCGGGTCCACGCCGATCTCCGCCGAAGTCATGGACTTGCCTTTGACCACGCGTTGCACATTGTGTTTTTGGGCCACATCAAGGCAGTAATTCCGGGCGTCTTCCGCTGTCTGCGCGAAGTAAACATGGCCTCCGCGCGCTCTGACTCCTTCGGCCAGCCGCGCAAGCACGACGTCGAGGTTTTCCAGAGTGCGCATACGCGCTTCCTTGCCCTTGGTGCGCAACCGCGGGTCGATTTCGTTCTCCCAGAGATGGAGCGTCCCTTTGCCGATATGGTTCTGAATCATGCGGATGGCTGCGTGCAGCCTTTCATCCCGGATCGCGTCGCGGGCCAGTTCCGAATATGTTTTGTTGCTGGGACTATGCATGGCTACCTTCCTGTTCCCGCGAGAAGTTCGGCGATGTGCAGGGCGCGGACCGGCGAGTCGATGCGGCTGAGGCGGCCCGCTATGTTCATGAGGCAACTGACGTCGCAGCCCACCACCGCTTCGGCTTTCGTGGCCAGGATCTGCTTGACCTTGTCGTCGGCCATGGCCGTGGAAATATCGGGATATTTGACGCTGAAAGTCCCGCCGAAGCCGCAGCAACGATCGCTTTCGTCCATTTCCACAAGGGACAGGCCGGGGATGTTCTCCATGAGTATGCGGGGTTGATTCCGGATTCCGAGCCCTCGCGCCAGGTGGCATGAATCGTGGTAGGTGACGCTGCCTTCGAAGCGGCTTCCCAATTCCTCCCCGGGATTGGTGATGCCCAGGACATCGACCAGATATTCCGTGAATTCATAGGTCTTGGCGGCCACTTTTCGGGCGCGGTCGAGCATGACCGGATCGTTTGCGAACAGGTCGAGGTAGTGGTGGCGGACCATATGAACGCAGGAGCCGGATGGGCAGACGATGGCTTCGGCATTCTCGAAAATATCCAGAAAGCGGCGGGCCATCTTGGTTGCTTCTCTGCGGTAGCCGCTGTTGAAAGCCGGTTGTCCGCAGCAGGTTTGGTCGGGCGGGTAAGCCAGGTTCACACCCAGCTTTTCGAATATGTGGACCATGGCGTCGCCGACATCTGGCCGCAATGTGTCCACAAGACATTGTATGAAGAGTGTGACGGTGTGTTTTTTCATGGATTTCACAGAATCGAAAATTGATTTGGTGTGTTGGACGGGGCGATGGTGCACCCATCATCCACGGTTTGCAAGTCATTTCCTGTTCGGGTAGAATATTCAACACGTTACGGTATGTTGCAAAAATGTGATTTTAAAACAGACAAGGGGAGAGCATGAAGCGCTGTTTTTTGTGCCTGGCCGTGCTGCTCATGGTGAGCGCGGCAACGGTGGCTTACGCGGGCAAGGCCGTGGTCGGAGTCAGTCAATTCGTCGAACATCCGGCATTGGACGCCATCCTTAAAGGATTTCAGGACGAATTGAAGGACAAGGGGATCGAGGCCGAATACAAGGTGTACAATGCGCACGGCAACATGAGCGTGGCGTATCAGATCGCCTCCCAGCTGGCGGGCGACGAGCCGGATATGATCGTGGCCATCGCCACGCCGTGCGCGCAGGCCTGTGTGAAGCAGTACGACAAGTCGCCGCAACTCAAGGGCGTCCCCATGCTGTTTACGGGAATCACCGATCCGCTCGGGGCTGGCCTGGTTTCCAATTACGAAAAGCCGGGCGGTGACGTCACGGGAGTTTCCAACCGGACGCCCATGGGCAAGCACCTGGACAACCTGCGTCGGTTTGTGCCGGCCCTCAAAAAGCTCGGCGTCATATACAACAGCGGTGAAATGAATTCCGTGACCAATGTGAAGCGCATGAAGGAAGCGGCGGCTTCACGCGGCATCGAGGTCGTGGAGGCCACGGTGATCAATTCGGCCGACGTGCGGCAGGCCGCCAACAGCCTTGTGGGCAATGTGGACGCCATTCTCGTGCCCACGGACAACACGGTCATCTCGGCTTTCGAAGTGCTGGTCAAGACCTGTCGGCGCAGCCGGACCCCGCTGTTCGCCTCCGATGTGGACTCCGTCCCCCGCGGCGCCATAGCCGCTCTCGGATTTGACTACTATCTGCACGGACGGCAGACCGGGGCCATGGCCATCCGTATTCTGAACGGCGAGAAGCCCGGCGACATGCCCGTTGAATTCCAGAAGGAACTCAAGCTTCATGTTTTCCCAGCCGCTGGGAAACGCATGGGGCTGGAGATTCCGCGGGAGCTGATCGAAGCGGCCGACAAGGTTTACAAGTAACCGGTCTTTTTTCTGTATTTGAAACGCCCCGGCCGGCAATGGTCGGGGCGTTGTCGTATCGGACGATTGCCGCGCGGTTCAGCGTGCTTCTTTCGCTTATTTTTTTCCCTGATTGATGAGCGTCGCCTTGTGGCCGGTGATGATGAATGTGCGGGCCGGGTCGATCTGCACGGTCCAATCCTGATGGACAGGGACATCATATAGGTCTCCGTCATATGTGCGTGCCTTCCAGCGAACGTCCAGCGCCACCTTGAACCCTTCCTTTTCGGTTCCGGATATTTTGAGGTTCGATATGCCGTGGCTGTTCCATTGTATGTTGTTTCTGACATCGTCATACCATCGGGTGAAATCCGCGATGGAGTTGATGGGAAAGTCCGGGAAATGCATGGACACCTGCTCCGCGTTCAGGTGCCTGGTGAAGTGGTTGATGTCGGTTTGATGGTCGAACCCGGCAAACCAGGAGTAAACGAAGGCGGCGACGTCGTTATGAGAATATTGCGCCCTGGCCGCAGCGTCGTATTGTCTGGGGGATTTTCGGGAGGCGGTCTCCAGCATTGTCGCGATTTCCTTTTTGCCTTCGTTCAAGGCTTTCTGCAGGGGTGTTGTTCCGTCCTTTCCTTTGATGTCGAGGCGTGCGCCGTGCAGGAGCAAGAGCTTTGCGGCTTCGATGTTGTTGCTCCAGACCGCGTCATGCAGCGGAGTGTATCCATTGGAAGTCCCTTGGGCGTTGACGTCGAAACCGGCTTCAATGAGCAGTTGCGCCACTTCGAGATTCTCTTGGAACATGGCGGCGTGCAGGGCTGTCCCGCCGTATTCGTCACGTTCATCCACATCCACATTGCGTGCGAGGATTCGCTTCACTGTGGCTATATCTCCTTTATGGGCCGCCTTGTGCAGGGTTGTGTCACAGAATGCCGTTGCAGGCATGCAAAAGGTGAGTAGCCCCATACCAAATACATACGCCTTGAACGTTTTTATCCAAAAAGACATGGCTGTACCTTCCTGTGTATACGTTGCGGGAGAGGGATTGCTGCCGGGAGCCGGAACCGGCGGCCGGGCAGGCCCGGTCTCTTTACATCACTGATGCTGACACATCATGTATGTGAGTGGCGGAGGAGAAGTCGATTATAATGAGGACCGGGACTTTCCCGACTCATGGGAGCATGTCGGCTTCATGCGGCTTTTCTCTGCACTCGGGGGACTGCATGGTCGGTCTCGGGTCAGCCCCGTCGGGGAGATTGAACCACCCCGATAATCACTTCGGTCAATTCTTCCGCGAAAGAGTCATCCATGGGAGCGTGTTCCACCAGCAGGCGGTACCACATGGCGCCGAAAACAATATCCATCAACAACTCCAGATTCTGTCCGGATACAATTTGCCCATGTTCCACGGCCGCTTGAAAAATCGATTTCAAAATCCTGCGCCGTTCCGCAGTGAAATTTTCCCGGAACCTCTTGCGAAAGTCTTCATCCTTTTGGGCATGGGCCATGAGGAAGCGGAGGTGGACGCCGCCACCGGTTACGATGGCTTTCATGGATTGCTTCAGGAATCGGCCGAGGGTTTTCCGTAACGATTCAAAAAGGGGAACCGTGATGTTCGCGTCGGCCTGCTGAAGAAGTGCTTCCAGTACGATATCCGCCAACGAGGGCCACCACCGGTAGATGGTCGGTTTGCCGACTTTGGCCCGCCTTGCGATGGCCTCTATGGTCAGGCTTGCTCCACCTTTTTCATTTAACAGTTCATGGGCTGCCTTCATGATCGCCTTTCGCGACTTCTCGCATCTGGGGCGGCCGGTTTTCGATTTCATCATATTTTCCCCCGCGCTTGATGACTCTTCTTGTGCCATGCTTGACATGGCTTGGCAAGTTTCGTTACGAAGCGTAACGAAACTGAGGGACGTGGTGAGGCGGAAACCGAGTGCACAGTGGCTCAAATTCAACTGAAGCCCATAAGAATTCCGGCACTTGTGCGGAGGGCGTATTTTGATTGCGTCGCCTGTGCGTAACTGCAAGGGGATAAGGAAATGAACGTGAATTCTGTAAAAATGGTATATTTTTCACCGACCGGAACAACGAAGGCCGTTGTCCAGGGCATTGCGAACGGCGTAGGGGCAGACTCTCTGGAAGAGGTGGACATTACCGGGCCGGAAGCGAGAACGCATCCGCTGCAACTCTCGGAAACGGATCTGCTTGTGGTCGGGGTGCCCGTGTATATGGGAAGGGTTCCGGCATTGCTGGAGGAATGGCTGCATGCGATCCAGGCGCACAATACTCCCGCGGTCTGTGTTGTCGTGTATGGCAACCGGGCTTATGAGAACGCACTTCTCGAACTGAAGGATATCGTGGCGAAATGCGGATGCGTTCCGATCGCCGGTGCCGCCTATGTCGGCGAACATTCCTTTTCGGATGCGAAGAAGCCGACGGCACAAGGGCGACCGGATGAAGATGATCTCAGCCATGCAAAGGCGTTCGGGCGGGAGATTCGTGAAAAACTGCAAACGATTTCAAAAATCACACAAGCCCCGGACCTGGATGTGCCCGGCACATATCCTTATGCGGGCGTCACCAAGTTGTGGGATGTGGATTTCATTGCAGTGAATGATCTGTGTCTGCAATGTGGTTTGTGTGCAGAGGTCTGTCCTGTGGGGGCTGTTGATGCGCAGGATGCTTCCGAAATTGATCAGGTGAAATGCATCACGTGTTGCGCCTGCATCAAAAAGTGTCCCCAGGGCGCCAGGACCATGAAGCCCGGTCCGGTAAAGGATGCCCAAACGAAGCTCCATACTCTTTACCAAGAACCTAAGAAGCCGGAATATTTCATATAGTATAAGCCGGTAGAGCGGAGAGACAAAAAGCCGTCTGTTTTGGAAACAGGCGGCTTTTGCTTTTTGTAGAGTCTGGGCCTTCCCTCTCCCTCGGCGCTTCGCTCTTGTCACTCAAGGTCGACGAGAGGATGTATTTGATGAGCCAGACCTTTTTGTCACCCACATTGATGATGTCATGCTTCATGATTGCTGGCGGAAAAGGGAGACTGAATTTTCTGGGGAATTATCCCGGAAGACTTGGGGGATTCCCCTATTGCGTTCCCGGTTGCATGTTGCTATCGGGGAGCTGCATTAGGGTAAATCATACCGGGCAGGGGGCTGTCCAAAGGGGTTTGAAGGGATATGGGCACTGAATCTGCCGCGCAAGCGGAGCAGATCGATTCTGGTATTTCCGAAAAAGAACAGACTGTTGCCGAGGGGGCGGAAGGCAACACGGTACAGGCTGCGGGTTCCGGCGCAAAGCTGTCGAAGTCGCCGCATGAGTTTTTGTTCGAAATTTTCTGGTTGCTTTCGCAGTCTCCCAATCACAAATACATGTTCATAGCCGACATGGAATGGTACATCATGCCGCCGTTCCGTGCCCGGCAGTTCCGCATCTTCCACAAGGACGGCGCGCCCATCGCGTTCGCCTGCTGGGCCTACGTGAGCGACGAGGTGGAGGAGCGCCTGCGCGACGGCTCCACCAAGCTGCGGCCCGAGGAATGGAACTCGGGCGAGAATCTCTGGCTCGTTGATCTGGTTGCGCCGTTTGGCGGGGCAGACTTTGTGGTCAATGAGTTGAAAGAGAAAGTGTTTGCGGGGCAGAAAATAAAGACTTGGCAGCCTGCACCGGATGGTAAAGGGCTGGCAGTAGTTGAGTGGTAATAATTTATAAATGTGGGTTGTAATTATGTGGAAGAAGTTAAATATTTCGTTTGTTGTTGCGTTACTGCTTTCTCTTTCAAGTTACGCAATTTCAGCACCAATAGATAGTTTCAATGATTATGTAGATACAATTTGTCAGACAGAATCTGTGTTTAGGTGGGATCAGGATATTGTGTACTACATAAAAAGTGATAACTTAGATTATGCTTCTGTTGTTAAGGGTGAGTTGGAGAGGACGTGCAAGGAGTTAAAAGTCAATTGTAGGCCTTTAAGGAATGGCGAACGACCCAACTTTATAGTTCTCCTAACAAAGGATGCCTATAGTTATAAAGATAACATGCTGATTAGGTCAGCTTTTTGTTTAAATAAAAGCGATGATGATTTTTATAAATTTTTGGACTTTATAAACAGTGGAATGACCGGAAGGCATACAGGAAAGGTTATAGAGAATAGTATGAATGTATTTTTATGGTTTGGTAGGCCATATGGCGACCAAGATTTGCTAAATGCATATTTAAAGCAGATAGTTTTTTATGGATTGCATAGCTGCCAATGTGGTTATGGATGCGGTGAGTATCCTTTTGATTTTGTCGGTACAAATAAAGAAAATGAGTATCAAGCAAGGTTTATAAATAAGCTATATCTTGAGCAAGAATATTGCCCCGTGTCAATAACTAAAATGTATCAATAGGTGTAATTATGTCGCCACAATGGAAAAAAAATTTTGATACTGTTAAAAATTCGAATGACGCCTTTGGAAAAGCAAGTGATTCGTTTAGCTGCTCGAAAGATGGACTCTCTGTTGGTGGTGGATGGGGCGCCGTCAGTGGGCGTATGGGATTGTCTTCGGGGAGAATTTCAACTCACGGAAGTGTTGACCTCTCTGCAATAGGCTTAGGAGAGGTTGGCTTTCATAATATTTCTGGATTTACTAAAACCATTACTGGTGAAGAAGTTACAGCATCTATTAGTTGGGGGACGTATGAAGGAACTCCAATAACTGATGCAAAGTTTAATTTTACTGGCAATAGAAAAAAAGGCGATATTTATGGGGAACCTGTTGATCCGAGTGAGGTCTTTGGTTCACGAGAAGATAATGCCGAGCAATTAAAGAATGCTGCTAGAGCGAATGGATATACAGGAGCAGGTGGAACTTATCAAAATGGTGGAGAGGATCAGAAAACGCCAAAAGATCGTTTTAAAGACGCTCTTGACAAGCTATCAAAGAAATATGGTTTTTCAGACGACGTTGAGCAACAAAAAGAAAAACAAGACGCCTTAGCTCCAGAGAAGACAGAAGTAGAGAAGGCTAAAAGCGGGGGGCCGGATTGTAGTGATGCAGATCGTGCGGCAGGGTTGTGACCCATCGCCATTGACCTCGTCGGTGACGGGGTAGACCTGATTGATCTTGATAACTCCACTGCATTTTATGATGCCAATGGAGACGGCTTCCGCAACCGCATCGGGTGGGTGGGCCCGGAAGATGCTTTGCTGGCGTATGACAAGAACGAGGACGGCATAATATGCGACCTCGATGAAATTTCCTATGTGGGCTACAAGGAAGGCGCACAGACCGACCTTGAGGGCCTGACTGCATTTGACACCAACCAGGACGGGCTGCTGGATGCCAATGACGCGGACTTCGGTAAGTTCCGGGTCTGGCAGGACCTGGACCAGGACGGCGAGTCCGACGAGGGCGAACTCAAGACCCTGGAAGAGGCGGGCATCACCTCCTTTGAGCTTACCAGCGACGGCGTGCGTGAGGAGCGCGGCTCCAACACCATCTTCGGCACCGGTACGTACCACAAGCAGGGCCAGTACGATCAGACGAATGGCGAAACCGGGGAGTTTACGGATACCGCCTTCGGTTACAGCGACTACGGCTTCAAGGAGCTGGCGGACGGCCGCAAGATTCTCGGCAGCGCCGAAGGCACGCAGGTGCTTTCCAACGAGAACGCCACCGAAGACCTGTCCATTGATGTTTCCCAAATAGGTTATGACGGCTATGTCTCCGGTTCCGGTGACGACGAACTTGTGTCCAGTGTGGACGGGGGCGTGCTGTTGGACGGTCGCGAAGGCAATGACACCATCACCGGCGGCGCCGGGGCGGATTGGCTTTCCGGCGGTGAAGGCGCGGACGTTATCAGCGGCGGTGAAGGCGCGGACGTCATTTTCATGGACGCCGAAGATCTGACGCTCGGCAGCGTGGGCGGCGGCGAAGGTTTCGACATCGGTGTCATTTCCTCGGAAGACGCCGTGAGTATGGATCTTTCCGAACACGATCTTGAAGCCGTCCTCGGCAACAAGGGCGACGATGTCTTCACCTCTTCGGGTGATTCCGGCATATATGTAAACGGCGAAGAGGGCGATGATCAGATCACCGGCAGCGCCAAAGGCGACGTTCTCATCGGCGGCGACGGGAGCGACACTCTGTCCGGCGGCGAGGGCGACGATTGGCTCTTCGTTGATGGCCAGGACAACCTCGACAATATTTCCGGCGGTGAAGGGTCGGACACCCTTGTCATCCAAGGCGAGGAAGGAATGGATGTCGACCTGTGCGCTGTTGACGTCGAAACGGCCATAGGCGGCGCAGGGGATGATACCTTTTCGGCGAGTTGCGGCAAGGCCGTGTCTGTAGACGGCGGCGACGGCAACGACTCGATCAATGGCGGCGGGCAGGATGATTACCTGTTCGGCGGAGAGGGGGATGACGTCATTGTCGGCGGTGGCGGCTCCGACGTCATCGACGGCTGGACCGGCGATGACACCCTGACAGGCGGAAGCGGGAAGGATGTTTTCGTATTCGGCCATGGCCGGGGCAACGACGTTATTACGGACGGCGGCCCTGACGATCACATCTGGCTTTCGCAGGACGTGAACGTGGAGGATATCGAGATCGTCCACGAAGGCGACCAGTATGTCCTGACCCTGACCGATACTGGCGAGACCCTGACCGTCTCGGATCAAGTTGGCGGCTTTTATATTTCCAACACCAGGAACGGCCAGCCAGGGTTCATCAACCTTACCGGCAAATCCGGGCAGGACAAGCTCATGTTCTCCGGTAGCCGTGACGGCTATATATTTACCTTCGACAGTAATGATTCCATGTGGGGCAACGACGCCGGAAACTACATCAATGGTGGTGAAGGCAAGGATACTCTGCTTGGTTTCGGTGGCGACGATACTTTGGCCGGTGGGGCCGGGGCCGATGTGCTCAACGGGGGCGGCTATGAAACCCTGACTTTCCAGGCTGTCGGCCAGGCAGGGTATCGTCCGGGAGATATTACTCTCAATCCCAATGGCGCGGGCAACGATACGGTCACCTACAATGCCTCGGACGCCGGGGTCGACGTCGACCTGAAGCGCGGCACCGGCAAGGGCGGTTATGCGGAAGGCGACAGTTTCATCAGCATCGAGAATGTGACCGGCTCCGAGTACAACGATACGTTGAGCGGCACCGGTGGCGCCAATGTGCTCAAAGGCCGCAAAGGCGACGATATCATCGACGCTCGTGGTGGTGACGATGTCATTGATGGCGGGGACGGTAACGACACCATTGCGGCGGGCTCCGGCAACGACTTGATCACCGGCGGAAAAGGTGACGACACCATTGACGGCGGCGAAGGCAACGATCTCGTCAATTACGCCGATGAATACGTGTCGGTGAATGTTGACCTTGAGGCCGGTACCGCCACCAGTTCCACAGGTAACGACACCTTAAGCAACGTTGAAAGCGTTATGGGCTCGTTTCGTTCGGACACCATCTCCGGGAGTAGCGAAGATAACGAGTTGTTCGGCGCATGGGGCGATGACAAGCTCTATGGACGTGACGGCGACGATTATCTTGACGGAGGCGCCCAGAACGACCTGCTGGACGGTGGTATGGGAGACGACGAACTTGTCGGCGGCAGCGGCAATGATACGCTGCTTGGCGGCGAGGGGGAAGACACGCTCACAGGCGGAGACGGGGCGGATTCGCTCCAAGGCGGCGAGGGCGCCGACACTCTGGAGGCCGGTGCTGGCGATGACTATGTCACCGGCAATAGCGGGGACGATTCTCTTGACGGCGGTGAAGGAAAAGATTTGCTGAAGGGTGGTGAAGGGGCGGACGCCATCATCGGCGGGGACGGTTTTGATACCCTTTATGGCGGCACGGGCGACGATGTTGTTGCCGGTGGTGCTGGCGGTGATGTGCTGGATGGTGAATTCGGAATCGATACGGCCTCCTACGAGACCTCCGCATTCGGCGTGGACGTGAACCTGGAAACCGGCAGAGGCCGGGGCGGCGACGCCCATGGCGACACGCTGCGCAACATCGAGAACCTGACCGGCTCCGCGCGTGACGACACCCTGACCGGCGACGGCAACGCCAACGTCATTGACGGCAAGGCCGGTGACGATGTGATCCAGGGCGGCGCGGGCGCCGACACCCTGCACGGCGGCGAGGGCAACGACACGCTCTCCTATGCCGATTCCTCGCAGGGCGTCACTGTTGATCTTGATGCCCAAACCGCCGGCGGCGGCGATGCCGAGGGCGATGTTTTCGACGGCTTTGAAAACGTCTCCGGTTCCGGCCATGCCGATACGCTTGTGGGCTCCGGCGATGCGAACGTCATTGACGCCGGATCGGGAGACGACTTTGTCCAGGGCGGCGCGGGCGCGGATACGCTCATTGGCGGCGACGGCATTGATACGGCCGGCTACGAGGATTCCGGTGAAGGCGTGCAGGTCGACCTGAGCTCGGGAACCGGCTCCGGCGGCACGGCCGAGGGCGACGCGCTCCAGGGCTTCGAAAACCTCGCGGGCTCGGCCCACGACGATACGCTTTCCGGCAATGAAGCCGACAACCGGCTTGACGGCGGCGCGGGGCGCGACAACCTCTACGGCGGCGCGGGCAATGATGTCCTGAACGCAGGTGAAGGCGACGATTATGCCGCGGGCGGCGACGGGGACGACATCCTGAACGGCGGCGCGGGCAAGGACTTCCTGCTCGGCGGGGCCGGGGACGACACGTTCACCGGCGGCAGCGGCGACGACTACATTGTCGGCGGCTCGGGCGACGATACCGTGATTTTCGACGGCGACTACGTGGAATATTCCGTGGTGCGCGAGGAAAGCCGCATTCTGGTTACCCGCCTGGAAACCGGCGAGGTGGACATCCTGAGCGGCGTGGAAACCCTCAAATTCAATGACAAGTCCGTCAATGTGGCGGATCTGCCGATCTCCGACACGGTCATTCCCGAGGACGACGAGGAAGAGACCTCCTATGCGCGGCCGGTGATGGCCACCGCGGACATGATGGCCAAGGCCGCCGCGCTCGGCGTGGCCGCGGTGCTGGTGACCGATGAGTCCTCGGACGCCGCCATCCTGACCAAGGTCGGCCGGCCGGACGAGCCTGCTGGCGTGCCTGTGGCCACGGATGAAAGCGACGGTGGGGAAACCGTGACTGTTGCGGCGAATTCCGAAGGCACGGACGATGCCTATGGTTCGGATGGCCCCTCGGTTCAGAGTGCGGCCGGAGATGCGTCCGACGGTGTCGTCATACCGCCTTTGGATGATGGCGAGGCCCCCGAGGAAGCTTCCGGTGGGAATGATTCCGCGCACGCAACTATCTCCACCGGGCCTGAGACGGGCGGATATGCCGTGGAAGCCGCTCAAAATGCGGAAAGTGCGGAGGCCGCCGAGGAAAGCTCTGAAGCGGCCTTGGAGACCTCGGCGGATGAAAGCGGCGCAGGCGAAGACGGTGACACCACGAGCGTCGATCTTGCCGCTGTCGGAGACGTCGTTGCCGAGTTCAGTCCTGTTGCCGCCGGCAAGGAAGGCGAGGCCATTTCCCTTGATCTCAACGCAAATGTTTCGGGCATCGATTTCGTGGCCCGTCCGTTCACCATCACCGGGGTTCCCGATGGCGTCACCCTGTCCGCCGGTATTGAAACCTCGCCGGGCACGTGGTCGCTTTCGCAGAGCGACTTGGGCGGGCTGAAGCTCATGCTGCCGGATGAATGGTCCAATGATTTCAAACTGACCGTCACCACGACCGCTTACAGCGACTCCGGCCCGGTGCTCACCAGCAAGGCCGTGTCACGTTCGTTCACCGTGGTGGTCGAGGCCGCTTCCGAGACGCCGACCATCAGCGTGGATGCTGAAGTGGTTTCCACATCAAGCACCTCGGCGGGGCAGGTTGTGAATGCCGTTGCAGGCGTGGAAACCCTCGTGGGCGGCGGCGATGACACGGTGCAGGGCTCCAGCGGCGATGATGTCATCTATGGGGACAAATTTGCCGGGGGCGCAACGGCCACGGCCGCTCTGGCAATCGAGGCGGCCATGGTCGATCCGGACTCCGACGGTTCCGAGAGCCTGACCGTGACCGTGTTCGGAGTGCCGGTCGGCGGATCGCTGAGCGCGGGCGTGGAAGTGGAGCCGGGCATCTGGCTTCTGCAGCCCGACGAGTTGAGCGGCTTGAGCATCACCGTGCCTGCCGGTGGCGAGGATTACACTCTCTACGCCGTGGCGACCACCACGGACATTGACCCGGATTCCGGGCCGCGGCCCACCACGTCCGAACCGATGGAGATCGTGGTCAAGGCCTCGGATATGGCCGGAAACGACACGCTGTACGGCAACGCCGGGAACGACGCCGTCCATGGCCAGGCCGGTGACGATACGCTGTACGGCGGGACCGGCGCGGACAGCCTGTATGGCGGCGAGGGCGATGACGAGATTCACTTTGACGCGGACGACCTCGCCTCGGGAGCGATCGATGGCGGCGAAGGAGTTGATACGGCGATCCTGACCGGGAATGACGACATCGATTTCGATCTTGGCGCGCACAACGTGGAGAAGGTCGTTTCCGGGAGCGGAAAGGATCGTTTGATCACCACCAAGTCCATCGGTGTGGAGATGGTTGCCGGAGCGGGCGACGACGTGCTTGTCGGCGGCGGCGGCGACGATACCCTGCGCGGCGGCAGCGGCAACGACGCCATGAACGCGGGTGCCGGGAACGACGTCATCTACGCGGACGGCGAGGACCTGCTCGGCGGCATGGACGGCGGCGAAGGGCGCGATACCTTGTATATCGACACCGCCGCCGATCTGGACCTGGACGCGGATACGCTTCATGTGGAGGAACTGATCGCCGGTTCCGGCAATGACAATCTGCGCTACGGCGGCGACGCGGACGTGAAGCTGGATGGCGGCGCGGGCAACGACACGATTTACAGCGGCCAGGGCGCGGATACGCTCATGGGCGGCGCCGGGACCGACACGCTTTCCTATAAGGGCTCTGCCGCTGGCGTGAACATCAACCTCAAGGGGACCAGTTCCGGCGGCTCGGCCACCGGTGACGTGGTCAGCGGCTTCGAGGTCGTGGAAGGTTCCGACCATGCCGACACCTTTATCGGCGATGCCGGGGACAACATTTTTCACGGCGGCGACGGCGTGGACAAGGCCATCTACGAGGGAGACCGCGCGGATTTCAGCATTCGCCGGACCTCGGAGGGCGTCACTGTGCTGGGCGAAGGGGCCGATTCCCTGGATTCCATAGAACGCCTTGAGTTCGGCGACGGCGAGATCGGAATCAAGGATTTCGTGCTCGACAGCCTCATCTCCCTGGAGAAGGGAGAGGTTGCCGAAGGTGTTATGGGAGGAGCCGGCGAAGGGCTGACCTATTCCATCGAGGACGGCCCGAGCCATGGCGAACTGACCCTCAATGGTGACGGCTCCTATTCCTACACGGGCGACGCAAACTTCTACGGTCGCGACAGTTTCAGCTACAAGGCCGTGGACGAGAACGGCGTGGAATACGTCGGGGCCGTTGATGTTTCCGTCCACAACGACAGTGTTATGGAGGCAAAGGCCCACAATGGGCTTTTCGGAGTGTATGCCTTGCCGAACGGCGGGCTGTATTACTTGAAAAGAGATTATGTCAATGGGGTGCATTATACGAATGAGCATAGCCCGGTGGTGCTGAGTGACGGGAGATTTGCCGTATACCGCAAGGCCTATCTTGGTGGCTACAAATCAGGGACACAAAAGGTTTATCGCTATATTTACGATGATGACGGAGCGTTGGATGAAGTGCAGACCGTGTTTTCAACGAAAGGCGGTGATGGAAATCCGAAGTATAGTGGTATCGTTCATGGGTATGGTGCGAGTGGAAATGAGATATTCAAGTATTGGCATGCGGAGGGTGTAGGCGACAGCAGACAGACCACCTACTTTGTGAACGGCAAGCAGGTCAGCCAAGGGACATATCAGCATACGAATATTGCAAAAGTGGGTTTTGACTACGAGCTTGGGGGCGGGGTTACCCAGCTCGCGGACGGCAATAAAGTCAAAACCTGGCGGCAACTGAACGATGACGGCAAATGGGCGGTCTTTGCCCAGCTTTATGATGCGGGAGGCGGCGCCATCGGTGATACCGAGGAGCTCGGATTGTGCAACTCCGGTTCCCGCATCTGCGTGGCTCCCACAGAGGGCGGAAAGTTCATGGCCATGTGGCAGAAGGGCAATAATAATTACATGATGGATGTCTTCCTTGCTGATTCCGTGCCTGACGGAACCGACGGCAATGACGTCATCTACGGCATGGATCAGGACAACGTCATTGCCGGTATGGGTGGTGACGACCATCTCATGGGCAACAAGGGTGACGATACCCTGAACGGCGGGGACGGCGCCGACACCCTGGATGGCGGCGAAGGGGCCGATACCGCCACCTATGCCGATTCCGATGCCGGTGTGACCATCGACCTTGCCGCCGGAACCGGCGCGGGCGGGCATGCCGAAGGCGACGTGCTCTCCGGGATCGAAAACGTCATCGGTTCCGAGTACGACGACAGCATCACCGGCGATGACCGGAACAACCTGCTCACCGGCGGAAAGGGCGACGATACCCTGGACGGCGGTGCGGGAACCGATGCGGCCGTTTATGACGGCAATTTCGCCGACTATGCAGTGAACATGAACGCAGACGGCTCCACCACGGTGGACGGCGGAGCTTTGGGTACGGACACCCTCACCAATATCGAACTGATCCAGTTCAACGATCGTGTGATCCGCCTGGACGGGGGCAATAACCACCCCGATGCCGTGAACGATACGGTGACGGCGGCCAAGGACGCGGCCTTGACCATTGCAGTGGCCGACCTGCTGGCCAATGACTTCGACGTGGATGGCGATGAGATCGCCGTGGCCGCCGTGAGCGATCCGATTAACGGTACCGTGGAGATCAATGCCGACGGTGATGTGATCTTTACCCCCGATGCGGGCTACGAAGGGGAAGCTTCCTTCAAATACACCATTACCGACGCCCACGGCGCAACCCATGAAGCCACGGTCAGCGTGGATGTTGTTGCGGTCGCCCCGCCCGTGGCCATCGACCTGGACGGGGACGGGCTGGAGTTCACCTCGCTCGCCGCTTCCGTGGCCGGTTTTGACGTGGATGGCGACGGCAAACTGGAGCACACAGCCTGGGTGCATGCGGATGACGGCGTTCTGGCCTTCGATCGCAATCATGACGGCGTGGTGAACGGATTCAGCGAAATATCCTTTGCGGACGACCATGCCGACGCCAAGACCGACCTGCAGGGCCTGTCCCTGGCGTACGACAGCAATCACGACGGCGTTTTCGACGCCAAGGACGAGCTGTGGAGCGGCTTCGGTGTCTGGCGGGACGTCGACGGCGACGGCGTGTGCCAGGACGGCGAGTTCATGTCCATGGATTCGGCGGGCGTCGAATCGATCAATCTGGTGAGCGACAAGACTGCCGCCTGGAACGGAGACGTCTGGGTGCACGGCACGGCCACCGCAACCTTCCTCGACGGTCACAGCGCCGAAGTGGGCGACATCGGCCTCCGGTATGAGGATGCCGCCGCGCCCGCTGAGATGATCACTTTCGGTGAAGCCACGAGCGAGGATTCCTGGCTGCATAGCCAGCTTGATGAGCTCACAAGCTCTGGTGCTGAGATGAATTCAGCATTGGACGCCGCTGCTGATGGTGGAGATTCCATAGATGTTGTCGCCTCTATGGATACCCCCGAAGAGGTGGGCATGGATCTCAATCCCGAGGAACTAATTCAGTCCATGGCCGCGTTCCATGTGGATGACGCCGACCTCGGCCCTGTTGTGGAAGCACCCATGACCGATGCAGTCCACGTCTTTTGGGATGAGGCACCCACGGATGATGTGAATTCATAAAGATGTAGTAATATCAATAGATAAACGCCGCGCTAGTCCTGGCTAGCGCGGCGTTTTGTATTCTGGCGGAAGCGTATAGGAGTCGAACCTACCTGTGAGGATTAACCCACACACTGAATTTGAAGTCCAGGCGCCACACCGGTGACGAAACGCTTCCAGTGAGAGTTCAAATTATCAACTTTTTTTAGTGTATACAAGGAAGTCCGTATGGGTTTTATCTATAGGTGGAGGGCTGTACGGCCTCCGGCAAACGGCTTCACTCAATATACATTTCTGCTTGGTTGGGTATACTTGGCGAAAGACTTGTTGTACGAAATAAGAGCCGTCAACCGGGCTTCCGCCGGCGGTTCCAACTTTCAAGGAGAAGGAGAAACATGAAGAAATCTTTCGTCGCCATGCTGATGACTGGGGTGTTGACATTGGGGATCTCCGTTGCGGCAGCCACTGCCGGAAGCGGCGATGATGTTGCCTCGGCCTGCTCCTCTTGCCACAACCTCAAGCGCGTATGCCGCATGATCGGTTCCAAGAACAAGGCCGGATGGGAAAAGACCATCAGCCGCATGATCAAAGCGGGAGCTGCGGTCTCTCCTGCCAAGGTCGGCCCGTTCGCCGGCTATCTCGCCAACCAGAAGCCCGGAACCGGGCCGGTCTGTCAGTAGCCGAAACACCGTGCATAAGGCCTCCCGAAGGAGGCCTCTTTCGTGCCTGTTGTCCGGCTGGCAGCTATGCCCGCAAGGACCGTTACGCCTTTCGGGCCGTTATCAGTTTGAAGTGCTCGTTGGTCCGCGGCCAGTCCGCGTGTTCGATGATGTCCCGGAATCCTGCCTCGGCAAGCATTGCTCTTCGTTTCTGGTCGGTCCAGGCCTTGGTGGTGCTGCGCATGGTGGAAACTCCTCCTCCGTTCACCTCCAGCACGTGGAAGTACTGGGTGGCCACACCATGTTCCTCGCTCCAGTGATTTTCCTGCAACCAGATGTGGGGCCGGTCCGAGAACAGGCCGGATTCGGCCCTGTGCCAGGAGGCGGGTTGCTCACCGGCCAGGCGCACGGCTTCCTCGGTATGTACTTCCAGTGCCAGTGCCCCACCCCCGGCCAGGGCGGCGTGCGCCCGTTTCAGAATGCTTTCGCACTGGGCCGGGGAAAACACGTCCAGCTCTCCGTAAAGCATCATGATCAGATCGTTGTTGGCGCCGAAGTCCGTGGTGCAGACATCGCCTTCCGTGAATTCGCACAGGCCGGGGTGGCGGGTGTTTTCCTTGGCGTACCGGATGGATGCCGGAGAAAAGTCGATACCCCGGTAAAGGTGCTTCCGGTCGGCAAAGCAGTCTGCATAGAGGCCCGGCCCGCAGCCCAGATCCAGAATGTGCGAGGTTTCCAGGCGTAACAGATTGTCCATGATCCAGTCCGCTTGTTCGCTGATGGTCTTTTGGTTGCGGCTGGCCAGATCGGTGTCCTGGGAGAGGTGGATTTCCAGCATGCGGGCGCTGAATTTGGGATCGTTCCAGGGGATTTTGTAGGCTCCGTCCCAGAAATTGTCTGTGGGCGGGGTGGTGTCGAATACAGTCTGGAGCGTATGTTTGCTCATGATGAACTCCTTTTTGGCTGTTCTTTATGCCGGCGAGCAGGAGCGTGAATTGTAAAAAAAGGACATGCCCCCCCGAAAGATCAGAAATGATAAATGGGGCGGCTTGTGTCAACCTGTGTGGCGGACAGGTCCGTCACATGGGGAGCCATTCGCGTTGCCCGCAGGAATTGTCCCGGCGTTGCTCCGGTCAGGGCTTTGAAGTCGCGGATGAAGTGGGCCTGATCCGTATAGCCGAGGTCCTGGGCCAGGTGTGCGAGGTTGGGAAAACATCGTGCATGCAGCCTGTTGAATGCGCTTTGCAGGCGCACGGACCGGGCCAGGGCCTTTGGAGTAAGTCCGGTGAATTCCTTGAGCTGGCGTTTCAACTGCCGGGGGCTGAGAGCCAGGTCCTGGGCGATATTCATGATCGGCACAGCGCCGTTACACTGTTCGATCATCCGGGCTGCCTGTTGGGCGCGGGGCGGTTTGACCCGGTCCAGATTTTGTTTGCGCAGCTGCCGGAACAGCAGTTTCGCCTGTTCCCGTGCGGAGGGCGCTTCGTGCAGCATCTGGCCCCAGGTGTCCGCAGACATGCCGAACAGGGTGTCCAGTTCGGTGTTTCTGTCCGTGATGCGCGTTTCCGAAGTGCCGAACAGATCGGCTCCCATGCCGGGGCGCAGGCGCAGGGCGAAAAAACTCTTCCCGGCGGAAGCGACCACCGTGCCGGTCCCCATGGCGGCGCTGCAGTGGAATAAAGTGCAGTCATGGTCATCCAGAACGATCAGTACGTCCGAAGTGGGCACAGGGTAATACGCGAACGTGGCCTGCGTGCGAAGCGGACCGTCCGTGACCCAGAGGGTGTCCACGTGGGGGCTGAGAGGGATGCCGGGTTTGAAAGCGAGCACGGCTGTACCTTTTCAAAAGAACGGACGGTTGGCAATGGTGTTTTGTGTGTTTTCGGCGGTTTTTGGTTGGCCTGGGGGGGGCGAAGTTTGGCGCGTGAGTTTGGCGTTGCGTAGCGGACATGGAGTTGGTTGGAAACAAGGGCCCCCGCATGCGGGGGCCCTTGTTTCTGTATGGGATAGTCTCCGAAGGAGTTCGTTACAGGGCCAGGGCGTGGCAGGCCGCGCCCATGAGGGCCGTGTTGCCGTGCTTGATCAGGTAGATGGGCATGTCCGTCACCATGGGTTCCAGCCGTCCCTTGTCCATGAACGCCCGCAGGAAGAGGGAACTGCGAATGTATTCGGGCATGCGCGGGGGAATGCCTCCGCCGATGTACATGCCTCCGTGGCAGGCCACCTTGAGGGCCAGGTTGCCGGCCTCTGCGCCGAGGATGGAAGTGAACAGCTCCAGCACGGCGACGCAGATGGGATTTTCGTCCGGAGCCTCAAGGCCCGCCTTCACAATGACCGGAGTCTGGTCCGGGGCCTCGGCCAGGGCCTTGCCCAGGGCCGGGGGCTCGGGGTGTTTGCCGGTGTCGCGCAGGAAGGCGTAAAGGTTGGGGATGCCCACCCCGGAGCAGACCCGCTCGTAGCTGACATGGTCGTAGGTCCGGCGCAGATAGGCCAGCAATTCCATCTCCAGGTCGGTACGAGGGGCGAAATCAGTATGTCCTCCCTCGGAACTGTTGGACTGGTAGCGTCCGTCATTCCAGGTCAGGAAGACCTCCCCCAGTCCCGTGCCCGGAGCTATCAGCGCCTTGGGATATCCCGACTTGGGCACACCCGGGTTGATGGCCTCGATCATGGATTCGTCCAGATGCGGTACGGCATAGGCCATGGCTTCCAGATCGTTGAGGAGGGTTACTTCGGGAATGCCGGTGTCCTGCGAGAGCGTACGCCCGTCGATGACCCACGGCAGGTTGGTGATGGCAGCGCAGTTGTCCTTGATGGGGCCGGCCACGCCGAAACTGGCCCTTGATACGGTCAGGTGGTGCTCTTCAATGAAGGCACGGACCACATGTTCCAGCCCCGGGAATTCCTGGCTGGGGTAGGTTTCACTGACAATGGGATCGTCCGGACCGCGTTCTGCGGAGAAAATGCCGAGGCGGGTTTTGGTGCCGCCAATGTCTCCTGCAAGTATCATTTCCGAATCCTTCCCCGTGTCTGAAAGTGCTTTACAGAGAACATGTCTCTCATAACTTCTTATATATCCATTATTTTTTGCCGTAGACTTCTTCGCGGGTGAAGTGCCCGCCGGCAATCACCGTGCTGTCCACGGTTTCTTTCTCCACCGGCGTCACCGGGGTGATGATGGTGGGGATTTTGGCGAATCCGTTATCCACGGCGTGTGTGTTCCCGACCAGTTCGCTCACCGGTTTCTCCGGATTGGCGGCCATGGTCATGGCCACGTCTGCGGCTTTATAAGCCAGGGGCTTGATTTTTTTCCAAACTTCAAAAGCCTGTCTTCCCTCGGCCACAAGCCGGATGTTGCGCAGATCCGCGTCCGAACCGGCCACAAAGACCGTGTCTACGGAATCCAGGCCCTCCTCGTGCAGAGCCCCCATGACTCCGTAGGCAAGTCCGCTGTTGTTGCATACGAATGCATCGATCCTGTTCCCGTGTTTGAGGAGCAGGTTCTGCGCGGTTTCGCGGGCGAGGTCGGGCGACCAGCCCGGATGGGATTTCTGCGCAACGAGTTTGACTTCGGGGTTGTTTTCCACGAACCGGAGTATGCCTTCGCTCATGGCCTGGGCGTTGGCGTCGCCGGGCTGGCCCATGATCAGGGCCACTGCGCCGCTTACGTTTCCGCGTTTTTTCATGAGCCATTGTTCGAGGGCCTTGGCCTGGAGTTGTCCCACGGCCCAGCTGTCCTGCATGATCATGATGTCCAGAGGACCGTTCTGGAGCATGGAGTCATACCCCACGACCCGGACTCCGTGCCTATGGGCCAATTGGACCAGGCTGCCCGCCGTGGCCGTGTTTACCGGCTGAAGAACCAGGATGTCTATGCCCTGATCCAGCAGTTTTTCCACCTGTCGGAGCTGGGTGAGTTCGTCATTGTGGCTGGAGTCGAAGAATACTGTGGCTCCCTTGCTTTCGGCGCGGGCCGTGAACAGCGCCTTATCCGTGCGGTAGCGTTCTTCCTGCATGGTCTTCAGAATGAAGCCGATGCGCGGTCCCTCGGCGCGGGAACCCGCGGGAGTGCCGACGGTCAGCAACATGGTGCAGAGAAACGCGGCCAGGACCTTGCCGGCAGTGCAAAGCGGATGAAACATGAACATGCCTCTCTTGAAAGGGGTTCTTCGGTCAGGCGGACTTGCGCTTGCTGAGCACATCGAACCATACGGCCAGGATGATGATCAGACCCTTGATGATGAGCTGGTAGAACGTGGGAACCCCCAGCAGGCTCATTCCGTTGTTCAGGATGCCGATGATGAACGCGCCGATAACGGTTCCCGAGATGGTGCCCACGCCTCCGGAGAAGCTGGTGCCGCCGATGATTACTGCGGAGATGGCGTCGAGTTCAAACATGTTCCCCAGGTTGGGAGAGGCACCGTTCAGGCGCGAAGCCAGCAGGATGCCCGACAGGGCCGAGAGCGTGGTGATGATGGAATAGACGATCAGCTTCACGCGGTAGACGCGAATGCCGGAAAGGCGTGCGGCTTCCTCGTTGCCGCCCATGGCGTAGATGCGCCGCCCGAGCATGGTGTTGTTCAGGAGGAAGATGCCTGCCGCAGCGATGACGGTGAAGATCGCCACCGGGTAGGGGATACCGCGATAATCCGTGAAGACCCAGAAGGCGAGTCCCAGACCTGCCGCCGTGATGATCGTGGAAGCGACGATTTTTTGGACCCGGATGGTGATGTTGTACTTTTTCCTCTGTTGAATGCCTCGGTAGAGGGTGAAGAAAAAGAGCACCAGAGCGGCCACAATGATTATCCCCGAGATGGCGGGGGATATGTAGGACCCCCCAAGCTTCGGGAACAGCGGGTCGGTGACCGGTACGGAACTGCCGTTGGAGAGGGTCAGTGCAAGGCCGCGGGCGATGGTCATCATGCCCAAGGTTATGATGAACGGGGGAATGTTGTAATGCGCGATCCAGAAACCGTTCCAAAGGCCGATGAACACCCCGGCCACCAGCAGGGTCACCAGGATCGCCAGCCAGACATTCATGCCCGATTGCATGAGCAGGGTGACCATGATGGCCGCGAGTCCTACGATGGACCCCACGGACAGGTCGATGCCGTTGATGATGATGACCAGGGTCATGCCCACGGAGATGATGCCGATGATGGTGGTCTGCCGCGCAAGGTTGGTTATGTTGCGCGGAGTGAAGAATGCGTCGTCCATAAACGCGAAGATGACCGCCAGGATGACAAGCGCTACCAGCGTGCCGTTCTCCTTGAGGAACGCAGCGAGCTGGTGCATGAAATTGGTGTTGCCTGTTCTCGTATTCATTCCTATTCCCCTTTCTTCTTGCTGCCGGTGCCGTACTCCATGATGAGCTCCTTGGTGGCTTCCCGCTCATCCAGTTCCGCGGCGATTTCCCCCTCGCACATGACCAGGATGCGGTGACACATGCCCATGATTTCCGGCAGTTCCGAGGAAATCATGATTACGGTGACGCCTTCGTCCACGAGCTTGTTGAGGAGGTTGTAGATTTCGACCTTGGCCCCGATGTCGATGCCACGCGTGGGCTCGTCCAGGAACAGCACCTTCGGGGAGGTGTTCAGCCATTTGGCCACGATGACCTTCTGCTGGTTGCCGCCGCTGAGTGTGTCCACGGCCACGTCCAGTCCCGGGGTCTTGATATTCAGTTTGGAAATGTAGTCCCAGGCCAGGTTGCGCTCCTTGGCCTTGTTGATGATGCCCCATTGCTGGGCCACGGTCTCAAGCGAACCGATGGTCATGTTGTTGAGCACGCTTTGGCCCAGAACCAGCCCGAGAGCCTTGCGGTCTTCGGTCACCAGAGCTATGCCGTTGTCGATGGCGTCCTTGGGGCGTTTGATTTTCAACTTTTTGCCGTGCAGGCGGATCTCGCCCGAAACTCCGCTGCGGTATGCGCCGAAGATGCTGGAGACCAATTCGGAGCGGCCCGATCCCATGAGGCCGGAGATGCCCAGAATTTCGCCCTTGTGCGCGGCAAAGGAAACCTTGTTCAGGAGCTTCTTGCCCGGGATGGTGGGGTGCTTGAGGTGCAATTCGGCCACTTCCAGGACCTTTTCGCCGCGTTTTCCCTCCATCTTGGGGAACATGTCCTTGATGTCGCGACCCACCATGCGGTTGATGATTTCATCCATGGTGATTTCATTCATGGGGGTCACCTCACCGATGGTCTTGCCGTCGCGCAGCACGGCCACCCGGTCGGCGATGAGCTGCAGCTCGTCCATCTTGTGGGAGATGTAAGTCATACACACACCCTTTTCCTTGAGCTGCCGGATGGTGGCGAACAGGGCGTCCACCTCCTTGTCGGTGAGGGCCGAAGTGGGTTCGTCGAAAACCAGAATTTCGGCACTTTTGGAAAGGGCCTTGGCGATTTCCACCATCTGTTGCTTGCCCACGGTCAGTTCGCCCACTTTGTCCGTAGGCTTCACTCCCTTGATGCCCAGTTGGTTCAACAGGCTCTGCGCTTCGGAAAAGACCTTGCCCCAGTTGACAATGCCCACGACGCTGCAGAACTGCCGGTCGAGAAAAATGTTTTCAGCCACGGTCAACCCGGGGATCAGGTTCAGTTCCTGATAGATGATGGCCACCTTGGCCGCCTCGGCTTCCCGGGTGTTGCGAAAGCGGCAAAGCTTTCCCTTGATGTATATGTCGCCCTCGTAGGTCGGATACGGCCACACCCCGCTCAGAACCTTCATGAGGGTTGATTTTCCCGCACCGTTTTCGCCCACCAGGGCGAGAACTTCACCGGCGCGTGCCTCGAAGTTTACGTCGTCCAGGGCCCGGACTCCCGGGAAATCCTTGACGATGTTTTTCATTTCCAGAACGACTTCGCCCATGGCGATCACCTGTCTTGCTTCAATAGTTCCGGGAGGGCCGTCCCCAAACGACCCTCCCGTTTCATCATAAAACGGTCTGTCAGCGGGAGAGACGATTACTGACCGTAGACCTGTGCCTTGGTGTAGAAGCCGCCGGCGATGATGGTGCTGTCGATGTTGTCCTTGGTGACAGGCACGACCGGGGTGACCACGGTGGGCACGTCCACGAAACCGTTGTTGATGTTCTTGTCGGCCTTGATGGCTTCGCCTTTGGCGATTTTGACGGCCATTTCAGCGGCGGTTTCGGCCAGGGGATTGATCTTCTTCCAGATTTCCACGGCCTGCTTGCCCTGGGCCACGTACTGGATATTGACCAGGTCTGCGTCGGAACCGGCCACGAAGACTTTGTTCACGTCGGCCAAACCCTGTGCGTCCAGGGCGGAGATGACGCCACGGGCCATGCCGCTGTTGTTGCAGATGAATGCGTCGATGTCGTTCTTGTACTTGGTGAGCACGTTTTCAGCGGTGGCCATGGCCTTGTCCGAGGACCATCCTTCGTGGGACTGCTTGGCCACGAGCTTCAGGGCCGGGTTGTTCGCGATGATTTCCAATGCGCCGGAAGACATGGCGATGGCGTTGGAGTCGCCGGGCTGGCCCATGATCAGAGCCACGTTGCCCTCAACCTTGCCTTTCTTGGCCTTGAGCCAGTCCACCATGGCTTCGCCCTGCAACTTGCCCACCGCCCAGCTGTCCTGCATGACCATGTAGTCCAGGGGGCCGTTCACCAGCATGGAGTCGTACCCGATGACCTTGACGCCTTCGTCGTTGGCGGCCTTGACCATGGAGCCGGCGGTGCCGGTGTTCACTGGTTGCAGAACGATGACCTGACAGCCTTTGGCAAGGAGGTTTTCAAACTTCATGAGCTGGGTCTGTTCGTCGTTGTTGGCGGAGTCGAAATAGACCTTGGCGCCCATTTCTTCAGCTTTTTTGATGAATGCGGCCTTGTCGCGCTGGTAGCGCTCCTCCTGCATGGTCTTGAGCAGGAATCCCACTTTCAGTTTTTTTGCCGAGGCTGGGCTGGCCAGGGACAGAGCAAGCAGACCTGCGACGGCCAGGGAACAAAGTTTGGTCAATGTCCGTTTCATCGAAGAACCTCCAAAAAATTTTGGTTTAGCGAGTAAAATAAAATCGCCGAAAACACTCCATAACCGGGAAAAAGCCAACACACCCTCTAAGCTTTATGTAGTAAAAAAAATAGCTTAAGAAAAATGGCTTTTTCGAGATTGGATGTAGTATTCGCTGCCTACAACTTTTTTGTCAATATTTAATTTAAACTTTAAACAAATTGATCAATCAATCAGCAAATCACTCTTCAAATGGGTGGTTTTTGGGTGAAATCAGGGTGGTTTTTGTCATGGGCGTTCGCTTGTCTCCATAATTTGTTCATGGTATAAAATAATTATCCATAAGGTATGTTGCAATATGCTGTGGGCGATCCACGGATGAGGACATTTTTTTTACGCAAGGCAGGATTTCAGACCATGGCAGTACGGCCAGAACCACTGAAGACACTGAATCAGTACCAGATATTGAACACCATACGCATCGCCGGGGCCATCTCCAGGACCGAGATCGCCCAGATTGTGGGCCACAGCCGCGCCACGGTGACCAACATCACCTCAAAGATGATCCGCAACGACCTCATCTACGAGAAGGAGGTCGAGGGGTCGGCCGCACGGGGAAGGAACCGCATTCTGCTGGCCATCAACCCGGACGCCGCCTATGTGGTGGGAGTCAAGGTCTCGGCTTTCCGCATCGGTTGCGTGGTCACGGACATCCTGGCCAACGTCAAGAGCTCGGTGGTCATGCCTGTGCGCACCAGCGAGCGGCCCGTGGAGTTCGTGTCCGATCTCATCGAGGAGGCGGTCCGACACTGCGTCAAGGAAGCCGGGCTTTCCCTCAAGCAGATTTCAGGCATCGGGATCGGCATTCCCGGCCTGGTGGACAGCCGCGAAGGTGTTTCCTATTGGAGTCCGCTCTACAGCCGCGGGGAGAAGACCCTGAGAGAGCTCATCCGGGATCGGTTCAACATCGAGACCTATGTGGACAACGATTCCAACACCGTGACCCTGTCCCAGCTCTGGCGCGGCCAGGGGCTTGGCGTCAACAACTTCGCCGTGGTCACGGTGGAGGACGGTCTGGGTATGGGCCTCATTGTGGATGGAGAACTTTATCGCGGCTCAAACGGTTTTGCGGGCGAGCTGGGGCATTTCGTGGCTACGCCCGGAGGTGTCCAGTGTCGCTGCGGCAAGAAGGGATGCTACGAAGCCTATATCAGCAACTTCGGTATTCTCAATGCGGCCAAGGGGTTGTGTCGCGAGGGAGTCTGGAAATGTGACGACGCGGACTCTCTGTCTTACGAGGATGTTTTGGAGGAGGCCAGGGCCGGGAATCAGGCTCTGGTGGAAGTTTTCAAACGGGCCGGGCAGTACCTGGGCCATGCCCTGTCAGGTCTCATGCAGCTTCTCAATCCATCCAAAATCATCGTCACGGGCAACGGCGCCAGGGCGGGCGATCTCATCTTCGGGCCCATGCGCGAGATGATCGAGGAGAGCACCGCGCCCGAGCTTCTGAAGGCCGCCGAGGTGGTGGTGCACGAGTGGCAGGACATGGATTGGGCGCTGGGGGCGGCTTGCCTGGTACTGCAGGAGCTGTACAAATCTCCTCTGGACCGCTGCGTTGCCGCCGAAAAGATGCAGGAAGCCCTCAAGGCCGAATAATTCCCGCCTCACCATATTTCCGAGTAAAACTGAAAAGGCCCCTGCAGTTGCGGGGGCCTTTTCGCGCCTGATGGCTAGGAGGTCATGATGCCGGTTTAGGCTGGTGGTGTGACTTTGTCCTTGGCTTCTTGGGGGCCGATCCGTTTCCCGGGGGCACGTCCGGTTCCGACCAGTACCCGCCGAAGCCGCGGCAGGGCGTCCCCTGCCGCGTTTCGGGAGTCGGGTGTGGAATCGCTTTAGAGGGCCGCTTCATAGATGGCCGTCACGTCCGCATCGCTCGGGCAGCGAGGGTTGGTCAGACCGCAAGCGTCCTTCTGCGCATTGGCCGTCATGGTCGGGATGTCGGCGGCCTTGACGTCCTTGCCGTAGCGCTTGCCCAGCTCAATGAGGCCGGAGGGGATGCCCACGTCGCACGAGAGTTCCTGAATGGCGTCGAGGCATTTTTCGGCGGCCTTGCGGGGAGAAAGACCCTCAATGTTCTCACCCATCAGGGTCGCCATCTTGGCGAATCGTTCCACTTTGGCTGGGAGGTTGAAGCGTTCCACATGGGGCAGAAGTATGGCGTTGCATTCGCCGTGGGGCAGGTCGTAGAAACCGCCCAACTGGTGGGCCATGGCGTGAACGTGGCCCAGGGAGGCGTTGTTGAAGGCCATGCCGGCCAGGTACTGGGCAAAGCACATGGCTTCACGGGCTTCAACATCCTGGCCGTTGGCCACTGCCGGGCGCAGGTATTGGAAGATGACTTCGATGGCCTTTTCGGCGCAAGCATCGGTCATGGGGGTAGCGATGGTGGAAACGTAAGCCTCCACTGCGTGGGTCAGAGCGTCCATGCCGGTGGCTGCGGTCAGTGACGGGGGCATGCCCATCATGAGCAGCGGGTCGTCGATGGCGATGCCCGGGGTGACGCGCCAGTCCACGATGGCCATCTTCACCTTGCGGGACAGGTCGGTGATGATGCAGAAACGGGTCATTTCAGATGCGGTGCCCGCGGTGGTGTTCACTGCCACATAGGGCGGCATGGGCTTGGTGGATTTGTCGATGCCTTCGAAGTCGTGGATCTTGCCGCCGTTGGCGATGACCAGGCCCACGCCCTTGCCGCAGTCGTGGGAACTGCCGCCGCCCAAGGTGATGAGGCTGTCGCACTTTTCCTTCTTGTACACGTCGACACCCTCATGGACGTTGGCGTCCGTGGGGTTGGGGATGGTCTTGTCGTATACGGCGTACTTCATTTTGCCGGCATCGAGCAGGGCGGTGACCTGATCCAGGATCCCGGCGGCCACGATACCGGGGTCGGTGACGATCAAAGGTTTCTTGCCGCCCAGAGCGCGGATCTTGGTGGGGATTTCCTTGGCTGCGCCAATGCCGATCAGGGTCATGCTGGGAATGAAGAATCCGAATACTTCTTCGCGTACTGCCATGACAATACTCCTCTTGTGGTGTTGAATGATTACAGTCAGTCGTCGCCCCCTTAAAAGCAAAGGATGGGCCAAGAGGGAAAAGTTAATAAAATTAATAGGTAATAAAATAGGAGTCTTTTAGAATCATCTTTTGTGGGTCAAGGAGACCCACAAAAGTGGCTTGCCATGCTCCATGAGGGGAGGCCTGACACAAAAAAAACCTTGTTTTTTCGATGATAGCGGAAGCGAGTCAGAATGACCCGTCCTCGGGGACGGGATGGGTCATTGCGACTCATGATGCCCGTTGCCGGGCAGCAGGGCGTATTTCTGGATTTTTCGATACAGGGTTTTTCTGCCGATCCCCAAAGCCACGGCCGCTTTTTGCCGGTTTCCGTCGTGGAGGTTCAATACCCTGCGGATGTGTTCCCGTTCCACGGTTTCCAGGGTCATGTCCTCGCCTGTCGGCGATTCGCGAAATTCGAACCCCGCCATTTCTCGCGGCAGAAGTTGGGGGGAGATGGCCCCGTTTTCCGAAAGGATGATGGAACGCTCGATGATGTTGCGCAGTTCGCGCACGTTGCCGGGCCAGTCGTAGTTCAACATCTGGTCCAGGGCCGAAGTGGCTATGGAGCAGTGGTCGTGTCCCACGCAGAGCCGGGCCAGGAAATGCTCCACCAGCAGAGGGATATCTTCCCTGCGGTTCTTGAGCGGCTGGATGTGGATGTTGAAGACGTTGATGCGGTGGAAGAGAGCCTCGTTGAACCGGCCGTTGGTCACTTCTTCCGCCAGGTTTCGGTTGGTGGCGAACAGGAAGCGGATGTCGGCCTGGCGTTCCTCGTTTTCCCCAACCCTCCTGTAGCGCTGGTTTTCCAGCACGCGCAGCAGCGAGGCCTGCACGTCTTCGGGCAGGTCGCCGATTTCATCCAGGAACAGGGTGCCCTGCTGGGCCAGGCTCATGAGCCCGTCCTTGGCCTCGGAAGCGCCGGTGAAGGCCCCTTTCTTGTGGCCGAAGAGTTCGCTGCGCACCAGCTCTCGCTGGAGCATGGCGCAGTTCTTGATGATCAGCTGCTTGTCGGCACGACGGCTCTGGGCGTGGATATTGCGGGCCACCACGTCCTTGCCCACTCCGGATTCACCGGTGATGAGCACGGGGACGTCCGTGGGGGCCACCTTGGAGATGAGGTACTGCACATGAGAGATGGCGTCGGATTTGCCGATGAGCGGCAGGGTGGGAAGTTCGGTTTCCTGGGAATGGCGCAGGCGCTTGTTTTCGCGCTGCAGGAAGACCCGTTGATAGGCCCTGTCCAGCACCAGTTCCAGCCGGTCCAGGGCAAAGGGTTTGGTGATGTAGTCGTAAGCCCCCAGGCGCATGGCTTCCACGGCGTGGTCGATGTTGCCGTGTCCCGTGATGAGGATGACCTCGGTGTCGGGCGCCAGGGACTTGAGCTCGGTGAACAGTTCCAGGCCGTCCGCGTCGGGCAGGCGGATGTCCAGAATAATGATATCGTACTGGTGATCGTGCAACTCCCGGCGCGCGTTCCTGGCGTCGACGGCCGTGCGCACCGTGCGTTTCTTGTTGCCCAGTTCCTTGACCAGCAGTCTGCGGATGGGTTCCTCGTCGTCCACCACCAGGACGGAGTAGACGTCATGCATTGTTTGACTCCTGATTGACGGGCAGACGCACCGTGAAGGTGGAGCCGAGGCCGGGCCTGCTGGTCACGGAGATGTCTCCCTTGTGTTCGCTGACGATGCGGTAGCAGGTGGAAAGTCCTATGCCGATGCCTCTGCCCACCCCCTTGGTGGTGAAGAAGGGATCGAACAGCTTGCCCATGTGTTTTTCGGGGATGCCGCAGCCCGTGTCCTCCACCTGGAGGCATATGTATCCGTCCTCGTCGGGAAAGGTGCGTACCGTGATGGCGCCCGGATTCATGCCGATGGCGTCCGTGGCGTTGATGAGCAGGTTGAGCAGCACCTGCTTGAGCTGCGGCGCTTCCGCGTATATGTCCGGCAGGGCCGGAGCCAGCCGGATATTCACCTCCAGGGGAGGTTGTTTCTTGAGGTGGTAGTGCAGCAGCTGGAGTGTTTCGGTGACCACGTGGTTCAGGTTTACCGGCGTGAAGTATGCCGAACTGGGATGCCCGAAGTCCAGCAGGCCGCGTACGATGTCGCGGCAGCGGTTGCATTCGTTGAGAATTGTCTGGGTGTATTCCCGGAAGTCCTCGGCGGCCTCGGGAGGCAATAGTGGGCCCACGGCGTCGAGCCTGCGCCGCAACCCCTCGGCGTAGCCGGAGATGGCCATGAGAGGGTTGTTGACCTCATGGGCAACGCCCGTGGCCAGCATGCCGATGGTGGCCATTTTTTCGGCCTGGTAGTACTTGGCCTGGTATTCCCTTTCCTTGGTCACGTCCCGTTTGAAGATGAGCACCAGAGGCTCGGACAGGTCCGGGCTGGTCAGTGGCGAGGCCACCATGTCGAATTGGAGCTTGCGCCCCTTGATGCGGAAGAAGGCGTTTTCCTTGTTGACCTCGCCTGTTTCCAGGGACCTGAAGGCCGGGCATTCCGGACAGGGGGTGTCCTGTTGTCGGAAGATTTCGTAACAGAAGCGCCCCTCGGGGGAGATGTCGCCGAAGAGTTCGGTAAAGACGCGGTTCACGGAAATGATGCGCAGGTCCGTGGAAAGAACCATCATGACGTCGGTGATGCCGTCCAGGATGGCCGCAATTTCGCGTCGGTTCTTTTCGGATTCGATGTTGGCCGAGCGCAGCTCCACGATCTTTTGCTGCAGCTCCTGGAAATAACCGAGCTTGGAGTGTTCGATGCCGATGAGGTCGTTAAGGCCTGTGGGCATTACCAGGCCTCCCGGCAAATATCCATGAGGTCGGTCCAGTCCGCTTCGCGGGGATTGCTCACATAGCAGGCGTCCTTGACGGCCATTTTACAGATGGTCTCCAGCCTGGAATCGTCGGGGATCAGTTCCCGCAGCCGCGTTGTCACTCCCAGTTCGTTGAAAAGATTTTCCAGCGTGGCGATGCCGGCAAGCCCGGTCTCCTTGCTGGAACACAGTCTGGGGCCGACGATCATCCTGCCGATGTCTCCCATGATCTCCGGGCAGGCGCTCAGATTGTAACGCATGACCGAAGGCAGCAGCACCGGGTGCACCAACCCGTGCAGCACATCGTAGATGCCGCCCAGGGAATGGGCCAGTGCATGCAGGATGCCGAGGCCCGCGTTGCTGAATGCCATGCCCGCCGATGTGCTGGCGATGGACAGCTGCTCCAGGGCATGCGGGTCCCGTTCCAGGGCGGCGGGCTTGATGTATTGGACGAAGAGTTCGATGGCTTTCTGGGAATGCATGCGGGTGAAGGGTGAGGCCAGCTTGGAAACGTGGGATTCCACGGCATGGGCCAGAGCATCGATGGCCGAGGCAATGATCAGACTCTTGCTCTTGGTGGAGAGCAGCAGCGGATCGATAATGGAGATGTTGGCCACCAGGGACCGGCTGATGATGGACATCTTCACCTCGCGTTCCACGTCGGTGATGATGCAGAACTGGGAAATGTCCGAACCGCTGCCGGCCGTGCTGGGGATGAGGATCATGGGCGGCAGGGGACGCATGATTCTGTTGGCCCCTTCATAGTCCCTGATCCTGCCGCCGTTGCCCGCCAGGATGCCGATGCCCTTGGTGGCGTCCATGGGACTGCCCCCGCCCAGGCAGACCAGCACGTCGCAGCCCTCACGGCGGTAGATTTCGGCCCCCTCGTGGATCTGGTAATCCCTTGGGTTGGAGTCCACATTGTTGAAATAGACGGACTTCAGGCCGTCCTCGTCCAGGATTTCCCTGACCTTGTTCACCCAGATGGTGTCGTTGAGTCCCTTGTCGCTGACCAGCAGGACGCGTTTGGCGCCCACCCTGCGGGCACACTGGGCCAGATGTCTGACGCTGCCGTTACCGAAGATGATGTCCGGAATGGCGAATTTGGTGATGAGCATGTGTGTTGCGGCTCCTCTCTCATTGGCGGGTTACCGCAAGTATAGAACTGAAAACGATCTTATGACAAGGTGTTAAGCATTTGTTGTCTGCCCGGGTGGTTATGGGCGGTCTGCCGGGGTATGACCGGCATACGTTCCTTTGCACGGTGCCGTGCGTGTGCATCTGCTCCGGCAAGGGAACGGAAAATCCTGTTCAACAGAACCATATATGATATGTAGGGAGTCAACTCGAAATAGCGTCAACCAAGGAGTGAACATGATTTCCTTGAACGTGAACGGGAAGAAGCATCGGGTGGACGTGGCTCCGGAGACCCCCCTCCTGTGGGTTCTGCGCGACAACCTGGGCATTACCAGCGTCAAGTACACCTGCGGCGAGGGCGAGTGCGGCAACTGTACGGTGCTCATCGATGGCCGGGCCGAGCGCTCCTGCGTCACCATGGTGAAGAGCGTCCAGGGCAGCGAGATCGTCACTATCGAGGGGCTGGCCGAGGACCACCCCGTGAAGTTGGCCTGGATCGAAAAGCAGGTGCCTCAGTGCGGCTATTGCCAGCCGGGCATGATGCTCCAGGCCGTGGACGTGTTGTCCAACAACCCGACTCTGTCGGACGGCGATATCGTCCAGTCCATGGACGACTTCATCTGCCGTTGCGGCAGTCATCCCCGAATTGTTCCGGCCATGAAGCTGGCTGCGGCAATGATGAAAAAATAGGAGCCTGCGCCATGAGGACCGATATGACACGACGCAATTTTCTCAGAAGCGGTTGTCTGCTGATCGCGGCGGCAGTCACCCCCGCCGGAGTCATGACCTTTGTGAACGCTTCCTCGGGATTCGCTGGGGCCGGAAAGAATTTCAAGCCTCACGCTTTTGTGGAGATTTCTCCGGACGAAGAGGTGACCGTCCGGGTTGGGCAGACGAACCTTGGCCAGGGCACCCACACGGGTATCGCCATGATCGTGGCGGAGGAACTGGACGCTGACTGGGAAAAGATTCAGGTACGGATGGCCCTGGCGGGCGATCCGTTCAAAGATCCAGTCTGGGGTGGACAGTTCACGGGCGGAAGCACCAGCATTCGCCATCGCTGGGAGCTGATCCGTACAGCCGGCGCCGCAGCCCGGGCCGTACTGGTGGAGGCTGCGGCACAAACCTGGGGAGTGCCTGCGGCCAGGTGCCGTACCGTTCCCGGCAAGGTCATGGCTCCGGATGGCCGCAGCTTGTCCTACGGCACGCTGGTACCCACAGCAGTCACCCTGCCGGTGCCGCAAAATCCCGTGCTCAAGGCAGCCAGGGAGTATAAAATCATCGGGTCGGAAAAACAGCGCCTGGACATTCCGGACAAGGTGCAGGGCCGCACCAGGTTCGGCATCGACGTGAACATTCCCGGCATGTGCGTCGCCGTGATCGCCCGTCCGCCGCACTACCTGGCCGAGCCCATGGTCTTTGATGCGGAAGCGGCCAAGGCCGTTCCCGGCGTCATCGAGGTGGTGCCTATGGGCGACAGGGTGGCGGTTTGTGCGGAGACCACCTTTGCGGCCATGAAAGGGCGCAGGGCTTTGAAAGTCAACTGGTCCAAGAGCAAACATGCGGATCTGGATACCGCCGCAGTGGACAAAACTCTGCGGGCGGGACTGAAGCGAAAGGGGGCGGTGGCCCAGAGCGGAGGCGACGCCGCAACCGCCTTGTCCGGAGCGGTCAAAACTTTGGAGGCCTCGTTTTACGTCCCCTATATCGCCCACGCCCAGGTGGAGCCCACCAACTGCACGGCCCACGTGGAAAAGGGGCGCTGCCGCATATGGGCGCCCACCCAGGGACAGTCGACGGCCCAGTCCGTGGGGGCGGGTATTACCGGACTGCCCCTGGAGAAGGTCGAGGTCATGACCACGCCCGCCGGCGGCGGTTTCGGACGCAGGAGCGAGGCCGACGTCATCGAGGAGGCGGTCAGCCTGTCCCAAATCATGAAGCGGCCGGTCAAGGTCATGTGGACCCGTGAGGATGAATTCGCACATGACGTGTTTCGGCCCGGCAGCGTCTGCGTCATCCAGGCGGGGCTGGATTCCGGGGGCGATGTGACGGCTTGGGTCCACAAGATCGCCTCGCCCTCCATCATGGCCCGGCTCATGCCCGGCAACATCCGAAACGGTGTGGACGAGTCCTCGGTGGATGGCGTTACCACCATGTGCTACTCCATTCCCAATCGGCTCGTGGAATACGTGACGACAGACCTGCCGATTCCGGTGGGGTGGTGGCGATCCGTGGGCAACACCATCAACTGTTTCACTGTGGAGTCGTTTATGGATGAACTGGCCCATGCCGCAGGCCGGGATCCGCTTCAATTCCGGCTCGATCATATGGAAAAGGGCTCTCGGCCCCATGATGCGCTTTCCTTGCTGGCCACGAAATGCGGTTGGGACAAACCGCTTTCCGAAGGACACGGCAGGGGGGTGGCCGTGACCGACTGCTTCGGCTCCTCCGCAGCCCAGATGGTGGAGGTCTCGGTGCATCGCGGCACCGGGGAGATCACCATTTATCGGGCGGTATGCGCCGTGGACTGCGGCCCGGCCGTTTATCCCGAAGGCATCACGGCCCAGATGGAAGGCGGCATGCTCATGGGGCTCAGTGCGGCGCTCTATGAAAAGGTCGAGTTCGAAGGCGGCGGGGTGAAGACCGGCAACTACAGCGATTATCCGGTCCTGACGCTTTCCGACGTGCCCGAAATCGAGGTGTATATCGCCGAAAGCAGGCATTCCATCGGCGGCATCGGCGAGCCGGGCGTACCTGCCGCGGCTCCGGCCCTGGCCAACGCCGTTTTCGCCGCCACGGGCGTCCGTGTGCGGGAGCTGCCCATCGACAGGGAAAAGCTCAAGGCCTGATGCCGAATAGGGCGGGAAAGATATGCATAAAAAAGGCCTTCGCAGGAGCGGAGGCCTTTTTCCTGGTGTTTTCGGAATTTGTCCGAGCAGTCTATTTCGGCAGAATGCGGTTCACGTACTCGAAATGTCCGCAATCCTTGATTTCGAATTCGCTGCTGAAGAAGGGCGAGGAAATGAGGAACTCCGCCGAGGACCGGTTGCTGGCCGTGGGGATGTTGTACAGGACCGCAAGACGCAGCAGGGCCTTGACGTCCACGTCGTGGGGCTGGGGTTGCATGGGATCCCAGAAAAAGATGAGTACATCCACCCTACCCTCGGCTATGCGTGCGCCTAGTTGCTGGTCGCCGCCCAGTGGGCCGGATTGCAGCCGGGTGACGGTGATGTCGGAATCGTGTCCGGAGGATTCGGCATGCTCCTTGAGCATGTTCTCGACCAGACGGCCGGTTGTGCCGGTGGCGACCAAGTTGTGCAGGGCAAAGACATCCCGGTTGCAGCTCACGAAGTCGAGCAGTTCTTCCTTGCAGTTGTCATGCGCCACTACCGCGATGTTCTTGATCGATCTCATGGTTTGGCCTCTTTGGTGCATTGTCGGTTATTTCTGATACAGGAACATGGAGTTTCCCAGGGAGCAATCCAGCAGTCTGCAGATCACGTCGCATTTCGCCTTGAAGGCGAAGAAGATGGAGCGTCCAGCACGGTTGTACAGAGATTCGAAGTTGCCCTGGCCCTTGCTGAGGACCACGTCGGCCCCGGCATAGGCGTCGAGGAATTCGGCTGTCCCCTGCTCGAGAATGGTTCCGCACGTTCTGCTTCCGGACGGCATGATCGTGCAGAGCCGGTCCATGCCCACGAAACGGGCGTCTTCCAGCAGGGCGTCGTTGAGGATGGGCGCGCTGCGCACTGCGTAGGTCACGTTCACTCCCCGTTCATGCAGGAGTTCCACCAGAATGGTGTCCAGGCCGATTTCACCGGCATTGTCTCCGAGAATGAGCAGGCGCGCTCCCGGCTGCAGCTTCTTGAAGAACGGTCCGTAGGCCTTTTCGAGAAAGGCCATGTCGGTTTCATCGGAAAGGGCCTGCCGCCAGTCGAAGGACAGCTTGACGCCGAGGTCGATGTAGTTGCCGATGATGGACACGTTCAGGGCCGCGTGCAGGGGATTTCCGTGGGATCGGATTTGGGTGCGCAGGGCCGGGAGTATGGACATGACCTGTTCGTTGGCTTCGCGCTTGGCTTCGGCAAAGGGGTCCAGGACACCGAGGATCTCTGCCCCGAGGGGGTACAGATGTCCGGCCCAGTGGGGCACGGTCTGCCGCATGTCGAGAGTCGCCAGCTCCGCGCTCCAGGCCCGCACCAACTCTTCGTGTTTGTCCGGCTGGTCCGGCAGCGTGCGGCGGGCGCAGCGTAACCCCTGTTCCAACAGGCAGATGAGACATTCCAATTGAGGGTGCATATGGTCCTTCTCCTTCGGGATCGGTTCTCAGCGGTACGGTAAGTGACCGTCTGCACGCAACCTAGTGTTTTTCGCCGCGGTCGGCAATCGGCACCCGTTTATTCGTTCAGAAAAGAAAATGAATTCACGGCTGGCTTATGCTGGTGGGCCATGGGCTGCTCGTCACCTGAAAAGGGTACCATTGACGTATTCTTTTTCCCGCACTAGAGAAACGCTTTCCCACTAGGCAACCTTCGGCAGGCATCCGGTCCGGAGCAATGGAGAGGACGAGGTTTCCGGAGCTGCCGTTTGTCATAATACATATCATCTGAAGGAGAAGTTTGATGGAATCCAAGCTAGCCAACCCGGCCCCGCTCGGACTGATGGGCTTTGGCATGACCACCGTGCTGCTGAATATCCACAATGCGGGGTTCTTTCCCATTTCGGCCATGATTCTTGCCATGGGCGTTTTCTTCGGGGGCATGGCCCAGATCATCGCCGGAATCATGGAATTCAAGAAGGGCAACACCTTCGGCACCACCGCGTTCACGTCCTACGGCCTGTTCTGGCTGACTCTCGTGGCGCTGATCATCATGCCCAAGCTGGGCTTTGCCGAAGCCACCCCGGACGCTTACATGGGCTGGTATCTGGTCATGTGGGGCATCTTCACCCTGTTCATGTTCCTGGGCGCCCTTAAGGGCAACAAGGTGATCAGATTCGTGTTTTTTTCCCTGACTCTGCTCTTTTTCCTGCTTGCAGTGCGCGACTTCACGGGCAATGAAGCCATCGGCGTCCTGGCCGGCTGGGAGGGCATTGTCTGCGGAGCTTCGGCCATTTATCTGGCCATGGCCGAAGTTCTGAACGAACAATACGATCGGGTGGTACTGCCCATCGGATAGAAGTCGGTCCATTCTTGAAAACGAAAGCCGTACGGATGAAACTGTGCGGCTTTTCCTTTTTTGGAAGTCTGGAAGTGGAAAGGCATGGGGACTGTGCAGGTTGTCGGATAAATTGAATATGATCGTTGTGTAAATATAGAATATTGTGATGTTGTGCTCGCCAACGGTTCCGTGAATGCTGTCGGGCAGTTCCGGTATGCTTGGTAAATGTTTCGCCTTCGATTCTGCACTAATGATTTTTCCCGGGCAACGGAAAATGGGTGTGTCGTCCGTCACCGGAATGATACTTGCGCAGACTGTTTCCCGATTGTAAATGGTGAATGTATATATATTACGTTCTAATAATTGCACTATTCTGAATAAGGAGTTACAGACTTGGATTATCTAAGTGACGTTTCATCGGGCTAACAACTAATGAAGGGGATGTTTTGTGAAACTAAAAGTTAAGTTCATTCTTCCCACTTTGATTCTTATTGTTGTGGGAATGTCCGTTACCACCTGGCTTACCTATCGCAACAGCACGAAAAGCATTGCTTCCGCGGCAATAGAAAAAGCAAAAAGTACTGTCGGTTCCTTGAATTCCTCGGTGGAGTTGTGGGTTGGCGGCATACAAAACGAGGTTGCCTTGTTGGCAGGCTTGGACGCCATCCGCGATGTATTTTCCGGGAAAGGGGACACTGTGTCTTTAGAGCAGGCGCTCGCCCCACTCAAAGCCGTTGCCGCCCGGCATGAAACCGTGAATTCTGTTTTGCTTCTCGGGCACGACGGTAAGGTGCGGGGGGCGACTATTTCAGAATTGGTCGGGGTGAATCTCGGCAGCAGGCAATGGTTCAAGGAAGCCTTGCAGGGAAAGGAATATGTGTCTCCGCCTGTTTTCAACAAGCAGATCAACAAGTTCGTTTTTGTCGTCGCCAGTCCGGTTCGTTCTCAGGGAAGTGTGATCGGCATCATTTCAGCTGGCATTGAAGTGGATCGTTTTGCCGGTAAATTCATCAAGAAGTATACGTCGGAGACTTCGTTTCCGTTTATTTTAGCTGCCGACGGAATGATTTTGGCCCATCCAGACCAAAAATTGGTGGGCAAGATGAATATCTTTGAGGATACGAATTACGGCAGGGACATTCAGAACAATCAGAGCGGTGTTCTGGATACGATGTCTCTCGGTGTGGAGAAACTCGTGGTTTTCGAAAAGTCCCCGAAGACGGGCTGGGTGATCGGCATGGCCGTGATCAAGGCCGCCGCCTATGCGGACGCCCGCCGGCTGGGAATGTTGATCATTCTGCTGGCTTTGGCGCAGATCGTTGTTTTGATTGTCGGCATATGGATCATCCTTTCATCGAATATTCTCCGTCCCGTCGACGCTTTGGTCGCGACATCGCAGCAGATAGCCGAAGGGGATCTGGACGTGATGCCGGAAACCGACCGCGTGGATGAAATCGGCGATCTGCAACGGGCGCTCGCCCTCATGGTGGATCGGCTGCGCCAAGTGGTTCATGATGTGGATGCGGCTACCGAGAACATGGCCCAGGGCAGCGGGGAACTGGCCGGCATGGCGCGGAGTCTCTCCCAAGGGGCCATGGATCAGTCCGCGTCCATTGAGGAAGTGTCTTCGTCCATGGAGCAGATGGTCGAGAACATAGTCAACAGCACGGACAATGCCCGCAAAACCGAGAGCATTGCCTCCCAAGCCGCACAGGAGGCGCGCAAAAGCGGAGAGGCGGTCAAGGACGCCGTGGGCGCCATGACCAACATCGCCGAAAAAATATCCGTCATCGAGGAGATCGCCAGGCAAACCAATCTGCTGGCGCTTAATGCGGCCATTGAGGCTGCCCGGGCCGGAGAAAGCGGGAAGGGATTCGCGGTCGTTGCGGCCGAGGTTCGCAAGTTGGCCGAGCGCAGCGGAGCTGCGGCGAACGAGATAAGCGAGCTTTCTCAGAGCACGGTGCATGCCGCTCGTGGCGCCGGAGACATGCTTGACCGGCTGGTGCCCGATATCGGAAAGACAGCCGAGTTGGTGCAGGAGATTGCGGCTATGAGTAACGAGCAGAAAGGGAGCGCCGAACAGATAAATACGGCCATCTCCAGGCTCGATACTCTCAGCCAGCAGAATGCTTCATCCGCGGAGGAAGTGGGCGCAACCAGCGAGCAGCTGGCAGGTAGCGGAAGGCATCTTCGGGAGTGCATGAGTTATTTCAAATTGGATAAGACTCAGGGCATTGCGCCGTCACGCACGGTTCGGGCGCTCCCACCGTCGCCGGAATCAGGCAGCGACGAGTTCGAGACGCTTTGATCGAGAAACGAGGTGACCGTTTTGGGTATATATGCAAAGACCCCGCTTTTGGCGGGGTCTTTGTTGTTTAAGGAAAGGGTGGGCGCATACGGCTTAGAAGGCGCCTGTCCTGGGCGGGTTGCCGGAGAAATCGAACATGACCGTTTCTCCGTGTTCCAGGTGGAAGGTGGTGAAGTCGGGATTGCCCGCCGTGCCGTAAATTCCCTTGATCAGTTCCTGCTCGGCAAGGATGCGTTCTTTCACGGCGCGATTGTCTTCAAGCACGGCCAGACCGGAGACACGCAATGTCGTCATGTCCTGTTTAACAGCGCATATCTGCACTGCCCGGTTGTCTTGCAACTGCTTGAAAACTTCCTTGCTTTTGGCGGTGCAGAACCACAGCTTGCCTTCCTGTTCGAATTGGAATTGGAAAGGTCTGACCTTTGGGGCTTCGCCGTCAACGGTGGCGATGAAGCACATGGGCGTTGCCGACAGGAATTCCGTTACAATCTGAAGTTCCTTATTCATTTTTCCTCCATGGGTTGGTTTGACGGGGATGTCTTAATGGCAGCTTTCGACTTTTTCGAAGGCTTGCCTGTAATAAGCATTTAATTAGGTTCGACGTAGAACCAATTGGTTAAAAAAACTAACTCAGATTCGTTAGGATGGAGTTCAATCCTTTCACTACCGATTCCTGAAGCGATTGATCCATGTCTGTCCAGATGGCAGACAGCAAACACTTTGAAATCTTTTCGAAGTCTTGCCGAAACGCCTGTCCTTTGTCAGTGAGACTGACGAGCGAGACTCGCGAGTCGGAAGGGGATAGGCTGCGGCGTACGTATCCGGCCTGTTCCATTTTTTTGACCAAGACTGTGACCGTATTTTTTTTCTTGCCTATCTTCTGGGCCAATACACTCATGGGGAGCGGGCCGTGTTCATAGAGATTGACCAGAATCGCGCCATGGGAGGGAGCCAGGCCCGGATGACCGTAGCGTTTCAGCTCGCTGGCAATGAGCGCATTTGCCCGTTCGCGTATTTGGGAAATGAGGTGAACAATGTTGTCGGTGCGCATGAAAAGAATATGGTTCTACATGGAACTTTTGTCAAGCGCGCAAGGCCAGATTTATTGAAGGAGACTCTCTTGAAAGTGGATATCTGCCAAGTGGAGGAGAGGGTGGTTCTTTCAGCTAAAAGAAAAGACCTCTGCTTTCGCAAAGGTCTGACATTCTTTGGCGTCCCCAGGGGGATTTGAACCCCCGTTAACGGCGTGAAAGGCCGTCGTCCTGGACCGGGCTAGACGATGGGGACACGTCTATGTGGCAAGTCGACCGGCAGGAGGTCGTGTGACTTGCGGTGAGATTTTTGGCGTCCCCAAGGGGATTTGAACCCCTGTTAACGGCGTGAAAGGCCGTCGTCCTGGACCGGGCTAGACGATGGGGACGCAATCTCAATTTTCAAACTTGGCTGGGCTGCAAGGACTCGAACCTTGATTAACGGAACCAGAACCCGTCGTCCTGCCAATTGAACGACAGCCCAGCAGCGAGAGGTTGATTTATAAGTTCCCGGCTTGGGTGTCAACCTCTTTTTACACGTTTTTTTAGACCGCGCGTGCGAGGCGGCGGGTGCGCTTTTTCAGGGTGTTGATCTTGCGACGGATGCGGTCACGCTGAGCGCGCTCGGTGACTTCTTCCTTCTTCACCCGCAGCTCGCGAATGGTCTTCTTGATGGAGAAGATCTGGTCCTTGTAGGGGGACACTGCACCTTCTTCATCGGACATGCCGAAGACTTCCTTGATCTTACCGATCAGTTCTTCCTTGGACTGGGAAGATGCGCCGGTGATCATGGGCAGTTTCTTCACGCACAGTTCGCGCAGTTCCTTTGCGGTCATTTTTTCCAGCGGCTTGGTCAGGCCGAGTTCTTCAAAGGAAATTTCTTTTGCTTCTTCGCTCATGGTTTTCTCCTGAGGCCTCGCAGGGCTCAAAATTCATTCTTCTTCAAAAATTTTCTGGTATGCCCGGTAGCACCTGCCGATGGCTGAATCCGGGTCCAGTTTGTCATTCAGTGCGCCTAACGCACTGGGTTTCTTATATTTCAAAGGCTGCACAGGCCGAGCGGCGGCCCTTTGCCTGCCCAATGGAACCCTGCCGTTTAGCAGCTCGAAGAGCACTTTGTCAAAGACTTCTTCGCCAAAGTAGTTGTTGACCGTTTCCAGGATAAGGGGCGCAAGGTAGGACGCCTCCTGCACGACTATGGGATCCTCTGCCGCCAGGATGAGCTTTTTGCCACGATGCCCCAATGGCCGCGCCATGTCGGCCATGTCGCCCATGAGGTCGTCCCAGGCGCGCCACAGGCGGACAAGCTGGAGGCTGCCGTTGGTGTCCATGCGTTCCAGCATCCTGGGCAGTTCCCGGCTCAGTCGGGTCAGGCGGTTGGCCCTGCCCTTTTTGTTGTAGTGGCGACGATATCCCATAAGCTCTCCGTGCCGGGTAGTATATTATATGTATATACTCTTGCAAGGTGAAATCAAAAGGCCGCCCCGGGAGGCGGCCCTGTCATGGGGGCATTCCGGTTACGGAAAATCAATGTCACGGGCGTTCTATGCACGATTTTGCCCGGTAGTTGACGATGAAAGTGGGGCAGCTGGGTGAAAGAGCCACCTGCACCACGGTGGAACCTATGAGCGCCTGATGCGAATCCTTGATGGACGAATGTCGCGCCAACACGAGCAGATCGCTTTCCCGCCAGCGGGCGAATTTGAGGATCTCGCTGTACGGCACGCCTTCCCAGGCTTCGTATTCGTGCTCGACGTCCTTGAGGATGTGTTCGTACTTGCGCTTCATCTTGATCTTGGCGGCCTCGATGAAGGTTTCCATGTCCTGCTGGAAAAGTCTGGGGTTGGGGTAGGCCAACCCGATGTCCAGCACATGGAAAATACTCAGTTTGGCCCCGAAGTCCTTGGCAAGGCTCACTGCCTGGCACAGCGCGCTTTCCGAAGGGGTGGAAAAGTCCGTGGCCATGGCGATGTGTTGGGGGTCGCGTTCCGTCAGTGCGGAGGGTTTGGTGACCACCAGGACCGGTGCATTGACCTGCGTACTGACCTTTTCCACGTTTGTGTCCACCATGCCCCACATGCGGTTGCCTGCGCACTGCGGGCCCTGGCAGTGGGGGCCCATGACGATCAGGTCCGCTCTTTCCTTGGTGGCCATACTGATCAGTTCGTCCGCCGGACCGCGGCAGACCACGTGCATGCGGTAAAAAAGACCTTTGAGCTTGTCTTTGAAATAGTTCTGGATGTTGTTTTCCGCCGAGCGGACCAGCTCTTCGCAGGAAATCAGGTTTTCCGCGCCGCCCCAGTCTCCCTCGGGCAATTCGCAGGCGTGGTATATGATCACCTCGGCCTTGTGTCTCCGAGCCAGGGCGAAGGCCATGTCCGCTGCGTGCTGGGTGGTCATCTTGGGCGTGGCGGCCAGAATGATCTTCTTGAACATGCGGCAACCTCCTGTGGAATTGTCATGATTTGTCGGCCATTTTGCCTAATTACATTCAGTATTCCAGAAAGAGGCGCTTTGTGTCCACAGCAAGTGGGAAAAATATCATCGCGCAAAACATGGGGGCATCATCCCTTGACCGGGCCTGCCCATTACTGTAGAACTGCTTGAGTTAATATCAAGATATATTGATATATGATTGAGGGACTATGGAAATTCTCAAATATTGCAAAGCGCTTGGAGATGAAACTCGCGCCCGGTTGGTAAACGTACTCTTGCGCTACGAGCTCAACGTGGGCGAGATCGTGCAGCTCATGGATATGGGACAGTCCCGCATCTCGAGACATCTCAAGATATTGGCCGATTCCGAATTGGTGGAATGTAGGCGCGACGGCCTGTGGGCTTTTTACCGGGCCAGCGATTCCGGCGCGGGGCGCAAGTTCCTGGACGGCATCGCTCCGTTGTTGGACGGCGAACCCGTGTTCGAAAAGGATTTGGCCCGGGCGGAGCGCGTCATTCGCGAACGTACGGCCCAGACCAGACAGTTCTTTGAATCCATTGCCGATGAATGGGACCGACTCAACAGCGAGGTGTTCGGCGACCTGGACCTGCGCGGCGAGATCATCTCCCGTATGCCATTGTGCGAGGCCGCGGCCGACCTGGGGTGCGGTTCCGGCGAACTGCTGGCTCTCATGGCTTCCAAGGCCAAGAGCGTCATCGGTGTGGACAACGCGCCCAAGATGCTGGAGCTGGCCGAAAGCCGGTTTCAGGGCGATGCCCGTATGAGTCTGCGTATCGGTGAGCTTTCCCACCTGCCCCTGCGCGACGGTGAGACGGACTTTGCCGTGGTCAGCCTGGTGTTGCACCATCTGGCCCGTCCCTCGGAAGCGCTGGGCGAGGCGGAACGGATTCTTCGCTCCGGCGGACGGCTGCTGGTGGCCGAATTCGACAAGCACACCAACGAGATCATGCGCACCGATTATGGTGACCGCCAGCTGGGAATAGACAAGAACCAGATGCTGGGCTGGCTGGAAACCGCCGGGTTCATGCTGAAGGAAGTGACCGAATATAATATCAACATGGGGCTGGCCGTGATTCTTTACGAAGCGGTGAAAGAGTAGCGGTTGCCTGTAATATGAACTGTCAGCAGTTGAATTTTAAATACATTTGAAATCACCCCTATGGAGGAAAGAATGAGCAATGTAATGCCCGTGGATCCGAAGCTGGATCACAAGGTGGCTGATATGAGCCTGGCCGAGTGGGGCCGCAAGGAACTGCAGCTCTCCGAGCGAGAAATGCCCGGCCTGATGCAGCTGCGCAAGAAGTACGGCAAGGAGAAACCCCTCAAAGGGCTCAAGATCATGGGCTCCCTGCACATGACCATCCAGACCGCCATGCTTATCGAAACCCTGCACGAATTGGGCGCTGATCTGCGTTGGGCTTCCTGCAACATTTTCTCCACCCAGGACCACGCAGCGGCCGCCATTGCCGAGTCCGGCTCCGCCAAGGTCTTTGCCTGGAAGGGCGAGACCCTCGAAGAGTACTGGTGGTGCACCGAACAGGCTTTGACCTGGCCCGACGGTTCCGGTCCGGATCTCATCGTCGACGACGGTGGTGACGCGACCCTGCTCATTCACCAGGGCGTCAAGGTCGAGAAGGACCCGTCCCTGTGCGACAAGGAATACGACAACCCGGAATTCAAACTGGTTATGGAGCGTCTTGCGGCCGGCGTGAAGGCCACCCCCACCAAGTGGCAGAAGGTCGCCGAAAACATGCGCGGCGTTTCCGAGGAAACCACCACTGGCGTGCATCGCCTGTATGAAATGCAGCGCAGCGGCGAACTGCTTTTCCCGGCCATCAACGTCAACGACTCCGTGACCAAGTCCAAGTTCGACAACCTCTACGGCTGCCGTGAATCCTTGGCAGACGGCATCAAGCGCGCCACCGACGTCATGGTGGCGGGCAAGGTCGTGGTCGTGGTGGGTTACGGTGATGTGGGCAAGGGTTGCGCCCAGTCCATGCGCGGCTTCGGCGCTCGCGTGCTGGTCACCGAGATCGACCCCATCTGCGCTTTGCAGGCCGCCATGGAAGGTTACGAAGTGACCACCATGGATCGCGCCCTGGAAGAAGGAGACATCTACGTCACCTGCACCGGCAACTACAAAGTCATCACCGGCGCGCACATGGAGCGGATGAAGGACGAGGCCATCGTCTGCAACATCGGTCACTTCGACAACGAGATCGACATGGCCTACCTGGAGAACAACCCCAAGTGCGGCAGGGACGAAATCAAGCCGCAGGTGGACAAGTGGACCTTGGAGTCCGGCCGTTCCATCATCGTGCTGGCTGAAGGCCGCCTGGTGAACCTGGGTTGCGCCACCGGCCACCCCAGCTTCGTCATGTCCAACTCCTTCACCAACCAGGTCCTGGCCCAGATCGACCTGGCCCAGAATGATTACGAGCCCAAGGTCATGGTCCTGCCCAAGAAGCTGGACGAGGAAGTGGCCCGTCTGCACCTGGAGCGTCTCGGCGTACACATGGAAACCCTTTCCAAGGAACAGGCCGACTACATCGGCGTGCCTGTGGAGGGGCCCTACAAGGCCGACCACTACAGGTACTAAGCCGTTCAGAAATACAGTACAAAAAAAGGGGAGCCAAACGGCTCCCCTTTTTGTATAAACGCCCCATGAAACGAATCCTGCTTACTTTTTTCCTGCTGGCCGTGCTCAATTCCCCGGCCCAAGGCATGAATGTCGAAGTCTCGGTTTCCCATTTTCGGCCCAATCTGTTGGGCAAATACACGGCAGGCAATCTGCTGGACGACAACGCCACCACGGTTTGGGCGTCCAGCGCCCTCAACCACGGAGTGGGAGCCTGGTTCCAGGTGGACTTCCCGGAAATGGTGGCCCTCAGGGAAATCACCATCTACAATGGGCATCATGGCGGGGAATTCCAGGATTTTTCACGCATCAAATCCGGCCGCCTGCTCTTTTCCGACGGCAGCGAACAGCACTTCGAGTTCGAGGACGGAGCCGTGGCGCAGAAAGTGGAGGTCTGGCCCGTGCCCACCACCAGCGTACGGGTGCTGGTGGACGCCATCTACCCGGAGACACCGACAAGATCCATGAGTCTTGCGATTTCGGAAGTGAAGTTCTCGATTCTCAAGGGCGTGACCGTTCCCAAGGCAATGCCCGAAGGCGGTTTGCTCGGAGAACTCGCCAATGTGATCAAGGGATTCTACACCAAGCAGCTGACTCTGGATGAAGGGTTTCTGGACTACTTCCCAAAGCAAAAACGGGCGGAAGAGGAGATGAGTTTCGAGGTCTTCAGGCAGATTGAAAAGCAGAAGGGCATGATCGAAAGGCTCAGGCAGGCCGTGGTCAACACGGACGATCTGAAGTTCAGGCTCATGAGCTTCAAAAGAGGTGTCGCCGAGGTGCACAGCTTCGGGCATTATTCGGTGGTCATTGACCAGAAGATGGTCGGCATCCCGGACGACAGCGTCTTTACCCTGAAGAAAGAGAACGGGGACTGGAAGGTCTTCGAGATTCGGGACTATGCGGTCAACTGATCGAGTGCGGCCCGGGCCGGAATATCATATCAGCCACACTTCGATGGGATCTTCTGCGTCGAGCCCTTCGGCTTCCGCCGGAATGACGGTCAGCCCATGGGCGTTGACCATGGTTCTGAGCAGGCCGGATTTGCCCAGCACCGGGTGAGCCAGGGGCGCTTTCCCGGGACGTTCCTCCAGACGTATGCGCACATAGTCCTCACGTCCCTGCCTGGAAGCCACGTTGCGGGCCAGGACGGCCTGCCGCCTGGGACGCTGGTTTTTTTCGAATGCCTTTTCATCGCCCTGCAGATGCCGAATGAGGGGGAGCGCCAGCACCAGCATGACCACCTGGGCCGAGGCTACCTGTCCTGGAAGCCCCATGACCGGGGTATTCCCCGCTTTGCCGAGGATGGTTGGTTTTCCCGGGCTCACGGCTACACCATGGGCCAGTATGCTGGAGTCGGGCTGGGCTTCGATGGCCTGTACGGTCAGGTCCCGAACTCCAATGGAGCTGCCGCCCGAAATCAGAATCAGATCGTTTTCATCGACGGCTTTGGCCAAGGCCTGGGTCAACGATTTCAAGTCGTCCCTGATTATCCCGTAGCAGGCGACCACTGCTCCGGCTTCCCGGGCCGCAACGGACAGGGTGTACGAATTTACGTCGCGCACTTGGCCCGGGCGTGGCGTTTTGTTCACGGGGATAAGTTCGTCACCCGTGGACAGGATGGCGACTCGGGGACGTCTGGAAACTTCCAACACATCAAATCCGAGGGCCGCAGCCAGGCCGATTTCCTTGAAGCCGAGCCGTGCTCCGCACTCCAGCAGAATCTGCTCGGCCTTGGCATCTTCCCCTTGGTGCATGACGTTGAGTCCCGGTGCGGCGGCCTTCTGGATTTCTATGGTTCCACCTTCCATTTCCACGGTGTGTTCCACCATGATTACGGCGTCGGCCCCCGTGGGCAGGGTGCCCCCTGTGGAGATGCGTACGCATTCGCCCGGGTTGAGGATCAGCTCGGGCTGGTCGTCCACGTTGAGCGTTCCCACGCATTCCAGGTAAACCGGGTTGGATTCGCTGGCCCCGAACGCGTCCCGGGCGTCCACTGCAAAGCCGTCCATGCACGAACGGTTGGTCAGCGGCCAGTCGTGCGGGGCCGAGAGGTCCTGGCTCAGGACCCGTCCTCCTGTCTCTGCAAGGGGAACTGTTTCCGGGGGGAGCGAGGGGAAGGAACGCAACTGTTCCTCGAACTCGGCGCGGCTGATGATTTGGAAAAATCCGTGACTCATTGTCGGAGTATGGGCCAGCCGAAAAAAAAGGGCAAGCCGTCAATGGCCTGCCCGGGTTCGCTTCTGCTGGCTGTCGCTTCAGTGTGTCGACATATTTTGGTCGGTCTCCAAACCGCGTTGCATCAGGAGAGCGACCTTGTCCTTGAAATCGTAAAGGGCCTTTGTCTGAATGCCTTTGAGGACCTGCTCCTCGGTCTCCACCTTGTCCAGGGGAATGGGAAGGGTGCAGACCAGGAAAATACCCACGGCCTGGCCGTTCACTTCGACCGCTGTGAGAATGTTGGATACCCCCAGCTTCTTTTTGAGCGCCATGGGCATGGTGGTGCCTTTCAGAAATTTCTTGTTGTAGAACATGTAGCGCAGGGTGGCGTTCTGCATGGACAGCGGGGTGGTTTCAAATCCTTCGGAAAGGTCCACGCCGTTTTCGCGCGCTTCGCTGATCATGACGAAGAAATCGTTGGCAAGGGATTCTTCGTAGCTTTTCTGAGCGAGGTTTTTCTCCATATCGTCGGACATGCGGTTCTCCTTTGCGTTCGGGAATGAGGATACATGCCCTTTGAGGCTGTGGGCCGTCAAGTCCGTGCCCATCCAAAGCAACCCGGTTCGTTCAACAGCCTTTTCAGAGGTCGATTTTTCATGGAGCTTCCATTATGGGGCGGCCATAGGAGCTTATGCGGCTTTGCCGAACAATTCGACGGCCGTGCGTTAATTTTAGGTTCAGCATGTGCCCGTCCGGTGTTCCTCTTGATCACCTGGAAGGATTGGGACAGACAAAAACTCCCCCCGGATTATTCCGGAGGGAGTGGCGTGTTCATTATTGATTGCGCGGTCTGCGCAGGAAAGCAATTAATGCGCGTCGGCCCAGGTGCGGCCCGTGCCCAAATCGACCTTCAACGGCACATCCAGGGTGATCACGTCCTGCATGATATCCTTGAGCCTGCGGGCCGCAGCCTCCGTCTTCTGGACCGGGACCTCAATGAGCAGTTCGTCGTGCACCTGGAGGATGAGCCGCGCGCCCAGGGACTTGAGTTCGGTATCGCTGTGCACCTTGATCATGGCCATCTTGATGATGTCCGCGGCCGAGCCCTGGATGACCGTGTTGATGGCCTGCCTGCGGGCTTGGGATACCACTTGGTTGTTGCGTGAATGCAGGTCGGGCAACAGGCGGCGGCGTCCGGCCAGTGTGGTGACGAAACCCCGCTTGGAGGCGTCCTCGACCACCGTGTCGTAGAAGGCCTTGAGCGTGCCGAGCTTGGAGAAGTAGCGTTCGATGAACTCCTTGGCCTGGTTCATGGTGATTTTCAGCTCGCGGGCCAGCTTCTGCGGTCCCATGCCGTAGATGAGGCCGAAGTTGATGGTCTTGGCGTCCCTGCGTTCGTCCGGAGTGATGTCTGCTGCGTCCTTGTCGTTCAGGAGGGCGGCCGTGCGCGAGTGGATGTCCTCGTTGTGGCGGAAGGCGGCCAGCAGTTCCGGGTCCTGAGAGCAGTGGGCCAGCACCCGCAGTTCGATCTGTGAATAGTCGGCGGCGGCCAGAAGCATGTTGGGGCCTGCCGTGAAGCAGGCGCGCATGCGTTTGCCCTGTGGTCCCCGAATGGGAATGTTTTGCAGGTTGGGTTGCGAGCTGGACAGGCGGCCCGTGGCTGTGGCCAACTGGTTGAAATGCGTGTGGATGCGCCCGTCCGGCCCGGCCAGCTTGGGAAGCGGTTCCAGATAGGTGGAGCGCAGCTTTTCCAGCATGCGGTATTCCAGAATGTTTTTCACGATTTCATGCTGGTCGCGTATTTTTTCCAATACCTGGTTGGCTGTGGAAAGCTGGCCGCCCGCAGTCTTTCCGCCCGGCTTCAGGCCCAGCTTCTCAAAAAGGATAAGAGCCATCTGCTGGCTGGAGCGGATGTTGAACGGCTCGCCTGCCTGATCCACGATGGTACGGGTCAGGGCGTGGAGCTGTTCACTCACTTCGCCCAGGAATTTGGTGAAGGCCACGTCGTTGATCTGGATGCCGGCCTGCTCCATGCCCACCAGCACCGGAATGAGCGGCAGTTCCAAATCGCGCATGAGATTTGTCAGGTGCGCACCCTCCACCTGGGTGGTCACGCCCTGCATGTAGGCCTGGGCGGCCAGGCCCTGAGCCTGCGGATGCAGCTTGTCGGCGGCCTCGGCGAAATGGGGCTTGCCGTCCTGGTAGAGCGATTGCCGCAGCCGTTCCCAGTTGTAGTTGCGTTCCTCCGGATCCAGGAGGTATGCGGCCAGGCTGAGGTCGAACCAGCGTCCCATGCCCACATTGAGCCAGACCACGCTTTCGCGCAGCAGCTCCTGCACGCTGGGAGTGGCCACGGTCCTGGCCTTGGCCAGTTCAAGGGAGAGGTCGGCGGCTTCGCCGGTGAAGCGGTACTCCTTGTCGTTCACGCCGAGCATGTATCCGTTTTGGTGGTGGACAAGGCCCACCACCGCCCCGGAAAGCTCGGGCAGGGCCGAAACATCGGAAACAATGGTCACGTCCAGCGGGTCCGTGGTCGCCGATGTCGCCACACCCATGTCGAAAAGCGTGCCCTGCATCTGGCCTTGCGCTTTGGACTTCGCCGGCTCAACGAGCGAGGGCTTGGGGCTGGACGCGTATCCGCCGGGTTTGGGGACGTTGCGGGCCAACCCACGCAGTTCGTAGGTTGCCAGGAAGTCTTGCAGGCCTGCATAGTCCACGTCCTGAAGTATGAAATCGGAAATGGGCTGGTCGCAGCAGTCCAGGCGCATGCGCGTCAGTTCGCGGTACAGGAAAATGTTTTCCAGTTCCGGTTCCACCTTTGCCCGCAGTTTGTCGGGAAGATTTCGGTAGTTGTCGCGGATGTCCTCCAACGTGGGGTAATCGGCCATGATTTTCTTGGCCGTGACCGGTCCCACTTTGGGAATGCCCGGAATGTTGTCCGCCGAGTCGCCGATGACCGCCTGGTAATCGGGCCAGCGGGAGGGGGGCATGCCTTCCTCTTCCATGAAGCTTTCCAAAGTGATCAGCTTTTCCTGACGGCCTGCCTGGTTGAACATGTAGACGTTTTTATCCAGGCACTGCTTGAGGTCCTTGTCCGAAGCCAGGATGACCACGGGACGCTCGTGCTTGTACTTGTTGGCCAGGGCCGCGATGCAGTCGTCGGCTTCCACGCCGTCCGAAACCACCAGCTTCATGCCCAGGAGTTGTACGGCCTCGCGCACGGGGGCGATCTGTTGCACCAGCGGTTCGGGCATGGCCGGGCGGTGGGCCTTGTACTCCTCGTACATTTGGTGCCGGAAGGTCGGCGGCCTGCCGTCCATGAAAAAGCCCACATACCGAGGCTTGTCCCGTTTGACCAGGTTCAGGAGCGATCGGATGGTTGTGTTGATGGCGTTGGTGGGGAACCCGTCCGAGCGTTTCAGGTCGGCGCGGGCATAGAACGCGCGGTAAAAGAGCGCGGTTCCGTCGATGAGAAAAATCGGGTCGTTGTCGAGTTGGATGTGATCCTTGAGTGCCATGTGCCTTTTGTCTGCTTGACTGGACCGCGGCGGGGCTAGATTCTCTTGATCTTGCCTTTTTTGCCTTTGCCCAGTTTTTTGAGCATGAAAATTTCCGGATCCTCTCCTTCGAGCGCTTCAATGTCCACCTCGGCTCGGGCGGCTCCCTTGTGCCCACCGGCCGAGCCAAGCTCGCCCAGCAGGCAGGAGGCGTATTTGCCCATGTCCCGACGCAGGCCGTCGCCACGGAAGATGACTACGAGCTTGTCGTCGTACACGCCGGATACCACCAGCCAGGGCACCCCGTGGATGCGGGTGAAAAAGTCGGCCACGATGACCAGGATGTCCGGGTTCTCCACGTTGCCCGCGTGGGCGTAGAGTCCTTGTCCGATACGGCGCAGGTTGTAGAAGGCCCGCGAGAAGTAGCGCATCCAGTCCAGATGGAATTCACTGTTGCTGATGCGGTTCATAAGCTTCACGTCCGCGAACTTGTTCAGCCATTTGAAGGCGGTCACGTCCGGGTCGATGAATTTGCGCTCGAAGCTGCGGGTGTCGCTCTTGATGCCGTAGAGCAGAGCGGTGGCCAGCAGTTTGGCGGGCCGGATTTTCAGGTTGTAGAGATACTCGGTGAGCATGGTGCAGGTGGAGCCGTATTTGGGCCTGATGTCCGTGTAGGGGGCTTCGACCGGTTTGTCCTCCACCAGCGGGTGGTGATCGATGATGATGTCGAACTCGAATTCCTGGAATTCGGGGTTATGGTGCGGCTGCGAGTCCACCAGGGCGAATTTGTCGTACTGGGCCACGAGATTGGGAATGATCTTCTGGGTCGGGATGCGCAGATAGCGGATCATGGACAGGTTGTCCGGCCGTTGGATCTCGTTGATCTGCCCGATACCCACACTGGCCACGCGGCGGCTCATGATGCGTCGGAGCGCCAACGCGGAACCCAGTGCGTCGGGGTCGGCGTTGATGACGATGAGCCAGTTTTCGTCCTTGTCGAACCGTTCGAGCAGCGCTTCCATCCGCTCGTCGAGTTGTTTGAAGAGAGCCATGCTATGCCTTCAGTTGTAGCGGAAGTCCGGCAGCCACCAAAAAGACCCTGTCCGCAATTTGCGCACAGGCCTGGTTCAGTGCGCCCAGCCCGCGTATGAAAGCCCGTACTTCACCCGAAAGGGGCAAAGGCCCGAGCCCGGCCTCACAGGAGACCAGTATGAGGTTCGTTGCCGTCCAATGATTCAGCACCTCACTAAGTTCCTGAATCCTTTCATTTTCACACCCTGATTTCCGGATGGAGAAAAGCCAGTAGTCCAGGCTGTCCACCAGCACGGACGGAAAGTCAGCTTTAGCCTTTCTGAGCGTTTGAGGCAAGTCCGCTGAAACTTCCATGACTTCTATTTCCGGCCCCCGGGAAATCCGGTGATCCTGTATCTGGCGGCGAAATTCGAGGTCCCGGGCCTTGCCGGTGGCAATGAAAAGGGCCGGTTTCTCGTTTTTTTGCAACAAATCGAGGGCAAAGTCGGATTTGCCGGATTTGTTTCCCCCAAGCACCAGTGTGATCATGTGGATACCTTCCAATCGTCCAGCCAGCGGGCCAGCACCCCGGCGGATTCGAACAACCCGTTTTCGTTGAAGACCTCGATAGTCACGGTTGATTCGGGCCGCAGTTTCCCGAGCCAGTCCCGGAGCATTTTTCGTCCCTTTTCGGGAAGTTGCGACAGAGACTTGTGCCGTGCCGCCATGTCCGGACCGTATATATGAAGCATGCCCACCTTCTCCCACAGCCGGGGCAAGGTCAAGATGTGCTCCTGTCTGAAGGCCAACAAGTGGCCGATGTCCAGGCACGCACCGTATCCCGCCTCCAAAGCCTGGGGCCAGACAGCGGCCAGGTCGCTTTCCTCAACGTTTTCGAGGAGCACCCGGGCAGGATTCACCCCCTCGGCGCGAAAGGTCTCGGCCAGGGGGAAAAGCAGGTCGCCGTCCTGCGGAGGGTGCAGGACATAGGCCGTGGGGTGCAAATAGTCAACTTTGGCCATCAATGCCTTGAGCTTGCCGCAGACCTTGGATACGTCCGTTTTCCAAGGCAGATCCAGAGGCAGATGCACATGCCAGGCGACCTCCAGCCCGGCCAGGTCCGGGGGCAGATCTTCATCGGTATATTCCAGGCAGGATTCGGTCTCGAAAAGCACGATGCCGATCTCGGAAAAATGGGGTGCCAGGAATTTGGCGTTTTCCGCCACCGTGCCGGGTATCGCGAAAGAAGGGGCGGCCACTGAAAAGGGAGCGGCTTTGAGCTGCGTGAGTGCATCCAGCGTACGCGCGGCAGGGCTTTGACAGGCAGTTTTTTCCCGCGTTTTCATGGTGTGTTTTCGGAAGGGCATGGTTTGTTTGAATTACCGCTGCGAGGCATGGCTGTTGCATAGTTTGGTGCATGGAAGGGATATATAGACGGAGATTTGACGATGAAGGCGTTCAAGAACCTTGCCCAACATGTCCTCAATCCGCTGCATGTCTTTTGTAGACTGCGGCAGATGGGAATGAGTGTTCGCGCCGCCCGCCGTATGTGCAAGCTGTATGAATTGTGCGTCTACCGTATGGTTCTGTAAACCTGCAGCTTGAGAAAGGGGGATCCGAAGGCGAACATTCAGTCGCAAGCCTTGCCCTCCGGGCGATTTGCCGGATTCTCAACCGGTGTCGAAAGCCCTTACAATTTTACTCCGAACTTTACACAATTTGGTATAATCAGTCTAAAAGACTCATCTGTTTTGCCTTGGTCACCTTGGTGGCCGCCAGGGTCGAACGGGTCAGCATTTCCTCGGGTATCTCCTTGAGATAACGAGAGGTCGGCAGCTGCAACGTTTTTCCGTAAAGCTGCCTTTTTTGTGCGTAGCTCATGTAGAGCATCTTGCGGGCGCGGGTCATCCCCACGTACATGAGGCGGCGTTCCTCGTGGAAGCGCTGTCCCCGCCCGGGAGTGAGCGTCACCGTGGCCGTGAGCAGATCCATACCCGCAAAGGGCATGATGCCTTCCTCCAGGGAAGGCAGGAAGACTGCGTCGAATTCCAAGCCCTTGGCCGCGTGCAGGGTCATGATCTGCACCTTTTCGGCCGACCGGCTCACCAGTTCCATTTCGTTCTGCAGGCTGACCCAGTTGAGCAGGCCTGCCCAGCCGCCGCGCTGATCGAACTCCTTTTTGAGTTCGCGAAACGCCTTGCTTTCCCAGAAGAAGGTGTCGAAGGGCGGTATGGTGTTCAGATAGGCGGACAGGCCGATGGGACCTTTGGCCAGCACCTGCTCAGGCACGTCCAGCACCTCTTCGCTGCCCACCATGGTCATGCCCAGGAAACTGCCTGCGGCATTGAGGATCAGCTCGCAACGCGGGTCGTTCCAGAAGGCCTCTGTTTCCGGGGCCGCGACCGGTACGCCGAATTTGGAGAGTTGTTTTTGGATGGGGCCGATGAGGGCTTTGAAACGCACCAGCACGGCAATGTCCCCCGGAGCCATACTGCCGTGTCCCATGGCGTCCGCCAAGCTGTGGCTGGTGGCTCCCAGAAGGTGCCGGATGCGGTCGGCCATCCAGGTGCTTTCCCGTACCGCGTCCGGAGCTTCGAACAGATGCAGGGTGGCCGAGGTGTCCTTGCGCGCCGTCAGGACGGGAGAGCCCGGGAACAGGCAATGGGATGCGTCCAGGATACGTTGCCCCGAGCGGTAGTTGTCCTCAAGGGTAATGGTCTCCGTCTTGGGCCAGTATTCCTTGAGTTGCTCGTCCACGTTTTCCGCCGCTCCTCGGAATCCGTAGATGGACTGTTTGGGGTCGCCTATGCAGAACACGCCGTACCCTTTTTCCGGGGCCATTCCCTTGATGATGGCCAGTTGCAGCGGGGTCAGGTCCTGCACCTCGTCCACCAGGATATTGGTGTAGGGCAGCCGGAACGTGGGCGCACCGGTCTGTTCGAGCATGAATTCCAACAGGTCCGTATAGTCCAACAGGTTCCAGTGGTTCTTCTGGTTTCCGTAGTTGATGTGCGCGTCGTACAGGTCCTCCGGGATATCCTCCAGCCGCTCGCGGAGCAGGTTGTACTTGGCCCAGTAGTGCTTCACGTGTTTTGCCGGAATGTCGGGGTTGGTCTCGGCGAAGAGCTTGCGGGCCGCCTCCTCGGAAACAACCACCGGGGTTTCGCTGTAGGCGTGCTTCCAATAGTCGAAGCACAGGGAGTGCAGTGTGCCCGCCTGGGGGAGCTGCGATTCCGGTCCGCGCAGAGCCCGGAGCCGCTCGCGCAGTTCACCCGCAGCCCGGCGGGTGAAGGTCAGGCAGAGGATGCGACGTGGATGTTCGCCCGCGTCCAGCAGCCGCGTGACCCGGCCCATGAGGGTCTGGGTCTTGCCCGTGCCCGGCCCGGCCAGTACCAGCACCGGCTGGGGGCCGGCGTCGATGGCCGCCTGCTGGGCGGGGTTGAAGGAAATTGGTTTGCTCAGTTCCGGGTCGGTTTTCCTGCTGGGTGGGCAGGTCAGGGGAGCGTCGCTCTTTTCGGTCTTGGGCTTGACCGGAATGTTGATGAGAGTGGCCCCGTTCTTGATTTCGGCCTTCTCCTGGGGGGTAAACACTGAAATGACGCCGAACTCTCCGTCATAGCCCGCCTTGCGGATGACCTTGCCTTCGCGCATGCGGGTGATTCCCTCGGCCAGGTGGCAGTTGTGCCGCTTGAGTTCTTCGGGCGGGACGTTCCGCAGCACGTTGAGTTCGGAACCGAAGTCTTCCATGAGCTTGAGGTAGAAGTTGTGCACCTTTTTGGAACCGGGGCCGACGCCGAGCACCTCGGAGACGACTTCCTTGAGGGGGATCAGGGAGACGAAGCCGGGGGCGCCCACGGGCTGTTGCGGCTGTTCGCGGTCGGCCAGGTCCAGCACCCGGGCATATACCCCACGGGTGACCGGTTTGCCGCAGACCGGGCAGATGCCGCCGCGCGCCTTGGTTTCCATGGGATCCATGGAAATGCCGCACTTGCGGTGCCCGTCCATGTGGTACTTGCCCTCTTCGGGGAAGAATTCCACGGTGCCCAGGAATTCGTTGCCCACTCCTTCGCCTTTCAGAGCCCGATAGATGCCCTGATAGGACATCTCACCCCGGAAGAAGTTGGCTTCGCGGCCGAGCTTTTCGCCGGAATGGGCGTCCGAGTTGGAGATGAGCTTGATGCGGTCCAGCTCGCTCCAGGTCCAGTTCATTTCCGGGTCCGAAGACAGGCCTGTCTCCATGGCGAAGATTTCGTGGCTCAGGTCCTCGAAGCATTCCTTTATGGAATCGAAGCCGGACTTGGACCCGAACAGAGAGAACCACGGGGTCCAGATATGGGCCGGAATCACGAAGCCCATGGGGCTCGTCTCCAGCACGATTTCCAGCAGGTTGCGGCTGTCCAGCCCCAGGATGGGTCTTCCGTCGGACTGCAGGTTGCCGATCCTGTCCAGTTTGGCGTTGAGTTTCACCACGGAATCGAGATCGGGCATGAAGACCAGGTTGTGCACCTTTCTGGTCTTGCCGCCTTTCTTATAGATGGAACTGATCTCGGCTTGAAGCATGAAACGCACCTTGCCGGTGGTGGGACCTTCCATGCCCGGAATCTCGGTGTGCAGGTCCGAGTCGGTCTTGAGCATGTACAGACCGCTGTCCTGATCCTCAACGAGTTCGTTCTCGATTTCCTCGACCCAGGCGGGGTGGGTGAAGTCACCCGTTCCGAGCACGTTGAGACCTTTGACGCGCGCCCAGGCGGCGAGGTTTCGGATGGTCAGGTTTTTGCTGGTGGCCCTGGAAAAACGGGAATGAATATGCAGATCGGCAGTATAGCGTTCCATGGCGGAACACTATGCCGAACAGCCTCATATTGCAAGCGCGTGAACCGGTTTGGAGCGGGGGAAAGACATGGATCCGGCTCAGGCTTCCTTGGAGCAGGGGACGGTGAAAACGGCCGTGGTTCCCTGCTCGGGGGCGCTTTCGATCCAGATGCTTCCGCCCATGAGTTCCACAAGGCTTTTGCTGATGGCCAGCCCCAATCCGGCGCCGTCCCGTTTCTTGGTCATGTAGTCCTCGGTGATGACGAACGGCTCGAAAATGTGTTCCACCTTGTCCTCGGCGATGCCTATGCCCGTGTCATGCACCTTGAAGCGGATGATGTTCGTCTCCCCACCCTTGTTGCTGCTTGTCCAGGCATGGACATCCAGAGACACCGAACCTTTTTCGGTGAACCGCAGAGAGTTGTTGAGCAGATTCATGAGCACCTGCCGAATGCGTTGCGAATCCCCTGTCACTTTTTCCGGAACGGAGTCGTCCACCGAAGCGGAAAAGCCCAACCCCTGTTTTTTGGCTTGGTTTCCGTATGCGGTCAGGAGAGGGGAGATGACATCCATCAGGGTGAATTCCTCTCTGCACAGGGCGAGCCCACCCGCCTCGGCGTCCGAGAGTTCCAGCAGATCGTTGATGATGCGCATGAGCCGGTTGACCGCCTGGAGTTCATCCTGCAACAGCGCCTCCTCCTCCGAGGACGGCTTATTGTCCAGCAGAAGCCGGGTCACCCCCATGATGGCGTTCAGCGGGGTGCGCAGCTCGTGACTCATGTTCGCCAGGAAGGCGCTCTTGGCCTTGTTTGCGGCCTCGGCTTCGTCTCTGGCTCGCTCCAGTTCCCGGGTCCTGCTGCGAACCTCTTCTTTCAGCAGCCTGGCGTGGCTGTTCAGTTTCAGGTGCGTCCTGATCCTGGCCAGGGTGATGGCGGGGCTGATGGGTTTCGTGATGTAGTCCACTGCTCCGGCGGAGAACCCCCTTTCCTCGTCTTCATCCTTGCTCATGGCGGTCACGAAGATGACCGGAATGTGCCTGGTGCTCTTTTCCCGTTTCAGGAGGCGGCAGACTTCGTAGCCGTCCATGCCCGGCATCATGATGTCCAGCAGGATCAGATCCGGCGGACGGTCCGAATTGGCCACGTTGAGAGCGTCCTGGCCGTTGAGGGCGGCGCTGACATCGAAGTCCCGGGCGAGGAGGGCGTTGAGGATCTCCAGGTTGGCCGGCACGTCGTCCACGATGAGTATGCGGGGGCGTGTACTCATACGTTTTCCTTTTCCTTGAGAGTTGATCGTATGATTTCAAATTGTTTCGCGGCGTTGGTGAAATCGAAAGTGTCTAGAGACTTGCTCAGCGCCGCGGTGTGCGCATGGTCGTAAGCCTCGAGTACGGGCTCGAGTTCGTCGAAAAGTTTCATGGCGGCCGTGTCGTGGGCTTTGAGCAGGGCGGCGAACCGTTCCAGTTCCTTCGGGCTCACGGTCGACTTCTTCGCTTTCTCCGGTTTGTCCGGCGGTTCCGACAGCAGATCGCGCAATCTGGAGCCGAGGGATTCCACTGCCTCGGAAAGCCTCTGGAACAGCGCCGAGGCGTCCTTGGTCCCCTGCCGCAGGCTGGCCCCCAGGGCGTCTGCCGCATGCTGTACGTCCTTTGCTCCCACGTTCCCTGCAACGCCCTTCAAACGGTGCAGGTGCTCGCGGGCCTTCGGGGAGTCGTTGTCGGCGAAGGCGGCCCTGAGTTTCGGCATGGTGGCGCCGCACTCCTGTTCAAACTCCAGCAACAGTTTGCGCAACAGGGCGCAGTTGCCTCGCAGGCGGCGCAGCGCCGTGTGCATGTCAATGCCTTCGATGACGTCTGGCAGGCCCTCCTCGGCGCAGGAGACGGATTCGGGCGCGCGGCTGCTTGTAACATCGCCCAGCCATTTGGAAAGGGTGGTCATGAGCAGGTCGGGATCGATGGGCTTGGTGATGTGGTCGTTCATGCCCGCGGCAAGGCTTTTTTCCCTGTCGCCGGTCAGGGCGTGAGCCGTCATGGCGATGATGGGGATATCCTTCATCGAGTCCATTTCCCGGAGTCTTGCCGCTGTTTCCAGCCCGTCCATGCCGGGCATCTGAATGTCCAGGAGAATGGCGTCGTAGGTGCCTTTGGCTGCCATTTCCAGGACTTTCGTCCCGTTGTAGGCCATGGCGACCTCAATGTCCGCGCCTTCCAGGATTTCGCGGGCCACTTGCTGGTTGATTTCGTTGTCTTCGCCCACAAGCACCCGGATGCCGCGTACGTTGTCCGGTATTTCGGCCGTGCTGTGGGAGGCGGCCAGGCGCAGGGGAGAGTCATGGCCGTGTATGGTCTCGATGATGGTGTCGTAGAGGATGGAGCGGTTGAAGGGTTTGAGCATGAACCCGTCCAGCCCGGCCTTTTCGGCCCTGACCCGGATTTCGTCTCTGCCGTACGATGTGAGCATGATGATCTTGGGTTTGTGAACGATCTGCCTGTCCACCTTGATCCGCATGGCGAGCTGTGTCCCGTCCATTCCCGGCATCCTCCAGTCCGTGATGACCAGTTGGAAGGGGGCAGAGTCATTCGCCTCCCGGAGTTTTCCTATGGCCATATCGCCGGTTTCGGCCAGGTCAACCTGCATGGTGAAGGACTTGAGCACGCTGACGAGCACCTTTCGGGCCATGGGGCTGTCGTCCACCACCAGTACGCGCATGCCCCGGATGCTGTCCGGGATGGGCAGGACCGTGGAACGGCCGTATTGGAGGCCGAAGCGCAGGGTGAAGGAGAACGTGCTGCCCATCCCCGGCTTGCTCTCGAGGGCGATGTTTCCGCCCATGAGGTTTACCAACCGTTGGCTGATGGCCAACCCCAGGCCGGTGCCGCCGTACTGGCGGGTGGTGGAGCCGTCGGCTTGGCTGAAAGGCTGGAAAAGTTGCTGCTGCACTTCCGGGGAGATGCCGATGCCCGTGTCCTGGATGGAGAACACCAGCTCCGCCCAGTCTTCGCCCTTGTTCGCAGTTGTCACGGTGAGAATGATTTCGCCGTGTTCTGTGAATTTGACCGCATTGTTGGTCAGGTTCACCAGAACCTGCCCGAGCCGCAGGGGGTCGCCCACCAGGAAGTTGGGTACGGAACTGCGGACCATGGCCAGCAATTCCAGTCCTTTTTGTTCGGCCCTGACCCCGATGACGTTCAAGACGTTGTTGACGACGTCGTCGAGTTGGAAATTTATTTCCTCGATGTCCAGCTTGTCCGCCTCCACCTTGGAAAAGTCCAGGATGTCGTTGATGATGCCCAGCAGGCTCTTGGCCGAACTGTCGATCTTCCTGAGGTAGTCGTGCTGCTTGGGAGTCAGGTCCGTGCGCAGGGCCAGGTGGGTCAGGCCGATGACCGCATTCATGGGCGTGCGTATTTCGTGGCTCATGCGCGCCAGGAAATCGCTTTTGCTTCGGTTGGCTTCCTCGGCGTCGTTTCGGGCCTGCTCCAGTTCGGCCTGGTGCCGGCGTTGTTGATGGACATGCCGGACGCGCATCGTCGTTCCGATACCGAGGAGTAGGAGCAGGGCGCCGTAGACCGAAAGGTAGTTCCGTCGGATATTGGAAGCGGCTGCCCGCAGCAGGCTGTTGGGCGCGTGGCTGACCATTTTCCACTGGCGAACGGACGTGCGCTGCCCCTCGCTCCACTTGGGGAGCAGAGTGATGGTGGCAAAGGAAAACAGTCCGTGAGGAGTTTCCAACTGCCCTTCGGCGATGTCCTGCATCTGTCGCCAGACTTCGGGGTATTGGTGTGAAAAGCGGCGGGATTCTTTGTCTTTGAACATGAAAGCCCATTCGTCTTCCTTGTTCGGAGCCTTCAGGTAGTAGCCGTCCTTGTTGAGAAGTATGATTCTGTCTTCGGAACGGCCGGATATGATGGAGATGTCGTCGATGATTGTCTGGCCGAGGTAGTTGAGGACGACCACGCCCGCGAAGTCCTCCGAGGCGTCGAAAATCGGATTGCATACGCGAATCATGGGTTTGTGGGGAATCTCAATCTGCTTGTGCTCTATATTGAGATCGAAGGGGGAGACATAGACCTCGTTCGGGCCGAGCTTCTTGGTCTCCGTGAAGTAGTACCGGTTGGCCTTGTTCTGCAATTGCTCCCTGGGCACGGCCTCAGCCTTGCCGTCCTTGTAGTTGATGCGGATCACCTCCATGCCGTCGGCGTCCAGCAGCCGGACCTGGTCGTACACCCTGCTGATGCGGCTGAGCTCCAGGTATTCGTATTCCAGAGCCTCGCGCATGTTCGGAGATTTGCGGTCAAGGTAGCGCTTCAGCTCCAGGTGGGCGGAAAGCAGGCGGAGGTCGTGAAAGAGTGATTCCAGGTCGATGCTCACTGCCCGGGCGACGAGATCGACGAGGGCGATTTCGTCACGCATGAAAATCGTTTTTCTGGAAGCCAGATCCTGGCGGTACATGTAGCCGAGTCCCAAGCCGCAGATCAGGGCCAGGGGCAGGAACATGAGAAGAAATTCTCTGGAAAAGGAGAATGTGCCTTGTTTGTTCTTCCTGCCTTCAGCCATGCCGCTCCTTGAAGCCCGTTCGGGGCCATACTTTGCCGCCAGTGTAGCTGAATCGGGCGGGAGCGACATTATAGATTGGGTAACCGCCTGGATGCCGGGCGGTTACCAAAGAGCGAATTCCCGGGGACCTACAGTCGAAAGATCATTTCCCACCACTGGAAGCCTCCGTGGTTGGAGGAGGACAGGCCGGCTTTTTCATAGCCAAGCTTTTCGTAGAAGCCTATGTGGTAGTCCTTGCACAACAGGAGGATTTGCTCCTTGCCCATGGTACGTGACGCCTTGATGAAGCATTCCATGAGCGCCTTGGCCAGGCCCAGACCTTGTGCTTCCGGCAACACGGAAAGGGAAAAGACGACCATGTTGCGTCCATCAGGGTCGTGGCCGATGAGCTGTTTGAATTCCTCATCCGTAATGTCGTCTTTGGCCGTGCAGCCGCTGTTGACCTGTCCCACGACTCTGCCGTCCAGCTCAGCGACGTAGAAACCCTGCGGAAAGTTGTCGATACGGGTTTTGATGCTCGTTTCGGAAGCGGCTTCGGAAGGTTCGAAACATGTGGTTTCGACATGGGTGCAGGCGGTCAGGTCGTCCATGGTCGCCCGGCGAATGTTCAGGGACATTGCGACTCCTTTTTCGGTCAGAGTTTCGATGTTGCGACGCTAAGTTACCTTGCAGCGTCAAAATGTAAAGTGCCGTGAAAGCGGTTGACCTCGGTTGTTGTTGCATCTACAACCGTTGCATGCTCATCGAACGTTTGAATCCTAGGGAGTCCATCGGTTTTCTGCTTTACAAGTCGGCCAGACTCTGCGTGAACGCCTTTGCGAACCGGCTGGAGAAGGCCGGTCTTGATATCAGTGTGGAGCAGTGGCGGCTGCTCATTCCTCTATCCCGGTATCCTGGCATCAGCCAACGCAAGCTGGCCGAACTTGCGTCCCAGGAGAAGACCGGTGTGAGCCGCCTGCTTTCCGGCCTGGAGAGCAAGGGATACGTCAGGCGGGAGGACGACCCGGAAGACCGTCGGGTCAAGCGGCTGTTCGCCACGGAAAAAGGGCTGGACCTCCTGGACAGAACCGTGGACCTTGCCCATGCCAACAACGCATCCGTGGCCGAGGGCATCGACCCGGAAGAGTTTGCCGTCTGCAAGAAGGTCTTGCTTCAGATCATTCTCAACCATATGGGCGACCATGATTGCGCCGCATTTCTTCGGGGATCTGCCGAAGCGCCCTGAACGTGAAGTCCGGCATGCCGCCCTTGCGCGCATTCTTTGGTTGGAAGACCGTTAAACACTGCTGGATAATCAATAAGTAACTTGTTACCTTGTCCGCCATTCTGTCCTTGCGGCTGCCGGGCGGACGTTGTGCTTGGCGGGTGTCCGCCGAATCCGCAATGCCGGATGCTCGCGGGCGGCGAGGAGGCTTCCCCTTGGGTCGGGGAAGCTGAATGATGAATATAGTCAGGCAGTACGGTGGGATAAGTGGTACTGCTTTGGAAACCAAGAGGGGATATACATGTTGTACAGATTCGCATTCATATTTCTCATGATTGCTGTTCTCTGCGCGCCCGCTTACGCGCAGGAGGACAAAAAGCAGGGGGGACCGCCTCCGGCCGCCGTGGTCACGGCCAAGGTGGTCTCGGGTGAAGTTGCTCCTGAAGTTTCCTACATCGGGACCGTCATGTTTCACGAACTGTCCGATGTCGCCGCCGAAGTGGACGGCAAGGTGGTCAGTCTGGAAGTGGACCATGGTCAGAAGGTCCGGAAGGGTGATCCGCTGGTGGTGCTGTCCTCGGACCTGTTGGACAAGCGCATTGCCAACGCCCGGCAGCTCATGGAGCAGGCCAAGGCCGATTACGAATTGGCTCGGCTGGACGATGTCCGCATGACCCAGCTGTTCAAGACCCGCTCTGTATCCGAAGGCGAGTTCGATAAAAGCCGTTTGGGCGCAGCCGCGTCCGAGGGCAAGTACCATGCCCTGCAGGCCACGTTGAACCGCCTGCTGCTGGAACGTGAAAAAAAGACCATCCGCGCCCCCTATGACGGGGTGGTGCTGGAGCGCAAGGCGCACCGGGGCGAATGGGTCAGCCAAGGCGCCACGGTCATCACCATGGCCGGCGACGGTGAAGTCGACGTGGAGGTCAACGTGCCCGCCGGCCCGGCCCGGGTGGTCAAACCCGGCCTCAAGGTCGAGGTCCGTGTGGGCTCCGACGTCATGGACGGTGAAGTCTATGCGGTCATTCCCAAGGGGGACGTATCCACCCGTACCTTCCCGGTGAAAATCCGGGTGAACAATCCCGGCAATCTGGCCGAAGGCATGGAGGCGCGCGTCGCCCTGCCTTCGGACGTGGCCAACAAGACCCTTGTGGTCCCTCGCGACGCCATCATTTCCTCCCGCGGGCAGCTTGTGGTTTGGACCGTTCTGGACGGCAAGGCCGTGCCCATGCCCGTGCAGGTGATGGGCTACCGCGCGCTGGATGCGGGAGTCGTGTCCGATGCGCTCAAGGAGGGCATGGAGGTCGTGGTTAAGGGCAATGAGCGTCTGAGGCCCAACCAGTCCGTGGCTCCGGCGAGCGCCGGGAAATAGGGGGGCGCATGGACATCATCAGAACAGCCATTGAGAAGCCGGTTGCGGTGCTCGTGGGGGTCATCCTCATCGTGCTCTTCGGCCTCATCTCCCTTTTCAGCCTGCCATATCAGCTCACACCCAACGTGACCAAGCCGGAGATCACGGTCAGCACCACCTGGACCGGGGCCACTCCATACGAGATTGAGCGCGATGTGGTGGAAGAGCAGGAAGACGTGCTCAAGGGCATTCCCGGCCTCGAGGAAATGGAAAGCTCCTGCTACAACGGTTCCGCGGAGATTTCCCTGACCTTCAAGCTCGGCATCGACCTGGACGGCGCGTTGCTGCGCGTTTCCAATAAACTGGATGAAGTTTCCGACTACCCCGACGACGTGGACAAGCCCGTTGTCGAAGCCTCGGGAGCATCCGCATCACCGGTCATCTGGGCCATGCTCAAGGCCACGGAGGGAAGCGGCGTCAATCCCCAGGAGTTCAAGACCTTTTTCGAGGATGAGGTCAAGCAGCACCTGGAGCGCGTCGACGGCGTGTCCAGCCTGTTCATGGGCGGCGGCGTCGAGGAGGAAATGCACATCGTGGTGGACCCGCGCAAGCTGGCCGCCTACAACCTGACCATTCCCAAGCTCATTGACGTGCTCAAGAGCGAAAACATATCCATTTCCGCAGGCACACTCGGCGTGGGACGCCGCGATTACCGCATCCGTACCCCTGCCGATTTGAACACCCCGGAAAAGATCGAGAACGTCGTCATTTCCTCGTCCGGGCAGTTCCGTGTCCGACTCAAGGACGTGGGTGTGGTCCGGGTGGGGCATGAAAAGCTCGACGTGGCCATGCTGCACAACAACGCTCCGGGCATCGCAGTGGGCGTGAAGCCCGAGCCGGGCGCCAACGTGCTCACCGTGACCGACGCGGTGTTCGATGTAGTGCAGCGCGTCAACAAGGAGCTCCTGGAACCCAAGGGCGTTTACCTCGACTGGGTGTACGATCAGCGACCCTACATCAACGGCGCCATCGACTTGGTGCAGAGGAACATCATCATAGGCGGCCTGCTGGCCATCGTGGTTCTTTTCGTGTTTCTGCAAAGCATGAGCGCCACGGTCATCGTGGCCTTGGCCATTCCCATTTCCATCATCGGGTCGTTCATCATCTTCGGGGCGGCCGGACGAACGCTCAACGTCGTGTCCATGGCGGGCATTTCCTTTGCCGTGGGGATGCTCGTGGACAACGCCATCGTGGTGCTGGAGAACATCGATCGCCACAGAAGCATGGGCAAGAAGTCGTTCGCCGCGGCCTACGAAGGGACCAAGGAAGTATGGGGTGCGGTGCTCGCGTCCACCCTGACCACCGTGGCCGTGTTCCTGCCCGTGGTCTTCATGGAACAGGAAGCCGGGCAGCTGTTCAAGGACATCTCCATTGCGGTCACCTGCGCCATTATCCTTTCCATGTTCGTGTCCGTGCTGGTCATCCCCATGTTCGCGCGCTATCTGTACCGCTTTGCGGAAAAGCGTGACGGCGAAGTCGTGGTGGGCGACGCCCCGCGCGAGCCGGTCGGCAAGAAGATCGCCGGGAAGGTGCTTACGCCCCTGACCCGTTTCGGGGCCAAATGCTCCGATTGGCTCATGGGCATGCTGCGCCTCTCCCTGACCAACTGGCGTACCCGCGTCATCACCGTGGTTGGACTGACGGCAGCCTCCATTCTCCTCGTGCTGGTCTTCTTCCCCAAGATGGAATACCTGCCCCAGGGCAACCGCAATCTGCTCATCAACATCCTCATACCGCCTCCGGGACTTTCCTATGAGGAACGTTTCAATATCGGCAAGCATGTGTTTGAGGAAACCGAACCCTACATGGGCAAGGAAGAGTTCAACGGCCTGCCGGGCGTGAAGAACATGTTCTTCGTGTCCGCACCCACCATCAACCTCTTCGGCGCCATTTCCACCCAGGAGCAGCGAGCCGGTGAGCTGGTGCCGCTGTTCAACCGCATCCTGAACACCATCCCGGGCATGTTCGGCGTCTCCATCCAGGCCTCCATATTCGAACAGGGGCTGGGTGAGGGCCGCAACATCTCCCTTGACATCAGCGGTTCCAACCTGGAACAGATCGTCGCCGCCGCCGGAACCATGTTCGGCATGGCCATGCAGCAGATTCCGGGTGCGCAGGTGCGTCCCATTCCCTCGCTGGAGCTGCTCTATCCCGAAGTCCGTTTCGAGCCCAAGCGCGACCGGGTGCGGGCGGCCGGATTGTCGGCCAACGACCTGGGACAGTCCGTGGACGTGATCCTGGACGGCCGCAAGATCGGCGACTACAAAGCCGAGGGCAAAAAGAAGATCGACATGGTGCTCAAGGCCTCGGAAGAGGATATCTCCACCCCCGAGGACCTCTATTCGGCTCTGGTTGCCACGCCGCAAGGGTGGGCGGTGCCGCTTTCCTCCCTGGTGGATATCCAGCGGACATACGGCCTGAACCAGATCAGGCATCTTGAGCGTCAACGCACCATCACCCTGCAGATCACCCCTCCCGGCCAGATGCCGCTGCAGCAGGCTATGGAGACCGTGGAACAGAAGATGATTCCGGCGGTGAAGCAGATGGGGCTGCTGGACGGCCTGCAGGTGCGCATGTCCGGTGCGGCAGACAAGCTTACCGTGACCCGGGAAGCTCTACAGTGGAACTTCCTGCTGGCAGTGGTCATCACCTATCTGCTCATGGCGGCCTTGTTCGAGAACTTCCTGTACCCGCTCATCATCCTGTTCACCGTGCCCCTGGCCGGTGCGGGAGGATTCCTGGGGCTGCGGCTGGAGAACTGGTTCATCGCCTACCAGCCCATGGACATCCTGACCATGCTCGGGTTCGTCATTCTCATCGGCGTCGTGGTCAACAACGCCATTCTTATCGTGCACCAGTCCCTGAACAACGTGCGCGAGGGCGGCATGGAGCACCTTGACGCCGTCTTGGAAGCCACGCGCACCAGGCTGCGTCCCATCTACATGTCGGCCACCACGTCCATCTTCGGCATGTTGCCGCTGGCAGTGGCTCCCGGCCCCGGTTCCGAGTTGTATCGCGGTCTCGGCGCGGTGGTCTTGGGCGGACTGGCGCTGTCCACGGTGTTCACCGTGTTCGTGATTCCGTCGCTGCTCATGTTCTTCATCAAGATGGAGAAAGTGGGCAGCAGGCAGAAGGCTGCCTGATCAGGCTGCTGAAAACGTTGCTGCAAGCAGAGAGGCCCTCGCGTATTGACGCGGGGGCCTCTTTTTGTCTGGTATCCGGACTGCGTTTTTTTTGAGCGAACTGTGGCGTGCACTTGATTGTTTGTTTCTCTATCCTCTTGGATTTTCAATATGTATTTCGACCCTCTTGCCTTTCAAGAAATTCCGAAATGTTTCTTCATGCTCTCCGTCCGCACGGAATGGAACGCATGATGCAGACATGATGGGCAGGTAAAAAGTGCCCATTGGCTCGACATATATTTTGGGAGGTTCGACAGCATGACTTACATCAACAGCTATTATTCCAACAGTGCGTACTACAATTCCTCCAGGACCCTGGGGGGGGATGCCTCTTCCTCGGACACCGAAAAAACGGACCAAACAGGCAGTTCCGACGAATCGAAGGAAAGTTCTTCCTCCTCTTCGGCGAGTTCCACCAAGCTCACCAGTGAGATCCTCAAGCTTCTCCAAACCATTCCAGCGGCCCAAAACGGCTACCTTTCCTTCTCGGACATCCTGGAGCAGGCGGACAAATTGGAGGACGAGTTCGATGATCAGGTCCTTGCCGACCTCAAGAAGCTGGGTGTGGACACGGATACGAAGTTCCAGCTCATGTACGACTCCACCAGCGATTCGGTCGTTTGTTCCAAGGATCACCCGGACAAGGAGAAGATCGAGAACTATTTCAAGGCTAATCCCGAGCGTACGGAGCAGTTCAAGGCTCTCATCGGCATGCGTAGCCTGAGTGCGACTGCGTCGACCACCGCGTCACCCGACCTGTTCAAACAGCAGATGACGCTCCAGAGCATGTCTGTCTGGTTCGGCGACAGCATGACCTCCAGTGACTTCATGGGAGCGCAGGGGATCGTTTACGGCGCTCAGAGCGCGTACTACAAGGCCATCAACCTGACCGTGTAGAAAACGGGACAGTCACGGCTCGATGGTCATGAAATAGACCGGTTGGCCTTCCCTGTACGTAACGATCAGGGCGGATTTTTCCGGGTCGCCGGTGCTGTTGAAACGGATGGAGCCGGTGATCCCCTTGACGGAAACCCGGTACAGGGCGTCCTTGACCATGGCGTTGTCAAAGGAGCCTGCCTTTCGTACCGCCTCGGCGTAGACAAGCACGGCGTCGTAGGCCAGGGCGCCGGCATCGTGCCGCATGGGACCAAAGGCCCTTATGTAGTCGGCCAGGAAAGTCCTGGCCCGGTCCGTGGCGATCGCCCGTGAAAAGTGTCTGACCTCGTAACAGTTATCCATGTATGACTTCTTTTTGACCAGGCTGGGAATATTGGTGGACCATCCTTCCCCGCCCATGATGGGAATGGTTATGCCCATGGCCCGGGCCTGTTCGATGATGGCGGCGGCTTCCTTGTCGTAGCCGGGGATCAGGAGGAATTCGGCTTTGATGAGTTTGATGCGGCTGAGGTCTTTGATGAAATTGGTCTGTGCCGGCAGATACTGGCCCGTGTAGATGACCTTGCCGCCTATCGCTTCGAAATTCCGCTTGAAGGAGGCTCCCAGGCCTGCGCTGTATATCTCTCCAGCATGTATCAGGATTGCGGCCGTTTTCGCTCCGAGTCGGCGGAGTGCGAAAAAGGCCATGATACGGCCCTGGAAGTCGCTCGTGAAATTGCTCCGGAAGATGTAGTCGCCCACCTGGGTGACCGCCGTGGCCGAACTGCCGGGAGCGATCATGGGAATGCCCGCTTTCTGGAGCAGTTTGGCGGCCGCCAGCGCCCTGGAGCTGATTACCGGGCCGATGACGCAGGCATACCTTCCTTTGACGACTTTTTGCGCTGCCAGAAGGTTTTCCTGCAAGTCGCTTCCGTTGTCGAATACTTTGACCGCAACCTGTTGTCCGAGCAGCCCCCCGCTTTCATTGATTTCCCTTACGGCAAGGCGAACAGCCTGGGAGATGTCCTTGCCCAGAAATTCGTATCGTCCCGTCACCGGGGCGATGACGGCGATCGTCGGCTGGGCGGCAAGCGTCGTCGTGTTGAACAGCAGGAGAAGTGTGGCGAGCGTGGATATGACCGCTTTCATGATTTCCTCATTGTGAGATTTGCAGAAACCTTGGTGCCGGTGACGAAGCCGCCTTGCGCTGGGGAAAGAAACATACAAATGAAAAATATATGGTGTTCATCTTTCCGGCGATGATATTTTGTGGAAAGCCAGCGAGGAGGGCAAATGACTTGCGGCCCGCAAGTGCCTGTGGTAGCCGCTTGGCATGATTGATTTTGACATCGCCAAGAAGATTCAGGAAATAAGCATTATAGCCGTCCCGCTCCTGCTGGCTTTGTGCTGCCACGAGGTGGCCCACGGACTGGTGGCGTTTCGGCTCGGCGACCCCACGGCCAAGATGCTGGGCCGGTTGACTCTCAATCCGCTCAAGCACCTGGACCCCATCGGCACCCTGGCCTTCTTTTTCGTACATATCGGCTGGGGCAAGCCCGTGCCTGTGGATTCGCGCTACTTCAAGGAGCCGCGCAAAGGCATGATGCTGGTGGCCCTGGCCGGGCCGGGAGCCAATTTCCTGCTGGCCGTCCTTTTTGCCGCGGGCTTTCATCTCATTCAGGGCGTCGAGGTCAGCGATCCGAACGGGCTGGCCATAAAGGCCTTGGTGCCCATGCTGCTCATCTGTCAGGCCGGAGTGTTCGTGAACCTCATCCTCGGGGTCTTCAACCTCATTCCCATTCCGCCGCTGGACGGCAGCAGCATTCTGGCGTATTTCCTTCCGCCGAGGCTCGCATATAATTACATGCAGCTGAGGCGATATGGATTCTTCATCCTTATCGGGCTGGTCCTTATCGGCAACCTGACGGGGGTCAGCATCCTCGGAGCGGTCCTGTTCCCACCGGTCAGGCTTCTCGGCAATCTGTTGAACGTGCCCATCTAACCCAAATAACCCGGAACCATATCATGAGCGAGAAAAAACGCGTCTTTTCAGGCATGAGGCCCACTGGTCAACTTCATCTCGGCCACTATTTCGGCGTTATCGCCAACTGGCTCGACTTGCAGGCCGAGTTCAACTGCTTTTTCAGCGTGGTCGACTGGCACGCCATGACCACGGAATACGCCGATCCCTGGAAGGTGCAGAAAATGGTCCCCGGGCTGGTGCGCGATTGGGTTTCCTCGGGCATCGACCCTGAAAAATGCGTCATTTTCCAGCAGTCCGCGGTCAAGGAACATGCGGAGCTCAGCCTGCTGCTGTCCATGATCACCCCCCTGGGCTGGCTGGAGCGGTGCCCCACCTACAAGGAGCAGCGCGAGCAGCTCGCGGCGAAGGACATCAACACCATGGGCTTTCTGGGGTATCCCGTGCTCATGGCTGCGGACATCCTGTTGTATTTCGCCCACGCCGTTCCTGTGGGACAGGACCAGCTTCCGCACCTGGAGTTGGCCCGCGAGATTGCGCGTCGTTTCAATCATCTTTACGAAACGGATCTGCTGATCGAGCCGCAGGACCTGCTTACCGCGGAAGCAAAGCTCCCAGGCCTGGATGGCCGGAAAATGTCCAAGAGTTACGGAAACGCCATAGCCTTGTCCGATCCCATAGAAGACATTCTGCCCAAAGTGCGCAGCATGCTTACCGACAAGAATCGCCTGCGCAAGTCCGATCCGGGTGATCCGTCCATTTGCAACCTGTTCCCGTATCACAAGCTTCTGACCGATCCGGCCAAGTTGCCCGAGATCGAGGAAGGTTGCCGCAACGCCTCCTGGGGATGTGTGGACTGTAAGAAGGTGCTCATGGAATCCCTGGAAGCTTTCCTGACGCCCATGCAGGAACGTCGGGCAAAGATTGATGACGACACTGTCCGAGACATTCTTGCGGACGGCAACAAAAGGGCCCGGGAATTCGCCCAGCGGAGCATGGCGCAGATTCGGGACGCGATCGGTTACGACATTTAGCGGATGTTCATATAAGCTCAACAATAAGAAATTGGATAATGTTCGCGGATTCGTGTAGCATCCGCAGAACCATCAACAACAGACCCAAGGAGAGCACATGGCTCCTGCTAGCAAAGGCGACAAGGTTAGAGTTCACTACACCGGCACCTTCAAGGACAGCGGTGAGGTCTTCGACTCCTCCCAGGGCGGTGATCCTCTGGAGTTCGTGCTGGGCGAGGGTATGGTCATCGCCGGTTTCGAGCGTGCCGTACTCGGTCTGAATCCCGGTGACTCCAAGACCGTCGAAGTGTCTCCAGAGGAAGGCTACGGCAGCTATAATTCCGAGCTGGCGTTCTCGGTCCGCAAGGAGCAGCTGCCTCCCAATGTGGAGCCCGAGCTGGGCATGATGCTTGAAGTGCGCACCGAGGACGGCGGCGCAGCCTACGTGACCGTCACCGAGATATCGGACGCCGAGGTGACCCTGGACGGCAACCATCCGTTGGCGGACAAGACCCTCATGTTCGACGTAACCCTGGTGGAAGTCTGTTAGAAAATCTAAATGAGACGAAACAGGCCCCGCTCAGGTCCGCAAGGACGGGCGGGGTCTTTCCTTGGCGGGAGGAATGAATGAGCATTGCCAAACGGTGCGAGGAAATGACCTCTTTTCTGGTCATGGATGTCCTGGAGACCGCCCAGCGCATGGAGCGTGAAGGCGAAGACGTCATCCACCTGGAGGTGGGTGAACCGGATTTCGACACTCCGGAGTGTATCCGCAGGGCCTGCTGCGAGGCCCTGGACAAGGGGCATACCCACTATACCCACAGTCTCGGGCTGCTGGAGTTGCGCCAGGCGATCTGCGAAGACTATGAAAAGCGCTACGGCGTGGACGTGAGTCCGGAGCAGGTCATCATCACCCAAGGCACGTCTCCGGCCATGTTCATGGTTTTTTCCACGATCCTCGAAGCGGGGGACAAGGTCATTACCTCCGACCCATGTTACGCATGCTACCACAATTTTATTCGTTTCCCGGGCGGGGAACCCGTGCCCATACCCGTGAGCGAGGAGGACGGCTTTCAGTACCGCCTTTCCTCCATCCGTGAGGCCATGGGCGAACGGGTCAAGGCCATTCTCATCAACTCTCCGGCCAATCCTACGGGCACCTTGCTTTCGGACGAGCGGATGCAGGGCATCGCCGAGCTGGCCGAGGAGACCGGCGCCTGGGTGGTTTCGGACGAAATCTACCACGGGTTGGTCTACGAGGGAAAAGAACGTTCCATTTTGGAGTTTACAGACCGCGCCTTCGTGTTCAACGGATTTTCCAAGCTCTACGCCATGACCGGTTGGCGGCTGGGATACGTCATCGCCCCGCAGGAATTTGTCCCTGCCATGCGGAAACTCTGTCAGAATTTCTTCATTTCGGCCAATTCCATTGCCCAATGGGCTGGAGTTGCCGCTCTTCGTGAAGCCGAACCGGACGTGGGTCGCATGAAGGATATCTACAACAAGCGCCGTCTGTACATGTTGGATCGTCTCAAAGGCATGGGTTTCGATATTAAAAATGAACCCACGGGGGCGTTTTACATCATCGTCAACATGCGCCATCTGGCCGAGAAATTCGACGGCAGCTCTCTGAAGCTTGCTTATGATATTCTGGAAAAAATCAAAATCGGCGTGACGCCAGGCATCGACTTCGGCCCTGGAGCCGAGGGCTACATCCGCTTTTCCTACGCCACTTCCCTGGAAAACATCAGGGAAGGTATGGATCGTCTGGAGCGCTACGTGTCCGGTGTACGGGCCTAGCCTTGCCGGATGTTGCCGAAAGAGAGGAATCAAGGACATATGGAAAACCGGGTGTATGGGAAGACGATGGAATTGAACGATATATTTGAAGCGAGATTTGTTCGGAACAGAAGCCGGCTTCTCTTCGGGCTCTTTTGCCTGAGCGTCCTGGTGCGTTTTCTGACCGCCGAATACGTGGAGTATGGTGGCGATTGCGTTCATCTGTGGATCAATATCCGGAGGGTGCTGGACGGTCTTTCCTTCAACGCCTGGAACCACCATACCATGCGCTGGGCCATCAACCTGCCGCTTCTGGGGGTGGTGAAATTGTTCGGGCCCCATCCTCAGGTCTATTACATTCTCCCCACTCTCTATGCATCCGTTGCGGCGGTCCTGTTCTATCTCATAGGCGAACGGCTTCACGGACCGCGCCTGGGCTTTTGGACCTCCCTGCTTTCCATTCTCTATCCCCAGATGACCCAGACCGGAAGCCAGATCTGGCCGGGTGTGTTCGAATTGACCTATATTGCGGCCTGCGTCTGGCTGTTGCTTGTCTGGCTCGACGAAAACCGCCTGAAATGGCTGGTTCTTGCCGGGGTGGCTTTTGTGCTGGCCTGGGCTTCCCGCGTCACCGCCGTCTACTTTCTCCCCGGTTTGGTCCTGCTCATCTGGCTGCCCGAGCGCCGTTTCAAGCCTGTGTTGGTTTTCGGTGCGGTAATCGCCTCGCTTTGTTTCGTGGAATTATTGTATTTTTGGGCCGACACCGGGAACATTCTCGGCCGGGTCGGTGTCATCAAAAGCACCCACGGCTCCCAAACGGAATTGTTGGTGACTCCAGCAAAGTATTTGCTCCGTGCAAAGGGCTTTCTCAAGCTGCGCGGCCTGTTCGGAGTGCTGGTGGCCAGCATTGGGGCCTGCTGGTTCGCCTGGAAGGGAGGAGACCGGCGTGTCCGGGCAGTTGCCGTCCTTTTTTTGGTTCACGTGTTCCTTGAGGCTTATATGATTTCGGGTCTGAATCCGTTCAAGGTCGCGCAGCCCCTCGGTACCCGGTACCACACCGTTGCCGCGCCCTACGGGATATTGCTTCTGCTTCTGGCTCTGGAGCGTTTGGACGGACGCCGGAGACGGGTCAAAACGACGCTTCTGGGGTTGCTGCTTGCAGCTTTCACCTTTTTCAGTTTTCAGAAAATTCCCGCGACTCTTTCCGTGCTGCAGATGACCCGGGACAACCGTATCCTGTCACAAGCCCTGGCCGGGCGAAGCAGTATTCTGGTGCGTTACACCCCCTGGGAGCCGAACTGGATCGAGGCCAGAGTCATGCGGCTTTTCGGATACAGCGGCCGGAGAAAGAATCTTGGCGCGGACGAAGTGTTGAGGTTCATGGGGAAAAACCGTGCCCGTATCTATGCGCTCTATGCCCCGGACATTCGGATTCCTGTGCAAAAGGTGCTTCCTGAAATGAGCAAACGGTCGAAGTATGAATATGTTCTGTCCGCCTCGGAGCGGGAGGAGCCGCATGTGGGCGTCGAATTTGGCCGGAAGGCGTTCAAGGCGTTCCCTCTACCGCAATAAGTGAGAGCAAAGAGGTTTTTTGTGAACGATATTTCCATTGCCGTGATCATTCCCTGTTACAACGAAACCGCAGCCATTGGCCGAGTCGTGTCCGACTTCAGGCAGGCTCTGCCCCATGCGGACATTTACGTGTACGACAACAACTCCACGGATGATACGTTGGAAACGGCCCGGAAGGCCGGCGCCAAGGTGGGGGCCGTGAAGTATCAGGGCAAGGGCAATGTGGTGCGCCAGATGTTCTGCGACATCGATGCCGACGTCTACATCATGGCCGACGGTGACGGCACCTATGATGCGACCAGCGCTCCGAGGCTGGTGGAGGCCTTGGTGGACGGCGGGCTGGATATGGTGGTGGGCATTCGCGAGGATGACGAGGAAAAGGCCTATCGCTCCGGTCATCGCTGGGGCAACCGGGTATTCAACGGCGTTTTGCGCACCGTGTTCAAGAGTCCGTTCACGGACATGCTCTCCGGGTACAGGGTGTTTTCCCGCAGGTTTGTGAAGTCCTTCCCGGCCCTGTCCTCGGGCTTCGAGGTGGAAACAGAACTTTCCATCCATGCCATCGAGATGAAAATGCCGGTTCTGGAGATCACTACTCCGTATTACAGCCGCCCCGAAGGATCCCACAGCAAGCTGAACACCTACCGCGACGGGTTCCGCATCCTGTGGACCATTTTTCGCCTGGTCAAGGAGACCCTGCCTCTCAGGTTTTTTTCCGGCGTGGCCGCGCTGCTGATTCTGGGTTCGTTGCTGCTGGGCGCGCCTCTGGTGACCGAATGGCTGAGGACCGGCCTTGTGCCCCGGTTTCCCACGGCTATCCTTGCCTCCGGCATCATGGTTCTCGGTTGGCTGAGCTTTGCCTGCGGGATTATTTTGGAAAGCGTCAGTCAGGGCAGGCTTGAACAGAAACGCATGGTCTACAGCTCCATTCTTGGGCCTTTGTGGAACCGGTCAAAGACGAATTAGATGCGGGGACTCATCAACCATCCCTTTCTGCGCTATTGCGTTGTGGGCGGCTTCGGCTTTGCGGCCGACTGGTCCGTGCTGCAGGCTTGCGTCCGCTTTGGGGGCATGACCCCGGTGACCGGGCGCGTTGTGTCGGTGGTCGTGGCCCTGACGGCCACCTGGCTGCTGCATCGCTGGTTTACCTTTGCCGCCACGGGAAGGGCCAATTTGCTGGAGTGGTTTCGCTACATGCTTGCCAACGCCGTGGGAGCGCTGGTCAATTTTTTCATCTACACGGCCCTCGTGCATTTGTGGCCGGAGGTCGGACTGACCGTCCCGTTGGCCATCGCCTCCATCATGGCGCTTCTTGTCAATTATCTTGGGGCCGCTCTGTTCGTCTTCCGCAAAAACCGCACGGTCTAGTCCGCGTTCGGACGCAAAAACGGAACGCCTTCCCTCAAGGAAAGACGTCCCGTTTTCAGGAGGAGAGTGACGTATTCCCTATGTGGTTGCTGCGGCCTTGTTCAAGGCCATGCGTACCTTGTCCTTGAGTTCGGTCAGATCCACGGATTTGACCACGTAGTAATCCGCGGCTATTGACTTGAGGTCGTGCTGAAAGGAATCGTAGGCCGTGGACAGGATGACCGGGATGAGCGGGTCCTTGGCCCGGATTTCCTGAAGCAGGTCGAGGCCGGACCTGTTTACGCCAAGTTTGATGTCCAGGATGATGATGGTGGGTTTTTCGCGGGCCACCACTTCAAGGATGTCCTCTTCGCCGTCCGAGGTAGCCAATTCGTATCCGTCAGCTTCGAGTTCTTCCCGGTAAAGCATGCGAATGTGTTTTTCATCATCGACGATCAGTATTTTTTGTTGGCTCATAAACATCTCCTTGCGCGAGTTCAGGCTTGTAATCACCGTACAGGATTAATTCGATTCGGGTCAACACAACTCTGTTTTTTTTGTGTAATTCTAACTCTTGAAGAGTGATTTCCGAAATATTTGGAGAAAATGCGGCGCACGGGGGCTTGGAGACTCCCTTGAATATCGGGCCGCGCCGGTATACATTCCCCATCCCCGCCGGGAGCCGAATAATCCTGCGGGAAAAGGAGAAACTATGATCAAAGTACGTCTGGAACCGGACGGCAAGGACCTGGAATTCCATGGTCTCAAGACCGTTCTCGGATTGCTGAACAAACTCGGCCTGCGCCCCACCATGGCACTGGTCGTTCGCGACGGCGGACTGTTGACCCCGGACATCAGAATCAAAAGCGGCGACGAAATCCTCGTCCGCAAAGTCACCAGTGCCGGATAGGAGAAAATCGCCATGAAATGCAAACGGTGCAAGAAGCCGGCTGTGGTTGGCCTTCCGAGCCATCACACCGCCTTCTGCGAAGAATGCTTTTACGTCTACTTCACCCGGCAGGTGGAAACCGCCATCCGTCGCCAGAAGATGTTTACCTTTGACGAGCGCATCCTGGTGGCTCTTTCCGGAGGCAAGGACTCCCTGACCCTTATGCTCGCACTGCATGAACTGGGGTATGACGTTGCGGGCCTGCATATCGATCTGGGCATCTACGAGTCCTCGGTGCGTGCACGCGCCAAGGTGGAGAGCTTTTGTGAACAACACGGCCTCACGCTGCAGGTTTTGGAAATGGAGGCTGAAGGGCTCCCCATGCCGGACGTGAAGGAACACATCAACCGTCCGGTCTGTTCAGTGTGCGGCAAGGTCAAACGCCACTACTTCAATAAGATCGCTCGGGAAGGGAATTTCGATGCCCTGGCCACGGGGCACAACCTGGACGACGAGGTGGCGCGCCTGTTCGCCAACACCCTGCGCTGGGACTCCGGCTACCTGTCCGACCAGGGGCCGACCCTGCCAGCGGCCGAAGGCTTCGTGCGCAAGGTCAAACCTTTGTACCGTCTGAGTGAATTCGAGACCGCCAACTACGCGTTTTTGCGCGGCATTGAGATCCATTCCGATCCCTGTCCCTTTGCCTCGGGGGCCAGCTTCACTTCCCACAAGGAACTCATCGGCGAGCTGGAGCACCGCAGCCCGGGCAGCAAGTTCCAGTTTTACGACGGTTTTCTCAAGCGCGGCCGAGAAGCCTTCAAGATGTTGGAAAAGGAAGTGGGTGAGGAGCTTTCGCCATGTGAGGACTGCGGTTCCCCGACTTCGGTCGAGATATGCGGCGTTTGCCGCGTGAAACGCGCTGTCCGTGACAAGAAAGCCGCTGCGGCACAATAATATGACGACTCCAAAAATCAGTGTGACTATGCCGTGTTTCAACTGCGGGGACACGGTGGGCCGCGCTCTTGATTCCCTTCTGGACCAGACTGTTGCGGATTTTGAGGTGGTGGCGGTGGACGACGGCTCCACCGACGACACCGCCGAGGTCCTGCGGGTCTATGCCCGGAAGGACGATCGCATACGCCCGGTCTTTGCGGAACACGGCGGAGTGGTGGCCGCGGCCAACACGGCCATTGAGGCGGCGAACGGGGAATATGTGGTGCGCATGGACGCGGACGACGAATCTTTGCCCGGGCGCCTGGAGCGTCAAGCAGCCCTGTTGGACGGCGATCCGGCCCTGGGCTTGGTCGGCTGCCGGGTGCGTTTTGGCGGGTGTCGGGAAAACTGCGCCGGGTACGCTCATTACGTGGACTGGACCAACACGCTCCTGGACCACGAGGCCATCAGCCTGAACCGGTTCGTGGAGTTCCCGGTGCCCAACCCGTCCATCATGTTTCGTCGCAGCACGTTGGAGGAATGCGGCGGCTACAGTGACGGCGACTTCCCGGAAGATTACGAACTGTTGCTGCGCTGGCTGGAGCATGGTGTGCGTATGGCCAAGGCCGACGCCGAACTGCTGGTCTGGAACGACCCGCCCACGCGGCTTTCGCGCAACCACCCCAAGTATGACGTGGACGCTTTTTACCGCATCAAGACCAAGTATCTGGCTCGCTGGCTGGAACAAAACAATCCGTACCATCCCGTGGTGCACATTTTCGGCGCCGGGCGCACCACCCGGAAGCGTGCGGATCTGCTTCAGAAGTACGGTATTGAGTTTGCGGCCTACTACGACCTGGACCCGCGCAAGGTCGGCCATATCGTGCACGGCATTCCCGTGAAGCACCGCGAGGAGGCGCCCGAAGCAGGGGAGTGCTTCTGCCTGTCCTATGTGGCCAGCAGGGGCGCCCGCGAGGATATCGCCGATTTCCTTCATGGTCTGGGATATGTTTTGGGCCGTGACTTCCTTCCTGTGGCCTGACCGGACTCCAACGGCCAGGAAGTCGTCCCTCCCTGTGTACTCCCGTGACTACGGAGCTTTTTGACAGCTTGTAACGCATGCACTATAGGTGCTGAAAAATTTTTTCGGAGGAAAACTCATGTTCGTCACCAATATGGAATCCGTTCCCGCCATGAAGATCGTCAAGCACCACGGTATGGTCACCGGCAGCACTGTGCGGGCACGAAACATATTCGTGGACATCGGCCAATGGATCAAAGGTCTTTTTGGTGGGGAGCTCAAGGGCTACTCCAGACTGCTTGCCGACGTACGCGCTCAGGCTGTGGAACGTATGGCCATGCAGGCCGGGGAGCTTGGAGCCAACGCGGTCATCAACGTCCGGTTCGCCACTTCCACCATATCCTTGGGCGCAGCCGAGATTTACGCCTACGGCACGGCCGTGGAGGTTCGTTCGGAAGAATACGGAGCCGGTGAAGAATATGGAGAGTAGCGCCCTTGAGGTGACGGCGTTTTTCCTGGATTACGCCAACCTGTTTCTGCTTTTGTTTTTTCTGCTTTGCGGTCAGATCGGCGAGCGCAGGCACTACCGGTCCATTCTGGCCCGGGAGAAGGCTCTTTCGCGGATTTCCACCACGACTTTGAAGAACGTGAACTTCCCGGCGGAAAAAGTGGTGGATGTGCGCATGGTCTGCGGCCATGTGGTCCTTTGCGCCGACGGCTTCCGCAGGGTGCTGGCCTTTTTTCGAGGTCTGTTCGGCGGGCCGGTGCGTTCCTTCGAGGCCATGCTGGACCGCGCCCGGCGCGAAGCGCTGCTGCGCATGAAGGAGGAGGCGGGCGAGGCCTCCATGATCGTGTCCGTACGGGTGGAAACTCCGTCCGTCACCGGCATAGACAACACTTACCGCTGGTGGGGCGGTATCGAAGTGGTGGCCTACGGCACCGCCGTGACCCTCAAAGACTGACATGGCATTGCGCAACAAGGGATACGAGAACAACGTCAACATCTCGCCGGGGTCGCCCATTCTTGATTTCGTCAAGCTGGGCGTCGGGATCATGGTCATTCTCGGCGGACTTTACTTTCTGTTCGGCCTGGCCGTGGACTTCGTGGTACCCCGCCTGGACGCCGAAACCGAGATATGGCTCTCCGAAAAGCTGGAGAGCGAAGCTTTTGAGAAAGCCAAGCGTTTGCCCACAGCCGAAAAGGAGCTTCAACGCATTGTCGACTCCATGAACGGCCTCTGCACCGGGCTGCCCTACAAGGTCAAGGTGGTCGTGGTGGATGACGACATGGTCAACGCCTTTGCCTTCCCCGGCGGCAGGATCGTGGTCTTTTCCGGACTGCTGAAGCGCATGAAGTCCGAAAACGAGGTGGCTTTCGTGCTCGGGCATGAAATGGGGCACATGGCCAACCGGGACCATCTGCGCCGTTATGGTCGGGTGCTTTTTGTGGCGGCTCTGCAGGCGTTCATGTCCGACCTCATGAGCGTAGACCTTCTTTCCCAGTCCCTGACCCTCACGGACAGGGCCTTTTCGCGCCGGCAGGAGCTGGCTGCCGACCGTTTCGGCATGGATGTACTCAACTGCGCTTACGGCCATGTGGGTGGAGCCGGCAAGTTCTTCGACAGCATGGACCGGGGCCGGAAACTTCCTGCTTGGAAGCAGTATTATCTGACGCATCCGGAAGGGTACGAACGGGTGGAGGCCCTTGAGGCCTATGCCGCGGAAAAGGGCTACACGCGCGGCGCCTCGTTGCCCTTGCCCCTAGCGCTGCAGTAGGCGTATACAGACCCATGCCCGGCCATACATCCTTTCTGAAACCGCGAAATCCGTTGCTGGCCGGGCTGCTTTCCTTGCCTGTGCCGGGCCTTGGGCAGCTTTACAACGGGCAGTGGGGCAAGACCCTGGCGGTCTTTGGGGTTGAAATGGCGCTCGGTGCGCTGGCGGTGGTCGGTTTTTCCTCTTTCCAAGGGGTGCTGGGCGGCCTGTTGGCGTCCATAGCCTTCGTGGCCATGGTGGTGGGCGACGCCGCCGTATGCGCCCGCAAGCGGCATGTTTACGAACTTCGGTCCTGCAACCGCATCTGGATCTATCTGTTGTATGCGGGCGTGAGCCTGGGCGGCACTTTTCTGCTTGATTGGTATTTGAGCAATCATTACTACCAGACTTTTCGAGTGCCGACCCCGTCCATGGAACTGACCCTAATCGCCGGAGACCGTTTCATGGCCGAGCGTCTGGAGCCGGGCGATGTCATTGAGCGGGGGGATGTACTCGTCTTTCATCCACCGGGAAAAGGCGCCCAGTTTTACGTCAAGCGGGTGATCGCCCTGCCCGGCGAGAGTGTTTCCGTGCAAAGGGGACATGTGATCGTGAATGGTCGTGAACTCGCCGAGCCCTATGCCCGCTTCGGCCCCATGTCCGACGGCTCGGAGGCAAAGTCGGGCGGTTTCCGGCTTGGCCCCGGGGAATATTGGTTCATGGGCGACAATCGTCCCATGTCCTGGGATTCCAGGTTTTTCGGCCCCATCAGACGGGAACGCATCAGCTATCGTGCCTTATACATCTATTGGGCGTCGGCCGCTTCTGGCGGGCATTGGCTGGACCGATTCGGAACACCTTTGGGAGCACCCGCCGCTACCACAACTGATCCGCCACCAGCAGCCCGTCCGCCAGATTGATCCTGGCCGGGATGACAGCATTGATGCCAAGGCCGTCCATGAAGCCGAGCACCAGAATCAGGTTGGATATCTGCACGTTCGCATACGAGCCTCCCACCTCCGCATCCGTCATGCCCACTCGTCTGTTCAGCGCCGTGCGGACATCGTCCCTCGTGTAGACCTCATTCCGCTTCTTGCCCGCCTGTCCTGCAATGCTGATGGCGTGTACCGGACCGATTCCGACCACCCGGACATCGGACTGGTGCAGGCGCTCTCGGATGGCTCTCGGCACGGTGTTGCGCGCAAAGGAGGCTGCATGGACCAGCGCCTTTTGCATGTCGTCCTTGCTGATGGGGTTGGGAGACTGGGTGTTGCCGACGGATTTTCCCTGCACGTTCTTGATGATGTGGTTTTTGAAGCTCACGGAAGCCAGTTCGCCCAGATAGGCTTCATAGTCTCCGAACGTCTTTTTCATGACCAGTTCCATGCTGGCGGCCCCTATGTCCCAGACTACCAGTGTCTCGATGGGAATGTGTGAGTGTTGTTGCGCGGCCAGAAAAGCGAGTTTTGCCTGTTGTTTGTGGGTCAGAACCGTGGCTGGAATGCCCAGGTCCTCATGGAGGCGCATGAAGTAGTCCATGCCGTTGCTCGCCTGGCGGAACGCCTGTGTGCCCACGGCGGCGAATTCCGTGGCTCCCTGTTTTCTGGCTTCAGCCAGAAATTCGCGCAGGCAATTGGCTCCTTCCGCGGCCACGGCGCTGCTGATGCTTTTGTCCGGAGTTTGGGCGATGCTTTCCTTGAAGTCGGCCTTGCGGCGGCCCTGAGCTATGACGCGGACGATTTCGTTTGTATGCGGATCGACGTCGGCCACCTTGTACTTGATGGTGCCGGAACCTATGTCGAATGCCGCTCGGCGAACGGTCGTGGGACTGGTCAACCGGTAGATGACCAGGGTTACGACGATTATGGCTGCTGCCGTGGCGACATAGCGAAGGAGGTTCTTCATGATTCCACGCTATATCGCACACGTTGTGCGCCGGGGAAGTATAATCTACTGCGTCGAGGTTGTCTGCGGAGCGGAGCGGTAGGTCTTGCGGTTTCGTTTCAATTGGTACCTGACCACGGCTTCATTGTGTTCCTTGAGGCTTTTGCTGAAATAGTGCGTACCGTCTCCCTTGGCCACGAAGTAAAGATAGTTGTGCTTTTCAGGGTGCAGGGCGGCGAGGATGCTGTCCAGGCCCGGAGAACAGATGGGACCGGGCGGGAGACCTGCCTTGGTATAGGTGTTATAGGGATTCGAGGCGTCCTTGAGGTGCTTGCGCCTCAAGTTGCCGTCAAAGTCTGGCCCCAGGCCGTAAATGATGGTGGGATCGGTCTGCAGGAGCATGCCGCGCTTGAGCCGGTTGACGAAGACGCCGGCGATGCGCCTGCGTTCTTTCGCGACCCCGGTTTCCTTCTCCACGATGGAGGCCAGAGTCACGGTCTCGTTCAGCTTTTCCCAAGACGGCAGGCCGCCGGGCCAAGCTTTTTTCGCATTGACGAAAAATTGTTTGAGCATGGTTTCCGCCATGTACCGGGCCTTGCCGTGTGCGGGAGGAGAAAGCAGGTAGGTTTCCGGGAACAGGTAGCCTTCGGCGCTGTCGGCCTGGATGCCGTATTTGCGCAACAGGTTCGTGTCGTGTACGGCCCGGTCGAAGTCTTCCTCGGTCCCCATGCCCGCATTGCTCACCTTCTGCGCCACCTGCCACCAAGGCAGCCCTTCGCGGATGCTGACCCGGTCCAGGATGCCGGGGGTGGTGGTCAGGACCGAAAGCACCTTGTCCGGAGTCCATCCGGTGTTGAGCAGGAAGCGTCCTGCGCGAACGGAAGCGGCCTGGCGGGTCCGGGCGGCCAACCGCTGGAAACGCCGGGCATCCGTGATCACTCCGGCCTTCTTGAGGTGGCGGGCGATGACGGACAAGGGCTGGCCTTTTTCCACCAGAAATTCCAGTTCAGAGCCGGGTGTCTGCGGCGGAACGGTCATGAACCGGTGGTCCCGCCATGCTGTATATGCGTAGCGGGCTCCCACGGCCCCCATGCAGAGCGCCAAAAAGACGAGTCCTATGATCAGTGTGCGTTTTCGATCCATGAGCGAAGAATGATGACGGCTGCTTGGCTGTCCAATGCTTTTTTTCGTTTACTGCCGAACACGCCGGCCATTTCCAGTTCCATTTCGGCTTCTGCCGAAGAGAGCCGTTCATCCCAGAGATGGATCGGCACATCCGTGCGCCGGCCCAAGCTTTCGGCGAAATTGCGGGCCTGGCGCGTGGTCAGGGTGTCCTCGCCGTCCAGCGACAGCGGCAGCCCTACCACCACGGCTTCGACCGTCTCCTTTTGAATGATTTCGAGGAGTTCGTCAAAGAGAGCCTGGCGGCTTGTTCTGTCGATGGTTTTATAGGGCGAGCAGAGCGTTCCCGTGGGATCGCTCAGAGCCAGCCCGACACGTTTAATGCCGAAATCGATACCGAGTGCTCTCATTGTTTTCCTGTTGTCGGGTTGTATGATGTCATATGATTTCAAAGAGTTTACCCCAGGTCAAGGCGCATGGCTTGAGTTCATGGGGGGAATGGCTTAGACAACACTTTGATTTCTGAGGTTCAACTTGGGCGGTGTACAGTGAAATTCGATTTCGTCGGACGGCAGAGACACTTCGGATGGGTATGGCTCATTGCGTCCCTGGCCTTTGTTCTGCGCTGCGCTTATGTCCTTTCTCAGGGTGATGCGCTCCGGCTGCCGGATGAACACCGTTTTTGGTGCCATGCGCTCAACCTTGCCGAGAATTTTACCTATGCCTGCAACGGGGTGTTCGCTCACGACATGCCCCTGACCGCAATGTTCGCGGCCGTGTGCATCAAGCTTTTCGGCCCGTCGACCATGCCCGTACGTATCGGCTTCTGTCTGGTGTCGTCTCTCACCGTGGTCGTCACGGCGCGGCTTGCCCAAGCCTATTCCCGGTCCTTTCTTGCCGGGATTCTCGCCGCCCTCATGTCCTCATTCTATCCTTTTTTCATCTTCTACAGCGGGACCGTGCTTTCCGAAACTCTGTTTTTGTTTTTTTCCTCGTTGTTGTTTCTGCATTTTGCCGAGGGAAGGGAAGCCGCAGTGCGCTCCGGCCTCTCCGCAGGGCTGGCCCATCTGGCCCGTCCCACCCTGCTTTATTTTCTTCCCGTGGCCTGGGGGTGGCAGGTGGTCACAGGCAGGGCCGCCGTTTCCCGCGTGCTGATGGCCGTGGGCATATTCTTGCTGGTGCTGCTGGGGTGGGGAGTCCGCAACCAAGTGTTTTCCGGCCATTTTCTGGTCGCCACCCACAGCTCGGGCCAAGCGCTGTGGGAGGGCAACAATCCGTGGAACACCACCGGAGGAGTTTCCGAACCCCATTGGGGATATATGAATGACGCCCCGACAGGGCTGGATGCGGTGGAACTGGATCGGTGGAAGAAAGAGCAGGCCCTGAACTTCATCGTGGGGAATCCCGAGCGTTTTTTTGATTCGGCCTGGAAAAAGTTTCTGCGTTTCTGGCATCTGTGGCCCAATGCCGAGAAATTCAGCAGCGGCAAGTACAAGTGGGCCTCGCTACTCAGCTTCGGCCCGGTATTGCTCCTTGCCTTGTTCAGCCCCTGGGTGCTGCGCCGCCAGTGGAAAGTCATAGCATTGCCCTGGCTGTTCATGGCCTATTACACGGTCCTGCATATGATCATCCTGGGGTCCATCCGTTACCGGTTGCCTTTGGAGCCGTTGCTCATCGCCCTGGGGGCCGGTGTGGCTGCCAGGTTTTTGGGCAGCGAAACGGCGCGTACCGGCAGGCTGCGGTAACCGCCTACATCCCTCGGCGTTCCACTTTTTCCAGCAGGCTCGCCAGTTCCTTCTTCCATTTGGGACCGCCCACGCACTGGGCCAGATATTCCACAGTGTGCATGACCGGGTTGTGGCGTTTGATCTCCATGAGGCTGCGCTGGATGCCCACCTTGCAGGACGGGCAGCCCACCACCACGGGACGGCGCTTGTCGTCGCCCAGGTCCTTGCCCAGTTGTTCTTCTTTCCGGGACCTGAGACGGTTGTAGATGTTGGGGCTGGTCAGCGCACCCAGTCCTGATTCGCCGCAGCAGCCGGGTGAAAGAGAGACCTTTGCGCCGGTCATATCGGCCAGGGCCTTGCGGTACAATTCCGGGGCCTTGTTCTTGGGTGCGTCCACCCACTCGGCATGGCAGGCCGCGTGGTAGAGCACCTCTCCCTTGCAGTCCACGGGGCCGAGCCGTTCCAGCAGGAACTGCATGACGTCCTTGTGCTGCATGGGGTCCACCAGCTCCTGGGAGAAATCGTAGGACTCCAGGGATTCGCGGCAGGTGCCGCAGGAGGTCAGCAGGGTGGTGGCTTTGAGCCCGGCCTTGCCGGTCATGACCAGCACGTCGAGCATGTCCTGCACGTTGCGGTGGCGGTTGGTCTTGTAGGCCTCTTCACAGCCGCTGGCCAGCAGGGGATAGCCGCAGCACATGTGCTTGTGGGGCAGCACCACGTTCACGCCCGCCTTGAGCAGCAGGTAGACCGTTCCCATGCCGATGTCGCGGGAAAAGAGGCTGGCGCCGCAGCCCGGGAAATAGAGTACGGTGTCGTCCGATTCGGCACCGGTCGCCTTGAACACGGAGCCCTTTTCCAGTTCCAGGCCTTCGGACAGGTTGCGGAAGTCGATGTGCGGGCCTGGCTTGAACATGGGGCTCTTGAGCTTCCTGCGCCAGCGAGCCGGGATCAGGCTTGCGCTCCGGTTGGCCATGGTCTGGCCGATGGAAAGCGCCTTGGTCGTGCCCGGCAGGCGTCCAGACGGGTCCTTGGCCAGAGTTTCCAGCATGACCTTTTTGAGCGGGTGCCCGGATTTGCCTTTGTAGTCCAGGAAGGCGCGCATGGCCAAGGCAGCCCCGGCCGAATCGATTTTCACGGGGCACACGGAGGTGCACTTGCCGCAGGCCGTGCAGTGGTCCATGAGGTCGCGCAGTCTGGCCATGAGGTCGTGGGCTGGTTCGCCGGTCTGGATCTGCGAATAGTAGATGGCCTCGATGAGTGCGCCCAGGCTGATGTTCTTGTTGCGTGGGTGGAACATGAGCCCCTGCTGCGGGAAATACATGGGGCAGACCTGCTTGCATTTGCCGCAGCGGGTGCAGGTCTGGATGTTGCGCAGGAGCCGCATGAGCTCTTCCTTGTCCTTGAGCGCGGTCTTTTCCAGAGCCTTGATGAGCCGGTTGAACGAGAAGGTGAAGGGCTGGCTCGGCAATGCTCGCTGGGTCAGCTTGCCCGGGTTGAGGATGTTCTTGGGGTCCACCTTGCGTTTGAATGCGGCCAGGGCCTGGATCTTTTCCTCGCCCAGGAAGGCGATCTTGGTGATGCCGATACCGTGCTCGCCCGAGACCTCGCCCTTGAGTTCCTTGACCTTGCGGAAGACCTCGTCCGCGGCCTCATGGGCCGAGGCCAGCATTTCCGGGTCGTTGGAGTTCACGGGCAGGTTTACGTGGCAGTTGCCGTCGCCCGCATGCATGTGGCTGGCCAGAATCACCCGCCTGGCCTGCATTTCCTCCCACAAGGCCTTGATCTCACGGTCCTGCTTCGGATAGGTGTCGCGCAACTTGGCCATGAGCATGCGGCACTGGCCTTCCTGCTCCTGATCCGAGATGTCGCGGAAGGTGACCTCGCCCGCCAGGATGTTCTTGACCCGGTGACGGGCTTCGCTCAGGTCCGGATCTTCCGGGTCCACACCCGGCAGGTCCGCTATCTTGGCCAGGGTTTTTCGATAGATCTTGGCCAGGTAGATGAGGTTCATGTCTTCCAGGAAATCCGAGAATTCCGGGACCACTTCAAGAGGAATGACGATGTCCTCGTTGATCTTGAAGCCCGAGGTGCGTTTGGAAATGGCCGAGAGCTTGTGGCGGTCTTCCCAGAAAAGTTCGGCCTCTTTTTCGTCGTGGGCCATGAAGATGTCCACGCCCTCGTAGTTCTCTGCCATGGCGACGATGGTCTGTGCCGCCTCGTCCAGTGCGTCTTCGTGGTTCGAGTCGAGCTGGAGGATGATGACCGAAATGGGATCGCCCTCGTACTGGCCGGACTTGGTTTTGTAGTCGATGGCCTGTACGTATTTGGGCCCGAATTCCTCCAGGGCCGAAATTTTTACCAGGTCGCCCTGGTGGCGGATGGTGTCCCGCAGGGCCACCACGTCCTTGATGACCAGCATGGCGTTGCGCATGGAGCGGCCGAAGAATTCCAGGCAGAGCACGCGTGAATGTTCGAGGGTGTCGTGGCAGACGAAGGTGGCCTCGGTGAAGATGCCGTCAACGCCTTCCTTCTGCACGCCGGGCAGTCCGCCCAGGAATTTGTTGGAAACGTCCTTGCCCAAGCCTTCGGCGCGCACCTCTTCATCCCGCAGGGTGACGGTGTCCAGCATTTTTCCGGATTCGTCGTAGATGTCGAAAACGGCGTCTTCGCCCGGAAATATTTTGTGGCGTGGATGATTCCTGCGGCGCACCTCTATGATGCCGCCGTCCGGGGTGACCATGCGGTAGCGCAGGATGTTGTCGATGGTGGTGCCGTATTCGAAGCAGAACGGGCCGCCGGCGTTTTCCGAAAGGTTGCCGCCCAGGCTGGAACCGGCCTTGGAAGCGGGGTCGATGGTGAAAAGCAAGCCCTGTTCGGCTGCGGCCTGGATGGCGTTGAGCGTCAGCACGCCGGTCTGTGCGGTGAGGGTCTTGTTCTCCGGATCAATGTTCAGAATTTCCTTGAACCGGCTCAGGGAGAGAATGACGCAACGCTGGTAGGCCGGGATGGCGCCGCCAGTCAGGCCCGTACCGCCGCCGCGCGGGATGATTCCGAAGCTCATCTCGTTGGCCAGCTTGACGATGCCCCGGATCTGCTCCTCGGTGGTGGGGAAGAGCACCAGCATGGGCAGTTCCATGCGCAGGTCGGTGGCGTCCGTGGCCGATTCGATGATGCAGTTCGGTTCGTCCCCGATGTTTTCCTCTGGCATGAAGCCTTTGAGGCGCTGTACCAACTGGGTGCGGAACTCGGTGTCCTCATCGAAACTGCGCCAGAATTCGCGGATGGCTGCGGACAGGATTTTGGGGTAGTCGCCTGACATGAGCGGTTTGGACATGTTCAGGCGGCGTTCCACGCTTTTGCGCACCAGTTCCGCATCGATGAAGGGATTATAGCGCACCAGGAAGAGTTCGGCCGCAAGGCTTGAAGCCAGTTTGCGGACCGCTTCGGGCCAGTCTGCGAATTGATCCAGGTCCACCATGCCGAAGGCGCGGGACATGAGTTGTTCGTCGGATATCGAAATATGGGGGCCGAGTTGTGCCATTACGCCTCAGAGTCCTTCGGGCGCAACGCCCGTGTTGCCTTGTTCAAAGGAAGAAAGGGAATATAGGTCCGCTTCTGCCGGTTGGCAAGGATAAAAAAATGAACAATCCCAAATTGCTGGAATGACAAGGGTGCAATGGTATTTTGCGTTCTTTTTTGTCATAAATATTGCGTTTTCCGAAATAGTGGTCATATTTTCTCTCTTCATACGAAATAGTACCCCGAGTTGGGAATGAGGTGCAACATTCAGGTTCCTTAGCATCTCCGTTCTGGACAGCCGTGGCGTCCGGGTATAATTACCACGGCTTCACCACTGCAATTCTTCCAACAGGAGTTTTCCTGCATGAACACATCGGATTTCGCAGAACTCAAGATGTTTATCACCGGGCCCACCCTGATCCGCAAGGAAGTGCGGGAAGCGGGCGCACTGCCCGAATTCGGTCACCGCGACAAGGAAAACGACAAGCGGTGCGTGCCCATCTTCAAGAATCTCAAAAAGCTTGCCGGGATTTCCTCGAACGAGTATGAGCTTTTTCTCATCAACGGCTCCGGCTCCACATGCATGGAGGCGTCCATCCGCTCCCTGGTGCGCGACGACGAGACCGTGCTCAACATTTCCGTTGGGGCGTTCGGTGATCTCTACCACAATATAAGTAAAAACAACGGCAAGCGGGCAGAGTTGCTTCGCTTTCCCAACGGTCGCGCCGTGGAATTGGCCCGGGTGCGTGAGGCGCTGGAGAAGTTCAAACCGGGCGTGTTGACCGTGACTCACAACGAAACCAGCACCGGCGTGCTCAATAACGTCATGGCCGTATGTGAATTGGCCCGGGAATATGGCGTGCTGTCTGTGGTGGACGGAGTGTCCATCTTCGGCGGCATGGATATAGGGCTCGCCGAGGCGAAACCGGCCATGTATTGCACGTCCACTCAGAAGTGCCTGGCCCTGCCCGCCGGATTCGGCATCGGATTCGTTTCCCGCAAGGCGTTGGAAAAGGCCGAAACCGTTTCTGTGCGAGGTCATACGACGGACATCCTGCGTCAGATTTCCAAGTCGCGCAGTCATCAGGCCCTGACCACGCCCAATACGACGCTGCTCAATCAGATGGCCGTGCAGCTCGACTACATCATCAATGACGAGGGCATGGAAGCTCGGTTCGCTCGGTATGCGAAGATGCAGGGCATGGTGGAACAGTGGGTGGAGGCGCAGGACGGGTACGAGCTGTTTGCCCAGGAAGGGTACCGCAGCCCGGTGATGACCGCGGTGCGTGCGCCCGAGGGCGTGAGTTTCGGTACGCTCAAGAACGTGCTCAAGGAACGCATGCGGGAGCGCGGCTACCTGTTCGATCCGGGCTACGGCAAGCTCAACCAGGAGTTGGAGGCGGCGGGAGAGCGGTCCATTTTCCGCATCGGCCACATGGGCGACATCATGCCGGACATGCTTGAGGACTACCTTGAGGAATTGGGCGAGGAATTAGCTCGGTTGTAAGGTGGCCTGAAAAGAAAGTTACCGGAGTGGGGGTGGGACTCCAGAACCGAATAGATACGTCATCCTGCTGGAAAACAGGAAGGGAATCAAAAGGGGCTTGAAGCCCCTTTTTTCATTTCAGCATCTTGGATAAGGCCGGTGAAAGGAATCCCTCCAGTCTGTCCCATTTCACCATGGCCTGGTGTTGGCCGAAAGCATACGCGGCCAGCTGATAGGGCGGGAAATAAAAGGTGATGCCTTCCGGGGAAAAGGTGAAGTGCTGATAGTTTTCGCTTTCGGGAGCGGTGCCGTCCACGAACCACTTCTCATCCACCTGATTTCCCAGGTCGGGACGGATCTGGGAGCGTGCGTCTTCGGCAATGAGCTCCAGTGCCGCGGGCAGGTCCGTGAACAATTCGTTCAACTTCATGTCCCTGCCTGTTGCCGGGTCGAAGTTGAAGGTGGTCACGAAATGGTTGGGATGCGCACCGCCCGTGAAATACATGACCTGAAATTTGACGCTCAGGATCTTGCCGGGGATGCCGGACAGGGCTGGCCCTATGTCGAGCATGAATTTCCAATGGCCGGGATTGCCGCTGTCCCCGGCTATGGTGGTTTTGAATTCGTGCAATGAATTCTGCACCCAGGTGCGGACGGTCCTGTTGATGCGCCCGTCCGCCACGGCCGGATAGGCCGCCCGAATCTCCGCTTCGAACGTATCTTCCTGGATGTGGATGATGCCTGCCACGGGAGCGGGAAGGAGGGGGCCTGCCAATGCCTCGGTTACCAGAACAAGACCGAGGATGAGTGTGCTGATGAAAGTGCGCATGGTCCACCTTAACAGGCTGTTAGATTTTATCCAAGGCCAACAGTCGCTGCCCCCAGAAAGCCTGGCCCAAAGAGATGCAGGCGTCGTTTGGAGGCGCCATGGTGTGTTGGATCGCCTGCAGGCCGCACATCTCCAGCGCCATGGGCAGTTCCGAGGCGATGGTCAGGTTCTGCATGACACCGCCGGACAGGGCGACGTGCTCGATACCAAGGACTTCGGAAAAGGCCGCGGCCATTTCCGATAAGCCATTGATGAGCCCCAGGTGAAAGCGGCGGGCGATTTTTCCCTTGTCCACGTTTTTCTCCAGGTCTTCCAGCACTCCGGCCACCAGTTGCAAGGTGTTCAGCACGGCGGGATCGTCTTCAGTTACCAGCGGGCAGGGGTAGGCTCCGCTTTCGGCCATGTCCTGAATTTTCTCCAGCCTGATGGCGGCCTGTCCTTCGTAGGAAATGGTGTCGGTCAGCCCCATGAGCCCGGCCACGGCGTCGAACAGACGGCCACAGCTGCTGGTGAGCGGGGCGTTGATGTTCTTTTCGAGCAGTTGCGGCAGCAGGCGCGAGGGCGTTTCGAAATTTTTCAGCCATGGCCAGCGGTACGTGCCCGGCTCCCTGATGCCCAACTCCCAGAGTGCGGCCTGGGCGATGCGCCACGGTTCGCGAACGGCGGTTTCGCCGCCGGGCAGCCGAAGATGGGCGAAACGCGCCAGGCGTTGGTGCTCCAGTCCGGCATTGTCCACGTACAGGCATTCCCCGCCCCAGATGGTGCCGTCCTCGCCGTAGCCCGTACCGTCCAGGGCCAGGCCGATGACCGGCCCGAGGTGCATGTTTTCGGCCAGCACGGCATGGATGTGGGCAAAGTGATGCTGGAGCGTCTTGACGGGCACATGGCGTTCGGCGGCGATTTCCTCGGCCAGGGGCGAGGTCATGTAATCCGGATGCAGGTCGCGCACCACCAGTTCCGGCTTGACCTGGAGGATGGATTCCAGGTGGTGCAGGATTTCCCGGTAAAAGCCGTAGACTTCCAGGCTCTCCATGTCGCCGATGTGTTGGCTGGGGAAGGCTTGGTTTCCCTTGGTCAGGGACATGGTGCACTTGAGTTCCGGCCCGGTTCCCAGCACCGTTGGAGCATTCGTCTCTTCAGTTGTGGATGGGAGAACGATCGGAGACGGGGTGAATCCCCGTGCTCTTCTCAGGAAAATAGGTTTGCCCGTACCCGGATTCATGCGCAGCACCGAATCGTCGCAGCGGATCAGAATGTCCCGGTTGTGCAGGAGAAAAAGGTCGGCGATATCCGCCAACCTTTTCAGTGCCTCGCGGTTGCCCAGGCAGATGGGCTCGGAACTGAAGTTCCCGGAGGTCATGACCAGGGCGGGCAGCCTGTCCTGCGCTTCGGCGTAGTGCTCAAAGAGCACGTGGTGCAAGGGCGTGTAGGGGAGCATGATGCCGATGAAGTTCGTGTCGGGCGCAATGGATGGGGCCAGGGGCGGCAGGGAAGCCTTGGCGGCCAGCACGATGGGCCGTTGCAGGCCCGTGAGCCACTCCTCTTCCTCGGGCATGATCTCGGCCAGTCTGCGGGCCGCGTTCATGTCCGGGACCATGACCGCCAGAGGTTTGTCCGGTCGGTTCTTTCGGCGGCGCAGTTCCAGCACGGCCTGTTCGTCGGTGGCGTCACAGGCCAGATGAAAGCCTCCCAGTCCCTTGATTGCCGCAATTTTTCCTTCGGACAATGCTCGTGCCAGTTGCCGGACGGCTTTGTCGCCGCGCGAAATTTCCTGGCCTTTCCGGTCCGTCAGACGGACCTCGGGGCCGCATGCGGGACAGGCATTGGGTTGGGCGTGGAATCGTCGGTCCAGCGGGTTTTCGTATTCGGCCCGGCAGTTTTCGCAGAGTGGGAAGCAGGCCATGGAGGTTCCGGACCGGTCGTAGGGAATGCTTCGGGTGATGGTGTAACGCGGGCCGCAGTTGGTGCAGTTTGTGAACGGGTATCGGTAGCGTGGATTGTCCGGATTGCGCATGTCCGCCAGGCAGTCTTGGCAGGTGGCCACGTCCGGACTGATGAGTACGCTGTGGCCTTCGCCCGCCGTGCTTTTGAGGATTTCAAAGGATCTTTCGCCGTCCACGGGCTCCATGGTTTTGGTGTCCAGGGTCACGATACGGGCCAGGGGGGGGAGCTTGGCCGTCAGGTCGGACGAGAAGTTCTGTACACCGCTCTCATGAGACTGGACCTCGATAATGACGCCTTCCGGCGAGTTTTTTACCGAGCCCGTGACGCTGTTTTCCGTGGCTATGCGGAAGACAAAGGGGCGAAAGCCCACTCCCTGGACCTGGCCGGTGATGATGAATTTACGGCGAAATAGTTGAGCCATGTCGAGGTTGTAGCCCTGCGGCAGGCCGGTTGCAAGGGGTGTCACCCGGATTTGCGGAAATGACGCAACAGGCTTTTCATGCGGCCCTTGGCCAGCCGAAGCGGATCGAAACGCACAGGGTCCAGTTTTTTCGGAATGACGAAGCCCTCGGCATCGAAGTGCGTGAGGTTCTCCAGGGGATAGTCGATGTCTGCGGGGTCGGAACCGGGCAGGCCGCGCCTGACTGCCTCCTGCCAAAGGGGCACGGACGCTGGAGTGGCGCCGAGGACCATGTAAGCCGTCGTGTCCACGGCCACCTCGTTGTCGGACGCTGCCAGCATGCCCAAGTCGAAGGCCGGGCCCTTGACCGGGCCGGTCCTGTGCATGGGGCGGATGGCGTCCATGAGGGTGATGATCGGGGGAAGTGCTCCTGGCAGGTCCATGATCATTTCTCGGAAAAGGGCGCCTTTTTCGCCCAGCCGGTTGTGGGCGAAGGCCTTGCGGAAGCCCACCACGCAACCGAACAGGTTTTTGACCGCGCCCGTGAGCCGCATCTGGATGTGGGCCTTGAGGCGCGGCAGGTTGATGATCAGGTCCGTGTCCAAGGCCTGGGCGGAGAGGCCTACTTCAATGCCGCAGGGCAGCATGGTCTTGCGCGGTTTTTTCAGGCCGACCACTTTGAGTCCCAGAGGAGCGATGGCCTTGCTGAGGCCTGCGGCACGGGCCACTTGTGACGCGGGTCCGAAGGCCGGAGAGTCGGCCACCATGACCTTTTCGCCGCCCTCCAACAGGCGTTCGCACACGGTCCGCACCACCAGGGCGTTGGTGCAGGAGACTGCAGCATTGGCGCTGTTGACCAGGTTGGGTTTGACCAGCACCGAACGGCCCGGCGAAGGCCTGTAACCGGCTTCCTCCAGCAGCACTCCAACTGCAGCGTCCAGCAGGGTTGATTCATATTCGTGGATCCGGGCAATGGCGACTCGCGTTGTCATACGTCTTCCTTACGGTTTTTCTTGCGCTTTTTGCAAGCGGGCGCTTGCAAATGCTTTCCATGCGTGGGAAGAATTTCCCCATGACCAAGCCGCTTGTCCGACTCGACGACGCCTGCGTGACCCGCTCGGGCCGTAAACTGGTGCGCGATATTTCCTGGGAACTGGAACCGGGCGTGCATTGGGCCCTATGTGGTCCCAACGGATCGGGTAAAACCACGTTTTTGCGCTTGCTGCGCGGAGAGATCGCCCCGGACCGGGGCGGCGAGCGCGAATACGACTTCGGCGAAGGCCGGCAGGAGACCGTCATCGGCCTGCGCCACCGCATAGGCATCGTTTCGTCCGACTTGCAGGATTTTTATACGCTGCACGGTGGCAAGGCCACGGGGCGTGAAATCGTGCTGGCAGGACTTTTCGACTCCACGCTGCTGCATGAACAACCCACAGTGGGACAGGAAGTGGCCGCGGACGAGACGTTCAAGGTCCTGGGCATCGCTGGGTTGGCCTCCATGACCGCGGAGAGCATGTCCACGGGCCAACTGCGCAAGGTGCTCATCGCCCGCGCCCTGGCCTGGAAGCCGGACGTGCTGCTGCTGGACGAATGCATGGACGGTTTGGACGAGGCCTCAAGGGAAACCGTTGCAGCGCTTGTCGACAAAGCGGCGGGCATGACCACCCTGGTGGTGGCGGCCCATCAGGCCGAGGACATCCCTGCCTGTATCCGGCATGCACTTGTGCTGGAAAACGGTTCCATCGTCGCCCGAGGGGATCGGGACAGCGCTCTGGCTCATTTTACGCGGGAGCAGGCCCCCACCCAATGCGACGTGCCTGTCCACGTCAACGGCCACGACGTTCCTTTCCTGTTTCGCATCACCGACGCGGACGTGGTCATGGATGGGGTGCACGTGCTGCACAAAATCAGCTGGGAGATGCTTCCCGGCCAGAACTGGGCCGTGCTGGGGGAAAACGGTGCGGGAAAGACAACATTGCTGCGCATGCTGTTGAGCGAGGTGGCCCCCTATGCCGAACGTGGCGGCATTCAGTGGTTCGGCGGTTCAGCCTTCGATACGGTGCGGCCTTCCATCGGGCTTGTATCCCCGGATTTGCAGGCCCGTTACGGCCGCGAGCTGGGGTGGCGGGTGACCGTCTTGGAAACAGTGCTTTCCGGGTTCAAGGGCTCGGTGGGGCTGCTTGAGGAGCCCGAGGAGTGGGAGATTGAACGCGCCCGTGAGTACATCCGCTTCATGGGGCTTTCCGGCCTTGAAGACGAACCGCTCCGTAACCTTTCCTATGGTCAGCAGCGTCGGGTGTTCATTGCCCGGGCCGTGGCTTTCGGTCCCAAGCTGCTTTTGCTGGACGAACCTCTTTCCGGCCTGGACGCCCGGACCCGCGAGGATGTGCTGCCGCTTCTGGACCGGCTTGCAGAACAGGGCACGCCCATGGTGTTTATCACCCACAATCGGGAGCACCTTTTCAAGGCCATCGACCACGTACTGGTGCTGGGTGAAGGGCGGATTCTTTTCAAAGGCACTCGCATGCAGTGGCTGACCACCCAATGATTTTCTTTCCTTTCATCTTTTTGTAATTGTTGCTTGATGAATTGTGCGGGTGTAGAAATTGTTCACCTTTTGGGATATTCGGTCCGCAACCGTCGTCACGGATCGTGAGAGGAGCATTTTCAGGAGGAGCTGGAGCGATGGCCAAGGAAGAAGCCATTGAGGTGGAAGGTGTGATTCAGGAGGCCCTGCCCAACGCCATGTTTCGGGTGGAGTTGGAAAACGGGCACAACATTCTCGGGCACATCTCGGGAAAGATGCGTAAGCATTATATCAGAATACTTCCTGGCGACCGGGTGAAGGTCGAATTGTCGCCGTATGATTTGACACGCGGTCGCATCACGTTCCGCCTCCGCTAGGCTGCCGGTTGTCATGTCCCCTTGCGCAGGGTATGCTTGCGGCAACTCTCTTTGACCACGGAGAAACGCATGCGTGCAGAAGGCGAAGTGACATGGTTCAATGAACGCAAGGGATTCGGGTTCATCAAGGGGGATGACGGCCTGGAACTCTTCGTGCACTATACGGAAATCACCCGCGACGGGTTTCAGACCCTGGAGCCGGGCCAGCGCGTTTCCTATGAGGTGACCGACAAGGACCGTGGCCCCAGGGCCGTGGAAGTGCAGGTCGTGGGCGAAACCACCCATGGGACGTTCCTCTAGTCCTTTTTGACACACTCGGAGTGTTTCCGCAGACTCCTTTTTTCGCTATGCAGAGGGAAACAAGGAGTTTTTCCATGGCCGATTCTCTTCTCGTCACGCTCTTCAAACAGCCTGGATTCACGGCCGCGGTCAGCGCCGTGGCCGGAGCGCTGGTCACCTTTTTCGGCAACTATCTGGTACAGGCCCGGAAGGCAAAGGACGCCCTGCGTATGGAACAATTCAAGTTGGGGCGTTCCGACCGCGTCCAGGCGCTGGCTTCCCTCATGCAGCTTCTCAAGGAATTGACCAAGCACCTTGATCCGCAGAAGGTCCTTATCCGCATAAACGATTTCAAAGAAATCATGGCCGAACATTATGACGGTACCCTGGAGGTGCGGCTGTCGTTTGTGGGCGAAGATACCGCCGCACTTATCGAACGACTTGACGACCTTTATGCCGAGGCCTTGTTCGAACTGGTTTCGGAAGAGCATTATGACCGGTTCCGGGAGCGGCTGCGCCGGGAATTGCCGGCGTTGGTGGCACAGCTGCGAAAAAGGGTCAAGGAAGAGCTCCGGACCATCTGTTAGCGGGTCCTCATTGTTTGACTTTGAGATTCATTATCAATATATGATTCTTTCCACATATCCATGAACCCGTGTGAGCGGGCGAAATACGCAGGCTTCGACCTGGGAGGAGGACAAGATGGAAAGAGTGAATCGATTCGGGACCACTGCCGACATGGTCATTCAGGAAATGGAACACGAAGGCGCCATCAGGCTGCTGGCCATCGATGCCAAGGGGCTGTACCTGACCACACAGGACAAGGTGGATACGGGCATGGCGGACAGAAACCGCTATGGAGTGGACCGAAAGGAAACTCTGGACCTGCTGATGAGCCGCGGTTTTTCCCCCGTGGACCTTTTCGAGGAACATAAGGACAAAATCAAGACAGTCGGGTTGCAGGAAAAGAAGAAGATCAACCCGCTCAAGGCATCCAAACGAGGTTTGTAACTTTCTGGTCAAAGAAAAAGGAGCCCGGTTATACGGGCTCCTTTCGTTTTTCATTGTCGTCTTTTACATAGGATATGAGGTTCAGGCTGACTCCCTGTGCGTCCATTATGACACAAAATCGCCCAATGCCGGGGATTTCGGTGGGAGGGAGAACGACTTTTCCGCCCAAGTCCTTGACCTGTCGGGCGGAAATTTCGACATCCTCGACAGAGATATATGGGTCCCAGCAGGGTGTGATGTGGGCGGGAACGTTTCCGCCTTTGAGCATCATGCCTCCCACCACGATGTCGTCTTTGTGGGCCACCAGGTAGGTATGCCCGTAAATCGTCTGCGTCTCGGTGAAGGTCCAGCCCAGCAGAGTCCCGTAAAATTCTTTTGCCGATTCCAGGTCGGTCGTGATCAACTCGTTCCAGCTGAAGACGCCGTGCGTCTTGGAAGAGTTCCGCATTTCCCCCCCCCCAGGTTCAATGTCTAAAGCCCGTGCTCGCGCATGTGCGCGTCGAGTACGTTGTCCGCCGGGAAGGTCTTGGATTTGATCGTGCCGTCGCGCAGGGTGTAGCGCGTTACCTTCCACTCCACGTGGTCGATGTATTCCAGTGCGCCCCAGCCGTCCTCGGGCAGCAGTTTCACGATCGCCTCAAGGAAATCATCCACATCCAGGTACTTGCCTTCGTGGTCCACACGCAGCACGTTGTTTTTGTAGTCCACCTGGTCGAACGGGATAGCGTCCCTGATTTGTTCGAATGCCTCGGGCGGCAGCTTGTGAAAATCACCGTATACGCGAACGTCGTCTCTCATTGTATTTGGCCTCAAAAAAACGATCCCCAGTGAGATGGGGCTGCAATTGTTCCTTTATCGCGGCAATCGGGCCGCTTGCAAATGCCTGTTAGAAATTGAACGGGAATTTGTTCAGGATCACGCGGCGCCGATGCTCGAAATCCGCCCACAAGTGTTGCTTGTTCCAGTCGATGATCCGTTGAAGTTCCTCGTCCGAATACTTGGTGTCCAGTTTGAGCTTGTTGCCCATGACCTGGCCTATCTGACGGACGGTCTGGGCCTTGGCCAGGCTGGAATGCTGTACGTGTCGGATGGACAGCTCGCCGCAGTAGAAGGCGGGCATTCCCTCCAGGCAGGAACGCAGGTCTCGGTCTATATCGTCGAATTGGGACGGGTTGAAACGTACGTCGAAGGGGCCGGTCTTGCGGATGGATTCCAGGCTGACCATGTGGCAGCAGCCGCTTACGGACAAGCAGGGCCGCGAATAGGTGAACATGCCCGTGTCCAGGCCCCCCGAGCAGTTGTCGAAGGCCAGCACCCGGTTGGGCAGCTCTCCTTCGGCGGCGGGCCTGGGCATTTGGGGAAAGACGTTGTAATCGCCGGATTGAAGACCGTAGGGCGGCGTTGCGGCGGTGATGCGGCAGCCTACGGCCCCGGCACTGGGCATGGCCTTGGCTCCACCCAGCAGGCGCAGCAGCCAGTCCCGGGGCAGGATGATGTCGTCGTCCAGGAACGCGGCCCAGTCGCAGGCCTGCACTTCGGGCAGGCTCAGGAGCCAGTTGCGCGCCGGCGGTGCGCCGATGTTGATGGGCAGGGTCACTGCCTGGAACCGGTTGGGTCCGAACCGTTCTTCGAACCGTTTGAGCACCTCGGGGGTGTTGTCCGTGGACCCGTTGTCCAAGGCGAAGATTCCGGCCTGACCGATGTCGCTCTGTTCCAGGCTTTCCAGGGTCTGGGCCAGCAGGTCTCCCTTGTTCCAGGAGTAGGCCAGTACGGCCACTCTGGCGGAATCGGCTTCGCTGCCCATGTCCAGGGGGTGGATCAGGTCGTGAAGTTTGAGGGTCAGGTTTGCATGCCAGGGCATGGCCCGCCAGATCATACCCAGAGATTCGATGCCTTCGGACGTCTGCCCGGCACGCAGCAGCAACTCGCCGCTGAAATACAGCTTCCAGGCGCCCCAAAGCGCGGCGTCGAGTCTGAGGACCTTGAGCAGGGCCTCCTTGGGATCGTGGTAGTGCACGGCCCATTCCGCCTCCAGCCGGGCGCGGAGGGGGAGCAGGTCGTCGGGCCAGGGTACGGCCTCCAAGGCCGCCATGGGGAGGTCCGGTGTTCCGAAGAGCAGGAGTTCACGCCAAACGCGGGCCAGCCATGACATGCAGACGGCCGGATCCCGCAGCTTGATCAGCAGGAAGCGGCGCACGAGTTTTGCGTCGCCCTCCTCCATGAGGGCCTGCCAGGTCAGTTCCAGCTCCGTATCTTCTCCATTGAGCGGTGCAAGCCGCTTGGCCAGAGACAGGGCCAGCCGAAAGCATTCCGGAGTCAGGTAGGGATGGTTCCCTTGCCAGGCGAGCTGGCGTTCCAGAAGATCCGTATCCAAAGGGGCGCTGGACCAGGCCCAGTGTGCCAGAGCCTGCCCTGCGGCAATGCATTGCGGATGTTCGGCTCCCAGGATGCCGAGGCCTTGCAGCATGCCTTTCTGGTGGGTCACGGATTCGGAACCCAGCACCCAGGCGGGCAAGTGCCGTTTCAGGAGAGGAAGCAGGTCGTTTCCGGCAAAGGGGAGGTTGGCGATTGTGCTCATGCTACACCGTCTTGAGGTCGTCGAGGATGATTCTGGCGGCGCGGTCCGGTGCGCCGGGTTCCCCGAGCATGGTGCGCAGCCGTTCCAGTTCGCCCTTTACCCGGTCGAATATGTCCCGGTTGTTCAGCCAGATGAGCGCCGAGCGGGTCAGGCCGTCGGCCGAGGCCATATCCTGTAAATGCTCGGGAAAGACCTCCTTGCCCAGGATCAGGTTGGGCAGGCTGATGAAATCCACATTTACCACCAGTTTGCCGATACGGTAGCTCATGGGTGAGACCTGATAGGCGATGAGAGCCGGGGTGCCGATGAGCGCGCATTCCAGGGAGACCGTTCCTGACGCGGCCAGGACGAATTTGCAGGAGCGGATGACCTCGTAGCGGGATTCGGGCTCGGCACAGGATATAGGCACGTCTGCCGGCCAGATGTCCATGAGTCGCTCCTTGCTCATGCCCGGTGCGCGGATGATGGTGAAATGCAGGTCCTTGTCCTTTGCGAGCAGTCTACGGGCGGTCTCGGCAAATTCTGGCAGCAGGGTGCCGACCTCCTTGTTGCGCGAACCGGGCAGGAAACCGATGTGCTTTTCGTCCACGGGAAGCTTGTCCAGTTCGGCCGTGGGAACCTGATCCACCAGGGGGTTGCCCACATAGTCCACATCCATGCCGAAGGTGGCGTAGAAATTCTTTTCGAAAGGCAGGATGCACATGATCTTGCGCACGTTGTCCCGCAGGAACTTGGCGCGGCCCGAGCGCCAGGCCCAGATTTGGGGGCTGATGTAGTAGTATACGGGGATGCCCAGTTTGCGGGCGATGCGCACCACCCTGAAATGGAAATCCGGGCAGTCCAGCAGGATGATGGCGCGCGGCCTGATGCGCTCGAAATTCTTGCGGACGTCGCGTAAAAGTTTCAGGATTTTGGGCAGGCCGCCGAGGACCTCGGTTATGCCCACCAGGGAGATGAGCTGCATGGGATATCTGATGTCCACTCCGGCCTCACGCATGGCCGGGCCGCCCATGCCCACCAGCTCCATGGTTGGTTCCAGTCTTTTCAGGGCTTTGGTCAACAGGGCGCCGTGCATATCGCCCGAGGCTTCGCCCGCGCTGATCCATATGGGGCCGGTATTGTTTTTTTCGTTCATGTTCCGGTGTTTATCCCGAATGCGGGCTTGCCGCAAGCGTGGACGGGGGACAACAGGCGAACAAGTCTTGCCATTCGCGGCGCATGACGTTAGGAATCAGGCTCTTTAATGAACGCAAAAAAAGCGAGAAATATACCATGATGAAAGTAGCAGTTATCGGTTTGGGCTGGATGGGACGCATCCATCTACGCAATTATACGGAAATGCAGGACATTGAGGTCGTGGGTGTTGTTGACGTGAGCCAGGAGGCTCTGGACCAGGCCGCCGAGCAGTTCGGCGTGGCCACCTTTACCGACCTGGACGACCTGCTTAAGCACGATATCGACGCCGCCAGCGTGTGTGTGCCCACCAGCATGCACCACGAAGTGGGGCTCAAGCTCATCGACAAGGGCGCTTCCCTGATCATCGAGAAGCCGCTGGCCATGGACGTGCAGCAGGGACGCGAACTGGTGGAGGCCGCCAAGGCGAAGGGAGTGTCCCTCATGGTAGGCCATGTGGAACGCTATAACCCTGCAGTGCAGCGCGTGAAGGAGCTGGTCGCCGAAGACGAGGGTATGATCTCCATCACCATCGAGCGCGTGGGCCCGTATCCGCCGCGTATCCAGGATGTGGGCGTCATCAAGGACCTGGGGTCCCATGACCTGGACCTGATCCGTTACATCACCGGTTCCGATTTCAAGAGCGTCTACGCCGTGAAGTCCACTTCCCTGGGCAAGCACGAGGACACCGCCCTCATCACCGCCGAAATGGAAAATGGCGTGCTGGCCAACATCTCCACCAACTGGGTGACTCCGTACAAGTCACGCAAGATCAGTGTGGCCTGCGAGTCCAAGTACATCTCCGCCAACCTGGTGACCCAGGAGGTCAAGGAGTACAGCGCGTTTTCCACTTACGACGCCGCCTACTCCGTGCGCGAATGGCCGCTCATGTTCCGCGAGCCGGTCAAGGCCGAACTCACGGACTTCCTGACCAGCCTGCGTGAAGGCACGCCCATGCCCATTTCCGGTGAAGACGGCCTGAAGGTCCTGGAAACGTTCGAGCGTATCTTCGACTGCGCATGCTAGCCGGGAAGAAAAAGTAAAAGAAAAGCCCCCGTGCGGAAGTCCGCGCGGGGGCTTTTTTCCGTGTGGAGGCGGGTTAGTGGCCCATGTACCGGTAGAGGAAGTACCCGGCGGCGGCGAGCGCGCACAGGGCCAGCAGAGTGAACGCCTGGGAAAGTTTTTTGGAACGCGGCATCAGACCTGTTTGTTGCGGCGTTTGTGCAGGCGACGGCTCGGGCTGCTCCTCTGTCGGGCCGCCCGCTTGCCGTTCACTGGGCCATTGCGGTTCCGGGATTTCCGGTTCCGGGATGTCGTCTCGCTCCCGAGTCAGCACCAACTCACCGTTTTCCATGGTGATGCTGTAGTATCCTTGTTTGACCTGCTGGCATAAGTCCAGGAGTTTGTCCGCACCGGCAGGTACGCCGGGCGGCAGGTCCTTCTGCAGGTAGTTGGAAAGCAGTACCACGTGTTTGGCGGGCAGGCCGTAACGGGCGGCGAGATCTTCGAGAATGGGTTTGAAATCGGGCTGCTCCGTGAGAACCTGTTCAATGATTTCGGTTTCCAGAGTATGGAGTTTTTCAGACATGGAACATCCTTTCTGTATGATGGCAAAAGCTTCCGTATTCGCCATGTCGTTTTATTTCCCTGCACGATACAGGACTTCCACAGGGATGACCAAAGGAAACCGAAGATTATACAAGCTTGCGCCGTAGAGGCGGCTATTGGGGGGAAAGCCGCAGCAGAACCGTGTCGGCGCCCTCGTCCACGACGGTGTCGTCCTTGACGCGCAGCACCGTGAAGTTCGGGCAGGTATGCAGCGCTCCGTGCTTGAGAAGCTTGTCTCCATCCGCTCCGATGCCGATGCAGGAGGCGCCCGAACCCACGGCGGCCTTCATGCCGCTCACCGAGTCCTCGAAGGCCACGGTGTGTTCCTTGGGCAGGCGGAAGCGGGCCATTCCGGTGAGGAAAGGCTCGGGGTGCGGCTTGCCGTTGGTCACATCTTCCACGGAGACGATGTGCTGGAAATATTGGTGCAGGTCATTGCGCGTGAAATTGCGGTTGACTCTTGCAGGTCCTGCGCTAGTGACCAGTCCGACCTTGATTCCCCGTTCGCAAAGTTGCGCCAGGAATTCCTTGATCCCCGGCATGGCCAGGAAGTCGTATTCGTCCTCCAACTCGGTGATCCTTCGGAACATGTCGGCCGCTTCCTTTTCAGGCATGTGGCTGAAGAGGGTCTTCATGGTCAGACGTCCGGGCTGCCCGTGCACATAGGCTACCATGTCCTCGTCGGAAATGGTCTGCCCGTACTCTTCTGCGCCTTTGCGCCATGCGAATTCAACGCCGGGTCGGGAGTTCATGACTACGCCGTCCATATCGAAGAGCATGAGTTTGATGGGAAAGGGGATGAGTGTGTTCATGCTGGCCCTGTATCACGGTTGAGGGTTGGAAGCGAGCGGAAAGGACTTTTTTCGCAGGGCGAAAAAAGTCCGGGAGGCCCTGGGCGGCTAATCCTCGTCCAAAGCCTCGACAATGGCGTCGTGGTAGGCGTTGAACACGTCTTCGCGGTTGAGCAGGCCCAGGAAAGTGTTGGTGTCCTCCTCGCTCACCACGGGGATCTGTCCGTAGTCCGTGTCCACGAAACGCAGCAGGGCCTGGTACATGCTGTAGTCGGGGCGCACGTAAGTGGGCTTGGTGGTCAGGTCCCGAACCACGATGAGGTCGAAGAGATCCTCCTCGAACATGTACTGGCGCACCGCATGGATGGAGAGCATTCCGATGTACCGGCCTTTTTCGTCGCGCACCGGGAAGTTGAGCTGGTTGGTGTTGGCGATGATGTCGGTCAGGGCGCGCAGGGTGATGTTCTCCTCCAGCACGACGACCTGGCTGGGGGTGAACACGTCAGTGACCTGCAGCTGCTCCAGGATGTTGATGGTCGTGTCTTCCAAATGCGCGGGCGAGTCGAACTTGTTCTCCACCTGATTTTCGTACAGCGAAGTGTTGCGCGAGAGCACGATGCAGATGGCCGAGGCCAGCATGAGCGGGGCCAGGAGGCCGTAGCCCTGGGTCAGTTCCGTGACCATGACCAGCGGGCCGATGGGCGCGTTGGCCACCCCCGCGAAGAATGCGGCCATGCCCACCAGGATGTAGGCCCCGGGCTGGGTGACGATGTCCGGAAAGAACTTGTGGGCGACCTTGCCTACAAGGCCGCCTGACATGCCGCCCACGAACAGGGCGGGGGCGAACATGCCGCCGGACATGCCGGAGCCGATGGTCACCGAGGTGGCCACGGTCTTACCGATCATGATCCAGCACATGGCCGCGATGGGCATTTGGCCCAGGATGGCCAGTTCCAGCCAACCGTAACCGCCGGAAAGGAGCTGGGGATAGGTCATGCCCATGAGGCCCATGAGCAGGCCGCCCGCAGCCGTGGACCACATGAGTCCCACCTTTTCCTTGAGTGGGAAGAAAAGCTTGTACTTGATGGCGTAGAAGGTCTTGACGTAGAGCCAGCCGGTCCCGGCGCAGAACAGGGCCAGGATGGCGTAGAAGATGAGTTCGCGCGGGTCGCTGAACTGAAAGCGCGGGATGCCGAAAATGGGCTCTGTTCCGTAGACCAGAGAGAAAACGGAATAGGCCACCACCGAGGACATGATGGACGGCAGCATGGCCTCGGATTCGAAGTCCTCGCGATAGATGACCTCGATGGCCGTGAGCGCGCCGCCCAAGGGGGCGCGGAAGACCGCTCCAAGACCGCCCGCGGCACCCGACAGAAGCAGGATGCGCCGTTCTTTTGCCGAGAGATCGAATTTTTCGGCCAGCCATGAGCCGATGCCCGCCCCGATCTGGGTGATGGGACCCTCGCGCCCGGCGCTGCCGCCCGAGGCGATGGTCATGATGGAGGTGATTCCCTTGATCAGGGGCACCAGGGGACGCAGGAACCCGCCTTTGTTGTGAAAGACGTTGATGGTGGCGTCGGTGCCGTCGGTGCCGCCCGAAACCGTGTCCGGAATGAAGCGGCTGACCAGCCAGCCGGTGAACAGGCCGGTAAGCGTGGTGGCCACGGGGATGACCCAGGCGCGTGTGACGCCGTGTTCGGCGTGGAACAGGGCTTCACCCGCCGGGTGCGGAGAGATGATGCCCGCCAGCTTGGCCTGCAGCAGGTGCTTGCCCACCTCGATGGCGCCGAAGAAGACCACGGCGGTCAGGCCGGAGAGCGCGCCCACGAGCGCGCCGATCACCAGCCAGCGAAATGATGCGATGCTACGGTATGATTTTACGAAGTCGCGCCAGTACCGGAATATGGGACTGAATGCCATGGTTAACCCACCTTCACATCGGCTTGGGTGACCTTGATGCTTGCTTCGGGGCGGCCCAGGATCTGGCGGCCCAGTTCCACGTCCCTGGCTATGCGGGCCTTGAGTTCGTCGATGCCGTTGAATTTCTGTTCACTTCGGATGCGCTGCACGAAATGGATTTGGATGTCCTTGCCGTACAGGTCTCCGGAAAAGTCGAGGATGTGCGCTTCCACGGACAGGGCCTCGTTGCCGAAAGTAGGATTTTTGCCGATGTTGGCGACGCCCATGTGGATGGCGCCCGCCACTTCCACCCAGATGGCATAGACGCCGGTCATGGGAAAAAGTTCGTCCACCAGTTTGAGGTTGGCCGTGGGGAAGCCCAGGAGCTTGCCGCCGCGCTTCATGCCGTGAATGACCTCGCCCCGGACCTGGAAGAAGCGGCCCAGCAAGGGGCGTGCGTCCCATACGTCGCCTGCCTGCACCAGGTCGCGGATGCGGGTGGAGCTGACGATGGCCCCTTCCAGAGAGACGGGGTCCAGACGTTCCACGCAGAAGCCGTGCTTTTCCCCGATGCCGCGCAGGCGTTCGTAGTCGCCGGACCGGCCCTTGCCCATGTGATAGTCGTAACCGATGGTCAACTCGCGCATGTGCAGGCCGTCCACGAGGTATTTCTTGACGAATTCCTCGGGAGCCAGAGCCGCCATTTCATGGTCGAACTCGAGCAGCAGGGCGATCTGGGGGCCGAACTGGGAGATGAGTTCCAGTTTTTGCCGGGTCATGGTGATGAACGGTGGAGAGTTGCGCTGAGTCAGCACCCGCAGCGGATGCGGGTCGAAGGTTACGACGACGCTTGTCAGGCCTTTTGCTTCGGCCTTGGCGCAGGTCTGGTTTATGAGTTTCTGGTGTCCTCTATGCACACCATCGAAGTTTCCGATGGTGACGCTGGACCCGCTGAGGGCTTCTTGTATTTCTTCAGGTTTCCTGACGACGATCATTGTATCCTAATCCCGGTGAAGTAAAGACGCGGGTATAGCTACCCCAATTCGTTCCGGTCAGCAAGGGGGCTACTTTTTGCCGAAGTTGTCCATGGTTTCCTTGAGCTTCTTGAGCTTTTCCTTGTCTTCTTCGGTCTTGGCCAGGGCGCTGGCCTTGTCGTAATGGAACCGGGCCTTGCTCGGGTTCATGTAATAGACTTGGCTGTAGGCCAGGTGAAGGTGCCCGTTGAAGGGGTCGCCGGACTCCCCGAGAATCTTGCCCAGGTAATAATGGACCTCGCCGTCCTCGGGCACGGTCTGCAGCACCTTTTTCATGGTGGGAATCGCTCTCTGGTAATCGCCGTTTTCCGCTTGGAGCAGGGAAAGGTAGAACAGGGCCAGCGCATCCTTGGGATTTTTTATGACGGCCTTCTGGAGCAGTGCGCCTGCGCGCTTTGCATCGCCTGTCTTGTAGAAATACCGTCCGGCTTCGCGCAGCACCAGGGGGTCGTTGTCGTCCATTGCCAGGGCCTTTTCGAAAAATTTCTTGGCTTCGCCGGTCTTCTTGAGTCGCAGCAGGGCAATGCCGCGGCCCATGTTGTCCAGGGCGGTGTACTGGCTTTCGGGCTTGCTCTTGAAGTGACCGAGCGCGGTCTGGGCGGGAGTCAGCTTGGCCATGATGATGGTTTGGACCCGGTGAAGTTCGGTGTTGTCGTCCTTGCGCTTTGTGAAGGTCGCGGGCATGCGGTCGATGCGCGCATTGAGGTAGGTGATGCGTTCGCTGAGACCTGGGTGGGTGGACAGATAGCTCGGGATGTCGCTGCGCCCCATGAACCACTTGTTTTTGAGCATGATCTCGAACATCTGGCCCATGCCCTTGGGATTGAACCCGGCCTCCACCATTGAATTGAGGCCCACGTGGTCGGCGTCTCGTTCATCGGCCCGCGAATAGGCGAGCATGGCGGTCTGTGCCGTGGCCTGGGAGCCCATGACAAGGGCCGCGCCCGCACTGGTGCCGCTCTGTCCGTTGGTGGCGGCGCCGAGGAAAATGCCCGCAAGAGTGCCCAGCATGGATGCAAGGCCCACTTTGCTGGCTTTTTCGATGCGGGCGGCCATGTGGCGCTGGGAGCAGTGGGCGAGCTCGTGCGCAATGACTCCGGCAAGGGCGGATTCCGAGGGGGCCTTGGTGATGAGCCCGGTGAAGACGTAGATGTATCCGCCGGGAATGGCGAACGCGTTCATGGAATCGTGGCCGATGACCGCACTTCTCACCTTGAAGGGCATGGGTTTCTTGGCCTTGACTATCCGTTCCACCAGGCCCTTGATGTACCCGTCGATCATCGGGTCTCCCACCACGCCCATCTTGGACCTGATCATGCGGTCGAATTCCCGGCCCATCTTCTTCTCGTCCTTGATGCTCGGGCCGTCGAACAGGGCATGCGCCGTGGAGGGCGGCAGGACCAGAAGGGCCATGAGCAGGATCATGAGCGGAAGTGAGAACAGTCGGTTGATATGCATAGGTTCACCGTACTTGGTTTATCCGACAATTGTAATCATTTCGTTTCCCGGGGCAAGGGCGGTAAAAAGCAACGGGACACGGCATGATTCCGCGTCCCGTTGTGTATCTTTTCATGGGCAGGCAGACGCCTACTTGTTCATCATGTCCAGGAATTCCTTGTTGTTCTTGGTGCCTTTCATCTTGTCGATGAGGAATTCCATGGAATCGATGGAGTTCATGGGGGAGAGCAGTTTGCGCAGGATCCAGACGCGGTTGAGCACATCCTCTTCCAAAAGCAGTTCTTCCTTGCGGGTGCCCGAACGGTTGATGTCGATGGCCGGGAAGACACGCTTTTCGGACAGGTGGCGGTCCAGATAGATGTCCAGGTTGCCGGTACCCTTGAATTCTTCGAAGATGACTTCATCCATACGGGAGCCCGTGTCGATGAGGGCCGTGGCGATGATGGTCAGGGAGCCGCCTTCCTCAATGTTGCGGGCTGCGCCGAAGAAGCGCTTGGGACGCTGAAGAGCGTTGGCGTCGATACCGCCGGAAAGCACGCGGCCGGAGGAAGGGGTCACGGCGTTGTAGGCGCGGCCAAGACGGGTGATGGAGTCCAGCAGGACCACCACGTCGCGTTTGCGTTCCACCAGACGTTTGGCCTTCTCCATGACCATTTCGGCCACCTGCACGTGACGCTGCGGCGGTTCGTCGAAGGTGGAGCTGATCACTTCGGCCCTGACCGTGCGTTCCATGTCCGTCACTTCCTCGGGACGTTCGTCGATGAGCAGGACAATGAGGTCGACGTCCGGGTTGTTGGCGTTGATGGAGTTGGCGATGGACTGGAGCATCATGGTCTTACCGGTGCGGGGCGGAGCCACGAGCAGGCCGCGCTGGCCAAAACCGATGGGTGCCAGCAGGTCGATGACCCGGGAAGTGTAGTTCTTGTCCCCATTTTCCATGCGGATCATGCGTTCGGGGTACAAAGGGGTCAGGTTGTCGAACAGCACCAGGTTCTTGGAGTGCTCGGGAGCCTCGAAACCGATTTCGCTGACACGAAGCAGGGCAAAGTAGCGTTCGCCTTCCTTGGGCGGACGGATCTGGCCGGAAACCACATCGCCCTTGCGCAGCCCGAACCTCCTGATCTGGGACGGCGACACGTAGATGTCGTCCGGACCGGGCATGTAGCTGTAGGTTGGGGAGCGGAGGAAGCCGAAACCGTCGGGCAGTATTTCCAGAACGCCTTCGCCGTAGATCTGGCCGTTCTGGGAGGCGCAGTTCTGAAGCAGGGCGAAGATGAGCTCCTGCTTGCGCATACCGCTGGGGTTTTCAACCTTGAACTCGACGGCCAGCTCGGTGAGCTCTTTCATGCTCTTGAGCTTGAGTTCGGAGAGATTCATTTTTTCAATGGATGGTTCCTTTTTCTTTGCCATACTTCTCAGATTCTTTGTTTTTGGAAATGTTCACGGGATAGATCATACGCCACAAAATATCGAAAACTGCGGTCGACCGCATGGATAGCCGTGTTTCCCCTCTTCAGGGATTCCCTTATAGATGTCGGTGTGCAGGGGTCGGGAAGCCGGAATTCAGAATTACTTCCGGTTTGGGAAAGTAGTAATGCGTCCTCTCGGGTTTAGCTATTATACTTTGGGGGGGAACTATAAGTTTTCGGTTGCGAAGGAGTCATTCGGCTCCCACGCAAGACCGGGTTACATGAAAGTGAGGTTCTTGACAACAGATTTGCTACTCGTCTTCGTCATTCTCTTCGCCGTTGTCCATGACGTCCTTGAACATCTCGTGGATGTCGTCGCGGATCTCTTCCTGGTCGCGGCCTACGGCATAAGCCAGCTCCATGGTCACCAGGCCCATGGCCTGTTCCAGAAGGCGGCGCTCGCCAAAGGAAAGTTCCTTGTCCTTACCGATGAGAAAAAGTTCCTTGAGCACATAGGCCACGTCGGCGAGATCTCCGCTTTTGAGCTTTTCGGAATACTCGCGGTAACGACGGTTCCAGTTCTGTCCGGTATATCCGGTGAAGTCGGAACGATCCTTGAGGGACTCGAAGATGGCTTGGCCGGTGCGCAGGCTGGAAACGGGGCGCAGGCCCACGTTCGTGGCGTTGGCTACGGGAACCATGAGGGTCACGTTGTTGCTTAGAATTCGGACGATATAGAAGTCCGCAGTGGCGCCACCGATCTCCTGCGTTTCGATACGCTCGACCTTTCCGACACCTTGTGAGGGGTAAACTACCAGTTCATTGACCTTGAACACGTTAACAGGGACTCCTTAAATGATCTTGTGCTGTAGCGGCAAATTTCATCATACCCGAAAGGCAATCAAGAGTCCATGTTTGACTCAGGTCGGTTTTCCGGGCGGTCCCTTTCCGGAAGGAAACTGTTGATGAACTGTTGGGCCACGCCGACGCCTCTGCGCAGGAAGAGGTCAATCCCTTTTGCGGCAGCCTTGATGATCTCGGGCAGGACTTCCTCGTCGTCTCGCGTGAAAGGTTCCAAAACCCAGTCGCTGATGCCTTTGAACTCGTCTCGGGGTCTGCCTATGCCGAGACGCAGGCGGAAATAGTCGTTGGCGTTCAGACAGTCGGTGATGGACTCCAGGCCCCTGTGGCCGTTGTTGCCGCCGCCGCGTTTGAATTTCATGCGTCCCACGGGCAGGTCCAACTCGTCATGGGCCACGACGACCTGGGCGGGGCTGAGGCCGTTTCGTCCGCATATTTTTGCAACGGCCTTGCCCGAAAGGTTCATATAGGTGAGCGGCTTGCAGAAAAGACAGGTGGCTCCGCCGAAGGAGGCGCGCCACAACTCGTAGTCGCCGGATTCGTCCAGTCGCGCCAGGCGCATGCTCTTGCGCGTTTCGCCCAGCGAGATGATATGGTCCACCAGCATGAAGCCGAAGTTGTGGCGGGTGTCGACGTATTTGCCCCCGGGGTTGCCGAGGCCGACGATGAGGCTTTTGTAATCCATGGATGAAAGAGTGTCCTAAAACAGGAGCCGGTTCAAGGGAAGGGATGAAGAAAATCCCGGGATGCAAGCGGCATCCCGGGACAGAGCGTTTCTTGCGGGACGGGAAGGGACTATTCGCCGCCTTCGCCTTCGCTTTCAACCTCGGCTTCTTCGCCTTCTTCCTCTTCGGTGCCGGCGGCGCCCTTGGCGATGCAAGACAGGACGGAGTAGTTTTCTTCGGTGCTGGGCACCACGCCTTCAGGCAGCTGAAGGTCGGCGACGACGATCTTGTCGCCCATCTGCAGGCCGGAAATGTCGACGGAGATGTGCCCCGGGATGTCCAGCGGCTTGGCGACGACTTCCATGTACTCGCGGTACTGCTGCAGCACACCGCCCAGTTTGACGCCCGGTGCAGTGCCTTCGAGCACGAAGGGAACCATGACCTTGAGCGGCTTTTCGACATCGACGCCGAAGAAATCGACGTGGATCGGCTGTGGCTTGACCGGGTTGTACTTGAGGCGCCAGATCATGGCCTTGACGGTTTCTTCCTTGCCGTCACGGTCGATGACCAGATCGATCACCTGGGTGTTGCTGACGGTCTTCCATGCCTTCTGCAGGGGGACCATTTCCACTTTGACGGGAATATTGACGCCTTTCTGATCGTAGTAGACGCCGGGAACCATGCCGGTAGCGCGCAGGCGGCGGTTGGGACCTTTACCGGTCTGCTTGCGTTCGGCAACGGAAAGCTTCAAAAGTTCTGCCATTTCAATTCTCCTTTGTACGCCCTGGCCGCCCCCCATGGACGGACGAGCGCGGTTTTCAAAACCTTAAATGAAAAGAACGCTCACCGACGATTCGGTGTGTACGTTGTTGATTGCTTTTGCCAGCAGGGATGCCACGGAAAGCTGTTTAATCTTGGAGCACTGGCGCTTCTTTTCATCCAAGGGGATGGTGTCCGTGACGATGACCTGCGAGAAGGCCGAATCTTCCAGGCGCTGGATGGCGGGGCCGGACAGCACCGGGTGCGTGGCGCAGGCTATGACGTCGCTTGCGCCGTTGTCCATGATGACGTTGGCGGCGGCGCACATGGTTCCAGCAGTGTCGATCATGTCGTCGATGACCACTGCGACCTTGTTGGTGACGTCGCCTATGATGTGCATGGCCTGGGCCTGGTTGGGCGCGTCGCGGCGTTTGTCGACGATGGCCAGGGTGGCTCCGAGTCGCTTGGCGTAGGCGCGGGCACGTTCCACGCCGCCTGCGTCCGGGGAGATGATGACCATGTCGTCATCCCTGTGGCGCAGATCCTCCAGCAGCACCGGAGCGGCAAAAAGGTTGTCCACCGGGCAGTTGAAGAATCCCTGGATCTGACCTGCGTGCAGGTCGATGGTTACCAGGCGCTGCATGCCCACGACGGAAAGGACGTCGGCTACCATTTTTGCGCTGATGGGAGCGCGGGGGACGACCTTGCGGTCCTGCCGCGCATAACCATAATAGGGAACCACTGCGGTTACCCTGGAAGCGCTGGCGCGCTTGAGCGCGTCGAGCATCAGGCAGAGTTCCATCAAGTGGAAGTTGACCGGGGAGCAGGTGGGCTGAATGACGAACACGTCGTCACCGCGGACATTTTCTCCGATCTCGATACGAATCTCACCGTCGCTGAACTTTTCACGCAGAACCGGAGAGAGTTTGCAGCCCAGATGTTCACAGATGGCTTCGGACAGCTGGGTGTTTGCAGAACCGCTGATGATCTTGAGATCGCCGTGCATCCTTTCCTCTCATGGATGGTAGGAATTGGCTGGGGTGGTAGGACTCGAACCCACGAATGACGGGACCAAAACCCGTTGCCTTGCCAACTTGGCTACACCCCAGCATTAGGGAAATTCTATTCTGTTCATATGGGCGTCATGCCCTGCGCCGCGAAACGAATCCGCAGCGGATTGTGCGTGACTCCTGTTTCGGAAAAGACCGAACAGGCTTGCGCCCGAACCGCTCATGGCCGCGGCTGCCGCCCCCTGTCTGAGCAGCTCCTCCTTGATTTCCCGGAGTATCGGGAACTCCTGAAAAACCGGGGCCTCAAAGTCGTTGAAGACACCCACCGCCGGAACGGGAAGTGATTCCTTATTACCCGCCGCGCTGGATGTCAAGGGAGTTTTCCGGTCCCGGCGCAATTTCCCGTCCGCCATGTTCATGGCGTCCCAAGCGCCGTAGGCCCACCCCGTGTTCACGTGCACGTTCGGACACACCAATACCAGATGCATACCATGAAGGTCTACAGTTGCGGAGGTGAGTTTCTCACCGATGCCTTCGGCCCAGGCGGGGCCGCCTTGCAGGAAGAAGGGCACGTCCGCACCCAGTTTGACCGCCAGTGCATTGAGGGCGTCAGCGGGGAGAGCCGCGTCTCCGGCCTTGTGATTCAGCCAGGAAAGCAGGGTCGCCGCATCCGAGCTGCCGCCGCCCAGCCCCGCCCCCATGGGAATGCACTTGTCCAACAATATATGAAGATGTGGCTGATATCCTGTGGTTTTGCCGAAGGATTCCCAGGTCTTGTAGAGCAGGTTCTCGGAGGTCTCCAACTCGGGGAAGTCCGGGCATTCCAGGGTAAAACCGACGCCGTTGGTGGATACGGTCAGGGTGTCGTGGGGTTCGGCCACGGGCAGGAAAAGGGTGAGCAGTTCATGGTAGCCGTCGTCGCGCACATCCTTGATCTCAAGGTAGAGGTTGATCTTGCTCGGCGCGGTGAGAATGTCGGTGGTGTGGGGCATGGCTGAAAAGAGGGCCCCGGTCGGGGCCCTCAATACATTACGTGTTATTTCTTTTCCAGCGGCAGGGCGATGAAGATGTTCTGCCCCTGACGCTTGACCAGGAACATGACCGCACCGCGGTCCTTGCCTTTTTTCAGCTGGGTCTTGAGCTGATCGGTGGTGTTCACCTCCTGCTGATTGGCCTGGAGGATGACGTCGCCTTGAGTGATGCCCTCGGAGCCGGCCACCGAGTTGGGGTCCACGTCCACGACAACCAGGCCGGCGACCTTGTCCAGGCCGAGCGCCTTGGCTTCCTGTTCGTTGGCCACCGGACGTACGGACATGCCGAGAATGGTCGCCAGCTCAGGATGGTGGGACGGCTGTTGCTGGGCCACGGCCTTGTCGCCTCGTTCTCCCAGAACGACCGTGCGTTTGATGGTCTTGCCGCCGCGCCAGAGGGTCAGCTTGGCTTTGTCGCCGGGCTTGAGCCCTGCGATGCGGCGCAACAGTTCGGCGTTGTCCGCCACGCTGTGTCCGTTGACCGCGATGATCACGTCGCCCTGCTTGACGCCGGCCTTGTCGGCCGGGTCGCCGGGGAAGACCTGTGCCACCAGCGCACCCTTAGGCTTGTCCAGGCCCAGGGCCTTGGCGTCGTTTTCGGAGAGGCCGCGGATGCTCACGCCGAGCCAGCCTCGGTGGATTTTCTTGCCGGCCTTGAGTTGGGCGATGATGTTCTTGGCGCCGTTGCTGGGGATTGCGAAGCCGAGGCCTTCACCCGCGGGCAGGATGGCGGTGTTGATGCCGATGACCTTGCCGTCCAGGTTCAGAAGCGGACCGCCCGAGTTGCCGGGGTTGATGCTGGCGTCGGTCTGGATGAAGTCGTCGAAGGGGCCTGCGCCGATGATGCGGCCCTTGGCGCTGATGATGCCCTGGGTCACGGTGTGGCTCAGGCCGAAGGGGTTGCCGATGGCCAGCACCCACTCACCCACTTTGGCTTTTTCGGAGTCGCCGAATTCCAGGGTGGGCAGGGGGGTGTCCACCTCGATCTTCAGCAGGGCCAGGTCGGTCTCGGGGTCGCGCCCGATGATCTTGGCCGGGTAGGACTTCTTTTCATCCTTGCGCAGCTTGACCTTGACCTTGTCCGCGCCTTTGACGACGTGGTTGTTGGTCACGATGTAGCCGTCCTTGGAAATGATGAAACCCGAACCCAGGGAGGACTGCTTGCGCTGCTGGTGAGGCTGTTGTTTGAAGAATTTGTCGAACTGGTCGAAGAATTCGCGGAAGGGATGGCCTTCCGGAATCTGTTCCTTGTTCATGAACGGGTTGACCTGTTGGGTCTCCACCGTGGTTTCGGTGCTGATGTTGACGACTGCCTTGCCTGCGGTCTCCGCCAGCTCCGTGAAGACGGGCAGGCCGTTGTTGGCCTGCGCCATGGCCGGGACGACCATGAAGACAAGCAGTGCAAAGGCAAGGGTTATGTGTTTCCGGATCATGTGACCTCCTGAACAAACTTGGAAAGCAGAAATAATCGGACATCTTTGGTCCGTCGGCAAAGTATATGGCTTTGAATGCGTTTGTAAATAGGGGGGGGTATTTCTTTACAAAGATTATGACTGGCTGAAGGGGGAGATGAAAAGCCCCGCCGAAGCGGGGTTGATAGATTGCTCTTTGGGCTTGACGTTGCCGGGAAGCCTGTATAATTAAGCGGCTCACGTTGGCCCCGTAGCTCAGTCGGATAGAGCACAGGATTCCTAATCCTGGTGCCGCAGGTTCGATTCCTGCCGGGGTCACCATATATTTCAAGGGTCTAGCTTTGCAGCTAGGCCCTTTCTTTTTGTTCTCCTAAGTAAATACCTAAGGTGAGGGGAGGTATGCTGATGGGATGTACGAGGGCAACTATCATGTCATTTGGGCTGACATTAGAGAAGTGGATCTAAGAAACTGGACCACAATTTAAAATGAACGTATCGAGGGCTGTTTTTTGATATCCAAGGGGGAAAATAATATTCACGGCTGAGTTTGGGCTCGAAAGAAGGCGCAATTTTAGGAGTTCGCTTCTTGGCTCTCCTCCTTGTAAAATCCGTTTCCGAAAATCATCATTATCAAAGTCGGACACCTTCCCCCGCCCCATGGGCATGTACCAAGAGTACGTGTTGCACGTAGCATTCATTCGGGAGAGACAATAGTTTTCCAGGGAAGCCGGAAGAAGGCGTCCGCCCTTGATGGGTTTATTTGTGTTTGTCCGCGTACACCTCCGAATTGACCCAGTTGTGGTCGTTTTCCCAAGTGAACAGCCATTTCCGGGTCGGACCGGCCATCACATTGAGGTAGTAGTTGTCGTACCCCGCGACCGTCGCCACGGGGTGGTATCCTTTCGGCGTCTTCACGACATCCCTGTCATACACCGCCATGGATTCGTCCAGATCGCGGTCGTCCGTGTAGACGCGTTGGAAGCAGAAACCTTGCGCCGGACTCAGGCGATGGTAATAGGTCTCCTCCAGATAGGTCTCCCGGGGCTCGTTGTCGGTGTCGTGCTTGTGGCTGGGGTAGGAGCTGGTGCAGCCTTCATCCGTGTACACCTCGACCACCAGCAGGCTGTCCGCCTCCTTGTCGTCGGGAAGGATGTTGTGCACATAGCGCTTGTTGTAGCCGTTGCCGCGCTGTTCGGCATCGATGTTTTCCGGGGCGATCAACCTGGTCGGGAAATTGCCCAGGCCCGGCGCACTGCAAACCGCCAACTCAAGACCGGTTTCGGCGGTCACCTCGCAATGGTCGCCCGGAGCCACGTAAACCGCGTACGGCTTCGTGCGTTCAAACGGGTCCATGCGCGCGCCGATACTTGCAAACGTCTGGCCGTCCGTCCTTACCGTGGCCTTGCCCGCCACCAGAACGAGGCAGAGCTCCCTGTCTTCTGCGGCCAGGCGCAGAGCCTGCCCCGGTTTCAGTTCATAGGCGTCGAAGCCGACATAGTCCCACCCGGCGTTTTCCGGCGTGATGTGTTGTGTACGGCCGGAAACATCCGGCGATTGGTGTTTGGACAACAGGGGCGACATTTCACATTCCTTTGTTTTTGAATCGATACGGGGATTAGAGGAGTCCGGCATTTTCGGCCAGTCCGCGAAGATTTTCGTATCCCATGGTGGCGTAGGTCATCGGATGGGCCACCGCAGGGTCCTGTTCCGCCTCCACCACCAGCCAGCCGGAGTAGTCCCGTTCCTTCAGGATGGAGAAGATTGACGGATAGTCCACGCAACCGTCGCCCGGCACGGTGTACACCCCGGCAAGCACCGCATCCAGGAAGCTGGTCTTGCGGTTTTTCACGTCCGCAAGCACGCCTTTGCGGACGTCCTTGCAGTGGACGTGGTTGATGCGTTCTGCCCAGCGGTCGGCCACCTTGACAGGGTCGGCCCCGGCGTAGGTCAGGTGCCCCGTATCCAGAAGCAGTCCGACTTCCGGGCCCGTATTCTCCATCAGGTGGGCAATGTCCTCGGCGGTCTGGACGACCGTCCCCATGTGGTGATGGTAGGCCAGCTGTACGCCCTGGCTCTGGGTGTAGCGTCCGAATTCGGTCAGCTTTTTCCCGTACTCTTCCCAACGCTGGGCCGGGAACAGGGGGCGAAGATGCACGGGCTTGTCCTGGTTGCCGTGGATGCAGCCGGTCACTTCGCAAACGACCATTTCAGTGGCGCCCAGATCGCGTAGCAGGGTCAGGTGCCCCTGCACCGCTTCGATTTCCTCTTCCACGGAGCGGGTCAGCAATTCGCAGGAATACCAGCCCGACACCAGTTTGAGGTCGTGTCCCTCCAAGATCGGTCCGAGTTCCGCGGGAGTGCGGGGAAACTTGTTGCCGAGTTCAAAGCCTTCGAAACCGGCCTGGCGTCCTTCGGTCAGACAGGTTTCCAGGGGCGTTTCCGCCCCCAGGGTGGGCAGGTCGTCATTGGTCCAGGTCAGCGGGTTGATTCCTAATTGTACGCTCATGGCAAATCTCCGATTTCTGTTGTCTGGTTCTGAAAATATCGATGCACTCCGAAGGGTGAAACTAGACGGTGAAGGCCTCGCGAAAGCGCTGCAACGCGAGTTCGTCATTTCCCGAGGCCCATGCCTCCATTCCCACGGTTCCCCGGTATCCCATTTCGTCGAGAGCTTTGGCGACGGCAGGGTAGTTGATTTCACCAGTGCCCGGCTCTTTGCGTCCCGGTACATCCGCGACCTGGATTTCGCCAAGGTAGGGCAGGGCCTGCTCACAGAGTTCAATGAGGTTTCCTTCGCCGATCTGGGCGTGATAGAGGTCGAGATTGAGCTTCAGCGACGGACGGTCTACGGCGGCCACCAGGGCGATGGTATCGGCCGCTTTGGCGAACGGTGTCTTGGGGTGGTCGACCGCCGTATTGAGGTTTTCGAGAATGAAGGTGACGCCTTCCTGTTCGCCGAGGTCGGCGATTCGGTTCAGGGTATCCTGGGCCTTGAGCCACATCTCACCGGTCACCGCCTCGCTTTTCTTGATCGGCAGGCCCTGGCCGTCGAGACCGGTTCCGTGGAGATTGAGGCGCGGACAACCGATTCGCTTGGCCACGGGAATCGATTTCTTGGCCGTTTCGATAAGTTCGTCCGCACCGGCGTCATCGGCAAGCGCCCCTGTGACATAACCGGTCATCGAGGAGAACGTTGCGCCGGATTGTTCCAGCATGTCTATATCATGTTTGGTCCAGTCCCATATTTCCACCGAGAATCCCAGCTCAGTAATGCGTTTGATGCGTTCAGCCATCGGGAGAGAGCAAAACACCATTTCCGCACAAACCGCCAAAGTGAATGGTTGAGTCATTTCTCTTATTCCTTTTGAAGTGTTAGGTGTTGTGGAAACCCGGGAACCGGGGAGGTTTGAACGCCCTGGTAACATATCCCCGGCGATTTCTGCCTGCATGGCCCGTGCTCCGCCTCAGGCCATCATGGCAAGCTCCTGTTTCCTGCTTTCCTGTTTCGGCGGCTGAATTTCCTGGCCTCTTTGCCTCCACAGGGCGATCAGGTCGCGATAGTTGGCCTTGACGGCAGCCACCAATGCCGCATCGTCAATTTCATCCTCCAGCCATGCCTTGGCAGGGCGGCCGAACAGGGTACGCCCGACAGTGAAGCCTTTGACGATCCCGTGCCCGGCCGCAGCGGCAAAGCCTTCGGCCAAAGTTTCCTGAGAGGCGTCCAGACCGAGAAGGACCACGCCCCGGCAGTGGGGGTCGCGTTCATCGATAAGGGCGGCCATGGCGCTCCAGCCTGCATCCGCCAAGGGCGGCAGCTTCCACCAGTCCGGCTTGACGCCCAGGTTGTAGAAACGTTTCACCGCCCTTATGTAGTGCTCGTCGCTCTTATGCGAACCTGCGGGCAGGATCACTTCGAGAAGAAGTTCGTGGCCGCTCTTGCAGCATGCTTCGTATACTTCCCTGATTTTGGCTTCCTGTTGGAGCCGAAGCCCGGGCTCATCGTCCGGATGGTAAAACACCAGGCATTTCACGACATGCTCCAGGGGCCAGTCCACGAGTTGGGAACCGATATTGCCGTGCTCCAGTTCAAGCGGACGCGATCCCGGCAGTTCGACGGGGCGGCCGATCCACCATCCCGCGCCGGTCGCGGCGTTCAGCACATCCTGGCCGAAGGTGCTGTCGCACAGGAGCCCTGCCCTGTTTTCGAGCCCTGCTTCCCCGGCCACTTCCCTGCTTGCCTGGAGAAGCAGTTTTTTGAGCGGTTGTATGCGGCCGGGGTCCGCTCCTGCCTCACGGGCCATATCCTCGAACTGGGAGCGGTGGTCGAAGGCCATCACGCATAGTTCTTCCCACTCCCTTTTGCGGGTTGTGACACGGTGCAGGTGGTTCAATTCCTTATCCAGGTCCGGGCGCGGTGCTTCTTCCGCCCGGCTCAGGTAGTCGTCCAGCTCTTCTCTGGAAGGCATGGTCGGCGCGCAACCGTGCCGCGAAACCACGAGGGCGCCGCAGGCGTTGGCATAGGCGCAGGCCTTTTCCCAGCCCTCGCCGCTGAGGTAGCCACGCAACAGGCCGGACATGAAGGCGTCGCCTGCTCCGAGCACGTTCAGCACCTCAACCCGCACTCCTTGCACCGTGATGCCTTCGTCCAGGGTGTCCGGGATACCGCCGGTGAATACGGAGCATCCCAGGGGGCCGCGTTTGCAGACCAGTTCCGCGTCCGTCAGTTCGCGCACCTTGCGCAGGGCGGCGACCGTGTCGGTGGTTCCACCTGCAATGTGGAACTCCTCTTCGGTCCCCACGATCAGGTCGAACAGGCCGAGCACCTCCTGCAACTGGGCCGTCACCTTGCCGGATTCAATGTACCGGGTCTCTCCGTCGCCGAGGGAGGTCAACCCCCAGAGAACCGGGCGGTAGTCGATGTCGAGGGCGGTGCGCACCTTGTTTCGACGTGCGTATTTCAATGCGGTCAAAACCGCGTCCCGGGTATTGGGGTGCGAGAGATGGGTGCCGGTGATCGCCAGGCAGCGGGAGGAAGCGATGTACTCCTCGCTGAAGTCGTCGCGGGTGATGGCCATGTCCGCACAATTGTCCCGGTAAAAGATCAGCGGAAAGGTCTCCCGGTCCTTGATTCCCAGGATGACCAGGGCGGTCAGGCGTTCGATGTCGGTAATGAGGTTGCTCGTGTCGCATCCCACGCTTTCCAATTCTTCGCGCAGAAAACGGCCCATGTGCTCGTTGCCCACTCGGGCGAGCATGGAGGATCTGAGTCCCTGGCGGGCGGCGCCGAAGGCCACGTTGCCGGACGAGCCGCCCAGGTATTTGGCGAAGCTGCCCATATCCTCAAGGCGAGAGCCGATTTGTTGACCGTACAGGTCCACGGCGATCCGCCCCATGCAGATGACATCGAATTCTTTTGTGTCGTTCATTGCAAAACTCCTCGAAAACGTTCTGTTGCACTAAAATTTTGTCGCATCGGCCCGGCGATTTTTTTCACGGAAGGGCGTGAGGGCGACTTTGAAAATATCGTTCGGCCTTCACTGAGGCCGATTTGCATGACACTGCAAAAAATCGTTCATCGTTCAACGTCCTTTTTTTTCAGGGCCGTCCCGAGAGAGAGCGGCGATACAGCGGCCCCAGGGTGGGCTGTGCGTGCGCAAAGATCTCCCGGACAAGGACCAGAAACAATTCGCCCGAGGCAATGGAATCGGCCAGGGAATTGTGCGCGAGATATGCGGGAAGTCCCTTCTTTTTCCGAATTTCGCTCAAGCGGTAGTCTTTTTCCGTGTTGCCTCGGTTTGATGAAAGGGAACGCTCCAGCATGAGCGTGTCCAGCCAGACGACCGGCAGGAAACCGTCCTGGGGGATCCCCAACGCCTGGCGCAGGAACCCTTGCTCGATGGCGCTTCCATGCACCACGACGATTTTTCCGGCCATGCGTTTCATCAGGCGCCCGACGCCCTGTTCGAACGACACTCCGTCGGTCAACGTCTCCGGCGTGATGTGGTTGACGACGGCGGCCCGGGCGTTCACTGACCAGGGAGCCGCAAAATAGAAATGTTCGGACGTGGAGAGCCGCAGCGTCCTGCGGGAGATCTCCACCATTCCTGCGGACAGGATGGAATCCCGGCAGGGATCGAACCCGGAGGTTTCGAAGTCCAGCGCCAGGATTTCCAGCTCGTCCAGTGGCGTATCCGGAGACGGGACCGGGGATTGGAAGAGCGGGAGAAGCTCTTCCGAGACCCTTCCGCCTTCAAGGGCGGCCACCCGCTTGCCTTCCATTTTCACCAGCGGCCGGCACGGCTTGAACAGGCGCGCCATCATGCCAGCACTCCTTTGGCGTTGAAGCGCTGGAGTGCGGCTTCCTGGGTTCTGGCTATAATGCGGAAAGAATCTTTGAGATGGTTGCGCTCGAATTGGGACAGCAGCGCCGGTTCCAGGTCATTGTTTGCGTCCGTCCCCCGGATGAGAGCCGTCCGTTGGTGGCTGAAACGCACTTGGTTGATGAAGTCCAAGGCCTCCAGCAATTCCTTGCAGCTTTCAACGCTGATGATCCTGGCCTCGGCTGCGGATCGCAGCCGTCCCACCGTGTCGATCTCTCCGCTGTTTGCGGCCAGCGCGTATATCCTGGCGAGTTCCACCAGCAGGTTCAGTGCCTGCCGTTTGATGTTGAAGACGCTCCGGTTGGCTCCGTCCTTTGCCAGGACGAACTGCCTGAACATCCCCAAGGGGGGATTCACCCGCAGGGAGTTGGCCGTCAATATGGCCAGGAAACGTCGGTTGTTCCTGGTGTATTCAGAAACTCCTTCCTGCAGCGACGTCACGAGCGTCTCGCAGCCGTAGAGAAACCGAAGATCCAGAAAGACGTTGACGTTCAGCAGGGCCTCGGCCTCCGGCCGCACGATCCATGAACGATAGTAGTCCATCCATTTGTCCAGAGGAACACACCATCCCGGGTTGGTAGCCATTTTGTGAGCCGGGCAGAGTTTGTATCCGCATTCGGACAGGCCGTAACAGACGAACTCGGCAAGGCGCCTGAAGTAATCCTTCTGTTTTTCATCGAGTTCCTCGGCAAGCACGATCCCGTTATCCTGATCGGAAAAACAGTGGACCTCGTTGCGCGCCTGGGAACCGGCGACGATCCATGCGTATTCGCAGGGCGGTTCACCAAGCGTACGTTCGGCGAGCTGCAGCAGGCGTTTGCTGAAAGCATTGGCGATCAGCGTCATCATCTGTTGTATGGATCGGGTATGGATGCCGGTCTCCACCAGCGTCTCGAAAACCGATTGCCGCTGCAGGGTTAGTTCCTTCAGCGCTTCGACTGAATTCTTCCGGTATATGCGGTTGATGAGGTATACGGCCTGGACTCGGCTTCTCTGGATCAGGCTGGTGGCGGTCATGACTCCGGCCACCTTGTCCTCGGAAAAAACCGGCAAGCTGCGGACATTGTGTTCCATCATGAGCTCCACCGCCTGAATCAAGGGAGCTTCACAGTCGATGGTGACCGGAGTTCCGGTCATAATTTCCGACACCGGCCTTTCAGTATCGCATCCCACGGCCACGACGCGTTTGGTCATATCCCGGTCCGTCACTACGCCCAGGAGGCGGTTTCCTTCCATGACCAGAACGCTGGAGCGTCGCTGCCTGAGCATTTCCCCGGCCGCCCGGCGGATAGAGGTGTCGGGAGAGACTATTGCGACGTTCTGGTTGACCACCTTGCCCACGGGACTCAAGTAGAAGGCGTCATTGCCCATGGCCTGTTCACGCTGGTTGCTGCAGGCCAACCGCTTGCCTTCCCGGCCGTCGAAATAGTCGCGCACCGACGGGTTCTCATCCATCAGTCGCCGGAGTACCTCCCGGGGAATCAGGTACAACAGGGTGTTTTCCAGGGCGGTGACCGAGTACTGACATTCGCATTTTCGCGCCATCTGGCTGTGTCCGAAGAGGTCGCCGCTGCCGAGTCTGGCGCGTAGCGAATCGTCCTGATGGCGTTGTTCCACCGCACCGACCCGGACCATGTACAACCCGGCCCCGAGTATGCGGTCCGCTTCCAGCCGGTCCCCTTGCATCAGGTAGTGGATGTCCACCGAACCTGCCAGCTTGTCCCGTTCTTCCGTCGACAGGGTGTCGAAAGGGTCGGTGCAGGAGAGAAAGTTGAAAATATTGGGTAAGAGTGATTGATCCATACTATATTCCATGGAGCAGCCCCTGAATGTTTCGAGGCTGCTCCTTTTTCGGCTGCTTATTTTTCATTCCGGACAAGCACCCTGGTCTTGAAGCCCGCCATCAGGGCGGCGCCGATGGACCAGAATACGTATCCCAGGGAACAGGTTGCGAAGATGTAGTATCCGTTCATCAGCCATCCGGGAACGCTCTGCGCCAGGAAGACGTACATGGACACCGTGCCCAGACAGACGAGCAGGCCCACCGGCTTCACCATGACCCAGGGCTCGATGTCCACCTGTTTGGTATAGACGTCCTCATAGGCTTCCTCCTGCGGGAAAAGGTATCCGATTGTGAGCATGAAGATGATATTGGCGACAAACAGGATGCCGATGAGATGAAGGAAGTGGATGTCGAGATTGATGACGAAATTGAACAGGAGATAGGCGGCTGCGCCGAACAGCAGGCCAAGCTTGGCCGCTATGGCCGGTACTCGTTTCGTCAGCAGTCCCACCAGGACGACGCTCAGAATAGGTGCGTTGAATATGCCCTGGAGTTGTTGGATAAGGAAGTACAGGCCATGCGGAGCATTGGCTACCAACGGCGCGACCAGCATGGTCACCAGGGCCAATCCCACTCCAAGGAATTTGCTCATGGTGACGGTCTGTGTTTCCGTTGCGTCGGGCCTCAGCCTTTTTTTATAGATATTGACGGTGAACAGCGTCACTGAAGAGTTCAGGCCTCCGCTGAAGGTGGAGAACACCGCTCCCACGACCACTGCGGCGAAAAAGCCGACCAGGATTTCCGGCAGCACCAGATGCACCAGGTGCGGATACGCATTGTCCGGATTGTCGAGATGGCCGTTGAAGATGCTGAATGCGACGATGCCGGGCAAAATGATGATCGCGGGAAGCGCCAGCTTGCAGAACGCGCAGAGCAGAACGCCTTTCTGGCCTTCCGCCAGGTTCTTCGCGCCCAGGGCCTTTTGTACGATGGATTGGTTGATGCAGTGGTAGAACAGGTTGGAAACAATCAGGCCGGTGCACAGGGTGGAAAACGGCACCAACGAGTCTTCGCCTCCGATGGAGTTGAATTTTTCCGGATGCGACTGGTAGACATGGATCAACCCCAGCCATACATTGCCGTCCCCTACATAGGCCAGGGCGAACACCGTCACTGCGAGCCCGCCGATGAACAACCCCAACCCGTTCAGGGTGTCCGCAGCGGCAATGGCCTTGATTCCGCCGAAGATCGCGTAGAAGGCTCCGAGGCTGCCCACTCCCCAGATGAGGATCCACAAGGCGGTTCCCTTGCTGAGATGGAAAATGTGGGACACCTGGAACAGGCTGTCCAGAGCAAGTGCGCCGGTATACAGAACGATAGGCAAAAGAGTGACCACATACATGCCCAGGAACAGGAGAGAGGTGATCATCAGGGTTTGCGCATCGAACCGGCGCTCCAGATATTCCGGGATGGTGGATATCCCCACCTTGAGATAACGGGGCAGAAAGTAGAGCGCAAAAATGACGATGGCCAACGCGGAGAGGAGCTCCCAGGCCATGACGATGAAGCCGGCCCGGAAAGCCAGTCCATTCAGGCCGACAAGATGCTCCGTGGATATGTTCATCAGCAGCATGGAGCCGCCGATGTAGACGCCGGTCATGGAGCGTCCGCCGAGAAAATATCCTTCCGCAGATTCGGTCAGATGCGCATTGCGCGTTTTATAATAGGCGAACCCGGCCACAAACAAGGTGAACCCGAGAAATGAAACGAATGCCAACATAGGTGCCCTCCGTAATGTCCTAAGGGATTGGATTCCGATAGGCAGCGGGTGTTGTTGCTTCCTGCCGCCGCGACAACTTGAAACGAATCAAGGGAGCCTGGGGGTGCCGGACTTTCCCCCCGGGCGCCCGGTTATTTTTCACTTCGGGCAGGCTGTCTCGTACTGATTCCCTTCAGCAACGTATTGCCGATGGTCCAGAACACGTATCCGAGGGAACAGGCGGCAAAGATGTAGTATCCGTTCATCAACCATCCGGGAACGTTGTGAGCCAGGAAGATATACATGGATACCGTCCCCAGACCGATCAGGAGGGATACGGGCTTCACCATGACCCAGGGCTCGATGTCCACCTGTTTGGTATACACTTCCTCGTAGGATTCCTGAGGGAAGAGGTAGCCGATTGCGAGCATGAAAAGGACATTGAGGAGGAACAGCACTCCGACCAGATGGAAGAAGTGCATGTCGACCCTGATAACGAAGTTGCAGAGCATATAGGCGGACGCACCGAACAGGAGCCCCAGTTTGGCCGCAACGGCCGGTACCCGTTTCGTCAGCAGTCCCACCAGCACCACGCTCAAAATGGGACCGTTGAATATGCCCTGGAGTTGTTGGATGAGGTAAAAGAGGCCGTCCGGCGCGTTGGCCACTAGCGGAGCGACCAGCATGGTCACCAGCGACAGCCCCAGTCCCAGGTATTTGCCCAAGGTCACGGTTTGCGCTTCAGTGGCGTCCAGCTTCAGGCTTTTCTTGAAGATGTTGACCGTGAACAGCGTTACCGATGAGTTCAGTCCTCCGCTGAAAGTGGAGAACACGGCTCCCACGATGACTGCGGCAAAGAAACCGACGAGCATTTCCGGAAGGACCAGATGCACCAGTTGCGGGTACGCGTTGTCCGGGTTGCCGATCTGGCCGTTGAAGATATGGAACGCGATGATGCCGGGCAAAATGATGATCGCCGGAATCACGAGCTTGAAGAAAGCGCAGAGCAGCACGCCCTTTTGTCCTTCCGCCAGGTTCTTCGCGCCCAGAGCTTTTTGTACGATGGACTGGTTGGTGCACCAGAAGAACATGTTGGAAATGATGAGCCCGGTGAAAAGGGTGGAAAAAGGCACCAGGGAATCTTCACCGCCGATGGAGTTGAACTTGTCCGGGTGGGATCGATAGACTTCCGCCAGGCCGTTCAGCACGTTGCCGTCGCCGACATAGGCCAGGGCGAACAATGTCACCAGCAGTCCGCCGGTGATCAGGCCCACACCGTTCAGGGTGTCCGCAACCGCAATGGCCTTGATGCCGCCGAACACCGCGTAAACGGCCCCAAGGCCGCCCACGCCCCAAACCACGATCCATAGGGCGGTGGTCTTGTCTACGTGGAACACGCTGGATACCTGGAACAGGCTCTCCAGGGCGAGCGCTCCCGTATACAGCACGATGGGCAGCAGGGAAATGACGTACATTCCGAGGAAGAGGATGGACGTGATCGTCAGCGTCTGCTTGTCGAAGCGACGTTCCAGGTATTCCGGGATGGTGGAAATTCCCAGTTTGAGGTAGCGGGGGAGAAAGAAGAAGGAAAAGAGAACGATGGTCAATGCGGCCATGACTTCCCACGCCATGACGATGAACCCGGTACGAAAGGAAAGGCCGTTCAGGCCTACAAGATGTTCGGTGGACAGGTTCATGAGCAGCATGGAGCCGCCGATGTAGATGCCCGTCAGGGAACGGCCGCCGAGGAAATATCCTTCCGCGGACTCGGTCAGGTGGGCATTGCGCGTTTTGTAATAGGCGAACCCAGCCACAAATAAGGTGAACCCGAGAAAAGAGACGAATGCCAACATGGTGCCCTCCATAGTGTCCTTATGATCGAACCGTTGCTCCGGGCGGCGGGCTGGAATCCGCCGCCCGGACAGTTGAAGATGAGTTGAAACGAGTCATCAGGAGTCTTATGAAGGTCGCTTAAAGTTGTATTTCCTGCCCCGAGTTGAGGGACTCCAAGGCCTTGTCGGCAAGGTAGAGGGCCTGTTCCCCATCATAACCGCCGCATTCCGGAACGGCGCGTCCCGCCAGCACGTCGACGAAGTGGTCCCATTCCGCCTTGTAGGCCGTGGAGTAGCGTTCCAGGAAGAAAAACTCTGGTTTGGCGGCCACGCAGCCGTTTTCGCCCCATTGTTCCACCGTGTCTTCAAGGATGTTCTTGGCCGTCAGCACTCCGGTTTCACCATGAACTTCGATGCGCTGGTCATAGCCGTAGCCGGAGCGGCGGCTGTTGGAGATGGTGGCCATGGAGCCGGACGGGAATTTCATCACGACAAATGCGGTGTCGATGTCGCCTGCGGCGCCAATGCCGGCGTCGACCAGGTTGCTTCCCTGGGCGAAAATGGAAACGGGGTCCTCGCCCATGATGAAACGGGCCATGTCGAAATCGTGGATGGTCATGTCCCGGAACAGGCCGCCGGAGACCTTGATGTATTCGCTGGGAGGAGCGGACGGGTCGCGGGATATGATCATCAGGGATTCCGGCTTGCCGATGGAGCCGGCTTCCATTCTTTCCTGCAGCCTGCGAAATTGGGGATCGTAACGGCGGTTGAAGCCGACGAAGAGCGGCACATCGTGTTCCTTCACGATCTCCAGGCACTGCCTGACGCGCTTGATATCCAGGTGAACGGGCTTTTCACAGAAAATCGCCTTTCCTGCCCTGGCGGCCTGTTCGACGAGGTCTGCGTGGGTGTCGGTGGCGGATGCGATCAGAACGCCGTGGATATTGGGGTCGGCCAGGGCCTCCTCGGTGGTTTGGACTTTTGCGCCGTGTTTCTCGGCAAGCTTCGTCGCACCTTCAAGGTAGGGGTCAATAACGGAATAGAGGCGGGTTTCTTTGTGTTCAGAAATGTTGACGGAGTGAACTTTTCCGATACGGCCGGCTCCGAACAATGCGATGTTATACATACAAAACTCCTTATAAGACGTTATCGACTGAAAGGTGCGACATCTGGGAACGCACCACCCCGGGCCAACTGCCGCTTCATCCATTCCGGGTTTGCCGAACGGTCCGGCTGCGGCAGGGAAAACATTTTGAGCAACTGGTCGTTGAAGGCAGGAGCCTTTTTGAACTGGCTCGTCTTTTTTGCGGCGCTTGCCTTCGTTCTGACCCATTTTCAAATCAAAACAGTTAATTATGTGTCTTGACTTACTATTTTTTTAGCGACATGCTATATCGCTTTTTACCTTAATAGAAGCATAATATTTGGCTCTTTTTTAAGGGCGGTTCAACGCCGTATCCCAGGATAAATCTGCTTCCAGTTCCGTGTCAGGGGACTCGGAGAGTCTGCATCAGTATTGCCGGGCAGTGGTGACCAGCACCTGCCTGATGCTTTCGGCCGCTTCGACGATCTCCGGATTGTCCGCCACCTGGGCGGTGCCTGTGCGCCACCATGCTTCATAACCGTGCGTCATGGTTTTGGGCAGGACCTTGATGTCGATCAGCGTCGACACGGACTGCTTTCGGGCGTCGGCAAGGGCTTCCAGCAACTCTTGCTCGCTACGGACAGTGTAGCCTTTGCAGCCGTAGCTTTCGGCATTCCCGGCGAAATCCACCTTGACCAGCGGGCCGGTCATCTTTTTTGTCTTCGGGTCGCGATGCCGGTTTTCCGTGCCGAAACTGCCCATGCCCTGGCTCATTTGAAGGTTGTTGATGCACCCGAAGCCCGCGTTGTCGAAAAGCAGCAGCGTGACCTTGACGCCTTCCTGCACGGAAGTCTGCAATTCGGAATGCAGCATCATGTATGAGCCGTCGCCCAGGAAGGCGTAAACAGGGCTTTCGGGGCAGGCCAGTTTGGCTCCGACCGCTGCGGCCACTTCGTACCCCATACAGGAGTACCCGTATTCCATGTGGTAGGTATCCGGCTGTTTGGGCCGCCAGACCCGTTGAAGGTCCCCGGGAAGCGAACCGGACGCTCCCACCACGATGGCGTTGTCTTCAAGCTTCCGGTCAAGTATTCCCAGAACGTGGGTCTGGGTCAGTCTTGATCCGAAAAAATCAGCATACTCCGGAAGCTTTTCATCAAGATGGCCTGGAACTTCCGGCACGAATCCGTCGGAGACGGTGATGTCGAACAGGCGCTGGAGCTCCTCGTTCCAGGCGGTGCGCGCCAGTGAGATTTCATCGTCATAGCTACTTGCGTAGCCTTGCTCAGCCAGTTTCTCCGCCAGTGCCTCCATTCCGGACTTTGCGTCGGCCACCACTGAAACAGCATCCAGCTTGACCGCATCGAATTCCGAAACATTGATGGTCAGGAATTCCACGTCAGGGTTTTGGAACAGCGATTTCGAGGCTGTCGTGAAATCAGTGAAGCGGGTACCGACGCCGATGACCAGGTCGGCTCCCTTGGCGATGAGGTTCGCTGCCAGGCAACCGGTGGTGCCGATTCCTCCGCAGTTCATCGGGTGGGCGGCGCTGGCGGTACTCTTGCCGGCCTGGGTTTCGCCGAAAGGAATGTTGAACCGCTCGGCGAAACTGAGAAAGGCGTCGTGGGCCTCCGAGTAACGGACGCCTCCTCCGCAGACCAGCATGGGTTTCTTCTTGCTGCGGATCAATGCTGCGGCATCGTCGATCATGGCCGGAGTGGCGGGCCTTCGTTCAATACGGTGGACGCGCTTTTTAAAGAAATAGTCCGGAAAGTCGTAAGCCTCTCCCTGTACATCCTGCGGAAGGCAGATGGTCACGGCTCCGGTATCCGCAGGGTCGGTCAGTACGCGCATGGCGTTGACCATTGCCGTCATCAGCTGTTCGGGGCGGTTGATGCGGTCCCAGTAACGGGAAACCGGGCGAAAGCAGTCGTTGGTGCTTATGGATGCGTCATGATACTGCTCGACCTGCTGCAGGACCGGGTCGGGCTGGCGGGTCGCGAAGACGTCGCCCGGCAAAAAGAGAACAGGAATGCGGTTTGCGGTGGCAGTGGCTGCCGCCGTCACCATGTTGGCCGCTCCAGGCCCCACGGAAGAAGTCACCGCATATGTTTTCTTGCGTTTGTTTTGCTTGGCGAATCCCATGGCGATATGCGCCATGCCTTGTTCGTTGCATCCCTGATGCACCACCAGATCTCCCGGGTTCTGCTCCAGAGCCTGCCCCAGTCCCAGAACATTCCCGTGGCCGAAGATCGTGAACACGCCATGGACAAACCTGTGCTCACGCCCGTCGACTTCGATGTACTGCTGGTTGAGAAACTTCACCAAAGCCTGGGCGGTCGTTAATCTGATGATGTTCATATCAAGAAAACTCCAGTGTATTTATTTTGTGGAAGATGAGAATGTATAATTATTTTATTTATTTTTTTAGTGTTTTTATGTGCTTATTTTTATGTGTGTAGACATAAATTTTTATATCTATAACAAACAATATTGACTAAAACAAGTATGTAAATAATATTTCACAAATAAATTTTGTAGTTATTAAATATTTATTTTTATGATGATAAGGTCATAAAATTGATAGATTGAAGTTATATGGTGTCATTATTATTTGTCATGCTTCCATTATGTTTTGTCTCGTGCATAGTATTGTTGTCCAGGCTTCAGATATGCATGTTGAATTCAACTTTATTGTAGTCTGGAGCGGGGCCTGGTCTGAGAGCCAGGCCCCGCGAACGTGCATCTCGGGTGCCCGCAAAGTCGCGGCTTGTCCTTAAAGCTCCCGGTTGATGGTGCCTTCCCAGGTGCACACTTCACTGGCCTTGCTCATTTCCCGAGGGGAGGGCCATTTTGTCGTCACGGTTTTTGTGCGGGTGTAGAACCGCAGGCCGTCACGCCCCAGGGTGTGCAGATCTCCAAAGAAGGATTGCTTGTTGCCGGAGAAGGGGAAGAAAGCCAGAGGAACCGGAATTCCCACGTTGGTGCCGACCATGCCGCCGTCGCTCCGTCTCGCGAATTCCCGGGCGTAATGACCGCTGTTGGTGAAGATGGAGGAACCGTTGGCAAAGGGGTTGGCGTTCATGACGGCAATGCCCTCTTCAAAGTCCTTCACCCGCTTGATGCAGACCACCGGGCCGAAAATCTCCTGTTCGCCGATGCTCATTTCCGGAGTGACGTGGTCGAAGATGGTGGGGCCGACATAATAGCCGTCCTCGAATCCTTCGGGGGTGCATTCCCGGCCATCCAGGACCAGGGTTGCGCCTTCTTCGACTCCCTTGTTGATCCAGTCGATCACGGACTGCTTGTGCGCCGCGCTGATTACGGGTCCCAGTTGCGTTTTGGGATCGTAGGCGGGGCCGATGACCAGTTTTTCGGCGAGGTGTTTCAAGATTTCTACGAATCGGTCGGCCACTGATTCCTGAACGGTCACTACGGGCAGGGCCATGCAGCGTTGCCCAGCGCAACCGAAGCTGGAGTTGATGACGCGTTGGGCCGACCATTCCAGGGAGGCGTCTTCCAGCAAGAGGGCGTGGTTCTTGGCCTCGGTGAGGCATTGGACACGTTTTCCGGCCTTGGCCGCAGTGGAATAGACATGAAGTCCCACCGCAGTGGAGCCCACAAAGGAGACGCCCTTGACGTCCGGGTGCTCCAGCAGGCTGGTCGCCTCGTGGCGGCTGCAGGTCACCAGGTTGACGACGCCTTCCGGCAGCCCTGCTTCAATCAGCAGTTCCAGCAGGCGCATTCCTGTTTGGGGCACCATGTTCGCGGCCTTGAGCACGATGGTGTTCCCGGCGGTGATGCACAGGGGGATGAACCAGCCGAAGGGGATCATGGCCGGGAAGTTGTATGGGGCGATGCCCGCGAATACTCCCACCGGCTCCCTGCTGAGCACGATGTCGTGGCTTCTGGTGGCCTCCATCATGGAGTATCCTTGAATTTCCATGGGTGCGCCCACGGTCACTTCGCAGGCTTCCACGACCTTGTGCACGTCGCCTTTGGCCTCATTGAGGTTTTTGCCCATTTCCCTGGCAAGCAGCAGAGACAGTTCTTCAAAATGTTGATTCACCAGTTCGCGGAAGCGGAAAATGACCTGGGTGCGGACGGCAATGGGTTTTGCGGCCCATCCCGGAAAGGCGGCCTTGGCTGCCTGAACCGCAGCCTCCACCTCGCCGGGGGTGCAGACAGGCGTTTCAGCGATCTGCTCGCCGGTGCTGGGGTTCATGACCGGCGTGTACTTGCCGCTGGAGCTTTCCCGCCATTCGTTGTTCACGCAATAGCTGAGATGCCTGATGACGTTTTTCCCCTCGGGGGCGGCGGACATGACCGGGGCGGAAGTGTCATTTCCACTTTCTTGCTGTCCCTTTTCCAGACAGGCGCTACTGACTTCACTCATTGCTTCCTCCTGAATATTTCAAAACTTTCAATTTGGTGTTGGAATACTGTGTTCTTATGAATCACAGGTCTCGGAACTGCGACTTCTTCCATACGGAGCCGACACAAAGTTATTTCGTGTGACATCCGATTTAGTTGAACCCTACCGCAAGAAAACTGTCCAATCAACCAAAAGTTAAAATATTTGGCTATTAATTTTCATTTAAATTATGTGGCTATTTTTTTTTATGCATAATCAATGGGTTGTAAAAAAAATCTCCATTATGTATTCACATAGACCGTAAAGGACTTACTTTGCAGTCCAGTCAAATGGGGGGTATGGGCTTTGGCTGCACCGAAGCCTTGGCCGGATGTTTTTTCCGGTGAGTGCATCAAGGCGGACTGGGAACCACATGAAGATGCTTTACCGTCGAGGAGAGGGAAAAAGCGTCTGACCCAAGCGACTGTTTACGCCGCCCGGATTGGCGGCCAAAGAAAAATCCAGGAGTACCCATGTTTACTTCGGCAAAGAAACAGCGTGTTTCATCGGTTGTCATTGAGCAGATCAAAGGGGCCATTTTGTCCGGCGAGGTAAAGCCGGGAGACCTGCTGCCTTCCGAGAAGGAGCTTATCGAACAGTTCGGCGTGAGCAAGCATACGCTTCGGGAAGCGTTGAGAACTCTTGAGGCCATGGGGTTCATCACAATCAAGCGCGGAGCCGGGGGGGGGCCTGTCGTCAGTGAAATTGGTCTTGAAAAAACACGAGAAAGTTTTACCAACTTCCTGCATTTCAAAAATGTTTCCGTGAGAGATCTCTCCGAGGTCCGCAAGCTTATAGAGCCATACCTGGCGAAAAGGGCGGCGGAAAATTTCACGGAGGCGGACATCGCCCAGCTGCACACATACCAGAAGGAATGTGAGGAGCTGTACAATCGTGGCGAGACTTTGGTCGGTGCAAAGGCCGAAATCGGATTTCATACCTATCTTGCAGAGAATACGGGCAACACCATACTTCTGGTCATACTGGATTTCGTCAACAATCTTTTGACCTCGGTGAAGGAGAATCTTCATCCGGGCATGGATTTCGCCAAAGCCGTCTTGGACGCGCACCAGGAAATCATCGACGCCATAGAAGCCCACGATTCCGAAAAGGCCTATGAGTCCATGCTCAAACATATTCAGGAAGTGGAAACCGCACTGGATGTGTAGGGCAATGCGGGAAGCGATATCCATCGTCTCCAGTCGCAGCCGGCACAAAAACAAAACGCCCGCATGAAAAATGCGGGCGTTTTGTTTTTACGAACAAGAAGACCGGACGATTATCTGAAGTCGACCCTCTGTACGCTGCCGTTCAGTGTGACTGTCGCCTCGACTGAGGGGGTGCGGCTGATGACGGCTCCCCGGCGGACGACGAACAGGCGGGCCGGGTGCAGGCGGAGGGCTTCCATTTTCGACTCGGCCTGGAGCACGACGAAGTCCGCGTTGTCCCCCGGGTTGAGACCGTAGCCGGACAGTCCGAGAGTTTTGGCCCCATTGACCGTCACGGCGTCGAAGAGCGTATGCTGCTGATCGACGCCGGTCATGTGGAGGGCGTGGGCGCCCATGTGGGCCACTTCGAGCATGTCGTGGGTTCCCATGGGGTACCATGGATCCATGACGTCATCGTGACCGAGGGAGACGTTTACACCCATGGCCAAAAGTTCGGGAACGCGCATGAGTCCGCGCCGTTTGGGATAGGTGTCGTGGCGGCCCTGGAGATTCATGTTCACCAGCGGGTTGCACACGCAGTTCATCCCGGCCTCGGCCATGAGCGGGAGGAGTTTGGATACGTAGTAGTTGTCCATGGAGTGCATGGAGGTCAGGTGGGAGCCGGTGACGCGGCCTTGCAGGCCCAGACGCTGTGTTTGATAGGTGAGCGACTCGATGTGTCGGGAATGGGGGTCGTCGGATTCGTCGCAGTGCATGTCCACCATGAGGCCTCGTTTCGCCGCGATCTCGCAGAGGATTTCCACGGATTTGCGGCCGTCCTCCATGGTTCGCTCGAAATGGGGTATGCCGCCGACCACGTCCACGCCCCTGTCCAGGGCGCGCTTGAGCAGGGACACGCCGTCTTTACAGCGCAGAATCCCGTCCTGGGGAAAGGCCACGAGTTGGATGTCGATAAAATCCTTCATTTCGTCCCGCACTTCAAGGAGCACATCCACGGCCATGAGGGTCGGGTCGGTGGTGTCCACATGGGTGCGGATGGCGAGGTTGCCCTTGGCTATGGCCCAGGAGCAGAGTTTGAGAGCTCGTTTCTTGACCCCTTCCGGAGTGAGGTCTGGTTTGAGTTCTCCCCATATCTTGATTCCCTCAAGCAGGGTGCCGGACCGGTTCAGCCTCGGCATGCCCATGGAAAGGGTCGCGTCCATGTGGAAGTGGGAGTCCACGAAGGGCGGGGTGACGAAATGCCCCTGCACATCGATGGACTCGGCGGCTTTGCTTTCAATGCAGGGGGCCACCTCAATGATCTTGCCGTCCTGACAGGCTATGTCCACCAGATATTTCCCGCTGTCGATGCGGGCATTTTTCACTAACAGATCCAACATGGCGGTACTCCGTGTTTAACGTTCGCCCTTGCGGAAGGGAATGAGCAGGGCTTTGGGATAGGCGGCGCGTCTCGACATGATGATCAGGGCCATGATGGAAAAGACATACGGCATCATCAAGTAGAATTGGTATGGGATGGCCATTCCGGACTGCTGCTGCACCCGCATTTGCACGGCGTCGAATGCCGCGAAGAACAGACAGCCGAGCAGAGCCTTGCCGGGCTTCCAGGATGAGAAGACCACCAGGGCGATACATATCCAGCCTCGGCCGTTGACCATTCCGATATAGAATGCGTCGAAAGCGGACATGGTCAGGAACGCCCCGCCCACAGCCATGAGGGCGGAACCGATGACCACCGCGCTGGTGCGGATGGAGAACACGGACAATCCCTGGGCTTCCACGGCCATGGGATTCTCCCCGGCCATACGCAGGGCCAGCCCTGCCGGGGTGCGGAACAGAGCGTACCCGGTCGCGATGACCGCAAGGAAGGCAAGATAGGTGAGGGCGGACTGGTTGAACAGGATGTCTCCGACAAAGGGGATGTCCGACAGCAGCGGGATCGGAAATGGTTTGAACGGCACGATTTTGGGCGGCGTGGTTGCCGTGGGCAGCAGCATGCGGAAGACAAAGGACGACAAGGCCGAAGCGAGCATGGTGATGCCGAGGCCGGTAACGTGCTGGGACAGGCCGAGGTGGACCGTGAATAACGCATGGAGGAGGCCGAACAGGCCGCCGACAAAGGCGGCGAACAGGATGCCCGTCCACAGATCGCCCCCAAGATAGACCCAGGTCCAGCCAGCCATGCAACCGGCCGCCATGATGCCTTCGATGCCGAGGTTGAGGACGCCTGCCCGTTCGCAGATCAGTTCGCCCAGAGTCCCGAAAAGGAGCGGGGTGGCCATGCGGATGGTAGCCATCCAGAAGCCGGTTTCGAGGAGGAAGTTTGCTATATCCATGTATCTACCTCCACCGTATGCGGTATTTTGCCAGGAACATGGAGACCAGGACCGCCAGCAGGCTGACGGCGGTGATCACGTCGGCAATGTAGTTGGAGATGTTGATGGCGCGGCTCATGGAGTCGGCCCCGATGTAGATGACTGCCACGAAGATGGAGGAAGCCACCACGCCCAAGGGATGCAGGGCCGCCAGCATGGCGACCACAATGCCGGAGTATCCGAAGCCGGGCGACAGGTCGAGGGTCAGGTATTCCTTGACGCCGCACAGCTCCGAGACGCCCGCCATGGCGGCCAGTCCGCCGGAGAGCAGGGCCGTGCGCACGATGGCGGCGTTGACCGGCATGCCTGCGAAACGGCTTGCCTTGGGGGAAGCCCCCACGGCCCGGATTTCGAATCCCCAGGTGGTCGCACGCATGAACCACCAGACGCCCACCGCGCTGGCCAACGCGAGGATGAAGCCGAGGTGCAGTCTTGTCCTGGCGAGGAGTTGGGGCAGGAGGGCGGAATCAACGACCGGAGCCGCCTGCGGCCAGCCCATGGCCATGGGATCCTTCCAGGGACCGAAAACCAGCCAGTTTACGAAGAGCAGAACAATGAAGTTCAACAGCAGGGTGGTTACGACCTCGTCCACCTGAAGTTTTGTCTTGAGCAGTGTCGGTATGAGCAGAAGCAGGCCACCGGCCAGGGCGCCGGCGATGAACAGGTAGGGAATCATGAAGTAGGACGGCAATTCCAGCGAACCGGCGCCGAGCCATGTGGCGACCACCGCTCCAATGTAGAGCTGTCCCTCTCCTCCTATATTCCACAGCTTGGCGCGGAAGGCCACGGCTGCCGCCAGTCCCGTGAATATGAGCGGGGTGGCGCGGGTCAGGGTTTCCGTTACGGCGAATTTGGAGCCGAGCGCTCCTTTGAGCATCAGCATCCAGCCTTCCAGGGGAGATGCGTTGGCCCAGATCAGAAGCATGGAACAGACGGCCATGGCCACCCCCACGGCCATGACCGGGGAGAGCGTCTTCATGGTCAGGGATATGTTTTCGCGGGCTTCTATCCTCATGCCGCCCCTCCCAGTGCACAGCCCTGCGGCGAGCGGTTGCCGGACATGAGCAGGCCGAGTTCGGCGCGTTCCACTTCCCTGGTCGGCATGGGGGCGGAGAGCGCTCCCTGGTACATGACCTGGATGCGGTCCGCCACCCGGAAGATTTCATCGAGGTCCTCGGAAATGAGGATGACGCCCGCCCCACGTTCCGCTGCATCCAGAAGCTGCTGGTGGACATAGGCGGTCGCACCCACGTCCAGTCCCCAGGTGGGTTGGTTGACGATGATGATGGACGGCTTGTCCGCAAGCACGCGGGCCAGGATGAGCTTTTGCATGTTGCCGCCGGAGAGTTTGCGGACCGGGGTGTCGATGCCCGGGCAGCGAACATCGAAGGATTTGATGAGCTGCCTGGCGTGGGAGGCCATCGCCTTGAAATTGAGTACGCCGCGTCTTGCGAAGCCGGGTTGCCTGTAGGATTCGGTGGCCAGGTTTTCCATGACCGTCATGTCAGCCACCAACCCGGTGCCGGTACGGTCGTCCGGCACGCGGCCCAGGCCGTGCTTGAGCATGGCTGCCGGTGACGGCTTTGCCAGCGGCTTTCCTTGGATGATGATCCGGCCTGCGGTCGGCTGTATCAGCCCGGAAAGCAGGTCGGCGAGTTGGGCTTGGCCGTTGCCGGATACGCCGGCTATGCCGAGAATCTCATGGGAATTGAGCCGAAGGGTCAGGTTGTTCAGCAATCGTTTGCCTGTGGCGTCTGCTACCTGGACGGCGTCGAGGCAGAGCATTTCGCGGTCCGCCTGCCGTTGCCGGTCGGCGCGTCGCGTCTTCGGGATTTCGCTTCCCACCATGGCCCGGGCCAGTTCCTCGGCCGAGGTGTCGCCGGTTGCGGCCTCGAAGACGACCCGACCCTGGCGCAGCACCGCGCAACGGTCGGACGCGGTCATGACCTCGCGCATCTTGTGGGTGATGAAGATGACGGACAGTCCCTCCTTCACCAGTTGGCGAAGGGTGGTGAAAAGGTGATCAGCCTCCTGTGGGGTGAGGACGGAAGTGGGTTCGTCCAGGATGAGAATACGTGCGTTGCGATAGAGCACCTTGAGGATTTCCACGCGCTGCTGCTCGCCCACGGACAGGTCCTTGACCCTGGCGGAGGGGTTCAGTTCCAGGCAGAACCGCTCCATGAGTTCTTCGAGCCTGCCCCGGGCGGTCTTTTTGTCGTGTCTTGGGGAAAGCAGGGATTCCGTCCCGAGCATGACGTTTTCCAGCACGGTCATGTTTTCGGCCAGGGTGAAGTGTTGGTGGACCATGCCCACACCGGCGTCGATGGCCGCCCGGGGGGAGCCCTCGGGCAATTGTTTGCCGAAGACTTCCACGGCGCCGGAATCGGCCGTGTAATGGCCGAAAAGAATGGACATGAGTGTTGTTTTGCCTGCGCCGTTCTCGCCGAGCAGGGCGAGCATTTCGCCCTGTTCCAGTGTCAGGTTCACATCCTGGTTGGCGATCACGGAGCCGAACGTCTTGGTGATGTTCGTCAGTTTCAGAACCGGTATGGGCACATGTTCTCCAATGGGAAAAAAGAAGGGCCGTTCCACAGGGAATCGGCCCGGTTTGTTGTTTCTAGAAAGTCGATTTCGGTTCGCTGTCGTCGATCTTGACGGTGAATTCGCCTGCCTTGATTGCTGCGGCGGTTTTCGCGATCCTGGTCTTCACGTCGGCGGGAATCCTGTCTTCAAATTCGTAGTAGGGAGCCAGAGAGGCGCCTCCCTTGGCCATCATGGTGAATTCCCTGTAGTCCCCGGCGGTGAATTTGCCTGCCTTGACCTGTGCGATGGCCTGGTTGACGGCGGGTTCCATGTGCCACAGGGCGGAGGTCACAACCACGTCCTTGCCGTTTTCTTCCTTGTTCATGTCGTTGACGTTGCCGAAAGCGATGACGCCCTTTTCGCGTGCGGCATCGACTACGCCGGCGCGTTCGGCATAGAGCACGTCGACACCGGCTTCGACCTGGGCGTAAGCGAATTCCTTGGCTTTCGGCGGGTCGTACCAGGAGCCGATGAAGGAAACCTTGAATTCCACTGTGGGATTCAAGGCTTTCGCGCCGGCCATGAAGGCATTGAAGAGGCGGTTGACTTCACCTATGGGGTAGCCGCCGATCATGCCGATCTTGTTGGTCTTGGTCATTTTCCCCGCGATCATGCCCATGAGGTAGCAGGGCTCGTGGATATAGTTGTCGAAAACGGACAGGTTGGCGCCGCGGGGGCCGAAGGTATCGCCCATGAGGTAGGCGACGTTGGGATAGTCTTTGGCGACCTTGGTCACGTCACGGGAGATGCCGAAGGCCTCGCCCACGATGAGGTCCGCTCCTTTTTCGGAGTATTCGCGCAACACGCGGATATAGTCGGTGTTGGAGACTTTTTCGGAGAACACGTATTCGATTTCTCCGGCATCGGCGGCTTTCTGCAGGGCCTTGTGCAGGCAGGCGTCCCATTTCTGCTGGATGGGCTGGGTGTAGATGCCGGCCACCTTGATCTTCCCTCCGGCCAGTGCCGGGCCCGCTGACATGGCGATCGCCAGGCACAGGGCCGCAGCGATGGTCAGGATGCGTTTCACTTGGAATCCTCTCTCTTGTTAATGTGGTTTTTTCGTGCCGCTACGACGATTGATCGCGGCTCGCCGTAGCTGCAACCGCGGTGCCATAAAAGCTGGTGACTGGAAATGTCAAGTTGAGTCGCCATGTTGTGGCACGGATGGAATCCGCGGGAAAGGCGGCATATCGAAACTCTTTTTTTGCGCGTTACAATTTTGCGATAATTTTTTTTGAAATTGGCGCAAAATTTACATGAATGTGCAATGGGAAGAGGAATGCATGCATCCTGCGTGTGATGGAATGCATATGGGCTGGATAAAAAAAAGACCGCCCTGGGAGGACGGTCTTTTCCGTATTTCGTGCTTCGGTCATGCGAAGCGTGTGCCGGATCAGCTCTTCATCTGGTTGATGAGTTGTTCCAGGACTTGGGCTTGTTTGGCGGTCTCTTCAACGGCCTTGGCGGATTCTTCCATCGCCTGCCTTGTTTCCGAGGATATTTCCGCCACCTGGGTCAGGGACCGGTTGATTTCTTCGCTGGCAGCGGACTGCTGCTCGGATGCGGCCGCTATGTTCTGCGCCTGGGTGGACGACTCTTCGACAAAGGAAACGATGGCATCCAACGCTTCTCCGGATTCCCCGGACAGCTTGGTCGTTTCGTCGATCTGCTGCACTGCCTTTTCGACACGGTCGATGTTGGCCCGCGTGCCTTGCTGAATGTCGGTGATGGCCTTGCCCACTTCCTGGGTGGCGGTCATCGTTTTTTCGGCGAGTTTGCGCACTTCATCGGCAACCACCGCGAAACCCCGTCCCGCTTCTCCGGCCCTGGCCGCTTCAATGGCCGCGTTCAGGGCGAGGAGGTTGGTCTGGTCAGCGATGTCCGAGATGACTTCCATCACCTGGCCGATGCCTTCCGCGTTCTTTCCGAGGACAGACACGTCCTCCTTGAGCAGTAATGCAATATTTTGCAGTTGCTCCATGCTGGTGAGGACCTCGGACACGACTTTTGAGCCGTCTCTGGCCTTTTCCATGGCCAGTCCGGCCGTTTCCGCGGAGTTGGAAGCATTCTGGGCCACTTCGAGGACAGTTGCGTTCATCTCTTCCATTGCCGTGGCGGTTTCGCTGATCTGGGAATACTGGGCTTCGGTGCCCCGGCCGGATTGTTCGATCTGGGCGGCCAGTTCCTCGGAAGCGGACGAGACGATGCTGACGACTTCCTCCAGCTCTTTCGCTGCCTGCAGCTTGCCCTCTTTTTCCGCCCTTGCAGCCTTCTCCTTGGCTTCGTTCGCTTCCTCGACGGCAAGGTTGGCCCTTGCGGCTTCCGCCTCTGCGGCTTTGCTTTTTTCTTCCGCCTCAACGATCATTTCCTTGAGGTTCTCGACCATTTTCCTCAAGGCGTCGGCCAAGACTCCGATTTCGTCGGCCTGATCAATGTCCAGATCCTGGTCGAAATCCCCGTCGGCGACACATTCGGCATAAGCAACCGATCTCTTGATCGGGGCTACAATGCCGCCGGTCAGGAGCCAAATGACAAGGCAGGCCAGAACCGCGACTCCGGCGCCGGTCAGCAGTGCCGTGAAAACGTTGTCGGACGCGTTCGCCGCCATGGTATCATTCAGCTTGATCGCATCGGCAAACACGACGCTCCGATCGACTTCGATCAGAACAGCCCATGGGGTGCCGGTTCTGGCAAGTGGGATGGGGGACATCACCTGGACGATTCCATCCTCCTGGCCGAGGTTGACGTACGGTTCTCCTTTTTTGGTCAGGGCCTTGATCTCCGCGGCGTTGTTCGCATCGGCCTGTTCGATCGGCTTACCTATGTTCTGAGGAGTGGAACTGTCCGCCACGACAACGCCGAGATGGCTGATGACCCTGAGGGTCGCTTTACCGTCATAGAGTCCCTTGGCGACTTCCTCGCAAAGTTGTTGGACAAAATCGAGACGCAAGTCCGTTCCCGCGATTCCGAGGAATTTTCCCCGGACCGTGACCGGTACGGACATGGTGGTGAGCCATTCCTGCTTTCCCTGGACAATATACGGGAACGGATCGAGTATTTGTTCGTGCCCTGTCTCCCTGGGGGTCAGGTACCAGCCTCCTTTTCTCACTCCGTTCGGGTACAGGCTGCTGTCTTCATACCCGACAAGCGCCTGTCGGGCGATATGTCCTTCCTTGTCCCTGTTCCAGTAAGGGACGAATCTTCCGCTGGCGTCGTAGCCGTCAGCGGAGTTGCCCGCATAGAGCGCATCCTCGCCGTCAATGGCGTTGGGTTCCCATGCACTGTATGTTCCGAGAAATTCCTCGTTGTCTTCCAAGGTCCTTAAAAGAATTTTGTTGAAGACATCTCTTATTTTTATATTCTTTCTGGTTTCGTCGTCGGCCCTGATTGATTTGAAGGTGCTTGCGAGGGTCCTCGCCGTATCAAGATTTACTTCGAATTTTGCCCGTATCACACCTGCTTCGGCTTTGGCTATGCCAAGCAGACTTGCCGTGGTCGACTTTTCGATCAGTCTGTCGACTTCGCTGGATACGAAATCCTGGGTTGTCCCCTGGCTCGAGATCTGAAGGACTATCAGGACAGCCGTTGATGCGATGATGCAACATGCTGCCATGACAGCTATTTTTGTTTTGATGGATTTAAAGTTCATACCCCTCACAGCTCCTTTGCTTTGGTGCCTGCACCTCTCCCGAAATGGTGCACAGAATGTTGTTCCGTTGTTTTGATTTGTTTTACATTGCGTGTCAGCCTTTAGCTATAGCCTATTAAAGAGCATCTATGTCCCCACTCATTAGCACCTATAGAAGTGGAATAATTTTGTCAAATAATGAGGAGTTATTATGTTTAGAATTATTTTTCAAAAAGAAAATCAGTTCATTTTATATGTCGATTTTCTCGCTACTATGGTTTCATTATTTATTGGTAAAAAAAAATAGTTTCGTTTTAAAAAGCGTCTTTTCATGATTGCAGAAGTTGTGAGTGTTGAAGGAAACATCTGCATTTTATGGAGTGCAATCTGTATTTTGGACTTATTGCAGTGTTGGGGACTGACCGTTTTGTCTTGTTGTTTTTCATGCTCGTTTGTCTATCGGACAAAGCAGACAGGAGTCCGCTGCGGAGTATGCAGCACGGTCGGGGAATGTTGCTTTCGGCAATGATGCTCAAGGGCGGGAGAAGACATCAACCCAGCCTGTTCTCCAGTGGGAGGGCGGAGTCAGGTAAGTTGCGGTATGACGCCCGGACAGGACAAAAAAGGGCCGCTCCCCAAGGAGCGGCCCTTTTTATTCATATTGCCCGCCGCGGCGGGGTAGCGCCCTGATCAGCTTTTCATCTGGGTGATGAGCTGCTGCAGAACCTGAGCCTGCTTGGCCGTCTCTTCAACGGCCTTGCCGGATTCCTCCATCGCCTGCCTTGTTTCGGAGGATATCGTCGCCACCTGGGTCAGGGATCGGTTGATCTCTTCGCTGGCCGCGGACTGCTGCTCGGAAGCGGCTGCTATGTTCTGAGCCTGGGTGGATGATTCTTCGACAAAGGAGACGATGGCATTCAACGCTTCCCCGGATTCCCCGGACAGTTTGGTTGTCTCATCGATTTGCTGCACGGCCTTTTCCACACGGTCGATGTTGGCCCGCGTGCCTTGCTGGATGTCGGTGATGGCCTTGCCCACTTCCTGGGTTGCGGTCATCGTTTTTTCGGCGAGCTTGCGCACTTCGTCGGCAACCACCGCGAAACCCCGTCCCGCATCGCCGGCTCTGGCCGCTTCGATGGCCGCGTTCAGGGCGAGGAGGTTGGTCTGGTCCGCAATGTCCGAGATGACTTCCATCACCTGGCCAATGCCTTCCGCGTTCTTTCCAAGGACCGATACGTCCTCCTTGAGGTGCAGTGCGATGGCCTGCAGCTCTTCCATGCTGGTGAGAACCTCCGACACGATTTTTGATCCGTTCCGGGCCTTTTCCATGGCCAGACCGGCTGTTTCAGCGGAGTTGGAGGCGTTTTGGGCCACTTCAAGGACTGTTGCGTTCATCTCCTCCATGGCCGTGGCGGTCTCGCTGATCTGGGAATGCTGATCCCCTGTGCCCCGGCTGGATTGTTCGATCTGGGCGGCGAGCTCCTGGGATGCCGAAGTGACGATGCTCACGACTTCTTCCAGCTCATAAGCCGCCTGCAGTTTGCCTTCTTTTTCCGCCTTTGCGGCCTTTTCCTTGGCTTCGTTCGCTTCCGCGACGGCAAGGTTGGCTCTTGCGGCTTCCGCTTCGGCGGCTTTACTTTTCTCTTCCGCCTCAACGATCATTTTTTTGAGGTTTTCGACCATTTTTTTCAAGGCGTCGGCCAGGGTACCGATTTCATCATTCTGATCGATGTTCAGTTGCTGGTTGAAGTCCCCGTCGGCGACACTTTCGGCGTATGCTGCCGATTTCTTGAGCGGGGCGACAATACCGTTCGTCAGGAACCAGATCGCAAGGCAGGCCAGGACGGCGACCCCGGAACCGGTCAGAAAAGCCGTAAGATAGCTGGCGGATGCATTTGCCTTCATTGTTTCACCCAGCCTGATCGCATCGGCGAACACGACGTTGCGGTCTACTTCGATCAGGACAGCCCATGGGGTGCCTGTCTCGGCAAGGGGAATGGGAGCCATCACCTGGACGGTTCCGTCTTCTTTTCCAAGATTGACGTATTTTTCCCCTTGCCTGACCAATCCTTTGATCGTGGCGGCATTGTGCGATTCGGTCTGTTCGATGTGCTTGCCGACGTTTTGGGGAGTGGCGCTGTCGGCAACGACGATGCCGAGGTGACTGATGACTTTGAGAGCCGCCCTGCCGCCGTAAAGATCCTTGGCGGCATTCTCGCAAAGCTTTTGGATGAAGTAGAGCCGTAAGTCAGTTCCTGCAACCCCGTGGAATTTCCCCCGGATCTTGATAGGTACGGACATGGTGGTGAGCCATTCTTCCCTTCCCTGCACCGTGTAGGGGAAAGGATCCAGTATTTGTTCACGTCCGGTTTCTTTAGGGGTCAGGTACCAGCCTCCCTTTCTGACGCCGTTCGGGTACTTGCTGCGGTCTTCATAGCCGACAAGCGCCTCCCTCGCGATTTTGCCGTTCGGGTCCCTGCTCCAATAGGGAATGAACCTGCCGCTTTCATCGTACCCTTCCGCAGTGTGTCCGGCGTAGCCGGCGTCGGCGTTGTCGAGGGCGTTGGGCTCCCATACGGTGTATGTTCCGAGAAATTTCTCATTGTCTTTCAGGGAGGACAGAAGAATGTTGTTGAACACATTCCGTATGTCGATGTTCTCTCTTTCCTGGTTGTCCTGCCAAACCGACTTGAAGGCGCTTGCCAATGTTCTTGAGGTATACAGGTTCACCTCGAATTTGGTGCGTATGACGCCCGCCTCCGATCTGGCGAGGTTGAGCAGGCTTGATCTGGTCGACCTTTCGACCAGCTTGTCAACCTCGGTGGAAACAATCTCCTGGGTTTTTCTTTGCGACATGATTTGAAGAACAATCAATGCAGCTGTTAGGACGACAATGCAACATGCCGCCATGACAACTATTTTTGCCTTGATTGATTTGAAATGCATAATGCTCTCCGCTCCTTTACTCTGACGGCGTATCTGCGCTTTGGCCGATGCGCCGGCTATTATCTTGCTGTGTGTTTTTTGGATCGCAGTAGGATAATATGTGGTTGGTGATGACGTGCGGCCGAAAGCCGCAGAAGCAAGCACCTATAAAAGGCATGGTGATTTGTCAAACGATGATAATACATTGTTTTGTAAAGGATTTGTGAAAAATAAATACTTGATGGGAAGAGAATTTTTTCACATGCGTATGGTTGCTTGATGAGAGCGCTTTATGAGGTGAAGGGCTGTGGGTCTGTGTGCCGGAATCAATCGGCAAAAGAAAATGGATTGCTGGAAAAACGGAAGATGGGGTTGCTGGAAACTACGACATCATGTTGCAGCGGGAAAAAAGAAGGCGAAGCTTTCCGGAACCGGAACGCTTCGCCTCACTGTGTGGCGGATATGTGCTGTGTCATTATATGGGAGTGGCCGAAGGATAGGCGGTCATGATCTGCTCATTGCTGTCAGCAATGGGCGCTGCGTATTGGATTCCATAGTAGTTGTTGGAGTACCAGACGGCCGAGGCGGTCATGTTCTGAGCGATGTACTCGCCGCCCTGGCTGTAGTTGTAGATTTGAAAGGTTTCACCTTGGCCGATATAGTCGTAGGCTGCGGCGTCATCGATATGGAGCCTGGCTCCGGTGATGCTGATATCGTACAATTGGGCCGAATAGGTGGCGCCATCTCCTGCGATGATTTCGCAATAGATATCGTTTCCCATCTTGTACCGTTGATACTGCCTTCTTTCCTCCATGATTTCCTCCAATGAAAAGGTTGATATTCTGCGGCGAACCGCGGCGCTTATTAGGAGGAACAATGTCCCCAGAGGGGAGGTGGATGTGAACAATTCTAATAAAGTCAATATCTTGCGCTGAAGCTCGCTGCGGGGGTGTTTTCCCCTTATCCCTTAAGGCCTACATACCACGAAGTCCGCTTTTTCTGCCAGTGGTTTGCGCAATTTATAATATGTCCATTCATATAATGTCGGTTGCATGCGTTCCAAGGCTGGATTTCGAGTCCTTTTTCAGCATGGAGGCGAAATAATCAAAGGGTCAGATAATTACATTTGCTACTTTAGCGGTGTACTAATTGCTTTTTGCCATGGCTGATCTTGGGAAGGGGGGGCTGCTGGTGAAAAAGGAATTCGTTTGGGTCGATTACGCGAAAGCCGTCGCCATATGGCTTGTGGTCTACGGGCATTCCGGGGCTTCCGGTCCCGCTGTGGATGTCTGGATCCATTCTTTTCACATGCCGGTTTTCTTTCTCATTTCCGGTTTTTTGCTCGGAAAGAGTTCCCTTGAGCTGCCGTTCGGCAGTTTTCTGCTGAAGAATTTCAAGGCATTGATGGTTCCATATTACATTTTTGCGGCCATCGGATTCACGTTTTGGCTCCTCGTGTTGCGGCACTTCGGAAGTGACGCCGCCCTGGATATTTCTCCGTGGGAGAAAGTGGCGGGTATATTCTACGCTACGGGAAGCAACGGGGCGATGAGCGTGTATCCCCTGGTGCTATGGTTTTTCCCCTGCCTGTTTGTCGCAAAGGCTATCGCCTATGTCTGCCTGCGGCATTCCATTATGAAGATTGCGGCGATGTCGCTGTCCCTGGCTTGTGGCGGATTCCTTCTCGGAAGCAGCGTTGTTCTGCCGTTTGAAGCGGAGACAGCTCTTGTGGCCCAACTCTTTGTCTGTATCGGGTGCCTTTCCCGGCGGCACATGCTTATGGAAAAGGGCTTCATGCGTCCCATGCCGACCGGCATTCTGCTGGTGATTTTCGGGACGGCCGCCGCCTATGCCAACAATCTGGTCAACTTCGCCTCCAACACTCTCGGAAACCCGGTTCTGTTCCTTGCCGCTTCTCTGAGCCTGTCGTTCGGCTTGTTCTCCATTTGTTCGGGGGGCAGCGAACGGCCCGTTGTCACCAGCATCGGACGGAACACGTTCCATATATTTCCGATTCATCCCTTTGTCTTTTCCCTCTTCAGCGGCGTATATGTTTTCGTGTTTCATCTGCCTCTTGCCTTCCGTGCAGAACCTCTGGTCGGAATACTGGCGTCATTCGTGAACATCGGAGTGATACTGCTTGCCCTGCACGTTTATGAGAAGAGCAAAATGTGGTTCAGTTTGCGAGCGCGTGACTTCAGCCAGCCAGGTGGCGATCGGCAATGTGCTTCCATCCCTGCATCGGGAAGTGAGCCCCCTTGCCGGGGCCACTCTTGTCGAGGAGTTTGCTCAGCAGAAACAGGGCTTTCACGGCAGGTTGTCGGCCGTCATGGGTGTACGGTACGGGGCGGCGAAAACTGCCGGTAACTGACCGAAAAGGACGTGACAGGAAGATGCAGGAGCTTTCCTGTCTTTTGGACGAAAGGGCCGGGGGGCGGTTATTTGGTGTACATCCGTTGCCAGGCCATGCTCAGCTTTTCCTCATCGCCGCTCTTGACCCATTCAATGAACTCTTTGACCGCCTTTTTGATCTGTTCGCGGATTTCACGGGTCTTGGCCAGCTTTTCCTCATGGCTTCCCGCAAGGGTGGCCGGGTCGCTGAACGGCAGGTGCAGGCGATGGGTCATGCCCGGATAGATGGGGCAGTTCCGATCCATACTGTCGTCGCAGACCGTGATGACATAATTGAATATCCTGCCCTGTTTGTAGAGATCGAAGACGGACCGGGCCTGTTTGCGGGACAGGTCCACCCCTTCCTCTTTCATGACCTCGACGACCAGCGGATTGACTTCCGTGGGCTCAAAACCGGCGCTTTCCACCTCGAATTCATCCCCTGCGATCCGGCGTAAATATTCCTCGGCCATCTGGCTGCGGGCGCTGTTGTGGACGCAGATAAAGAGAACTTTTTCCATTTCCGGTGCTCCTGGATGCAGATTTCAAATCATATGAAAGACTTCTCTACAGTCTTATTTCATTACCACAGGGAGAGACGGGAGATGTTTCGGGACGGTGACAAAATCATTATTTGACACAAGTCGTATTTCACGGCATCACACCGGGCCGAGAGACCTGTTGACGATGGCTCGCCATTTTTCTTTCATTCCCTTCCTCCGCCTCAGGATGCCGCCACTCTTGTCGCGCTGCAAAGCAGGATTCGGATTTGATCGAAGGCCATGCGGTCAGTCACGTGTTGGATGTCGGGCGGTTTTATTCTCATTCACAGTTCTCCCACTTTTTTTGGCGTTTTTGATGTGCCATGCCGGTTGCTGACCAGGATGTCGAAACGACCTGGCGGCAGCTTATTTGCTTTTTGCCCATTTGGCGAAAGCATGGGGGAAAACGTCGAAAGGCGTAAGAAAAAAGAACATAGGCGAGTGTGTCCAAGGGCGCGGTGGCCGTTAAAGCTGCACGAATGGCTGCTTTGAGTCCGGCATTGCTCTCAAAACAGGGCTATCGGCTGAGATATTTCCCCTCGTTAGCGTGTTTTTGGAAGCAGAAATCGAAATTGGACTAATATTTTTTCTGTTTTTGACAAAATCGCAGAAATAATGAAGGAAAATCGTCCGTAAAGCCGCATTAAATGCCGTTTTAACGTGGACAATGACCAATTTGTAATATAATGAGGATTTATTCCGTTTTGTTGAAACTGTTGTTGCAAGTTTTTACGAATCAGCAGGGCGGATGAGGGTCCGTCCGTAAAAAGAGAGGAAACACATGCAGAAACGTGAAACCTGGGGTTCGCGAGCCGGATTCATTCTGGCCGCGGTAGGTTCCGCCATTGGTCTGGGGAACATCTGGCGTTTTCCGTACATGGCGTACGAAAACGGCGGGGGCGCTTTCCTGGTGCCGTACTTCATCGCAATGCTTGCCGCCGGCATTCCGTTCATGATTTTGGAATTTGGTCTCGGCCACAAGTTCAAGGGGTCCGCACCCAAGATTTTCGCCTCCATCTCCCGCAGGATGGAATGGCTCGGCTGGTTCCAGATCGCCGTATGTTTCATCATCGTCACCTACTATGTGGCGGTCATCGGCTGGGCCATCCAATACTTCCTGATGTCCTTCAACCAGGGATGGGGCGCATCGCCCGCCGATTTCTTCTTCAAGGATTTCCTTGCCCTGACCAGTTCCCCCATGGAACTCGGCGGTGTGCAGTGGCCCATTTTCTTCTCGGTTGCCGTGGCCTGGGCCGTAACCTTCTACGCCATTTTCACCGGCGTCCGTGGCGGCATCGAGCGTCTGAACAAGGTATTCATGCCTCTGTTGTTCGTCATGGTCCTGGTATTCATCGGTTTCGGTCTTTCCCTTGAGGGGGCCTCCGACGGGCTGCAGTGGCTGTTCAAACCCGATTTCTCGGCCATCACCAACTACAAGGTCTGGACGGCGGCTGCCGGGCAGATCTTCTACAGCCTGTCCATCGGCTTCGGCATCATGGTGGCTTACTCCAGCTACCTTCCCAAGAAGTCCGACATCAATAACAACGCCACCATGACCGTGTTCATCAACTGCGGATTCTCCGTGCTCGCCGGGGTCATGATCTTTTCCGTGCTCGGCTACATGGCCGCACAGAAGGGCGTTCCGGTCAGCGAAGTGGTCAGTTCCGGCGTAGGCCTGGCATTCGTCACCCTGCCCACGGCCATCAACATGATGCCCATGCCTGCCCTGTTCGGCGGCCTGTTCTTCCTTGCTCTGACCATCGCCGGCCTGTCCTCCATGATTTCTCTTCAGGAAGCGATTATTTCCGCCGTCATGGACAAGCTGAACATGCCCCGCAAGCCGGCTGCGGTTTTGATCTGTGCGGTAGGATTCCTTGTCAGCGTGGCCTTCACCACCGGCGGCGGCCTGTTGCTGCTTGATATCGTCGACCACTTCGTCAACAACTACGGCGTGCTGTGCGGTGGTTTGGTTGAGATCTGCTTCCTGACCTGGTTCTGCAGGCTTGATGTCATCCAGGAACACGTCAATGCCGCTTCGGAATTCTCCGTGGGCGTTCTGTGGAGAGTCTGCCTCAAGTTCTTTGTGCCCATCGTGCTTGGCTACATGAGCATCAAGAACCTGATCGGAGACCTCTCCGACGGTTACGGCGGGTATCCGGTGGATGCCCTGACCATGTTTGGATGGCTGGTGCTGCTTGTCGCCGTTGTCCTGGCGTTCGCCATGAGCTGCAAGGAATGCGCATTCAGTGAGTGTGTGGCCACCAACAACCACTTGAGGAGGAAGTAGCATGACTACCGGCGCAATCATGATGATGATAATCGGTTTGGGCATGACCTGGGGCGGAGCCGCCATGTGCATCCGCCTGGCCATGAAGAGCCGCGAAGCCTAATTCGCATTGGAAATGGATAACAGGGCCGGGCGTTTTTCGAACGCCCGGCTTTTCCATCCCGGCGGGTTGCCGGGAATATAAGAAACTTGACTGAGGCAAGGGCATAGCGTAGGGCTCATGCTCCGACCCGGTCCCATTTGAGAGATCGTAAAATCATTCGTTTCCGGGTGGAAACGGGTTTTCATAGTTCCAGCCAAAGGAGTGTTTATGGCCAAAGAAGAGGGAATCCAAGTTCAGGGCACCGTGGAAGAGGCGCTTCCCAACGCCATGTTCCGCGTGCAGCTCGAAAACGGGCACGAAGTGCTCGCACACATTTCCGGAAAAATGCGTAAGTTCCGCATCCGCGTCATGCCCGGCGACACCGTCACTGTCGAATTGTCTCCGTACGACCTGACCCGCGGTCGCATTACTTTCCGTCCTCGCTAACACCAGGGTGTTGGCGAAGAAAAGGCCTGGATTCCCCGAGGGGAACCAGGCCTTTTTTGCTGGCTGTTGAAAATGGCTCGATCGCTGTGTCTCATCGAGCGAATCGAGCCTTGCACTCAAGCCGTCCTGGACAGCCAAAATGCTGGACACATATTTGGTAACTAAAGAGAAAACGTACCGGGTACGTCCTTCAATGAAGCCTCCAGGTGTTGGAAGAACCGGCCCATGTGCAGGCCGTCCACCAGGGCGTGGTGGGCCAATACATGCACCGGTTGCATGGTGCGCCCTTCGCGTCGGGTGAATCTGCTCCAGCCGATGCGCGGAATACTGTCATCCGGGCCATCGGTGGGAAATTGCACGAAGCTGGCCGTTATCCAAGGCAGACAGGTCAGATAGGCCCAGTGATCGATCTCGGTTGAGCCGTCCTTGAGTTCGGTCTGATTTTCGGCTTCGGGGATGGCCTCTTCGGCCCGTTGTTTGAATATTTTCCAGTCATCGATGTGCTCGAAATAGCAGAATCCGAAGCGGTCTCCCTCCATGGGAACGGTGACGCTCGGGTGTGTGGTTTCATGTTCGACCACCTCTTCCCCGCGCAGGCGCATGCGCAGCTCGGGCACGGCATTGATCGCTTTCATGATGCAGAACATGGTCGCCACGAACATGGAGGTTCCTTTGGGTTTGAGCATGTTCACCATGTCCGAGATGTCCACCTCGGCGGTGACGGCGAAATGGGGAGAGACCTGGGGTTTGAAGTGTTCATAGTGGCTTTTGCGCGGCCACGTATTCATGTCGATGGTTTTCATGACGGGCTCCGTGAGTGGTTCGGGAAGGTCCCTTTATAATGAAAAAGGGGTGGCTGAGCCACCCCGTTCTTCCCGGCGTCGTCGATTAATTCTTGGCGGGATTATGGTCGAAGACCACCTTGACCACGCCGTGGTCCGAGGGGAGCATATGAGGCGCCTCGTCCTTTGCCGCCCCATGCGCTTCGAAGAGATGGTCGTTGTATACCTTCATTTCGTGGAAGGACCAGCGCCGTTTGTCCGAGTGGTCGTAGAACTGCTCGGAGAACAGGATATGATCCAGGGACTCCATCTGATTTTCGTAAATATGGGTGAAGTAGACGTCGCGCAGACTGCGGTACTGTTGCATCATGGCCGCGGAGTACAGGCCCGTGTCCGAAGTCTTTCCTGCCCGGCTGGCCTCGAAGAGCTTGTAGGGCGGCTGTTCCGTGAGCAGGGTGGTGGTCGTGCTCAGGGAGGAGTCGTTCAGGTCGCCCATGACCACCACGCCCTTGTTGGTTCCCTTGAGCATCTTGTTCAGGTGGATGCGTAGAGCCGCGGCCTCGGTGGCGCGGCGGATGGTTGACAGGGCCGAGCCCAGCGCTTCCTGGTGCTGTTTGATTTCTGGGTGCTGCCTGATCTCGCGCCAAATGTCCGTTGGACGTTTGGATTTGAGATGGGCCACGATGACCTTGAGCTGCGGCGCCTTCTTGGGGCTCAATGGCTTGATGTCGACGCACAGGGGCGGGCGGGAGAATTGCGTGAAGTTCACCCGCACTTCATCCGCGTACACGTTTTTGCCCTCCTCGTGGCCCACCTTGCGTCGTTTGACCAGATGCAGTTCCTCGGGAAGCTCCATCCACGCAGGTTCCCCCCGCAGCATGCCTTTGCGTGCGGCAAGGCCCACCTGTACCTTGCCCACCTCCGCCTCACGGGCCACTATGTCGAATTCATCCAGCAGACCTGCCTCGCGGAAGGCTTCTTCCAAGGCCTGCGGCGACCACAGTTCCTGAAATCCGATGACATCGGCCTTCAGTTTTTGCAGCATCCGGGCGGTCCATCGGATCTTGGCGTCATATGTTCCCGTGGAGTAGGGCTTGCTGCTCGCGTAGTAGGTTTTTCCCGGCAGTTGCAGGTTGCGCAGGTTGAAGGAGGCGAAACTGATCTTGGCCATGGCGGACTCCTTTGGCTGAGGGGCGGTATAGTATTCGTTTGTAGCATATCCATGGCGTGAATCAAGCATTCGCAAGAGACGTGTCTGCAACAAAAAAACAGCCTGTCCCAAGTGGCGCAGGCTGTTTCTTTCCGTTTTTTTCGAGAGCGACTAGGTCCAGTCCAGAATCACTTTCCCGGATTTGCCCGAACGCATGATCTCAAAGGCCTCTTCATAATCGTCGATTTTGTAGTGGTGGGTGATGGCCGGGGTGATGTCCAGGCCGCTCTGGAGCATGGAGGCCATCTTGTACCAGGTCTCGAACATCTCCCGGCCATAGATTCCCTTCACGAACAGGCCCTTGAAGACCACCTTGTTCCAGTCGATGGCCGTTTCGCCCGGCAGAATACCCAGCAGGGCGATTTTGCCGCCATAATTCATCTTGTCCAACATGTGGCGGAAGGCCTGCGGGTTGCCGGACATTTCCAGCCCCACGTCGAATCCTTCCACCATGCTTACGTCGGCCATGATCTTGTCCAGGCTTTCCTTGGACACGTTGACCGTGCGGGTCGCGCCGAGCCGATCGGCGATTTCCAGGCGGTAGTCGTTGATGTCCGTGATAACGATGTGGCGCGCACCTGCGTGGCGGCAGACGGCCGCCGCCATGGCCCCGATGGGGCCTGCGCCGGTGATGAGCACGTCCTCGCCCACAAGGTCGAAGGACAGAGCCGTGTGTACTGCATTGCCCAGGGGGTCCAGCACCGAGGCCACGTCGTCGGAAATGTTGCCCGGGATTTTGAAGACGTTGACGGCCGGCACGCAGAGATATTCGGCGAAGCAGCCGGGCCGGTTCACTCCCACGCCCACGGTGTTGCGGCACAGGTGGCGTTTGCCCGCGCGGCAGTTGCGGCAGTGTCCGCAGGTGATGTGCCCTTCGGCGGACACGCGGTCGCCGGGCTTGATGCCTCGGACCTCGCCGCCGATCTTGACGACCTCGCCCACGAATTCGTGGCCCACGACCATGGGCACGGGGATCGTCTGCTGCGCCCATTCATCCCAGTTGTAAATATGGATGTCCGTCCCACAGATGGCGGTCTTGGTGATACGGATCAGCGCGTCGTTGTGGCCGCAGTTCGGGAAGGGAACTTCCTCCATCCAGATCCCCGGCTCGGCTTTGCTTTTTACGAGCGCCTTCATACTGTTCAGCGGTTTCATCGCTTCTCCTCTCGTTTGCATTTTCGGAAAAATTTATTCCCGAATTTTCTCGTGATGGCAAGTTTTGAGCGTTTATTTCGTGGACTAAGCTATTTATAAGGACGAATAATACGAAATGCGTAAAATAGTGCGTATGATTTTACGCAAAGTGTTTTCTGTTCACAGCCCTGGGTATTTGATAGCATCATTGAGCCTGAAAACCATGTATATTCCGAGTGATACGAGGAGCATTGATGCGAGGCGACCATGAAGTGAAGATTCCCTGGCAGGCCATGCGCGGCCTGGACATCACCCGGCAAGACCTGGCGGTGCCCAAGGCGCTGCCGGTTCCCTCGCCCTGGATGGGGCATGTCTTTTTCGCCCGCTGGCTCATGCGGGTATTTCGACCGTCCGTTTTCGTGGAACTGGGTACACACCAAGGGTTTTCCTATTTCACCTTCTGCGAGGTGGTGCGCGAAAACGGGTTCGACACCAAGTGCCATGCCGTAGACCACTGGGAGGGTGATCCCCATTCCGGCCGTTACGGCAGTGACATCTTCGAGTCCGTGTCCGATTTCAACCGCCGCTACTCCTCGTTTTCCTCCCTGCACCGCATGTCTTTTGACGACGCCCTGGCGCACTTCACCGACAACTCCGTTGACCTGCTGCACATCGACGGGTTGCACACCTACGAGGCTGTGAAGCACGATTTTGAGACCTGGTTGCCCAAGCTTTCGGATAGGGCAGTCGTGCTTTTTCACGACACCATCGAGTCGGGCGGTGATTTCGGGGTCTGGAAGTTTTGGGAGAAGATCCGCACCAGGTATCCCCACATGAATTTTCACCAGTCCCACGGGCTGGGCGTTCTTGGTGTCGGGCAGGGTTTTCCTGATCCGGTCATGCATCTTTTTCGCGCGGCTGAAGAGCCGGAGTCCTGCAACAACATGCGCCTGTACTTCATTGAACTCAGCCGCCGGTTCATGGCCGAGGCTTATGGCAGTACGTTTCCGGCTTCACTCTGAACTTTATGATTCGATGGTGCAAGGTGGGAGAACGCTTTCGCGTTGGTCTTTGCGGGAGGCCGGCTGAGGTCGTCTCCCCCGGCCTCCCGAAAATCCTGTCTTGAATAAAAGAGAATAGCCCGCTCTGCAAAGCAGGGCGGGCTGTGATAAGGTTTTGGAAGGTTCTCCCCCTGCCCCTCTGAGTCTTCAGGGATTGCATGCATCCAGTTCTTCAGAGTACAGGAAGCATCTCACCTTGTGCCCGTTGCCCAAGTCGGTGAGCGCAGGGGTGCACTGGGAGCATTTGTCCATGGCTCTGGCGCAGCGCGGGTGGAAGTGGCAGCCCCTGGGCGGGGCGAGCGGGCTTGGCAGTTCGCCGGTGAGCGCCGTCCGGTCCTTTTTGGCGTCCACGTCCGGCACGGGCGCGGCGTTGAGCAATACCTGCGTGTAGGGATGGCTCGGGTTGCCGTAGAGCTCGCGTTTGTCGGCCAGTTCCACGATGCGCCCCAGATACATGACGGCCACGCGGTCGGAGATGTGTTTGACCACGGAAAGGTCGTGGGACACGAACAGGTATGTGAGATTGAATTCTTCCTGCAGATCCATGAGCAGGTTGATGACCTGCGCCTGGATGGAAACGTCCAGAGCCGAGACCGGTTCATCGCAGATGATCAGTTCCGGGTTCAGGGCCAGGGCGCGGGCGACTCCGATTCGTTGGCGTTGCCCGCCCGAGAATTCGTGCGGATAGCGCATGGCCTGTTCCGGGCGCAGGCCCACCTTGTCCATGAGGTAGGCCACCTTGTCCCGGCGTTCCTTTTTTTCGCCGATGTTGTGGATGGTCAGCCCCTCTCCGATGATCTGCCCGACGGTCATGCGCGGGTTCAGGGAGGAGTAGGGGTCCTGGAAGATTATCTGCATCTTGGCCCGCATGGGGATCATCTCCTTGCGGGTCAGGGAGAGCACGTCCGTTTTTTCGTAGACGACGGAGCCTTCCTCGGGGCGGTCCAGACGCAGGATGCAACGCCCCAGGGTGGATTTGCCGCAGCCGGATTCGCCCACCAGCCCGAGGGTTTCGCCCTTACATATGTTCAGGTCCACGCCGTCCACGGCCTTGACCACACCGGCCTCGCGGCCCATGTCGGCCTTGACCGTGAAGTGTTTACGCACGCCGCGCAGCTGGACCAGGATTTCCTTGTTGTCGCTCATTGTCTAATCCTCATACAGCCAGCAACGTACCGGGTGCTTGCCGTCGGCGATTTTCAGTTCGGGTTCCTCAAGCGCACAGCGTTCCATGGCATGGCGGCAGCGGTCGTGGAACCGGCAGCCCCGGGGCAGATGGAGCAGAGAGGGCACCATGCCGGGAATGGTTTCCAGGCGTGCCTTTTCCTCTTCGTCCCCCATGCCGGGGATGGAGCGCATCAGGCCCCGGGTGTACGGGTGCATGGGATTGGTGAACAGCTCGCGCACGTCGGCCTGCTCCACCACGCGGCCCGCATACATGACCAGCACCTTCTGTGCGGTCTCGGCGATGACGCCCAGATCGTGGGTGATGAGTTGGACGGCAGTGCCCGTTTTCTCGCGCAGCTGGTCCATGAGGTCCAGGATCTGGGCCTGGATGGTCACGTCCAGCGCGGTTGTGGGTTCGTCCGCGATGAGCAGCTCGGGCTTGCAGGCCAGGGCCATGGCGATCATGACGCGCTGGCGCATGCCGCCGCTCATTTGGTGCGGGTAGTCGTGAATGCGCGACTGGGGCGAGGGGATGCCCACCTGGTTGAGCAGGTCCACGCCGCGTTCCAGGGCGGCCTTTCTGCTCAGGCCCTCGTGCAGGATGAGCGCCTCGGCGATCTGATCGCCCACTCGGAACACCGGGTTGAGCGAGGTCATGGGCTCCTGGAAGATCATGGAGATCTTGTTGCCCCGGACCTTGCGCATTTCCTTTTCGCTCAGGTCCAGCAGATTGACGCCTCCGAACTCGATGCTGCCTTCGACGATTTTTCCCGGAGGCTCCGGAATGAGGCGCATGACGGACAGGGCTGTGACCGATTTGCCGCAACCGGATTCGCCGACCACGCCCAGAGTCTCGCCCGCGTCGATCTGGTAGCTCACGTTGCAGACCGCCTTGGCGATGCCGCGGTCCGTGTGGAAGTAGGTGGACAGGTTGTCCACGTTCAATAACGGTTTGGTCATTTTTTCGCTCCCCCTAATCCCTCAGCCTCGGATCAAGCGCGTCGCGCAGGCCGTCGCCGAGCAGGTTGAACCCGAGCACTGCCAACAGGATCATGATGCCGGGGAAGGTTACCACCCACCAGGCCCGCAGGATCAGGGCCCGGCCGCTGGCCAGCATGGCCCCCCATTCGGGCGTCGGCGGCTGCGCGCCCAAGCCCAGGAAGCTCAGCGCGGCGGCTTCCAGGATCGCGGAGGCGAAGCCCAGTGTGGTCTGGACGATGAGCGGCGCCAGGCAGTTGGGCAGGATGTGGATGAAGATCAGGCGGAAGTCGGACGCCCCGAGGGAGCGCGCAGCCTGTACGTAGTCCTTGGAGTATTCCTCCAGTACGGACCCGCGTACGATTCGCGCGTAGCGGGGGATGGAAACCACGCCGATGGCGATCATGGCGTTTTCCAGGCTCGGCCCGAGGAAGGCGACGATGACGATGGCCAGCAGAATGCTCGGAATGGCCAGCAGGATATCCATGAGGCGCATGATGACGATGTCGATCCAGCCCCTGTAGAATCCTGCCACGGCCCCGGCTATTGTGCCGAAGAACAGGGAGATGGACACGGATACGGTGCCCACGAGCATGGAAATACGCGCGCCGTAGATGATGCGTGAGAGCAGGTCGCGGCCGAAATCATCGGTGCCCAGGAAGTAACCTTCCGCGTACTTGGGTTCCCAGAAGGGCGGCTTCAGCTTGGTGTACAGGGATTGTTCGAACGGGTCGTGCGGCGCGATCCAGTGGCCGAACAACGCCAGGAAGACGAAGATGCCGACAACGACGAGTCCCACCACCGCGGTGCGGTTCTTGTGCAGGCGCATGAGCGCTTCCACAAGCGGGGAGTGCGATTTGTAGATGTTTTTTACGGTTGCCGCTTCCATGGCTACACCTTGATCCTCGGGTTGATCCATGCGTACGTGATGTCCACAAGCAGGTTGATGAGTACGAAGACAATGGCGATGATCATGGTGCCGCCCTGTACTGCGTTGAAGTCGCGGGCATAGACCGAGTGCAGCAGCCAGGAGCCGATGCCGGGCCATGCGAAAATGGTTTCCGTGAGAATGGCTCCGCCCAGCAGGATGGAGAACTGCAGGCCGATGATGGTCACCACCGGGATGAGCGCGTTCTTCAAGGCGTGCTTGTAATGCACGATGCGCGGAGACAGGCCCTTGGCTTTGGCCGTGCGGATGTAGTCCTGCCGCAGGACCTCGAGCATGGAGGAACGGGTCATGCGGGCGATGATGGCCATGGGGATGGTGCTCAGGGTGAAGGCGGGCATGATGAGATGGTGCAGGGCGTCCTTGAACGCGGCCCAGTTGCCCTGCAGGATGGAGTCCACCAGGTAGAGATGGGTGATGGGCTCAAGCACGATGTCGTAGCTCAGGCGACCGGAGAGGGGCAGCCATCCGAGCTTGACCGAGAAAATGATCATGAGCACCAGGCCCAGCCAGAAGATGGGCATGGATACCCCTATGAGCGAGAGCACCATCGATCCGTAGTCGAAGAGCGAGTATTGCCGTGTGGCCGAGACGATCCCCGCCAACATACCGAAGACGATGGCGAAGACGATGGCCACGAGGGAGAGCTCTACGGTGGCCGGGAAATGTTCCTTGATCTCGGTGGTGATTTTTTCATTGGTGCGCAGGGCGCGTCCCAGGTCTCCCTGCACCAGCCTGCCGATGAACCTGCCGTATTGCACGTACAGGGGCAGGTCCAGGCCGAGTTGGTGCCTGAGTTCCTTCAGCGATTGTTCGTTGGCGCGCTCCCCGAGCATCATCTCGGCCGGGTCCCCCGGCACGAGGTGAATCATCAGGAAGATGAGCACGGACAACCCGAGGAGGGTCGGGATGACCTGCGCCAGTTTCTTGAAGACGTAATATAGCAAGGCGGGCCTCTGCTTTATTGAAGCGGCAGGGATGGTCGGGACCACCCCTGCCGGTTATGATGCGTGTTCAAACAAGCCGGAAGCTTGTTACTTCAGCCAGACCCTGTGGAAGTAGATGCTGGTGGTCGGGTGCAGCTTGAAGTCCTGCACACGTTTGCTCTGTGGCTGGGCCACAATGGAGTGGGCCATGTTGATCATGGCCACTTCGTCGTGGATGATCTGCTGAGCGCGGCGGTAGATTTCGGTGCGCTTGGCCTTGTCGGTCACTTCGCGGCCCTGGACCATGAGCTTGTGGTATTCTTCGTCCTTGAACTGTGTGCGGACGTTGGGGTCGGCCAAGCCGTCCAGCAACACTGCCAGGAAGTTGTCCGGGTCGCCGTTGTCGCCGGTCCAGCCGAGCTGGAACAGGTCCATGGACGGATCCTGCTTGCGCTGCTTCTTGAGGTAGGTGCCCCATTCCATGGTCACGAGCTCGACATCGATGCCGAGTTTCTTGAGGTCGGCTTGGAGGGCCTCACCCACTTTCATGCCGGAGGGGTTGTAGGGACGGGCCACGGGCATGCACCACAGGGTGATCTTGTCCTGACCGGCAGCTTTCAGCTTCTCGAAGAAACCGGCTTCCTTGAGCAGGGCTTTGCCCTTTTCAATATTGTATTCGTAGTCGACGATATCGTCGTTGTAGCTCCACAGGTTCGGCGGAATGGTATTCTTGGCCGGGATGCCCATACCGTAATAGATATTGTCCACGATGGCGGGCTTGTTCACTGCGTAGGCGATGGCCCGGCGTACGCGTTTGTCCTGCCACAAGGGCTTGGTGTGGTTGAAGCTCAGGTAGCCTACATTCATGCCGGGCTGGGTGATCACGGTCAGGTTGGGATCGGCTTCGGCCAGTTCCAGGTCTTCGGGGTTGGGGTACTGGCAGATGTGGATGTTGCCCTGTTTGAGTTCCAGGAAGCGGACGGAGTTGTCGGGAATCACGCGGAAGATGACCCTGTCGAGATACGGTGCGCCGTCCCAGTAAGCATCGTTGCGTTCAAGGATGATGCGGTCGTTCTTCATCCATTTGACAAATTTGAACGGACCGGTTCCCACGGGGTGGGTGATGTAGTCGGGACCGTATTTGAGCACTGCGGTGGGGCTGGCAATGTCGGCAAAGTCCATGGCCATGTTGGCGATGAACGGCGCTTCGGGCTTTTTCAGCTTGTAGACGACAGTGTATTCGTTTGTGGCGGTGATGGACTCAATGAGGTTGTCCATGTCCATGGACAGCCAGTATTCCGGAGCCGGAGCGCCTTTGGGCCATGCCCAGGTCTTTTTGAAGAATTTGCAGCCGGACTTGTCCTTCAGCTGACGGCCGTGGGAGAACACGACGGCGTCCGCATTGAAGTCGGTGCCGTCATGAAACTTGACGCCTTTGCGCAGGTGGAAGGTGTAGGTTTTGCCGTCCGGGGAGATGTCCCAGGATTCGGCCAGGCCCGGCTTCAGGTCGGTGGATTCTTCCTTGAAGCCCACCAGTGCGTCGTAGATGTTGTCGCAGACCATGAAGGAGTTGCCGTCCGTCTCATAGGCGGGGTCCAGGCCGGGGCTGTCGGCGCCGCGTCCCATGACGATGGTGCCGCCCTTTTTGGGGGCTGCAAAGGCGGAGCCGGCCATGGCCATGAGAACGGCCATGGCGATCAACAGTATCTTTTTGAACATGTCAAACCTCCAACGGATCGTGTTCAGGTTCCGGAACAGAAAGAGAACAATATCTCACCAGTGGTCGTGCGGCATGCGACAGCGGCCCCACGACGATTTTCAAACATGCGTATGACCATATAGCCCAAATCGGCATGTTAGAAAAGGGCGCCGGTTGGTTTCCCGTTGTTTCTCATGCCCTCAATGCCCTTTTCGAGCTTTGCGACGAATTTTTGTATCGTTTCAGTCAACATGTTTATGCTGGAGATGGAAACGCATTCGTTCACACCGTGGATGGAGCCGAAAACCTCCGCGCCCCAGACGACTCCGGACATGCCGAGATCCTGCAGGTATCGGGCGTCGCTCGCGCCGTGCTCCTGTACCCTTTCCGCTCCGGAAAGCTTCAGCAGGAAGTCGGTGTATTCCGAAGGGGGGGAGGCAAAGACCGGATCGATTCGCAACACGTCCACTTCGCCTTTGACTGCGTCGCGGACCATGTCGATGAGCTGCTCCGGGTCGTCATGGTCCGTGTAGCGGATGTTGAACTGGCCTTCGGCCACGTTCGGCACCTGGTTGACGGATTCCCCGCCCCGAACGATGCCGAAGTTGAGCGTGCGGTGCCAATGCTCTTCGTTCTCTTCGTTGAAGAGTGGCTTGAGGGCTTCGTAATCACTGATGAGGGCGTCGATGGCGTTTTCGCCCATCCAGGGACGGGCGCCGTGGGCAGCCTTGCCTCTGGCCGTGATTTTGAGGTTGATGATGCCCTTTTCCTTGAGCACCATGCGGCCGGGCGATCCGCCGTCCAGGGCGATGACGAAGTCGGCTTGTTCCCTGGCCAGGGCATGGCCGGCACCGTTGCGGCCTCCCACTTCCTCGTCGCCGGTGATGAGCACGCCCATGACCATGTCCTTTTGGCCCAGCCCTTTTTCCCGAAGCATTCTCAGCCGTTCGCGGAAGAGCACCAGGGACATGGCCGCCGCATATTTGTCGTCGCCGGCGCCGCGTCCGAAGAGTTTGTCGTCCTCTATGCGCGGCTCGAAAAGCGCGTCGTCGGCGTCCACCACGTCAATGTGGGACATGAGCATGAGCTTCGTGCGCCGCCCCGACTCGGGCATGACCGCGATGGACGGCACTCCATTCTGCTCCATGAGTCCGGCCCGCATGTCGTTTTCGGCGCACCAGTCCATGATGAACCGGGCGCAGGCCGAGATTTCCTTTGGCCGGGAGTGCATGGTCTTGAAACGGATCAGGTCGCAGGTGAGTTCGATGATTTCGTCCAGGAGTGTCATGGTGATCCTTTCGTCAGCCTTGTGCTTTGTGTTTTCGTGTGCGGGCAGCTAGTTTATGACGCCCAGTTCGCGGCCTACCCTGATGAAGGCGTCCACGGCGCGGTTCACGTGTTTGCGTGTGTGCCCCGCGGACATCTGGGTGCGGATGCGGGCCTGGCCCTGAGGCACCACAGGGAAGCTGAAGCCCACCACGTAGATGCCTTCCTCGAGCATGCGGGCGGCCATTTTGGAGGCCAGCACCGCGTCGCCGAGCATGACGGGGATGATGGCGTGTTCGCCGGGCACCAGGTCGAAGCCGGCCTCTTCCATGCGGGCACGGAAATGCCGGGCGTTGTCGTTGAGTTGGTCACGCAGTTCGCTGGTCTCCCGGAGCATGTCCAGCACGGCGATGGATGTGGCCGCGATGACTGGAGCCAGAGTGTTCGAGAACAGGTAGGGCCGGGAGCGCTGGCGCAGCCAGGCGATGATCTCCTTGCGGCCGGAGGTGTAGCCGCCGGATGCACCTCCCAGGGCCTTGCCCAGGGTGCCGGTGATGATGTCCACCCGGTCCATGACGTCGCAGTATTCGTGCGTGCCGCGTCCGTTCTCACCCACGAATCCCACGGCGTGCGAGTCGTCCACCATGACCAGGGCGTCGTATTTGTCGGCCAGGTCGCAGATCCCTTTCAGGTTGGCGATGATGCCGTCCATGGAAAATACGCCGTCCGTGACGATGAGGCGGTGGCGGCAGTCCCCGGCGGCCTTGAGCTGTTCCTCCAGGCCGGCCATGTCGTTGTTGGCGTAGCGGAAGCGTTTGGCCTTGCACAGGCGTACGCCGTCGATGATGGAGGCGTGGTTGAGCTGGTCGCTGATGATGGCGTCCTCGGGGCCGAGGATGGCTTCGAACAGGCCGCCGTTGGCGTCGAAACAGGAGCCGTAGAGGATCGTGTCCTCCATGCCCAGGAAGTCGGTCAGTTTTTCCTCGAGGGCTTTATGAATATCCTGTGTGCCGCAGATGAAGCGAACCGAGGACATTCCGAATCCGTATTGATCCAGGGCCGCCTTGGCGGTCTTCACCAGCTTGGGATGGTTGGAGAGGCCCAGGTAGTTGTTGGCGCAGAAATTGAGCACTTCCCAGTCTTTTTGTCCTGGGTCTCCCTTTACCGTGATCTCGGCCTGCTGAGGAGAGGTGATGAGCCGTTCCGCCTTGTACAGGCCGGTCTTTTTGAGTTCTTCCGTATGTGTCGCGAGTTCCTTCAACAGGTCGTTGCGCATTTCCGTCTCCACGTATGGTGATGAATCCGTAAAATGATAAATAATAATTAGTTGTCCGACAATTTAGATACTATGCATTTACACTATCCGCAATAGGGTCGGAGGTAGCTATGTGGTTGTCTGAGAGAAATTGACGAATCCGAAGAAAAATGGCTATAAATTACGCCATTGCGTGAAATGAGAGAGTTCATGCAACTTGCCGCCACCGCCACCCAAGTCGTCAGAGAGAGGGACATCATGGTCAAGAAAAAGCAACTCACCCTGGATGAAATCGACCTTCAGATCATTCAGGAGCTTCAGCAGAACGGGCGCGAATCCTACAAGAATATCGCCCGCAAACTCAACGTGTCCGACGGTACGGTGCGTTTGCGCACCGAGCGCATGATCCGGGAGGGTTACCTGCGCATCACCGCTTCGGTGAACCCGCTGTTTTTCGAGAACACCTTAACCGCCATGATCGGCATCAACCTGCGCAACCCGGCCCATCGAGAAATCATGGAAGATATCTCCAGGCTTCCCGCCGTGCAGTCGGTCATCAACGTAACGGGCCGCTACGACCTGGTCATTGAGGTGTTCGTGCAGTCGAGGAAGGACATGCACCGCTTTCTGGTGGAGGAACTGGCCAGTATCACGGATATCACCGCCACGGAATCGTTCATTTATCTTGAAGCCATAGACAAGTGGGTCGAGTTGAAAGTCTGATCTGCGCGTAAATGCACGATTGCCGTGTTACCGCAAAAAAACGACTTTTGGTTTCATTGTTCTTACTGCGAAGGTCATGAAAAAGGGCCGCTCCTTCCGGAGCGGCCCTTTGATTTTCTGCTCTATTGCGGTTCGCCTTACTTGGCGTCCGCCTTGAGGTCTTCCACCAGTTGGGAAAGGATTCGCGTCTGGTCGGCGAGTCCTTGAATGTCCTGTGCGGACCGCCCGACCCGGCCGGTGTTGTCCTGGGCGATGTTGTTGATCTCGTCAACGCTGCGGGTGATCTGTTCCGATGCGGCGGACTGCTCTTCAGCGGCCGCTGCAATGGATTGCACCTGGGCGGCGGCGTCCTGAGCCATGCCCACGATTTCCTGCAGTTTGCGGCCGGATTCGTTGGATACCTCAGTGGCCTCGTTGATGGCCGTCACGGCTTTGTCCATGCCGTCCACGTTGAGTTGGGCGAGATGCTGGATGCTCTTGATGTTTTCACCCACCTCCGTGGTGGCGCCCATTGTTTTTTCGGCGAGCTTGCGCACCTCGTCGGCGACCACGGCGAATCCGCGTCCGGCTTCACCGGCCCGGGCCGCCTCGATGGCGGCATTGAGGGCCAGGAGGTTGGTCTGGTCCGCAATGTCGTTGATGACGTTCATGACCGCGCCGATGGCTTCGGACTGCGCGCCCAGCTTGTTCATGTTTTCGCGCAGCTCCAGGGTCAACTTCTGCATGTTGCCCATTGCGGTCACCGTGCCGGAGACCAGGTCGGACCCCTCAAGGGCCTTGGCCCGGGACTGGTCCGAATGCTGTGCGGCGTCGGCCGCGTTGCGGGCAACTTCCAGAACCGTGGCGTTCATTTCTTCCATGGCCGTGGCGGCCTCATTGATTCGTTCCATCTGAACGTCGGTGCCGCTGCGGATTTCCTCGCTGCGTTGAGCAATGTCGTCGGTGGCCTCGTTGATGTGGCTGACCACGCCCTCCAGCCTTCCGGCAGCGGTGAGCATGCCTTCCTTGGTGGCGGTCTCGGCCCGGGCCATGGCTTCCTCGGCCTTTTGCAAGGCTTCGCGCGCGGCTGCCGCCTGTTCATTGGCTTCGGCTTCCTTGGCCTCGATGCCCGTGATGTTTTCCTTGAGCGTGGAGATCATGGCGTTGAGTGAATGCTGCATGAGAGAGGTCTCATCCTTGCCTCTGGGATGGAGCTGGACGTCCAGGTTGCCCTTGGCCACTTCATCTGCCGCTTCCATGGTTTCACGCAGGGGTTTGATGATCAGGTTGGCGATGAACAGGACCACGAGGAACAGGACGGCTATGGCCACCACGCTTATGACGACGCTGATGACGATGAAGGAGTCTGCCTGCTCGCGCACCTTTTCCATGGGAATGGCCACGGCCAGGCTCCAGGGAGTGCCGGTCTCGCCCACGCTGATGGGGGCGAAGGTCACGAATTCCTCCTGACCGGTATTCGGATTGACGGCCTGATAGGAATAAGGCTTGCCGCTCCTGACCGCATTCATGGCCTGTTTTCCGTATTCAGGGGCCAGGTGTTCGGCAATGTTCTTGCCCGCGTATTCTTTGTCGGGATGGGCGACGACCGTGCCGCTGGTGGTCAGCAGGAAAGCATACCCTGTTTCAAAGGGCTTGATGCCCAACACGGTCTTCTGCAGGTCGTTCAGGTAGAAATCGACGCCCACCACGCCGATGTTCTTGCCGTTTTTCTTGATGGGGTACCCCGTGGAGGACAGCAGGAACGTCTTGCCGCCCGCTTCATAGGGATACGGTTCGGTGATGGTTTCCACATCGCCCGACATGGGATGGTCGAACCATTCTTCTCCCACCATGGTGTCGGTGCCCGCAAACTGTTTGGCGATGGCGCCGCCGTCACGGTAGTACCAGTTGCGGTAGGCCCCATTGTAGACGTCTTTGTATTCTTCCTCGCGGCCGTCAAAGGCATCGGGCAGGAACGCGCACCATGCTCCCGCCAGGGCTTCGTTGCGTTCAAGGGTTTTGATGAGAATGGAATCCAGGTCCTCGCGGTCCGGGATCTTCAGAAAGTTGGCGCTTCTTTCAAAGGTGGTGGCCAGGCTCTCGGTGACGTTCATGGCAAGGTCCATGGTGCTGTCAACTTCAAGACCGTAGATTCTCGCCTTGTCCTTGGCCAGTTGCTTTGCCTGGCTGATGGCCATGTCCTGAGCTTCCATCGTCATGACCAGGGTTGTGGTGGCCAAGACCAGAAGGACAATGGAAAAGATGGGGATCAGAATTTTGAGCTTGAGGCTCCAATCCTTGAATTTCATGAGACACTCCTCATGGATGTAGTAAATGCTCCCTATGAACAGCGCGATTAACGAATTGTTCCAAGGAAATCAATGTGAATTATTGACGGCTTGTTAAAAAATAGAAAAGAGGGCCACCCCTGACGGATGGCCCTCGTGACTGTTGGAGCAAGGGGAAAGGAGAGGCTACTTGGAGTCGTTTTTGAGTTCCTCCATCAGTTGGGAAAGGACGTGGGTCTGATCGGCAAGCCCCTGGATATCCTGAGAAGAGCGATTGATTCGATCCGTGTTCTTTTCCGCGATGTTGCTGATCTCGTCCACGCTGCGGGCTATCTGCTCGGAGGCCGCGGACTGTTCTTCGGCGGCCGCTGCAATGGACTGCACCTGGCTTGCGGCATCCTGGGCCATGCGCACGATCTCCTCGAGCTTCTCGCCTGATTCGTTGGAGATTTCCGTGGCCTTGTTGATGGCGTTCACAGCCTCGTCCATGCCGTCCACGTTGAGCTGGGCCAAGTGCTGGATGCTCTTGATGTTTTCGCCCACTTCCGTGGTGGCCCCCATGGTTTTTTCGGCCAATTTGCGCACTTCGTCGGCCACCACGGCGAATCCGCGTCCGGCCTCACCGGCCCGGGCCGCCTCGATGGCGGCATTGAGAGCCAGGAGGTTGGTTTGGTCCGCAATGTCGTTGATGACGTTCATGACTGTGCCGATGGCCTCGGACTGAGCGCCCAGCTTGTGCATGTTTTCGCGTACTTCCAGGGTCAGCGTCTGCATATTGCCCATGGCCTCCACCGTGCCGGACACGAGTTCGGCCCCTTCCAGCGCCATGACCCGGGACTGGTCGGAATGTTCGGCTGCGTCCGCGGCGTTGCGGGCTACTTCCAGGACCGTTGCGTTCATCTGCTCCATGGCCGTGGCGGCCTCTTGAATTCGCTCCATCTGGTCGTCCGTGCCGCTGCGGATCTCTTCGCTGCGCCTGGCGATATCCCCGGTGGCCTCATCAATATGCCCGACCACGCCTTCCAGGCGGCCTGCGGCGGTGAGCATACCCTCCCTGGTGGCCGTTTCGGCGCGGGCCATGGCTTCCTCCGCCTTCTGCAGGGCTTCCCTGGCGGCGTCGGCCTGCTTGTTTGCCTCGGCCTCCTTGGCCTGAATGCCCTTGATGTTGTCTTTCAGTGTGGAGACCATGGAGTTGAGGGAGGTCTGCATGAGGGAAACTTCATCCTTGCCCTTTGGGGCGAGCTGCACATCGAGATTGCCGTTGGCCACGTCGTCGGCCGCAACCATGGTTTCCCTGAGCGGTTTGACGATTCCGGCAATGATGAACAGGCTGAGCGGCAGGACGACGAGCGCCAGGATTCCGGTGATGATTCCCGTTTGGGTCAGGGTTTCCTTGGTGACGATGCCGTTGATGTGTCCGGATATGACGGTTTTGGCTTCATCGATGTTGTCAAGATAGATGCCGGAGCCTATCCAGTACTCGGTGCCCGGGATCATGGTGGCGTAACTGAGCTTTTTTACCAGACCCTTGCCCGGTTTTTCATGCACATAGGATACGAAGCCGCCCCCATTGTGTGCTGCCTTTTTCATTGCCTTGACATGGTGGAAGCCGGTCTTGTCCTTTTTGTCCTTGAAGTCCTTGCCGTGGTTTGCCGGTGTAATCGGATGAGCTACGACAACGGTTCCCTTGTAAATGAAGAAATACCCGGACTTGTCCTTTTCATACAGGTTGTCGTTCACGGCTTTGCGAAGCTCTTCGATCTTCCGCTCCTGTCCCATGTCCCGGGTCATGGTTCCAAGGGCCTTTGCCATGGTGGATACAGCGACCTTGAGCTTGGCCTTCTGCATGTCCATCATGATTGTCTGGGTTTCATTCACGGAGTAATCGCCGATGGTTCCCATGGTTTTGACCAGCATGAACACGGCAATGACGAGACAGGCAAGTGTGAGGCCGAGTAAAGAAAAAATGCGATACCGAATGGACATGTTGTTAAGCATGTCGGGCTCCTTACGCTTCTAATGCGAAAACTGTTGTGTTGCTTAGGTTAGCTGAATTTTGGACACATAGAAGGGGAAATTAGATTCTTTTGTATTCATACCGTCAAGAGGGGGTGTACCCGCGGGAGGTATAATTCCCGATATTTATCATGGGGTTGACATTGCATGAAAGAAATCCGCCCGCTTATTGAGCGGGCGGACCGAATGTTCCGGATTATCCGAGGAAGCGCCGGGATCAGCTGCCTTCGGCCTTGAGATCTTCCACCAACTGGGAAAGCACGTGGGCCTGGTCCGACAGCCCCTGGACGTCCTGGGCCGAGCGGTTGACCCGATCCGTGTTTTCCCGGGCGATGGTGTTGATTTCATCCACGCTGCGGGTGATCTGCTCGGAAGCCGCGGATTGTTCCTCTGCCGCCGCGGCAATGGATTGCACCTGGGCGGCGGCCTCTTCGGCCATGCGCAGGATTTCCTGCAGTTTTTCGCCGGAAAGGCTGGAGATGTCCGTGGCCTTGTTGATGGCTTCGACGGCCTGGTCCATGCCGTCCACATTGAGCTGGGCCAGCTGTTGGATGCCCTGGATGTTTTCGCCCACCTCCTTGGTGGCTCCCATGGTCTTTTCGGCCAGTTTGCGCACCTCGTCGGCCACCACGGCGAAGCCCCGGCCGGCCTCTCCGGCGCGGGCGGCTTCGATGGCGGCGTTGAGGGCCAGGAGGTTGGTCTGGTCGGCAATGTCGTTGATGACGTTCATGACCGCGCCGATAGCCTCGGACTGTGTTCCGAGTTTGTGCATGTTCTCGCGCAGTTCCATGGTCAGTTGCTGCATGTTGGTCATGGCGTCCACGGTGTTGGTCACCAGTTCGGAGCCCTCCGTGGCCTTGACCCTGGACTGGTCGGATTGCTCCGCGGCGTCGGCCGCGTTGCGGGCCACCTCCAGAACCGTGGCGTTCATTTCCTCCATGGCCGTGGCCGCCTCGTTGATGCGTTCCATTTGCACGTCCGTACCGTTGCGCATCTCCTGGCTCCGCTTGGCGAGGTCGCTGGTGGTTTCATTGATGTGGTTGACCACGCCTTCCAGGCGGCCCGCTGCAGTGAGCATGCCCTCCCTGGTGGCCGTTTCGGCTTTGTGCATGGCTTCTTCGGCCTTTTGCAGGGCATCGCGGGCGGCTTCGGCCTGTTCATTGGCTTCGGCTTCCTTGCTTTCGATGCCCTTGATGTTTTCCTTGAGGGTCGAAACCATGGCGTTGAGGGAGCGCTGCATGAGCGAGATTTCGTCTTTGCCTTCGGGGTGGAGTTGGACGTCCAGGTTGCCGCCGGCAACCTCCTCGGCCGCATCCGTGGTTTCGCGCAAGGGGCGGATGATGGTGGTGATGATGTAGATGCTCAGCGGCAGGACCACGAGAAGCAGGAGAGCGCCGATGATGCCGGTCTGCAACATTGTCTGGCTGGACACGATGCCGTTGATGTGCGTGGAGATCTCGTGTTTCACCTCGTCGATGTTGTCTATGTAGATACCGGTTCCTATCCAGTAGTTGGTGCCCGGGATGCCCTCGGAGTACCCCAGCTTGGGCTGATCCCCCTTGCCGGGTTTGGGAAAGATGTATTGGACGAACCCGCCGCCTTCCCCGGCTCGCTCGCTCAGCTCCTTGACGTAAAAGACTCCGTTTTTGTCCTTGGCCCCCTTGAGATCCTTGCCCTCCAATTCGGTCTTGGTGGGCAGGGCTACCACGGTGGTTCCCGTGTATACAAAATAATATCCGGACTTGTCCTTTTCAAAGCGGATGTTTTTCACGGCTTTGCGGATTTCCGGAACCTTTTGTCCGTCCGGGATTTCGGCAAGCAGGTCTCCCAACGCGACGGCCATGGAGTGGGTGGCAACCTGAAGCTTGGCCTTTTCTTGCCTGAGCATGATCGTATGGGTTTCCCGCAGGGAATAGTCCCCGACCACATCCATGGTGTTCACCAACATGCCCACGGCCAAAATCATACAAACCAACATGAGGCCGAGCAGTCCGATGATCCTCTGGCGGATAGTGAAACGTTTGAGCACGCGGCTTCCCCTCCATATAAGGTTAAATATATGAAAATTGGTAACTTTTCACAATGCAATTAGCATGAATCATTATTGAATACCATGATTATGTGCCGCGGGCGGGCGTAGTTCGGCAGCGGAGAGCGGGGAAGGGGAGCCGAAAAGGCGGCAACCTTATTTCTGCAGGCCAGTCGCCAGTGCGCCCACTGTTTCCAGCCCGGCCCTGATGGGCTCGGACCACAGGCTGGTGCAGCTCAGGCGGATGTGGCTGCCGAACTTGTCCTGGGTGGAAAAGATGGCTCCGGGGGCGATGTTGATGCCGTTTTTCCTGGCCTCCAGGAAGAGATCCACGGAATCTACGTTGTTTGGAAGTTCCAGCCAGAGGACACCGCCGCCTTCCGGGTGGGTGACGCGGGTTCCCTTGGGAAAGTATTCGCCGATGTGGCGAAGCATGATGTCCATCTGGGTTTCGATGGTGCGACGTAGTTTCTTGAGCTGCCGCGGATACCGGCCCTGGCGCAGGTACTCGGCCACGGCCCGTTGCGTGGGCGTGGGCGTGCTGACGTTGGTGGTGTATTTGACCTCCATGGCCCGTTCCTTGAACCGGCCCGGCAACAACCAGCCGACCCTGTACCCCGGACACAGGGTTTTGGAGAAGGAGGAGCAGAGCAGCACCAGTCCCCTGGTGTCGTACTGTTTCATGGTGGTGGGGCGTTTGGGGCCGAAGTGCAGGGTGGTGGATACGTCGTCCTCGATGATGGGGATGTTCAGCCCGCCCAACATGTTCACTATTTTCCGCTTGGCGCTGTCCGGGGTGCAGCTTGAGTCCGGATTGTTGTAGTTGGGCGAAAAGATGCACGCCTTGATGTCGAATTTTCGCAGGGCTGCGGCCAGGTCGGCCGGGTCCACGCCCCGGTCGATGTGCGACGGAATCTCCACCACGCGCAGGCCCAGGTTTTCCAGCAGATGCAGAAAACAGTAGTAGGTGGGAGCCTGGATGAGCACGGTATCGCCCGGCCTGGTGGTGGTGCGCAGGGCGATGTACAGGGCCTCGAAGCATCCGACGGTGATGAGCATGTCGTCCGGGCTGACCACGCAACCGGCCTCCATGTGCAGCATGGCGATCTGTCTGCGCAGTTCAACGTTTCCGGGAATGATGTCGTATTCCAGGGCGTCTTCCGGGTGCTCGCGCATAACCTGGGTCATGATCCGGCTCATGTCCTTGACCGGCAGCAGGTCGGCAGTGGGTTCGAACACGTTCAGCGGCACCTGTTTTTTGTCGCCCACCGCCTCGAGCACGGTGCGGATCAGCCCGCTTCTGGTCACTGGACGGGCCTCTTTCGTTGTCTCGGACACTGATTCCGGGATGGGCATGCGGGGCGCGCTGCGCCGTACGAAGAACCCGGACCGGGGCCGGGACTCGATGACGCCTTTGCCTTCCAACTCCACATAGGCCTGGTTCACCGTGCTGATGCTCACTCCCAGTTCCCGGCTCAATCCGCGCAATGAGGGCAATCTGTCCCCCATATTCAATACGCCGGAATCGATCATGGACAGCACCTGCTGCTCGACCGTCTGGTACCGGTATGCATCCTGTTCGAATCCTGTGGTCATGTTGGTCCCCACAATTTGCGCTCGTGTCTCAGTGTCCGACGCTTATGCCTTTTAAGCGGCGTGCGCCGGGCCGAGCGTAATCTGTAATGGTCGAAAAAAATAAAAACTGTATCTGTACTGGTGACAGATTTTTGTGTTCACTGCAACTCACACTAGGGAGAATCTTCCGGTATGGCCGGGAGGCAATGAATGGACTGGAGAGAAATGGAAAAAGTCATTGAAAGAAGACAAGGAGCTGTCTGGTTGGAAGCGGCAAGACAGTTCGCGCCGCTGGCCATGGGGTATATTCCCGTGGGGCTGGCCTACGGTGTGTTGGCCCAGAAATGCGGGCTCTCAGCCCTGAACACGGTACTCATGTCCGTGTTCGTCTACGCCGGGTCCTCGCAGCTCATCGCAGTGGCCATGTTCGCGGCGGGCGCGTCACCCATGAGCGTGGTGGCGGCCACGTTCATCGTCAACCTGCGGCACCTGCTCATGTCCGCGGCCCTGAGTCCTTTTATGAAGCAATGGAGACTGACCGAACTGGTCGCGTTTTCCTTTGAGATGACCGACGAGACTTTTGCCGTGCACTCCACGCGTTTCAGCGGCGGAGACACGGACAAGCGGCTGACTTTCGCCATCAACCTGCTGGCCCATTCCGTCTGGGTGATGGCCTCCTGGGCCGGCGCGCTGGCAGGCAGCGGCATACCTGCGGTGGAGCCGTTGGGCATGGATTTCGTTCTGCCGGCAATGTTCATCGCCCTGTTGAGCATGCAGGCCAAGAACGGTCTGCACTGGCTGGTGGCCGGTTTCTCCGGTCTGGTGTCCGTGGCCTTGCTGCAGGCCGGGTTTGATCAGTGGAGCGTCATTGTGGCCACGGTTCTCGGAGCAACCTTTGGCGCGGGAGTGCAGTCATGGAACAACAAGTAGTGTTTTTCGTCATCATGGGCATGTGTCTGGTGACCTATATCCCGCGCGTCGCTCCCATGCTGGTGTTGGCCTCGCGCAGCATGCCCGAGCCCGTGGTACGCTGGTTGTCCTTTGTGCCCACTGCCGTGCTTTCGGCCATGCTGCTGCCGAGCATCGTGGCGCCCGGCAACCAGCTCGCCCTGACCTCGGACAACCTGTTTCTCTGGGCCGGTGTGCCCGCCTTTGTGCTGGCGGTCACCACCCGGAGCTTTTTCGGAACCATCGCGCTGGGCATGGCCATAGTGGCGGGAGCGCGGTACTTTTTCATGTAAACGGCTTACCGCAGGCAGGTTCAAACAGTCAGGCTTTCCTCTCCTCAACAAAACGGAAGGCGCGTCCGAAAACCTGGCGGAAGGCGGACGCAACCGGTCTGCAACCATATCCCCCTGGCGGCCCTCACCGCCAGGGGGTATGTTTTTAGAAGGCCTTCAAGGAGCGCATATGAAGCCTGTCGCCTGCCGTAGTTGGCGTTTTCCGGGCTTTGGAATGGGCCTTGCCAAGGACAAATGCTTGACCTCCTCTCTCCAGATGATACATCGTGCTGGCGCGGTTGGTTCGGCCGTGCAGATCATTTTGAGGAGGCGTTTTAGTGAGCACCCTGGAAACCCCGACCCTGAAGGCCGCGCTTGAGAGGAGCGTCGAGCTGTATTCCGAGCGTCCGGCCTTGAGCTTTGTGGATGGCGAGCAGACTACCTATGCAGGTTTCCACAAACTGGTGAAGGACGTTTCCCTGCTGTTGCAGGACAGAGGCGTCTTGCCCGGCGACCGCGTGGCCATCATCGGCGAGAACATGCCCAACTGGGGTGTGGCCTATTTCGCCATCACCGGCATGGGGGCCATTGCCGTGCCCATTTTGCAGGAGTTTCACGAGACCTCCGTGCATCATATCCTGCGCCACAGCGAGTCCGTGGCCGTATTCGCCTCCAACCGCTTCATGCACAAGGTGGATGAGATCGACACAGAGGACCTGCACACCACGGTGGTGCTGGACGATTTCACCGTTCTGGGGCACAAGGACGACCTGAAACAGACCTTCAAGGAAGCCATGGCTCAGGCCCGCAGCCGTTACGAGCAGGTCAAGGAGCGGGTCATGAAGATGATGAACAAGTCCACATCCGGCGATATTGCCCCGGACGACACGGCCGTCATCCTCTATACCTCGGGCACCACCGGGCATTCCAAGGGCGTCATCCTGACCCATCGCAACGTGATTTTCGACGCCGAGTCCACGGCTAATATCGTCAACGTCACCGCCGAGGACCGTTTGCTTTCCGTGCTGCCCCTGGCCCATACCTACGAATGCACCCTGGGCCTGGTCATTCCGGTGCTGCGCGGTGCATCGGTTTTCTACCTGCCGAAGCCACCCACGCCGAGGACGCTGCTTCCGGCCATGGAAAAGGTGAAGCCCACCTACCTGCTCATCGTGCCGCTGATCATCGAAAAGATTTACAAGAACCGCATTCTGCCCAAGCTGGCCGGGTCCGGCATCGGCCGCAATCTCATGAAGATAAGCGCCGCCAAGAAGAAGCTGCAGCAGGTTGCCGGCAAGAAGCTCATGGAGGCTTTTGGCGGCAACATCAAATGCATCCCCATCGGGGGCGCATTCCTCGCGCCCGAGGTGGAGCTTTTCCTGCGCAATGCCGACATTCCGTATGCGATCGGATACGGTATGACCGAGACCGCCCCTCTGGTGTCCGGTTCCATGCCGGGGGAAACCAAGTTCCGTGCCGCCGGGTACCCCATCCCCGGTGTGGATGTGAAGATCGACGATCCTGATCCGGAAACGGGCGAGGGCGAGATTCTGGTCAAGGGGCCCAACGTCATGCAGGGCTATTACAAGGCCCCCAAGATTACCGAGGAGGTCTTCACCGACGACGGCTATCTTCGGACCGGTGACCTGGGCTATGTGGATGAGGACGGCTACATTTTTCTGCGCGGCAGGCTCAAGAACGTCATCATTGGTCCCAGCGGGGAGAACATCTATCCCGAGGAGATCGAGGCTGTCCTCTCCGAGTGCGATTATGTGCTGGAATGCTTGGTGTACAAGCAGGAGGGCAAGATCGTGGCTCGTGTCCACCTGGACTACGAAGGCATCGACGAGAAGTTCAACACCCGCAAGATGACGGAGTCCAAGACTCGCGCCAAAGTTGACCAGATCTTCGAGGACATAAGAAAGAAGGTCAATGCCAAGGTGTCGACGTTTGCCAGGTTGGCGAAGCTCATCGAGCAGGTTGAGCCGTTTGAGAAGACGCCTACGCACAAGATCAAGCGGTTCCTCTACGTCGACGAGGAAGAGAACAGGGTTCGATAAGGAGACGACTGTTCGTATTCTCCGCTCTCAATAATATCAAAGACCAAAAAAAAGCCCGCAGGAGATGATCCGGCGGGCTTTTTTTGAATGTCTCGGTTTATTCCTTCACATCCGCGGCAACCCGTATGCGGATAATTTTGTCCGGATTTTTTACCCGGCCGTTGCGGTGGGGATCGCCTTTCTTGATCATGTCCACATACTCCATGCCGGAGACGACTTTGCCCCAGACCGTGTACTGGTGGTTCAGGTGTGGTGCCTTGCCAAGCATGATGAAGAACTGACTATCCGCACTGTTGATGTCTTGGGCGCGGGCCATGGAGCACACTCCCCGATAGTGGGGAAAGTTGCTGAACTCGGATTTGAGCTTCACCCCGGAGCCGCCGGTGCCGTCGCCGCGGGGGCAGCCGGTCTGGGCCATGAAGCCGTCGATGACCCGGTGAAAGGTCAGTCCGTCATAAAATCCCTGACGCACCAGTTCCTTGATGCGCGCCACGTGCCTGGGGGCCAGGTCCGGCTTCATGGCGATGACCACGCGGCCGTTCTTGAGATCCATATACAGGGTGTTTTCCGGGTCCAGGTCGGTGGCCATGCTGCTTGTTGCGGTGAAAAGCAGGAGCAGAGTCGCGCAAACGGAGAATATTGTCAGCCTATTCATTATAATTCCTCGATTTTTGTTTTGGAAAGCCCGCTTCTCATAACCGTCAAAAGGGCGAGAGGCAAGTTTGGGCCGTGGTCTGTTGAAGAGTGCATCACTGCCCTCTTTCTTGCAAATTGTCTTTTATTTTTGTTTGCGGCTCACGTCGATGCGCGCGCTGGGACCGGCCTCGGCCACCTTGTGCAGCAGCTCCATCTGGCGGGGCAGGGTCTTGCTCAGGCAATAGCGGTCCAGGATGGTTTGGCGCGCCCTGGTGCGGAGCGGGGCGAGCTTGTCCTTATCCCTGAGGGCGGCGACGACGTCCTCGGCGATCTTGTCCGGGGAGGCGAAGTCCGTGAGCAGGCCGTTGTGTCCGTGCTCCAAGGCTTCTTTTACCGGGGGCGTGTCCGAACCCACGATGAGGCAGCCGCATGCCATGGCCTCCAGGAAGGACCAGGAGAGCACGAACGGCCAGGTCAGATAGAGGTGAACGCTTGATGCCTGGAGCACCTGTTTGTAGAGACCGTAAGGCAGCGGGCCGGTGAAGTGCACCCGGTTTTCGTCCACTTTTACCTGTGTGGTCAGGAGTTCCTTGTAGGTTTGGCCGTCCGGCAGCTTTTGGCTGTAGCAGACTCGGTCCTCGCCTACGATGAGTACATGGCATCCTGGACGTTCACCGAGGATTTGGGGCAGGGCCTGGTAGAATTGGGGGAATCCCCGATAGGGTTCCAGCCCCCGGGAGCAGTAGGTCAGCAGTTCCGAGGCCCCGCTCAGGTCAACTCCCGGTATGTCAGGCAATTTCTGCTTCTGAGCCGGAGCAAAATACTGCGTGTTGATGCCGTCATGGATCTGGGCGATCTTGTGCTGGAACTCCGGTGGGAATTGGCTTTTCTGCCATCGCGTGGGGCTTATGCCCCCGGCGCAGGAGACCAGGTCGTGCAGGATTGCGGAGTTGCGCATGCGGATCATGGCCCTTTCCGATTCCTGACGTTTGCGGCCGTCAAAGGTTATTTCGGGCCCATCCGCGTTGTAAAACCATTCGTAGTAGGCCAGGAACGGCGTATGTGGAAATATGTCGCGCAGGAACATGGTTTGCCCCCAGCCGGAATGGCCGACCAGGATGTCGGGAACAAAGCCTTTGGTTTTGAGCTCCCTGCAAACGGAAAGCAGGCCGGAACCATAGCGGACAGCATCGTCAAAGCCGCGTATCAGGGGGTGGGGGGAGCCGTTGTGGGCCGGACTCTGGGAAAAGACGACCTTTTTTACGCCCTGGATGTCCCATTCAGGCCGGGGGTTGGTGGTCGCGAAGATGACTTCGTTTTCAGGCTTCCTGCCCAGGTGTTCGGCCATATGCCGGAATTGTGCCGGGAAATTCTTGTGTGTGAAGAGTACGCGCATGAATCAACTCGATGGTCCGGAGTAAAAGAATCTGCCGAGTCCGATGGTGAACACGATGCATCCGTACAGGGCGTGTTCCGTGGCGACGGCCGCCAGGGAACGGTTTTTCGCATAGTTGCGGACAAATATCCAGCCCGCTATGGTGGAAAGGGCCACGGCCAGGATGTTGAGATAAATGATGTGAAGGAAGCCGAAGGTCAGGACGCTGGCCAGCATGGTTCTGTCGCCGAAAAGCGGACCGTAGCGTCTGAGAATGAAGGTCCGGTAAATGAATTCCTGGGGCAGGGCCGAGAGAAGCGGGTAGAGGGCCATGACCCCCAACCAGAGGAAGGGCCGCTGCCTGGGAAAGCCGAACAGCCAGTCCGGGAAAAAGAAGTAGGTCAGCGCGAAAGCGCCTGTTCCCACCAGGGTGCTCCTTACAAGGATGGCCGTCGCAACACGGCGGAATCCTGAGAAGTTCATTTCTCTGCCGAGGTGGATGCCGCCGTTGTGGCGCAAGGTCAATAGGCAATACAGGGCGACCCCGGTTATGACCGGGAGTTTGGGGATACGCAGAAGGTCCGCCGCATAGACGGAAGGCAGCACGAGGAAGAGTGTGAAGAACTCGGCCGCCAGCACCGGAAGGGTTGGGCCCTTTTGCTCCTCGTCCCGCTTCATGTCGGTTTCCGGCTATTCAGGATTCTTCTTTTTGCTTTTTTTCGTTGGGATGCAGCGGCGTATGTATTCCTGGAGCTCTTTGCGGTCCAGAGGTTTGGCCAGGAAGAGGGTGGCCCCGAGTTCCAGCAGGTTGGATATTTCGCTGATTCCCACCACTGCGGACATGATCACTATGGGCAGTTCCATGAACTGCTGGTCTCCGCGTAGGGTCTGAATCAGCTGGCGACCGTCCATTTCCGGCATCATGATGTCCGTGAGCAGCATGGAAAAATCGTTGCCGGCCATGAGCGCTTCGTAGGCGTGCTTGCCATGGGGGCTGACAAAAGCGGTATGCCCCATTTCCTCCACTATCTTGACTGCGAGCTTCTGAGATATCCTGTCGTCTTCTGCTATGAGAACCTTGGCCATTGTTCCTCCGTCCCTTCCGTGGGTACGAGTCTCCGTGCGATGTCGCTCGAGAGGGCGTCTGTGATCAAGTATGGTGGAAAGTAGCATTGTGGGCCGGAATGGTAAAGTGGAGTGGATTAGAATATTGTGAAAATAAGAGAAATTCGCATCCGAATGCCGATAATTACCCTGTGTTTTGGAAATGGCGGCCAATGCGGCTGAAAGGCCTCCGCAGGGAGGCCTTGTCCTGGTTTACGCTTTGGCGATGGTTACGGAGTCGTCAAAGGTGCAGGTCATGCAGAATTTGTCTCCATGGGCATCGAAACAGAATTGATTGCCCGGGAAAAGGGTTGTTGCCGGGGAGAAGCTGTCATTGATCATGACATCCTTTGCTTCTCCGTTTGACTCGAAACGAATGGTCGTTCCGTCACTCAGGATTAGAATTTCACCATGGTGAAATTCCAGCGGAAGATCATTTTCGGAGTACTGCGACATAGAACCTCTCCTTGCTGGATATTATTTCCCTCTATTACATAGGACATAAAAGTGCACCCCATGTCAAGAAATGAGATTGGACCTTTTCATGGACTATGATTTTGGCCGTTCTTTTAGTACATTGTCCACACTGCCGGGAGAGCGCCGGAAATCGGTGTGCTCGCATGAGAAGGCCCGGCAGGCCCTACCGGCGCGTTTTGAATAGTGGCGCACAGGCGACGACAGAGCAGGAGTGATTGAGTGGCTGCCAGATTCCTTATTTTCGACCAGGACCCGGACATACGTGGATTGCTGAAAGATATCCTTGAGTTTCAGGGGTATGAAATTTTTGAGGCATCGGATGCGGATACGGCGCTGGAGGAATTGGCCAAGGGGTGGCCTGATGTCTGCCTGGCCGAAAACACGTCGGTGAAGGGCGCGTTCAGGGACCTGCTGCATGGGGCGATGGAATACGGGTTTCATAAGCCATTCCTGCTGTTGGTCGATGGTGACTCCATAGAAAAGGCCCTGCAGTACCTGCCTCTGGGCGCCTTCGGATTCATCCGCAAGCCTGTGGACCGGGCACAGCTGACCAGCCTCGTCTTTCGGGCCGTGGAGTGCTCTCGACTGCAGAGACAGGTGGAAGAGCTCAGATGCGGTCTCGAGGACCAACAACATTTGTTCCGAGGCATGATAGACGGCTGCGAAATGCCGGTGGTCATCCTCGGAGCCGATTTCAGCATATCAGATATCAACAAGACTGCGGCAGCCCTGCTTGGAGGAACGATCTCCTCGCTTCAGGGCCAGTCGTATTTCAATCTTCTTCCCGAAGACGTCGCTGAACTGGAGCGGCGGGCCATGGCCGGTGTGAAAACTACTGGCGAAATCCGCACCATCAGTGAAGAGCGTCATGGGGCAGTCTATGAGACTTCCATAAAACCGGTGGTCCGTGACGGCGTCTTGGCCGGGTACGCCCTCATGTCCAGGGATGTGACTTTCGAGAAGCGTTCCGAACAGGAGCTTATGGAAAACGAGCAGCGGTACCGCAGCGTATACGAGGCAGCGCGGGACGCTATCCTGTTGGTGCGCCGTTCTGACGGCAGGATACTGGACAGCAACGATGCGGCCCTGCGTCTTTACGGGTACAGCAAGGACGAGATGTTGAGCATGGGATTTGCCGATGTTTCCGCCGAGCCGGAAAAAAGTCTGGCCGGCTTGGAAGTCGGGGTCGAATTCGTGCCCCTGTGCCGGCATCGCCGTAAGAACGGGGTGGAGTTTCCGGTAGAGGCCTCCATGAGTCATTTCATGCTCGGAAGTGAGGCTGTGGCCACGATTTTCATCCGCGACGTGTCCAACCGCCGGGTGGTGGAAGAAGCGCTGCGGGAGGGCGCTTTGCTTTATCGCGCAGTGGTGGAGGATCAGACCGAGCTCATCTGCCGGTTCGACACCGAAGGGGGGCTTACTTTTGTGAACCCTGCCTATGCGAACTTCTTCGGGGGCGACGAGGAAAGCCTCATGGGCGCTTCCTGCCTGGCCCCCATCCTGGCGGATGAGCGTGATTCCATGCGGCAGTGGATCATGAACGCCAGCCCGAAAAATCCGGTCATGGCCGTGGAGCAGCGCAATGTTCGTTACGACGGAGCTGTCCGGTGGATGCGTTGGATACACAGGGCCATCTTCGATCACAAGGGCCGACTCAAGGAGTTCCAGGGAGTGGGTCGCGATGTGACCGATCGCAAGGAAGCCGAGGTGGCCCTCATTCAGGCCAATGAGGAAAAGGAACAGTTGCGCCTCAACCTGGAAGCCACGTTCCGAAGTATCCCGGATGGCATTATCACCGTGGACAGCGACATGCGCATAATCGCCACCAACAGCGCGGTGACCCCCAATTGCAGCATTGTGCGGGAGGCGGCCAAAGGAGGGGGTCTGCATGAGGCCGTTCAGTGCCGGGACAATCCCTGTGTCAATGTGCTGGAACAAGTGCTCAAGACCCGGGAGCCGGTTCGCGGCTATGAGGCCCAGTGCGCCTGCAGCGAAGGGGCGGAGCGGATGATGGAACTCAATTGTTCTCCGCTCATTGACGAACACAACCGTTTTTCCGGGGCCGTGCTTGTCATCAAGGACATCACCCGCATAGCGGATCTGGAAAAGCGGCTTCAGGAGCGGCACGGGTTCCGGGGGATCGTGGGCAAGAGCGAGCGCATGCAGGGTATTTACCACCTTCTGGAGCAGCTTTCCCCCCTGGACTCCACCGTGCTTATCTGCGGCGAATCCGGCACGGGCAAGGAACTTGTGGCCGAGGCCCTGCACTATGGCGGTCCGCGTTCCGCCAAACCCATGGTCAAAGTCAATTGTTCCGCACTGTCCGAGAGTTTGCTGGAAAGTGAGCTTTTTGGCCATGTGCGTGGCGCGTTCACGGGCGCGGTGCGCGACAAGATGGGGCGCATCGAGGCCGCCCAGGGCGGCACCCTGTTTCTTGATGAAATCGGTGACATCTCCCCTCTGTTGCAACTCAAGTTGCTCAGGTTCCTGGAAATGAAGGAGTATGAGCGAGTAGGGGATTCCCGAACCCGCAAGGCAGATGTACGCATTCTCGCGGCAACCAACGTGGATCTGTTGCGCAAGGTGCACGAGGGAACCTTCCGCGAGGACCTTTACTACCGGCTCAACGTCATGCCCGTAAACCTGCCGCCTTTGCGCGAACGCGACGGAGACATCCCACTGCTGGTGGAGCATTTTATCCAGATGTTTTCGTCCATCTTCAAAAAGAACATCACCGGCGTCTCGGACGAGGTGCTCGATCTGCTCATGCGCTATGCATGGCCCGGCAACGTTCGTGAACTCAAGCACATCATGGAGCATGCCTGCATTCTTGCCTCGGAAGGGCGGATCGCCGTCAAACACGTCCGCAATGATCTTGTGGAGGAAATGCGTACCAATCCCAGGCTGCGACCCGTGCGCCCTGCCGGGCCGGCCAAGGCGGGGAGGGAGCAGATCATGGATGCCCTGGCCCAGACCGGCGGCAACAAGGCCAAGGCAGCCAAGCTCCTGGGAATCCATCGCGCCACCCTGTACCGCAAAATGGAGCAGTACGGCATAGAGGCATAAAACGTCCTCCTTTATGTCGCATTGCTTGTCGCATTGTCGCAAATCTGTCGCATGACAGTGAAAAGCGACACAAAGTTCAGAACCCCGTAACGTCTTGAAATCACGATTTTTCGCAGAAAAAGTCTAAATATGTGGGTGCATTGCTCACGTGAGCATTCGTAATTGTCCGGCATTATAACAGATTCACGTGAGCGCAATGACTGGTCTTTTGTGCACGCATGCACCGTTCTAATCCTGCTAATCCGCTCAGGGCATGATACTTGGAACAGTTGTTGGTGGAAGCAAAGCCAACAGAGGGTATTGTAGTGGTCAAGTCCATTGCCCCACAGGACGTGGGCAGGAAGATTGTTTCCTCTGACAGGCCGGTGCTCGTGGCCTTTCTGAGGCGGGGAAGAAGGCATCAGGAACAGCGGGAGCTCTTACTGCGCGCCGCGCGGCGGTACAATCAGCGCGTGAATTGCTACTTCTACAGCGACACTTTTCTGGAGGCTGGAATGAAGCAGCACTTTGTCAGCGGAACACCGACCTATCTTTTTTTTCAGGCTGGCTGGGAAGTGGACCGCCTCATCGGCTGTTCGGATGATGAGAAGCTGGACAGTTTCCTGAATCGTTGTCTTGTGGACTGTGATTGAAATCGAATAAAACCAATTCAGGAGGAGGTGCTCCGGGCATTGCGTGAGGCGACCTCTTTCATGGGGCAGCCGGAACTGCGGAGCACGTCCACCAGATTTCTCTTGAACCGCGCCAGTCCTCCTCTGCTTCGTGGCGTGCCGCAGAGCACCCGCTCCGGTCCGTATTGATGCACCATGCCTTGTGCGGCCCGCTCCGGATCCACATTTTCCAGCAGGCTGAGTCCCCACAGAAGGTTCCGCTCACGGCACCTGCGCAGGCCGCTGGCCAGGGTCCGGAAAAGCCGGGCCTTGAATTGCTCCATTTCGCCGTAAGCCAACTGTACGGGAATAATGCTTACGAAGAACAGGGCCGCATTGTTTTTCTGTGCATCCTGCATTGCCTCGTCGAACAGGGCCTGTGCGTGGCAATCCGGTTTGACGAAGATCATGGTCCGCTGGCGAGGAACATTCGAATCCCTGCCCGGGGCAGACGTTTCCGGCGGCACATTGAATGGATCGCGGGCATGGTTCCGGAGCTCCTTTACTGCTTCGGCCATGGTGGGCCTGTTTGAATCCGGGACTTCCAGGCAGGCGTGCAGAAGCGATTTTACTGCCGGCGGCATGGCCGCAGCTGCGGCAGGACGACCCATAATCCGGCGCAGGGCCGGGATCATGAGTCTTCCCCAGTGCAGCATGTTGGGGGGGCGGCCGGTGAGTAACAGGTGCAGCAGTCCACCGAAGGAGTAAACGTCCGTGGACCGCCCCGATTCTTTCCCGGCGATGAATGCCGGCGGCATGTAGCGCCAGTCTTCCACGGGGCGATCGCAAGTGGTCCAGAGGTCATGCCAGCCGCTGCGCATGGACCTGCCGAACCGGCGCAGCAGCGGCACATTGTTTCTGGCGTCGTATAGCACGCTGTCCGGCCCCATATTCAGATGCACGGTACCGCTCTGGTGCAAGGTGTCGAGGAGCATGGCCAATCTGTGGGCCAGGGCGAGAGCCTGTTCCGGGGCCAAGGAATGCTCGGGCAGGTATTCGGCAAGGCTGGGGAGTCTTGGGTCGGGCAGGATCACACCGCCATCCCATTCTGCGCACCCCCGAATGAAAAGCGGATGTTCCGGCAGGTGAGCGTAGCGGGCCTGGTGCTGCCAGGACAGAAAGGCCGGGGTGCGTATGTCGAAGAATTGCCGGAGCTCGAAGGTCCGCCAATTGCGGGCGGCCCTGTACCGACGGTTGCCGTGGATAGGCGGCAAGCGATGGCCGATGGTGTAACCCTCTACCGAGCTTCCCGGCTGCAAGACGTCGGGCGCCTCCCGACGGATGGCCATCTCCTGGATGCGGGCCCACATATTTACCTCCCCTTGTTTCCAGAAGAGGGGAGGTTGCTGTTATGGACAATTATTATAAGTCGTCTAAAAACCGGACTGGCTCTCCACGCCCGGCTCGCGGTACTTGCGTGAATCGTGACGTCGTAGAAAGCCGTAAGCGGCGGAGAATGCAAACACGCAACCCAGCCAGACGAGAACGAAAGGGTGTCCCCACTGGATGTCCAGCCACCAGTCTCCCCGGGTGTCGTGCAATACGGTCAGGAATCGGCCCGGCAATCGGTAGGTTATGGCCAGGTATTGGTAGAGCAGCACCAGGGCAAGGGACAGGTAGGCCATGGCGTTGAACCCTACCCACAGGTGTCTGAAGAAGTTTTTGATGGTCTTGTTCATGAATTACCCTTTAGTTGAAGTAGAACCGGAAGCCGATGCCGAGGATGACCATGAGAACCATTTCCAACAAGGTCAGTCTGAATATGAAGGAGCAGATGCGCCGTTGAGGCGGGGTCATTTTGAGCATGATCCTGTTCATGACGAAGCGCCAGAACCGGTTTTTGAATGAATCGTTTGCAAAGAGCCGGAAATATTCGCGTACGCTGGGCAGCCAATAGCTCGCCAGGCTTTTGGCCCTGTCTGCGTTCAGCCTGCATCCGGCCTCTCGACGAAAGGTGTAAGCCAATTCGGCATTGCCATCCGCGCCTCGGCGGGCCATGAGAGTCAGCCCGATGGTCGGGAAACGGGCTGACCACAGCCCGGTCGCTCGTTCCAACACCGCGTCGGTGCAGAACTGAAAGTCGGTCAGGATGTCGTCTATGGCGTACGCACCGTTCTTTTCGTGAATGTGCCAGTGCGGGTTGAGGCGCATGAAGCTCATTGCATCCATGTCCTGCCAGAACCGCTCGCGCCAGGGAAGATTGGTGGTCATCCAGCCTGACATGACGTCCCGTACCGCGTTTTCGGTGTTTATGACCGTTTCCATGTCGGTTCCTATGGCGCCACCACCACCGGGCAGGGCAGTAGCGGGTGCAGGTGTTTGTTCTCGAAACGGGCCCTGAAGCCCGGCGCCTGTTTCTTCTGGTACGCGCCCATGATGATGACGTCGGCCCGCTCGTGGGCCGCGGTTTCGGCCAACACCCGGGCGATGCTGCCCGAGGCGCGCAGATAGCGTACGTTCAGCCCGGCGAAGTCAGTTCTGAGGCGCCCGGTGAGCCGGTCCATTTCCGCATTGACCTGGGCCATGACATAGTCGCCGAATATGTTGCGCGTGGCAGAGGTGTTGAGCCAGTCGTCGCCGGTCATGTGTTTCCAGTCCTCATTGAAGATGCTCAGCACCACCAGTGCGGCCCCGGATGCGTGGGCCCAGTCGGCGGCCAGGGCCTCGGCCCGTCGGGCGCCGGGCGTCCCGTGAGTGGCGAGCAGAATTCGTTTGAACATGATCCTTACCGCATTGGGGGGGGCGGAACCGCCGCTCCCCCTGGCCGGGTTTTCCCTGTCGAGCCTTGCGTTCTGCCGGGCTATGCAAGCCATTTGGTGAACAAAAGCACCACGAAAGTGACGATCAGCACCAGAGTCAGGGCGGTCAGGTCCTCATTTTTTTCCGAAGCGAACACGGAGAGTGCGCGCTCTTCGTTTTCCAACTGGTCCTGATCCGTTTCCGTGGGGCAGTTCTCTTTTTCAAGTTTGATGTTCTCTTCCATGTTTCCCTCCCTACTTCAGGACCACATCCCTGACGAAGTACATGACGACGATGAAGGACAGCGCCGCCTTGGTGACGCCTGAGATGGCGCCCATGACGAGCGGCCAGCCGCCCGCCTGCGCAAGGGATTTGCGGGTGATTTGCATGCCCAGGCCTATGAGTCCGTATGCGAAGAACCAGATCATGGCGTCGGTCAGGGTCACGATGGTTTTGGACTTCTTGTGAACCTGCTTGACCGCATGGGTGAGCGCGCTTTTCACCTCGCCGCTGATGACGATCTCCCTGCCTTTGGCGCGGGCCAGGATGGATTCGAGCCCGGCCATTCTCTTTCGGGCCGTGGCGTCGAAAGCTTCCTTGTTGTCGCGGTCGTTGAAATCGCCTGCAATCTGGTGCTGGCGGATCAGGTCGGCGAAGGCTGCCTCCTCGCTGGCGTCCAATCCCGGAATGCCTGTCTGTTGCGCATTTTCCAGCACGGTGAGTTCTTCGGGAGTGACCTCGGTGCGCTGGTTGTAACTGAAGTCGAGGTATTTGCCCTTGTAGTGCCCCGGAGGGCTGAACAGACCGACCGAAGACATGGCGAAGAGCAGCAGGAAGCCGAGAATGAAAATGGGAAACTTGTCGACAACCACTTCCTTGAAGCTCAGTTTCGCGCCGTTCCGTCTGCCGTACCAACTGGCCAGCACCAGAACGATGACGGGGAGGAACAACACCCGGGTGATGTTGAAGATTTCGCCGACCTTGAGGGTTTTGATGTCCACGGCGTTGAAGGCAAGGCATGCCGCGGCCACTTGTGCGGAGTTCAGGATGCCGGTGCCTGCCCAGGCTCCGAACTGGGTCGGATTCATACCGACGATTTTGCCGATGGTGGGGAAGGCGAACATGCACAGGATGCCGAAACCGAGAATGGTGCCGATGGTGTATGCCATTTCCGAGCAGCGGGCACGGACGACCGGCGCGCAAGCTACCGTGGCGGAGACACCGCAGACGCCCATGCCTGCGGACAACACGCCGGTCATGGACTTGGGTTGCCTGAAGATGTTTCCCAGGAAAAGCACGAAGAACACGGTGCCGAGCACGAAGAAGCCGATCATCCATACGGAAACCATGCCGAGTTTGGCCAATTCCGCGAATGAGTAGCGCGCACCCAGCAGTATGACGCCCATCTTGAGCACGAAGCGGGCGGTCTTGACGCCGCTTGCCGCGAATTTGGGAATGCCCCAGGTGTTGGTGATGATGATGCCGATTATGATGCCCAGCACCACGTAGTTGAGGTTCAGGACCTTATGGATTTTGAAACCGAGGAGAGGAACCAGCTGAACGGAGACGATGCCCACCACCGGTTCGAGGAACCAGCGGATGCCCATGGCCAGGAGCATGATGAACAGGATGCCCGGAATGGTTTCCAAAACATAGATGTCCCGTTTTGTCATGGGTTTGTTCATGCGGGCCTGACGGAGCAGCGCGGTCGCGAACCCCAGTCCGGCGGCCGTGAAGCAGAGCACCTCCATGAGGTCGATCTGTTTGTGCACGTGAAGGGATTTGAGCAAGGGGGTGAAAAGACCCGTCATGACAAAGACACCATAGAGAAGCAGCAGGCCACTGATGGTCATCAGGGGAATGTTGCTCGGACGTCCGACATCGGAGTTAGCCATACGACCTCCCCTCGAAAGATTGAAAGAATCTTTTCGTGCAAAACATACAGGTCGGTTTCCCTAAGGCAAGAGGTGTGCCAATAAAGTTTTTTTTATAAATATTTGGATTTACTTGGCTAGGTATAGAAAGGAAGAATGTTTGACTGATAACTTTGATTTGCGGGTGCTGCTTGGAGTTTTCGACTTGCGCTGGCCCTTGCCTGAATTCGCGAGCGTGCTACAGTAGGTCTGGAACAGGATGGAATCAGATCGAAGAAGTTCGTGGAGGTCCGGTATATGGGCAAATTCCGCCCGCAGACGCTTCAGTCGAGGTTTCTGCTGGGGCTTGGAGCCATCGCCCTGGCGGGGGGTGTTTTCTTTGCAGCCAGCATGTATTTTCACCTCAGGTCATTGCTGCATACTCAGGTTGTCGATAAAGCCGACCTGATGCTTTCGCAGGTGGACTCGGTGCAGCAGTATGTGCGGAATGTGCTGCGCCCCAGGATGTTTCGGACCATCCCCGGCGATCAGTTCATCATCGAGGCCATGAGCTCTTCCTACATTTCCCGCATGGTCATGGACCGAGTGGGGCGCGACCGCTCTCAGTTTTTGTACCGTCGCGTCTCGGAAAACGCCCGCAATCCCGAGTTCGAGATTAATTCCATGGAGCGGGAGATCATGGAAATACTTCGTACCCATCCGGGAATGAAGGAATGGGAGGGGTACAGGAAGGTCGACGGCATGGAGTTCTTTCTCACGGCCAGGCCCGTGGTTTTTCTCGCCCAGTGCATGCACTGCCACGGTGCTCCTGCGGATGCTCCCCGGGTGCTCATCGAGCGTTACGGCGACCGAAGCGGGTTCGGACGTGAAGTGAACAGCATCGGCGGCATTGACCTGGTCGGCCTGCCCGTGGATTCGGCCGTAGCGCAGATCCAGGACGCCACCGTGGGGTATCTCGGCATCTATGCCGGCGGCATGTTCGTCTTTTTCGCCCTTGTTCAGGTCTTTTACAACCGGCTGGTGACTCACAGCCTGCACCGTCTCACCCGCGTTTTCCGCGAACGTTTCAAGGACCAGGAGGAGATCCGGGTGCTGGAAGAGGTGGAAAGGAAGGACGAGATCGAGGAAATAGTGCAGGGCATGGAGGAATTGGGAGACCATCTGGTGAGTGCGCAGACTCAACTCAGGGACTATGCGGGCAATCTGGAGATGATGGTCGCCCGGAGAACCTGCGAACTGAGCAAGGAGGTTTCGGAACGTCAGGCCGACGTGGCCTTGTTCGTGCGCCTGCTGGCGCTGTTTCATCAGAGCGGCTCTCGCCGGGAGATGTGGCGAACATCTCTGCCCATCATTGCCCGACGTTTCAATGCCTCGGGGGCGGCGTTCACCTGCATGCTGGCTACCCGGAATTTCTACTCCTGGCCCGACCAGGAAGCGCCCCACGAGTTGCCGGTGAACTGGCGCGAGAGTCTGACAGAGGGCCAGACCCTGTTTGAGCCGGGCAAGGCCGTGATTCCGGTGGGCGTCGGTTCCTCGGTCACCGAAGGACTGCTTACCGTGCTTTGGGAGGATGGTCTGGAGCTCAAGGAGCAGGATCGCGACGTGCTGGTGGCCTTGGGCCAGCAATTGGGCATCGCCATGGAAAACCTTGGTGCGCTGGATAACATCATGCGTCAGAAGGACCTGCTGCAATCCATCGTTGAAGGCATCTCCGATCCCCTGTTGTTCATGGACGGCAGCTGTTCGGTGGCGCTGGCCAACCATGCGGCCCGCGACCTGGCCTCGCAGCTTGCCGATGGTGGAACCGAGGCTCTCATGCCCGCTTTGTTCGGCGAAGGGCTGAGTTCGGAAGCGGGGGTGCTGCGTGTCGCCATGGTCAAGGGCGAGCCCTGCTCGCACGAGGTTCGCACCACGGGCAATCGCCATTTTTCGGTGAGCCTTTATCCGGTGGGCGAGGAAGACCGGCGGCTCGTGGTCTACATTCGAGAGGTGACCAACGAAAAGAGCATGATGGCCCGGATGCGCCAGAGCGAGAAGCTGGCTACAGTGGGGCAGTTGGCTGCGGGACTGGCCCACGAGATGAACAATCCCCTCGGGGTCATCAAGTGCTACGGTGAGCTGTTGCGCGAGGCCGTGGACAGCGACGGCGCCCGGGAGGATGTGGACGTGATCATGCGTCATGCCACTCAAGCCCAGAACGTGCTGCAGGATTTGCTCAGATTCGCCCGGCCCGGCAAGCATGAGGCCGAGGAAGTGGACCTGGGCGAGGGAGCGAGGAAAAGCGTGCGCGTCTTCCAGGCGCAGGCGGGGAAAAAGGGCGTGTCCCTGGCCGTGGACGTGGAGCCGGAGTTCCCGGGGCTGCTGATCAACAGTCAGATCCTGGAGCAGATTATGGCCAACCTGTTCAACAACGCCATGGATGCGGTGCAGCCCGACGACGGGAAAATCACGGTCAGGGTTTTCAGCGACCGGACGGCGTCCGAGGCCGTGCTCATGATGGCGGACAACGGCGAGGGTATTGCGCCGGATGTGGTGGACCGAATTTTCGATCCGTTTTTCAGCACAAAGGAAGTGGGCAAGGGCACGGGCTTGGGACTGGCCGTGGTCTACGGGCTGGTCAAGGATATGGACGGCCGCATCGATGTGGTGACGGGCCGGGAGACGCAGTTCTTTTTATATTTTCCGTTCAATGGAACCGGGGGTTACTCATGACGCTTCCCGACGGCATACTGGTGGTGGACGACGAAAGGGATTTCGCCCGGGGCATTTCCCGGCTTCTGCAGGGCCGGTATCCGGACGAGCGGATCGTCACGGCTCTTTCCGGGACCGAGGCTCTGGACGCCATGCGTGAAGCCCCGTTTTCCGCCATGCTGACCGACCTTTCCATGCCGGGCATGGATGGGCTGGAGTTGCTGGAGCAGGCTCGCGACCTCTGGCCCCAGACCACGGCCGTGCTGCTCACGGCCTTCGGCAGCATCGAGGCGGCCGTGCTGGCGGTCAAGGGCGGGGCCTACGATTTTCTGACCAAACCAGTGGAGCCGGAGAGCCTGTTCAAAGTGGTGGACAAGGCCATGGAACGCAGCAGACTTCTGGCCGATAACGTCCGCCTCAGGCATTTGGTCGGCAAACAGGTGCAGTGCGACGCCATTATCGGGGACAGCCTGCCCATCCGCAGACTCAAGGAGGCGTTGGTCGCCATTGCCGAGTCCGACTACACAGTGCTCATCCGGGGCGAGTCCGGCACAGGCAAGGAGCTGGTGGCCCGTACCATCCACAAACTCAGCCGACGTAGCTCCCGCGATCTTCTCTCGGTCAATTGCCCGGCTATTCCGGACCCTTTGCTGGAAAGCGAATTGTTCGGCCATGTGCGGGGCGCGTTCACAGGAGCCGTCCGCGACCGGAAAGGGCTGTTCGAAACCGCACGCGGCGGTTCCCTGTTGCTGGACGAGATAGGTGACATTTCCTCCTCCATCCAGGCCAAGCTGTTGCGCTGTCTGCAGGAACAGGAGATCCGGCCCGTGGGGTCCAGCAGGAACATCCGGGTGGATGTGCGCATTCTGGCCAGTACCAATCAGGATCTGGAAGTCCGTATGCGGGACATGAGCTTCCGGGAGGACCTTTATTATCGGCTCAACGTTCTTTCGGTGCAGGTTCCGGCCCTTCGCGAGCGCACCGGGGACATTCCTCTGCTGGTGCACCATTTCCTGGGCCAGGCACGCGACGAGATTCCCTCGGCTCCGCAGGAGATCTCGCCCGATGCACTGGCCTATCTCAGTGCCCGTCCCTGGCCGGGAAACATCCGTGAACTCCAAAATTTCGTACGCAGGTTGGTCGTGTTCGCACCGGGCGACGTGGTGGACATGCCTCTGGTGCGGATGGTGGAGAATCAGACCGGGACGGGAGGCGGTACGCAGGACAACATGTCCGCCTACAAGGACGCCAAGGCTGCGGTGGTGGACGAATTCACCAGGAATTACGTGGAAAACCTGCTGTCCGGCACTGGGGGCAACATATCCGAGTCGGCTCGAATCAGCGGCCTTTCACGAGTGGCCTTACAGAAGATTCTCAAACGTCTGTGCCTCAGCGCGGATCGTTACCGGTAGGCATGCACCGGTCTGTTCCTGATGATATATTTGTTTGCATCATGGAATTTTAATTCCCCTCTTTGCCAGGGTGTGACAACAGGGGGGAAGGAGGATTTCCCCTATGCCGGAAATTGCAACGCACTTTCTTCCGCCGGGACGGGAAAAAATTGAAGCCTTGCTTCCTGTGGCCCGACGGTTCAAGGAATCGATCACTGGAAATCTGTTCGATTCGCTGCCCGTGGCCGTCGTCATCCTCACCGAAGGACGGCAGGTCATTTACTGCAATGCGCGATTCCGGGGGCTGGCCGAAGAGGCTGGGGTCACAGAGGTGGTGGGCAAGCGGCCGGGTGAAGCCCTCGGGTGCGTACATGCTCATCTTATGGAAGGAGGATGCGGCACCAGCCGTTTCTGCCGTCAGTGCGGTGCGGCTATTGCCATTTTGGAGAGTTTTCAGGACAAACAGGGGCTGCAGGAATGCCTCATGAAGAGGCGATTCGACAGCCGCGAGGAAGATCTTGTGCTGCAGGTCTTCACTACCAATTTTACTTTCGGAGATCAGGATTTGGTGCTCTTTTCCGCCATTGATGTCCGTCATGAGAAACGCGCCCAGGAAATGGAGCACCTTGTGTTTCATAAATTGCTCAACAGCGCCTCAGGCATGGTCATGCTCACCAATCTCATCGAGGACGAGGCGGGCGAAGCCATGACGGAATACACCCGTCCGCTTCGCGACGCGGCCAAGAGGCTGGTGGGCCACATTCGTCAGCAGCAGGTCTGGCGTTCGGCCGAGCAGGGGCGTTTGCGTGTCCTTCCGGAACCAGTGCGTCCTGAGCACCTGTTGCGCGAGGTGTTGATGGAGGCGACCGGCCAGGACCCGGATCGAGAATTGGACTGCCTGTTGGATTGTTCCTGCAATAACGAGTTACGTTCCGACCCGGCCCTGTTACGCCTCATCCTTTCCGTCTTCATGGAAAACGCCTTTGAAGCCATGCCCAAAGGAAGTCTGGTTGTTTTGGGATGCCGGGAAGTCGAGAACAGGCTTTCGTTTTTCGTCTGCAACGAGGGAGTCCCCACCGAGGCCGTAAGGAACCAGCTCTTCAAACGATCCTTCACCACCAAGAGCGTTGGCCGCGGATTCGGGCTGTACCGGGCCAAATTGCTTGCCGAGCACTATCTTGACGGCAGGGTTGGGGTGGAGCTCGATGACAATCGGATCACGTTTTTTGTGGAGTTGCCCGGAGAGCTTGCCGGGAACGAGTGATGTCGTTTCCGCACTGATGTGTTACGGTAAAGGCTGTATCGCTTGCCGCAAAGGAGGGTTCGGACATGAAATCTGTACGTTTGGCTTCATTGCTGGCGGCCTTGGTGACGGTGCTCTTGCCGGCCGTATCCGGTTTTGCCGCCGAGGAGGCGGCCTCCGGAGGAGCGCAGGATCCCATGATGAGAGGGATTGATCTGTTGGCCCGTTTTTTTGTTCTTTCCGTGGTCATCGAGGTTGCCTACTCGACTCTTTTCAATTGGAAGGTCTATCTGGCTCATCTTCACGACAAGGGGTACAAGACGCCGATACTGGTCGTCACCCTTTTCGCCTTTTGCTGGAGCACCAACCTGGACATTGTCGGGGAACTTGTTCACACGCTCTTCAACAAGACGGCCAAACCCAATGCCGTGGTTGGAACATTCTTGACCGCGCTGCTTCTTGCCGGGGGAAGCGGGGCCATGAACACGCTTTTCGACAGGCTCAAGATCAGGAACCGCAAAGCCGTGGATGAACGAGCCAGGGCGTTGCAGGAGACCTTGGCACAGGAAAGGGCCGCAGCCGGGGAAGGCGGGTGACGCAAAAACGCCCCTGCGTGCAGGCGCATCAGGGGCGTTTGGTACAGGTGTCCGATCTAATCTTCCAGCGTGTAGTCGACGGTATTCACCACCCGGACGACCTTGATTTCCGGGGTGTACTGGTCGCGGTCGCGGATGGAGAACATGCCTTGGCGTGCTCTGCGGATTGAGCCAACCCTGCTTCCGGAGTCTTCGGCAAATTGCCTCGCAGCCCGCCGTGCATCTTTGGTGGCTTCGGCGATCATTTCGGGCTTGACCTCATTGAGACGGGTGAACATGAAGCGCGGCTGGAAGTCGTAGTTGCGGATGATCATGATCCCCTGGGAGATCAGTTCCCCCGTCATCGTCATGAGTTCCTTGACCCGCCTGATGTCCTTGGAGCGCACGGTGATGACGCCCTGAGCGTTATAGCGTTTTTCGGGCCGCTGATTCGGGCTCAAGGGGATGTTTTCCATGATTTGGGGGGCGGTTGGAGTGATTTCGGCATCGCCCAGCCCGTGTTTGCTGATGAATTCAAGGATGACTTTGTCGGCCGCTTCCAGGTTGGCGTGCAGTTCTTTCAGAGTGTCGGCTTGCGTCTGGTAGCTGATGGGCCAGATGACCTGGTCAGCCGGATATTCGCGCTCGGCGAATCCTTTCACCGACACGAAGCGGTCCATGGCCTTGAAGTCTTTGACCGCCTGGCCGAGGGTCCAGCCGCCGCCCGCGATGCCGAGGGCCATCAGCAGGCCCGCCAGTATCAGTCCGATTCCGTTTTTTCGTTCCATATGTCGTACCCTTCCTTTGTGTCGTCAAGCAGGCGCCCTCCTTATGCCATGAAACACGCGGTCATGCATAGTCGAGAAAAGTTTGTCGGCTCCCAATTTTCTGAGAGGCTGTTTTTCTTTACGGGGAAATGTGTTTCTATGCATGGGTGAGGGCAATCCTGTACGCGGGAGGTCGCATGACTGTGGAGGAATCTGTTTTTTTGACGTTGGATGAGGCTCAGGAGGCCGTCTGTATCGATTTTGATCAGTATGGGCCGCAGCCGGCCCAGATGCACCGGGTCATGGATATCCTCGGGGTGGACCATCCCATCCCTGAAGGTGAGCCTTTGGGCGGGCTGGTGCGCTCCTTGTTCACCTTGTATCGTCCAGATGCCGGTCAACTGCTCGACATCTGTACCGAGGTGTTCTGGGCCAGAGCCAGGCAGGGCCGCGGACCGGCAGGCGAAATCGGGCTGTTCATCCCCACGGACATGGAATGTTTCCACTGTACCCGCTGCGGCAAGTGCTGCCGCTCCCTTGATTTTCACCGTGAATGCTTGGCGGAGGACGTCGCATTGTGGCGTGAGAAGGGGCGCGACGACATTCTGGAGTGGGTGGGGCAAAACAGGGACGGCGACTACCTTATATGGGTCAGGCCGGGCACGGATCTGGTGACCGAGATTTGTCCCTGGCTGGAGGAATCTGGTGGCTGCTGGACCTGTTCCATCCATGACCTCAAACCGGAGATTTGCAGGGAATATCCGGGGTCCGGGAAACATGCATACAAGACCGGATGTCCCACCGCCAACGCGAGATGCCATATTTAGCGTTTGCCGTTTTTTCAAGGTGCATGATTTGCCTGGAACCGGACGACTTGTGTATAAGCAGGGCGTCCGGTTTTCTTGCCGTGAAATCATAAAGATCAGAGGGATGGTGTGATTCGATTCAGTGTGGTGATTCCGACCTACAACAGGGAATCCTTTTTGCCCCAGGCCATTGCCAGCGTGGCCAACCAGGGGGTACGCGCCGAACTGTTGGTGGTGGACGACGGGTCCACGGACAATACCGAGGTCCTGGTGCGGACCATGAAGGTTCCCGGTCTGCGTTACGTGAAAAAGGAAAACGGCGGTGTGGCCTCGGCCGTCAATCTGGGAATCAGGATGTCTCGCGGCGATTTCATTATTCCGTTGGGCTCGGATGACGCCTTTGCTCCCGGCGTGCTCGGGAAATACGCCCGGCTGGCCGCAGCCCGGCCCGAACTGGACGTGCTTTACGGCAACATGGTGCTCACGGACACGGAGTTCAACGTACTTGGCGGCTGGAATTACGAGGACTGGGATGGACGCTCCGAAGTCCTGGTGGGCAGCCTTGTCAAGAACATGCCCATCGCCCAGTCGGGCACGGCTTTTCACCGGCGGCTTTTCGAACGTTTCGGCATGTATGACGAATCCCTGTCTCGCGGGTCGGACCACGATCATATCGCCCGCATCGCCGCTCATGCCCGGTTCAAGCACATTGCCGCACCTGCACTTTTCTGCCGTAATCATGACGACAACATTTCCAGAAAGTCGGCGACGTTTCGCGAATGCAAGGCCCGAGTCACGCGTCGTATCGTAAAGCGATACGGCCTGGAACGGCTTTTCCCGGAGTATGGCTGGCAGGGCGATGCCGAAGCCGCCCGCGCCGCTGCGCATGCGGATCTGGTGAAGATTTTCACTGTTTATGATGACCGGCAAAGCATTGAGCGGTACTCGGTGGGATGATCGTCCGGTCGGTGTGCACGTCTTGGATATTTCCTTCCTTTTGCGTTACCTTCCGAAAAAAAAGATACGGAGTTGGAGCCATGACTCAATATAAGCAAGTGGAAAGTGTACACGGACTGGGACGTCGAGAGTTCCTGAAGCTGACCGGCATCGGCACGTTGATGCTGGCCACGGGGTGCGCCAAGAATCCCGTTACCGGCGAGAGCCAGTTCATGCTCGTGTCCGAAGAGCAGGAGATCGCTTTGGACAAGCAGGCCTCGCCCCATCAGTTTTCCAACGACTACGGCGCAGTGCAGGAAGCGAGCCTGAACAAGTATGTGAGCGGCGTGGGCATGCATTTGGCCAAGGCCAGCCATCGACCGGACATGCCGTACAACTTTCGTTGCCTCAACGCCACCTATGTGAATGCCTACGCCTTCCCCGGCGGCAGCATCGGCGTGACCCGGGCCATCATGCTGGAACTGGAAAACGAGGCAGAGCTTGCCGCATTGCTGGGTCATGAGATCGGTCATGTCAACGCCCGGCACACGGCCTCGCGCATGAGCAAGCAGCAGGGCATGGGGCTGATTGTGGGGCTCGGTTCCGCCGCCGCGGGCGCCTTCAGCAGCGGGCTCGGTTCACTGGTCTCCCAGGCGGGCGGTTTCGGCGCCAGCGCATTACTGGCCAGCTACAGCCGCGACGATGAGCGGCAGGCCGATGATTTGGGCATGGAGTACATGCTTCGGGGCGGATACGAGACCGAAGGCATGGTCGGGCTCATGGAAATGCTCAACGAGCGACACAAGAGCAAGCCCAGCGCATTGGAGGTCATGTTCGCCACCCACCCCATGAGCAGCGAGCGTCTGGCTACGGCCCGCGCCGCAGCGGCCGGGAAATACGCAACTTCGGCAGACTTCAAGTTCTACAAGGAACGGTATATGGACAATACCGCCTCCCTGCGCAAGATCGCCCCGGCCATCGACGAGATGCAGAAGGGCGGCAAGGCCATGAGCAAGAAGCAGTACGGCCAGGCTGAAGACCATTTCAAAGCGGCCTTGAAGACTGCTCCCAACGATTACACGGCCCTGCTCATGCTTTCCAAGTGTTGCCTGGTGCAGAAAAAGGATAAGGCTGCCGCCACGTATGCGGTGCGCGCCGCCAAGGTCTACCCGCAGGAACCCCAGGCCCGATTGGTGGCCGGTTTCACCAAGCTGCGCATTGAGCAGTACAACGACTCCCTGAGCTATCTGGCCGCCTATGACAAGATGTTGCCCGGCAATCCCTATGTGGCGTTTTTCAAGGGGTTGTCCCATGAGCAGCTTGGCAGTCGTGATGCGGCGGCCAATGAATACTATCGCTTCCTCCAGTCCGTGAAGAAGGGCAATGAGGCCAAGTATGCCTATAGCCGGTTGGTGCAGTGGGGGTATATAAAATCCCAGATTCAGGTGCCCGCGGGTGATCCGTTCCGCCTTTTGAAGGCGTAGGAAGTTTGCCTCCGGCGGGCAAGGGGGATAATCCCCCTTGCAACTCTTAACTATAAAAACGGCATGTGCGGGGCAGCGCCCCGCACAATTACTCCAGTCCCACGCCTTCCAATACCAGTTTCACCCGATTTTCGTAGGCGTGTTCCCGCAGGATGTGCGTTTGCCAGGCGGTTTGAAGTTCCGTGCGGAACCGGTCGTTGGCCATGAGTTCGTCGTGCTTGGCGGAAATGTCGTCAGCCGAGGAGAAGACGATGGGCCGCACCAGCTCGTCGGGGAAAAGGTCCAGACCGGGCGTGTCGTCGGTCATCAGGAACCCGCCCGCGCACCAGACGTCGAAATGCCGCTGGGTCAGTCCGGCCGGGAGCTGCGGGCTGGTCATGTTCAGGCACATGCCCGCTTCGCGGTAGATCGCCGGAAGAGCGCCGTAATAATCCACTACGGGCCGAACGTCGGTACCGGGACCCAGGATGTCCTTCCAGCCGTCATCCCCGAATACGGTCAGGTTGGGCGAGGCCTTCAGGCACATGGTGCGCCAGGTCCGTCCGCTTTCCTCCGCGCCCAGTCCCGGCAGGCGCACGTCGTTGCCCGGCCACAGGGCGCTCACCCCGGTCTGCTCCTGCCACCAGTGGAAATCAGGCCGCTTTCCGTCCACAAGCATCTGGCGCGCCTCGTCCCAATGCTGGCGGTCCAACTTCAGCCCCGCGTAGTACTTTTGTTTGTCCGGAAACTCCGAGCGGCCCACGAACACCAGCCGGTCCCCGATGCCTTTGGCGAATTCCGGGAGCTTTCCATTTTTTTGGAAGAGCTGCGGACTGGCCGCCAGGGGCAGGTAGTGTACGTTTTTCGCTCCCAGCTCCCTGAGCGGCAGCATGAAGCTGGAGTCGGTGATGAAAAGCTCCACTTCCTTCCAGTAACCGGATTTGACCGAAGTCAGCAGGTTGAAGGGATTGTCCACCAGCCAGACCGCCACGCGGGCTCCGGCCTCGCGCAGCAGATTGAAGCCAAGCCCGAAGGGGTCCAGTCCCTTGAAATTGACGCTGAAAAAGAGTTCCGGCACAGCGGTCTGTAGCAGGTCCGGCAGATAGGTGCCCGGCGCATTTGCCGCCTTGAACGGGGCCGGCCTGAAGGCGGCGTAGCCCTCATCGCCAAAGGCGATGGCCAATTCGTCGCCAAGCAGATCGTTTTCCGTGGTGGGGAGCCACACTTGCCGTTCGATGCCGCATTCGCGCCAGTGGGCTCGGGACAGTTTGGCGGCCAGCGGCCCCCAGAAGGAAGGAAAGGCATTGAGGGCGGGGCGGTAGCGGAAGACCCGTGCGGTTTTGGCGAATGCCGGGGTGAAGGCCTCAGCAGGCATGGGCCAGAACTGCTCGGGCACTCGCTTTTTCCAATTCTCGCCCATCTGCTTTTCGAATTCCGGACACTCGACGTAGAGCGGTGTGCGTACGGACGGGAACCACTCCAAGAGTTTCTCCGGTTCCGGCCCCAGGCCCAGGAAGACGGTTTCAACGCCCATTCCCATGCATTCGAATTGGCCCTTGTCCGAGGGAAGCGTCTGCTTTTTTCCCAGTTCGTTGACAATTTGTGCGCGTTCGGGTCTCGTCATGGTATCCAGTCTTGGCTAATTCGCCGGTTTCGGCTACTGTCCGCCCCACACGGCAACGGAGCATCATTATGAAGAAGTATCAAGATCACTATTTCAAACGGGCCAAAAAGGACAACTATGCGGCCCGGTCCGTCTATAAACTCCAGGAAATCGACAAAAGATTCAAGATCTTTCGGCAGGGGCAGACCGTTATCGATTTGGGGGCCGCGCCTGGGTCGTGGACCCAGTGGGTCGCCAAGAAAGTCGGGCCCAAGGGGCGGGTGCTGGGCGTGGACCTGCAGAGCACGGAAACCGAGTTTGCGGAGAACGTGATTTTCATGCAGCAGGACGTGTTTTCGGATTCGCCCGAGTTGCTGGCGACCATGGAGCCGTTGCTGCCTTTTGATCTGGTCATCAGTGATATGGCTCCCAAGACAACCGGAGTCAAGTTCGCCGATCAGGCCAACAGCCTGGAGCTTTGTGAAAAAGCGTTTGAAATAGCCGCCAGGCACCTGAAGAAGGGCGGTCATTTCGTGGTCAAGAATTTCGAGGGGCCGGACACCAAGGCCTATATCGATTCCCTTCGTCCATATTTCAATTCCGTCAAAGTCTTCAAGCCCAAGAGCTCGCGGGCCGAGAGCAAGGAGATCTTTGTCGTCGGACTTGGCTTTAAGGGCGTTGAAGGTTAATAGACAAGGTTCATTCAGCTGAAGATAAGTTTTAGGAGGAATACATGGCTGGACACAGTAAATGGGCAAACATCCAACACCGCAAGGGACGTCAGGACGCCAAGAAGGCGAAATTTTTCACCAAGGCCGCAAAGGACATCATTCTCGCCGCGAAAGCCGGCGGCGGCAACCCTGACGACAACGCTTCCCTGCGCCTGGCCATTCAGAAGGCCAAGGCCGTGAACCTGCCCAAGGACAAGATCGAGAACGCCATCAAGAAAGGCACTGGCGAGATCGCGGGCGGCGACATCAATGAAGTGGTGTACGAAGGCTACGCACCCGGCGGCGTGGCAGTGCTCATCGAAGCCGCCACCGACAACAAGAACCGCACCGTGGCCGAAATCCGCCACACGCTGGGCAAGAACGGCGGGAACATGGGCGAAGCCGGTTCCGTGTCCTGGATGTTCAACAAGAAGGGCGTGATCCTGTTCAAGGAAGACGCGTACTCCGAAGATCAGGTCATGGAAGTGGGCCTGGAAGCGGGCGCCGAGGACGTGCTCAACGAAGACGGCATGTTCGCCGTGCACTGTGCCCCGTCCGACTACATGGCCGTGCAGGCCGCCTTTGAGGAAGCGGGCATGACCTATGAGTCCTCCGAACTCTCCCAGATCCCCGAGAACATGATCGAGGTGGACGTGGAGACCGGCAAGAAGATCATGAAACTCATCGAAGCCATTGAAGACAACGACGACGTGCAGAACGTTCACGTCAACGCCGACTTCCCGGACGAACTCCTGGAGGAGCTCGCAGGCTAGTCTGTCCGAAAGGGCTCAAGTGCGGCGTCAAGTGCACTGTTGGTGAACTGGCGTATCGGGCTCCCGGAACAGTCTTGAAGACTTTATGAGAAACAGTGCGGACAAATCAAACGGCGTGACGGTCATCGGTCTGGACCCTGGATCGCGGGTCACGGGCTACGGCATCGTCACGGAAGTTTCGGGGCAGGTCACCCTGGTGGCCACGGGAACGGTCCGCACACCGGTCAAACAAAGCATGGGCGTCCGGCTGGGGGTGATCTTCACGGAGCTTTCAAAGCTTATCGGCGAGCACCACCCGGTCGAGGCGGCCATAGAAAACGTCTTTGTGTCCAAGAACGTCATGTCCGCGCTCAAGCTCGGGCAGGCTCGCGGAGCGGCCATGGCAGCCTGCGCCAGCGCGGGAATGGATGTGGCTGAATATGAGCCCACCTATGTAAAGAAGAATCTTGTCGGTGTGGGCAACGCGCCCAAGTCGCAGGTGGCCTATATGGTCGCCCATACCTTGGGCATCCGTAATCCCGGCTGGGCCGAGGACGCTTCAGACGCCTTGGCCGTGGCCATCTGCCACCTCAACGAGCGCAGGCTCAGGAAACTTACGGGGCAGCAATGATCGCATATCTCGAAGGGCGGGTTCTGGAGGTTTCCGAGACCGGACTCATCCTGATCACGCCGGGTGGTGTGGGCTACGAAGTTGCCGCGCCCGTGTCCGTCCTGTCCAAGCTTCCGGGCCGTGGTCAGGAGGTGCAACTCTACATCCACACTGCCGTGGCCGAAAAGGCCATCGACCTCTACGGCTTCCTGACTTTCGAGGATCTGGAGGTCTTCCGGACTCTCATCTCCATCGACAAACTCGGCCCCAAGAAGGCCATGGCCATCCTGGGTCAGTTCGACGCGGACCACCTGCGCGAGATCGCCTTCCGCGAGGATGCGGACACTCTGGCCACCGTGCCGGGCATCGGTCCCAAGTCCGCCCGTCAGATTCTCTGGAACCTGAAGGACAAGGTGGACAAGTTGGCCACCGCGCGCCTTAAGGCCGCCCCGTCCAAACCGGGGGCGGCGGCCAAGGCACAGGGGCCGCAAGGCGAGTATTTCGACGCCCTTGCAGGGCTCAAGAACCTCGGGTATTCCGAGGAAGAAGCCCGGCCTCTGCTTCAGGACATCTTCGAGGCGGAGGCTGACATTGACGCCGCAACGGCCATTCGTGCGGCACTCAAGAAAATCGCGGCGGCCCGTACATGAGCAAATGCACTCTTCCTGACGATACCATCCGGCCCAGACGCCTTGCCGATTTCATCGGCCAGGATGACCTGCGCGCCAATCTGGATGTTTTCATCCGTGCGGCGACGGATAACGGTCGGCCTTTGGATCATACTCTTTTCTACGGCAACCCCGGCTTGGGCAAGACGACCCTGGCCCGGATCATGTCCTCGGAGCTGGGGGTGAATCTCGTGTCCACCTCCGGGCCGGTGCTGGAGCGGTCCGGCGATCTCGCCGCCATTCTCACCAACCTGGACGAGGGCGACATCCTGTTCATCGACGAGATTCACCGCATGCCCGCCACCGTGGAGGAAGTGTTGTATCCGGCCATGGAGGATTTCCAGATCGACCTGGTCATCGGTTCCGGTCCGGGGGCGCGCACCGTGAAGATCGACCTTGCGCCGTTCACGTTGGTGGGAGCGACCACTCGCCTGGGGCTGCTGACCTCGCCCTTGCGCGATCGGTTCGGGTGTGTGTTCCGAATTGAATTCTATTCGCCCGAGGAGCTGGGGCGTATTGTGGAGCGTGCTGCGCGTATTCTGGACGTGGAGGTTTCCCCGGAAGGGGCGTTCACCATCGGCAAGCGTTCGCGCGGCACGCCGCGTATCGCCAACCGCCTGCTGCGCCGGGTGCGGGACTACGCTCATGTTCACGGCGACGGCAGCATCGACACCGCCCTGGCCGAAATGGCTTTGGACAGGCTTGATGTGGACCCGTACGGTCTGGACTACATGGACCGCAAGATCCTGCATCTCATGATCGAAAATTTCGCGGGCGGCCCCGTGGGGGTGAAGACCCTGGCCGCAGCCTGTTCCGAAGAGGTGCGCACCATAGAGGACATTTACGAACCGTATCTGATTCAGTGCGGTTTCTTGAAGCGCACTCCGCGTGGCCGCGTGGCCACTCCGAAGGCATATAAGCATTTGAAGATGCGTGTCGAGGATGGGGACCAGGGAAATCTGCTCGGCAATTTCTAGAGGATGTCCCCGGCGGGCAAAGGATATGATTCCCTTAGCAAACTCTGGGTTGTAAGTTCGTTTTCGGGATTCGTTTCGTTTAGGTCGGATCCGCACCCACGAGGGGCAAGAGTAATTAAAACGCCCGGCGGCTCAATGAGCCGCCGGGCGTTTTGCCGATCAATCAGTAGGAAGTGGCGCTGGTCGTAGCTGCCATTTTTGTTTCCCCCTGACGAGCCATATGCAGGTAACTAAGTGCCAACCTTCTGCCTTGTATGAGATTTTTGTTGAAAGTGAAATTCATCTTCACTACAGTCTCAAGTAAGTCTAACGAGGCTTATTCGTGCAACAACCCATTCAATGGAGGTTATGATGAAAAAACTGTTTATGCTGTGCGTGACCGCCCTTCTCAGTCTGTCGCTGATGGCCGGTGTGGCCTTTGCGGCCAAATACAAACCCGGAACCTACAAAGGCTCGGCAGTGGGCTTCACCAAAAAAGGGCACCCCGGGAAAATCGAGGTCGAAGTTACGGTGGACGCGGATTCCATCAAGAACATAAATATCGTGACTTACGAGCAGACGCTCAAAGGTAAGCGTGGCGACAGTGTCAAGGAAGCCAAAGAAAAGGTTCCCGCCGAGATTCTCGCCAAGCAGACAGTGACCGTGGACGGTATCGCCAAGGCCTCCATGTCCTCCGACGGGATCAAGCTGGCCGTTGCCCAGGCTTTGGAACAGGCCACCGTCAAATACAAGGACGGTACCTATAAAGGGACGGCAAAGGGGTATTCCAAAAAGGGGCATCCTGGCAAAATCGTGGTTGAAGTGACTGTCGCCGGCGGCAAGATATCCAAGATCGATGTGGTCGAGTTCGAGCAGACGCTCAAGGGCAAGCGCGGCGACAGTGTCAAGAAGGCCAAGGAGAAGGTTCTCGCCGACATCCTCGCCAAGCAGTCCGTGGCCGTGGACAGCATCGCCAAGGCCTCCATGTCCTCAGATGGCATCAAGCTGGCTGTTGCCAACGCCCTGGAACAGGCTCGTTAACCCCTTGAGAATGAATGCTGTTTGAAAAGATGGGGAGAGGTGAAGGCGCAACGCCGCTGCGCATGGCCTACAGTCTGGCCGGTGCAGTGTTTCTCTCCACGCTGGGCGTGGGAGTCTTTGCCTTTGCCATCCCCTTGCTCGCAGTCCACGACGGGATTTCCGGCCTTTTGCTGGGGGCGACCTTTTCCGGGTATTTCCTGGCCAAGCTGGTGATATCTCCCGTGGCGGGGCAGTTGTCGGACAGGACCGGCCCCAGACCGCTGTTGGCGGGCGCGGCCGTGGCAGGGATGCTTGTTCCCTTGGTCGCGCTGGCCTCTCAGCGCCATGAAGTTCTCTATGGCGTCCAATTCTGTCTGGGATTGTCCTCCGGAGTTGTGAAGCCGGTAGCCACCGCGTCCATTGCCGCACTGGTGCCGGAGCACAAGCGCGGTCGTGTGTTTGGTATGTGCAATGCCCTGTACAATGCTGCCTTTTTCTTCGGTCCCCTGCTGGGCGGTCTATTGTTTTATGACCGGAACCTCGTTCCGGTGCTTGCTTTTCTCACGGCCTGCATGACAGCGAGCCTTGTTGTCGTGTTGGTCGCAACGCCTTCGGATTTGTCCACAGCGTCAGCGACCTCGCGCAGGGGAGAAGGGCTTGGGCTGGGCAAAAATACCCAAGCCGGAACACTGTTGCTGGCTGTCTTCGGCCGCACGGTCTGTACGGCCTGTCTGGTCGCTTTCTACCCGGCGCTGCTGTCCGGGAGTCTGCACGGGCCCGCTTGGCTCGTGGGTATGCTTTTCGCCATCCCCAGTCTGGTGGCCTGTCTCGGGCTTCCGCTGGGCGGCAGGTGGGCGGACAAGGGAAACCGCGAAACATTGACCGTGGTGGGCATGGCTCTGAGCGCGACCAGCCTTGCTTTGGCCGGGAGAGTGGAGACAGCCCCAGGGTTCGTGCTCGTCGGGGTCTTGCTTGGCATAGGGTCCAGCATCTCCTTTCCGGCCGCCATGTCCCTGGCCTCGTCGTTGGGCAGGCAGCAGGGCAGGATCATGGGTTGGTTTCATGCGGCTGCCAATGCCGGGTTCGTGATAGGCCCGCTTCTGTGCGGCCTGTTGGTGCGGCGATATGGAGAAATTCCCTTGCCCATGGCCGTTATGGGGTTGGTGGGGCTGGTTTCGACATTGCCTCTTGGCATGGCCCGGATTCTGGGGCGTGGCGTTCTCTCATGGCGTTCTTTTGCTTCGGCTGCTTTTGCTTTTGGCCTGCTTGTCGTGGGATTTATCTGTTTCCAGGGAGGGGGCATGCAGCGGACCAGTCAGGCCTCGCCCATGTCGGATGGGCCTCTGGAGTTCGCAGGCCTGGCCATGGGAAATGTGATCCATATGAATCTTTTCGGCGCAGACTCTGAGCAGGCTGGCGAGGATTCCCAAGCCGCCTTTCAGACAATTTCCCGCCTGGAAGCCGAATTCGGTCACCGTAATCCAGCCGGAGCCGTGGGCCGCGTGAACCTGGCCGCAGGCAAGTCTCCCGAACCCGTCGGCAAGCCCGTCTTTGAACTCATCAAGCGGGCCTTGGACATTTGTAGGGCATCGTCCGGTGTTTTCGACATTACCATCGGGGCTGTCACGGTGCTTCCTTATTATTATCAGGAAAAGGCCGAGCAGGAGAAAGCTGCACTCATCGACTACCGCAAGGTTGTGTTGGATGAGGACAAGCGGACCGTATTCCTGCCGGAGCAAGGTATGGCCCTGGATCTTGGCGGCCTGGCCAAGGGGACGGTGCTGGACGCTGCGGCTGAAACGCTGCAGCAACGAGGGGTGCCGGCTGCTTTGGTGGAAGCGGGGGGAGACCTCTATTGTTATGGAGACAGACAATGGAAGGTAGGTATACAGGATCCGCGCGGTGACGGCCTGCTGGGTATCATCAGCGTCGTCAATGCAGGAGTGTGCGGCTCCGGTGACTATTACCAGTACGCGTTTACTGAAGAGGACGGGGTGACCAAAAGGAAGCACCATATCCTGGACCCGACGCTTCTTGATTCTGCTGGCAAAAGCATCGCGGTCACTGTAATTGCCCCCAGTGCGGAGTTGGCCGATGCCTTGGCAACCACCCTGTTCATACTTGGCCCACAGGAAGGACAGATCCTGCTAACGCATTATGATCATTGTGCTGCCCTCTGGGTTTTGCCGGACCGCAGCTTGGTCGCCAGCGAGGGCTTTCCGCCTTTTCTGGAGCAATGATCATAGAATGTTTGACTATGAGAATGAAATTCGTTATCGATTAATTCAACTGAGGATGTTCTTCCTTAGTCACACTCTTTACAGAAGGGCCGGGTTGTCTGGCCCTTCTTGCTTTCTGAGGAGAAGTCCGTCCGGATTGGGCTTTCTTGTTGGACTCAGGGGTGATTGGATTACGTGAGAGCTAGTCATGGCCTGTTTCCTGCCATTCGGAATAACGGCGGACGAAGATGACGTCCTTCACGCAGGGTGGATCAAAATTAAGGGAAGATTTTGCGTATGGCTGTTGACAAGCCCATTGCAACGGCTTAGGAAGGTAAAAAAGAACATTGTTCAGTTATGCAGGTAAAGAAAGATACCATACATCGAAATGTGCTCAGCGTGGCCCGAGAGGAATTCATTGAAAGAGGGTATAAAGACACCAGCATGCGGGCCATCTCCAAAAAGTCTGGTGTGGGGCTTGGGAATATCTATAATTATTTCAAAAACAAGGATGAACTCTTCAGGCAAGTCCTGGAACCGGTCATAGATGCGCTGCTGGAAATTACCAACGAGCATAACAGCAATGCAAAGCTCAATATCGGCATATTCAAATCACAGGAATATATCAAAGAAAGAAATCAAATATTTTTAGAGCTTGTTTTGGGTTTTAAGGAAGAATTGCGGATACTGCTGTTCAAATCCCACGGTTCTTCGTTGGAGGACTTCAAGGAGGATTACATTGATAAAAATACGGAAACAGGCTTGGAGTTTTTGCGTTTGATGAAAGAAAGGCATCCCCAAATTAACATCAAGATTTCAGATTTTTTTGTTCACACCATGAGTTCGTGGTGGATCGGCATTTTGGGGGAGCTGGTTACGCACGATCTGGAAAGGGATGAGTTGGAATGTTTTATTTCCGAATATGTCGAATATACGATGGCGGGCTGGGAAAAGATCATGCGTATCGAATAATTTTTTTTGAACGAATTATGAACACTGTTCGTTTTTAAGAAGGATCATGAAATGGGAATATTATCCAAGTTTCAGGTGTACATGCCGGAAAGGAAGGGCTTGTTGTCCGGAGCTTTGTTCATGTCGGCAATGAGTTCTCTCATGGGGATACTGCCGTTTATCTTCATTTGGCTGATTGTCCGTGAGTTGTTCAAATCACAGATTGAATCATCACAGGCAGTCATCAGCGTTTATGCCTGGTGGGCATTGGGAACGGCGCTGGGAGGCGTTTTGCTGTACTTTTTGGCACTCACGTTGTCGCATCTTGCTGCTTTCCGGGTGGAAACCAACATGCGCAGGCAGGCCATGCAAAAGATTATGCAATTTCCCCTTGGCTTTTTCGAGAACAACACCAGCGGGCGTATCCGTAAGATCATAGACGACAACGCAAGCGTTACGCACAGCTTTCTGGCCCACCAGATGCCGGATCTGGCCGGAAGCATTTTAATGCCTCTGGTATCATTGGTACTTCTGTTCGTGTTCGATTGGAGGCTTGGCCTTGCCTGCCTTGTCCCCATTGCCGCGGCTTTGGGCATAATGAGTTTCATGATGGGCAGCCAAGGGCGGTATTTTATGAAAAAATACATGAACGCTCTTGAAGACATGAATACTGAAGCGGTTGAATATGTTCGCGGGATCCCTGTTGTAAAAGTATTCCAGCAAACGGTTTTTTCGTTCAAAAATTTTCATGACAGCATTATCAAGTACCGAGACATGGTCTACAAATATACATTGATGTGGGAAAGGCCTATGTCATTGTATGTAGTAATAATTCACGGATTTGTATATCTTCTTGTCCCCGTTTCCATCTTGTTGATCGGAAATGGCGAAGATACTTCCATCATATTGCTTGATTTGATTTTTTACATTTTGATTACGCCGGTCTTTGGCCAAAGCATTATGAAGAATATGTACATGAACCAAGCGGTAGGGCTAGCGGCTGAAGCGGTGAGGCGCGTAGAAAAATTGACTGATGTGGAGCCGTTGGTTGTGTCGGATGACCCTCAGAGCATCACAAGTCATGAAATCGTTTTCAAAAATGTCTCCTTCTCCTATCCAGGCAGCGACACCAAGGCCGTAGACTCCATAACCTTCACCGTTCCCCAAGGGAAAACCTTTGCTTTGGTTGGCGCTTCTGGAGGTGGCAAGACAACGATTGCTCGTCTTGTTCCCCGTTTTTGGGATGTTGATACCGGGCAAGTCTCCATTGGTGGAGTCGACGTGAAGCATATTGCTCCGAAAGAGCTCATGCGTCATATTTCATTTGTTTTTCAAAATACGAAATTGTTCAAAACCAGTTTGTTGGACAATATTCGCTACGGGAATGCACACGCTTCCAATGAAGCCATGGAGTGCGCGTTGGAATGGGCACAATGCCGTGAAATACTCGACAAGCTTCCCCGTGGTCTGGATACGGTCATTGGGGCTGAAGGGACATACCTTTCCGGAGGGGAACAGCAAAGGATCGCTCTGGCTCGGGCCATTTTGAAGGATGCCCCCATTATCGTGTTGGATGAAGCCACTGCGTTCAGCGATCCTGAAAACGAGCACTTGATACAACAAGCCCTGAAAAAGCTCACCCAAGGCAAAACAGTCCTCATGATCGCCCATAGATTGAGCAGTGTCGTGGATGTGGATTCCATTTTGGTGATCGACAAAGGGGAAATTGTTGAACAAGGCAATCATCATGAACTGCTGGAGCAGCAAGGATTGTACGCAGACATGTGGAAGGAATTTCAAAAGTCGGTTCAATGGACTGTGGGAAAGGAGGCACACAATGCTTAGCATTCTGGAAAGACGCCTTGCTCTGTCACCCAAAGGCGCACAGGATTTTCTCAAAGGAGTTTTCTTTACAACCCTGCTTAACATAGCGCTTATGCTTCCGGCTGTATTTGTCTTTTTGTTTCTTGATGATTATCTGAAAGGGAGCTCTGTACAATCTGCAAATATTCATCAAACTATTTGGTATTATTTGATAATTGGTGTGCTATTCATGCTGCTGACATGGATAATAACGCGCTTCCAGTACCGTAGCACCTACACATCAATATATGAAGAAAGCGCGAATAGACGCATTTCTTTGGCGGAAAAATTGCGTAAGCTTCCCCTGGCATTCTTTGGAGAGAAAAATCTTTCCGATCTTACTTCCACTATCATGACGGACAATACGGAATTGGAGCATACTTTTTCGCATGCCGTACCTCAACTCTTTGCCTCCCTTATTAGTATCTTTCTTGTTGCTGTCGCCATGTTTGTTTATAATTGGCGTTTGTCCCTGGCTTTATTTTGGGTAGTTCCGGTCGCGGCGGCAGTGCTTCTTGCATCCAAGCAATGGCAACGGAAGAACCACAAGACCATATATAATGCCAAAAGGACTGTTACCGAATGGATTCAGGAGGGCTTGGAGACAATTCAGGAGGTCAAGTCGTATGGGAATGAGGATTTGTATCTTGTCGGACTGGACGATAAACTCAATGCGTATGAGAAAAAGTTGACACGCGGCGAGCTTGTGAGTGGTGTCCTCGTGAACAGCGCACACAGTTTACTCAAGCTCGGGATTGCCAGTGTCATCATATTGGGGGCTCATCTTTTGGCTGTGGGTATGGTGGACATGTTCACATACCTCATGTTTCTGATCGTTGCCTCACGTATCTACGAGCCCATCAACGAAGTGTTCAACAACTTGGCTGCGCTGTTTTATCTCGACATTCGAATCAATCGTATGAACGAGATGGAATCGCTTCCCATTCAACAAGGACAAAAGGAATGCGGCCTGTCCCATTTTGATATTGTTTTTGATGGGGTTAGCTTTTCGTATGAGTCTGGCAAGCAAGTCCTGAAAAACGTTTCCTTTGTGGCCAAACAGGGGGAAATTACAGCTTTGGTAGGCCCTTCAGGAGGAGGGAAAAGCACCTCGGCCAAATTGACCGCACGCTTTTGGGATGTGGATTCGGGGAACATCTCTTTGGGAGGGCGTAACATTCGCACCATGGATCCGGAAACCTTGTTGTGTTATTTTTCCATTGTATTTCAAGATGTTGTCCTTTTCAATACCACGGTCATGGATAATATCCGCATAGGCAAACGTGACGCCACGGACGAAGAAGTCTTGCGTGTGGCAAAGCTGGCTCAGTGCGATGAATTTGTCCGTAATATGCCGGATGGATATCAGACTGTCATTGGTGAGAATGGAGAAAGGCTTTCCGGTGGCGAAAGGCAACGCATTTCCATTGCCCGTGCCCTACTCAAAGACGCACCTGTCGTTCTTCTGGATGAAGCCACCGCCTCACTCGACGTTGGAAACGAAACCAAGGTACAGGCTGGTATTTCAGAGCTCATACGCGATAAAACAGTACTTATCATAGCCCACAGAATGCGCACTGTGGCCGACGCAGATAAGATTGTCGTTTTGGAGAATGGAGAGGTCGTGGAAAGCGGCAAAGGCCAGGAACTCCGAACAAGGCGGGATGGTGTTTTCTCCGCCATGGTCAACCGGCAGTTGGTGACCGCAAACGAGTCAGCGGCTCCAGATAATTGATTGTAATCAATGTCAAACACAGCAAGCCTCCGCCATGCTTGATAAGCATGGCGGAGGCTTGCTCTTTGGATCTGAAATGATTCATTTCTACAGACGTTTTAGGATGTTATTACCTATTCGCCAATAATTTTCACCAACACCCGTTTTTTTCTGCGGCCGTCGAACTCGCCGTAAAAGATCTGTTCCCAGGTGCCGAAGTCCAATCGGCCCTCGGTGACGGCGACCACCACCTCGCGGCCCATGACCTGACGTTTCATATGCGCGTCCGCGTTATCTTCGTAGCCGTTGTGGCGGTATTGGGAGACCGGCTCGTGTGGAGCCAGCTTTTCCAGCCAGACTTCGTAGTCGTGATGCAGGCCTGTTTCGTCATCATTGATGAACACCGAGGCCGTGATGTGCATGGCGTTGACCAGACACAACCCTTCTTGGATGCCGGATTCCCGCAGGCAGGCTTCCACGTCCGGGGTGATGTTCACGAAGGCCCGGCGCGTAGGGACTTCATACCAAAGTTCCTTGCGGTACGACTTCATGGCTATTTTTCCTCGTGACCGTTGAGGGGCAGGGCGGTTTCCTGCTTTATGGAACCGAGCACAAAGGACGAGTTAATGCTCTGCACCCCGGGGATGGGCGAGAGTTTGGAAAAGGCGAAGTCCGCGTAGCTCTGCATGTCGGGCAGGGCCACCTTGAGCAGGTAGTCGTCCTCGCCGGATACCTGATAACATTCGAGAACCTCTTCCATTTTGTCCACGTGGGTCTTGAACTCCTCGAAATCCTTGAGCTGATGCGCTCCCAGGGAGACGCGTACAAAGGCGATGATGCCCATGCCGACCTTGTCGGCGTCGGCCAGGGCCACGAATTTTTTGATCACGCCGGAATTTTCCAGTCGTTTGACCCGTTCCAGCATGGCCGGGGGCGAGATGCCAAGGCGTTTTGCCAGTTCCGAGTTGGTGATCCGACCTTCACGTTGCAGGATTTTGAGAATGTTCCGGTCCATATCGTCGAGTTTCACCATTTGCCTTGATCTCCCTGTAGATTGTTCGCAACCATCCCGAAAGGTTTTATCATTTTGCCGTGGAAAAGTAATGCTAATAAAATTCGATGATAGAGCAGTATTTCTTAATAAGATTAGGTTATTATTGCCTGGATGTGTAGTTTATTATAACGTCCCAGAACAATAACAGAATGGTCGGGCCTATGGCTTTGACCGTACGGATAGGATACTGAAAGCGGGTAAACCATTGGAGCGGAGGTCGCATGCCCCACAGACGATTGAGTGAAGACCTTGTGCAGGCCGTGGAGGCCATTCTGGAGAAGGCTCATGTGGCCGGTAGAAACATGCTTTTCGAGCATGAGGTCTACGGGGTTCTTCAGTTGCTGGGCCTCAACGTGCCCTCCCACCATCTCGTGACCGAAGGCGCGGAGGTGGACGCGGGCAAGCTGGCCCGTTTTTCCAGCGGGAAAGTGGTGCTCAAGGTGGTGGCCGCCGACGTGGCCCACAAGCAGAAGATCGGCGGAGTGCGTCTGGCCGTGAAGGACGCCGACTTCATCCGCTACAGTGTGGACAGTATGATTGCGGATATGAAGGCCGCAGGGCACGAGGTCGAAGGCGTACTGCTGGTTGAGTGCGTGGACTATTCCCAGGACCTGGGCAACGAGATCCTGCTCGGCTTCCGCGAGAGCGACGCCTTTGGGCCGGTCATCTCCTTCTCAAAAGGCGGAAGCGACGCCGAGCATTTTGCCCAGAGCTTTTCCCCACCCAACCTGATTCTGGCTCCCATCGACCGCAAGTGGGCCGAGGCGCTTCTGTATTCCACTCAGATCCAGAAAAAATACGCCGCCCAAGGCAACACCGGCCACACGGCCAGGATCGTGGACGCGGGCCAGCGCTTCAGCAGCCTTTCCACGGCGTTTTCCAATTTTTTCGAGGGCACCCGTTTCGTTATCCGCGAGTTTGAGGTCAATCCGTTCGTGTTCGACCGTCACGGTCGGTTCGTGGCTCTCGACGGCTACGCGGTCTTCGGGAAGCGGGACGAATCAGTGCTGCGACTCTGGAATGCGGAACGTTCGTCTCTGACCCCTTTTTTCGAGCCGGAAGGTGTGGCCGTCATCGGGGTGAGCACCAGCAACCTCTCCAGCCCGGGCTCCACCATCACCGAAAACCTCATCAGGTTGGGTCGCAATGACGTCCATGCCGTGAATCCCAAGGGCGGAAAACTGTCTTTTGCGGGCGGCGCTGTGCCCGTGCACAAGTCCCTGGAAGAGATCGGCAGTCCCGTGGAACTGGCCATCGTCGCGGTGCCTGCCGGCCATGCCCGGTCCGTGGTGGAGCAGTGCGCTGCCGCTGGAGTCAAGGCCGTCGTCCTCATTCCCGGGGGCTTCGGCGAAACGGGACGCGACGACATGGAAGCCGAGATCCTGGCCACCGCCCGCAAGGCGGGCATGCGGCTCATGGGGCCCAATTGTCTGGGTATCATCTTCGGCGGCAACGACGGCAAGCCGGGCATCAACACTTTCTTCGTGCCCGAGGAAAAGTTTCGCATCCCGGAGCGGGAAAGCCGCAACGTGGCCATCCTGAGCCAGAGCGGGGCCTTGGGCATGATCGAACTGCACCAGATGCGCAACGCCCTGTCACCCAAAGTCATCGTCAGCTACGGCAACCAGTTGGACGTGGACCCGGCCGATCTTATCGATCACTTTTCGAAGGATGCCGACGTGGACGTCATCGGTTGCTACATAGAAGGCTTCAAGCCTGCCGCGGGGGCACGGTTCTTTCACGTTGCCGGTCGTTGCCCAAAGCCGGTCATCGTCTACAAGGCCGGGCGCACCGAGGCCGGTCGCAGGGCCACCGAATCTCACACCGCCAGCATTGCCGGGGAATACGCCGTGGCCAAGGCGGCCATGAAACAGGCAGGGCTGGTGGTGGCCGAGACCATGATGGACCATGTGGAGCTCATCAAGACCTTTGCGCTGCTCAATGATTTCGAGGTCAGAGGCAATCGTCTGGCGGTCATCGCCAATGCGGGGTACGAAAAGACTTATGCTGCGGACAACCTGGGCTCCCTGCAGGTGGCCGAGTTTGACCGGCAAACCACGGATAACCTGCGCGCAGTGATTCCGGCCTTCGTGGATGTGGACCCGCTGCTGGACCTGACGCCCATGGCCGACGACGCCATGTACGAAAAGTGCATCGAGACCGTGCTGGCCTCGGACAGTGTGGACGCACTGGTGGTTTCCATCGTGCCCCAGGCCATGGATCTCAAGACCACCGACTCGGAGATGGAATCCGACCCGGACAACATCGCCGCACGCATCGTTCGGTTGGCGGGGAAATACCGCAAGCCCATCGCCGTGTCCGTATGTGTCACGGGCGGGGCGGACGTGGACTACAACCGCTTCGGCCAGACCTTGGATCAGGGGGGAGTGCCCACGTTCCTCAACGCCAGCCGGGCCACTCAGTGTCTCAACGAATTCATCCGTTATCGCATGATTCGCAAGACCGGGGATTATGCGGAATGGCTCAAGTAGGACTTATCTGATGCCTCCGGCGGCCAAAGGGAATGATCTCCTTTGGAAACCCTGGGTTGTCGGCGCGCTTTTGTATGTCATTGCGTGACATTGCAAACCCACGCCGACTGTGGCCAAACGTTTTGCATTTATTATTTACCCAGGCAGCCAAGAAGGGTGCGGATACGCGGAGTAAGAAAAAGGCAGTCCCGACGTGCATAATGGATACACGAGGGGCTGCCCTTTTTTGAAACGACAAAGTAGACGTGCCGTTATTGGCTAGCCTTGCGGTCCGTCGATGAGTTCGCGGAGAAGATCAAGCTCCTCACGGACCGGGGATCCCGGTCCGTGGTCGAGGAGAGAGCGCAGGGCCAGCAATTGGGCCAGGGGAAAGTCCTTGCCCCACAGGGCTCTGTAGGCGGTGAAGCCGGTGTTGCGCAGGAATGTGCTGCATTCCGTCCATAGCTGGCGCGCGAGTTCCTGTGGCTCAATGGAGAATTCGGTTTTCCAGATCGGAAGTTTGCGTTCTCCCACCACACGGTTGCCCGAAAACTTCACCGTGGCGTGCAACAGCCCGTCGTCATCACAGGTCATGGACCATTCGTAGAGCCACCCTTCGCCCAGCCATTCGAACTCGAAATGGGGATTGGAGCCGTTGGTGCATTTTTCACTCCCCGAAATGGCGTCTGAAATACCGTCGCAAAGATCGCGCAGGGGTTCGGAAAAAATACTTGCAACGGTCAGGTCGTACCCCTGGTCTCCTATCCTGAGATAAAAATCCATCCATCCCTTGCTGAGTTTCCTCAGCGAGAATTGCGTGTCCTCCATTGGCGCCCTCCCTTCAGGCGTAACCGTACACAGGGGTCGTGTCTTTTTCAATCCATGTGGAAATGAATGACAGAGTATGTTTGTTGCGATCCTTGGCTACAGGACTGACCTTGATGGGGGGACGCAACGGATCTGTTTCGAAAGGCTTCGCACCAAACCGTCAGGGCCCGCGGTGAGTGCGGGCCCTGACGGTTTTCGGGAAATTTCTCTATGCAGCCGATTTGTCGGTTCTTCCTTCCGTCATGGCTTTTTCATACATACTGCCCCACGCGCACAGGCTGCGTATATTGGGCATGACCGACTGTCCCAGTTCGGTGAGGGAATATTCCACCTTCGGCGGAACCTGGGGATAGACTTCGCGGTGCACCAGGCCGTCCGCCTCCAGTTCGCGCAATTGCTGGGTGAGCATCTTCTGGGTGATGTTGGGCATGATCTTGCGCAGCTGGCTGAACCGCAGCACGCCGTCCCGTCCCAGATGGTAGATGATGATGGGTTTCCACTTGCCGCCGATGATCTGCAGGGTCAGTTCCACCGAGCAGTAGTATGACTTGCCGTTGAGAGTTTTCAGGCCACAGGCTCCCATGGGGGTCTCCTTTTCATTTATCTTGTTCCCTGTTTCAGGGTATACTGTTCTAGGTATCCTTGAGGGTACTATAGCACCTGAAGGTGCGTTCTTGATCTTTTTATACCGATAGACGAAAACGTGGGCACAGTAAAGGAATGATCTGAAAACAACATAAGGAGAATTGCATGGACGTTTTTGAAGCATTGCTTACCCGCAGAAGCATCCGCAAGTTCGAGGACAAGCCCGTATCCGATGAAGACCTGAAGGACATTCTGGAGGCGTCCATGATGGCCCCCAGTGCGGGCAACGCACAGCCGTGGCAGTTCGTGGTGGTCACAGACAAGGACAAGCTTGAAGGTTGCGCCAAGATCAACACGTATGCCCAGATGGCCCCGAAGGCACCGGTCAGCGTTCTGGTCTGCGGTGACCTGAGTCTGGAAAAGTACGCCGGTTATTGGGTGCAGGATTGTTCGGCGGCGATTCAGAACATGCTTCTGGCCGCTCGCGGCAAGGGACTCGGCTCCGTCTGGACAGGCATCTACCCCTTGGAGGATCGCGTCGAGGGCTTCACAAAGCTCTTCCACCTGCCCGAAAAAGTCATCCCGCTCGGCCTTATCGTCATGGGATATCCTGCCCAGAGCCCGTCTTCCAAGAGTCGTTTCAAGGAAGAACGTATCCATCACAATGCATGGTAGGTGGGATCATGAGTAAAATCTGCCTGCACGTTTTGTTCAAGGCCCAGCCAGGAAAGGAAGCACAGGCCAGGGAGCGCCTGACCTGGCTCATGGAGAGCAGCCGAAAGGATGTGGGATGCATCCATTACGACATGCATGTGTCACAGGATGACCCCGGGCGGTTCATGCTTTTCGAGCTGTGGGAATCCCAGGCGCTGCTCGACGAGCATAACGAGTCCGATCATCTGGTGGAGTTCCGCGAGGAGTCGGCGGAATACCTTGACGGAGGGCCTGAAGTCACTTTCTGGAATCCATTTTAACCCGGCAGGACGGCCCGGCGGGTTCTCCTCCGGGCCGTTTTTGAGTCTTTTCAGGAGAATATAGTGAAAATACTTGCATTCAACGGAAGCCCCCGCAAGGGAAAATGGAATACGTCCACCATGCTTGAACAGGCCCTGGACGGGGCCCGGTCGGCCGGGGCGGAAACGGAACTGATCAACCTGTATCAGCTCGATTTCAAAGGTTGCGCAAGCTGCTTTGCCTGTAAATGCAAGGACAGGGATGAAATTGGAGTCTGTGCTCTTCGCGACGACCTGCAGCCGGTTCTCGAGAAGGTTCGCAGCGCCGACGCACTGCTCCTCGGCACGCCGGTCTATTACGGAACGGAGTCCTCGGCCATGCGCGCCTTTCTGGAGCGGTTGCAATATCCCTATCTGAACTATGAAGACTTTTCCAAGTCCCACTTCCCGAGGAAGGTGCGCACCGGTCTGATCTACACAATGAACGTGCGGGAAGATCAGCTTGACGCCATGGGATACCCGGCCGTCTTCGAGCGCACCCGGTCCTATCTGGCCATGCATTTCGGTTCCTGCGAGCTTGTCCTGGCCAATAACACCACCCAATACCCCGACTACGGGAAATACGAGGCCAACGCCTCGGGCGAGGACAAGGCCCGATACCGGGAAGAATATTTCGGGGGAGACTGTCGCCGGGCCCGGGAGCTCGGCATCCGACTGGTTTCCTGATCCGAACCGATGGAGAAAATCGTCAACATGAGGAGAATACAATGAAAGTGGTCGCATTCAACGGAAGCGCCCGCAAGGGCGGCAATACTGCGGAAATGCTCAAGGCTGTGCTTGCGCCGCTGGAAGCCGAAGGCATCGAGACCGAGTTGGTGGAATTGTCCGGCAGGAAGCTGCGCGGCTGCATCGCCTGCTACAAATGTTTTCGGAACAAGGACCAGCGGTGCGCGGTCAACAATGATTACATGAATGAATGTATCGAGAAGATGATCGAAGCCGACGGCATCATCCTGGGGTCGCCCACCTATTTCGCCAACGTGAGCACCGAGATGAAGGCGCTCATTGATCGCTGCGGGGTCGTGGCTCGGGTCAATGACAATCTGTTCAGGCACAAGGTTGGAGCCGCCGTGGTTGCGGCCCGGCGCGGCGGGGCCATCCATACTTTCAACTCCCTGAACCACTTCTTCTTCATCAGTGAAATGGTCGTCCCCGGTTCCGATTATTGGAACATGGGCTTTGGTATGGACAAAGGCGATGTGCTCAAGGACGAGGAAGGCATGGGCACCATGACCAGGTTGGGCGAGAACATGGTCTGGCTGCTCAAGAAGATTCATGCCTAGCCGGTGACCATGTCGGGGAGCGGACCTTATGTACGGTTTCTCTCTTTGCATTGGAGAGGCCCCCGCCGTCACAAGGACGGCGGGGGCGTTTTTTTCAGCTGCTGATCCGTCAGGGGATAGCCTGTCTAGTAGCTTTTCTTTTCCGGCGAACCAGTCATGTCCTTGAACGGCGTCAGGGCGTCGTCGATGGCCTGGATGTAGGCCATGGTGTCCACGGCCACGGCCACGAAGACGGCTCCCCAATCGATGCATTTGCGGGCCATGTCCGGATCAACGGCCAGGGTCCCGGCCGCCTTGCCCATCTCTCGGACGCGGCGGATGCAGTGTTCGATGGCGGCCTGTACCTCGGGATGACCTGCGTCGTCGGGATGCCCCATGGAGGCGGAGAGATCGGCGGGACCTATGAAAACGCCGTCCACGCCGTCCACCGCGATGATCTCGTCCAGATTGTCGAGGGCCTCGCGGCTTTCCACCTGTACCAGCAGACAGAGATCCTCCTTTGCCGTGACCATGTAGTCGGACACTCGGCCCCATCGGGAGGCGCGGGCGATGCTCGCCCCCACGCCCCGTTTGCCCGCAGGGGGATAGCGGAGGGCTTCCACCATGCGTTTGGCGTCTTCGGCCGTATCCACCATTGGCACCAGCACGGTCTGGGCGCCGATGTCGAGCACCTGCTTGAGCAGGGCCGTATCACCTTCCAGGGGGCGAACTACCGGGTGGGCCGGATACGGCGCCACGGCCTGAAGTTGGCCGAGCAGTGTCTGGATGGTGTTGGGCGCGTGTTCGCCGTCGATGAGCAGCCAGTCATATCCGGACGTGGCCGCCATTTCGGCCAGGTAGGAAGACGCAGTGCTCAGCCACAGACCGATCTGCACCTCGCCCTTGGTGATGGCCTCTTTGAAGCTGTTTTTCTGTCGCATTGTTTTACTCTGTTGGTTGTTGATCGGACGTCGCTAAGCGCCCGCATAGGCGGCTTGGGCTTCTTTCCTCCTGCGCAGAAGCAGGATGGCGACCGAGCCGAGAATCGTGATGACGGAGAGCGTCACCAGTCCGGCCAGATGGTTGCCGAAGAAGATGTCGGCCTGGGCCTTGATGTTGGGGGCGAGGAATCCGCCGAATGCCCCGAACATGTTGGTGAAACCGATGCCCGCAGCCAAGGCCGCTCCGGAAAGCAGGCTGGTTGGCATGGTCCAGAACACCGGCTGTACGGCGATGAACCCGGCGGCGGCGAAGCACAGGGAGATGATGGCCACCAGAGGGCTGGCAAAGGCCGACACCCCGATGCCGATTCCGGCCACGAGCAGGGTCATGGCCGCCGTGATTCGGCGCTCGCCGGTACGGTCGGAGTAGCGGGGGATGTAGTAGGTGCCCAGAAGCGCCGCCACCCACGGGATGGCCGTCACCAGCGATGCGGTGAACCCGACGTTGGTGCCCAGAAGCGCCGCCACCTGGGAGGGAAGGTAGAAGACCAGGCCATATACGCTGATCTGGATGATCATGTAGATGATGGCCAGGTGCCAGACCGTCCAGTTGCGGATGGCGTCGCTGATTTTCGAGGTGGTCTTGACGCTTTCCTCAGCCTTCAGCGTGGAGACCAGCAGGGTGCGTTCCTCGGGGGCGAGGAACCGGGCTTCCGAAGGCGAGTTGTCGAGATAGAGGAAGGTCGCGAAACCGGCCAGCAGAGCCAGGCAGCCTTCAATCACGAACATCCAGTACCATCCGGGGTGGCCCAGGAATCCGTGCATCTCGAGCAGGGCCCCGGAGAGAGGCGATCCCAGGGTCAGAGCCAGAGGCGCCCCCATATAGAAGAGCCCCATGATGCCCGCCCGGCTCTTTTGCGGGAACCACTGTGATGTAAGGTAGATCATTCCCGGGAAGAATCCGGCTTCGGCCGCCCCGAGCAGGCTGCGCACGAGCAGGAATTTCCACTCGGTGTCGGCGTAGCCCATGGAGGCGGAAAGAACGCCCCAGACCAGGGTCGTGCCGCCGATCCAGGCGCGGGCTCCGAATTTTCGCATGAGAAGGTTAGCAGGAACGCCGAGAAAGGCGTAAGCCACGAAGAATATTCCGGCGCCGAGGGCGAAGGCTCCGTCGCTCAACCCGGTGTCCAACTGGTAGGCCTGCTTGGCGAACCCAATGTTCGCCCGGTCGAGAAACGCCAGAATGTATAACATGAGCATGAAGGGGATAAGGCGCAGGCGCGTCTTGTTGACAACCTGCTCGATGTTTGTTGACATATCGATCTCCTGTTGCGCTATGGAGTATTAAGCTATGGGAGAATGGGCTGCCGGGCTGCAACCTGGTGGCCCATGTTCGTTGCGGGGCGCGCCTTTGCGCCTTTTCCGCCACGAGTCCTCATGTCGCCGATCGGCCTAGTGGCGATACGGGCGGACGATATCGCAATCCCGGTTCAGCTCCACGCCGAAGCCCGGCTTGTCCAAGGTTTCCTTGCTGATGCGCCCGTTCTCGGGCACCGGTTCGTTCACCAGCAGCGGGTGGAACTGCGGCCGTACTTCCTGGCAATCCGGGCTGGTCATCAGGTATTCGCTGAACGGCGTATTGGTGAAGGTTATGACCGCATGGTGGGAGTAGACCGACGAACCGTGGGGCACCACGAGTTGGCCGCGGGACTTGGCGATGGCCGCGATCTCGGTCAGGGTTGTCAGTCCGCCGCACCAGCCCACGTCGGGTTGCATGATGTCCACACCGGTTTCGGAAAGGGTGGCGAAGGACTGGATGGTGCCGTGGTGTTCACCGGTGGTCACCATCATGCCGGCCGGTGCATTGCGCTTCAGTTCCCGGTAGCTGTCGTATTGCTGCGGAGGGAAGCATTCCTCGATCCATTTCAGATTGTAAGGTGCGCAGGCGTGGGCGAGTTTGACGGCGTAGTTCACATCCTGGCTCATCCAGCAGTCGAGCATCAGCCAGAAGTCCGGGCCGCATTTCTTGCGGTATTCGGCCACCATGGCCGCGTCCTTGCGAATACCTTCGTCCCCGTCATGAGGTCCCCAGTGAGTCGGCATCTTGCCGCCGATGAAGCCCATTCCCTTGGCTGCGTCCGGTCGCGCTCCCGTGGCGTAGAAGCGGATTTCGTCGCGCACCGCACCGCCCAGCAGCTTGTAGACCGGCATGTCGAGCACCCGGCCGTAGAGGTCCCATAGGGCCAGGTCCACGCACGAAATGGTGTTCATGACGATGCCGCCCGAGCCCGCATAGTACATGGTCGAGTTGATCATCTGGTCGTGGATCAGCTTGATGTCGCTGACGCAGCGGCCCTCGATGAAGCGGTTGAGGTGGTTTTCCACGATGAAGCATCCCATTTCGCCGCCCGTGGAAATGGCGAAGCCGGTGACGCCGTTGTCGGCCTCCACTTCGACGATGAGCGTGCCGAGCACATTGATTCCGAAGGACTGGCGGGATTGCTCGTACTTCTTGTACTTGCTCATGGGTGTGGCGATGTGGTCATCGATCCAGTGGCCGCCTTTCTGGTCATGGTAGTCGCCGCCTCCTCCGGCCGCCTTGGCCGTGGCGCCTCCGCAGTAGTAGGCTCTGATCTCCTTGATTTTGGGAAGATTCATCTTCCGTTCTCCTTGGTTACAGTATCCCCGGCCGATCCGGAAACACACGGGCGCACCCCATGTGCGCCTAGCGTTCCGACCAGCCCAGGTCCCTGGAAATATTACGTGCGCAGGCCACCACCTGCTCAGTCAGGTCGGCCGTCAGGTCGTCGGTCACCTGCATGGATGCTCCGACGACCGAGATGGCTCCGGCCACTTCTCCCCGGGCATTGAACACGGGGGCGGCCACACATCGCACATCGGGTTCGTCCTCGCCGTTGTCGAATCCCCAGCCCTGACGGCGTATCAATTTCAGTTCCTCGGCAAGCGCTTCCGGGGTGGCGATGGTGGTGGGCGTGACCTGCTCGAAGGTGGTTGAAGCGATGATGGACTCGCGCACGGCTTCGGGTTGCCACGCCAGCAGACATTTGCCCACGGCGGATCGATGCAGGGAGAGTCGTTTTCCAACATAGGAGCGGACGCTGATGGATCCTTGGGATTCGATCTTCAAGACGTAGTAGGCGGCGTCTCCGTCAAAGATGCCCAAGTGGCAGAGGAGTCCGGTCCGGGCCATGAGTTTTTCAAGGTGGGGGCGAGATGTTTCGCGGATGTCCAGCTGTTCCGATGCCCGTTCGCCCAGAGCGATGAGGCGGACCCAGAGTCGGAAATTGCCCCGTTCGTCCTGGGAAATCAGGCCGAGTTGCAGCAACTCCTTGAGAAGCAGGTAGGCCGTGCTTTTGGGGATTCCGGAATGCTCGATGAGCTCCGAGGCGGGAGCAGTACCTTGTTCGGCAAGATATTCCAGGATCACCATTGTCCTCTGCAGTGTCGACATTTTATTCTTTTCCAAAATATTGGACTCCATTCCTAGATTTTGAACAGACACTATCCGGCCCCAAGTGGGCTGTCAAGGGAGTGCTCTTGTCGAGTACAGGAGAAATACTTTTTTCCGCACGGCTCAAGTTTCCGTGTGCCTGTCCGATGAGTATGCCTCGGGCGATATCCTATGATTTGTTACAATGACGGCAAGGGATTCTAATGCGCTTGAATCAATCGTCGGCTTGTGCTCTAATCGTCCGCCACTTGTGGGAGAGTGAATCAGCATGAAAGGACCGGAAGTCCACGATACAACCGATCTGTTGAACGCCATAGCACGCGGAGCGGAAGCTCTGTTTCGCGGTAAGGGATGGCCCGAAGGCAGGGAAACGCTTTTGGCCGAGCTCGGCAATGTCGCCGGAGTGAGCCGAGTGTGGCTGCTGCAGGTCATCGGCCGTGGCGACGACTACATTATTCAGGATTACATTGCCGAATGGGTCAGTAATCCTCGATACCGCCTGTTGGGTGATGAAAGCATAAGCATGTTCCGCACAGCCAGCTCCGACGCCGAGTATTGGGATGTCCATGAGCTGCGCAAGAAGGGAAAACACTATTCCGTCGTTGTCTCGGAACTGCCGGACTGTCCGTTCAGGCAATTGCTGGACGGGCAGGAGGTGCTCTCCATGCTGACCATCCCCATCATGGTGGACGGCCGCCAATGGGGCGTGCTGGGCTTGGACGACTGCGAGCGTGAATACCGCTGGAACGAGAGCGAGGTGGCTCTGTTGCGCACCGTCAGTTCCCTGCTGACCAACTCCATACTTCGAGCCAGGGTGCACTCCCATCAGAAGCAGTTCGACATCCTCAAACGTTTCAACGACTGGTTCGCCTGGGAGTTCGACCTTGGCCGCATGCTTCTTTGGGTCTCCGGCGATCTCTCCGAAAAGGAGGAGCGGGACGGCCGCTACCTGACCATGCGCAGGACCTTTCGCATGGTTCATCCCCAGGACCGCCGAGCGCTGGTGCGGGCCGTCAACGCCCATATCGCATCCGGGGAAAAGACCTTCCGCCATGATGTGCGCCTTTACGGTGCGGACAGGGAGTGGAACTGGGTGGAGGTCATCGGCTTTTTGGAACGGACCGAAAGCGGGGAAGTCTATCAGTTCGCAGGCATCGTGGTGGATATCCGCAAACGCAAGAGTCGGGAGATGAAGTTGAGGCGGCAGGCCCACAGCGATCCGCTTACCGGTGTGGCCAACCGTAGGACTTTGGACCAGCGGCTGACCTACTATTGCGATCTTGCGGAAAACAACGGTCTGGAGCTTTCCGTACTGCTCATCGACTTTGACCGCTTCAAGCAGATCAACGATACTTGGGGGCACAAGGTGGGCGACATGGTGCTCACTGAATTCGTGCGCCTTTGCGAGCAGTGCCTGCGCGGAGGCGACGTGCTCTCCCGTATCGGCGGCGAGGAGTTCGTTGTCCTTTTGCCTGGCGCGGACTGTTCATCGGCCATCAGGGTGGGGGAACGCATTCGCGAGGCTGTGGAGGATCTGAGCCTGCTTTTGGAGGCGGGCAGCATCGCCTTTACCATCAGCATCGGCTGCGCCACCTGGAACAATGGTGTGGGCGGTCCCGACGAATTCATGGAACAGGCGGACAAGGCCTTGTACACGGCCAAGCGGTCCGGCCGCAACCGGCTGGTCTGTCACCATCCGGAAGTCATGGAATAGAAAAAGGGAGGCGAAAGCCTCCCTTGCTTGTTGATCTATTCAGGGCTCTTCATCATCTCAGCCACGAGCCGCGCCGTGTCGTACATGTCCTGCAGGGAGATGCTCTCTTTCGTGGTGTGCACCGCCTCCATTCCATTGCTGATGTTGACCACGGAGTAGCCCTTGCCGAACAGGATGTTGGCGTCGCTGCCACCGCCGCAGGGCACGGCCTCGAACTTCAGTCCCAGGCGTTCGCAGCACTCATCGGTCTTTTGGAGCAGCGGGCTGTCCGCAGGGACCGTCAGGGCGGGATAGGATATGGTGTATTCGAAGTCCACGCTTCCGCCGATGTTTTGGGCGGCCTCGTCACAGCATTGCTTCATGTGGTCGAGTTGCTTCTGGAGTTTGGCGTCGTCCAGGGAGCGGGCTTCCGCGGTCAGGGTGCAGGTTTCGGCCACGATGTTGGTGACCGTGCCGCCCTCGATCTTGCCCAGGTTGGCGGTGGTCTCCTCGTCGATGCGCAGCAGGCTCATGCGCCGGATGGCGTCTGCGGCCAACTGGATGGCGGAAACCCCTTTTTCCGGCTCCATGCCCGCGTGGGCTGGCTTTCCGTGGAAGGTGACGTCGATGCCGGCCTTGGCCGGGGCCTTGACGATGGTGGTGCCTATGGGGCCGCCCGCATCGCTGATGACCACTTTCTTTACGGGCAGGTCGGCGGCGCTCAGGTTTTTGGCGCCGTGCATGCCGGATTCCTCGGCAATGGTGAAGAGCAGGTAGATGTCCGGATGGGGGATGTTTTCCTCTTTCAGATGCAGTGCCGCTTCCAGGATGGCGGCGATGCCCGCCTTGTCGTCCCCGCCAAGAACTGTTTCGCCTTCGGAGCTGATTTTGTCGTCCTCCACCACGGGTTTGATGCCCAGACATGGGGGGACACAGTCCATGTGGGCGGAAAATGCGATGGGCTCGCCCCCGCCCGTGGCCTGAATGCGCACGATGACGTTGCCCGTATCGCCGTCGCAGAGTTTGCCCGCGTTGTCCACCCGTACCAGCCAGCGCTGCTGCGTTGCGAATTCTTTGAGATACTCGGCCATGGCTGCTTCCTTGAAGGAAGGACTGTCTATGCGCACCATGTCGAGAAAGTTTTTCAGGATTCTGTCTTTATTCAGCATGAAGCCTCCAAGATATATGGAAATTTAGGCGATTTTTAGCGGATCGCCTTGAGGCGATCTCCGCAGAAGCTGGAAAAATGCACCAAAATAACATTTCTTTCAATGAAAGGTGACTGGGAAAAGAAATTCTTTTCTCATGCCTTTTTCAGGGTGATGAGGGTGATTTCCGGCGGTGCGCCCAGGCGCAGGGGCGGCCCCCAGTAGCCCGTGCCCTTGCTCACATAGAGCTTTGTTCCGTTCACGTCGTGCAGTCCCTTCACATAAGGCTGCATGTACCGGATGACCTCGGTCCAAGGGAAGAACTGTCCGCCGTGGGTGTGGCCGGAAAGCTGAATGTCGAACCCGGCCTCGGACGCCTTGAACACGGATTTCGGCTGATGGGCCAGGAGGATGGACACATCGTGTTCGGGCGCCCCCTTCCTGGCTTCCATCGGATCGGATACATGGGATGGTTCGATGCGTTGTGAGTTGTAGTCGGTTACACCGGCCAACAGGATTGTGCCCTCTCCCTTTCGGATAACGACGTAGTCGTTGACCAGCGGTTTTAATCCGATTCTCTCGATCTCCTTCAGCCAGGGCTGTACGCCGGAATAATATTCGTGATTGCCGGTGACGAAGAATTTGCCGTGGGGCGCACGGAGGGCCTTGAAAGGGACGACATCCGGGTGCAGCCACAGGGCATGCCCGTCGATCATGTCACCGGTGTGCACGATCATGTCCGGCTCCAGTTCGTTGACCATATTCACGCAGCGGGCGATCCAGTCGCCTTTGATGGTCGGCCCCACGTGGGTGTCCGTGAGTTGGGCGATGGTGAATCCGTCCAGATCGTCGGGCAGGTTCTTGACGGGGATGGTCAGGCGCACGATGTCCGGCATGCGCCTGGCCTCGTGGATGGAGTAGGCGGTGAGCGGTACGGCCGCGGCGACAATGGCCGCATTGGCGGCGTTGACAAGGAAACGCCTGCGCGACGGGTCGTGGGTCTTGAAGAATATTTTCCGCTGGTCGGGCTGCACCCTGCGGAAGAGTCGCAGGAACCAGCGAAGAATCAACAACCCGTCCCGAGCCAGCAGCATGAGGATGACGAAGGAGACGAATCCCAGGGTGACAAAGCCGATCCAGTCGACGGCGTCGAGGATGGCCGGGTTGTGCCCGTTGATGCGGACGAACCAGGTCATGCGCTGGCCTATGATGATCACCGCCAGAAGCAGCCACAGGAAAAGACGCTTCCTCGGGCTGAGCGGCAACGGACAAATGAGCCGCCATCCGAGGTAGGCGATGATGAACAGTGAGACTGATAAGACAATCAGTAGCCACATATGTGTGACGCTCCGTATACGGTTTGTATGCATTGTGTCTGAAAATGACCAATGATGCAACACAGTTGGCTGCTGCATGGGTGTTTCGTGTCTGGAGCGTATGGTGTCGTGTCTTTTTTTTGCGGCATGGATGGTTGGTATTATATTGAAATATATTTATTATTTTTTTTGTATGGCAATTCGTTGAACGGGAAGTTCACAGCTGTCCTCAGCTTGAAAACAAGGTGAAACAATGCCGGGGAAGCGGTTCGGAGCCGCCGACATATCGGAGTGGGCCGGATGAAAGGCGCAAGAAAAGCCAAAGCCGACAAGTCTTCATATGGAAGCGAGGCTTTGGCCTTTTTGCTGCACTGCCGGATGTCCTTTCCAGGCAGTCGGTCAATCGGGAACGATTTCCGTTCCTATGCCGGAGCGGGTGAACATTTCGAGGAGGATGCAGTTTTCCACCCGACCGTCGATAATGTGCGCCTTTTCCACGTATTCCAGAGCTTCGAGGCAGCAGCGTATCTTGGGTATCATGCCGCCCGTGGCCGTGCCGTCATCGATGGCGTCGAAAGCTTCGGTGCGGGTCATGGAGGTGATCAACTCACCGTCCTTGTCCAGCAACCCGGCCACGTCCGTGAGCAGGTGCAGCCGTTTGGCCTTCAGGGCCGCAGCCACTGCGCCGGCTACAGAGTCCGCGTTGATATTGTAGGTGTTGCCTTTGTCATCCACGCCCACCGGAGCAATGACCGGGATGAACCCGGACTGCTCGATGGAACGGATTACGTCCACGTTCACTTCGGCCACTTCACCCACCTTGCCCAGGTCGATGATTTCCGGGGCGGCGTGCTCTTTCTGGATGGCCAGCTCCTTGGGTTCGGCCTTGATGAGCATGCCGTCCTTGCCGGACAGGCCCACGGCGCGGCCGCCGTGCAGGTTGATGAGGTTGACGATCTGCTTGTTCACCTTGCCCACCAGCACCATTTCCACCACGTCCATGGTGGCGTCGTCCGTGATGCGGTAACCCTGGCGGAATTGGGTGGGGATTTTTAGAGCCTCAAGCATCTCGCCTATCTGCGGACCGCCGCCGTGCACGATGACCGGGTTCACGCCGATGTATTTGAGCAGGATGACGTTGAGGGCGAAAGCCTTCTTGAGGTTTTCGTCGATCATGGCGTTGCCGCCGTACTTGATGACCACGGTCTTGCCGAAAAATTCGCTGATGTAAGGCAGGGTCTCGATGATGCCTTTGGCCTGCATCTGGTAGCGCTTCATGTCGCGCTCGGAAATGGGCTGTTTCTTCATGATGCTCGGTGCACTCCGTTTCGTATCGAATTCTGGAGTGATACTTGCCCAAGCCGTGTCCGCTGTCAATGTGCAAACATATCAGAGGTGTTTTGATGACATGAAAGGCGTCTTTCGTTATCTTCACGGATGGAATCAGGTTCTTGGAACGCAACCTTGGGAGACCACAATGCAGTCGTATCGCTTCAACCGAATGGAACTGGCCGGTTCCATGGGGGACCTCGGGGCTCTGCTGCCGTTGGCCATCGGCATGGTCATGGTCAATGGACTTGATCCCGTGGGATTGTTCGTCAGCGTGGGCTTGCTCTATGTTGCGGGCGGGCTGTATTTTCACGTGCCCATAGCGGTGCAGCCCATGAAAGTGGTTTCGGCTTACGCCATCGCCACCGCCGCCACCCAGACGCAGATCACGGCTTCGGGCCTGCTTTTGGCCGCCATGCTGCTGTTTTTCGGCATCACCGGGCTGGTGGACGTTATTTCCCGTGCCATTCCCAAAGCCGTCATCCGGGGGGTGCAGCTTTCCACCGGCGCATTGCTCATGGGGAAGGGGATGGGGTTCATCACAGGCACTTCGGCGTTTCAAGCCGCGGAAGGAGCCGCCGAGCCCTATCTGGCCATCCAGGCTCTGGGGCCCGTTCCCGTGGGGATCCTCATCGGTGTCATCCTGAGTGCGGCCACGCTTTTGCTCCTGAACAACGAAAAGTATCCGGCCGCATTGGTGGTGGTCGCCGCCGGGGCTGCCAGCGGACTTTTGCTGGGGGCCTACAGCGGGCTGACAAATATTTCCCCGGGCCTGCATCTGCCTGATTTCCTGCCTTTCGGTTTTCCCGCCGGCATCGATTTCACCTGGGCGTTTCTGGCCTTGGCCCTGCCGCAGATACCCATGACCCTGGGCAACGCGGTCATCGCCAATCGTGATTTGAGCTTCGAATATTTCGGGGACGAGAGCCGCAGGGTCACGGATCGGGCCTTGTGCATCTGCATGGGGCTGGCCAACATTGTCGCGGCCCTGCTGGGGGGCATGCCCATCTGCCACGGTGCGGGAGGTCTGGCGGCCCATTACCGTTTCGGTGCGCGCACGGGCGGTTCCAACCTGATCATAGGCTCGATTTTCCTCATGCTGGCGTTCGTCTGCGGTTCGGGTATCGTTTACGTCATGCACGTCATGCCCCTGGCTGCGCTGGGAGTGCTGCTGATTTTCGCGGGGGTGCAGCTCGGGTTGGCCATCATGGATCTGCGGGAACGGGAGGAGTTGTTCGTGGCTCTGTGCATGGTGGGGGTCACCCTGGGAGCCAATCTGGCCTGGGCGTTCGGTGTGGGATTGTTCCTGGCCTATGTCATCAGGCGTGGCCGAGTGAGTGTTTAGAGCAAGATTGTCGAAAGGGAGAGCATCTCATTTGTTGCAGCAAAAAAAGCCGGAGCGTGTATCGCGTTCCGGCTTTATGTTTTTGAAGGGGACTTCCTAGGCGGTCAGGCGTTCGCAGTGACGCAGGAATTTTTGCGCTTCGACGAACGAGGGGTTGAGCTCCAGGGCCGTCTTGAGGGACTTGATGCAGCCGTCCTGGTCGCCGCGTTCGTAGTGCACCCGGGCCAGGTTGAAATAGAGATTTTCGTCCCTGGTGGTGAACTCGAGGGCCTTGTTGTAGTAGCGGAGCGATTCGTCGTACATGCCGTTCTTGCGCAGGCTGATGCCGAATTCGTTGAAACGCTTGCGTTGCTCCATGACAAAGACTTCGTCGATGCTCAGCAGGGTGTCCACCACCTTCTTGAGCTTGTCGAATTCCTTTTTCTCGGCATAGACCTTGCCCAGTCCCATGTTGGCTTCCACGTTGAGCTCATCGATCATGAGCGCCTTGATGAACTGCTGTTCGGCCTCGTCCAGGTCGCCCTTTTCGAAATATTCCTGCCCCTTTTTGATTTTGCGGGCCAACGATTCCAGCGCGGGCACGGTGTTCATGCGGTAGTAGGCCGGCTCGGGCGTGTACACGGGCAGGAATTTGTTCTTCTTGACCATGCTTTTGATGCCCGAAGGCACGTGATACTGGTTGAGAGGCTGCACTTCAAAATCTTCCGGCGACAGGATGCGTACATACCAATAGGTAATGTTTGCGTGCGCCTGTTTTGTGCCGCCGGTGCCGATGGCCTCTTCTTTTCGTAGAGAAAATACCCCGAGAATTTGCGGGAATTTCTGCGCCATGTCCTACCTCTGATTCCGAACGGGAATAACTTCGTATGAAGATTAATAAAATTCTAAGCGATAATAATAGCTGTCAGAGCTAATGGCAACTGTCGGGCTTTTATTTTCTCGTATGAATTCGTTAGATCGGCAGCCCTCGGGGGGAGAGTCAGGCCAGGACCAGGCGGTAGAGAAGGCGTTCGTAGCAGCCGCTCACGATGCGAGCCACTCCATAGGAGAATCCCCAATCCCGGAGTCTGCAATAGACATGCAGGGGATTGAAGTGGTGCTGCATATGTAACTTGAAGCGACTCATGGTTTACCTTCCTTGTCTTCCTTATCGGACTTTATCGGGAGGAACATTAGGGCCGCACGGGTCGGAGGGACCATGAGAGAATGCTTACTCGACAGCGAAAAGGGCCAGCAGGAGGATGCCTGCGGCGCAGGTCAGCCCGACCATGAACACCGCTTCCATGCCGAAGAGGGCGTAGACGCCGCCCATGAACATGGGGGCCACTGTCTGGGACAGACGCAGGAGCATGCCGTTGGCGGCCATGAATGCGCCTCGCTGTTCCATGGGCGCAATGGAGGTGAGCATGGTCATGATCGTGGGGATGTTCAGGCCCTGGGCAATGCCGAAGCTGGTCACGGGCAGGATGGTCAGCCAGAATCCGGGCATGTTGGGCACACCAATCATGCACAGGCCGTAGAATACGGCGCCGGCGGCCAGGAGCGCCCTCTGTCCCACTCGTTCCGTGAGCCAGCCGAGCTGGAAGGATGCCACTGCGGTCATGAGCGAGGCGGCCAGGAATATCATGCCTATGGTACCCGGAGTGGCCTGGAAGCGGTTGGCCAGCAGGAGCGGTAGATACGTCACTATCGGGCCGTAGAGAATGATGAAGGTCAGGAAGGTGGTGGCGAAGAGGGCCAGGGCTTTCCGGGTGCGCATCTGACGCAGCGCTCCCTTCATGTAGTCGCCCAGGGCTTCCTTGTTTCTGGGCTCGGGGGTTTTCATGCCCAGCATGATGAGTATGCCCAGCGGGATGGCCAGGAGAGGAAGCAGAAAGGGCCAGTTCCAGCCCAGCATTGCCAGTGAGCCGCCCAGGGCCGGGAAGAAGGCCGTTCCCATGGAAAGGACGCTGGCATTGTACCCCATGGCCGCGCCGCGATCCCGGCCTGAATAGAGGTCGCCGATGATGGTCCCGTAGAGCACTCCCAGGGGGGCGGCGCCCATGCCCTGGATGAAGCGGAGCGTGAGCAACGTCTCTACGGTGCGGGCGAAGAAGCACAGGAAGCCTGCCGCGCCGAAGAGGAACAGGGACGGGATGAGAATTTTTTTTCGGCCCACCCGGTCGGCCAGGATGCCTACCAAGGGAGAGAATATGACTCCGGGCAGGGTGAATACGGAAATGGACAGACCTATGGTGGTGGGCGTGAACTTGAGGCCTTCCATGATGTCCGGAAGGGCCGGAATAATGCTGGAGACGCCCAGGATGGCCATGAGCGTTATACCGAACACATATTGGAGATTTTTATCTAGGTAGAGCTTTGTCACTTCGGCAATCTCACTACATGCTTTTCTCAAGGAAATGAAGCAGGGATAAGGCGTTGAGAAAAAAACGCCTGTTCAGAAAGGTTTGAGCGGCAGGTGCAAATGAAGTCCGGAGCCGAAACGTATCGACGTGTGCGCGAGTGGGCGGGGGGCATGCAGCAGCGAATCAATCGGGCTTTTGGGACCAGCCGGATTACATGGCTGCATCGATCATCAGGTTGTCGCGGTGAACGGCTTCCTCAAAGATGATCGGACCCAGGACCTTTTCGATTTCCGAAGTACGCTTGCCCTTGATGCTTTCCAGTTCCGAGGAGGAATAGTTGGTCATGCCCACGCCCAGGGTCGCGCCGGCCGTATCCTTGATGCGGATCAGGGCGCCGCGCTCGAAGCAGCCTTCCACGGCGCTGATACCTGCGGGCAGCAGACTTTTGCCTTTGGCGGAAAGAGCCTTGGCCGCACCGGCGTCCACCAGGATCGAGCCGCTGGGGTCGTCGTGGTAGGCCAACCAGAATTTCTTGCTGGAGACCGTGTGTTCCTCGGGGAGGATGAGTGTGCCCCGGAGTTCGTTCTCAAAGGCCTGCTCAATGGAGAATTCGTCCTTGCCCGATACGATGAGGGTGGGCACGCCCAGTTGGGCGGAACGCCGTGCGGCGCGCATTTTGGAGTACATGCCGCCCGAGCCGACCGAGGTCTTGCCGTTGCACATGGCGTCGATGTCGAGGGAGGCGATGTTGTCGATGCATCGCAGGCAGACCGCGTCAGGATGCTCGTCCGGGTTCTTGTCGAACACGCCGTCGGCTGAAGTCAGGTTGATGAACAGGTCCGCTCCGATAAGGCCCACGGCCATGGCGCCGAGTGTGTCATTGTCTCCGAATTGGAGTTCCTTGACCGACACGGTGTCGTTTTCGTTGATGATGGGGATGACGCCCCAGTTGAGGAGCTGTTCGAGGGTGTTGCGGGCGTTGAGGAAGCGTTCGCGGTCGCGCAGGCCGTCGCGGGTGAGCAGGATCTGGGCCGTAGCCTTGCCGAACCAGCCGAAGGCTTCGTCGTAGTCGTGCATGAGACGGCCCTGACCGATGGCCGAGGCCGCCTGCCTCGCGGGGAGGTCGGAGATTCCCTGCGCCACCTTGGCGCCGAATGCCTCGGCGATTCGGGTGCGGCCGGCCGTGACCGCGCCGGAAGAAACCAGCACGACGCCCATTCCCCGGTCATGGAGCCGGGAAAGCTGTCCTGCCAGGCGGATGATGGTCTCGCGGTTTACGCCATCCTTGGTGGTCAGCACGGCGCTGCCCACCTTGACGACAATGCGTTTTGCCTTTTTCAGCAGTCCCTTGCGGGGATTAATCGATTTCTTGCTCATCAGGTTCGGGTTCCTGTTCGGCTGCGTTCATTTCGCGGAGTTGCCGCCACATTTCCGTGACCAGCTCCTCCACACCGTCTCCGTTGAGCGCGGAGATGAAGAATATTGTCTCGCTTTTGCACCTGGACTTGAGGTCGTCAAGTTCGTCGGGGGAAAGGGTGTCGATCTTGTTGATGACCCTGATCTGAGGCTTGGTGGCCATTTCCTTGTTGAAACGGGCCAACTCCTCGTTGAGCATGTTGTAGCCGTCCAGCGGGTCTTCCCGGTTCAGGTCGTCGGCCGCGAGGATGTGCACGAGGAAGCGGGTGCGTTCCACATGTTTCAGGAAGGTATGCCCCAGTCCCAGGCCTTCGCTGGCCCCTTCGATGAGGCCGGGGATGTCGGCGATGATCATGCGCTCGAAATTGTCGGTCTCCACCACGCCGAGGTTGGGCGACAGGGTGGTGAAGGGATAGGCGGCGATCTTGGGCCGCGCTGCGGAAACCTGTGAGATGAAGGTGGATTTTCCCGCGTTGGGTAGGCCGAGCAGGCCCACGTCCGCCAGCACCTTGAGTTCCAGGCGCAGTGTTTTTTCCTCGCCCGGGAAGCCTTCCTCGGCGTAGCGGGGGGTGCGGTTCACGGACGACTTGAAATGGATGTTGCCGCGTCCGCCCTGCCCACCTTGGCAGATGATCATCTCGGATCCGTCTTTGGTCAGGTCGGTCACCAGTTTTTCGGAACGGTTGCCTTCCTCGTCCTCGGCCACTTCGTAGATGAGCGTACCTACGGGCAAATCGATGTACAGGTCTTCCGCCGCCTTGCCGTACTTGTCCCGCCCCATGCCGGGTTGGCCGTTGCGGGCCGTATAGCGCCGCTTGTAGCGGAAGTCGTAGAGGGTCACCAGACGGTTCGAAGCGCGTAGGACAACGTCGCCTCCCTTGCCTCCGTCACCGCCGTCCGGGCCCCCTTTGGGGCGGTTGGCCTCACGTCTCAGGGATGCGCATCCGTTGCCGCCTCTTCCTGATTGGACGGTTATGGTCGCTTCGTCTACAAATCGCATGGTTTTCTCCGGCGCTTAATGCGCCTGTATGGGAATTGCCGTGTAATACCCCAGTTGTGCGGCTTGGTCCAGGCGCACGAAAAGGGCAGAAGGCATGCGCCTCCTGCCCTCGAAAAATTCGTCGCGTGTGCCTAGGCTTCGGCCGGGACGATGCTTACGCGGGTCTTGACCACGCGCTTGCGGGTGTACTTTTCGTACTTGACGACACCGTCGCACAGAGCGAACAGGGTGTAGTCCTTGCCCATGCCGACATTGTTGCCGGGATGAATCTTGGTGCCGAGCTGACGCACGAGAATGTTACCGGCCAGAACTTCCTGACCGCCAAAGCGCTTGACGCCCCGCCGTTGTCCGGCGCTGTCGCGTCCGTTCCTGGAACTACCACCAGCTTTTTTATGAGCCATGATATCCTCCTATCAGGCCTTAGGCCTTGATGGATTTGACTTTCAGTTGAGTATAGTCGTGACGGTGACCCTGGGTCTTGCGAGCGTCTTTCTTGGCCAGCTTGTGGAAGACTATGATTTTCTTGCCACGGGTGTGTCCCAGCACTTCGCATTCGACCTTGGCGCCGTCAACATAGGGGGCACCGACCTTGGTGTCGCCATTGTTGTCGACCAGAAGAACTTTATCCAGAGCCAGTGCATCACCGGCTTCAACCTTCAGAAGATCTACATTAAATTCAAGACCTTCTTCGACGCGGTACTGTTTTCCGCCGGTCTCGATGATTGCAAACATTATGAATACCTCCGTTCGTAAGAGGCCGCAAGCTAGCCGCAATCCCTGTGTTTAGTCAAGCCTCTTGTGCGTTTTTTTCGTCTTTTTTTAATCTCATCCTTCATGGGGAGGGAATGTTGAATAGTATCCGATAAACGATTAAACATATCAAAATTTATTTGGAGGCCCTCTATGAAACATCTTGCTCAGGCGGGGCTTCTGCTGCTGATGCTTGTACTTTGGTTGCCCGGGTGTCAGAAAAAGTATGTCGGAAACATCGTCTCTCCCGAGATCGGTGACGACTTCATCCCCCCGATGACCGAAAACAGAGTCAGCTATGAAAACATGATCGTTGACTATTCGGTGACTCAACTCGACGAGGCGGGAAAATACCGCTTCGAAGGCACTGCCGAGATGCGTGGCAAAGCCCAGTCGGGCGTGCGCATCAAGTCCATTGAGTTCCGCATTCTGCCCATCAAGGATGACGTCATCGTGGACAACATCCGTCTCAATGTACGCGGCTCCGACCCGGATCAGCCCATAAATCTGTTCAAGGAATTCGAATGTAAGGACGGTTTCGATAAACTGACTTTCGATTGGGTGGTCTGGTATTACCACTAGGGTGTTTATTGAGGATGCTTGACGTCCTGCTTTTGCAGGGCTTTTTATTTTGTCGAATTGAATGAAATGTCTCCCAAAAGTGATTTCCGCTACTGTTTGGCCACGCTCAACACCAACACTTCGACGGAAGTGGCTCCGGCCTTGCGTAGGATCTTGGCGCATTCCTCGAGGGTGGCCCCGGTGGTGAGCACATCGTCCACCAGAAGTACGGATTTTCCTTGAATCCGTTTCGTGTCGACGGCGAACGCGCCTTTGATGTTCCTGCGCCGATGCCCCGCCTCCACGTGGGTTTGGGGGATGGTGTTGCGGGTGCGGGTCAAAGCCCGGGTATCAATCCGCACACCGTGTTTCCCGGCGATGGCGCGGGCCAGTTCCAGGCTCTGGTTGTAGCCGCGCCACGTGAGTCGTTTTCGGTGCAGGGGGACGGGTAGAATGAGGGTCGGCCGGGATGGGCCGCCGCGTTCGAAAGCTGCAAGCGCGAAGTGTTGGAGCAGCTTGGATACGTGCAGGGCATCGTTGAACTTGTAGTTGAGAATAAGTTTACGCAGAGGGCCTTCGTGCCGGTTGTGGAAAAGGAGCCGATCCCATGGCCTGGGGTGCAGGCGGCAGTCCGCGCAAAGGTGTGGAGGGTCGGTCTCAGCGCCGAAAAAAAGCCCGCAGCGGGGGCAGTAGCCTCCCAGGCGCGGACGGAGTTCATGGGCGCAGATGGTGCAGAGCGGACCGTGCCCGTTGTCGCGCAACCTCCCACAGACCGGGCAGCGTCCGGCAGTCAGTCCCAGGCGTACGAGAAGTCTCCTGCCCCATGCCTGCATCAGCCGAGGGGCTCCGTGGCGTCTTGCCATGCGTCATACCCCATGCGCCTGATCTCCTTGCAGTAGTTCTCGTGCCCTTCGAGATCCTTGAATTCGTCTATCCCCCGGTATTGCAGGGTCTGCTCGGGCCGTATGTTGAAGTTGAGGAGAAAATACTTGAGGCTCAGGAGCGCGCCCTCGAAAAGTCTTTCTCCTTGCGGCCGTCCGGCCACGAACACCGAATAGGACTTGCGTCTGGGCAGCCCGCTTACCCATGGCTCCTTGTCCATCGCTGCCTGCCAGAATTGCTGGCCCCGGTCCATCCAGGTCTTGAGGCGCGACGGCACATGATAAAAGTAGATGGGTGAAGCGAAAAAGACCACGGGCGCGGCGAAGAGCGGGGCGAAGAGCTTGGCCGCTTCGTCCCTGGCTCCCAACACGCAGCGGTCGGCCAGCCTGCCGTCCTTGTTCGAGTCGCAGTATCCGCAGGCCAGGCAGTGCAGCACCTCGTGCTTCCTGAGCCGGATGACCTCGGCCTTGCCTCCGGCCTTTTCGACCCCTTGCCTGAGGAGTTCCGCGGCGTGGTCCGAGTTGCCTCTGCGGTGGCTGCATGCGTAGATGGCTGCCTGTGCTGTCATGGTTTCTTCCTATCCGCCGTACAGCGGTTTCTTGCGGATGAACGTGTAGAACTCGTGGTCTTCCAATTTTTCGGGACGGATGGCCCACTCAGGATACATATCACTTGTCATGCAGGCCTCGGAAAAGGACTCCGGAGAGCCCTTGCTCTCGATCCTGTAGGTCTTGGAGTGGAGAAGGTACCACCTTGCCTTCAGTCCAACGCCTCAGCACTTGCCGCGGTTGTCGGCGCGGATGGTATTTGCGCCCACTACAGGTCCCTCCTGAATTCCGAGAAAAAGGGATTGTGGTGCATCTCGTCGTTCACCGTAGTGTCCGGCCCGTGCCCGGAAAAGAGCCGGGTCTCGGCGGGCAGGGTGAATATTTTGTCGGCCACGGACTTCTTGAGCACCTCCAGGCTGCCGCCCGGAAAGTCGGTGCGTCCGATGGAACGGTAGAAAATGAGATCACCCACGAAGCAGGCATTTGCGTCCGGGAAATAAAAGGACAGGCTGCCCGTGGAGTGTCCGGGGGTGGCGAACACCTTGCAGGCCAGTCCGGCGAATTCGTGTTCGCCTTCGTCTATTTCGTCGAATTCGAATTCCTGGACGCTGGGCAATCCCATCATGCCGCCCCGGCCCAGTTCGGTGGACAGCAGAGGTTTGTCGTCGGCTGCGGCCTTGATTCGCACGCCTGCGGCGTCGGAGAGGGGCTTGTTGCCGTAGGTATGGTCGAAGTGCAGGTGCGTGTTCAGAATGTGGGTCAGGGTCAGCCCCTCGCGTTCGAGATAGGTCAGCACCTCGGCCGGGTCGCCGCCCGGGTCCACCACGACGGCCTTGCCGTCATGGGAAAGCACGTGACAGTTGGTTTCCAGCGGTCCGAGGGGAAAGGTCTTGATGGTCATCTAGAATTCCTCCAGCAGGAGTTCGGTCATGGGTTTGCGGTCGGAGCTGCCTTTCTGGTCCGGGTGGCCCACGGCAATGACAGCCTGGAGTTCATAGTCGTTTTCGGTAAGGTCGACGGCTTTCAGCGAGGCGGCCTGGTCGTTGATGATCTGGCCGAGCCAGACAGTGCCCAGTCCCAGGGCGTGGGCGGCCAGCATCATGTTCTGGATGCACGCTCCGGCCCCTTGGTGGTCCTTGGTCTCACTGTACATGGCCTCGCGTTTGAGGAGTACGCAGATGAGCGCTCCGGCTTCCCGCACGATGTGTGCGTACTTGGTGCAACCGGCCAGTTTTTCCCGGCGCTGGTCGTCGCGCATGACCACCAGAAAGCGCCATGGTTGGTTGTTCAGCCCGCTGGGGGCCCATTGTCCGGCTTCCAGGATGGTCATGATGTCGTCCCTGGAGATCTGTTTGTCCGTGTATTTTCGGATGCTGCGGCGCTCGCGGATGGCGCGGAGCACGGCATCGGCATTTTCAGTCATTCTGGCTTTCTCCCATTTTCTCTGGCGAAAAAGTGTAGCGTTTCAGCCAGCAACGGGCAAGGTGATCGGCTTTGCTTTTTTCGACATGGCCTGTGACCTTTGTTACTGTTGAACCGTATATAAGGTGAATTGAACGGAATGGGGAAGCGGATCAACTGGTGACGCAAATGGAACTGCCGATTGATGAGGAGCACGAAATCGAGATCGTGCGTCATGTGCTTGAAGGCGACGTACAGGCCTTTGAGCTCTTGGTTCTGCGCTACCAGAAGCCGATTTACAACTTGGCGTTTCGGGCCACGGCCAGCGAGGATTCCGCCGCGGACCTGACGCAGGAAGCCTTTGCCAAAGCATATGAACGACTGGAACGGTTCGACAGGAGCAAACGATTTTTTCCGTGGCTGTACACCATAGCCGTCAATGTGGTGCGCGACCACTTGCGCAAGCTGGGACGCGATCGGACCGTAGGGGTGGCAGACCTTGAGGCGGCCGTGGCTGGCCCGTGGGACGTCGAGCAGAAATCCATGCATGACCGTTTGGTCCTGCAACGGCTTGTGAAGGAAATGGAGAAGCTTCCTTTCGACTATCGGGAAGCCTTGATACTCCGTTTCAAACAGGATTTTTCCATGAAGGAGATAGCGCAGGCGCTCGGTCTGAGCCTCAGTGGGGCCAAGATGCGGGTCAGCAGGGGGCTGCGGATGCTTCGCGAGCGCTTCAAGGAGCAATGATATGAGTAATGACAGGAAAATGTATTCGGATGAGGAAATTGGTGGCTTGATTCGGGGAATCCCGGAAATGACTCCTCCGCCCTGGCTCGCTTCGCGGATCATGGAGACCCTTGCCGACAAGCGGTCGGGTGTGTGGGCCCGTTTCAAAGGGTGGCTGACCACTCCTCAGTCTTTTACGTTCTCTCCCGCGCGGATGGTGTTCGCCTCTCTCCTGATTGTCGCTGTCGTCGGCGTGGCCGGTATGTTGGGAGGCAGGCTGTCGGAAGTTGGTTCCGGCCAACCCGATGGTCTTGTTCCCGTCAGCTTTGTTTTCAAGGACCCGGCCATGGGTCTCAAGTCCGTTGCCGTCGTCGGCTCCTTCAATGAATGGAATGCCGAAGAAAATCAGATGAAATATGTGCCCGAGATCGGCATGTGGGTATTCAGGACTCGGCTTCCGGCGGGCGACTATGAGTATGTTTTTCTCGTGGATGGGGAAACGGTAGTGCAGGACCCGCAGTCCGTTCTTTCCAAAGACGACGGCTTCGGGAACAGGAATTCCGTCATTCTGGTAAAGGGTGATCATGAATATCTGTTGTAGGGCCCTATGGGGAGCTGTTTTTCTGGTTGTGTTTGCCTCCGCTCCGGCTTTGTCCGGAAAGGAACTGGAGGCTGCCGTTTCGGCAAGCCTCAACTGCGGCGTGAGCAGCAGTGTAGTCGAAGAGGTGGAGCGGGCAGCACGCAAAGGAGCCGGAAAGGAGGATGCTGCGGGCCGGATCATCCGCTTGCTCGGTAACGCATGCAGGGCGTCGCTGCCTATGGAAATGCTGGAGCGGAAGGTTGCCGAGGGGCTCGTCAAGCGGGTTCCGTTGCAGCGCATCGCCGTATTTCTGGAGCGGAAGGTTGCCGATTACGAATTTGTCCGGAGACTGATGGAAACGGTTGGCGACAGAAAGCCGGATGAACAGTTGCGGCGGGCTGTGACCGTGATGGGCGAGGCGTTGGCTTCAGGGGTTTCGCGGAAGGAGTTGCAGGATATGGTTTTCGCCTTTTCCGAAAAGGAGTTGCCGGCAGTGACGTTGGGCGTTGAGTTCTACTCCTATCTGTCGTTGGCCGGAGTGAACAGGGCGGACTGCATGCGCATTCTTGAAGCCGGTTTTGCCAACGATTCCCTGACACCCGCCTGGCTCGGGTTTCCCCGGGTCGTGGCATTGGCGAAGCGCAGGGGCGTCAATGATCGGGAAATCGCCGATGCGGCCGAACAGGCTTTGAAGGAAAAGGGGGACGTCAAGAGCGCCATGATGCGTCTGGGTTTCACCTCCCGCCCGGTTCCTGAACCAAAGGAATAAAAATCTGTGACCATTCAGCCCGGAGGATCGTATATTGTTTTTGAGTGGCGAAGAAAACGGGATCACGGGTACTCCACCGCTTTGCCGCATCAAACAATTTGAGGAGAACTATATGACGATTCACAGGAAATGCATGACCGGACTGTTGGTCCTCTTTGCTTTGATCGTGCTGGCCGGTGGGGTGCCCGTGCTGGCGCAGACCGATACTCCCACCGCGCCCGCGGACACCACGGATACGACCGGCGACCCTACTGAGACTGGGGATGAAGCCGGGGCCGGCGATACTGCAGAGGGCGAGGAAGGCCCGACATTCAGCAACCCGGCCCAGGCCGCAAAGGCGGACGCACTTGCAGCAGCGGCAGCGGAAGCCAATGCGGACGCTTTGGCTGCTGCCACTGAGGCCGCCGATGCGGCGGTTGGCGAGGCGGAGGGCCAGGTGACCGACGCCCAGGCCGCAGTGGAGGCCGCGGAGGCGGCTCTTGCAGCAGCGGAAGAATCCGAAGATCCCGCCGCCATCGCCGAGGCGCAAGCGGCCCTTGATGCGGCCACCCAGGGGCTTGTCGACGCCCGGACGAATCTCGACACCGTGCGGACCGAGGCAGACCAGGCAATAGCCGACGCCGCTTCGGCCAGCCCGGAAGATATCGCCGGGATGCGCGAGGAAGGTATGGGGTGGGGTGAAATCGCCCATGAACTGGGAGTGCATCCCAGTGTGCTCGGCCTGGGACATCAGAAGATGAAGGGTAACCTGAATAGGGTCACTGAGATGGCTGGCACAGGTCCCGGACTCGGCAAGGGCAAGACCAAAAGGAATGTGCAGGACGGCGTGGCCGAGACTCCTGGGTCAGCCAACGCCAAGGGCAAAGGCAAGGCGCTTGGTCTGGGCAAGGCTTCCAGCAAATCCAAGAGCGGCGCCAAGGGCTCCAAGTCCAGCTCCAATTCCGGCAACTCAGGCGGCAATGGAAAGAGCCAGGGCCAGAGTAATTCCGGCGGAAACGGCAAGGGTAAGGGGAACGGGAAGAACAAATAGTGTCTTTGAATAAGTTTGAAAAGCGTGGCCTTGATTGTGAGGTCACGCTTTCAGCTGTTGTATTCACCAACCAGGGCTTTCCGTCTCAAGGGGATTTTTGTTTTTGGAAAGGGCGGGATTTCAGGGGAATTTAACTCCATTACTTGTGGAGAGGGGTTTATGCATACACGATTTGCGGTGTTTTCTCTCTTTTTTTTGCTTTTGCTGAGCGGATGCGCCGAAGTCATGGGGCCGTATTACCTGCGCCAGCGGGAGTACACGCAGGGTATTGAGACGTATAGCCGGGTCGTCCGGGAAAATCCGCATGATTCATCCGCATGGTACTATCTCGGGCGGCTGTACCTCGGGGAGGACAAGCCGAAAAAGGCTCTGTCCGCATTGAAACGGGCGGTGGAACTGAAATCGGGCGACGCCGACTATCTTTTCTGGCTCGGCGTGGCCAAATGGGCCGTTCAGGATTTCGACGGGGAGCGAGAGGCGTATCTGGCTGCGCTTTCCCATGATGACGACCATGTCTCAGCCATGCTTTACCTGGGGCACAACCACCTTGACCGGGGCGAGTGGGCCGAGGCCAAGGCCCTGTATGACCGCGTTCTCAAATGGGATCGGTACAACCCCGAGGCATTGTATAACCGGGCCATAGCCCTCGGTCGACTCGGAGACGGGGAAGGGGAGGTTAGACAGTTCAAAAAGTTCCTGGAATACTACCCGGACGGCAGCTTGGCTCTGTATGCCGCGGCCATGCTCAACCAGTACGGCGATTTCACCTACAGGAACTTCATCATCGGCAACCGCAATCTGACCCTGATGCCGCCAGCCTTTGAAAAGGGCACGACCATCCAGAAATTCGACACCAAGGCATCCCTGGCGGTCCTGGGGGCGATGATGGAAGGAAACGACTCCTTGAAGATTCATATCGTTTCCTACTGTAAGGGGGACAAGGGCATGGCGCAGATGCGCGCCCAAGCGGTGAGGGACTACATCCTTTCCGGCCATCCTCATTTTGATGCGGCCAGGCTCCCCATGAGTTGGTTCGACAGTTCGGAAGTCGTCCAGGTCCGGGGAAAAAAGTTCTTTGTGGATGAATCCGTAAGGTTCATTACTGTTGTGCCGGAATAGCTGTTTTTGTTTCGGAAGAACGGGGCGGCCCTGCGGCCGCCTTTTTTGTTGCCGACCTTCGGAGTCCTGGCAACTCGTCTTGGATTCGAGTCTTCGGTTATTGCTCCTGCTGCATGCTTGCCAAGAAAATGTTCTGCGGCCTATAAAAGAAGGGGCATTCCCTTTTGATTGGAGCGCATATGGCTGAATCCGAAGATATTCAGTTTTCCGAGGACTACCTGCAGATCAGTCCCAATATTCTGGAGACCTTCCCCCGGGACAGGGCTCCCGTGGATCTGTACATTCTGGACGAAGGGATCGACAACGTGCGTCCGCTCTATAGGAAGAACGAACCGATCAGCGCCCAGCGGTATGCACGAATCCTCGACTATTGCCGTCTTGAGCGTCTCTTCCTTTTCCGCAATGACTACAAGGAATACGCCGGGCATTTGAGCAAGCGGTTGGGGCTGGTGCTGGTGGAAAGCGAGCTCAGCGACAGGGAAGTTGCCGAGATCTTCTTTCTGGCCCTTCATTACCGGTTGGTGGATTTTTTTGACCAGCCTGTGCAGGGCCGGCTCGATGACCTGCGCCGGGACTTGAGCATTCTGTCCGAGTTCGTCTGGGTGGACCCCGGCCGGACCGGATTTCTGTGCAGGAATCTGGACAAGCATGGAGACCTGGCCACCCATTCGGTGAATTCCACTTTTATCGGCCTGGGACTGTACGCCATGCATTACAAGAAAAAAGTGGGCCGCATGAACCTGACACATATGGCCCTGGGCCTGCTTCTGCACGATTTGGGTATGGTCATGGTGCCCGAGTCGGTCAAAGGCAAGAAAGGACTTCTGCTACACAGGGACAAGGAAGCGTTACAGAAGCATCCCGACCTTGCCATGGGCATGCTCAAGCGGCTCAAGGTGGACGACCAGATTGTGGAGAAATGCGTCATGGAACACCACGAGCGGCTGGACGGTTCAGGCTACCCGGCACGGTTGCGCGGGGAAAAGGTCAGCGTGCCCGGCCGTATCTGCGCCCTGGCCGACTCCTTTTGCGCCGGGGTGGAGGAACGCCACTTCCGGTCGGGACAGGATGCCTTGGAAGTGGCCGCATCATTGATGAAGCTGGACAGCAAGTACGACGTGGTGCTGGCCCGCAAGCTCTACGAACTGGTCAGGTGCGGGTTTGAAGGCTGTTCCGGGGAACGCTCGGCCTGAACGGCTGGCGGTTACCCTTTGCCTAGAGAATATACCCGCCGCTCTTGAGCTTGTCCGGGTCTGCGGAAAGAACCATGGCCGTGAGCATTTTCCGGAACCCCAGCTTTTCATAGAATCCCACCTTGTCGGGCACCGCGTGCAGATGCACGTTGGGCGTATCCAGTCGTTTGATCATGGCCTGCATTATGCGTTTTCCGAGTCCCTGTCCCTGGTACTCCGGCAGCATGCACAGGTCGTAGACGACCGACATGACCGTGAAGTCGGACAGGGCGCGGGCGATTCCCACCATGGTGTCGCCGTCCCATGCGAAGCAGGTCAGCTGGCTGTTCTCGAAGGTTTTGCGCAGTCTTTCCGGTGTGCGGGTCCCCAGGGGCGCGCGTTCGAAAATGGTGCAGGCCTCATCCCAGTCGATGTTGTCGAGGCTGAAACTGAGTTCGATCTTTCCCATTACTTCCACCATGTCTTCATGCGGGCGATTTCCTTGTCGTCCGAGGCGCGGATGAGGATGTGCAGGGCTGTATCGTCGTCCTGGGGCATGCACAGGCAACGCATTTCGTCTCCGGCATGGCACTCCGCACGGTACTGAATGTCGCCGCCCACGCATTGGCGTTCCCGTTGCCATTCCTCGGGCGCGGACTCCATGAGGAACTCCACCTGACGGATGCTGTTCACGTGTCGGTTAACGTCCAGGTCGCCCGTTTTGGCGATGACCCGGACTTCGCGTGCTCCTTCCCGGATGCGTTTCACGGCGCGGCCTTCGAATTCCAGGGCCGGGGCCAGGTCGGGGATGAGCCGCTGCTCCAGCAGATCGTTTACATTGGCGGCCTTGCGGGTTTCCAGGTCGATGACGGCCCAGGCGCTCACGCCCCGGCCGATGATCCTCCCCTTGTTGCGGACGAGAAAGTCGCGGATGGCCACGGTGCTCAGCGTGCCCGACGGCCATGTCTCCACCTCGGTGGCGTCTCCGAAACACGGCATGTTTTCCATGCGCAGGTAGGCCCGGGAGAGCACCCATATGCGCTTGCTGCGGATAAGGTCCTCGTAGCCGAAGCCCAAGGTCGCGGCGTGGCGTGTGGACGCGTCCTGAAGTTGGTTGCAGATGGCGGGCAGGGTCGCCTGCCACGTGCCGTCGGTTTCATAGGAGCGGATATCGTAGGATTTCGTATAGGTGAGTTCGTGCATGGTTTGACCTGTCAGTCGGTTGCGTCAAGAGAATTTGGATATTCAGTAAGCCTATTGAAAAAACGATGCAAGGGGGTGAAGGCAGTGCCATTTCCTGTCTTTCGGCGACTACTGTGTCGATGATCCTCGTTTTGCACGGCGGAAAAACGTGCAGGGTCCCGTCTTCGGAGTAGCCGGCGGCCTGCTGTGGTCGCTATCCCAGGAAGTTCTTGATGCCGGTGAACACGATCTGGGCGGAAAGGGCCGAAAGCACCAGGCCGGTGATCTTTTGGAGCATGGACAGGCCCATTTTGCCGACCACCCTGCGGATGGCCGGACCGAGCAGAAGCATGATGCCGATGGACAGGCCTGCCGCGAACATGGCGGCCGCACCCAGCAGTTTCCCGGTTGTGCCGCTTAGTTCCGCACCCAGGATGAGCAGGGTGCCTATGGAGGCGGGGCCGATGGTCACGGGCATGGCCAGGGGAACCACCGAGATGTCTCCGTCCTCCTCGGGCGCTTCCGGGCCGCTGCGTCCACCTACCAGTTTGACTGCGGAAAGGAAGAGCAGGCCGCCCGCACCGATGCGGAAGGCGTCCAGGGTTATGCCGAGAGTGGAGAATATCTCATTGCCCACGGAGTAAAGGGTCAGGCCTATGATGATGACGGCCAGACTTACGCGGACGGCGATGGTGCGCTGCTGTCTCAGTTCCATGCCTTTGGTCATGGAAAGGAATACGCTGAGCACGAAGAACGGCGTAAGCAGGAAGAAAAGTTTTATATAGAGGCTGATGAACATTGATGTCATTGTGAAATCCTTTTGAGTGATTGGGGTGAAAGCCAGGGCTTCATGCTATCATTGGCCGCAAATGGCAAGAACCAATATCGTCTTTTTTCCACCTGCATACGTCTCGAATACCGGAAAGTGAGAAAAAGTTCTCTGCAAAGACTTCTTTGCAGTCGGTTATCATTTTGATACGGTTGTCCTGCCGCCGTACCATGGGCTGCCGAAGTTTTTTTCAAGCCGATCGGCCTTGGGCGGACAGGCGGCCGTTTGTTCATCAGTTCAATTCTCCCTTGAGATTTCGGTCTCTCGATTGTCGGCAATGTGGCTGTTGTTGAGGGGCCTGATACATTTATCTGGAAGAAGCATGCTTAAAATCATTCAGCCCTATGTGGAGCGATACGCCCGCGTCATCGCCAAAGTCGTCGGTATAGACGTGGAAGTCGTCGATGCCGACATGATCCGCATCGCGGGCACGGGCATTTATGAACAGGGCATCGGTGAAAGCATCGACAAGGAAGGGGAGGTCTACCGCCATGTCATGCAGAGCCGCGAGCCGTTCATCATGGAGAATCCGCGCGAGCACGACCTGTGCGGCCGGTGTGATCGCCGGGAGCTGTGCCGCGAAACCCTGTCGGTGTGCACACCCATCGTCGACGGCGCGAACGTGGTCGGCGTCATAGGTCTGGTCTGCTTCGACGAGGCCGAACGCGATATCATCCTGGGCAACCGTGAGACCTACGTGGATTTCCTGGTCCAGATCGCCGATCTCATCGCCCACAAGCTTCACGACCAGCTTCAGGTGGCCGAGGCCCAGGAGTTCCTGGACATCATGATGCAGGTCATGGACGTCTACAACAGGGGGGTGGTGGTCTTCAACGCTGGAGGCTGCATTTCCTATCTCAACCGGCTGGCTCGCTTGGAGCTCGGGTTGGGGCCGGACGAGGAGCCCGGGTGTCTCAAGGTGGAGCGCACCGGTGACTTTTTCTCGGATCTCGAGGAGTTCACGGTCAATGTCCACGGCGCCCATCGCTCCCTGGTGGGACGGCTGGAGGAACTGCCCTCGGCCAATCGGAATTTCGCTTCGGTGCTGGTTTTCGATTCACTGCCGCGCATGACCCAGCGCATGTCACAGTTCTCGGCGGGCGAGGCCTCGGGGCTCAATGCCATTCTGGGCAAGTCGCGCAGTCTGGTGCGCCTCAAGGAACAGATTCGCAGGGTGGCCACTTCCACCTCCACGGTGCTCATTACCGGGGAATCCGGCACAGGCAAGGAATTGGTGGCCCGCGCCATTCATTCCACCAGCGACAGGGCGGACAGGCCGTTCATAGCCATCAACTGCGGTGCTTTGCCCGACAACCTGCTGGAATCCGAGCTTTTCGGCTACACCAAAGGGGCGTTTACCGGGGCCAACCCCAAGGGCAAGATCGGGAAGTTCGAGTTGGCCGACGGCGGTGTCATCTTTCTGGACGAGATCGGGACTTTGCCGCTCTATCTCCAGGTCAAGCTGCTGCGAGTGCTGCAGGAACGCCAGTTTTGCCGACTGGGGTCCAACCGGCTCATTCATGTGGATATTCGGGTCATCGCCGCCACCAACGACAATCTTTCGGATCTCATCGACCAGGGGCGTTTTCGCGAGGACCTCTTTTATCGTCTCAACGTCATTCCCTTGGAGACTCCGCCCCTGCGTAACCGCCCCGAGGACATGGAGGTTCTTGGCCAGTATTTTCTGGTCAAGTACTGTGACCGTTTCGGCAAGCGTTCCGCTCCTCTGGACGAGGCTGTCTTCGACGCCTTCAAGACCTATGACTGGCCGGGGAATGTACGCGAGTTCGAGAACGCCATCGAGTACATGGTCAACATGATGCCGGACGGCGGGCCGCTGCATCCGGGGCTGCTGCCCCGTAAATTGCTCGGCAGTCTGGGCCGGGGGCATGCATCGCAGACACCCGCCATTCATGACGGCGGGGATTCCGTGCCTTTGCTGCCTCTCAAGGTGTTGGAGCGCAGGGCCATTGCTGTGGCGTTGAAGCATTTCGGGTCGGACACCAAAGGCAAGAAACTGGCCGCCGAGGCCCTGCAGATCGGGATCGCCACTTTGTACCGCAAGATCAAGGAATACGATGTGACGGGCGAATAATTTATCGTTTTTATATACTTTCAGGGCTGGCTTCTCTTTCGGAAGTCGGCCTTTTTGCGGCCCGGAGCATATCAAAATGATATCCGTTCGGGATTTCTAGGAGCATGCCGTGGTGAGAGGATGATTGTTGGTGTGTTCTTTTTACGCAAGTGTTGAGGCGTGTTTTTACGTTTTACAATATAAATAGTATGATTTTTCTCGTTTCGAGAATTGGTTATCATTTTGATATCGAATGACGAGGCGCTGTCTTGATGAAAAGTGAACCTGTAATAAATTGATTTTATTTGTTTTAACGAGAATAAGGCATCGTCCTTCATTTTTGGCCCCATCTTTGCTTTTTAGGAACCGAATTTTTTGGCTGACTATTTCAGGTTTCAATTCATAAAAGGAGAGAGTGTATGTCCAAGACCGTCATCAGCACGGAAAACGCCCCGGCCGCTGTCGGACCCTATTCCCAGGCCGTTCGCCACGGCAGCATGATTTTCGTTTCCGGACAGCTTCCCATTGATCCGGCCACCGGCAGGATGCCCGAATCGGCAGCGGACCAGGCCCGGCAGTGCCTGACCAATCTCAAGTACATTCTCGAGGAGGCCGGTTCCGGCATGGCCAACATCATCCGTTGCGGTGTGTTCCTGACCGACCTGGGTGATTTTGCCGCTGTGAACGAGGTTTACGCCACTTTCTTCGAAGGAGATTTTCCGGCCCGAGCATGCGTCGAAGTCTCCAAGCTTCCCTTGAGCGCAAACGTTGAAATCGAATGCGTTGCATTCGTTTAGAGGAGCAGGCTAGGCAATGAGTTCTGTCGAATTTGTCCTCAACAGGGATGTCAGGAAGCCGGGTGAGGGCTCTTGCCTGGATATCCTGAGCCGGGAAGAGGCATCCAAGGCCCGCGACTATCACAAGAGCTTCAAGGAATACGCGCCGACTCCGTTGGCGTTCTTGCCGCATCTGGCGAAATATCTCGGCGTGGGAGAGCTTTACGTCAAGGACGAGTCTTACCGCTTCGGCCTGAACGCCTTCAAGGTCTTGGGCGCATCCTACGCCATCGGCCGTTACATGGCCGACAGGCTGGGCATGGACATTGCCGAAGCCACCTGTGAGAGTTTTTGCTCAGCCGACGCCCGTGAAAAACTGGGAGATGTGACGTTTACCACCGCCACAGACGGCAACCATGGCCGTGCCGTGGCCTGGGCCGCCCAGCAACTTGGGCAGAAGTCCGTGATTTACATGCCCAAAGGGTCTGACCCGATCCGTCTGGAGAGCATCCGCTCCCACGGCGCAGAGGCGTCCATCACCGACCTGAACTACGATGACGCTGTGCGCTTGGCCGACAGGATGGCCGGGGAACACGGTTGGATCATTGTCCAGGATACCGCCTGGGGAGGGTACGAGGATATCCCGACCTGGATCATGCAGGGGTACGCCACCCTGGCTCTGGAGGGTCTGGAGCAGATGCGGGCGGTGGGTGTTGACGCGCCGACACACGTGTTCCTGCAGGCAGGTGTCGGTTCCTTTGCGGGCGGCGTGCTCGGCTACCTGGCCGCGGAACTCGGCGACAAGATGCCCAAGGTCGTCATCGTCGAACCGGAAAAGGCCGACTGCATCTTCAAGTCGGCAAAAATAGGTGACGGCAAGCCGCATGCGGTCACCGGCGATCTTGACACCCTGATGGCCGGTCTCGCCTGCGGCGAACCAAACACCATCAGTTGGAATATCCTGCGTGATTACGCGACCGCATATATTTCCTGCCCCGACTACATTTCCGCCACCGGAATGCGCGTACTGGCCACACCGCTCAAGGGAGATCCGGTCGTTATTTCCGGCGAGTCCGGTGCAGTGACCACCGGCATCCTCCAGTACATCATGGAGACCGAAGAAGGACGGGAGCTGCGTGACGCTCTGGAGCTGGATGAGAATTCCAAAGTCATGGTCGTGAGTACCGAAGGCAACACTTCGCCGCGCGCATTCCGCGACGTGGTTTGGTACGGAGAACACAAGGACGAGGAGTTGCATCGCAATAAAAAACAGGTTTGGTAGAAGAATGGAGGGCCCAGGCCGTTCCTATCCATCGCAGATGGTAAAATCCGCGAGCCTTCGGGTGGAAGCACTTTCATCGGCATGGAAACTTCGCCAAACGCCAACAATGGCATCCGGGCCAAATGAGGGGCTTGAAGCTGTGCGGGCCGCAACCGGCTGGGCAGCCGGAAAGGAGCAGGTCTCCTTGGGGACTGCGGCCGCAAGCAACCTTCCGTAAGCAGTTACTGCAAACGGCAACCTCGTGAGCAAGCCCCTTGGCCTTTAAGCCGGAAGCAGGTGTGTGATCAGGGTCGGGCAACCCGTTAAACCGCACGCTGCTTCCGGTTTTCCCATATTTTGCCGTTGAAAATGGCTTGATTCCCGTTACATATGAGGGAAGCCCCTCCGGGGCTGTTCTTTTCAGCGTCCTGCATTCGAATCGTTTTGAGCAGCGGGATTTCTCATAGTTGATCCCTCCAGGCCTTTGTCCTCCAGGCCGAGTATGTTAGCCTTTTTCGAACATCAACACAGGAAGGAATTTAATCGACCATGATTGATCGTGATATTCGGAAACGCATAGTGGATATGGCCGCGGGCAGAGAGCCTGCGGACCTGCTTATAACCAACGCAAAAATTCTCGACGTTTTCACCCACGAGATAGTGGAGTCATCCCTTGCCGTGGGCGCGGGGCTCATTGTCGGCATGGGGGATTATGAGGCCCGCGACATCCTGGATGCCAAGGGCGCATGCCTTGTGCCCGGTCTCATCGACAGCCATGTTCATATCGAGTCTTCCCTGGTGTCGCCCAGAGAGTTCGCTCGGGCCGTGGTGCCGCACGGCGTAACCACCGTCATCGCCGATCCGCATGAGATAGCCAACGTTTGCGGTCTGGCAGGCATCCGTTACATGCTTGACGCCTCCCGCGACCTGCCCATGAATGTGTACATTCAGCTGCCGTCCTGTGTGCCCGCAACCGGATTCGAGAACTCCGGGGCCGTGCTTCGCGCCGAGGATCTGGCCGAACTCATCGACGAGGAGTTCGTGGGCGGCATCGGCGAAATGATGAACTACCCCGGCGTGGTCGCCGCGGACAAGGACGTGTTGGACAAAATCTGGCTGGGTCTTTCGCACGGCAAAGTCGTGGACGGTCACAGCCCGGCGCTGAGCGGCAGGGAACTTAACGCCTACGCCGCTTCCGGGGTCAAGACCGACCACGAATGCTCCACCGTGGAGGAGATGCGCGAGCGTTTGCGCATGGGCATGTATGTGCTCGTTCGTGAGGGGTCGGCGGCCCACGACCTGGAGACGTTGATCAAGGGCGTCACCAGGGAAAACTTCCGCCGCTGCATCTTCTGCACGGACGACCGTCAGCCCGAGGACCTGTTGACCGAAGGCAGTATCGACAACAACATCCGCAAGGCCGTGCGTCTGGGCCTTGATCCCGTCATGGCCGTGGTCATGGCTTCACTCAACGCGGCCAACTGCTATGGCCTCAAAGGCAGGGGAGCGCTGGCTCCCGGCTGGATCGCCGACTTTCTGCTGGTGGACAACCTCAGCGATTTCACCGTGCAGCAGGTCTATGTGGACGGAGTCAAGGTCGCCGAGAACGGCGTCACCTCCATCACGTTGGCCGATGCGGACGATTCCGCGGTGACCGGCACCGTGCGCATCGGGGAAGTGACGGCCGGTGATTTGGAAATCAAGATGCCGTGCCCCAGGGCCAACGTCATTTCCATGCTGCCCCGCAGTCTGGTGACCAAGGCCGTGGTTCGCGACGTACAAGTCGACAGCAAGGGGGTGTTCCAGTGCCGGGACAACCCGGGGCTGCTCAAGCTGGTCGTTGTGGAACGGCACCACGCAACCGGCAACGTGGGTGTGGGCCTCATTGAGAATTACGGTCTGAAGAACGGCGCGGTAGCCACAACCGTGGCCCACGATTCCCACAATATCGTGGTCTGTGGCGACAACGACGAGGACATGCTGGCCGCCATCAGGGACATCGAGGCAATGGGCGGCGGCATTACTCTGGTGCGCGATGGCGAGGCGGTCCGTCATCTGCCCCTGCCCATTGCCGGGCTCATGTCCGACAAGAGCGCCGAGGAGGTGGCCGGACAGCTCAAGTCCATGGTGGAGATCGCCTACCACGATTTTTACATCAATCCGGACAATGAGGCTTTCATGGCCCTCAGTTTCATGACCCTGCCGGTCATTCCCGAGATCAAGCTTACGGACCAGGGCCTGTTCGACGTACGTACGTTCCGGCACATTCCGGTTTGCGCCGAAGGCGAGAAGGAAAATTGATGGGGACACAGACGGTCGCAGGAGTTATCCTTGCCGCAGGACAGGCCAGCCGCATGGGCGAGAACAAGTTGCTCCTGCCCGTGCGCGGCAAGTCCGTGGTGCGCAACGTGGTGGATGCGGCCTGCGCCTCCCGTCTTTCGCCCCTCATCGCAGTGCTGGGGAACGACGCCGACGCGGTGCGTTCGGAAGTGGCCTGCGGCCGTGTGTCCGTGGTGGAGAATCCGTTGTACTCCCGAGGGTATGCCGAATCCCTGAAGAAAGGGCTGGAAGCGGTCCCGGCCTCCTGCATGGGGGCCATGTTTTTGTTGGGCGACCAGCCGCTCCTCAAGACGAAGACCATCGACGCCCTGATCAAGGCCTTTCTGGAGGACACCCGCCGATGGGTGGCCCCGGAATACGAGGGCAGGCGGGGCAATCCGGTCATCGTGCCGCGCACTTGGTTCGGCAGGCTCGCCTCCCTGTACGGCGACACCGGCCCTCGTGAGTTCATCAACGACCCGCAAGCCCGGTTGCGTCTGGTGCCGGTGGATGATCCGGGGGTTGTTCTCGATCTGGATACGCCTGGGGATTACATTACCATCAGAAAAAAGAGTTGAGCGGAGATAATGCTTAAGCACCGCGTTTCGAAAGGGATGCGGTTTTTTGATGCCTCCGGCGGGACTGGGGAGAGAATCCCGCCCTGTCTTCAAGGAGGCTGGACATTGTGGCCGATTTTTGGGCAGACTGATGTAAATTCGGTGCAAAAAATGGGGAGTATCAATCCCTTGGCGAGGAGAGCCCCGCGTGAACAGCCGCTTTCTCTTTTTTTGGCGTGACGGCCTGGAACTGTGCCCGCAAGACGGGCGACGCGTAGCCCAAGGCGTTCTCGGAGCAGCTTTCTTCACCACGTTCGGCGTCAGTGCGTTCACCTTTGTCATGTCTCTCTATGCCGGTGAGGCCGGACTTTCTCCAACCTGGCTCGGGCTCGCCTTTTCCGGGTATTTCCTGGCCCGCTTGGTTCTCGCTCCCCTGGCCGGATATGGCGCTGACGTCGTCGGTCCCATGGTACTGCTTTTGACGGCCTCCGGGCTGGGGGCTCTTGTTCCGGTCTTATACTTTTTCTATCCGTTTCATGAGATGCTGGGCGTAATCCAAATCTGTCTCGGATTCTGCGCGGGCATCGTCAAGCCGGTGTCCATGTCCCTTTTGGGCGGGTGCGCTCCTCCTGAGGGGCGCGGACGATTGTTCGGCGCATACAACACCAGCCTGTATGCGGCCCTTGTGCTCGGACCCCTGGCCGGCGGGGCGGCGGCCAACAGCCACGGAGGAATGGGGTGGCCGCTTCTGGCCCTGCCCGGCCTGGGAATGGCGCTGACGTTTCTCATTTTTCTGCGCAGCCGGAGCGTATCGCCGGCCGGCACGGCTCGGGGCGGGGAAATGGGGAGAAAAGTGTCCTGGAAAGATCCAGCCTTCATCGCCTTGCTGCTGGCGGTCATGGGACGAACCATTGGCGCGTCCGTCATGGTGACCTTCCTGCCTCGGCTCATCAGTGAACAATTTCAGACGGCCGGGGTTGTGGCGGGTATTCTTTTTGCGCTGCCGAGCCTGGTCATTATCCTGGGTATGCCCTTTACCAGCCGTTTGGCCGACAGACTCGACAGGACCGGGTTGACTTTTCTCGGAATGGGTGTGTGTGCGGCCGGCCTGTTCGGTTTCGGTCAGTCCTCGCAGTTGTGGACTATTGCCTGTCTGGCAATGATCATGGGAGGGGGAGCAGCCCTGTCCCTGCCCGCTTCCATGTCCCTGGTCACGGATATGGGGGCGGCTAAGGGAAGCGTCATGGGCGTTTTTATCGGCGCAGCCAACCTGGGGTTTGTGCTCGGCCCGAGCATGGCCGGTTTTGCCGCCGAGAGCGGAGGAGGGATGGCGGAAGCATTTGAATTCACCGCATTACTGGGTGGGCTTTGCCTGCTTCCCCTTTTTCTTGTCATGACCAAGAGATTGCATGTAGACCGATAGTTTTCGGTGGCCTCGCCATTTTGGCAAGCCGCGTATTTTTTCTGAAGGAATTGCTCCTTTCGGGGGAAAATGCGGTTTGCTGTCTGATTGAATCCAGCCGACAATTGCACCAAACGGGTAAAAGAAAGAAAATACAGCCTGGAACAGGATTGTAGTATTTGGAAATTTTCATGTTGTTCCTAGAGAAAAAATTCACAACCTCTTGACGAATGTTTTTCTTGCTGACATTGTGCAAAGGAAAAATAGTCTGCAGTACAGTCGTCTTTTGTGTGTTTTTTAGTGTATAATTAGGAGCTTATTGTGAGTTTTGTGTGGATTGCTCCATGCAGCTCGGAATACGTTGAGGCCTTGTGCCATGGCGTATTCTTTTGCAACCGAATTCACTTCGTTCAATTTTTAAGAACAAGGTATTTTTCTCATGATAAAACTAAAAAAAGGACTCGACATTCCCATCTCAGGTTCACCGGAGATGGAGTTTTTCGAGGGAGGCCCACCAAAGACGGTAGCTGTGCTCGGTGGCGACTATGTCGGCATGAGGCCGACCATGGCCGTGGCAGTGGGCGATAAGGTCAAACTGGGGCAACCACTCTTTACCGACAAGAAAATCGACGGCGTTGTTTTCACCGCACCCGGTGCCGGTGAAGTCGTAGCCATCAATCGCGGAGACCGGCGCGTCCTGCAATCCGTGGTCATTGAACTGGACGAATCCGTCGGCGCCGTTGAATTCCCGTCACATGATTCCGGCAAGCTGGCGAACCTTGCCCGCCGGGACGTTGTTGATACGCTCGTCGAGTCCGGCATGTGGACCGCCTTCCGTACGCGCCCCTTCAGCAAGGCGCCGGAACTGGACAGCGTTCCCCGCGCCATCTTTGTTTCGGCCATGGACACCAACCCCCTGTCCGCCCCCCCTGCCCCCATCATTTTCAAGGATGCAGAAGCCTGGAAGGACGGACTCAGGATTCTCACCAGACTGACCGAAGGCGACGTCAATGTGTGCGGCGACGACGGTGAAGCTTTGCCGCTGATCCAGGAAGCGAAGTCCCGGATATTCTCCGGACCGCATCCCGCCGGTCTCGTAGGAACGCACATTCACTTCATTGACCCCGTGGGTCCCGAAAAAATGGTTTGGCACCTCGGCTATCAGGACGTGATCGCCATCGGCAAACTCTTCACCACCGGGCACCTCGCCACCGAGCGCTATGTCGCGATCGGTGGGCCCATGGTCGAACGTCCGCGCATCGTTAAGACCCGTATGGGCGCATGCCTGGACGACGTTTTGGCCGGGGAACTGATCCAGGGTGAAACCCGTGTGATTTCCGGTTCGGTCCTTTCCGGCTTCACGGCCGAAGGCCCACTGGCCTTCCTCGGGCGTTTCCACAACCAGGTTTCCGTTGTGGCCGAAGGCGGCGAGCGGGAATTCCTTGGCTGGATGGGACTCGGCATGAACAAGTTCTCGGCAAAGTCCGTCTTCCTGTCCGCCTTGTCCAAGAAGAAAAAGATGTTTTCCATGAACACGCTTCTGGGCGGCAGTCACCGCGCCATATTCCCCACCGGGGCGTTCGACCGCGTCATGCCGCTCGACGTTCTGCCCACCTGCCTGGCGCGCGCACTGGCCGCCATGGACACGGATGAGGCGCAGGATCTCGGTTGCCTGGAGCTCGATGAGGAAGATCTCGCCCTCATGTCCTTCGTGGATTGCGGCAAGAATGATTACGGAAAGATGCTGCGCGAAGCTCTCACGCTTATCGAGAAGGAAGGGTAGGGTCACATGAAGAAATTATTGAAGAAAATACACGGTCACGTCACCGGGGACGGGAAATACACGAGGTACTATCCCCTCTACGAGATGGTGGATACCTTCCTGTACTCTCCCAGCGAGACCAGCGCCGGCGCACCACACGTCCGCGACGCCATCGACCTCAAGCGCGTCATGATCATGGTGGTCTTCGCTCTGATTCCCTGCTTCTACATGGCCATGTGGAACACCGGGTATCAGGCCAATACCGCCCTGGCCGCCATGGGGCTCGAAGCGGGCCATGGCTGGCGTTGGAGCGTCATGGGTATGGTCGGCCTCACCGCCGATCCCGGCAACTACGCCGCCAACATGCTGCTCGGCGCACTCTACTTTCTGCCCATCTACATTGTCTGCAACATCGCGGGCGGATTCTGGGAAACCCTTTTTGCCGTCGTGCGCAAGCATGAGATCAACGAAGGCTTCCTGGTCACCGGTTCGCTCATACCGCTGATCGTTCCTCCTCAACTGCCTCTATGGCAGGTGGCCCTGGCAACCAGTTTCGGCGTTGTCATCGGCAAGGAGATCTTCGGCGGTACGGGCAAGAACATCTTCAACCCGGCTCTGCTGGCCCGTGCCTTCCTTTTCTTCGCCTATCCTGCGGAGATTTCCGGCAACGGCGTCTGGATCGCGGTTGACGGATACACCGGCGCAACCCCGTTGGCCCTGGCCTCCGAAGGCGGCCTTCAGGCCATCACCGCCAAGTATTCCTGGTGGGACTGCTTCGTCGGCACCATTCCAGGGTCCCTGGGTGAGACCTCGGCCCTGGCCTGCCTCATCGGCGCGGCCATCCTGGTCATCACCGGCATCGCTTCCTGGCGAATCATGCTGTCCATACTGATCGGTTCCGCGTTCATGGCCATCGTGTTCAACGCCACCGGCAGCCCGGCCAACCCCATGACCGAAGTCAGCCCGCTGTGGCACCTCGTGATGGGTGGTTTGGCTTTCGGCATGGTCTTCATGGCGACCGATCCTGTTTCGTCATCCATGACTCACAAGGGCCAATACGTCTACGGCGCATTCATCGGGATCATGATCATCCTGATACGTACCTGGAACCCGGCCTATCCCGAGGGAGTCATGCTGGCGATCCTCTTCGGCAACGCGCTTGCACCGACCATCGACCACTTCGTCATGCGGGCCAACATAAAGCGGAGGAAGATGCGCAGTGTCTAACGAATCCACGGCTAAAATATTCGGTGTGGCGTTTACCCTGTGTCTGGTCTGCTCGCTTCTGGTCTCCACTGCCGCGGTCGGTCTGAAGTCCATCCAGGAGGCGAACAAGGTCCGGGAACGCAAGGTAAACATCCTCAAGGCCGCAGGCATCTATGATGAAGATGCGTCGGTCGACAAACTCTTTCAACAAATCGAATCCAAGGTCGTCGACCTGTCCACCGGTGAATACGTGGACATCGACGCAGTCACCTACGACCAGCGCAAGGCTGCCAAGGCCCCTGAAACCAGCGTCGCCATCAAGGCCGGTAAAGACCTGGCAGGCATCGGCCGCCGCGCCAAGTTCGCCAACGTCTACCTGTTGAAGGACGGGGACACGCTCAAACGCGTAGTCCTCCCCGTTCACGGCAAGGGGTTGTGGTCCACCATGTACGGCTTCATCGCCTTGGCTCCGGACTTCAATACCGTCAAGAACTTCGGTTTCTACGAACATGCCGAGACCCCCGGTCTGGGCGGTGAAGTCGACAATCCGAACTGGAAAGCCCTTTGGGTCGGCAAGAAAGTCTTTGACGAAAAGGGCGAAGTCGCTCTCGATATTGTCAAGGGCGCCGTCAGCGCCAGCGACATCAAGGCCGTCTACAAGGTGGACGGGTTGGCCGGTGCAACGTTGACCTGCAATGGTGTAGAAAATCTGATCCTGTACTGGCTGAGCGAGGACGGGTTCACCCCCTATCTCAAGCGTCTCGCCGCTGAGGGAGGTAAGAACAATGGCTAATTTCAGAGAGGCGATGCTCAAGCCGCTTATTGAAAACAACCCCATTTCCGTTCAGCTCCTCGGCATCTGCTCGGCTCTGGCGGTCACCACCAAACTCGAAACGGCGTTTGTCATGGGTTTGGCGGTCACCTTCGTCTGCGCGGCATCCAACGTTTCGGTCAGCGCCATCCGGCGACACATTCCTTCCAGCATCCGCATCATCGTGATGATGACCATCATCGCGACGCTGGTCATTATCGTCGACCAGTTCCTGAAGGCGTTTGCCTACGAGATCAGCAAGCAGCTGTCCGTGTTTGTCGGGCTGATCATTACCAACTGCATCATCATGGGCCGTGCGGAAGCATTTGCAATGCAGAACTCGCCCAAGTTGAGTCTTGCAGACGGTATCGGCAACGGCTTGGGGTACGGTTTGATCCTGCTGACGGTTGCTTTCCTGCGCGAGTTCTTCGGTTCAGGCAAACTCTTCGGCATGTCCATCCTCAAGCTGACTTCGGAAGGCGGCTGGTACGAAGCCAACGGCCTTATGCTGCTTCCCCCCAGCGCGTTCTTCATCATCGGCATGCTCATCTGGGCCACGAACGTCTGGGAAAAACGCAAGAATCAGCGGTAAGCCCAAAGGAGTAGACAGTGGAACATCTGATAAACATATTCATCAAATCGATCTTCATCGAGAACATGGCCCTGGCATTCTTCCTGGGCATGTGCACCTACCTGGCAGTGTCCAAGAAGGTTGCAACCTCGTTGGGGCTCGGCATAGCCGTCATCGTCGTCATGACCATCACGGTTCCCGTCAACAACTTGCTTTACAACTACTTCCTGCGCGAAGGCGCATTGGCCTGGGCCGGGTTTCCCGACACTGATCTGACCTTTGTCGGCCTGATTTCCTACATCGGCGTTATCGCGGCGCTCGTCCAGATTCTGGAAATGACGCTCGATAAGTACATGCCCGCCCTGTACAACGCTCTCGGCATCTTTCTTCCCCTGATCACGGTTAACTGCGCCATTCTTGGAGCCTCGCTCTTCATGGTCGAACGTGATTACAACTTCGTCGAATCCGTGACCTTCGGTTTCGGTTCCGGCGTGGGCTGGGCGCTGGCCATCGTTTTGCTGGCCGGTATCCGGGAGAAGCTGAAGTATTCGGATGTCCCGGCGGAGCTGGACGGATTGGGCATCACGTTCATCGTGGTGGGCCTCATGTCCTTCGGGTTTCTGTCGTTCTCCGGCATCCAGATGTAGGTGTTGTATCGGACGCCCTTGCAAGTCCATCGGATTACCAACCGTCTAACTACGGGAAGTTAATATCATGGTTGAGATCATACTCGGCGTAGCGATGTTCACCGGAGTGGTGCTGTCGCTGTGCGTATTCATCCTCCTCGCCCGGGCAAAGCTTGTCCCCAGCGGTGAGGTGAACATTGAAATCAATGGAGACCCGGAAAAGACCATCGAGGTCCGGCCCGGCGCAAAACTCCTCAACGTGCTGGCCGACAAGGAAATCTATATTCCCTCCGCATGCGGTGGTGGTGGCTCCTGCGGCCAGTGCACTTGTAAAGTTCACGAAGGCGGCGGCGACATCCTGCCCACGGAGACCGGACATATCAGCAAACGAGAGGCCCGCGAGGGCATCCGCCTCGCCTGCCAGGTCAACGTCAAGCAGGACATGAAAATCGAGGTCCCCGCAGAGATCTTCGACATCAAGAAATGGGAGTGCACGGTCAAATCCAACATTCCTCGCGCCACCTTCATCAAGGAACTCACGCTGCAACTGCCAGAAGGCGAGAATGTCGACTTCCGTGCAGGCGGCTACATCCAGATCGAGGCCCCGGCCCACACCGTCAACTACAAGGACTTCGAAGTGGGCGATGTCTTCAGGGAGGATTGGGACAAATTCGATCTGTGGCGTTATACGTCCGTGGTCAAGGAACCCATTGTCCGCGCCTATTCCATGGCCAATTACCCTGAAGAAAAGGGCATCATCATGCTCAATGTCCGCGTGTGTCCGCCTCCTCCGTTTGCGCCGGACGCCCCTCCCGGACAGATGTCCTCGTTCATCTACGGTCTCAAGGAAGGCGACAAAGTCACCATTTCCGGGCCTTATGGTGAATTCTTCGCCCGCGATACGGATGCGGAAATGATCTTTATCGGCGGTGGTGCAGGCATGGCTCCCATGCGTTCGCACATCTTCGATCAGCTCAAGCGCCTCGCGTCCACACGCAAGATCAGCTACTGGTATGGTGCACGCAGTCTCCGCGAGATGTTCTACGTGGAGGAATTCGACAAGCTGGCCGAAGAGTGCCCGAACTTCACGTGGCACGTGGCCCTGTCCGACCCCATGCCCGAAGACAACTGGACAGGGTATACCGGATTTATCCACCAGGTCCTGTTCGACAACTACATCAAGGATCATCCCGCCCCGGAAGATTGCGAGTATTATATGTGCGGACCGCCGATGATGGCTTCCGCCGTGGAGAACATGCTCATGTCCCAAGGGGTTGAAAAAGAAAACATCATGTATGACGACTTTGGCGGCTAGCCGGACGCAGTATGCAGGAAAGGACCGGGCCGGGATGGGCAACCATCCCGGCCACGGCCTCTGCCTGGGACTGTCCGGGAGCGCAAACGTCTGCGTCGAAGAATGTGAGGAAAGGATAATCGGCATGATGTGGCTATCGCCATCACGAAATCACGGCTGGAAATTGCTGAGCCTGCTGCTCGCCATACTCCTGGCGGCCGGTGGCTGCGGCACCGGCACGGAACCTGTACGGCTCCAGGGCCAGGCCATCGGCACGGTGTATTCCATCGTGGTTAACGGCCTGCCCGACGGTCTCTCGTCCGCAACCATTGAGAGCGGCATTCAGGAGGTCATGGATGGCGTCAATTCCTCCATGTCCCTGTTCAATCCCGATTCTGAGCTGTCCCGCTTCAACGACCATCAGGGTTCGGACTGGCTGCCCGTATCCAGGAAACTGGCCCAGGTGGTGTTTGAGGCCAAGGAGGTCAGCCGGATGACAGGTGGCGCTTTTGACGTCACCGTCGCGCCTCTGGTCAACCTCTGGGGTTTTGGCGATGAGCGGCGTTTGGACGTCGTGCCGGCCAAGGAAGACATCCAGGCGGCCCTCGGAAAAGTCGGCATCGACCGAGTCGAAGTCAGGCTTGATCCGCCGGCACTCAGGAAATCGGTGCCGGTGGTCACCATCGACCTGGCTGCTATTGCCAAGGGGTACTGCGTGGACGCCGTGAGCGGTTGGCTGGAGAGCCGGGGCGTGACCAGTTACCTGGTTGAGATTGGTGGCGAAATCCGCACCAAGGGAGCCAAACCGGACGGTTCTGCCTGGCGTATTGCCGTGGAGAAGCCGGTGAATGCAGAGCGCTCCGTGCAAACCGTCATCGAGTTGACCGACAAAGGCATGGCCACGTCGGGAGATTACCGGAACTACTTTGAAGTGGATGGTAAACGGTATTCCCACATCATTTCCCCCACGACCGGGCACCCCATCACCCATGCGCTCGCCTCGGTCAGCGTCATTGACGCTTCCTGCACCCGAGCCGATGCCTTGGCTACCGGTTTACTGGTTCTGGGGCCGGAAAAGGGACTTGAATTGGCGCGAAAGGAAAATCTGTCCGCCTTTTTCATTGTAAAGACCCCTGCCGGATTTGCCGAGTATTCCACCGGTGGTTTTCCGCAACACAAAACACTTAATTGAGGATAAAACATATGGAAATTCTCCTGTTGACCGCAGTTGTATTCGTCCTTGCCTTTACGGCTTTGGCCATAGGGGTTATGTTTAAACGGAATTGCATCCGTGGTTCCTGCCAGGGTTCCATCCAGGCGGGAGACGGTTCAGGATGCCGTTGTGGCAAGTATGACTTTGAAAGAAAATGCAAAGAGAAGCATTAAGCCAATTTTGCTGCATAGGCGAAGAGGAGAACCGATATGACTAACGTTCAGACTGCGAAAGATGTGATCGAACAGGTCAAGGCCTTTCACGTCCGGTTGGGCAATTTTTTTCAGAAATTGTCCGAGGAAGTGGAAAAGGACCGTGTGAAGCTCCTGCTGGAATACATGAGCCGCCACCATGACAACTTGGCGTACATCATGGAAGAATATGAAGAAAGCGTTGCCAAGCGCATACTGGATACATGGGTCATGTATGTGAATGAGGAATGTGATCTGAGCCCGTTTTTTGATGCGAAACTCGGTCCGAACATGACCGCCCAGGAGGCTCTCCTAGTGGCCGCCGACTTGGACAAATGCTTGATCGAGACCTACGAGGCCATGCTGCAAAACGATATTCCCGACGATGTCAGCGAAGTTTTCGAGGGTCTCCTCGAGAAGGAAAAGCAGGGGAAGATTAAAATGGCCAAAGCCGCACTCAAGATTGAAACCCTGTAAGGTGCGGGCGTAGGGAAAGCCTGAAAATGGCTTTGCTCTCATCCCGTGTGCCACAGCCCTTTTGCTAATGGAAAATCGCCCGTTTTCTTGCCTGATGGGTTAAGAGGATGGGCGGTTTTTTTGAGGTCTATGGAAAATAGTGCATCCGCCATAAACAACGAACAAGCGGGTTGCAGGCATCAGCCGATACCCCGTTGAAAGCGGAAGAGGAAATCCGAAAGTTACACAGGAAATTCGTGGCTGTTCCAAAGGAGGGAGCCCTTTGGCGGGGCGGAGCCTCACATGGAAGGAAACGCCCCAAGGCTGCGCGCTTTGGGGCGTTCGGATTTGATTGTGAAGGGCTATCGGAAGAGGAGTTGGAAGCGCCGTTCCTTGATGGAGGCGACGACCCACATGTCCGGCTGAATGCCGGGCAACTCTTCGGCCGCCTTCATGACGGCAAGGGCCGCCTCTTCCGCGCCGGGCTGGTCCGCCTTGTTGAGCACCAGCACTTTGCGCGCGCCTTCGGGGCAGCCCTTGAAGGCGCCCAGATCGGCCACGGCCAGATGGGCCAGCACATCCGGAGTGATGGTCTCGCCTTCGGGCACGCCGGCCAGCTCGGCGATGAGTTCGGACCGGAATGCGTGCTTCTTGTCCAAAGGCCTGCCGATGGAATCCAGCCCCATGACGCCGATGTGCAGATTGGTCTTGGGAGGCACCACGGGCTCGTGTTCGCCCGGGGCCTTGAGCGGACGCATGGCCGCTCCGTCAGCTTCGATGACGATGTGCGCTGCGGCCACAAGGTCGGGCAGTTCCTGGGCCTGAATGGGGTCGAGCCCCTCAAGCTTGCCCAGTCCGTTGATGTTCCGATAGGCCGCAGTCACGTGATGGGCTTTGTCCAGGCGGCTCTTGATGCGCTTGAGAAAGTTTGCGTTGCGGATCTTGAGGACCAGGCCGCCGGTCTCCGTACGATGGGGCGGCAGGATGCGGGTGGTCGTCGTGCTGACAACGCGTTTCCCGTTATCGGCCAAGTCATTGGCCAGCAGAAACATGAGCGACGTTTTACCGCCTGCTCCGGTGATGGAAATGACTTTGTCGCCGGGATTCACCAGTTCGGCGATGGATTGGAGTTGCATGGCTACAAACGACCTGCCCGGGCTGCAATGAGTTCGGCCAGGATGCTGACCGCGATTTCCTGCGGGGTTTCAGCCCCGATAGCGAGCCCGATGGGGCAATGCACTCGGGAGAGGGCCTCTGTGCTGAAGCCGCGTTGGCGAAGCTGTTCGTAGGTGGCGTCACGCTTGGGTTTGCTGCCGATCATGCCGATGTAGCGGGCCGGAGTGCCCAAGGCCTGGGCCAGAACTTCGCGGTCGAATGCATGGCCGCGGGTCATGATGACGGCGAAGCTGTCCTCGTCCATGTCGGTCGCCTCGCAGCAGTTCTCAAAGCTCGGGATGACCAGCGCCTGGCGGGCCATGGGGAACCGTTCCCTGTTGGAGAACTCTTCGCGATCGTCCACCACCACGATGTCGAATCCCACATCCGAGGCCAGCTCGGCCAGGGCTCGGGACACGTGTCCGCCTCCGAAAAGCATCAGAGCGCCGCTCTTGGGCAGGGGGTCGATCATGAAATTCCGGTCATTGTGCTGCAGGACCTTGGTCGCGCGACCGCGCATGACGGGCTTGAGGTCCAGGCCGGGCATGGGAGCCACGTCACCCGTCATGTCCACGAACCGGCGCATCGGATTTTCCTCGGTGGTGATGTCCACTGCCCAGACTCCCTTGGAGCCCCTGAGGGAACAAGCCATGGCTTGTTCGAAGTGCGGGAGCGCTTCCGGGGTGATGCGTTCGATGAGCACGTTCATGATGCCGCCGCAGATCATGTCCGCGTCCGCATCCGGGCCGGACTTGGTCATGTCGAAGTGCAGCAGGCGGGGGGACTTTCCCTCCAGAACCTCGCGGCATGCGTCCAGGGATTCGAATTCCAGCTTGCCGCCGCCGATGGTGCCGTGCAAAGTCCCGTCCTGGTCCATAAACATTTTGGAGCCAGGAAGGCGCGGGGCGGAACCGCTCTTGTCCACGATGGTGGCAAGGGCGATGGTGCGTCCCCTTTGCAGTTGTTTGAGAATCTCGCGTTCGATCATCTTATTCGAAGAGTTTGCAGATGTTTTCCTTCTTCAAGATACTCATACACAGGCTGTTGCCGTCGGCGATGGTCTGCTCCAGGTCGATGGTGGTAAGCTTGCGGTCTCGCATGAGCACCTTTCCGTCCACGATGGTATGGGTCACGTCTTGCGCCGTGGCCGAATAGACCAGTTGGGGGACGGGATCTCGATCGCATCCCGGGACGGCGTGGATCTTGTTCAGGTCCACCACGGCCATATCGGCCTTTTTTCCCGGTTCGATGCTGCCCAGCTCGTTTTCCATGTGCAGCGCCCGTGCGCCGCCCAGGGTGGCCATCTCGAACACCTGATCGGCAGGCAGTGCCGTGGGTGAGAGCAGGCGCACCTTCTGGAGGAGAGCTGCATGACGCATCTCAAGAAACATGTCAAGATTGTTGTTGCAGGGCGCGCCGTCCGCACCGATGGAAACGCTGGAACCCATTTCCAGCAGTTCCGGCACCGGGGCCATGCCCGAGGCGATTTTCATGTTGCAGGAAGGGCAGTGCGCCACGCGGATTCCCTTGTCCGCGATGATGCGCCTCTCTTTCTCGTCCAGCCAGATGCAGTGAGCCAGCACCAGTTTGTCGTGGGCCATGCCGAGCTTGTCCAGGTAGAGGATGTTGCGCATGCCGCGTTCCTGTTCCACCAGGGCGATCTCGCCGCGGTTTTCCGAGGCGTGGGTGTGGATCATGACGTCGTGATGGGCGGCCATCTCCTGCACTTTGAGCAGCAGTTCCTCGGTGCAGGAGACCACAAAGCGTGGTGCAAAGGCGTACTTGATGCGGCCGCCCGCCTGGTCGTGCCATTTTTTCAGGGCGAGCTCGGAATCACGCAGCGAAGCGGCGGTGTCTTCCATGAGGCCGATCGGAACTTCGTCACCGTGGTCCATCATGCACTTGCCCAGAAAGGCGCGGAAACCCGTGTCGCGCACGGTTTCGGCTATGGCGTCGAAGTGGTTGACCGTACCCATGTCCAGGATACAGGTGGTTCCGCCCATGAGCATTTCCGCGATGCCTATGCGGGCGGAAATGGCGTTGGTTTCGAAAGAATGGGCCGCTTCCAGTGGCCAGATGCGTTTCCTGAGCCAGTCCAGGAGTTCAAGGTCGTCGGCCAGCCCCCGGAACAGGGTCTGGGTCAGGTGCAGGTGCGTCTGGATCAGCCCGGGAATGACGATGCGTCCCGTGGCGTCGATGGTCTCGTCCGCCTGAAGGGCGAGGTCTTCGCCGATTTCACTGATGCGGCCGTTCTCCACGTAGACGTCGGTATTGCGGAGTATTTCGCGGCCGGGGTTCATGGTCACCACCGTGCCGTTCTTGATCAGAATGCTTGTCATTGTGTCGTTCTCATCAAATCGGCTCCGCCCCCGGAGAGCGGAGACGGAGCCGTATGTCGGGGTCGATTGTTCCTTGTTTAGTGCATGTAGAGTTTTAATGCAAACAGGATGAACAGTGCGTAGGACAACACCGGAATTTCATCCCGGCGGCCGGTCAGCAGCTTGATGAGCACATAGGACATCATGCCGAAGACGATGCCTTCCGCGATGGAGAAGGTGAACGGCATCATGACGATGGTCAGGAAGGCCGGGATGGAATCGGTGTACTCTTCCAGATTTATGTTCTTGATGGGGCTCATCATGAACAGGCCCACGATGATCAGGGCAGGTGCGGTGGCCGCGCCTGGCACCAGCAGGAACACCGGAGCCACGAACAGGGCCAGGCCGAAGAGAACGGCCACAGTCAGGGCGGTCAGCCCCGTGCGCCCGCCTTCGGCCACGCCCGCGGCGGATTCCACATATGTGGTGACCGTGGAGGTGCCCAACAGCGCGCCGACGGTTGTGCCGATGGCGTCGGCAAACAGGGCCTGCTTGGCGCGGGGCACGCAGCCGTCTTCATCCAGCATGCAGGCCTTGGAGGCCACACCCACCAGGGTGCCCACAGTGTCGAACATGTCCACGAACAGGAAAGTCAGCAGGACGATGCCCATGTCGGGAGTGAATATCTTATGGAAATCGAGCTGGAAAAGTATCGGGGACATGTCGGGAATCCTGAACATGGCGGACATGTCGAAATGGGCCAGATCGGTGACGCCGCAGAAGATGCCGATGACGGTGGAGGCTAGGATGCCGAAGAGCAGGGCCCCCGTTACCTTCCGGGCTATCAGGATGCCGGTGATGATCAGTCCGGCCATGCAGACCAGGGCAGGTCCCGTCAGCATGTCGCCCAGGCTCACCAGGGTGGCCGGGTGGGCGACCACGATACCGGCGTTCTTGAAGCCGATGAAGGCGATGAACAGGCCTATGCCGGCGGAAATGGCGTGCTTGATGGGCAACGGTATGCAGTTGATGATGGCTTCACGCAGGTTGGTGGCCGTGAGGATCAGGAATATGATGCCTTCCAGGAAAACCGCAGTGAGGGCGAACTGCCAGGAGTACCCCATGACCTTGACGACCGTGAAGGCGAAGAAGGCGTTCAGTCCCATGCCCGGAGCCAGTGCAAAGGGCATGTTGGCCCCAAAGGCCATGACCAGGGTGGCTATGAGGGCGGACAGGGCTGTGGCCCCGAACACGGCGGCCGGGTCCATTCCGGCAGCGGACAGAATGCCCGGGTTGACGGCCAGGATGTAGGCCATGGTCATGAAGGTCGTCACACCTGCCGTGAGTTCTGTCTTGGGAGTTGTTCCGCACTTTGACAGGTTGAAACGTTTTTCCAGAAAGTCTTGGACAGACATCATACCTCTCCTGTTAAGATGATCGCACTCTTGCGGTTTGAAGGGTCTCCACACCCGTGACCTTTCAGACCGTGCCTTGCCCCCCCCCCGACCGGATACGCGTCCGGCCGGGGGATCTTGTATGCTTTATGCTTCTTCGCCTGCGGGTTCCATTTCAAGGTCTTCCACGTCTTCCACGTCTTCCACGTCCTTGGCCAGCACCAGGTTGGCGATGATGGCGGCGAAACCGCCGGTGGTGATGGCCGAGGAAAGGACGGTCTGGGCGAACTTGGGAAGATGCTTCAGAATATCCGGTGCAAAGGTCACCCCCAGGCCCGCTCCGAAGGCGATGGCCATGATGAGCATGGCTCGGCGGGTGATGGCCTGGGAGGCTATGATCTTGATGCCCGCCGCAGCCACCGAGCCGAACAGGATCAGGGTTGCGCCGCCGAGGACCGGTTTGGGAATCAGGGAGAATATTCCGCCCACGACGGGGAAGATTCCCACCAGTGCCAGGAGACCGGCGATGTAGAAGCCGACGTATCGGCTGGCGACGCCGGTAAGTTGGATGACGCCGTTGTTCTGGCTGAAGGTGGTGTTGGGGAATGTGTTGAACACGGCGGCAAGGGCGGAGTTGAAACCGTCCGCAAGCACACCGCCGGAAATGGTCTTGATGTATTGCTCACCTTTGACCGGCTGGTTGGAGAGCATTGCCGTTGCGGTCAGGTCGCCGATGGATTCGACGATGGTGATGATGTACAGGAAGCCCATGAGCACGAAACCGCCCCAATCGAAACCGATGCCGTACTTGAAAGGTACCGGGATGGAAACGAGGTTCAGCTCTCCGACTTTGGAAAAGTCCACCAGGCCCATGCAGGCGGCCACGATGTAGCCGACCACCAGGCCGATGGCCACGGAGCTGATGCGTACGAAGGGGCTTTTGCTGCGGTTCATGACGATGATCAGCAGCAGAACCAGCAGTCCCAGTCCCAGGTTCTGCAGGGAGCCGAAGGTGCCGTTGCCCATGGCCGCAAAGCCGCCGCCGAAGTCGACGATGCCGACCTTGATGAGGGAAAGCCCGATCATGGTCACGACGATGCCGCTGACCAGGGGAGGGAATACTTTGCGCAGCACGGGCAGGAAGCGGCTGCAGGTCATTTGGATGAGCGAACCGACCAGCGCCACGCCGCAAATGGTGGCCACGGCGTTCTCGGGGGAACCGCCCTTGTTGATGACGCCCATGCCGATGGAGATGATGGTGCTCAGAAAGGCGAAGCTGGTGCCTTGGATACTGAGCATTCCCGAGCCGAGGGGCCCGATTTTCTTGGCTTGGATGAACGTGGCCACCCCAGATATGAACAGGGCCATGCTGATCATGTATGCGCTCATCTCCAACGACATGCCCAAGGCGTTGCTGATGAAGATCTGCGGCGTCATGATGCCGATGAACATGGCCAGGAAGTGCTGCAGCGCAGCAAAAAGCGACTCCGTCACCGGCGGTTTGTCGTTCAACTCGTAGATGAGTTCAAACTCTTTGACTTTACAACTGGACTCCTGACTCATTGACCTCTCCTCATTCAGATTGGAGGTTTCCGGCCCAGGCGAATTCCGAGGTTCAAAGGCTCCTGAAGATATGGCGGCTAAGGATCAGCCCCATGCATCCCTCTCGAAGTATGCATGCGGGTGATGGGCGCCGTATGAATGTGCCCTTTGAAACATCCGGCCGGGCCGGTTCTATAGAAGCGATTCGGGTGTCCCTTCCCGAAACGGACCTTGTTCGTCGGGGTGGCTCCGACGATGACGGCAAATGAAAGATTCGTTGTGTTTTCCCGGGCACACGCCGTATGCGCAGGACCTGAAAAAGCGGATTCACACTACGCATATTCAGCGATATCCACAATGTTTTCCACGTCCTGAAAGGCCCTTGGCGCACGCGCCGGAATATTTTGTCGCCGCGCCTGTTTTGTGACCCGTTTCTTTGTTTTCCGGGGCTTGGTCCTCGTGTTTTCGAACCGGATTTCGGCCACTGCGCCCGTAATTTCGGTCACCCGTTTTGCCGGTCCGGGCGTTTGAGACATTTTCGCACCCATTTTTTTTGTGTCGGGCCGTTTGCAACCTGCTTGCCGAGGTGTTTTCCCCTGGCCTGTTTCAGGCCGTCGTCGCCTCTCATTCGACGGAGCGGGCTTTGGCCCTATTCTTCTTCGGCGACGTCCACGATTTTTTCCACTGCCTTGACGATGGTCTCGTAGCCGGTGCAGCGGCACAGATTGCCCGCATGTCCTGTGCGGATTTCTTCACGTGTCACCTTGCGGTCCCTGTTGCGCTCCAGAAAAGAGGTGGTGGTCATGACCAGCCCCGGCGTGCAGAAACCGCACTGGACGGCTCCGGCGTCCACATAGGCCTGCTGCACGGGAGAGAGCTTGCCGTTTCTGCACTCACCCTCGGTGGTGCGCACTTTCTTGTTGTCGGCCCACACGGCCAGGTAAATGCAGGAATCCACGGCCATATCGTCCACCAGCACGGTGCATGCGCCGCATTCGCCCACGCCGCACCCCTGTTTGACGCTGGTGAAACCCTGTTTCCGCAATACGTCGGCCAGGGATTGGCGGACATCGATGTCCAGGGTGAATTTCTTGTCGTTGACGGTCAGGGATATGGTCTGTTTTTGCATTAGAAAGTACCTCCTGCACGTTCAGCGGCCTGACGGGTGACGCGTTGGGCCAGGGTGCGGATGACGTGCAGTCTGAATTCCATGCTCGCGCGCCAGGATGTACGCGGTCTGACGTCCGCTTCCACGGCCTTGGCGATCTCGGCCAGAGTTTCCTGGGTCAGGGGCTTCCCTTTGGCGACTTCCTCCGCACCTGCACAGCGGATGGGAGTTGGGGCGGAGACGGTGTAGGCCAGACGTAATTCGCCGATTTTTTCGCCATTAAGTTTCACGGCGGCGGCGCAGCCGATGGTGGCGATGTCCATGGCCTCGCGCATGGCGTACTTGTAGTAGCTGGCGCCGAAACCTTTGTAATTCCCGGGGCGCACCCGGAAGTGTTTGAGCAGGTCGCCCTGTTTCAGGGAAACCCGGCCCGGCCCGGTATGGAAGCCGATGATGGACTCCACGCGTTCGCCCTCGGGGCTCTGGATGACCAGATCCACCTCGTGCACCAGGGCCGCGCAGGCGCTGTCGGCGGAAACCGCGCCGTTGCAGATATTGCCGCCCATGGTGCCCCTGTTGCGAACCTGGGGACCGCCTACGGTGTTCACGGATTCTCCTATGACCGGTACGTGTTTGCGGATCACGTCGTGTTCGAGGATTTCCGTGAAGGAGGCCAGGGCGCCGATGAGAACGTTGCCTTCCTCGTCCATCCTGATTTCGCGCAGCTCATCCAGCTTGTTGATGTCCACGAGGTTGCGGTAGTCGCCGTGCCCTTCGTGGAGGCGGATCAGCACGTCCGTGCCTCCCGCAATGACTTGGGACGTCTCGTCTTCGGCCAGGGCCCGGACAGCGTCCTCGATGCTCGTGGCCATATGGTGTTTTTCAATCGGAAACATTTCCGTGCTCCTCTATATGATTCCGGCTTGGCTGAAGTGGCGGAACAGAACCTTCGGGGTCATGGGCGCCTCGTTCACGGCCACGCCGGTGGCGTCCAGAATGGCGTTGCGGATGGCTGGGGCCGGGGAGATGATGGGCGGTTCGCCCAGAGATTTGTGTCCGTAAGCACTGGTGGGCTCGACGGTTTCCACGAATGCGCACTCCAGATTCGGGATGTCCACAAACGTGGGGATCTTGTAGTCCAGCAGGTTGCTGTTGTGGACCCAGCCGGACTTGGGGTCGATGAGCAGTTCTTCGAACAGGGCCATGCCCACAGCCATGCCCATGCCGCCGTGCACCTGCCCCTCGGCCAGGAGCGGGTGAATGATCACGCCTGCGTCATGTACGTTGATGATCTGGTTGATCTTCACCTTGCACATGGGGACGTCCACTTCCAGGTCCACGAAGGTGCAGCCGTAGGACGGCGCGTTGGTGCGGGTCTTGTGGGAGACGTCCGCAGTGAGCTGCCCGCCGCGTTGCTTGTGGTAGTATGCGTCGATGGCCACTTCGGCCAGATCGAGCACAACGCGTTCCGGCCGGTTCTGGTTCACGATCTTGCCGCCGGCAATGGTCATGCCTTCGGCGGCCTTGCCGGTCATCTCCCGAACGTGTCCCAGGATTTTTCTTTTCAATTCCAAAGCGGCCTTCCTGATGGCCGGAGCCACCACGTAGGACTGGCGGGATGCATATGCGCCGGTGTCGAACGGGCTCACATCGGTGTCCTGCGTGGAAACCACGTGGATCTTGTCGTAATCCACGCCCAGGGTTTCGGCGGCCATCTGGGCGAAAGCCGTATCGGAACCCTGCCCGATTTCGGTCGCTCCCAGCTGCATGTGCACGGAGCCGTCTTGGTTCAGGATCAGGCGGCAGCCCGCAATTTCCACACAGACCGGGTAGGTGCCGGAGCCGTAGCTGAAGCAGGCCACGCCCAGACCTCGGCGCACGTCACCTGTCTGGTCTGCGTATTGTTTCCTTTTTTCGTCCCAGCCGATCATTTTTCGGCCTTTTTCCAGGCACTCGCAGATGCCTGCGCTGCTGATCTTTTTCTGGCTGAGCGGATTCACGTCCTGCTCTCGGGCGACGTTCCTGATGCGGAAGTCCACGGAGTCCATGCCGATGGCCCGGGCCGCGTCTTCCATGGCGGACTCGATGGCAAAGATGACCTGCGGGGAACCGTAGGCGCGCATGGCTCCTGCCGAAGGGATGTTTGCGTAGTGGGTCAGGGCGCTGTATTTGACCACGTTGCGGGGGTAGAGATTCACGGACTTGGCCCCGCCCGCCGACGGGATGGAGTGCCCGTGGGAAGCGTATGCACCGGTGTTGGAGACCAGATCCAGGTCGATGCCCTTGAGCGCGCCGTCCCGGGTCGCACCGATGCGGCAGCGGGATTTGGTGGAGTGGCGGGTGCGGGTGCTGACCAGACACTCCTCACGGTTCAGTTCCAGTTTCACGGGCGCGCCGTCCATTTTCATGGTCAGGAAGGCGGCCATGGGCTCCAGAACCACGTCCTGCTTGTTGCCGAACCCGCCGCCGATATAAGGTTTGATCACGCGGACCCGGCCCCAGGAGATGCCCAGGGCCTCACCCACGATGCGGCGGCAGATGTGCGGGATCTGGGTGGAGGAGACCACCACGATGTGCTCATGGTCGTCCATGTAGGCATAGGCCGTGTGGTTTTCCATGTGGCAGTGCTGGACCACGGGAGTCTTGAATTCGCCTTCGACCACCACGTCCGATTCGGACAAGGCCTGGTCCAGGTTTCCGCCCACTTCGAAGGAATGGGACTTGATGACGTTGCCGCCTGCGTGGATTTTCGGGGCGTCGTGGGCCAGCGCGGCCTCATGAGTGACGCAGACCGGAAACTCCTCGTACTCCACCTTGACCTTGCGCGCAGCCTCTTCCGCGGTCAATGGGTCGCGGGCCACCACAATGGCCACTTCGTCGCCGTGATAGCGAACGTGTTTTGTCAGCAGCTTGCGGTCCGCCACGTCCTGGTGGTCGACTTCCAGGGAAAAGGGGTGCCCGGCGGTGGCGTAGACGATGTCGGGTACGTCCTCGTAAGTGAATACGGCTTCAACGCCCGGAAGCGCCAGGGCCTCCTTCGCGTCCAGGCTTTTGACGATACCGTGCCCGACGGGACTGCGCACGTACTTGGCATGGAGCATGCCGGGCATGATGAAGTCGTCGGTATAGCGGGCCTTTCCCGTGACTTTGGCCACAGCGTCCTTGCGGACGGGGGACTTGCCTACGGCCATATTGCACTTCCTCAATATGCTTGTCGCGCCTGGGCGCGGTTGTACCTCTCCAACACGGCCTCCAACACGCCGCCGCCGATGGCGATGGCTTTGTCGGACGCCGTATCGCAAAATTCCACTTGGTCGCGGGGGTCGATGTCCCCGAGCTTCAATCCCTTGGGGGCGGGAGTGCCGGTGCGCAACAGCCCGCGCAGTACGCCGGACACGGCAGCTTTGACCGGCTCTCCGTCCACGGCGCCCACGGCATCGCCCTTGGAGACTCGGTCGCCAATGTCATGCCCGGTCTTGAACACGCCTTTCACCGGTGCGCGCAGGAGCCGTTCAATGGCGTAGCCGCCTATGGTGCCAGGCACCTTGGTGTTGGGCAGGGCCGCACCATTTCGGATGACCCGGCCCAGGTGATGCCCCCGACAGGTCTCGATGACGTAGTGCGCATCCTCTCCTGCGTTGAAGCCGGGACCGAGGGCTATGACCAGCGGCGCGTCGTTCATGGTGGTGCCCAGGTTGCGCTTGGCCATGATGGCGTCCACGACGACATCCGGCTTTACACTCCTGATGGTCTTTCCATGGGGATCCACCACGATGGGCAGTTCCCCCCTGGACCAACTTTCCTTGATCCGTGATGCGTCCACCTTTCGGGCCGTTACGCCTTCCACGGTGTTTTCCCCCAACCACACCGCCTCGGAAAAGGCCACGCGGCGGCGGACAGCCAGAGGATGTTCGACCTCGAGCATGATGATGCGACGGAACCCCGAACGGTACAGCCGGAGAGCCACGCCGGTGGCAAGGTCTCCCGCGCTGCGGATTATGAAGGTCAGTTGCGTCATGTCGGTCATCATCAGTTCCTTTCCGGGCCGCTCCGCGGCATTGCCGGGTGCGCCGCCTTACCCAACACATTTGGGGCATACTCGTCAAATGGGGAAGCCGTCATGCCCGTTGAAGATATTTTCACTCGGCTCCCCGCAGTCTGTCTTGCCAGTCCCACCTTCCCGGGCAATCCTTATATGGTCCCCAGCGCCTTGAGGATGCGCTCCGGGGTGAACGGCCATTGGCGGATCCAGACACCGGTGGCGTCGTGGATGGCGGCGGCCAGGGCCGGGGACGCTCCATTGGTCGCGATTTCGGACACGGATTTTGCGCCGTACGGACCGTACGGATCATCGGTAAAGATGAACTCGGCCCGGAAGTCTTCGGGTTTGTCCAGAATTGCGGGCGGGCAGTATTCGTGCATGCTCGGGTTCACGAGGGCGCCCTTTTCGTCCAGGATCATCTCTTCCCACAAGGAATGACCGATGGACTTGAGCGCGCCACCCAGGATCTGACCTTCGGCCAGCTCCGGGTTGACCGGGGTGCCGCAGTCCTGCAGGGCATAATACTTTTGCACCTTGACCTCGCCGGTGCGCGTATTGACCGTCACCTGGGCGAAGTGCGCCCCATAGGGAATGGCGTGGTGCTCGGTGACGAAGCAGCCCTTGCCGCTGAGGGGGCCGGGTCCTTCACCGGACTCGCAGTGATGGGCGATTTTGGTCAGGGGCAACTCTTCCTTGCCGCCGGTGACCACGCCCGGATAATCAATGTCCAGATCCTCCGGTTCGACGCCCAGCATTTTCGCGGCTGTTTCGAGGATGTTTTTTCGCAGGTCCTGGGCGGCCAGCAGTGCGGCGCTTCCGGAGAAATAGGTGCCGCTGGAGGCGTACGCGCCGGTGTCGAAGGGCGTCATGTCGGTGTCGCCGGAGATCACGGTGACGTTTTCCAGGGGCACGTTCAGGGCTTCGGCTGCCATTTTGGCCATGACCGTGTCTAGGCCGGTGCCGATGTCCGCGCCGCCCTGTTGCACGAGGATGGTGCCATCGGAACAGAGATTGACGCGGCCGTTGGCCTGGTCCAGTCCCGGCAGGCCGGACCCCTGCTGGATGATGGCGAATCCTTTGCCTATTTTTACGTCCGGGTCGCTGCTCTCCCCCTTCTCGTCGAGCTTGAGCAGCTCATTTCCGCGTTTGAGTGCCCCTTCCAGACCGCAGCTTTTGATGTCTGCGGCGACGCCTTCGCGGCCTTCACCAAGGATGCGCATGAGCTCCAGACGGCTGCCTTCGCGCACGCGGTTCCTTTCGATGATTTCCATGTGTGGCACGCCCAGTTCCCGGGCCAGTTCGGCAACCGCCAATTGCAGTCCGAAGGATCCCTGGGGAGCGCCATACCCCTGGTATGCTCCTGTGGGCGGGATGTTGGAGTAGTAAACCGTGACTGAGAATGCCACGTTGTCGCACAGGAACAGGGGCAGGGACTTGGAACAGGCGTTCATGGGCACGGTCAGGCAGTGGTTTCCGAACGGGCCGGTGTTGGCCTTGTTGTGCATTTCCACGGCTGTGAGGGTGCCGTCCTTCCTGGCGCCCAGCTTCACGGTCACCCGCATGGGGTGGCGACTGGAACATGCGAGGAACTCTTCCTCGCGGGTGTAGTGAGAGTACACGGGTCTGCCGGTTTTGAGGGTGGCGTAGGCGCAGACGTCCTCCAGGAGGATGTCCTGCTTTGAGCCGTAGCCGCCGCCCACGCGTTCCTTGATCACGCGTACGCGGTTCTGGGGCAGGCCGAGCACCTTGGCCACAAGGCGGCGGACATGCCAGGGGACTTGGGTGGCGCTGTGGACCACCACGCGGCCCGCGTCCATGCGGGTATAGACCACATGGGTTTCTGGCGGAGTACAGTGGATCTGGCAGCTGTCGTAGGTGCGCTCGATGATTACGTCCGCTTCGGCGAAGCCCTTTTCCATGTCCCCGATGCCGCCGGAGATGCTGGCCGCGATGTTTTTGCGTGTATTAGCACCGATGGGGAACTGGTAGGTGACCGTACCGTCGCGTGGATCGGCATCGCGGTTCAGTTCGTCCAGGTTCTCGGGTGCGCCGACCACATATTCCATGGGACCGGCCTGCACCAGCGGTGCGTCCTCGCGCTCGGCATCGTCGATGGACAGCACGGGGGCGAGCACGTCGTACTCGACCTTGATTCTGGCGAGCGCCTCCCGGGCGGCTTCCTCAGTCTCGGCCACGACCGCGGCAACTCGGTCGCCCACATGGCGGACTTTTTTGTCGAACATGCGGCGGTCGTAGGGAGAGGGTTCGGGAAAGCCCTGGCCCGCCTGGGTGAAGCTCTCATTCGGGCAGTTTTCATGGGTGACGATCATGTGTACGCCGGGAACCTTTTCGGCCTCGGACGTATCGATGGAGGTAATGTAGGCGTGGGCATGGGGGCTGCGCAGCATTCGCACCATGAGCGCATCAGGTGCGACGCGGTCCTCCACGTAGGCGCGCTGGCCGGCGGCCAGCCACGGGCCGTCGATCTTGGGAACCGGGGTGCCCACCACGCGGAGGTCGTCACGGAAGCTGGGAGCCACGTCGTCGTATTTCCCGCCCTGTACCATGGCTTTGTAGATTTCCACGGCCTTGTAATAGGGCTCGTATCCGCAGTCCCGGACGAACAGCCCTGACAAGGCGTCGGTAATTTCCTCCCGGGAGGGAGCGGCGTTGCGGCTCAGCAGTTCGTGCAGCAGCAGGGCTGCGGCCGGGGCATTGTAACCATCCTGCACCGCACCTGCCGCGATGAGGGCCTGCTGGAGCCTGCCGGGTCTGATCATGTCCCGGTTGAGGGATTCTATGGTGCGTATATCCCTGCCGTCCAGTTGGGCGGCCATGAGGCGTTGGGCCGACCTGGGCGAACCGTCCACCAGGATGACGTCGTTGCCGATGAAGCCGGTCCCGTCGTCGCCGTTGCGCACCGATGGGATGTGCATTGTCTGTTGAAGGAAGACTTGGGCGTTCATGCCCGGGACGATTTCCGCTTCGCGGGAGACACCGTTCAGGGTAAAAATGATTTTCATGGCGGGTCCCTCCTACAGGCAGGCTATGGCGCAGTCGGCGACAGCCACACCACACAAATGTTTGAGGAATTCCACGGAGCCGAGCCAATGTGTTCCGAAAGGGGCGGCCTCGGCCGCGGTCCTTTCAATGGTTTCGACATCGGCATGGGGAAGCATGGTCTCCACTGCGGTCAGGCGGGTCAGCCCCATGCCGGCGCCACTCACGACCACGACCGGAGCGGCATCGCCGTCGCGGGAAAGGCCTACGGCGGCATTGAGCAGCAGGGGGCCCCGTGCGGAGCGGGTCTGGCGGAACAGGCCGCAACATCGGTGGTTGTCTCTGGGGACGGTGATGGACAGGAGCAGGTCGTCACAGTCCCCCAACACATAGTCGGACACGGACATGTCCCCGCTTTCGGCGGTCTGGGCCGTGGCGTTCATGGCCATGAGCGCGGCGGCGGTGAAGCTGTCCTCGCGGCGGGAGGCGATATCTCCGCCAATGGTGATCTGGGTTCGGAAATGACGGGCCGGCTGGAATCCGGCGGCCTGTCTGATGACAGGAGGCAGGTCGCGGTTGTCCACAATCCGTTGCAGGGTCGCACAGGCTCCGATGATGACGTCGTCCTTGCCGATGCCGATCTCGGAGAGTCCTACCTTTTCAAGGGAAACGGCATCTACATATGTTTCCTTGTTTTTCGGGCTATTGATGAAGAAGCCGCCAGCCAGGAAGCAGGCGGAATTGCCCTTTTCCCTTCTGATGGCGACAGCTTCCTCGACGCTTTCCGGTCGGTGGAATCCCTGTATCATTACTTTGCTCCTCCAATGCAGAGGTTGTTTTAAAGCCGTCCTTGAAACACGGACAACTGTCCGGACCGGTTAAATGTTCACGGCGAACGGTTGACGGTCGTGCAGCAGGGTGTAGAGAACCATCATTTCGGATGCCTGATGCAGGCTTGCCTCGGCCGCTCCGTTCTTCAGCTCCGCCTTGCGGGCGCTGAAGGAATCCTTGGTGAATTCGACGCGCACCGTGTCGTCCTCGAACGTGAAGACGCCGTCCGAGTCGGTCAGGGTGCAGGTTGCGCCGTTGCACTTGGACTCCAGCCTGCCGGCAGTCGAAAAGTGGTAGCCCTTTTCGGCCTCCTCGAAACTTTCGCGGCTCAGGTGCATGCGGATCTTGTCCTGGTACGGAGACCCGCTGGAGGGGCAGAAGGTGGCGCAGTTGCCGCATTCGTTGCAGTAGTCGGCGATGTTGACGATTTGGAACGCCTGGCGGATGTCGCCCATGCCCAGGGTCTCCACCTCCAGTGCGCCGTCCTTCACGACCGCGCGCTGAATCGGATATTCGAGGGGCATTGTCGGCACGGCGTAGTTGGCCCTGTTGGGGCAGACCGTGGAGCAGACGTTGCAGACGGTGTCGCACTGCAGGCAGCGTTCGGCTTCGGCGCGGGCGTCCTCGTCGGACAGGGTGCTGACGAAGAGGTCGAAGTTCATACGCTCGCAGGCGTCTTTTTCCGGGATGGCCGGTCCGTATATCTTGCGGGCCTGCTTCACGCGCATTTCCGTTCCTTTCGCACTGCGGGCGTCGGGCGGGGACACGCGCACACGGCGTTCCTGTCTGGCGGCCTCGAGAATGCTCAGAAATGCGGTGCGGCCGTCGCCGATGGCATTGACCAGCGAGGATGCGCCACGGGCGGCGTCGCCGCCGGCGAAGACGCCTTCCAGTTGGGTCTTCATGGAATTCATGTCCACCTTCAGTCCTTCGGCGGGCAGAAAATCCAGAATCACTTTCTGGCCGATGGCCATGATCAGGCTGTCCGCATCAATGACGCGGGTGCCGCCTTCCATCCTGACCGGTCTGCGCCGGCCGGACGTATCCGGTTCGCCCAGTTCCATCCTCGCCACTTCCAGGCCGGTCATGCGGCCGTCCCTGACCACAACGGCTTCGGGAGAAGCCAGCTCGACGATATTGACGCCTTCCTCGATGGCTCCGATGATCTCTTCCTGGTCGGCGGGCATTTCCTTGCGGGTCCGGCGGTAGACGATGCTCACTTCGCCCTTGTTCCCCACCATGCGTTTTGCGGTTCGGGCCGCGTCCATGGCGGAGTTTCCAGCGCCTATGACGATCACGTTGCTGCCCAGGCCTGTTTCGCGTCCTTGTCGGACATCACTTAGAAAGGACAGTTGATCGAACACGCCTGCGGCGTCTTCATTGGGGATGTTCAGGGTGGAGCTTTCCTGTGCGCCCACGGCCACGTAAACGTAGTCGTTTTCCCGCATCAGTTGGTCGAAACGGGCTTTGTCGATTTTCTCGCCGGTGTGCAGCCTGGCCCCCATGGACAAAATGAAGTCGATGTCCCTTTTCAGAGAGCCGTCGTCCAGGCGGAAGGTCGGTATGCCGTCGGCGGCCATGCCGCCGGGGAAGTCCTTGCTTTCGTAAATATTGACCTCGAAACCTTCCAGAGCCAGGAAATAGCCCGCCGAAAGGCCGGTGGGCCCCGCCCCGATGACGGCCACCTTGAGGCCGTTGGAGGAGGCAGGCGCCGGCTTGACCTTGCCGTCGCACTTGTCGGCCACGAAGCGTTTGATTTCGCGGATGAGCAAGGGGGAATCGTAGTTCATGCGGGTACATTTGAACTGGCAGAGGTGGTCGCAGACTTTGCCCTGCACGTTGGGGAACGGGTTGGTGGCCAGGATGGTGCGGTATGCGTTCTCGAATTCGCCGCGGGCCACGTAGTCGAGGTAGCGGGGAATCTCCTGGCGTGCCGCGCAGACGGTCATGCAGGGTGCGCCGGCACAGTCGAACCTGGGCAGTGTGCGATCGGTCTTGACGTTCCTGTATGGGAACTTTTCCTTGGCGTAGCGGCCGGACTTCAACACTTCTTCGGCATAGGCCTCCAGGTTGATCATGCGCGCCTCGGCCATGTCCTTCACCCCGGCCGTGGCGGTGACCAGTTCCTCCAGAGTGGAGGCTCCGGTCTTTTCGCAGGCCTCGCGCATCACTTCGGCGTATTGGCTCAGGCGGCCGTATCCGCCCGGCTTGAGAAGGTCGGAGCAGACCGTGACAGGCTTGAGGCCGCAGGCCAGGGTGGAGGCTATGTTCATGGTGTCCACGCCTGCGGAGAAGGATACGTCCAACCGGCCGCCGAATTCCTTCTGCAGCCGGGCTGCCAGATTGATGCTGATGGGGTGTAGGGCGCGGCCCGACATGTAGACCATGCCTTCGTTCTTGGGCAGGTTTTGTTGGATGTTGGAGGTCTCCAGGGTGTTGGTCAGCTTGATGCCGAATTCCACGCCCTTTTCCCCGGCGGCCTCGGTCAGATTCTTGATGATGGCGACGCCCTGTTCATATTTCAGGTCGTGGCCGAAGGCTTCGTCCGGTACCTCGGTTTCGAAGCCGAGCTCGCCGTTGAGGATGCCGCGCAGTCCTTCGGGACCGAACAGGGTCGGGTTCAGCTTGATGGTGGTGTGGTAGCCGCGCTCTTCGATGAAATAGCGGCCGATCTTTTCCACTTCGTCCGGCGGGCAGCCATGCATGGTGGAAACGGTCAGGTTGTCGGAGAGTTTGGACGGGATATGCAGCTCTTGTACGCGGGGATAAATTTTTGCCACGCGTTTGATTTTTTCGGCCAGTTCCCCGGAACAGTCCTCCATGCGGTCGAAGAATCGCTGCACCGTGGGGCTCATGATCCCTTCCAGGTTGTACCCGGCGCTCATGTTGAATACCCATCCGGCTTCTTCGCCGCCCCAGCCCAGGCGATCCCTCAGGATGTGGAGCAGGATGTGCGCGTTCAGGTATTCGTTGAAGGACTGGTCGAGCTTGAGCTCCTGGGACCATTCACAGTTGTAGCCTTCATCGGTCATGTCGATGCACGGTTTGGTTACTTCCAACTCGTCCAGCACCTGAATGGTCTTCAGCTCAATGTAGCGCCCGCCCGTGAGCCATGCGGCGATGATGTTCTGGGCCAACTGGGTGTGCGGGCCTGCGGCCACGCCGAGCGGAGTTTCCATCAGCTTGCCGTAGCGCCGCATGCGGAACGGATCGTTTTCATCGGGAACGAAGAACAATTCCCTGGCGATGCCGAGGGCTTCGCCTCGTTCCAAATCGAACAGAATCCATTCAAGGAGAGATTCAATGCCGGCGCAATGAAATTTATCAGTACTCATGGTTTCCTCCATGCTCTTGTTTATACGGTGAACCGGGTCCGCTTCAACTCGCGGCCCATTGCTTCACGGGCTGTGTGCTTGCCCTTTTCGATGATCGCCTCGCCGCGCAGCAGAACCGTTTCGGGCCAGCCGGCGACTTCGAATCCCTCGAAGGGATTGTAGTCGGCGTTGTGGCGCAGGGTTGCCGGTGAGATGGTTATTTTCCTTTTCGGGTCGAAAATGACGATGTCCGCGTCCGCGCCCGGGGCGATTTCGCCCTTGGCCGGAGCCAGGCCCATGAGGCGGGCCGGAGCCGTGGATACGAGTTCCACGAAACGGTTCAGGCTCAGGCGTCCTTTTTTCACCCCTTCGGAGTAGAGCAGCGGCAGGCGTGTTTCTACGCCGGGAGCGCCGCCAGGGCAGGCGAAAATGTCGTCGCGGCCGCGTTCTGTTTTTTGGGAAAGGTTGAAGGAGCAGTGGTCCGTGGCCACGGTGTCGATGCTCCCGTCGGCCAGCCCCTGCCACAGGGCTTCGCAGTCCTCCTGTTTGCGTAGAGGCGGGGAAAGGACATATTTGAGGGCTTCGTCGCCGGGGGCGGAGTAGCGCTCGTCCGTGAGCAGCAAATACTGCGGGCAGGTTTCGGCGTAGACGGGCAGCCCTTGGGCCTTGGCCCGCCGAACGGCTTCCAGGCCGACTCCGGTGGAAAGGTGCACGATGTACAGGGGAGCGTTTCCTGCGGCGCGGGCCAAGGCGATCATGCGTTCCACGGCTTCGCCCTCGCTGTAGTCCGGACGGCTCAGGGGATGGCTGGCGGGGCCCAGCCTGCCGGCGTCCCGGAGTTGTCCGCTCAGCTCGGCGATGACCTCGTGGTTCTCCGCGTGCACCGTAAGCAGGCCGCGTTCGCGTTTCATTGCCTTGAGCACGGCGATGATGGCGTCGTCGTCCAATCGTCCCGCATAGGTCATGTAGGCCTTGACGCTGGGGATGCCGTCGGCCATGAGTCTGGCCAGTTCCTGGCCGGTGTCTTCCCCGACTTTGGAAACCACACCGTGCAGGGCGTAGTCGGTGACGCAGTTGCCGAGGGCATCCTTACGGTAGTTTGCAATGGGGGCGAACAGGGAACCGTCCGGCGTGAAGCCCGGATGCTCCACGATGGTGGTGGTGCCGCCGCAGGCTGCGGCGCGGGTGCCTTCGAAGAAACCGTCGGCCACTTTCAGGCCGTTCACCTCAAGGTTGAAATGGGTGTGCACGTCGACGCCGCCGGGAAGCACCAGTTTTCCTGTTGCGTCGATGAGCTTCGCTTCCTTGCAGGAGAGTGCGGGGCCCACTTCGGTGATCCGTCCGTTTTTCACGCACACGTCCGCCGTCTGTGTCTCGGTCGAGGTGACGACCGTGCCGCCTTTCACCAGAACCGCTGCCATAGGCTAGCCCTCCGTGAGTTTCTTCCAGAGACGTACGCCTTGTTCCCTGGCGTATGTGAAGACTTCCTCCTCGTCCACCAGGGTGGACTTGCGGTCGGCCATGATGACCCGGCCCTGGGCGATAACGGTATTCACATGGGCGGATTCCAGACCGAAAATGAAGTGCCCGAGAAAATTGTCGTCAGTGATCTCGGTGGGGGAGTCGTAGTCCAGGACCACCAGGTTGTTTTCATTGTCGCCGACGCCATCGAACTGCGCCAGGTATTTGTGCACGTTCCGGAAGCGGCGGTAGACCTCGTCGTAGCCGATGCCCTCGGTGGCGGTGCAGACCAGGTGGTGGGCCTTGGCGCTGCGGATCATGTCGTTGTGCATGCCGTCGGTGCCGAGCATGATGTTGTCGACCCAGTCGTATCCGGTGAGCCCCACGTTGTTGTTCTGGTTGGATTCCACGTTGGAGACAACCCAGGCCGGGGACCGGCTCACAATTCTGCGTTCCTCGTCGGTGAAGTGCACGCAATGCCCCAGGATGGTTTTGGGGCTTTCCAGCGCGCCGAAATCCTGGAGGCGCTGCGCAACGCGCTTGCCGTAGGTCTTTTCGCAGTGGATTTCGTCGGCCACGTCTTCGGCCACGTGGATGTGGACGCCCGTGTCGAACTTGCGTGCAAGGGCCACGGAACGTTCGAGCAGGTCGTCGTTGACGGTGATGGAGGCATGCATGCCCACGAGACCTGGACGGCCGGAAGCCAGATAGTTTTCATGTTCGGCAAGACTTTTCTCGGCGATTTCGTCGCCGTCGCGGTTTGACGACTCGTGGCAGAGAAGGTGGCCGATGCCGGTGCGTTCAAAGGCCTGAGCCACGGTTTCCAGGCTGCCTTCCACGGCAAAGGGGGAGGCATGGTGGTCAATGCAGAAGGTCACGCCGCGACGGGCCATCTGCAGGCCGGCGGCCAGAGCGCTGGCTTCGATCATGTCCTTGTCCAGGCGTTTGTCCACGCGCCACCAGACGTATTCGAGCACTTCCGGAAAATTGGTCGGAATCTTCGGCGGGGCGGGCATGCCGCGGCAGAGAGCCGAATAGATGTGGTGGTGGCCGCAACCGAACGAGCGGGTCACGAAACGGCCCTTGCAGTCGATGACCTGATCGTCTTCGCTCCGGGCGTCTGCCGCCGGGATGGAATCGATCAGGGAGATGCCGCCCCGAGCGCCTTCTTCCACGGCAATATGCGTGGAGGACACTTTCAGGGTCTCGGCGTCGATGTAGCGTGTATTTTTCAGGTACAGGGTCATGAAAACCTCCTCATTCTTTCCGTCCGCGCTTTTTCGGTTGTTCCAGGGGCAGGGAGTACCTGCGCTGCCCGTCATAGGCGCAGAAGGCGTTGGCGATGGCAGGGGCGGCGGCGATACAACCGATTTCCCCAACGCCCTTGGCGCCGAACGGCCCCTCGGGATCATCACTTTCCACGCCGATCACTTCGATTCCGGGCAGTTTTGCTATCTTGGGTATCCCCAGGGAAATATATTTTTCGGAAGTCAGGCGGCCGTTTTCAAGCGGCACGGTCTCGTACAGGGCGTAGCCCACCCCCATGGCCACGCCGCCCTCGATCTGTCCTTGGAAGAGCACGGGGTTGAGGATTTTGCCCGCGTCGTGGGCGGCCACGATTTTTTCAAGCTTGCCGTTTTCATCCAGCACGGCAAGGTTGGTGGCGAATCCATAGGAAATGTGGCTGACAATTTCACCGGGCTTGCCTTCGGCATGGGTGTAGTCGCAGATGAATTCGCCCTCGTAGACGCGTCCGGCCAGCTCTTCCAGGCTGTGGTTCCGCAGGTCGGCCTTGAGTTTTGTGCCCGCATCGATGATGGCCCGGCCAAGGAGCAGGGTGCCGCGACTGGCCGTGGTGGGACCGCCCAAAGCGCCGGAGGCCGTGGTCACGCGCGGGGTGATGACGTTCACGTCTGGCAGGCCCGTTGCTTCGCAGAGCACCTGGCGGGCGATGGTGTGCACGCCCTGCCCCATTTCAGTCCAGCCGTGGTCCAGGGTAATGGAACCGTCGCCGTTGACGGTCAGGATGGTCTTGCTCACCTCGGTGAGGCCATTGCCCATGCCGCAGTTTTTGATGGCGCAGGCCAGACCCTTGTGCCCGGCCTTGTCGTATTCTTCCTTGACCTCTTCCAGGCATTGGCGCAGCCCCACGCCGGGGCCGAGCACCTGGCCGGTGGCCACCATTCGGCCTTCGGTCAGAGCGTTGTCGTAGCGGAATCGCCAGGCGTCGAATCCTCCCTTCTCGCAGAGTTCGTCGATGAGCACTTCCACGGCGAAGGTGGTCTGGTTGACCCCGAAGCCGCGCATGGCGCCGCTGGGAATGTTGTTGGTGTAGACGGCCTTTGCTTCGATATCCACATGGTCGAATTCATAGGCGCCGCTGGCGTGGGTTCCCGCACGGGCCATGACCGGACCACCCACCGAGGCATATGCGCCCGTGTCGCCGAGGATGCGGGCGTACAGGCCGGTGAGCATGCCCCTGTCGTCGCAGCCGATTTCGTAGTCGAGAATGGTCGGGTGGCGTTTGGGGTGCATGCGAATGGACTCGGGCCGTGTGAGCTTGACCTTCACGGGGGCTCTCAGGTGATGGCAGTAGAGGGCCGCGTGCCCCTGGGCGGTCATGTCCTCCTTGCCGCCGAAGGCGCCGCCGCAGTCCACGATGACCACCTCCACCTTCTCCCGGGGCAGATCGAGCATGGAGGCGATCTCGTCGCGTTCCCGGTACGGGCCCTGGCTCTGGGAGTAGACCATGACGCCGCCATTGTCCTTGGGCTGAGCCACGCAGCACTCCGGCTCCAGAAAGCCGTGGTCCACGGCCTGGGTCCTGAAACGGCCTTTTGCGGTGAAGGCGGAACGCTTCAGAACCTCGGAAATATCATCGCCGCGCTTGACCCGGGTGCGGTTCAGCAGGTTACCGTCCTTATGGATCTTGATGGGGCTGTTTTCGGATTTTTCCATGTCCGTGAGCGGCTCGAGGACTTCGTATTCGACCTTGATGAGCGCGCGGGCGGCGCGGGCGTTGGCTTCGGTATCGGCCACCACGCCGGCGAGTACGTCGCCGATGTAGCGGGTGGTTTCGCCTTCAGCGATCATCACCGGCCAGTCCATGACCAGCAAGCCTACCTTGCGGTGCCCCGGAATGTCCCTGGCGGTGAATATCCGGATCACACCCGGAGCGGTTTGCGCTTCGGAAACGTCGATGGAAAGAACCCTGGCGCGGGGGTGGTCCGAAAATTTGAGGGCTCCGTGGAGCATTCCGTCCAGCCGGAGGTCGTCCACAAAGGGCTTTGCGCCGAGCGCGCGCTCGACTGCGCCGTATTTGGGACTGTTGACGCCGATGCCCGAAGCGGATTCAAAGGGGACATTGCGCCCGTTGCGAAGGGCGGCGGCCGCTTCGAGCACGGCATCAACGATTTTTACATATCCGGTACAGCGGCAGAGATGAGGACGCACCGCCTGGACCACTTCGTCCCGGGTGGGATTCGGATTGCCGTCCAGCAGGATTTTGGTCCGGGTCAGAAAACCCGGAGTGCAGAATCCGCACTGGACCGCGCCCTTGGCGACAAAGGCGCGTCCCAGGGTCCGGCGCAGCTTTTCCGGAAATCCTTCCAGGGTGGTGACTTCCTTGCCCTCCACCTTGCTCATGGGAGTCGAGCAGGCAAGGGCCGCCTTTCCGGCCACCTCCACAAGGCAGGCGCCGCAGGCCGCCTGGCCCGAGCACCCGTCCTTGGGGGAGGTTATGTTCAGATCGTTTCTCAGGTAGGAAAGCAGGGAAACTGACGGATCACCGCGATATTCAATGGGTTGCCCATTTACTGTGAATCTGATCGCGAGGTCCGTGCCCATGATGTCTCCTTGTCTTTCCCTATAGATGACGTATCTCGTTCGAGTCTAGAGTATGCGCTTTTTTCCGGCGTCGAGCAGTTCGGTCAGCTTGTCGGCCGGGTTCCTGAACTTGGACAGGAACATCATCGCGGCGATGATGTATGGCTTGTAGCTGGCCTGCTTGTACTGGGGCACACGGTAGCGGTCGAAGACGGAAGCTTCCACTTCGCCATGCTCGCAGGAGACGCCGCTGATGTCCGCCGGCAGGCAGTGCATGTACAGGGCCGAACCGTTGTTGGTGGTGGACATGAGTTTTTCGGTGCACTCCCAGTCCATGTGCCGCTTGTTCTGTTCGAGCAGTTCCGCTTCCAGAGCCTTGATGCCGTCCCAGTCCCCGTTGCCGTAAAGGTTGGTGCGCTTTTCCATGGCGGCGAAAGGCGCCCAGCTCTTGGGATACACGATGTCGGCGTCCGCAAAGGCTTCTTCCATGGAGTTGGACTTGACGAAGGATCCGCCGGAAACGGCTGCCTGACGGGCGGCGATTTCCTCCACCTCGGGCATGATTTCGTATCCTTCGGGATGCGCCAGATGCACATCCATGCCGAGGCGGGTCATGAGGCCGATGATGCCCTGCGGCACGGACAGCGGCTTGCCGTATGACGGAGAGTAGGCCCAGGTCATGGCGATCTTCTTGCCGTGCAGGTTTTCGACGCCGCCGAAATGGTTGATGAGGTGCAGGGCGTCGGCCATGGTCTGGGTGGGGTGGTCGATGTCGCACTGGAGGTTGACCAGGGTCGGACGCTGTTCCAATACGCCTTCTTCGTAGCCGTCCTGGACGGACTTGGCCACTTCGCGCATGTAGGTGTTGCCCTTGCCGATGTACATGTCGTCTCGGATGCCGATGACGTCCGCCATGAAGGAAACCATGTTGGCGGTTTCGCGGACGGTTTCGCCGTGCGCGATCTGGGATTTTCCTTCGTCCAGATCCTGCACTTCCAGACCCAGCAGGTTGCACGCGCTGGCGAAACTGAAGCGGGTGCGGGTGGAGTTGTCGCGGAACAGGGAAATGCCCAGGCCGCTGTCGAACACGCGGCTGGATATGTTCTGTTCGCGCAGGCCGCGCAGGATTTCAGCCACCGAGAATGTGGCGGCGATTTCGTCGTCGGACTTTTCCCAGGTCAGGAAAAAGTCGTTCATGTACATTTTCTTGTAGTCGAGGCGGGCGAGATCTTTGATCATCTCGGTGATTGCGGTCTTGTCCATGTATTGTTCTCCTTAAGGAACGATATGCGTACCCTTGCCACTGCTGACGGCCTCACCAATGGTTTCAGGGTTGGTTATGATGACTTCCTGTCCACCGTTGCGGATGAAGTCTATGGCGGCCTGCACCTTCGGAGCCATGCTGCCGGGGGCGAAATGGCCTTCCGCCAGATATTTCCGCATCTCTTCGACCGTGACGGTTTCCAGGTTTTTCTGATGTGGGGCGCCGAAGTTGAGCGCCACCTGCGGGACCGCGGTGGAGATCACCAGCAGAGGAGCCTGAAGTCTGCTCGCCAGCAGGCTGGAAGCCAGATCCTTGTCGATGACGGCGTCGACGCCATGAACGCCGTTGCCGGTGTCCACGACCGGGATGCCCCCGCCGCCCACGGTGATAACGTGGAAACCCTGGCCGAGCAGGGACTCCACAGCGTCCTGTTCTACCACTTCAATGGGCTTTGGAGAAGGGACCACGCGGCGAAAACCGCGCCCGGAGTCTTCCTTGAGCACCCATCCAGGGTGCTGGGCCTTGAGTTCCTTCACCTGTTCTTCGGTGTAGAATTCGCCCACGGGTTTGTCGGGGGCATCGAAACCGGGATCTTCTCCGTCCACCTTGATCTGGGTGACGACGGTCACGGCACTGCCCTTGAGGGAGCGCCGCGACATGACGTTGTTCAGGGCCTGCTGGATCTGGTAGCCGATGGCGCCCTGGGTGTCGGCAACGCAGGACACCAGCGGGACCATGTGCAGCCCCGCGTGTTGCCGGGCGATTTCCGAACGGAGCATGATGAAGCCGACCTGGGGACCGTTGCCGTGGCTGATCACCACCTGATAACCGGCCTCGATGAGGTCGGCTATGTGCTCGACGGTCTGGCAGATGGCTTCATATTGATCCTCGACGGATCTGCGGTCCGCATCCTGGATCAGTGAGTTGCCGCCGATGGCGACGACTGCGAGTTTCTTGTCCATTCCCGTAACCCCTTCCGGCGGATTAGTTGTCTTCGCAGTAGACGGTGGGCAGGGCCGCGTACACTGCCGCGCAACGGACGAGATCGGCCTTCCAGGTCTTTTCGTTGGGAGCGTGGGCTTCCGCTTCCTTACCCGGGCCGAAACCTACGGTCGGGATGTCGAACATGCCTGTGATGGACACTCCGTTGGTGGAGAAGGTCCATTTGTCGATGCGCGGAGCGGTGTCGAAGAGCCGGGTGTAGGCCTTTGCGGTCGCCTGGACGGCCGGGTGGCCTTCCTCCACGACCCAGGACGGGAAGTAGCAGTCGGTAGGGTAGACCAGGCCGGTGTAGGCCGGGGTGTCATAGGTGTACATGGAAACCACCGCGCCCGCTTCCCTGGCTGCGGGAAGCTCGGCGATCTGGCTCAGGGCCAGTTCCTTGTCTTCACCGGCGGTCAGGCGGCGGTCGACGGAAATGGTGCAGCCGTCCGCGACGGCACAGCGGGACGGAGAGGTGTAGAAGACTTCGGATACGGTCAGGGAACCTTTGCCCAGGAAGTCGTCGGTCTTGAGACGGGTGTGGAGTTCTTCCAGTTCGCCCAGGATCTTGCCCATCATGAAGATGGCGTTCTTGCCGCGCTCGGGAGCGGAACCGTGGGAAGAGACGCCCTTGACTTCCACCTTGATTTCCATGCGGCCGCGCTGTCCGCGGTAGATGCCTCCGTCGGTGGGTTCGGTGGAGACCACGAATTCCGGATTCAGCCCCAGTTCCCTGACGATGTACTGCCAACACAGGCCGTCGCAGTCCTCTTCCTGAACCGAGCCGACCATGACCACGGTGTACTCCTTGTCCAGTCCAAGATCCTTGATGATCTTGCCCGCGTAAACCATGGAGGCCATGCCGCCTTCCTGGTCGGAAGCGCCCCGGCCGCCGATGCATTCGTCGTCCTCGTAGCCTTCATACGGGTCGAAGTCCCAGTTGTCGCGCTGGCCGATGCCCACGGTGTCGATGTGGGCGTCGAAAGCGACCAGTCGCTTTCCGGAACCGATGTATCCGAGCACGTTGCCCATGGGATCGATTTCAACCTTGTCGAAACCGACCTTCTCCATCTCTTCCTTGATGCGCAGGACAACTTCCTTTTCCTGGCAGCTTTCGCTTGGAATGCGGATCATGTCGCGCAGAAAGGCGGTCATTTCCTTTTCATATTTTTTGGCAAGCTCGTTGATTTTCTGAAAATCCAGTGCAGACATGAGTCGTACGACCTCCTGAGTTGGTATGCGGGCGATCCCCGCAAGAGAAATAATGTGTAGATTTCTACGCCGGTTCAAGGTTGCGGGGTGTCATTACTTCCTGAACGGGCGAACGCAGTCCTCCCTCCCGAGTTTTTTTCGGGGGACATGCCGGGAGGCTGCGGAATGCATATTCCGGATAGCCATATGCGATCCCTTTGGTTCCTAAGCAAAGAAGGGGCCAATAGCTGTTAGGAGCCGAGCTTTTTTGAGAAATCTTTTTAAATCAATAGATTGTAATGCACTTGTGGCGCGATTCTCGTGTGCTGAGGATCATGCCCGGGTATTATCAATATGATTGTATTCTCATAGTGATAACGATGTCCCTTTCAAGGTGGTAACACTTTGGAAAAAAAGAGGAGAAGAGTGCCCGGCCGGGACGGGATTCAGGCGCTCTCAATTTGAGAAGAGAGTGAAATCGCTAACGATTGATCAGTGAGTCCGCCAGGGCTTCGCCCTGTTTTCCGCCACCGCCCATTCGAGATAGTTCCTGACGTCTTTCGTCCGGATCGAGGCGGTCGCAGCGGGTGAATGTTTCTTCGTTCAGCACTTCCTTCACAATGGAGAAGTGGCGGTCCGCCTTTCCGGCCAACTGAGGCCAGTGCGTGATGAGCAGCATTTGCTGCCGGTCGGCCAGTTCGCGCAGCTTGGCGGCCACGCTGTTGAGGGTCAGGCCGCCGATGCCGGCGTCCACCTCGTCGAAGATGAGCGTGGGCAGGTGGTCGCCGCCTTTTCCCCGACGCAGACTGACCAGCGCCAGCAGGAAGCGGGAGAGTTCGCCGCCCGAGGCGATCTTGTCCAGAGGTTGCGGCGGCTGCCCGGGGTTGGGGACCCACATGAGTCGGCCCCGGTAGTCGGTGACTCCCTCGTGAATTTCCATGGGCGCGAATTCGTAGCTCACGCGCACGTGCTCGGAGAATCCGAGGTCGCCCAGTTCCGCCTCGATGTTCAGGCACAGTTCGCGGGCGGCCTTTTGGCGGGCCTTGTTGAGCATGTCCAGCACTTTGGACAAGGCCTGCGCCTTTTCCGCTTCCTCCTTTTTGAGGCGGGTGCGGTCCAGTTCGCAGGCGTCCAGGAAGGAGAGGTCCTCATCGATCTTCCTGTACAGCTCGCAGATGTCCCCCAACCCGCGCCCAAGCTTGCGTTTAAGCTGTGATATCTTGAACAGTCTGGATTCAACGTCGTCCAGGGTCATGTCGTCGAAGTCGGACTCGATGTCGCCCGGATCGCGGCGCAGGTGGGAGTCCAACTCGTGCAGCCGCAGGCGAAAGTCGTCCACGGCCTGGCGGTCGTCCTCGAATTCCGGGTACATGCGGGCGATGATGTCCATTTCCCGGGAGAGCAGGGACATGGCGTCCAGCAGATTGGCGTCGCCGTGAATGCAGTCCAAGGCGTTTCGCAGGCATTCTCCGGCCCGCTCACGGTCCTTGAGCACGGATTTGCGCTGTTCCAGCATGTCTTCTTCGCCGGGCTGCGGGTTGATCTTGTCGATTTCACGTTTCTGGAATTCCAGAAATTCGCGCTGTTTGTTCAGGTTCTCGCACTTGCTGTCCAACTCGTCGATCTGTTTGATGACCGAGCGCAGGTCTTCCAGGCAGGCGGCCCTCGCCCTCAGCAGGCTGTCGTCGGGCAGGAAGGTGTCCAGTACTTCGGACTGGAAAGCCGGGGAGAGCAGTTTTTGCTGCCCGTGCTGGCTGGTATGGATTATGAGCTTCGGCCGCAGTTCCTTGACCGCGTCCTGCGAGCTGAGCTTGTCGTTGATGTACACTCGGCTGCGGCCGGTATCCGCGGTAAGCTCGCGGCGGATGATGCAGTCGCCGTCCGGCAGCACGAACAGGGCTTCCACCGTGGCCTTTTCCGCGCCGGGGCGCACCAGGGACCGGTCCATGCGTTGCCCCATGATGAAGTCCACGGCGCGAAGGATGAAGGACTTGCCCGCGCCGGTCTCACCGGTCAGGGTGTTCATGCCCGAGGAAAATTCCAGTTCCGCGTCCTCGATGAGTGCGAGATTTTTAATGCGCAGCAGTTCTAACATGTATGGCTCTCTGAAGTGATGACAACCGGTTGCCCCGAGGCCGAGCGACGAAGGGGTAGGGTCTTTTTATACACGATTGTGCGGCTCGGCAAAAGAAAAGTGTTCCCCCTACGCGGAAAGCCATTTGATTTTGTAACAGACCGTTTCTTTGGGGATGCGGTCCGAGGCTTCCATCCGTTCCAGGGTGAACCCCATTTTGCGGTAGAATTGCCGGGCGTTGGTGTTGCATCCGTAAACGCACAGGGTCAGGTGGCTGTATCCCTGATGACCGGCGTGGATTTCGGCGGTTTCAATGAGCTTGCCGCCAACTCCCTTGCCCTGGTTGTTCGGATGCACCCAGAGTTCGGCGATGTAGTTGCCCTGGAGCTGCATGACGCCTACAGGCCTGCCGTCTTCCTCGGCTATGAAGCACTCGTCCCATTTCTTGCGCGCCAGTTTGCCGATGACGTCGTTTTCCAGCACGCCGGCTACGTAGGATTGGGGCATCATTTCGCCATAGCTGGCCAGAAAGGAGGCGTACATGACGGATTCGAGAATGGAAGCGTCTTCTTCGGTGGCTTGGCGAATTGTAATGCTCATGGTTTCTTCCCTGCCGGCCTCTATTGATGGCCCTGAATATTTTTGGCCAGGGTGCAGTTGAAAATTCCGGGCATGTGGTTTTTTTCCTCAACGCTTTTCTCAATGGTAAATCCTTTCGCCTTGTAAAAAGCCAAAGCCTTTTCGTTGTCCGCGAAACAATTCAGGGTCAGTCGGTCATGTCCTTTTTCCCGGGCCCGGTTTTCAGCGTGCTCCAGCAGTGCGCTTCCCACGCCCACGCCCATGAAATCCGGATGGGTGAAGAGCTGTTCCACGAAGTTGTCCTTGAGCAGCATGACGCCGGCAGGCGTGCCGTTCATTTCGGCGATGGTGAACAGGTGCCCTTCGTTGCGGGCGATTTCGCCTGCGCGGTCGTTCCTGATGGACTGTTCGATGCGTTCCTTGGGCAGAAAGTGTACATAGCTGGACAAAAAAGATTCGCGGATGACATTTCGAATGGTCTGCTTGTCTTCGGCCGTGGCGGAACGAATGGTGATCATTGTTTGAGCCTCGGGTCCAGGCGGTCGCGCAGGGATTCTCCCAGCAGGTTGTAGCCCAGCACCGTGAACAGAATGGCCAGGCCCGGGAAGACCGACAGCCACCAGGCCACTCCCAGTACTTCCTTGCCGTCCGTGAGCATGTTGCCCCAGCTGGCGTCCGGCGGCTGCACACCCAGGCCCAGGAAGGACAGGGACGATTCCACCAGGATGGCGCCGGCCACGCCCAGGGTCGCCGAGACAAGCACCGGAGCCAGCGCGTTGGGCAGGATGTGCTTGAAGATGACGCGTACCGGACCTGCTCCTGCGGATCTGGCGGCCAGCACGAAGTCGCGTTCCCGCAGAGTCAGGGTCTCTGCGCGCACCAGACGGGCAACGCCCATCCAGGAAGTCAGGCCGATGACCACCATGATGTTCATGAGGCTCGGCTCCAGAAAGGCGATGACGGCCAGGATGAGGAAAAAGGACGGGAAGCAGAGCATGACGTCCACTCCGCGCATGATGATTTCGTCCACCACTTTGCCGTAGTAGCCGGACACCAGGCCGAGCACCAGGCCGATCGCAGAGGAAATGCCCACGGCCACGAAGCCCACCCAGAGCGAGACGCGGCCGCCGTAAAGGACACGCGTAAACACGTCGCGGCCCAGGGCGTCCGTTCCCATGAGATGCTGCGCGGACGGCGGCTGAAGCAGGGCGTCCACATTGAGTTCGGAGGGTGGGTACGGTGCGATCCACGGGGCCAGGACCGCGGCCAGGGACATGGCTCCCACCAACAGCAGCCCGATGATGAGCAGGGCGTTGCGGGCCAGATAGGAGGGCCGCTTGAGCGGTTTGCGTTTCTTCATGCATCCCTCCCGGCCATGCGGATGCGCGGGTCGGCCATGCCGTATCCCAGGTCGGCCAGCAGGTTGCCCGCCAGCGTCAGCACCGCGCCCAGCACCAGGCTGCCCATGATCAGCGGATAGTCGCGGGCCATGACCGCTCCGTAGAAGAGCTGTCCCAGGCCGGGCAGGGCGAAGATGGATTCAATGATCACCGAGCCGCCGATGAGGGTCGGCACGGACAGGCCCAGGATGGTGATGACCGGCATGAGCGCGTTGCGCAGGGCGTGCTTGAAGAGCACGGTTCGGCTGGAAAGTCCTTTGGCGCGGGCGGTCATGATGTAGTCCTGGCGCAGGACCTCCAGCATGCTGGAGCGCATGAACCGGGACATGCCCGCCCAGCTGCCCGCCGTATAGATGAAGATGGGCAGGGCCAGATGCCGCGCCAGGTCGATGAATTTTTCCCAGGGAGTCATGGAACCGTAGCTCAGCGATGTGAGCCCCGAGATGGGCAGAATGGGCCATTCGATGCCCAGCCAGAGCATGAGCAGCAGCGCCAGCCAGAAGCCGGGCATGGCGAAGCCTATGAACACAATGACCGTTGTGGCCTTGTCGAATATTCCGTCCCGCCACCATGCGGCCGTTATGCCCAGGGGGACTGCGATGAGCAGGGTGAGCACCATGCTGGCCACGTTCATGCCGAAGGTCAGCGGAAGGCGTTCCTTGATGCGCTCCCAGACCGGGCGTCGGTCGCCGGAAATGGAATCGCCGAAGTCGAATTTCACCAGCCTGCCGAGCCACTGTCCGTACTGCACGTGCAGGGGCTGGTCCAGGCCGTAGAGTTTTTCGAATTTGGCGCGGGCGTCGGTGTCCGCATTCGGATTAAGGGTGGTGACCATATCCGTGGGCGAGCCCGGGGCCAGATGGATGACCCAGAAACTGATGACCGTGATGCCGAGAAAGACCGCGCCCACCCACAGGAGCTTGATGGCTATGCGCCGTATGATTTCGACCATGTGGTTGTGTTACGCCAAGTTGGGCCGCTTTTCAACGAACAGGCTCATGTGCCTGGAGATTTCCGATATTTTTTCGGATAGGGTGTTGACAGTCGCTTCAGGATTCGGCTAGAAAATTTCTTCCCAACGACGTGGGGCTGTAGCTCAGTTGGGAGAGCGCTTGAATGGCATTCAAGAGGTCGTGGGTTCGATTCCCTCCAGCTCCACCAAGAATTTCAAAGGCTTACAAGTTTTGACTTGTAGGCCTTTTTTCGTGTGGATAACCGTTTGGATAACATTTCCGGTTAGCCTGGATTTGCGAGATTCCGTTGGGAGCCTTGGCTTTTCTTGCCGAGGCCCCATGAGGGTGAATCGGACTTGGGCTTAGTTGAGCCTATGCTAGGTCAAGGTCTTCCGGGCGATAGTTAAATATTTCTCCATCAAACGAGACTGAAATTTTGGGATTATCGTTGTAGTTTCTAAGCTTCCACACGACTCCGATTCTATCGTAGTTTTCAGAACCTTCTTTGATGACGATTACGTCCTCTCCAAGTTTAAAACGACCAAGAACTTTAATGGGGGGAGTGTCACTCATAATTGTTGCTTCCTTATGGCTAGCATGTCTTCCCTAGAGAAGTGCGTTAGCTGTTTAGGGTGGTTGAGTTTGCTTGGTAAGAGGTATATCTGACGGTCTACACTTTTGAAAAGGAAATGACCTAATATGCCTCCAATAAAAGCAAATGATCTTTTCGATAAACTAAAATGTCTTAGTGGTGAACCTGAAAGTCAGGTTGCCAGAAGTGGGTTCACTTTGCTGGACCACGCTTGATATATCTCCATCGGCTTCCTGCCGTCAAAGGTCTTGTGAGGACGACGGTTATTATAAAAGTCAAACCACCAGGCCAAAGCATTCCGCAAGTCAGAGCCTGTCTCCAGTTCTCGCAAATAAACGCATTCGTATTTCAACGACTTCCAGAGCCGTTCGATCATGACGTTGTCCATCCATCGGCCTCGGCCATCCATTGAGATCCGAATGCCAGCATCCCGTAGAGTCTTGATGAACTCATAACTGGTAAACTGGCTGCCCTGGTCTGTGTTGAATATCTCAGGGACGCCATAGCGATTGATCGCATCCTCTAAGGCCGAAACGCAGAAGTCGGCTTCCATCGTATCCGATAAACGCCAGGATAGAATAGCACGGCTATGCCAATCCATTATCGCCACGAGGTACAAGAAGTCGCGTTTCATCGGGATATACGTGATGTCTCGGCGCACCAGACCTGATTAGGTTTCGTGATAGCCCGATGGCGAAGCAAATACGGATACGTCTTATGCTGCGGATGAGGATGACTTGTCTTCGGCTTTTGATAAATCGCCATCAATCCCATCTTGCGCATTAGGCGACGTACTCGACCACGGCCAATCCAATGCCCTTCATCCCGCAGAATGTTGCGCATCTGTCGGGAACCGAAGAACGGCAACTCCATGAACAACTCGTCGATGCGTTTCATCAACTCCAAGTTGTACGGAGATTCTCCGACCGGCTGATAGTAGTACGTTGAGCGTTGCAGCTTGGGGATTCTGCATTGTCGCCGAACACTGAGCACTGGATGTTCTTTGTCGACGATCTCACGCCTTCGCTCGCAGCTCAGATTTTTGCGAAGGCTTGTTGCAAAAAATCCTTCTCCACAGTGAGCTGGCCGATCTTGGCGTGAAGCTCTTTGATCAGCACTTCGTCACTTTGTTGGGTTTTCTTGGTTTTGCCTGCGAAACCGTCAGCGATCTGCTCTTTGGCTTGCTTCTTCCATTTGGATATCTGATTGGCGTGGACGCCATACTTGCTGGCCAGTTCGGAAAGGGTGTGTTCGCCGGACAGGGCTTCCAGGGCAACACGGGTTTTGAACTCAGCGGAAAATCTTCTTCTCTTCTTGGACATCAAAAGCCTCCTTCGGGCTCCTTACGTCCACCTTAAACTGTGGTCCAGTTTCTTAGACCCACTTCTGTTTTTCAACAAATACTCCATCGATTACTTCAACCATGATTGTCTCTGTTGGGGTAACGGTTTTCTTAAGAGGTGGTAGCGGTTTTCTAGACAGGTCATTAAGGTGGAGTCCAACGACGAGGAGGACTTCCAATAATGTCCAAGA